>ERZ1292625.39-Hain-H41-01um-R1-39-length-206555-cov-16_pt1 | contig 206555 bp, 184 predicted proteins | sample MGYA00564400_ERZ1292625 | MGnify/ENA primary metagenome ERZ1292625 (study PRJEB36523, sample SAMEA6512639) | groundwater metagenome | collected 2019-01-08 | study: AquaDiva: Metagenomics assemblies of 32 groundwater samples | reverse complement strand
CTGGACGACGGACGGGCTCAGGCGAATCTGTCCGTTGCCTGGGTCGAAGCTTGCGTTGGCGCCGGCACAGTGGGCTCCGTCGGTCAGCGGCAGGATGACGGGTTGGGGCTGCATCTGGTAGGGACCCAAGGCTTGGGCGATGAAGCCGTAGCTGATGGTGGCCCAGCGTTCGATGAAGCGATCCCAGTCGTTGCCGCAGATGGCGCTCGAGAACTGGACGGACGCAGTCTTCGAGCGGGTGGACGCGGCTTCGAGGTGGCGCTCGACCTCGGGCGGAAGAGAGGGCATCACAGAGGCGGGGGTAAAAGAAGTTCTTGTGGTTTTGGCCCAATATGCCGAACCTGCTCATCCAAAACAACAACATGGCCTCGCTGGCTGCGAACCAGGTCACCCAGAACTGGGGCGGGTCCTCGATGAGTGGGCCGACCGTCGTGGCCCTTCTTCCTGACCAAGCCTTCAGTGCCGTGGGTCGAGGGATCCAGAGCTTGACCATTGAGGCGGCACGAGGACCTCGGGTGAGCGGCCGGCAAGGCAGTATCGATCTCCAAATCCTCACGGGGACCACGATCGCTGGCGTTGCCGCGACGGGCTCCATCGCTGTAGTTGGCGGGGCAAGTCTCGTCGATGGCCAGACTTTCACGCTCAACGATGGCGTGAACGCTGCCACGGTCTTCGAATTCGATTCGAACGCGTCCGTGACGGGTGGCCGTGTGGGTGTCGTCTTTACCGGTGGCGATTCTGCGGGTACTGTGAGGGACGCGGTCATCGCAGCCATCAACGGCGTGGGGGCTGGGCTGGCCATCACAGCGTCTCCAGGAACGGCAGCTCAGGTCCTTCTGACGAACGACGCTTTGGGGGCCGCGGGTAACGTGACCATCAGCGATACCGTGGTGGACGCAGGGTTCGTGCCTTCAGGGATGTCGGGCGGTGTAACGGTAAGTTCGCCGAGAACTGTCCTCTTCTTGACCGACAACGTGACCAGCCCGACGAAGTACATCGCGGTCAGCCTCGACGCCACAAACCGTCCCTTCCTGAAGATGACCAACATCGCCGGAACGGTCGTCGCCCAAACGACGCCCGGTGGGGCAGACATCCCGGCCGGCCAGCTGCTCTCGATTCGGGTGGCGTGGTCTTCGGTGGCGGCCGTTCAAGGTCTGCGATTCGCGTCTCTCCGGGTCAACCGGGAGCTGGTTACTGTCTGGGGAACGGATCCCACGGCCGCATGGACATACTTTCAGCCGACACACGTGGCGCTCGGAGCAGCCCTCGGAGCCGAGGCGGACTTCAACGGGACCATCTCGGCTTTGCAACTCTCCGATGTCGTGACGGTCTGATCCCCGAGAATTTAGGGCTGTCAGGAAAAAGATCGTCGCACCGTACGTTTCCTCTTGCGAGTCCTTTCGCGAGGTCGTAAGGACAGAATTGCTACTCCGCGTTCTACGAAATCGAATCGAGACAGGTGATGACTTCCAGAAGCCGGACGCAAAAACAACATACGCAGGGACCGACGGTCTCCGCGTTGTGGTGCGTCCAGCGTCCGGTGTCGGAAAAGCGTCTCGGTACCCAGTCGTATACCGTCCTCCCCGCAGCCATCGCGAGCTTTGCCAATCTGGAGGATACCTAGAGGCGGCCAGTAGCAACCACCCCCACAAGGGAATGCGAAGGCCGCCTCGGGAAACCGAGAGCGGCCTTCGACGTTTTAGGGGTCATCGCGCCTGGTCGAAGCACAACACACAATTTCATGGGTTCGGACGTTGTCCCCGGGAGGACAGTCGCGCTGTAAACGCGGTGCTTCGGCTAAGTGGTTCGACTCCACACGGACCCACCAACCCCAAAAGACAAACCCTCAAGCTGGGCTGTCAGGGGTTCAGAAAGGAGACCGTCACGATGAAGCTCAAACGGACGCTACGCCCAACTTAGGGGTCGTAGCCAAATGGTAAGGCAGCGGACTTTTAATCCGAAGACGTGGGGGTTCAAGTCCCCCCGACCCCACAGAGGAAATGGATCGGTAGCACAACGGTAGTGCAGGGGCCTCTTAAGCCCAAGGTTGAGGGTTCGATTCCCTCCCGATCCACCAGGTCGCTCGAGTCATCGAGTGGCTCTGATCTTTGAAAACCTGACAGGACTTTGGGTCCGCCTCCACCAGGCCTCTGGCTTGGAGAAACGCAACGTGGCACGCCCGGCATGGCGCCGGAAACCCCACGCTGCCCCCGCAAGGGGCGCTCGGCTGCCAATTCGAGCGGAAGCGACGGCGACACCCTCTCCTGACTTGTTCGTTCTGGGTGGCGGGGCGTGTGCAGCGCCTCACAAGGGTTCTGGCTTGCCCCGTCACCCAACATTTTCTGAGTCATTCCGGGATAGCCAAGAGGAAAGGCAGCGCACTGTTAATGCGCCTACCGCTGGTTCGAATCCAGCTCCCGGAGCCGTTGACTTTAACTCGTCGGTCGCGCTACCATGGCTCGTGCGAAACGGGCCGTACGAATTGGTGACCGCTCCTGAGAACTACCCCGGTACAAAATACCGCGGGAAGTACATCTACGAGCACCACTTGGTGTGGTGGCGGCGTACAGGTCAACTGGTGCCCCAAGGATTTCTGCTGCATCACAAGAACAGAGACAAGCGGGACAATCGGTATCGGAATCTGGAACTTCAACAGGTCGGGGCTCACACGGCCGAGCACAATCGCGAGCGCAAACAACCCGACGTCACCATACCCTGTGCGTGGTGTGCGTCAGACTTTCGACTCGAGGAGCGTAACTTTCGGTTCAAAACGAACCGCGGGCAGAAGCATTTCTTCTGCTGCCGGTCGCATCAGGTGTGCCACCAGCACCTGACACGGTCACGACGTCTCGAAAGAGGCAATTTTGGGGAATCGTCTAATGGTAAGACATGAGATTCTGATTCTCAGTATGGGGGTTCAATTCCCTCTTCCCCATCCGATCGACATTCAATAGGCAGATCATACACGCATCCATGCAGGTTCGACTCCTGCCTCCCGCACCGGTCCTTCGGGACCTAAACATGCGGGAGTAGCCAAACGGTAAAGGCAACGGCATTTGAAGCCGTCTCGAAAGAGGCAATTCCTGCTCTGCCGCCTCGAATGTTGATCGATTCTGCTGACGTCGCTCTCGTGGGAGAGCACCTGTTTCGTACTCAGGTCTAGGGTGGTTCGACTCCACTCGTCAGCTCCGCGGGATGGAGAAGTAGTATCTCGCTAGGCTCATAACCTAGAGATCGTGGGCGCGAATCCCACTCCCGCAACCACTTCGAGGTTCGTCTTGTCGGCAGCGAGGGCATGAAGATCACCATCGGTGTTTTCGTACTCGAGCTGCCTGCTGACCTCGCGTTCGAGACATTCGAGGCCCAGGATTTCCACGGGATCTCGTTCGTCGTCGACCGGGTGCAGTATGACGTCCTCCACAACCGCGTCCTCGGTGAGCGCCTGCTCATCGTCGAAGCGCCTGGCCACCTGAAGGACATCCCCTTCCACATGGGGACCGTGAGCTTCTTGCCGCGGACCGTTCAGGTGTCTCATGCACCCATCGTCTAGCATTTCGGCTATCCTGTCTCCATGGGTGCCAACGCGTTCCAAGCCGTTCAACAACAGAAGGCTCGTGGCCGATTCCTCCGGCAACCGCACGAGTGTCAGTTCTGCCGTGCGTCGTTGGCATACGAGAAGCGCCGTGACCATTTCTGCAACCGAAGCTGTGCCGCCTCATTTCACAATGCTCGGCGATCCCCGAAGTACAGATGCCACGACTGCGGTACCGCTGTGCCCTCGAAACGCAAGTTCTGTGGGCCGTGCAAAACGAAACTGGAGAATGTTCGTTCCGACGGAAGTCGTAAGCGCATCTTGATCAAGGAAACGGGACACCGTTGCTGGATTTGTCGTCAGACCGAATGGATGGGGCAACCCATTCCTTTGGAGCTGGATCACATCGATGGCAATTCCGACAACAACACGAGGGGTAACTTACGGTTGGGCTGTCCCAATTGTCACGCCCAAACTCCGACCTACAAGGCCAGAAATAAGGGCCGTGCAGGAAGCCGGGGTCAGACTAGAACGAAATTGGTCGCGTCGTCTAAGGTAGGACAGCTCGCCTTTCAAGCGGGAGAATGACCGGTTCAAGTCCGGCCGCGATCACCACGGGTCTCAAGCAATTGCGGTCAATGCGCCGGTCTGAAAAGCCGGACAACTCGGTTCGACTCCGAGGGGACCCACCGCAGGGATGCAGCAAAAGCGGCTGGCCGGGCTCATAACCCGGGGCCACTGGTCACCCAGGTGCGATTCCTGGCCCTGCAACCGGGGTGTAGCGTAGCGGCAACGCGCGTGCTTTGGGTGCACGTAGACACTGGTTCGATTCCAGTCATCCCGACCGATCCCCTGATTCAGGGGACGCCACCCCACACAAGGTGCCCTCGGCCCCGGTGTAATAACCAGGGCCAACTGCGCCTGGGAGAAATGCAAATGGACCGTGAGAATCTTGGGCCCGCGGAGCGGATCATTCAGACCCTCCTCGATCACACCGACCACATGTACCACAACCGTCCGGGGTTCGTGACGCCCGCACCGGGGTCGACCATCGGAGTCAAGTGGCAGCCCGCCGTGACGAAGAAGGAAGGCGACAAGACCATCGTTCTTCGGCTCGACAAGCAGGGCTCCGCCAAGAAGGCCAAGACGGTTCGCACGCCGATCGGAAGCCTCTGGCAGGACAAGACCATTCGCACGGACGACCGCCACAAGGTCGGCGACTTCCGTGAGGCCGGCATCTTCCCCGAGGTCGCGATCTGGGCGTACACCCAGGTGGCCGAGGTCTGGAAGCTCGACAACGAGTTCGCTGCCCGCTGGGCTTCGTACGCGTTCGCCGACAAGAACACGGCCCGTGACTTCAAGGTCGTTCTCGCGGCCTTCCTGCTCGTCCAGTCCCGCAAGGGTGAGCCCGTGATCGAAGACGGCAACGTCCTCTTCCACGACGACGACTTCCGAGATGTCGGCGAGGCCATGCTGCTCACGCAGCGAAAGGGCGAAGACTTCAACGCGAAACTCCTGCTCCGTGTTCGTGAGGTTCTCTCGCTCGAGGGCATCGCCAACCTGAACCGCGAGCTTGGCTTCGGCCGAGGTCGTGGCGCCTTCTTGGGTCGCTGGAGCAAGGCCGTCACACGATGGCTGCGCTTCCGTGAGCACAACCCCAAGGTTCTCGAGGGCCTCGTGAAGTCTGGCTTCCGCCAGACGGTCATCAAGCTCGCGAAGTCTGTCGGGTTCCGGCCGGAGACAGCTCTCTTCTTCAAGACGCTTCGCTGGGAGCAGAAGCAGGCGGCCGATGGTCGTCGTGCTCTTGCCATCGGCGAGAAGGTCGAAGCTGGGGAGACCTGGGCGGGCCTCACAGAGATGCAGGTCTGCGAGCGCATCGTTCGGGAGAAGCCGAACTTCAAGCGCATCGTGGGTCTCGTGCCCCCGGAGCTTGGGCTGACGCGGGCCATCGTGGCCGCGGCGGTCGAAGCAGGGTCCTTCTCCAACAAGGACCTCATCATCTTCACCCCGACCCTCGAAGAGCTGGGCCTGCTGAAGGTCCAGGATGTTCGAGTGAAGTGGGAGACGGCGCTCCGCCTTGCCGAGGATCAGCGTGCGAGCAACATCGCCCGCAACGTCCAGAACAAGGAGACCAAGGAGAAGCTCGAGGCAGCCGACGACAACGCCATGAAGGTGGCGATCGAAGCGGAAGTGAAGGGGCTTCGGCTCTACTTCCTGGTCGACGTCTCCAGCTCGATGGATGGCGCGGTCGAAGAGGCCAAGCGCTACCTCCAGAAGATGCTCGGTGGTTTCCCCCTCGAGCAGATTCACGTCTCGGTGTTTCAGACGTCGGGCCGTGAGATCACCATCAAGTCGGCAACCGCTGCCGGCGTGGCGCAGGCTTTCCGCGGCGTCAGCGCAGGTGGCGGAACCGATTACGGCGCTGGCATCCGGGTTCTCCAGAAGTACAAGCCCAAGCCGGACGAGGACGTGCTGTTCGTGTTCGTCGGCGACGAAGGACACAACGGTCCGGGTGGCGGCCACGGCGGGGGAGACTTCGTCGATGCTGTCCGTGCATCGGGTCTGAACCCGATGGCTTTCGGTCTCATCCCTGTGGTGAGCCAGAAGTTCGGCCGAGCCCGTTCGGTCCGTGACACGGCGACCCGTCTCGGCATCTCGTGCTTCGAGATCAGCCCGGAAACCTTCGATGACCCGTACGCCATTCCTCGGAAGGTGCGGGCCCTCATCGCGGCGACGCCGGTGGGTCACCAGGCTCGGGCGGTTCCGACGGCTCGTGTGTCCCTCGTGGACACCATCATGAAGACGGAGCTTCTCAAGAAGCCCGTCTGGGCACTCGAAACAACTGCGTGAGGTGAGTCATGGGCTGGCAGGATCTTCTTCAGACAACCGGGGAGCGGGTGACCACTCCTTGGGTCGGTGGACGGTCACTCCGAACCCAGGACCGCTTGTGGGCCATCGAGGGCCGGCTTCCGCTGGAACATGGATGGTTCACCTTCACAGTGACGGGCCGCAAGGCTCGTCTCGCAGGCCAGGCAGAACCCGTGCACGAGATCTTTCGAGATGTCGTTCGCGGGTATCTGGTGGGTGACCGGCTGGTTCCCGACAACGTCGAGATCAAGCCGAGCATCGCCAGCGTGGCTGCGGCGTCGGAGCCGGTGCACCTCATCGAGCCCGGCCTGGACCGCTTCGTCCGCATCGCAGCGGGACGCACCTTCGAGGATGGGCCTCTGGTCTACCTCTCGCAGGAGTTCCCGCTGGGTCCGGAAGACGATGTTCTCCAGGCTTTTCTCGACCAGAGCACGTCGGTTCAAGGCATCTCTGGTGTCGTCCCGGCCCTCGACGCGGCTTTCCGCATCGAGACCTGGCGACGGGTCGAAGCTGAGAAGCGTCGGCTCGAGGAAGAGAAGCGACGACGTGAAGAGGAAGTACGCCTTGCTCGTGAGGAGCGTCGGCGAGCGATCGTCGAACGTCTCGGTGACGGTCAGGGTCGTCGTGAGATGGCCGTAATTGACTTCGCTGAGGCTGCTCGCGCGGCCTTGGCGGTGGGTGGGGCACAGTATCTGGACCACAAGGCGTCACCCCGACGAGGGGAGATGGTCGTGCGGTTCCGGATCGAGGGCCGACGATTCGAGTGCACCTGCATGCAGGCAACGCTTCGGATCATCGAGGCCGGCATTTGCCTCGTCGATCATGCCACGGACGAGCGGGGCGATGACCGCCTCACGCTCGAGTCTCTTCCGACGGTCATTCGTGAAGCCCAAGACCTGGGCAAGCTGGTGATCTTCCGCCACGTCGACAGGTGAGTCATGGAAGCCGGTGTCCTTCTCGATCTTCAAGGTGCGGCGACCTACTGGCACCTGCCGCCGGGGCGTACAGCGGGGGGTCTCCCCGATAGTCAGGAGCTGTGGGACGTTCTCTGGGCCAACCGTGAGAACGTCTCGGGCTTCGCTCACAGCCATCCGGGGTCAGGGACCCCAGGGCCGTCCTACACGGACGTCACAACTTTTGCTGCCGTCGAAGCGGGGCTCGGCCGCCGGCTCGACTGGTGGATCACCACTTCCGATTCCGTCGCAATGTTTCGGTGGATCGGCCCGCATCGGCTCGACTACGCCCCCGTCGGTGTAGATGGAGCTGACGCTGCTTGGGTCCCGGAACTCCGACGCGTTTCCGGACAAATTTAGAAAGGAGGCCGCCATGGCCAACGAGAACATCGGTGCCGACGAGGCACGTCTGAACATCACCTGGGGCGGCTACAACGGGGACCTTCCGGACCCGGTCACTTTCGAGGCCACGGACATCCAGATCTTCCAGTGGGCATCCGAGGCCGTTCGGGGCGGCGACGTCCCGGGCATCCCCGAGGATGACGCCGCGGACTTCCAGGGCTACATGGTGGCTCGCTTCGCGGCCACGGCTGACGTCCCCTTCAATCGCCTCGTGCTACGTCCCAAGGTTCCGTTCGGCGGGTGAAGACCATGAAGACGATCGTTGTTGTGGGCGCGGGAGCCCTCGGTTCTCACGTCACCATGTTCCTGCGGAACGTGGACGCTACCATCCGGGTGGTGGACTTCGATCGTGTCGAGCAGCGGAACGTCATGTCCCAGTTCCACGGCAAGCCGTCGGTCGGAAAGAACAAGGTCCAGAGCCTCAAGCAGGCGATGGACTTCCTCTTCGGCCGCAAGATCGAGATCGTCTCGAACAAGCTCGTCGAGAACAACGCCAAGGAGATCCTTGGCGGCGCCGACCTCGTCATCGACTGCCTCGACAACGGGGATGGTCGGCGGGTCATCCAAGCCTTCGTTCGGAAGAACGACATCCCGTGCTTGCACGGGGGCCTCGCAGCGAACGGCGCCTTCGGCGTGTCGTTGTGGGACGAGGACTTCGTCATCGACGACGCTTCGGGTACCGCCAAGACCTGTGAGGATGGGGAGCACCTGCCCTTCATCGCCACGGTCTCGACATACATCGCCAGCTCGGCGCAGAAGTTTCTCCTGACAGGCCGCAAGATGGGCTTCAACGTTCATCCCACCGGCGTGATGAAAATCAGCTGACGGACGTCAGGGCTTGCGCCTGAAGCCGTCAGCTGATACGCACGATGACTCGGGCGGGCTGCCACGCTCGGGTCCTGAACCCAAGGGACGCAAGTCCCGGCAGCACAATTCGAGGGATACCGAGCGATGGCCGCTCACCAATTCTAGTAAAATTGGCGCACGCTAAACCCGCACCGTAACCTCGTCCCTGTCACAAGGGACAACCCCAACGGTTCGTACACGCAACTCTTGGTTCGAATCCAGGGTCCCTCACCAAGCCTGCTTCCAATCGTCACGACCTCACACGCAATCACGCGGGTTCGACTCCCGTCATCTACCTCGGTGGGTGTAGCCTAGCGGTCAGGCAATCGTCTGAAACACGATCACACAGCAACAAGGTCGCGCATCTCGGATGTAGGCTCGATTTACGCCGGTTATGAGAGACGGTCTCTCACTTTCCTTCCACGAAAGAAAAACCCGCACTCTGCCCTCTCTCCCCTTCAACAGGGAGAACCCGCTGAGTACGTACACGCATTCAGGTTCGACTCCTGAAACCGGCTCCAAGGTGTTCAACACTTCGCAGGGCATACACGCAAGTCGCTCAACTGGAAGAGCGTTGGTCTTGAAAACCAAAGGTTACGGGTTCGACTCCCGTCTCGCACATACCTGCCCTGCGACCTCGAGCACCTGAACTTTTCGCCCCGTCGATCGGGGCACACGCGAACGTGGCGGAATGGCAGACGCACTAGCTTGAGGTGCTAGCGGGGGCAACCCCATGGAGGTTCAATTCCTCTCGTTCGCACTGCATCGGGATGTAGCTTAGCCTGGCTAAAGCGCGCGTCTGGGGGACGCGAGATCGGAGGTTCGAATCCTCTCATCCCGACCGGTGAATCAGAAGTGTCGAGCAGCCCAGCCCGTGCGGTATTGAGGGCCGATTTCTAGGTCACCTTTCATTTTCGGAGTCCTTGTGTATGCTTCCGAGGCATGGCCCGAAAGATTTGCTTCAAGTGTACCTTCCCCAAGGACACCAAGGAGTTCAACAAGGGCAAGAACGGGCAGCTCCACAGCTATTGCCGGTCCTGCCAGAAGACATACGACCGAGACTTGTACCGGCTCAAGGTTGAGCGCCGGGATTCCACCAAGGCCCGCAACAAGAGCCGCCGGATCATTTGCAGGGAGTTTCTCCAACGGTTTTTGGCAGCGCATCCCTGCGTTGATTGCGGCGAGCCGGACCCTGTCGTTCTAGACTTCGACCACGTCCGAGGAAAGAAGGTCAATCACGTTTCGACGCTCGCTTTTCGAGCGGTAGCGATCTCCACCCTGGAGGCAGAGATCGCGAAGTGCGAGATCCGATGCGCCAATTGCCATCGTCGAAAAACGCACTCAAGAAGAAGGTGTCATCTGGGCGTAGATCAATCTGGTAGATCGCCTGCTTCGGGAGCAGGAGGCTTGGAGGTTCGAGTCCTCTCGCCCAGACCAAATATGCAGGCATAGCTCAACTGGCAGAGCGCCGCCCTTACAAGGCGGATGTTGGGGGTTCGAGTCCCTCTGCCTGTACTACTGGAAGCATCGTCGTGGGTGGTCCACGAGCCCGTTTGGAACACGGGTGGTCGTTTACTCGGCCGGGGTTCGACTCCTCATGCTTCCGCCGTGACTTGGAAGGTGACTCCGTTGGGAACGGAACCTGTTTCGAAAGCAGTGTGGACCCGCAAGGGTTTGGGGATCGAGACCTCCGCCTTCCGCTGTGGGTTGGGATTCTTGGAAGGTATAGCTGGGGTGGTCCTAGCGCCCGGTTGCTACCCGGGTCGTCGCGTAAGCGGCGCAGGTTCGACTCCTGTACCTTCCGCCATGGGGCCATCGTCCAGTGGGAAGACACTGCGTTCGCATCGCAGGAACGGGAGTTCGAATCTCCCTGGCTCCACCATTCACAACACGAGGAGATTCATCATGAAGGTTCGAGGAACACTCGAACTCATTTTCGCAGACTTTGTCCCCGTAGCTCAGCTGGACAGAGCAAGAACTTCCTAAGTTCGAGGTCGCAGGTTCGACTCCTGCCGGGGACGCTCGGTGTATGCCGGCGGTTGTGGAAGACGACATCCGCTGGCTGAAGGAGCTTCACGAGAAGTTGTGGGCGCCGGCCGAGAAGCCGCTCACCTTCGCGAGCCCCGTGGCTGTCCAGGCGCAGCGTCGGGTCACCCAAGGGGATCTCGAGCGGGCCTTCGAGTGCATCGAGAAACACGAGCTGGTGACGGAGATGTTCTCCTCGAACATGTTCGGCGGGTACGGGATGAGCGTCTACGCACCGCCGATCTTTCTCGAGGTCCCCCTCGAGCGAATCTTTTGGATCGTCGAGGAGAATCTTCCCACCCCCACGCGATACGACTACATCAACGGCACGGTCAAAGACCGGCCCAAGAAGACGCCTGGCTCTGGTCGGGATGATGCCTGGGAGATGTTCTCGAAGTACACACACTCGGAGAAGAACCAGGCCTGGCTGAAGCGCTTCAAACTGGCCCCTTCTCGAGAGCGCAGCTACTACGACTACTAGGCGCTTTCGCTCTTGGCCACGTCAGGGCTGAGGTGGCTTTCGAGTCGCTCTCGCAGGTCGTCGAACGTGGTCCAGTCACCGGACCACATGGCGTTCGGAAGCTCGTCACGCAAGGCCTTGAAGAGGTCGATGCCGGCCCCGCACATGATGAGCTTCGCCCGCCAGCAGCCGCAAGGCAACGCCTTGACTGCGGTGGTCCTGAATCCGGATTCCTTCCAGGTCTTCGGGTTCACATCCTAAGTGTTCCACAAATTGCTCCTGCAACGTGTGGCAAAATGGTCCTGTCTTCTAACGGTAGGCTGCCCGGTTCTCAACTGGGAGATGGCGGGTTCAACTCCCCCCAGGATCACGAATTACGGTGGCTAATGTTCCCTGGTGGGGACGCTGGATTGTGAATCCAGTTCTGGACGGGTTCGATCCCCGCTAGTCACCCCATGTCCCTGGAGGCCGGAATTCTTCCGGCGGGGCAAAACAAGGAGAGACAGAAGATAGGGGTTGGCAGCCCCGGCACGGATACCATGAACAAGATCCACGTGAACGTTGGGACCATTGGTCACGTCGACCATGGCAAGACCACTCTGACAGCGGCCCTCTTGGCTGTGCAGGCCCACGCCGGGCTCGCCAAGGTCAAGAGCTATGCGGACATCGCCAAGGGCGGGACGGTGCGAGACGACAGCAAGACTGTCACGATCGCCGTGTCGCACGTCGAGTACGAGTCGGCCACGCGCCACTATGCTCACATCGACTGTCCGGGCCACGCCGACTACATCAAGAACATGATCACGGGAGCCGCCCAGATGGACGGCGCGATCCTCTTGGTGGACGGCAGTCAGGGACCTCAGCACCAGACCAAGGAGCACATCTTGCTGGCCAAGCAGGTGGGCGTCGAGCGGATGGTCGTGTTCATCAACAAGGTGGACGTCTCCGACCCGGAGCTGCTGGAGCTGGTGGTCATGGAAGTGACCGAGCGCCTCGAAATGCACGGGTACCAGGACACTCCCGTCGTCATGGGTTCGGCGCTGAAGGCGCTTCGGAACCCCAGCGAGGAAGGCGCCTGCATCCAGAAGCTTCTGGAAGCGATGGACAGCCACTTCCCGGATCCGGTTCGTAACTTCGATGCCCCGTTCATGATGCCGCTCGAGGGCGTCCACACCATCGTCGGTCGTGGCACCGTTGTGACGGGTCGTGTCGAGCGAGGCACCATCAAGGCAGGCGGCACCGTCGAGATCGTCGGCCTCACCGATGCCGACGCCAAGCCCCGTCAGGTCGTGGTGACGAGCATCCAGATGTTCCACAAGGATCAGCCGGAAGCTCGGGCTGGTGAGAACTGCGGTCTGCTTCTCCGCGGCGTCGGCCGTGACGAAGTGGTCCGAGGCCAGGTCCTCATCGCCCCAGGGTCGGTGAAGGCCCACACCAAGGCCAAGGCTGAGCTGTTCGTGATCTCCAAGGAAGAGGGCGGCCGTCACACGCCGATCCTCGGGGGGTACCGGCCCCAGTTCTTCTTCGGCACCACGGACGTGACCGGCACGGTCACTCTCGGGGATGACCTGAAGATGCTCATCCCCGGTGGTCACGCTGAAGTGTCTCTCGAGCTGATGAAGCCCGTGGGCATGGAACCCGGAATGCGGTTCGCCGTCCGTGAGGGCAGCAAAACCGTCGGCGCTGGTGTCATTCTCAGCGTCGAGTGAACGTCGGTGGGGAGCAATCCCCACCGTTTCATGCCTCGTGAGTCGTCTGGTGACGACGCCTGCCTGTCGAGCAGTACAAGGGGAGTTCGATCCTCCTACGGGGCGCTAGCGGCAACCAAACGTTCAGACCACACACGCAAAGACAGCTCAATTGGAAGAGCATCTGACTATGAATCAGAGGGTTACGGGTTCGATCCCCGTTCCTTGCACCAAAACCTGGTCTGGATCCTCGGATGTCGCGAATTCTTGGGGGACATCATCCAATGGCAGGATGCTGGTTTCCAACTCCAGTCATGCGGGTTCAAATCCTGCTGTCCCCGCCATGCCACGGTAGCCCAACAGGCAGGAGGCGCCAGAATGAGAGTCTGGACAGTGCGGGTTCGAATCCCGCCCGTGGTACCAAGCCGACGTAGCCCAACTGGCAGGAGGCGTCACGCTCAGGACGTGAACAGTGTGAGTTCGAATCTCACCGTCGGCACGAATCGCCCTTGTAGCCCAACGGCAGAGGCGACTGTTTCAAACGCAGTTCAGTGTCCGTTCGAATCGGACCAGGGGCACTCACGAAACGGGCTCGTAGCTCAATGGGAGAGCGCCGCCTTTGCAAGGCGGATGTTAGGGGTTCGAGTCCCCTCGGGTCCACCGGTAGTGATCGGAACACAGGTCCGTCCCCTTGCACGGGGGAACGGGTGAGACCAGCGGAGCTGGCGCCTGCCGACGAGCTGCCGATTCACGGGCGTATAGTCTAGTGGTCTCTGGACGCCGGCCTGATAAGTCGGAGGTCGTGGTTCAATCCCACGTGCGCCTACCACATGTTAGAGTGAGCCATGGCCTACGTGCACGTAAAGGCATGGCGCAAGAGAATCAAGCAGCTCCTGATCCAAAGCTTCGGCGACGCTTGTGGTGCCTGCGGGTACTCGGGTTGCGCCGAGGCCCTGGAATTCCATCATCTAGATCCACGGGTCAAGGATCTGGGTATCTCCACCTGGTCCTCTGCGGCCTCGTTCGCCAAGCTTGCGGCAGAGGCGGGCAAGTGCGTCATGCTGTGCGCCAACTGTCATCGCGAGGTGCACGCCGACGTTCGAGTACTTGCCGCCGACATCCGTCGATTCGATGCCGCTTTATTCGGCCGTTTGAGAGAGGCTGCCCGGAGAGCACGACGGGCCACGGCCACACAGGTGCGTGTACAGACGTCCCAGAATCGCAAACGTGGAACCTGGGCTGGTGTCGACGTGCTTCGCCTTCGAGAAGAGGGAGCTTCGTGGGCGGTGATCGGTCGGATGGCCGGGGTCTCCTACACGGCGGCTCGGAGACGCCACGCGAGCTTGCTGTCAGGAACGGTCTCCGGTAACGTCTGAGACACGATGCCGAAGGATCTTCGCCCGCCCTGACCGACCTCCTATCGAAAGGAGGTCCCCATGCGCAACTGCAAATGGTGCGAGATCGCAACGCGACTCGCAGGTCATGTGTACTACTGCCGCCCGTGCTGGCGTCGGATGTACGTGAACCGAAAGGGTTGAGACAACGGCAGCGCCCCCGGCCGACAACGGGGGCAACACGGGGTCGTCGTTCAATGGGAGGACATCAGCATGGCATGCTGAGAATGAGGGTTCGATTCCCTCCGACTCCACCCGATTCAGAACAGGCGTATGAGGACCAAGGTGACCACGATGGCAACACCGAGGAGCGCCTTGTCGAACTGCTTGGGGTCCATACCCAAGATCGTTCAGCAGTGGATCTTGGTCGCGGATGTGTGACGGAGCTGAATCACTTCGGCTTCTGGATCCAGTCGAGGGCCCGCTTGTTGAACTCCGTGAGCTGGGCGGCGAAGGCGCTGCGATCCCCGTTCGCGGGGTTGGCGTAGGTCCACTTCTCGAGGAGAGCGTGGCCTTCCAAGGTGAGCGTGAGGGCGCCATCGGAACCGTCTGCTCGCAGACGCTCGAGGATGTCCAGCATGACGCTCTCGAGGAACGAGTAAGTGCCCGAGAGCTTCTTCATGCTCAACCGGACGCGGGCCCATTCGAGGAACTGCTCGGTGTTCTGGAAGCCGCCGGTGCACCATGAACATGGCCACCCTTGACCTTGGCACGCCGTGCAGGTCCGAAGCGTGTCGGGCGGGTCGTCGTCCTGGTACTGCATACGCCTCACCCTAGGTGAGCGTACCAGAGAATTAAGATTTTGCCGGTGTAGCTCGAAGGTCGAGCACGTCCTTGGTAAGGACGAGGCTTTGGGTTCAATTCCCATCACCGGCTCCGTGTGTGCCGCTGTAGCTCAATTGGTAGAGCAGGGCTCTTGTAAGGCCAAGGTTGAGGGTTCGATTCCCTTTGGCGGCTCCATCCTGGCTGGCGTCCAGGTGGGGGTCAGCGGGCTTCTAGTCCGTGTGTGTCCCAAGGCTGAGAACGGCCTACAGCTTCCTGCCAAGGAGCAGTTCATTTGCGGCCGTAGTTCAACGGTAGAATCCTGGTCTGCCAGTCCAGGGGTACGGGTTCGATCCCCGTCGGCCGCTCTCGGTGTATGGTGTGAACGAGACCGTAGCTCAGTTACGTGACGAAAAGTTGCCCGGGCGGCGAAGTAGTCCACTGAAGGGAGCAACCCCTGGCTAAGGGGAAGGTCGTCCGTTCAAACCGGACCGGTCTCTTTTTGCGAGCACAGTACGATGGTCGTGCGCAGGCCTTCCAAGCCTTGAGGTGTGGGTTCGAGTCCCGCTGCTCGCTCTGATACTTGCGGGCGTAGCTCAGTGGTAGAGTTTCTGCTTCCCAAGCAGAATGTCGAGGGTTCGAATCCCTTCGCCCGCTCTACAGTTTCGGCGGCATCGACGAGATCGGGATGTTCCGCTGGCGTTCGACGGCGAATAGCACGCGGCGAAAGATGTCCGTTGTGTTCGTGTAGTCCTTCAGGATGAAGTCCTGGGCGCCCTCACGGATCAGGTCGAGCGCGAGCTGCTGATCCTTGTTGTGGCTCACGATCACGATCGGGAGATCCGGGAACCGGCGGTGGATCGAACGGAAGGTCTCGCGGCCCATGGAATCCGGCAGCTGAAGATCGAGGATGACGCAGTCGAAGTACGGTGCCTCGGTCGGTGGGATTCCGGGCACGATCGACGGATGTGAGTGACGGCGCTCGAGGTACTCGAACGCGTCCCTGATGTTGGTGGCCATGCGAAACTTGGCCTGCTTCATGAAGTGATCTTGAAGCAGCTCGAGGAGTAGTTCGCGGTCAGCAGCGTTGTCTTCGACGATGAGAATTCGCATGGCGGCTCACAGCATGGACTTCAAGCGCGAGAGGTCCAGAGTTCCTTGGGGTCCCACGATGGTTCCGTCCTCGATCGGCCAGCCCTTCTGGAGAGCCAGCCCGGGAACGTCCCGGCCGCGAACGAAGGCGTCCGCCAAGTCTGTGGCGACACCACGGGACAAGCCCGTTTCTTCGCGAAGGACACGCATCAGGCGGTCGACCTTCGACTGCTTCGACTCCTTGGGCTCGTACTTGAGCGCCACGAAACGTCGAGCTACGCGGGATGCGATCGGGTCCATCACATGGGCTCGACAATCAAAGCAATTTTGACCCGGTTCTCTGGTGAGGCGGCTGGTCTGCAAAACCGGTCTCGAGGGTCCGATTCCCTCCTGGGTCTCCAAGTTTGGCTCGTCGTGGGTCGAGACGTCCGACCCAAGATCCGAAGGCTCCCGCCTCTCGTGCTGATCGCATTCCGGCCACGAGGAATTGCCAGGCCTCGAACGGCATGTTCCCCCGAGCGTAGTTGCAGCGAATGCAAGCTGGCAACACGTTGGCCTTGGTGTGCCCCAACGAGTTGTCGAGGCGGTCGAGAGTCATCCGAAGAGTTGTCTCGCCGCAGTAGTCACACGGTTGACGGATAGCGCTTCGAACGAAGTCGGCTTCGAGATCGTTCTCTCGGCGGAGCTTCTTGTCGATCCGGCGCGCGTCCTGAAGGATGGCCAGGCCGGGGTTCTCCTGTCGCATCTTTCTCTGGTACCTGGCGCTTCGTTGAACTTTGGCTGAGGCGCCTTCCGGACTTCGCTGTCGATCTCGACAGGATCCGCAAGTACGTCGAACACTACCCTTTCGACCTGAACCGAAGGACTTTTCAGGTCGTGGCCTATGGCATTTCTCACACTCTCGCTGCATACGGGAGTCGGGCCATAGAAGCTTTACATCTCCCGACTCTACCCCTGTGGTCTAGCGGACAAGGCACGGTCGTTCTAAGGCTGAAGACGCGGGTTCGAATCCTGCCGGGGGTGCCACGGTGTAGAAGAGGGGCATGGCCAACCCCATCTGCTTCGCCCTCGACTTCCCGAACCTCGGGACGGCCGCAAACTTCATCCAGGAGCACAGCCTCTACCATCACGTCGGAGCAGTGAAGGTCGGCTTGGAGTTGTTCGTCGCCGCAGGCCCGCGGGCCATCGAGGTGCTCAGCCCCTTCGGCTTGCCGATCGTGCTCGACCTGAAGCTTCACGACATTCCGGAGACCGTCGCCCGAGCTGTGAAAGCCGGCGGCGACCTCGGCGTGAAGTACATGACCATGCACATCCAGCAGCGATCGACGCTCGAAGCGGCCCTCAAGGCTGCGGAACCATTCGGCATCACGCTCCTTGGCGTCACGGTGCTCACGAGCATGTCCGAGGTCGACTGCCAAACGCTTCGTTTGGTTGGCACCTGGCCACCATTCTCGTCGTCGAGGGGTGGGCCTTCGATGGGGCCGACTTGCTGGCCCGCCGATCGAGCGCAACATCTCGCCCAGTTTGCCTACGAGGTCGGACTTCGCGGCTTCGTCTGCTCACCCCAAGAAGTCCGAAGCCTGAAGGAGGCCTGCCCTGAGGGCTTCTTCCTCGTTCCTGGGGTTCGGCCCGCTGGTTCAGAGACCGGCGACGACCAGAAACGTGTCGGGACGCCCGCCCAAGCGGTCAAGGACGGCGCCAATCTCATCGTCGTCGGCCGACCCATTCGAGATGCAAAAGACCCTGTGGAGGCGGCCAAGGCCATCCTCCACGAGATCCGAAGCTAGCACGGTTCGACTTCGTCCTCTCGGAACCAGAAGAACGGGAACGAAAGCATGACCAGGTCGTTGTGCATTCCGAAGAGGGGCGCCGCGATGACGTGGTGCTCACCGTCTTTTCTCAAGACGGCTTTGTTCCCTTCTTGCTCATAACGTGTCCAACCTTCGGGCTTGATGCGTGCTCTCTGACCAAGGTGCATGGCCAAGGTCGTACACCATTTGTCCCCGTCGTCTAGCGGCTCAGGACGCTGGCCTCTCACGCCGGTAACGCGGGTTCGATTCCCGCCGGGGACGCCCTGTGCTAGTTTCAGCACGTCCGCAACCTCCCGCTCTGGTTCACGACCGAACGTCAGGCGGTGCTTCCCAAATGAGCCGTGCGACGGGAGCGGGAGGCCAAGGACCCCAACTACTTCGGCATCCGGACAACGACCGGGTCGAGAATCGGGGCGCCCAGGCCGGGCTTCACACCCTCGATCGTCCAGTACACGTGGGTCGCGTCCACCAAGATGTTGCTCGCGTTGTGCTGGTTGTCGACGAGGTAGTCGGCCGATCCGCCCGAGAGCGGGAAGCGGATGATGCGGTAGGGCAGCGAGACCGCGAATCGGCCGATCACGTAGACGTGGGTGTTGTCCGCTGCGAGGCCCTTCACCTCGAGCGACGGGGTCACCGAGATCAGGTTCGGTGCCTGGCCATCGTGAGCCCGCACGAGCGCCGGCCCCGACGACGTCAGGTTCGTGAAGATCACGAGGTCGTTGTTCGGGTTCTTCACGAGGTACTTGCCGCCGAAGAAGTTCTCGAAGGTCGCCCCCACGTAGACGCCGCCACCGGCGCCGCCGAACATCGTCGTGTCGGTCTTGTTCTGCGATCGGATGACCGAGGCAGCCGCGTTGGTCTCCCACGTGAGGCGGTAGACGTTCGTGCCGTCGACCTGGAGCCCCGGCCACGAGGGGTAGAGCCCTGAGTTCACCTCGGGGTTGATGATCGTCGCTGCCCCGCCCAAGAGACTCATCTTGTAGATGGGCGTCGCCGATGAATCCGAGCAGTTGCAGGGGCTGTAGTCGACCCGGCTCGTCCAGTAGAGGTTCGACCCGTCTTGAGCCAGCTCAACCGGGCCGTGACCCGTGATGAGGTCCGTGACGGCGCCACCGCTGGTCGACATCGAACGAATCGCCTTCGGAGTGACCGAGTTGCTCCACACGACCTGGGTGCCCGTCGTCACGATGCCTTCGGGGCCTGTCTGGCCCGTCGCCAGGTTCGTCACGCCTCCACCGGCCAAGGCCGATTTCTGGACCTGGCCCGCAGCGGTCGTCCAGAAGACCTCCGAGGTCCCGAGGGTCATGCTCGTCACGTTCGTGACCGCCGCGACCTTGGTCACCGGAACCGAACAGACGCCGCTGGTGCAGGTGCCGCCGTAGCAGGAGACGCCGCAGCCGCCGCAGTTGAAGTCGTCGTCCGAGACATCCTGTTCGCAGCCGTCGACCGCGTTCCCGTTGCAGTCGTCCCAGAGGCCGGTGCAGACGTAGTCGCAGCCGCTTCCGGTGCAGACGCCCGAGGCGTGCGGCCCGGCGGTGCAAACATCTCCGCAGCTGTCGCAGTTCAAGACCGTTCCGAGCGTGACCTCGCAGCCGTCGCTTACGCCCCCGTTGCAATTCGAGTGGTCGCTGTCGCAGGCGATCCCGCAAGAGCCTGCCGAGCAGGAAGGCGTTCCGCCGGCTGAGCTGCATTCATTGTTGCAGGAGCCGCAGGTATCTGGGCTCGCCAGGTTGGCTTCGCAGCCGTTGGCCGGCTGGCCGTCGCAGTTGTCGAAGCCGGCGTCGCAGCCCCAGCCGCAGACCCCGTTCCCCGAGCAAGTCGGGTCGGTGTTGGCCGGGCTCGGGCAGACGACCGGCGCTTCCCACTGCCCAGAGGCGGTACAGAGCTGCGTCGAGGTTCCGGCGCACTTCTTCGTGCCGGGCTCGCAAACCCCCGTGCAGGCCCCGCCAGCGCAGAGGAAGGGGCAGGCACTGCCCGTCACCCACTGTCCAGCAGCGGAGCACGTCTGCGGCGCATCGCCGAGGCACTGCTGAGCGCCTGGGACGCAGGAGCCGGCGCAGGCGTCGGCCAGGCACACGAACGGGCAGACCGTCGTGTTCTGCCACTGACCACTGTCGTCGCAGGTCTGAACGGTGTTGCCGTTGCACTGGTCGTCGTTCGGGGTGCAGGCCCCGGCGCAGGCACCTTGCGAGCAGGTGAACTGACAGTCCAAGCCGTAGACCCACACGCCTTCGTCGCTGCACAGCTGCGGGGTGAGCCCGTCACACTGGCCGGCGCCCGGGACGCACTCGCCATCGCATGCACCGTCGTCACAGACGAACGTGCAGCTCGAGGTCGTCTCCCACTGGCCTTCGGTGTTGCAGGTCTGGACGTTGTCGCCGTCGCACTGGTTCGAGCCAGGTGAACAGACGCCGGTGCAAGCTCCCTCGTCACAGAGGAAAGGGCAGGTCGCGGTCAGTTCCCACTCGGTGCCCGCGTCGTTGCAGGTCTCGACATCGAGGCCGACGCACTGCTTCTCGGCAGGCGTACAGACTGCGTCCCCGCCACCAGCGCCACCGACCGAAGAGGTCGCCCCAGCTTCACCGCCGGCTCCACCTTCGTCGCTGCCGCCCTCGACTCCGCCACCCTCACCCGCGATGCCCGTGCTGGTCGACGAACTGTCGTCGTCCTCGGGGGTCTCGTCTTCGCTGCATCCGACCAAGGTCAGGAAGCAGAGCATCAAGCAGGCGTGAAACTTCTTCATCTGGGTGTGTACGATCGAGCGTACCCAGAAATGAACCTGCCCCAATGAAAATCTTGTCTCCGTAGCTCAACGGACAGAGCCTCGGTCTACGAAGCCGATGATGTAGGTTCGATTCCTGCCGGAGACGCCACGCTTCTTTAGCTCAGTGGACAGAGCATCCGCCTTCGAAGCGGTTGGTCGGAGGTTCGACTCCTCCAAGAAGCGCCACGCCCTTACAGCTCGATTGGACCGAGCACTCGGTTACGAACCGAGAGGTTGGAGGTTCGAACCCTCCTGGGGGCGCCATGTCTCCGTAGCTCAGTGGACAGAGCGCACGCCTCCGAAGCGTGAAGTCGCAGGTTCGATCCCTGCCGGGGACGCTACGAATCACAGGGGTGTCGTTCAATGGTAGGACGGCCGACTTTGAATCGGTCAACCAGGGTTCGATCCCCTGCGCCCCTACCGCGTCTTCTTTTTTCGTGTCTTCACCGCGGTCATCCCCTTGGGTGGCGTCGAGGTCGAGACAGGCCCAAGGTGGAAAGGAACGGGCAAGGTCGCCGTCTGGAACCAGAAAGTGCCCGTGACCTGAAGCTGGGCGGTCATCTGTTCGAATCCGATCTGCTTCCGGACGTAGGCGTTGGCATAGCTGTTGTAGCAGCGGGCCACGTCCTCCTGGGACTGGCTGTTCGACATGATGATGACCGGGATGCCCCGAAGTTTGGGGTCCTTCTTCATCGTGATGAGGACTTCGATCCCGGAGACGATGGGCAGGTTCAGATCCAAGAGGACGAGATCCGGGTGTGTGTCCCGCGTGCGGAGCCGCTGCAAAGCCTGCTCGCCGTTGACCACCAAGTTCAGCTGGTGCGGGATCCCAACGAACGCTTCTTTGATGACTTCCATCATCAGTTCGGCATCGTTGTCCTCGACGAGCAGGATGTCGAACATGGCGCTTACTGATCCTAGCTTTCTGGTTTCGCGAGAGTGAAAAAGAATGTGGCCCCACAACCTGGAGCTGCTTCGGCCCACACCTGGCCATCGTGGTGCTCGACGATTTTCTTGACGATGGCGAGCCCGATGCCTGTCCCGGGATACTCCTCGAACGTGTAGAGTCTCTGGAAGACCCCAAAGATTCGTTCCGCCTGGCTCATGTCGAACCCGAGACCGTTATCCCGCACGGCGATGAGCCAGCGTGAGGGGTCGTCGTCAAAAGAGCTTGCGGTGACCTCGATCCGAGCGGGCTCCTCCTTCTTCCTGTACTTCATGGAGTTGGAAAAAAGATTCTGAAAGACCTGCGCAATTTGCCCTCGATCTCCGCGGATCATAGGGAGATCCTTATGGGTGATCTCGGCGTTCGACTGGGCGATGGGTTGCGCCAGACCTCGCTTGGCCTGATCGATGGCCGCTCCGAGCGGGAACACGCCGTTGAGGCTCCCCCGACCTGCGCGGGACAGCTCCAGAAGATCATCGATCTTCTGCTCCATTTGCTTGCAACCGGCGACAATCTTCTGAAGATTGCCTCGTCCGGCGTCATCCAACCGGTCGCCATAGCGCCGCTCGACAAGGCTAGCATAGCCGGCGACCCCAACCAGGGGTTCCCGAAGATCGTGCGAAGCGATGTAGACGAACTGCTCGAGGGACTCGTTCACATCCTCCAGCTGTTGCTTCTGGCGCTCCAAATCTCTCTTCTGCTGAATTCTCTCCGTAAGATCGAAAAGAAATCCCACCACCTCGACTGGGTTGCCCAGCTCGTCGCGCAGCAGATGCGCCTCGAGATGGACGTAGATGAACTTTCCGTCCGCTCGCTTGGCTCGAGTCTCGATGACGGTGCGTGACGAATCGAGGCCCTTGAGTGATTCCAGAGTCGCATGGACACGAGACCGATCCTCGTGGTGCAGCTGGTCCAGCCACAAAGTAGGCACGTCGAAGAAACGCTTGGCCGGGTAGCCCAGAAGATGCTCGATGTTGTCTGAGATGTAATTGGGGGTCCACGTGTACGGATCGCAACAGAAGACCGTGACAGGCCCCTCGCGGAGCAGGAACTCGAGATGCTGGTGCATGTTCACTTCTTGTCCGGGGTTGGTTGTGTCGTCTGTGCTGCCCTCGAGCGAGCGGCCTCGTAGCTTGCGATGGCGCCGGCCATGGCGCCGATGAGCGCCAAGATGCCGAGCAAGATCTTGGTTCGGTTGGACATCTTCGCTTGAGACAACTCCATGGTTTCTCGGCGCGTGACCGCCTCTCGAAGGTCTTCCCGGTTTTCGGATTCGGTCATCCGAGTCTCGAGGCTGTTGAGTCGATGGTCGATCAAGTCGACCTGGGATCGCATCGAGGGCCGACCTTCGCGACCTTGGAGAAGCTCGGAGTCGAGGCGCTCCACGATCCTGACGAAGTGGTCGCTTTGGGTTTTCACCTGGACCATCTGGGTCGAGAATGTCTGAATCTCGGTGAACATGCGTCGGGACACGTCAGCCAACGCGCCGGTGGTCTCGACCGTTGTTTCCCGGATGGCCGAGTGTTGCCCGCTCTCGTGAGCCGCCCGAAGATTTGCATGAGCACGGTCGAGACGCCGAACGGCTCCAGCATCTTCTGGTGCCATGCGGATCGAGACACGGTGCTTCTCGATCGCGAAGAGAATGCGACGGAATAGTTCTTCTTCGTCGGTGAAGTTCTTGATGACGTAGTCGGCGGCTCCCCGCTGGATCATGTCGAGCGCGAGCTGCCGGTCCTTGTTGTTCGTCATCACGATGAGCGGCGTATCCGGGAAGCGACGGTAGAAGGCGTCGAACGTGTCCTTGCCGGTCGAGTCCGGAAGCTGAAGATCCAGGATGACGCAGTCGACGGGCTCCCGCTCGAGACAGAGCAGGGCCGTGCGAAGGTTGAATGCTTCGTGGACCTTGACGCTGCCCGCGAATCGAGCCTCGAGAAGGTAGCGGAGAAGCTCCCGATCGGTGCCGTTGTCTTCGACGATCAAGAGACTCTGTGGTGTCAGTTTCTGGCTGTTCATGCGTCAACCTCAGGCACGGCGGCCCCTTCAATGTGGCCGGATTACAAGTTTTTCCGCAGCGTTCAAAGGTTGGACCGGTCCCTCATAAGGACCCGGGCTGAGGTTCAAGTCCTCTCGCTGCGACCATTCATTTCTGCAAGACGAGCGAGCTGGTGACCGCGCCTGCTTCACACGCAGGTTCCCGCCGGGTTCGATCCCCGGGTCTTGCACTTCTGCACGATGGACACTTCACCGGTGTATGGGCCTGTGGCGGAATGGCAGACGCGTCGGATTTAGGATCCGATGTCCTTGTGACGTGGGGGTTCGATTCCCTTCAGGCCTACTCATGAAAGAACACGAGCTGAAAACGTGGCCCCTCGCTTTCGACGCGGTGTGGCGTGGCACGAAGAGGTACGAGCTTCGCAACGATGATCGCGGGTACGCGATCGGAGACATGCTCGTCCTTCGTGAGTGGATCCCCATCCATGAGCAAGCATGCGTCTGGGACTCGCCGTTGGGCGAGCAGCAGGCCGAGCACTCGGACTTACGCTGCACAATCTGTGACCGAGGAATGAACGAACCCCTCGACGGCATGTTCACGGGGCGACGGATACGAGCCGAGGTCACCTTCAAGACGCCGGCTGACGGCCCCTTTCGTGGGCTCAGAGACGGGTATGCGATCCTGGGGATCGCAGTTCGGCAGATCCGTCGAAACGACATGATCTGGACCCTTGAGAAGCGCTGAGGCTCCTTGGCGAAACGGCAAACGCGGCGGATTTAAAATCCGCTACCTTCGGGTGTCTCGGTTCGAGTCCGAGAGGAGTCACTTCGGGCCGTGACCTCAGCCGGCTGGTTTGCCGGCCCCCATGTTATAGATGGGTGGAGAAGGGGTTCAATTCCTCCGCGGCCCACCCCAAGATTCACGCGGGACTCGTTCTCTGGTGAGAGCACTTGCTCGACAAGCAAGACTAGGTGAGTTCGATCCTCACGTCCCGCACCAGAATTTCTTCGCGAGCACCGGCATCCGGTGTATAGAGAAGGCACGGCACTCGCTTCGGCCGTACCAAACGAGGCGATGGTGGAGGGCAGGCGGGCGACCGTCGACCCCACGGCTGGCTGCCCAGCCGCTCGCAAGAGAAAGCGGTGTCTCGCCGCAGGTAGCATTCGGGCTCGACCGGCTTCGACGTGGGAAGAAAGACATCGCTAGCGTGTGAGCGGCCCTCGACCCGCTCTGACAAATCGAGGCGAACACACAAGCCAACGACAACGGCACCGTCCTCACCGCTCAGGCGGCCTGAAGACGCGATCCTCCGCAAGATCGTCCTGGTAGCGGATCGGATCGTCAACCCCTAGGGCTGGTCAACTTCTCGGGCTCCCGGGGATGAGACGAGATAAACAGGGCAGCTAGGTTGCAGCCGAATCTGCGAACTCAGCCGGTGGGGACACATCGGATACGCACGTAGACGGCGATGTACGATGTCTCGCGGACCAGGGTTCGATTCCCTGCGAGTCCACAAAACGGGCCCGGCAGAAATGCCCGGGCCCGTTTGCTTTTTGGGTCAGACGCCATGTACAAGGAGCGTCAAGGAATCCACCGATGAAGATACGAAGGTAGGTGTGTTGTGCTTCTGCGAACGTTGATCTTGAACCAGCGATACCGGCCCCACGAGGTCATCCATTGGCGTGATGCCGTCACCCGGATGTTCAACGGGAAGATCGAGGTCGTCGCTCAGTACGACGAGATCCTGGCCCATCTCGACGCGCAGACGCTGCACACGTTCCCGGACCTTCGGCGGGCTCTCCGTCAGGTCCTCCAGACCGACGTGGTGTCCTTCGACATCAAGGTGCCGGCCGTCGCCGTCATCCACCGTCGGGTGAGTATGATCAAGGGCGGCGTGAAGTTCTCGAAGCCGAACGTCTGCCTGCGGGACGACTTCAGCTGCCAGTACTGCGGGCAGAAGCTCCCGATGAGCAAGCTCAACTACGACCACGTGAAGCCGCGTCGGTACGGTGGGCAGACGACCTGGGAGAACATCGTGGTCTCCTGCTACCCCTGCAACGACAAGAAGGGTGGCCGGACCCCCGACGAGGCAGGCATGCGGCTGCTCTCCGTCCCGGTGAAGCCGAAGGTTCTCCCGATGAACGAGCCCCTCATCGACCTGTCTCAGGCCCCCGCTGAGTGGGAACCGTTCATCACTCGAGCCGCCTGACCTACCCCCATCAAGCCCCCGCGTCTCTTCGGAGATTGCGGGGGCTTTTTTCATTTCGGTGTAATAGCGTTCATGTCGCCCGAGCAGATGATCGACGCAGCCCGGAAGTACGATGCCCAGCTTGCAGGCGAGGGCGTCGAGTTCGATCGCTTCCCGGATTACGCTGTGATGACGAACCCCTCGAGCCCTTGGCCAAATGACGACGCCTCTCTCCGGCATGTCCGATGGATGTGCCAGCAGGTGCCCGAATTCGTCACCGAGGGGAAGCTCGAGAAGGCCAACCGCTGGATAGGCTTCATCCAAGGAGTCCTCTGGACCCGCACCACAGGCACCATCGCCTCGTTCAAGGACGACAATCGGTGACGGACGCCGCTACTTCCAGGGCGCAGGGGGCCGCGTTGATGGTCCGGCGATACAATGCCGTGCAAAACGATGGGGAGAAGGAATCCGCCGTCGAGATGCTCAACGAGATGTTTGCGGACATCCGTTGCCACCACAACCCCACCCTGGGGCTCGTCACGTACTTCAACTCGACCAAGATGAAGAACCTGCCGCACAGCCTCACCTTCGGCTCGAACGTCGTCATCCAAGTCCGGCAGGATGGTCGCGGAGTGATCCAAAAGAACCGCTTCGGCCTGAGCGGGCTCGTCGTCCCGACGCTCGAGATGGCTAGAAGGCTGAAGATCTCGGTCATTTCTGAGCTGACCTGCAAATCTCGCGTGGACCTCATCAACGAGGACTGGATTTGAATTGACCCCTGCTGTATAGGTGGTCGTCTGGGATCGCGCCCGTCTGGGTTTGGGTCCTTCGTTCAGCGAACCGCACCCTTCGGGGTTTGGGGACGCTGCGGGCATCGAAACAAGGAACGCAGCTGGTTTGAGGACCACGTCCGGGTCCTGCGCTGGAAGCAATCCCCTCGACTGTGTACGGAGGACTTTCCCATGGATATTCTCGCGCGTTTTTCCCACGATCACCTCGACCACACCCAGGACTCCAAGGTCCATCTCGTCGTCAGCCTGAAGGCGCCGACGTTCGACTGGATGGAGAAACGACCCCAGCTCTGCGTGGTCGTTTCCGTTGACCTTTCGGGTTCGATGAAGGGCGACAAGCTCCTCTACGCGAAGCAGAGCATCGACAAGCTCGTCGATCAGCTTCAGCCGGGCGATTACTGCGGCATCGTCGGCTTCGAGACGCGTGCCCACGTCTTGGTCAAGCCGCAGCTGGTGACGGCCGAGTTCAAGCAGCTCCTCAAAGCGGAGACCCGCAAGCTCACCGTGATGGGCGGTACCAACTTCTCGGAAGGCATGCTTCAGGCGGCCCGAGAAGTCGAGATGCTCGACCTTCCGCCAACCGTCCTGAAGCGCATCATCATGTTCACGGACGGCCAGCCCACGACGGGCGTCGTCGACACCAAGATGATCCTGAAGATGATCTCGGCCGGTGGCCCGTTCGAGCACGTCACGATCAGCGCCTTCGGCTACGGTGACCTGCGAGGCGGCTGTGACCAGCAGTTCCTCACGGATTTCGCTGCGGCTGCCCGTGGCAACTACGCCTACGTCCAGAACCCCGACGACGCCCTCAGCGCCTTCGGGAAGGAGCTGGGTGGGCTCCTCTCGACGTACAGCACGAACCTCGACCTCGAGATCGAACCGGTCAACGGCCACTGCATCCTCAAGACGCTGACGAACATCCCCGTTGATCGCGACGTCATGGGGATCCACGAGATCTCGCTCCCCGACATCCTGGCTGAGGAGACCCGCCACTTCGTCTTCGAGGTCCAGATCTCGAAACAGCCGAAGGCCCTGCCGCGGGAATTCACGGCGTTCAACATCCGGCTCGCCTACGATGTGCTCACGGAGAACGGGACGAAGGAACGCAAGAACGTGGAGCAGAAGGCACGGGTGACGTTCGTCAAGCCGGCCGACGCTCAGAAGGCCCCCCACAAGGAGGTCGACGACGTCGTCGCTCTGCACAAGGTTCTTCGAGCCCAGCTCGAGGCCGAAGAAGAGGCGAAGAAGGGCAACTTCGAGGCCGCCTCAGCTTGGATGCAGAGTGCCGGTGAGGAAGCGAAGACCGGTGGTCGGCTGCATCTCGCCAACGCGGCCTTCGGCGCCAGCAAGCGGTTGGTGAGCAAGTCGCAGTACACTTCGGGGCAGGGCTACCTTCGCAGCCTCGTGGCCGGCGGAACCCGTGGCTACGGCGCGTCCAGCATGGACAAGGAAGCCCAGGCCGCGTTGACCTCGATGAACGTGTCTCTGTCCAACGGCGCCATGAACCAGGTCTCCGACCAGTTCACGTCGGCCACGCCCAACGGCGCTGAGGGGAATTCGGTCATGGGCCAATTGTTCCGACCTGCCACAACCCCGCTTCCGGTGACGCCGGACCTGTCGATCACATCAGACTCAACGAACAAGTCAGGCTGAGTCCTGTCAGGAAAAGGCCCTGAGGGCCGCCAGGGGTGAGCAACCCCTGGTTTTTGGAAGAGTAGCCGGGAAGGTCCCGGGCCTGTTTTGAACGCAGGTTAGCGGAAACGCCGGGTTCGACTCCTAACTCTTCCGCCGCGGTGTATTAGGGATCATCCCCATGTCGCTCAAGTACGCCGCCACCAAAGTCGAAGAAGGCCACTACGTCCTGCCCAAGGTCGGGCAGATGAAGGTGGACGCCCACGCCTTCCTTTCGGACGACCTCTACACGGCGTCTGAGGAAAACATGTGGGAGCAGCTTGCCACGGGCGCTTCCTACGAGAGCATCATCGGGGCGTACGCCATGCCCGACTGCCACGTCGGGTACGGCGTCCCCATCGGCTGCGTCTTGGTGACGGACAACGTCATCGTCCAGGCGTGCTCGGGCTACGACATCAGCTGCGGCGTCCTTTACATGAAGGTCCCGGGGCTGACGGCCGAGCACGTCAAGACCTGGCACAAGCGGGAGACCTGGGTCCGCGAGGTCGAGAACCGCGTCTCGACCGGTGCCGGGATCAGCCGCCCGAAGTACATGCCGTCCTTCAACAAGGACCAGGTGGACAACGTCCTGATGTACGGGGCCAAGGCCTTGGGTGTGGCTCCCGGGCTCTGCGAGCGCCACTACATCCCGGTCCCGGAAGACACGGACCTTCGGAAGATCGGGAAGGCCTACGATCGCGTCGTCCAGCAGCTGGGCAGCGTCGGCGGCGGCAACCACTTCATCGAGATGCAGGTCGATGGCAAGACCGGCGAAGTCTATGTGATGATCCACTGCGGGAGCCGTGGGTACGGCCATGCAACGGCCGAGCACTTCTACTACGAGGGTGCCATCGTCCGTGGGCTCGCCCCGAACCGTCGGGAAGAGTCCTGGCTCGGGATCGACGAGCCCTTGGGCAAGGAGTACTGGGCCTACCACAACACGGCCGCGAACTTCGCCATCGCCAACCGGCACTTCATCGTCAACGGCATCCAGGACGCGCTCGAGGCCGTCTTCAAGGTCCGCGGCGAGGTCTACTACGAGATCAGCCACAACCTCGTCCAAGAGGAGACCCTGGTCCTTCCCGACGGCACGACCAAGAAGGGCTTCGTTCACCGTAAGGGGGCGACCCGAGCTTTCCCGGCCGGCCACCCCGACCTCGTGGGCACCGTCTGGGAGAAGACGGGTCACCCTTGTCTGATCCCGGGGTCGATGTACCACGGCGCTGCAATCCTCTTCGCCGAGCCGAACGCCTACAAGTCGGCCTGCTCGGTCAACCATGGGTCGGGCCGTGTGCTCGCTCGTAAGGCGGCCAAGCGGAAGCTCGAGGCCCAACAGGATGCGATCGACACGGAGATGCGAACCGTGAAGCGGACTCTCGGTGGCGTCGAGATCGAGGGCATCGTGGGCAACACCAAGAACACGCCGCTGGACGAATGCGGCCACGTCTACAAGGACTTGGACGCTGTCTTGGGGGTGCTCGAATCGACGGGCATCGCCCGTGTGGCCCACCGCATGTACCCGGTGGCGAACCTCAAGGGAGCCGACTGATGTCTGACGAAAACCGCCCTGGCGACCTCGAGCTGGACCTCATGGGTCTTGCGAACACCTACCTGTCTCCGAAACCGCCCGAGACGCCGCAAGCCGAGGAGAAGAAAGCCGAGGAGGTCGCACGGTTCACCATCGACGACTTCGCCAAGGCCGACCTGCGAGCGGGAACGGTCGTGGCGGCCGATCGCGTTCCCAAGAGCAAGAAGCTCATCCGGATGGACGTGGACTTCGGCGAATTCAAGCGCCAGATCCTCGGCGCCATCGGTGAGCACTGGGCGCCCGAGGGCGACGAGCCGGGGACTCTCGTGGGCAAGCAGTTCCTCTTTTTGGTGAATCTGCCGCCCCGGAAGATGATGGGCCTCGAGTCCGAGGGCATGATCTTGGCCGCGAAGTTCACCGAAGACGGCCAGGAGCACATGACCCTGCTCGTCCCGTTCTCGCCCGTCCCGTCGGGCAGCAAGTTCGGCTGATGGCCGTCGAGGACATCCCGGGCTGGAACGAGCTGACCGACCACGACAAGGCCGAGGTCAAGCGCTTCGAGACCTTCCTGAAGGCCCACTACGCGGCCAAGGAAGGCAAGGCGCTCGACGCCCCCGAGCTGCTCTACGAGTGCGTGTACGGGCCGACCAAACCAGAGGATGACGAAAATGGCTGAAGTCTACGTGAGCACGGACATCGAAACGGGTGGTCCGATTCCGGGCCCGAACGCGATGCTGAGCTTCGGCTCGGCCGCGTACACTTTGGAGGGCGGGCTCATCGGGACGTTCTCGGCGAATCTCCACGAGCTGCCGGGGTCGGTCATCGACCCTGTGACGAAGCGGGAATTCTGGGACAAGAACCCGGAAGCATGGGCGGAGTGCCGGAAGGACCTGCAAGACCCCAAGGAGGCGATGACCGCCTATGCCGCCTGGGTTCGCAAACTCCCAGGGAAGCCGGCCTTCGTGGGTTACCCGGCGACCTTCGATTTCATGTTCGTGTACTGGTATCTCATGAAGTTCACGGGGGACTCACCGTTCTCGTTTTCGGCGATCGACATCAAGACGTTCGTGATGGCGATCCTCAAGCTGGACTTCCGTGAGTCAACGAAGCGCATCATGCCAAAGCGCTGGTTCTCGGAAGCCAAGCACACGCACATTGCCATCGACGACGCCATCGAGCAGGGCGAGCTGTTCATGAACATCCTGCGAGAGAGCCGAGCACTGGCGAAACGGTAGGCTTCGGCGCTATCTTCGTCGGATGCGTCCGATTGAAGAGATGGCGATGTGGTCTGTCGATGAGGCAAAGGGTGCCATTCTTGCGGCACTCCCAGCCGAACTACGCTTCGAGTGCGGCTTCGATCGAGAAGCTGGCACTTGGATGACGCGGTTCTGGGCGAAGGGTGAGGAAGGAGCCGAGAAAATCCTCTTCGAGGACTGGGGGATCGATTTCCGGATCCTGCTCTTCAATGCGATCGGCTGGTTGATGCAGCGGTCGCAGCCGAAGCCGGCGCCTGGGTCTCCGTGGGTTCGTCGCCACGACGATACACGGGCCCGTGTGCAGAAAGTCGTGTTCCGTGGGGCTGCTGGTGCACCGGACCCTGCCGATTTGGATCCGGGAGAGATTCAGGCGGTGTATGGCGGCCCGGGGCAACCCAAATAAGCCCACGGAGTTGAACACATGCCGATCAAGTATGGGACGGATGCCCGCAAGCGGATGCTTGCAGGCGTCGATATTCTGGCCGACACAGTTGCGGTGACCCTCGGGCCCCGCGGCCGAAACGTCTGCATCGAGAAGACCTTCGGCGCCCCGCTCGTCACCAAGGACGGCGTCTCCGTCGCCAAGGAGATCGAGCTGTCCGACGAGTGGGAGAATGTTGGGGCTCGTCTTGTGCGTGAGGTCGCATCCAAGACCAGCGACGACGCCGGTGACGGAACGACCACGGCGACGGTCCTGGCTCGGTTCCTCTTCCGCGAAGGCATGAAGCTCGTGGAGGCCGGGGTTACGCCCATCGCCCTCAAGCGAGGGATGGACGCTGCGATGGCGGACATCGTCGAAGGCGTGATCGGGATGTCCCTGCCGGTGAAGGGCAAAGAGGACATCGCAAACATCGCCTCTGTGTCTGCAAACGGAGACCGTGCCCTCGGGGAGCTGATTGCCGAAGCCATCGCAAAGGTGGGCAACGACGGCGTCATCAACATCGAGGAAGGCCGTGGCATGTCGACGGTTCTCGAGTCCGTGGACGGCATGCAGTTCGACCGCGGCTGGGCTCACATCGAGTTCGGCAACGGCAAGCAAGAAGTCCTTCTCGACAACCCTTTCATCCTGGTGACGGACTTCAAGATCTCGGCGGTGCAGACGCTCGTCCCGATGTTGAACGCCGTGCTCGAGACGGACCGCCCGATCGTGCTGATCGCCCCGGACTTCGAGGTGCCGACGCTGGCTGCGTTCATCCAGAACAACCGAGCCGGTCGGCTGAAGTCCATGCTCGTGAAGGCCCCTGGGTTCGGTGCCCGCCAGCAGGATGTCCTGGAAGACATCGCGGCCTTGGTTGGCGCCGAGTTCGTCTCACGAGCCAAGGGGATGTCCTTCGAGGGGTGCTTCGGCACCGAAGAGGAACCCGACCTGAGCTGCCTGGGGTCCGCCGGCCGGGTTCGAGTGACCGCCAAGGAGACCACGATTCTCGATGGCGGCGGCGACGAGGAGTTCATCGAGCAACGGATCGAATCGCTCCGCAAGCAGGCGTCTCAGACGGGGTCCGAGTACGACGGTGACAAGCTCCGTGAGCGGCTCGGCCGGCTTCAAGGTGGCATCTGCGTCATCAAGGTCGGCGCCCCGACGGAGATCGCCATGAAGGAGCTGAAGGCCCGCATGGAGGACGCCCTCTACGCGACCCGGTCCAGCATCGACGAAGGCGTCGTTCCGGGTGGGGGCACCGCTCTGGTTCAGGCAGCCAAGGCCTTGACCGGCGCCGGCCCCAAGGATGGTGACGAGCGCCACGGGTATCAGCTCGTCCTTCGTGCCTGCGACGCTCCGATGCGGCAGATCCTTGAGAATGCCGGCGAGCCTGCCTTCCGCTGGCTCGCTCAAGTCAAGGAGTCCACCGATCGATTCATGGGTGTCGACGCCTCAGATATGACGCTCAAGAACCTGGTGGAAGCCGGGGTACTGGACCCGCTCAAGGTGGTCCGCTGTGCCCTCGCCAACGCCGTTTCCGTGACCAGCACGATGCTGACGACGGAGACGGTCATCGTCAAACAGGCCGTGAAGCCGGGCGACGTTGCCGCTCAACGGATGGGCATGTGAGAACGCCCGAGACAGAGCCTGTGGAGCTGAAGCTCACTGTCACGGCCGAAACCCGTCGAGCGCTCGAGACACTCTCTCGGCACGGGCTGTTCGGGACGTCAGTTGAAGACGTCGCCGATCGGCTCCTGAACGAACGCCTGCGGGCGATCGTTCTCGAGGGATGGCTCGGAACGCCGGGTTTTCCCGATGGAAGGACCCTGCCGCTCGTTCGGCCTGGGAGATGATTGGCGGGTTCACTTGTGCCCCGGCAAGGGGCGGTGGACTCCCAGCTCTCTCGACTCAACGGACGCCGTGTCGTCCGTCTTCGTAAAGAGGACCTTCCAGAGCTGGCTCGGGCCCTTGTCGCTGTCGCAAGACGGCGTGCCCGAGCTGGCGTCTCCGCGATGGCCGGCGTCCTCTTCATCGAGATCGTCCTGAACACCGGCGGGACCTTCCTCATTCGGTCCGACGACTGGGCCCGAATCGCCCCCTTCGTTCAGGACGAGTCCTTCGACCCGCAGGTTCATCCTGCGGGTCCGAGCGGTACCCCCATCGATCCCACGATCGCCTTCAACGAGCAGATCTTGGATCACGCGGACAAGCAGCTCTACGAACGCACGCTTGGCATTCTGGCCGGGCTCATCACCGAAGAATACCCCACCCGATCTTTCTGAGGCCCCTATGTCTTTCGACCCGACTGGAACAGCTCCTGGCCTGGCACCGGACGCCCAAACGCCCGAGCCGGTCAACATGAAGTGCCGCAACGAGAAGTGCGACTCCATCACGGCCATCGTGATCAACATCGCGGCGGCCCCTGGGCAACGCCTCTACCGCTGCACCAAGTGCAGCCACTCGTGGGGCCTCAACGTCGGCGGCTCGTTCAACATCTGATGGACGTCGTCGTCCTCCGTCGTCTCGAGGACTTGATCCTGAAGGACGTGCCTGGGTTTCGGGTGGCCTTCAAGGATCAGTCCCGACTCATGAAGGTGCTGGGGTTCTTGATGTACCCCTTCAACCCCAAGTTCATGGACACCTTCACGACGACGCTGGGGAACACGGTCTACTTCCCGACACGTGCGTACTACGAAGACCACGTCGAGCACAGCTTCCGAACGCTGGCCCACGAGTACGTGCATCTTTGGGATGCAAAGCAGTCGTCGTGGTTCAACCTAAGCTACGCGTTTCCTCAGGTTCTCGCGGTGCTGCCGTTCCTTGGGTTCGGTGTGCTCGCATGGCCTCACAGCTGGCTACTACTGATCTCTGTGATCGGCTACGTCATCGCGGCGTTCGTTGCGAGGCGGAGCCTGATCGGATTCTGGGCCACATTTGGATTCGCCGTGGCGCTGACGTTTACGTTGTCCGTTCTGTTGACGGGCTGGGCGACGCTTGCATTGGTCGGCGGTCTGGCGTTTCTTGCCCCGTGGCCCGGCCCGTGGCGAACGCACTGGGAGCTTCGTGGATACACGATGACGATCGCCGTGAAGTTGTGGTTGGGCGACACGCTCGACACGAAGCGCCGCGATCACATCGTCGAGCACTTCTTGGGATCGGCCTATTACTTCATGAGTTGGACGCGTCCTGCGATCGAGGCCAAAGTTGACGAGGCCATCCGGCAAGCGACAGCGGGAGAACTGCAAGAAAACGCGCCTTTCGCTCGTATTTGCGAACTTCTTTATCAACAGAGCATCCTGCGCCGCTGACGATGCCCAGCCACGAAGACACAACCGAAAAAAGCCGAAGCTTCATGCGGTGTCTTCGGTGTAAGGGCCCGAATCTAGAGCGAAGTGGCAAGGAATCACATCGCTTGATCTGCAAGGACTGCGGACAGAACTTCTTCGCAGTCATGCAGCTCGTGCCGGTCCCACCTGCGACCGCTTTGTTGATGTCGGAGGAATCGAGTGCTGACGGAGGTGAAGGAACAAAATGAGGGCGTTCAGTTCCTTCAGCGCATCGTCACCGGGCAACTCTCGTGCCCTCTCCTCCTCGTCGGCCCCGAAGGTGTAGGGCGAAGGTTCTCCGTTCTCGAGGCTGCACGAACCGCATTCTCAGGTGGAGACCCGAGCAGTATTCACAGTTTTCAGATCGACAAGGGAGCCCATCCCGATCTGATTTTCGTGACGCCTGAAGATCAGAAGGACCTCGGAATCGACGCCATCCGCGAGGTCATCGAGCAGGCATCGTTCCTGCCCATGATGGCCTCGAATCGCTACGTCGTCCTTGACGGCGTGGACACAATGACCGTGCCAGCAGCCAACGCGTTTCTGAAAACACTCGAAGAGCCACCACCGTGCACGCGATTTTTTCTTCTCGCTGAATCTCGCAAAAAAGTGCTGCCCACCATTCAATCTCGATGCGGAATCGTTCGATACAATCCGTTAAGTGAAGCGTTCGTTGTCGAGCAGCTACGTCGACACACGGACGACCCGACCAAAGCACTTGTCTACGCTCGCCTCTCAGAAGGATCTGTTGGTCGAGCCCTACAATTTCTCGGTTCGGGTCGTCTGAGCATCCGAGACGACATGCTGGGTCTCTTGAAGAAGGGGCTCACAAAAGATCTTGCCTCGATTCTCGCGGCGGTCGGTGAAGTGACTGATCTCCGTCAAGGCCTGCATTTTCTCGAGCATCTCCTTCGTGACCTACTCATGCTGCCCCACGACCCGAGCCACATCGCTAACCTCGACATCGCCGAGGATCTCGGACGGCTCAGGGACCAGCTCGGTGAGGCCCGTGTGTTGAAGCTCGTAGACGGGCTTCGCCGCGTTCAGCGAGAGAACGGGCCCATCAACCTGCCGTTTCACGTCAAGACCTACTTCGCCACCACGTTCTTGGAGTAGGGCATCGTGGCGGGCAAGAAGCAGTCTGGGCCGTTTGTCATCGCGTACGGTGGGGAGAACTACCTGCTGGATCGCATGATCGATCTCGGCCGTTCGTGGGCAGGCCGGCGCGTCGTCGTGCTCGATGGCGAGGGTCTGCCCGATCATCAGATCGTCGGGCACTGTGAACAGCGTTCCTTCGACGGCCGCGATCTCGTCGTCGTGGTCGACAACGCCCACAAGATCAAGGGCGACAAGGCGCTCAAGGCCTTCATCGAAAGCCGTTCTCGCGAGGACGACTCCGTGGTGGTCGTCGCCATCTTGAGGACGGACAAGCTGGCCGAGATCTGGAAAACGGCCGCCGAAAAAGGACGCACGCACCACTACCCCAAATTCAAACCTTGGGAGCAGGACAAGATGAAGGGTCGCATCGTCGCCGAGGCCGAGCGCTTGGGCCTCCGGCTCGACAACGACGTACCCGACACCTTCCTGCGGTTCATCGGGGACGACCTTCGCCGAACCGTGAGCGAGTGCCAGAAACTCGCGCTCATCGTGCCGTCGGGGACCAACGTCTCCAAGAAACACGTCATGCGGGTCATCGCGCCGGACATCCCGGTGGAGCCCTACGAAGTGGCTGAGGCCGCGTCTAACAAGGACCCGAAGCGGGCCATGTTTCTCGTCTCGCTCCTCTTCAAGAATTTGGGGGACGGCGCGTCCGTGCCCATCACAGCTGCGCTCCTTCGTCAGATCGAGAAGCTGATCGTCGCTCGTCAAATGTTGGACAAGGGCGACGAGACATCCGTCATCGCCGCACGCTTGGGGATCCACGCGTTCCCCTTGCAACGGGAAGTTCTGCCTCGTGCTCGCAAATTCACGGTGCCCGAGCTTCTCCGTCAAATGCAGAACCTATGTAAATTGGATGCCCAAGTGAAGGGGCCGGCTCGATCAAAACGGAGTTTGGTCGAGCTGACAGTGTTGTCCATTGCCGCCCACGCCTAGAGGAAGCCCGCCCATGGAGATCGTCGAGACCACCAAGCCTTCTCAAGTTCGACTTCGCGAAGAGTTCTTGGCGCCTTATCGCAAGAAGGGGGACCCGTTCCAATCCTTGCTTGCTCGTTCGACCTACCTCACGAAGTACTGCCGCGGAAACATCGAGACGTGGACCGATACGATCCGGCGGGTCGTCGAGGGCAACATGTCTCTCGCGGTGGGCACGACCGAGGTCGAGGCCGAATTGCTGTTCCACCTCTTCTGGACGGGGCAGGCGATGCCTCCTGGTCGTGGTCTCTGGACCGGCGGCATCGACGGGATCCCGGCGGATGCGAGGTTCAACTGCTTTGCCCCGGAGACGAAGTTCTTCGCGAACGGGGTGTTGACCACGATGGCTGAGGCCGTTGGACAGACGGTCGAGGTTCTGGCTAAGGATGGCCAGTGGCGGCCGGCTCAGGTACGATCGTTCGGCAAGCAGAAGCTCCGCCGGATTGTCTTCAAGGCGCCAGGGCGTTCAAAGTTCGGCTTCGAGTTCGTGGCGACGGCTGAACACCGATGGTTCACGTCGAATCGTGGGGAGGTCACCGATCTGAGGGTCCACGATCGTGTGGTTGTTGAGCCGCAAGCCCCCAACACTACCAGCAGCGCCTTCACCGATGGGTTTGCCCACGGATTTGTCTTCGGCGATGGCAGCCACGAGACGCTGAAGCCTGGCATGTTTCGCCTTCGCCTCTGCGGAGAAAAGGACTGGCAACACAAAGAGCAACTTCGCCGGGCGTCGATGTTTCACAACGAGTGTGCTCCACCCTCATTCGGACAAGATCCCCTGCTCTTTTTCAAGAGCGCCACGGTCGATCTGAAGTCCCTCCCCCAGGCACCCTCGTCCATCGACTACAAGGCCGGATTTCTGGCTGGGTGGCTCGCGGCGGACGGGTCGCTGCGGACGAGCTGCGTGGGAGGCAATCGCTTGGCCGCTCAAAACGCCGACGCCCTCGATTGGGCCTCTGAGTGGGCGCCTCTCCTCGGGTACTGCGTTACCGGGCGCTCGATGGACCCCAGCATCGAGACGAACTATGGGGCACGTCACTCGCGTCTGGAAATCCTGACGCTGACAACCCTTGCTGTGGAATACACGGTGCGGGCCATCGTCGATGAAGGCCGTGAGGAGGAGGTCTTCTGCGTCACGGAGCCGGAGACGCACAGCTTCACCTTGGGTGGTGGGGTGATCACTGGCAACTGCTGGTTCACCACGCTCTACGGCGTGGACGACTGGTGCTGGACAGCGAACTCCCTGATGCTCGGTGGTGGTGTCGGCGTTGGTCTCGGCGACCTCAATTCGCTTCCGGTGGTGGCGGGAAAGGCGGCCCGCTTCGCCATCTGGTGCGCAGCCGATCACGCGGACATCAACGAGGTCAACCCGGAGGGCCCGAAGTTCCTCAACGGCACAACCCCCGTGTACCACGTCCCGGATTCACGCGAAGGCTGGGTCGAGGCCCTGCGTCGAGTCATGACGGCGGCATTTGCCGGCGACGACCTCGTGGTGGACGTCTCCCCCGTTCGGCGTCGTGGGCTGCCCATCAAGACGTTCGGCGGAATCGCGTGTGGCCCGGGGCCGCTCTCGAATCTTCTGCGTGCGGCTTGGCAGATCATCCGTGGTGCTGCCGGCCGCCGTCTCACGAGCGTCGAGTGCCTCGACATCACCAACCACATCGGGCTCTGCATCAAGAGCGGCAACGTTCGCCGGTCGGCCCTCATCGTTCTCGGCCAGGCGGACGATCAAGCGTTCCGTGACGCCAAGAAGGATTGGGCCGCGGTCGCCAGCCACCGTCACACCTCGAACAACTCGATCGTGTTCAGGACGAAGGATGAGATCGCGAACTTCGACTGGTCCTCGCTCGTTCGGGACAACATCAACTTCGGTGAGCCGGGCATCCTGAACCTGTCCAAGGTCTGGGAAACGGATCCCGGAGCCCGCGGCATCAACCCGTGCGGCGAGATCCCGCTTCACGATCGTGAGGCCTGCAACCTGGCCGAGGTCTTCCCAGCTCAATTCGAGTCGGGCCTGGACCACCGTGTCACGTTCAAGCTCATCACCCGCTACTGCTTGCGGAACCGGCTCACCCCGCTGCTCGACGCGAAAGCGGATGCCGTCCAGTCCCAGAACATGCGGCTTGGCGTCGGGCTCGGCGGCATCTGCGACTTCGATTGGAAGCCCGAGCAGCTCGGGGAGTGGTACGGCATCGTGCGCAGCGAAGCCGACAACTACGCCGACGAACTAGGAGTCAACCGCCCCCTGGCCGTGACGACAACGAAGCCCTCGGGCACCATCAGCCTGCTGAACGGCAGCTCGCCCGGCATCCATGCGCCCTTCGCCGAGTACTACATCCGTCGAACGCGCATCGCCAAGAACGACCCCATGGCCGGAGCCATGATCGAAGCCGGCGTCCCGTTCGAGGAGTGCGTCTACGACAAGTCCCAGCACACCTGGGTCTTCGCGTTCCCCACGAAGGCCCCGCACATCCGCACGACTTCCAAGACGGAGAACATCCGCGAGCAGTTCGAGCGGCAGGCCACGGTTCAGGAGTGGTGGGCGGACAACGCTGTCAGCGCCACCTTGAACTTCGACGCGAACACGGAGACCGAGGAGCTGGCTCGCTGCATGGCCGAGTTCGCCCCTCGATTGAAGAGCACGAGCTGCCTGGCGAAGTCGAACTCCTACCAACAGGCGCCATACGAAGAGGTTTCAGCGGAGGTCTACGCCCTTCTGGCCAGCACCATCAACCACGAGCACCAGCTCGTGAACGGTGGCGAGATCGAGATCGACGAGTGCGCATCGGGCGCCTGCCCGGTTCGCTGACAAGGAACGCAAGTCAAGAGCGAGCCCTCCCAAAAGGAGGGCTTCGTCGTTTCAGGAGACCCACATGAATTTTGGACACATCCTCGAAGGCACCGTGGAGCAAGACCCCCTGACGGATCAGTTCGGCATCCGAACGGTCCACAAGGACGGCCGGACCGAGTTTATCGACGTCACGGCTCTCCTTCTAGCGCTGAAGGGCCAGGATGTTCGACTGACGTTGGCCTCCCTCGAGAACATCGCCGAGCTGGCACGTCTGGTCGAGGCGCAGGGTGGCGGCGAAGTCCAGGGAATCATGCCGGAAGATTTCCCGGAAGTTCCGTTCGATATTCGACGAAAGGGGTGATCGCCGGTGTAGGCCTGCGGCATGAGCTTCCAGCTGATCGACCAGCTCAACGCTACCCGAGTCGCTGACCTCGAAGAGCGCATCGCTCAGGCTCGGGACGCCTACTACAACGGGACCCCGGTCGTCGAGGACAGCGTCTTCGATGCCTGGCTCGACGAGCTGAAGGACTTGCAAGCGGACAGCCCGCAGGTCACGGCGGTCGGCGCTGTTCCGGTCTCGTCGTGGCCCAAGGTCGCCCACACGATCCCCATGGGTTCGCTGAACAAGGTTCAGAATCCGGACGAGCTGCGGACGTGGGCACAAGGGTTTTGTCGAACGTCGATCCGTTTTCTCCAAACCGAGAAGATGGACGGCATCTCGGTGAGCCTTCGCTACGAGGCGGGGAAGCTCGTGCAAGCGCTGACTCGAGGGGACGGCACCATCGGCGAGGACATCACACCGAACGTTCGGCGCATGCACAACGTGCCCGCCGAGCTTCCAGAGGCCCCCACCGTCACGTGCCGCGGGGAGATCGTCCTTCTGAAGACGGACCATCAGACCCACTTCCCCGAGACCTCGAACCCACGAAACACCGCCAGCGGCACAGCCAAGCGATATGATGGCCGGGGCAGCGAGCATCTCTCGGTATACATCTACCAAGCGCTCGATGGCCCGGACTTCGCGACCGAGGAGGAGCAGTTCAAGTTCTTGCGCCGGATGGGCTTCCGCACGCCCAACTTTTCAATAGCCTCGTTCGAGGCCATTTTGAAATCTTGGGACATGTACCAGGGCGAATTGCGAGAGGCTTTGCCTTACGACATCGACGGGCTCGTCATTCGCCTCGACGACCTGGCTGACCAGCTCTCTTTTGGGGACAAGGATGGCCGCCCCCTTGGTGCGGTCGCGTTCAAATTTGCCCCCATCACACGCCCTACGGTCGCTCGGAAGCGAATCGATCAGGTGGGCAGCACGGGACGAATTACCCCGGTGGCCGAGTTCGACATGGTCAACATCCTTGGCGCCGAGATCACTCGAGCCAGCCTCTACAACCAGAGCTACGTGGAGCAGATCGGGTTCGACATCGGGGCCGAGATCTTGGTCTCCAGAGCGAACGACGTCATCCCCCGGGTCGAGTCCGTTATCAAGGGGACGGGCTCCGTGTCGGCAGCGCCTGCGGCCTGCCCCGAGTGTGGCGCTGAGACGGCACGGGACGGCGAATACGTCATCTGCCCCAACACAGGGGGTTGTCCGGCGCAGACCGAGGGCCGCATCAAGCAGTGGGTCCGGGACCTCGGCATCATGGAGTGGGGTGGCGTCCTCATCCAGAAGCTCGTGTCCGAGGGCCTCGTCAAGACCGTCCCCGACTTGTATCGGCTCACCGAGGAGCAGCTGGCGGCCCTGGACCGGATGGGCCCTGCCAGCGCCAAGCGGGCTCGAGACGAGCTTTGGAAGCTGAACCCCCTTCCCATCGAGCGCATCCTCGGGGCGCTCAGCATCCCCCTCTGCGCAACGTCCACGATGCAAGTCTTGGTGGATGCCGGGTTCAACACAGTCGAGAAGCTGCGGGCAGCCACGGCGACTCAGCTTCAAGCTGTCCCTGGGATGGGCCCGAAGCGAGCTGAAGCCTTCGTCGCCTGGATGCCCAAGCATGGCGGGGTGTTCGAGGAGCTGCTCGCCGCCGGCCTGAAGCTCAAGGATCGCACCGTGGGCGTCATGACGGGCAAGTCGGTGTGCTTCACGGGCAAGTCCACGAAGCCCCGCCCTGAGCTGGAGCGCCTGGCAACAGAGGCGGGGGCCTCGGTCAAGAAGAGTGTCGGCAAAGGGCTGACGTACCTCGTCATGGCCGACGCAGAATCGGCGTCCACCAAGGCGCAGGCTGCCCGCAAGCTGGGGGTGACCTGCCTCTCTGAAGAAGCCTTCGTCACGATGACGAAGGGTTGAACCATGGTCCGCGAAACGCTTGTCGGCCGGGTTGCCCGTGTCGTCTTCAACTCGGACGACTTCTACATCCTGAACATGGAGGTCCTTGATTCGGACCCGCCCGTCGCCAAGGCTGTCGAGACAGCACGGGGGTACCTTCACGGGCTGATTCAGATTCAGACCGGCATCACCATCCGGCTCATCGGATCTTGGACCCGCCACCCGAAATACGGCCGCCAATTCGGGATCCGGAGCTGGGAACCCTTTGAGGGATCCCAGATGGACATCAGCACGTTCTTCAACGTCTGCGTCGAAGGGTTCCGGGACCCCAAGACCGCGATGGCCTTCGCATCCATCGGTCCGTCTGTCTTTGGCTTGTTGACGGCCCGAGCCAGTTCCCTCCAGGACAATCCGCCGGGAGAGCTTCTCCCCGAGGTCGTCGAGGGGGCCCTTCTTGGCTGGGAACGCACGATCGCCGTCCGTGACCTGTCGGAGCTTCTTCGTACGGGCGGCTTGGGTGCAAACGACGCTCGCCTCGCCATCCAACGCTTCGGGATGGATGCCCCCAGCATCATCCGCGGCAACCCCTATCGGCTGATGGAGATCCTTGGCTTCTCGTTCCCGGATGTCGATCAGCTGGCACGTCGGCTGGGTATCTCCGAAGACGACCCTCGCCGTGTCGAAGGCGCCGTGATGTGGGGGCTCCAACGAAGTGCCTGGGATGGGCATCTCTTTCTGTCCCGTCGAGAGATCGCCAAGGCGGTCGTGGACCTCATCCACGAGCACCACCTGACATCCCTTGCCGCGTCGGGAGAGGCCTGCCTTCGTTCGACGCAGAGCCTGATCGAACAGAAAGCCTTGCACGCGGACGACTCGGGCGTGTACCTGCCCGCCTTCTGGGAGTACGAGCGATCGTCTGCGGCTATGTTGGCCACGCTTCTCAAGCCCAAGCCGCTCAATGTCGACCCGGTGCCGTTTCTCGTCGAGTATGAACGCAGCAACAAGATCACGCTGTCCGATCAACAGCGCGTGGCCGTGGAGCGACTTGTGGATCACCCGGTGCTGGCTCTGACGGGCCTTCCTGGGACAGGTAAGACGACGGCGGTTCGAGCGCTGGTGCGTTTCTTCGAGGAAGCCCGAGTTCAGTTCTCCCTGATGGCGCCGACGGGAATTGCGGCAAAACGCCTCGCCGCGGTGACGGGCCATTCGGCATCCACCATCCACCGGGCCCTGCATTTCGATGGCAGCGGTTGGGGCTACAGCCAGAGTAATCGGTTCATCACGGACGCGGTCATCGTGGACGAGATGAGCATGGTGGACATGGAGCTGCTGTTCCGACTCCTCAGCGCTCTTCGTCCAGGCACGAGGCTCGTCCTGGTTGGCGACGACGCGCAGCTTCCGTCCGTCGGGCCAGGCAATGTCCTTCGAGAGTTGATCGCTTGCCCTGACGTGCCCAGCGTCCGTCTGTCACAGATCTTCCGGCAGTCCGAGCAAGGCGAGATCGTCGGAAACTCTCACCGCATCAACCGTGGTGAGATTCCCGAGCTGGTCGATCCGAAGGCGGACACCGAGTTCAAGTTCGTTCGCCTGAGTGACGAGGAACGGATCGCGGATTTCGTCGTCGAGATGGCTTTCAAGCTGAAGAGCCGCAACGCGAACTTCCAGGTGCTCTCACCGAAGTACGACGGCGTCGTCGGGGTGAACAACCTCAACGAGCGTCTTCGGGACCGGTTGAATCCGGTCGGGCCGAAAGAGTGGCGCCGAGGAGATCAGCATTTTCGGTTGGGCGACCGCCTCATGGTCATCCGGAACGACTACAAGCGGAGCGTCTACAACGGGGACGTTGGGAAGCTCATCGAGATCGGCCGCGATTCCTTGCTCGTGAAGATCCACGGGGTTGGGGAGAGCGGCATGGACATGGAGGTCGAATTCCCAGAGATTGTGGCCGAAGAGAAGCTGCGGCTCGCCTACGCCATTACGGTCCACAAGTCCCAGGGCTCCGAGTTCGACACAATCATCCTTCCCATCGTGCGGGACCAGGGGCGCATGTTGCAGCGGAACCTGCTCTACACGGCGGTGACCCGTGCCAAACGTCGGGTGTGGCTGCTTGGCGAAGAGGTCGCCATCCACAAGGCTGTGTCAAACGACAAGGTGGTCCTGCGGAACACCGCTTTGGCTAAAGCCATCACGGCCGCTGTGCAAGCCGGTGTAGGCGCCCCGCAAGATGAGCGAGGCCAAGAAGCTGCTGGAACTGACCGAGGAGCAGAAGGAGCGCCTGCGGCGCCTGGAGACGGAGATCAGCTTTGACAAGCTGACGGCATCCTTTTCGATCGAAGATCGGGATGCCGCCAACCGACGCAAGCAGGTCTTCTACTCGGCGTCCGTTTCGCGAAAGGGCCCCGAAGGGTGGACGCCGCAAGAGGTTCAGGTCGCCTCTTGCCTGCTCTCGAAGCACGTCGTGACCACAACGTATCGCGATGCGCTTCGGCGTCGTGTGCTAACCCGTGATGTTGTGGTCGCTGAGCTGGCCGGAATTCTCTCCGCCTACGACCAGAACATCGCCCGATTGATGTCCGGTGGGACAGAAAACGAGGCCCCGTGACGCCCGAACGTGCAGAGCAGATCTACGAAGCCCTGAATCGGCTTGTCGTTGTCTTGGACGCGGACCCCACATCCAAAGGGCCGAAGTATCTTCAGGAGCAGATCTCCAAGACACGTGGTTTTCTCAACGAAACCAGCGTCTACCTCACGGAGATCCTGAGAGAGCGCCATCGGCTGGACATGGAACTCGAGGCGCTCGAGGCCGCGTTCCAGATCTCATCCGACGACCTCATGGCAAACGATCGGCGCGTGACCATCCTCCCTGCGATCCAAGATCGCCAGTCGATGGTGAACGTCATCCTGGCGGCTGACCGTCGAGCCATCCTCGCGAAGAATCGAGAACTCAAAAACCTAGGGCACGTCGAAAAAGTCGTGCGCCATCGCTCCAAGGAATTGGAAGGGACGATGAGTGCCATCCGTCTCCAACGATCTCTTGTCGAAAGCGAGCTTCGCACAGGGGCTTCGTACGGCGACGAGTCCGATGAATCTCGAGGCAGCCTTTGGCGCAAGCCCGGTGATGCCACGCCGGCAGCGGCCTACGAAGACATCGACGCCGCAGAACTCGATCGTCTCATGAATGCGGAAGAGGTCTTGGTGTCCTCGCCGTCTGAGGAAGAAACGCCAAGCGAAGAGGCCTCCGAAGAAGTCGAAGCCCCCGCGCAGGCAGCCCCCGCGCAGGCAGCCCCCGCGCAGGTCGAAGCCACGCCACCCAGCCCGTCTACGGACGAGGAAAATCTGGAAGCGCTGCTCAACCTGGCGATGGATGAAGACGCGCCAGCAGACGAGCCTCAAGCGGTTGTGGCGCTCACCCCTCCGAAGCCCAACGGGTTGTCGTCCGCTCGTGTCGAGGACGACGACAAGGGCATTTCCGACTTCCTCAACAACGAGGAGGAGACGGACGATATTTTCGCCGGGCTCTGACCAATTCCAAGATCCGCGGTGTACGCCGCCTGCGTGGGTCATTGCTTTCGCCGATTGGTTGGCTTCGCAGGACCCCTAAAAACAGGATTGGAGCTACATCATGAGTGACCCCTTTGCAGACATCGATCCGGACAATGACGACAGCGTTGGCCTTTCTCCCGAAGACAAGAAGCACAGCAAGTCGAACCGTGAGGACTGGTTCAAGGGCGAGAAGAACACGACCTACCGTGTGCACTTCCTGCTCTTCAACACGATCGCGAAGTCGGCCGCTGCGGCGGCACACGCAGCCGCAGCCTTGAAGGGAGAGAAGCTCACCAAAGAGCAGCTGACCGAGGTCGCCAAGAAGGCGCTCGTCAAGCGGGCCGAGGATCTGGGCAAGCCCCTCGATCAGCTCCTCGACCATGAGAAGCTCGACACGAACGAGATCCGCTTCAACAAGATCCTCTTCCACTACAAGGACGGCGGCGTCGGCTACGCCAAGAGCCGTCTCGGGATGGACGGGGAAGCGGCGGACGAGGTCTGGAAGCTCTTGGGCGAGCAGCAGAAGTGCTTCACGACCTGCATCCTCATCTACCCGACCAACCGTGAAGGCGAACTCGAGAAGGACGAGATCGCCAAGAAGTGGAAAGTGTTGCCGTGGCGTCTCTCGACGGCCATGTACAAGATCTGCCACGACACCGCGGATGGTCTTCGCAACAACGACCTGTCGATCGCGGACCAGGACCTCCTGATCACGTTCACGCAGAAGAAGACCTTCGTCGTCCTCGAGAAGATGACGGGCGCCGGCAAGGCCCTCTTCCGCAAGAACCCCAAGTTCCAGAGCATGGTGCTCGAGAAGGCCTGCACGTTGTACGACAAGTTGCAGCCCTTCCGCGACATGAGCACGGCGGACCTGCGCATCAAGCTCGGACTCAACGAGGCCGGCAAGGATGACGTGTCGAGCGACGACATGGAGGACTTGCTCAGCAAGGCGTGATCACTCTCGGCCTTGACCCGTCCCTGACCGGATTCGGCTGGTGCATCCACAACTCGTCGGTGTTCGGTCCGGGGCGTGTCGTTGCCCGAGGAGTCATCAGCACGCCTGCTGAGCGGCCCTTCATCTGGCGCTACATCTACCTTCGAGAAGCGGTCGGCAAGATCCTCGACCGATTTCCGCAGATCGACAATCTCGGGGTAGAGACGCCACCCTTTGGCGAGCAATTCAGTGAAGGCCTCTACGGTCTGTTCCTCTACGTCATCGAAGCTGTCTACACACGGCGCAAGGACATCGTCTTCTTCGATCCTTCCCGTGTGAAGCAGCTCGCGAAGATGGACCCCAGCATTCGCCGGGGAACCATGGACAAGACGGACATGATCGAAGCCGCTCGAATCGATTCTGGCATCCCGCGCTGGAATCATAACGAAGCGGACGCCTACATCGTGGCTCGTTCAGCCGCTCGGTTTTGGGAGTTCCTGGAAGGAACCCTTCTTGAAGACGAGCTGACTCCTTCCGAGCGTGCGGCCTTTCTCAACGAGCACACGATCACACGTGGCCCGCGGAAAGGAAAAACGATTCGGAAGGGGATCGTCTTCAAGGAGAGGGACCGGTTCTTCCAGTTCTCTCGGATGACCGAAGAGGAAGCCATCGTCGTCGTGTCCTTTGAATTACCTGAGGTGTCTCATGCCCCCCGCAAAAAAGCCCGACCAAAGTCCAACGCCTCCGACCCCCACTCCCGCTAGCCCCGCCGCTCCCGCTAGCCTCAAGCCCGACGCACCGAAGCCGGTGGCCAAGCAACCCAAGGTTTCGACCGAGTCCATCGACGCGGCACGACTGAAGGCTGTGGCCGCGGCTCGATCGGCGATCCTCAAGTCCACCAACAAGAAGCCCGTTGCTGAGGACTACGCTCCCAAGCAAGCGGTGCGGAGCGGAAGCTCATGCATCGACGACCTCATCGGCGGCACCCTCGCTCTCGATGGCACCGGGCCCAAGTGCCTCGGATACCCTCGACGGCAGATCACCGAGATCTACGGATTGGAGTCGAGCGGCAAGACGACGGCTGCCCTTCAGGCCATCGCAGAGGTCCAGAAGCAAGGCGGGTTCGCCATGTTCTTGGACTTCGAACATGCACTCGACGACGGCTACGCGAAGAAGATCGGCGTGTCTTTCGCCGAGGACAAGTTCCTGCGCTACCAGCCCGAGACGATCGAAGAAGGCTGGAAGATGGTCTTCGTCGGCATCAAGGCCGGCGCCGACCTCATCGTCATCGACTCTGTCGCGGCGATGGTTCCTGCCGCCGAGCTGCACAACAAGAAGCCGGGCGACGCCCCGAAGATTGGCGCCGTGGCCGCATCGATGGCGGCGACGCTCCCCAAGATCGGCACGTGGCTTCATGCCCCGAGTCCTAACCCCAAGGGAACGGCGCTCATCATGTTGAACCAGGTCCGTGCAGTCATCGGCGGCCAAGGGTCGAGCGAGAACACGTCCGGCGGACACGCCCTCAAGTTCTTCTCCTACGTGCGAATCAAGTTCACCCGAATCAAGTCGGAGGTCTTGAAGAAGAAGGACCGCGTCACCGGACGCGAGGTCTCGATGCCTTACGGCAACCACACTCGAGTGAAGCTCGTGAAGTGCAAGGTCGATGGGAAGCAAGGCTTCACGACTGACATCTTCATCCGCTTCAACTACGGCATCGACGACTACTTCTCGATGATCGAGTCGGCGGTCTATCACAAGATCGTGCGGAAGGACGGGGCCAGCTACGGGTTCGAGGGCCAGAAATTCGTCGGCCGCGACAAGTTCCGCGCGTACCTCTTGAGCAACCCGGCCCTCTTCGAGCAGCTTCGCACGAAGGTCCTGCATGCTGTGCGATCGGATGTCGACGTCACAGACGAGGACTTGGAGGATGACGACGCCATGCTCCTGAGCCTGAACGAAGAGCTGGGTACGAAAGACGACGACGCCAGCTCGGATTCCGAGCCGGAGTTCGTGGAGGTCGAAGAGGCCGCCGAGTGATCCGGGTCGAGGTCGAGAATTTCCAGTCGATCGCTCACGTCAAGTTCGAGATCGACGGATTCACCGCCATCGTTGGGGATTCTGACCTCGGCAAGAGTGCTCTCGTTCGTGCGATTCGCAGTGCTCTCATGGGAGCCCCGGGGACGGATTTCGTTCGTCACGGGGCTGCCTGCGAACGCCTTCTCAAGAACAACAAGAAGTGCCGGTGCCAGGCCACCGTCCAGATCGAAACCTCGCTGTACCACTTCAAATGGGAGAAGGGGGACTCGATCAACAAGTACACGGTCACACGCCCGGGAATGCCCCCCGAAAGCTTCAGCAGCGTGGACCGAGGGACTCCGGACTTCCTGTTGCCCGAGTTCACCCCGATCAAGATCGACGGGGCGGGCACCCTGATTCAGGTCGCCGATCAGTTTCGTGTCAGTGGCGTGGGCGGCCCCATCTTCCTGCTCGACGTTCAAGGCTCCGCGGTCGCCGAGGTCCTCAGTGACGTCGCCCGCCTGGACTCGCTGAATGAAGCGATGAAGATGGTTCAGAAGGACCGCAAGGAAGCTTCGGCTACACGCAACGTCCGCGAGCAGGATGCCGTCCGGCTCCGCGGGGAACTCCAAGCCTTCGACGGGCTCGACGGGGTCGTCACCCAGGTCCACGCGGCTGAGGCCAAGGAAGCGGAGGTGGATGAAGCTCAGCAGAAGTGTCAGGTCGTGCGGGACTTCATCCGGACGGCCGAAGTTCTATCTGGGGCCATTCGAACGCTGACCGTGTGTCTGAAGCCCGTGGTTCCAGCCTTCGCTCCCATCCAAGATGCCCACCAGAAGTTGGAGAATTTGGACCGGCTCTGGGCCGAGGTCGTGGCTCGCACTCCGGATATTCGACGCCTGACGGGAGTCGACAAGGTGCAGATGCCCGCCGCGATTTCCACGGACGACTTCGAGGCGCTCCGCAAAGTCGACGGTTGGTGGTCCCGCTACGACCAGCTCACGGCACACGTTGCCAACGAGGCTGCCGATCTCGAGATTCCGGACCGAAGCTCCCTCGCACAAGATTTCGAGCGTTTCCGAACGTTGCATCAGCTTTCCGAGCGCCACCCGTGTGTGCTCGCCGAGGTAGGTGAACTAGCGGCGCAGCTGGCAGCTGCTGAAGCCGAGGAAGCCGAGGCCATCAAGGAGTTGAGGGCAATCGGAACGTGCCCGACGTGTACCCATACGCTGGGCCCTGAAGATCACATCCATCTCGAGGGCCTCACATGAGCCGGCTGAGCTTCATCTTTCGGACGGATGTGCATGCCGCGGACAAGAGCCCGGCATCTTGGAAGGGCGACTACGCCGCCGAGATCGATTCAAACCTGGAGCAGATCGGCGAGCTAGCCAAGGAGCATTCAGCTGTGGCCGTCCTCGACGGCGGCGACTTCATTCACGTCAAGTCGCCTGCGAAGACGTCGCACGGACTCATCGCTCGTGTAGCCCGCATCCACGGTCGCTATCCTTGCCCCACGTACGCGGTCGCTGGCAACCACGACATGACGTACAACAACCTGGGGACCCTCGAACGACAACCGTTGGGTGTCCTCTTCGACTCCGGCGTCTTCCATCAGCTCCACGAGCAGGTCTTCCGCGTGGATGGGACGCAGGTACGTGTGGTGGGTGTCCCCTACGTCCCCGATCGTGCCCTGGAGTTCTTGCGTTCCCTGAAGAAGAAGCCGGGGGACGACCATCTCTTCGCGGTCGTTCATGCACTGGCTGCGAAGGACCCACCGGACCATGTCGAGGACTTCTTCGGCGAGCCCGTCTTTCGCTACAACGACCTCGTCTTCGAGGATGGCCCCAGCGTCTGGATGTTTGGTCACTGGCATCGGGACCAAGGCATCGAAGTGATCGACGGCCGTTGGTTCGTGAATCAAGGCGCCGTCAGCCGTGGAGCCTTGATTCGTGAAAACCTCGAACGCACCCCCAAGGTGGCGCTGATCATTGCGGACGGCCCCGACATCCGGATCGACTCGATCCCCCTGAAGGTGGCGCCTGCATCCGAGGTGTTCGACATCGAACGCAAGGAACGCCGAGATCAGGAAAGCGACGTCATCGAGCGCTTCGTCAAGAAGCTCGAAGAGACCGCTGCCTTTGACCCAACTGTGTCGATGGCGGACGCGATCGGGTCGCTCGACTTCGCGCCCGAGGTCCGAAAGTTTGCGCTCGACTACCTCGAGCGTGCCCGGGAGAAGTGATGTACCTGTCCTATTCAGGCTGGAAGAAGTCCGACAACTGTGGGTTCGATTACTGGCTCGGGTACGTCGCCAAGGTGCCACTCCCCGAACCCGATGATCGCCTCGGATCCATCTACGGCTCGGTCGTCGGAAAGCTCTTCGAGGACTTCTACAACGAGGAGATCTACCGGCAGGGCCAGCCGCAAGGCATCGTGATGGGGCGTGTTGGGGAGACGATCCGATCGATCATCGAAGAAGAGATACACCCTTCGGCATCTTGGAAAAAAGGCGGCGTCCTGAAGTGGAAGGGTACTGGCCCAGATCAGAACCCCAAAGCCATGTACACGGACGAGGCCGAACTAGCGGCGGACGTTCGAGATGCGGTGAGCCGCGGCTTCGAGATCATCCGGCACCATCGGCTTCTGGGGAAGGGGGCTCAGGCAGAGGTCCCGCTGGACGCCACCATCTTGGGGCACAAGCTCGGGGGCCGGGCCGACTTCATCATGCGTCGGGTCAAGCCGTTCCAGGACGAGATCCTCCTGGATGGGAAGGGGTCTCGCTGGCTCGACGCCTACGTCGACAAGCGGCAGCTCCAGTGGTACGCGATGCTCTTCCAGGAACGAAACAAGCGCCTGCCGGATCAGCTGGGCTTCGTCTTCTGGCGGGCCGAGTCCGTCGAAGACGCCGTCTTGTGGGTGCCCGTTGTTCCGGACGAGATCCAGGCTCTCAAAGAACAAGTCCTCGCCGACATCCGGAAGATCGAGGCTCGGATCTCAGGACCGAAGTTGACGATCGAGGCCGCTCGCCGGGTGTTTCTCCCGATCGCAGAGCGCACCGACGTGTCAAAAGAGGACAAGAAACAGGCCTGCCGTTTCTGTTCATATGCGATCGAGGCCATTTGTCCTGCTGGCGCTCAAATTGTCGACGAGAAACGCTGACCGTGGTGTAGGAGGCACGAGCTATGGCGACCGACCAGATCAAACAAAGGCTCGATGACCTCTCGAAACGGTTTCAAGCAGCCAACCAAAAGAAGAGCGAGTACCGCGGACAGCTCGAGGCCAAGCGCAAAGAGCTGCATGCCCTCAGCAAAGAGATCGAGGCCGCCGGCATCGATCCGAAAAACCTCAAGAAGGAACGAGACCGCCTCGAAGCCGAGCTGGTCCAGATGCTCGACCAGTATGAGCGTGAGCTGACCGAGGTCGAGACTGCCCTCGCCACCTTCGAGAAGAAAGCGTAGGACCCACATGAAGATCAAAATGTCTGTTGCCGCCCTGAACGAAGCTCTCGATGTCGTGTCGATCGTCCCGCCTCGAGCAGCGGCACAGGACGGGCCCTCAGGCTTCCTCTTCGTTGTTCGGGGCGGACGCTGTCTCATCTACTCGCGCGACTCCACGCACCAGTCGCGGGTCGAGGTCCCCTTCGATGGGGATGAGGAAGGGTCCTTCATCTTCCCGGCAGAGAAGGTCTCGGCGCTTCGGTTCTTGGATGGCTGGATCAAGCTCGAGAGCAACTCTTCCGAGGACCGTTTCTCGCTCAAGTACGAGACCGAGGATAAGGCGGAGCAAGACCTTTCGACCATCGACCCTCGCTACATGCAGGCCCTCGACGCCGCTCTCGAGAAGACTGTCGAAGTGGGGACCTACTCGGTCGCCCTTCTGCGGGAGGCCATCAACGCGACCAAGAGCTTCATGGCCAAGCCGAACAGCCAAGCCGAGGACCACTGCAAGACGATCCAGCTCTTCGACCAGAGCAAGGACAATTGGAAGAAGGGCGACGGGCACTTCTTCGCTGCGGACGGTGTTCGGGGTTGCTTCTTCTTCTGCGAGGACCTCAAGGGCAAGGCCTTGACAGTCCACGGCCAGCACCTGCCGTTCCTGATGTCGTTCTTGGCTCGGTCGTCCGGGGACGTGACGGTCCGCCAAGGCGACGGACAGACGTTCGTGGTCAACTCGCGAAACCAGGTGCTCGGCTGGGCCCAGTCGGTGAAGACTCACGAGCGCTTCGGCTACTACGCGCTCAAGACCGATGCCTTCGTCCTGCGGATGCCCCGGGACCTCCTGCTCAAGGCGCTCCGGTACGTTCGTGCCGGCCTCGATGCCTCGAAGGACAAGATCCGGGTGACCTACTCGCACGAGGAGCGGTCGCTTCGATTCCTGGCGTCCGAGACGGCGGGCAAGACGACCAGTCGGCCTGTCGGTGTCGTCCCGATCGAGGAAGAAGGCGGTGGCGGAAGCAAGAGCGCCACTCAGGACTTCGCGTTCAATGTGAGCCTGAACCAGCTGATCGACCTCTTCGACAGCATGCGCACGAACGAGGCGGACTTCCGAGTGGCCATCGTCGCAGAGACCGCCAACCGCAAAGAGTCTGCTCTCTTCCGGACGATCGACACCTTCATCATCGACGCCAACGGCAAGCAGCTCATCGCCGTGGAAGACGCCGGGAAGGACGGAAAGGCGTACCAGTGCCAAGTAACGCGATTCATGCCCTCCCGGGATTGAGCACACAGCAGCGTGTTCGGGCTCTCGGGGAACGTGCCGCTCGGCTCGCCGCTCTTCGAGATCGGCTTGCCACGGACGCGGCCCGATCTGAACGAGAGGTGCTGGACCTCGGACAGCTCATGGAGAAGCTCGGCAAGGTCTCCGAGCTTTTCCGGTTCCTGCTGGACATGCTCGTCGAGAAAGAAGTGAAGGTCGTCGAGAACGTCGTCACGGAAGCTCTTCAAGCCATCTTCTACGACCGCCACCTGAGCTTCGAGGCTGAGATGAGCACGCGGTACAACCGGCCCAGCGTCGACTTCTTCCTTCGCCAAGGTGCCAAGGACAACCCCCGAAGTCACCGTGGCGACCCACTGGGCGCCTTTGGCGGCGGCCCCTCGAGTGTGGCATCGTTGGTGCTCCGCGTTCTGACGATCCTGCGAAAGAAGCTATTTCCTGTCCTCGTTCTGGACGAGTCGTTGATGCCCGTGTCCGAATCGTACGTCGACAACACCAGCAAGTTCCTCCTCAACCTGGCCTCGGAGATGGCGTTTGACATCCTCCTCGTGACACACAAGACAGGCTATCTCGAGCACACCAAACGAGCGTACACGTGTTCGAGCGCCAAGGAAGCTGACGGGACGGAGAAACTGACCATGCGGAGCTTCCGATGAGATCCGTTGACGAGATTCGAGAGCGCATCCGTGGAGTGCTGACTCGAGAATTGGATCAGCGTGTGGCCCAAGCCCAGAAGCGCCTGCCCCACCGCTGCGTCCACAATCACCGGCACACCCTCGATACCCGGAAAGCCGCCGAGGGCGAGGACAACGAGTTCTACAATCGCATCACAACCCGGCGAGCGCTTCCGGTCGTGAACACCATCGGGCTCTGCATGCTCGACTCCGACGACCCTGAGTCGTGGAGTGGGACCATCTGCGAAGACCCCATCGACGCCCAGAAGTGCCCTGTGTTCGAGGCCAAACAAAGCAAGGAAGAGATCCTACTCCAGTTCCAAAAAGAGCTGGCCAAGGATGGCTGGGTCGAAGCCGAGTTCCCCGAGGTTGCGGCCCTTCTTTGGGCGATCGAGTATGAGGGTGCCGACGTCATTCAAGTGCCTTGGTGGAAGGCCCTCTGGCATCGCTGGGTTCTTCGAATTCGAGTGGAGCCCGTCGTCGCCGTGAGAGACGTCAGCCACCTCTTGGCTCCGAAGGAAGAGCCAAAGGCAGAGGAGAAGTCAGATGAGAGCGTCGGCTCTTGAGCTTCTGTTCCAAGTCGAACGCCAGCCGCCGAAAAAAACTGTCCGCGGCATGACCAAGCCGGCGATGCACGCCCGGCCCTACAACGCGAGCGAGGCCCCCTTCGTCGTCACTGCCTCGAAGGGCTTCGTCCGAACAAAGTTCCAAGAGGACGGGACGATTTGGACGGGGTTCCTCGAGTGCGAGCTGGAAGAAGAAGGGCTGGCCACGCAGCTTTTGCATCGAGATCTTTGGCGCATCTCGAAGCGAGAGGACTGGGGCAACCGGTGTAGTTCTCTAGCCGACGCGATGGACCTGGCGGTCCTTCTTGGGTTCACGCCACACACGATCGTGGTCCCGCTCAGCTTCGTGAAAGAAGCAGTCGGGGAAGACCTTACGCTGGAAGAGGCTGAGAAGATCATGCGGATGCAGGGCTATCTCACCACAATCGATGATGCCCGGGTCCTCATCGGAGACCTCCTGGACGGCACGGCACTCGTGACCTGCTCTCCGGCGGAGCTTGGCGTCTACGTGCGAACCGACGACTTCGTGGCCATCACGCTCTTGGGGGCAGATCGAAGGCTGGTCCTGGTAGGCCCTGATGGAGTGGCTTGAGCATCTCGTCCGATTCGGGCAGGAGCAGTTGAGCGACGAGGACCGCGAGGCGCTCTGGGCTCGAGGCGTCTCGGACGACCAGATCGCGCTGTATCGCCTGGGCGCCCTTCATAAAAGTCTGCCGGACACTTCTTTGCCAAAGGACTTTCGGGAGTGGTGCTGGAACGGCCGCCGGTTCGACGACGTCTTCCTCTTGCCCCTGACGAACGCCCTGGGGCAGGTGAAGGGGATCCAGACCCGACACATCGACCGCGAGCGTTCGGGCTACTCCGACTTCATCCCAGGCGAAGACGAACCCGTGCTTTTCGGGCTTTCTCAGGCAATGCCGTCGGTGTGGGATACCGGATCCATCTGGCTCGTCGAAGGTGGTTTCGACCTCTTCCCCATCCAGCGGGTGTTCCCGAACGTCGTAGCCACGTTGACGGCCCGCGTCACAACCCAATTCGCTCGTCTTTTGCGCAGGTTAGTGAGTGAGATCTGGCTCGGCTATGATATGGATGCTCCCGGTCGAGCCGCCTGCGCCCGAGTCCAAAAGGCGCACGGTCAAGACTTCAGAGTGAATGCGGTGACCTTTCCCCAACCCATGCGGCTGGACGGGAAGGGCAAGGCCAAGGACCCCAACGAGCTTTGGGAGACCTGGGGCGACAAGCGGCTCGGTGTATTCCTTCGGCAACTCGCGGACCCCTTGTTTCAGGAGATCAGATAAAATGGCGAAGACATTCAGTGAGGCGGAGACGGCGGCCCAGATTGCAAACGGGCTGATCCCCAACTATCACCCCGAACTAGTTGAGGCCCGCATCATGTACATCCACGTCGACAAGGTGGGGTCCAAGAACGGCCGTGAGGTCTGGGGGAAGGCGAAGAAGCTCTCCGGCATCTTCGAGTGGTATGCTGAGAAGGACTTCCTTCTCGAGATCGCCGAAGACAAGTGGAACGAGCTGAACGCGACCCAGCGAACGGCGCTCGTCGATCATCTCCTGGAGCACTGCACCGGCGAAGAGGACGACGAGACCCACAAGATGAAGTGGCGGATCCGAGACCCTGAAGTTCAGGAGTTCTCGAACATCCTCCAGCGCTACGGCGCCTGGCACACGGGCTTGGTCGGATTCATCTCGATCGCCAAAGAGATCCAGCTCGACGAGATCATCGCTCAAGAAGCGGAGATCGACCTGACCGACGAACAGGTCCACACGTCGGAGTGACCGATGTGGGACGTCAGATACCGCCCGATGAGATTCAGTGACGTCCTTGGGCAGGGCGGCGCTGTTGAAGTGATCCAGGCTCGTCTCCAGAAGGGGACGATCTTGGACACGAGCTATCTCCTCAGCGGCGGCCATGGCCAAGGTAAGACGACGCTGGCGAGGTTGCTTGCCCGGGCGGGCTTGTGCCCGAATCGCAAGGACAACGAGCCCTGCAACGAGTGCGACAATTGCCACGCGGCGATTACCAAGACGTCGATGGCCATCGTCGAACTAGACGCGGCCAGCCAGGGCACCGTCGACAACATGCGGTCGATCGTGGAGGACCTGCCCTTCATGGTGCCGGGTGCTCCGAAGCGCATCTACATCGTTGATGAGGCGCATCGCATGTCCCGCGATGCCCAGGATGTCTTGCTCAAGCCGATCGAGGACAAGGAGATGGTCGCCATCTTCTGCACGACCGAACCGGAGAAGATCCGCGGCCCGATTCGTTCTCGGTGCGAGCCCCACCAAATTACGAAGGTCACTCGCGAAGACATCCTCGAGCGCATGAAGTGGGTCCTTCAGCAGGAGAAGGTTGACTTCGAGGAAGACGCCGTCCTCACGGTCATCGACTTCTGTTCGGGGCACGTTCGCGACGTTCTAAACCGTCTCGAGATGGTGGCCCAACTTGGGCCGGTCACCGTTCAGTCGGTGCGAGATCGACTCGATCTCTCCATCAACACGACGTACTTCGAGATCCTACTCGCGCTGGGAGACACCCCCAAGGCCGTTCGGCTTGTGGAACACGCTTGCGACCGTGTGGGTTCCGAGGACGTGTCCACCGGCCTCGCAGAGTCAGCGATGAACGCATTCCGTTTGGCCAACGGAATGCACGCAGACTTCGCGGTGGTCGATCGTCAGCTCGCGACCCTGGCGCATCAGCAGTACGGGAACGACGCCCTTCTCCGCTTGGCGTCCTTTTTCCTCCAGAACTACCGCCCGACCAAGATCGGCCTGGTTTGCGACGTCATTCGTTGTGCCCAAGGCGTTCCCGCCGCAGCCGCCGTGACAACCGTTGTCACGCCTGTGGCCGTGGTCGCACCAGCTCAGGCGTCTGTCCAGGCTGCACCCGCTCAAGCTGCACCCGCTCAAGCTGCACCAGCCTCCTCGCCTTCTCCAGTGGCGGCACCAACGCCCACGAAGCCCCCACCAGCGCCCAAGCCGCCCGCAGAGGAGCCGTACACCGAGCTGGATGGGCAGATCGCTGACCGCAAGATGCCCCGTGGGTCTCTTCGGTCGCCGGTGGCTCCGTACGCCTTTCGTGGCACCGAGGGCAACGGAAAGTCCCCCGATCGACGGCTCATTCCCTCGGCTCAGTGGCGTCTCGAATTCGAAGAGGCCTTCACCCCCTTTCTTGCGGGACGTAAGTGAACGCTGACGAGTGGGTGGTCCTTGAGCTGAGTCCGCGGAGCGAAGGTGAAAATCCTGACGCGATCCATCAGGCCATCACCAAGTTCGTCCCGCAGGCGAAAGTCTTCGTGCCGGCGATCACCACCCATATTGGTGACGACCAGGTCACACACAAATTGGTGGACGGCTACGCGTTCGTTCAACGCGTCTATCCGGACAGCATCCTCTTTCGACTCGAGGGGACACGCTACGTCCAGGGCGTTCTGGCAAAATCCGGGGGCTCTGGCCGGCAACGCCGGCCATCGATCGTTCGGACGGCCGACATCGACAAGATGCGGCGCCAGATCCAGCACGAGATCCACCAAGGAATCGGCATCGGAGATCGAGTTCGCATCACGACCGGCCCGTACAAGAACATCGAGGCCTCGGTCATCGAGGAGATCCCTGAGACGAAGACGGTGCAGGTTCACGTCTGCCTGCGCAGCAAGGAGACCATCGTCACGATTCCGCGATCGGGGTTGATGGTCCTCGATCGAAGCCCCCTCTCCCCGATGCTGAGCAAGCTGACGGACGCGCGATCTTGGCTTCGCTTGATGTTGCCCGTCTTGCTGTGGCGGCCCACCGTGGATCTCGAGGCTTTGCATCAGCACCAGGCACAGTGGGAAAGCCTGAACGATCACACCCAAATTCTGCGGAAGTTTTTCTCCTACTCGTTCTTCCTGGATGGGTTTTTGGGGAGAAGCCTGGTCAAAGCGGAGGAGGCTCGGAAACGAGTCCGGCTGCTGTCGGGCTGGCTAGACCGAAGCCGCATGCTTTGGGCGTTCCTCGCCAGTTACACGGACAGCGGACTTTGGGGGCGGATCCAGGAAAAGTACGCCGCCCTGGAACGAGTCGATCGCATCCAGACGAGAATCCAACGCCTTCGCCGGGAGCTTGATGTCCTTGCGAGCCAGATGAGTCACCAAGATGGAGATACTGTGGTTCAAAACGTCCTTGTCGACGGCAACAACATGGCTCGCCGGTGCTTCCACGCCCCTGACCTTTCGGAGCTTCGCGCCTCCAACGGCCAGCTGACGGGCGTCATCGTCGGGATGCTTCGGAGCCTCGGGTCGTTGCGCAAGCGCTACCCGAGCGCCCAGCTCGTTGTCGCCTGGGACGGCTCGTCCCGCCGACGGAAGAAGGTCTTCGGGGAGTACAAGGCGGGTCGGCCGCCGACCCCGGCCGGGTTCCCCGAGCAGGTGGCCGCCCTCCAGAAGATCCTGCCGACGTTGGGCATTCGGCAGGTGGCCAACCCCGACGAAGAGGCGGACGACCTTCTCGCAACCTTGGTTCGAGGCGAGCTAAGTCACCAGAACAACCTGATTTTCTCCAGTGACCGGGACTTCCTTCAGCTCGTCTCGAGCACAACGTCTCTGTTGATCCCGCGAGCGGGCATCCGGAAGGAAGTCCTGTTCGATGAGGCCGCTGTCTTGGAGCACTACGGGGTGCCTTCAACCAAGATGCTCCAGCTCCGAGCCTTCCTTGGCGACGACTCTGACCACATTCCGGGGGTTGCCAGAGTGCCCAAGAAGGTGCTCTGCTCGCTCGTTCAAGCACATGGCTCGGTCGATGGCGTGTATCGGTCGGGCCTGACGGGTGTTTCGAAAGGGCAGTACGAAAGATTGCGGTCCTCCGAACCTCAGGTAAGAATCAACCTGGCACTGATGTCCCTCTTGGACATTCCTGTCTCCGTCACAGACCCAGATGTAGATGCAGACCTCGCGACTTCCCTGATGCAGACGTTCGAGATTGCGCCGAACGACCTGCTGGAAGTGTTTCTCGGTCGAAAAACGGAGACGCCAAACGTATGAGCAACTCGGGCTACGTCATCCCAGTCGATCCCGCCGAACTAGCGAGCCGCTTCGCGTCGTCGGCCCGTGATGCCAACGACGAAGAAGCGGAGTATCTCGATCCGGACCGCTTGGCCGAGAACGTCCCGGATGATGCCGTCGCCGAGTTCTTTGCGGACAGCGACTACGAGAGCCGCATCGCTCCGTTGCTCGATCGGATTCCAGAGCGCGAAGCCGACCTCATCTTCCTCTACTTCATCCAGCGGAAGCGCCAGCTCGACATCGCCACCATCTTCGGGATCACCCAAGCGGCCGTCAGCTATCGCTTGGAGCGAGGGCTCCAGCGAATTCGGTTCCTGCTGTCGATCCCTCAGGTCACAGAAGAAGACCTCCGGACGGACCTCCCCCACGTGTTCCCAATGGAACTACCCTGCCCCCGGTGCCGTCCGGGGAAAGCCAAAGCCATCTGGAACGATGTCGGCGAGAACGCAGGAGACAGCGGCCCCAAGAGCGTGGCCCCGAAAAGCAAACCCGGGAAAGCGAAGAAGAGCGCGAAGTCCGCTCCGCCGCCCCCGGTCCCCGGCCAACCCTGCTCCGTCTGTGCGGACAGCCAGGCCATCCTGATCGATGTCGCCATCCTCGTCGGGATGTGGGCCACGACCTGCCAAAGCGAGGTCGCCACGATGCTGAACCTGACCCAGGGCCGAGTCAGGCACCGGTTCTTCCGCGCCGTCGAGCGCTTGCAGAAGGCCTCCGAAGCCGACGAACGCTTCAAGCCGTATTACGCAATCTTTTCAGCTATTTCCAACAAGAACTTCAATGTTCTTCGCGAAGTGAAGCTGCCGCAGTGGGCCGATCGTGGGGGTGACGCGGTCGGATAGGCTCTGGAACTTGGGGGTTCCAAGAGGCTCGTAGCGTTCGGGCGCCTGGGAAATCGCAGCTGATTCTACTTATCAGCTGCGATTCCACAGAGGCCGTCCTTTGCCCATCTCTGCCGCCAGCATCCGCTTTCACGACCTTCAATTTTCCCTATTGGTGGGAACAGGTACGTGGCGTTGGATCACGCGAATGGACCTTTCGGGGTCCGTCCCCTCGTTTCAGATCCGCGACATCCTGACACCGTTGGGTGTGCTGCGGGACAGCGTGGCGCTTCCGGGGGCCGTCGTGATCGCGATGTACGACAGCATCACGCAGCTTCAGACGAACTTCCCCCCGAGCATCCTGATTGGCCCCCCGACGTCGCTCACCTTCGTTGTGGACGAGGGCCGTGGGTTCTCCGCTTCGCAGTCGGTGATTCTCACCAACGATGGTGTCTACGGGTCGCTCCTTGGGGTGACGCTGACGCCATCGGCCGACTACGTGTCGGTGACTCCGACGAGTATCGGCAACCTCGCCTCCAACGAGACAGGCCAGTTCCAGGTGGCCGTCGATTCGACGCTCCTTGTGGCGACCAGCAGCCCGTACACCCAGCAGATCGCGATTGCGGACTCGAACGCCACGGACAGCCCACAGAACTTGCCCATCACGATCACGGTCCGACCGAAGGCGACCATCGCGACCAGCGTGGCCCAAGTCAACTTCACGGTTGTTCGGCCAGTCTCGGGTCCCTTCCCCTCGATCGCGGCCCAAACTTTCTCGGTCCAGAACAGCGGACCTTCAGGGTCGCTGCTTGGGTTCCAGGTGCAATCCCTGACGGGCCTGGCGACGGCCTGGCTTTCCGACTTCACGCCAGTCTCGGGTTCCCTGGCCTCGAGCGCCAGCCAAGTTGTGACAGTGACGGTCGAGCCCATCGATGGCCTCGCCGTGGGGACCTACCAGGAGACGCTCCGTGTGAGCGGCTATTCCACGAACTCTTTTGTGGACGTCGTCATTCAACTCGTCGTGACGTGAGGCCGACATGAACAACAAACGCGACTACGATTTGAGCCAGATCGAATCATCCAACGGGGGGCTCGACGCCTTCTTCGCCTCGGATGCACGGCTGGTCACGCCGCCGAGCCAAAAGGCTGCCGCTGCGCCCCCGCCGCCCCAGCGGGTCAAGGTCGGCTCGCTCGACAAGCTCAACGGGTTCCAGCGCATCAGCTCGGACACGCTCGTCCACAAGTCCACGAACGACCTTTGGGCCCTTCGTCAGGACGGCGGGTCGTACTTCATCGAGCGCCTCTTTCAGGACAACGGTCAGCCCCTGAAGGGATGAACATGGACCCGAACTCGAAACTTGCTCAACGGGTGGTGGATCGATTCTGCGGTCGCGTGAAGACCGCTGGATTTCCACCGTCTGGGTTCGAGCAGGAAGCCAGCGAGGCGCCTGCGGGTCCGGCTTCTCAGAACAGCGGGAACGCTGGCGCGCGGAACATCCCCCGAGACCACCAGTTCGATGCCCGGTCCTTGAAGCCGATGGCCAAGGCCCTTTGGGCCTCGAGTGTGGCGCTGGGCCACGCCTTGGCTGCGTACCAGCATCTCAGCCGAATGAAGAGCGGCACCATCAGCCCGGATGGGATGCTCGGTGGCCGCGGCTACGTCATGACCGTGAAAGACGCACGGTCGAAGCTCTTCGCAGCCTGCGAAGGTCTCAGCTCGATCGCAGACACTCTCTTCGACGAGATCAAGGGGCCTCACTGGCAGCCGAAGTTGGCCCAGCTCGATCCCAATGACGCCGAAGACGTCAGCCGGTTCATCGAGGAGTCGGACGACATCCTCGACCACCCCGAGGAGATCGCTGAACGCGGGCTCGACGAGATCGAGCAAGCGAACGACGGCCCCGGCGGGACGTCCAAAAAGAAGAAGAAGCCCGACGACGAAGACGAGCCTGAGGCTTCAGAGCTTCCGACCTCAGGACCTGCCATCCCCGGTGGCGGCCCCGTCAACCTCGTGAAGCAAGCGTCTGTGAATGTCGTGGACGCCTGGCTCATGGCTCGGAAGGTCCAGCGCATCGCCCAGAAGCTGGCGCTTGCAGACGATCCGTCCGTCATTTGGACACTGGCCCAGCAGGCCTTTGGGGACGTCGTGGGGACGACGACCTCGCCGACCGACCTCTACAAGACAGCCGATTCTTCGGTGAACGTGGACACGCTCCCGGGCCCGCGCGTGAACGACCTTGATCGGGGCAACTCGACCAACCCTGGGGGATCATTCAACTGGGAAGACAGCCCGAATGGCCCGAGCGGCAACTGGCCCGAGGGCGAACGCGACTACGACTACCACGGCGAGTTCGAGAACGACCTCCGAGAGGCGCAGTCCGGGCTTCCGTCCGACGACACACCGACCGAGGGCTACGACTTCGGTCTCGGGTACGGCGCCCGTGGTCAAGGGGCCGGCGGGTACGCCAACCCCTCAGGTGAGGGCGACGGCACCAAGGGTGTTTGGGGTCCGCAGAGCGGGCTTCCCGGAACGCCGGCCCAGTCCTCGGGGGATTCAACCCCAAGCATCGACGTGACACTCAACGACCGTCAGGGGTGCCGCAACTCGTTGCCGAACGATGGACAAGACCCTGTCGCACGCTCCGATTACTTCCCGGGCTGGAAGGGCAACCTCGTCCAGTCCGAGGACATCCAATCCGAATCAGAGCTTCCTCAGGGTGTCTCGGCGCCGGTGGATCACGAGGTCTCGCTGGTGGACACCTACCAAGTCCACGAGGACCTCGCGACTCCGTACCTCCGCTACGACTACACGACGCACACGTACCGCGAAGAGGGATGAATCGATCATGACTGACCTGGACCTCACCCACTTCATGAAGGACGGCAGCGGCACCGGTCCGGCGAACCTCGATTGGATGGACGTCAACGAGGAGGAGTACCAGAAGCACGATCGGCTGCCCAAGCAGAACTTGGACATCACGCCCGATCTCAAGGCGCTCTGGAAGCACGAGGACAAGCCGTCCACGAACTACGTCATCCCCAACACGGGCGACGCCCCCCGAACCATGGGGGACATGTCCCAGGTTCACGGTCCTCTTCGAAGTGCGCCTGAGGACCTCATCAAGGCGGCTCGGCTCGCAGTGATGGCTTCGACGGACCCCCAGCGAATTCACCACGCGATCACGTCCCGGTTCGACGGCACCATGATTCGTGCGGCAGCGCCGGAACTGGCTGAGGTATTCGCCGAGCGCGGCCTTCTCGGCCGCTATTACGTGGATTCCGCCGATTTCTCGGACTGCCGAACGGGTTCCAAGAAGGCCTCCGAGTTCGTCCGCCGATTCGCCAGTGAGGCTCGCTTCGTCAAGACGAAAACGGCCTGTGGGAACTGCATCCACAACAACACGGCGAGCGGCGTTTGTGGCGTGTTCCACAAGCAGCTCGTCATGGACGTGCCCTACTCGCCCGACCTCGCAAATCAGGTCGAGGTGCTTCAGCAAGCCAAGGGTCGCGTCGTCCAGGCCTCGAACGACGACCCCCGGACTCGCATTCGACGCGCTTTCTTGGGGGACAGCTCGACGAGCAAATCGGCCTTCACGGGTCGCTCGCAAGCGGCTCAGAAGCCCATCGATCGGTCGGTATCGACCGAGACTCAGCTCATCGCTGCGTCCAACCTGACCAAGAAGCGGGACGTCGAAGCACAGCAAAAGGTGGCCACCCAACAAGGCCGGCCCATCGTCGCGATGCTTCGTCGAGAGATGCTGAAGGGCCGCAGCAAGCCCGAGCTGACGCAGTCCCTGCGACTGGCCTTCGGTGAGCAGGATCTGCGTGCCTCACAAGGTGAGTGGGGCCCGCTTTACAAGGAGGCGGGGCTCTTCGGGGCGCTCTACACGACCCAAGACTCGTTCGATGACTGCCGAGAGGGTGCCGACTTCCTCGCGAAGCATGGCTCGATGGCCAAGGCCGTCGTGGCCGGCAAGAAGTGCGGGTCCTGCATCTTCAACAAGATCGGCCGTTGCCTCATGTATGGTCGCCCGTTGCTGAAGTCGGCGGCCGACCTGGCGACCCCCGAGATGGTCCACCAGGTGCTCGACGAGCATCGAATGGCGGGCCGTCTGCCTCTCGGCGCCGAACACATGAACTGGGGTGCTGACCCCGCGACCCAGCTTCGGGCAATTCACGAGGCCGCGATGAGCCCGAAGCCGATCATGGCCTCTGGCAACATCCGTTCGGTCATCGAGCGTGGGTTCCATGGCCAGCGTCCGCAGGCCATGGGGACGAGCGAGGTCACCAAGAACAACATCGTCAAGGCTGCACGCCAGTACTTGAACGAGGGGCTCTACGGTCAGGACCTTGCGGTTGTTCTTCGGGGCCGCTTCGAGGTTCGTGACCTGGCGGCTACCAGGGCTGAGCTGCGGATGGCCTTCGCCGAGCAGGGCCTTCAGGGGATTCAGTACATCGACCCGACGGCCTACGACGACTACGGCAAGGGCTGCAAGACGGCCGAGCGGCTGCACCGGACTCGAGGCGCCGTTCGCTACGCGACGGTCGGTGACAAGTGCACGGCTTGCGTGCATCAGACCCGCCCGGGCTTCTGCTCAGTGCTCTCGAAGCAGCTCGTCGTCGAGCCACCGTACATCGACAAGGCTGCGGAGCAGCGAGCCCTGCTGGCGTCGGGCAAGGCCACGGAAGTGTCCTTCCATTCGCTCATGAACAACGGGCTCGCGATGATGCACGAGTTCCAGCTCCAGCAGGCCTCCAGCAGCTTCGACCTCAACCCAGAGGTCAAGACCATCCAGGCGAACATCGAGTTCGGGAACCAACAGGTCGATCTGTGACCTTGGCGCTTCGGATTGCGGCTCGCTTCCAACGACTGGCGGCTCAACCCGCTGGTCAGCGGGAGCATGCTCGGATGCTGGCCCAGCCCATCAACAAGCCCCGCGGCATCGACCGATCGATCGTGCGTGACTACGCCGAGGTCGTGATCGATGGCGATCAAATCACCGATCCCCATCGTCGTGACATCCTGCCGAAGGACGTGTTCTCCCCCACGCCCAATTCGACGGGTGTCCTCAACCTTGCGCAGACTGGGAAGGATCTGACGCACGCGCTCGACCGGCAAGTTCCCAAGGACAAGGGCCACAAGAACGTGAACAACCTCTCCCAGTACTTGATCTGGACACACGGGGGCAGCGGGGAAGGGCCCCAGGGCAAGAGATCATGATCCCTATGAGCGACGTCAAGGAACCCAAGGACGAGAACGAAGAAGTCGACGCCTTGCTCGAGGCCGTCGAGCCCGAAGATGCAGATGCGGCGGATCCCATGGCTGCGACAGAGGCTGCTCTCCCCAAGTCAGAGATGACGCTTCAGGTCGCGTCGTCTTTGGGGTCGGTGATCCCGCTCCATCAAGTCCCTGGTGTTCACGTGAAGCGCAAGCCGGGTCGGCCCCGCAAGGTCATCGCGCAGCCGACCACGTCCGACCTCGTCTACCACGCCAAGATGGCGGAGCAGCAGACTCGGTACGTCGAGAACGACGCCCTTGTTCGCGCCACAGTGGACCGCAACAAGGACTCGATGGAGATGCTCCATCTCACCAAGGAGCGGTACACCCGCATCCTGGCCGCGCTGGAATTCCGCCGAGTCGAGGACGAGAAGACAGGCGGGAAAGACAGCGCCCAGATCTTGAGCCGTGAGGCCGCCGTCCTCCGGGACATCGTGGGCCTCGAAGTTCGCATCAATGAGATGGGTGTCGGGATGATCGATTTGCATGGTGAGTCCATGCAGAAGATTTTCCGGATGTTCGTCGGCAAGATTCGGGAAGTCGCCCTAGGTGTGCTTCCGAAAGAGCAATTCGATCTGTTCTTCAACAGCCTCGAGACGACCCTCGATGGCTGGGAGGAAGAGGCCGACGCTCTGTTGAGGTGACCCTGTGGCTGATAAAAATCGCGGGGGTCTAGCCTCTCTTTTCCGGCAAGCGGGTCAAGAGGTCCGAGCTGAAGAAGCTTCGACCACAATCTCGAACGCCAGACCCCAGATCTTCTCGATTCTCGAGTACATCGAGAAGGGCTGGGGCCTTGCCATGAAGCTGCGCCCGGCGCAGCGGGCCATCGTCAAGCTCTACTACCATCTCGAGCTGGACACCAAGCTGCCAGAGGAGCCCCACCGTCGGATCCGGATCAAGGACCCGTTCACGGACAAGCTCCTCTACGAGCTGAGCGAGCGGCAGTACCTCGAGTTCCTCTTCAACGAGGGCCGCTGCAACATCCGAGAGCAGGACCACGAGCGCCGAGAACTAGTCTTGGCCATCGGCCGCCGTGGCGGGAAGACCACCCTCTCGGGCATCTTCGCGTCCTACGAGGTCTATCGCCTGCTGAACCTCTACAACCCGCAGGCGTACTTCGGGCTGCCGAACGGCAACCGCATCCAGATCATCAGCGTCGCGACGGACAAGGACCAGGCAAGCCTGCTCTTCAACGAGGTGACCTCGCACTTGACGAAGTGCGACTACTTCAAGCCATACGTCACGAACAACACGCTCTCTCACGTCAACTTCCAGACGCCGTACGACATCGACACGTTCGGCCCGTCGGCCCGACAGGAGAACGGGAAGTTCGTCAGCCTCAACGGCAAGGCGACCCTCAGGGTCACGTTCAAGTCCTGCATCGCCAAGGGTCTGCGTGGCTCGGGCAACTACGTCATCATCCTCGACGAGGTCGCCCACTTTCAGGACAAGGGCAACAGCTCCGCGGACCAGATCTACGACGCCGTCACGCCTTCGGCCGCAGCCTACTCCCGCAAGAACCAAGACACGGGTGAGCCCGCGGTGAACGAGGACGGCAGCATAGCCCCTGTCGAGTCTCGCATCATCCTCATCAGCTCGCCGCTCGGCCGATCCGGCAAATTCTACGAGAAGTTCGAGCTGGCGATGCATGGCGGGGAAGGGGCCCAGAACATCCTCGCCATCCAAGCGCCGACCTGGGAGATCAACCCGACGATCCCAGCCGCGTACTTCAAGGAGAAGTACCACGAGAACCCCACGACCTTCATGGTCGAGTTCGGGGCCAGCTTCACGAACCAGGAGCGGAACTGGATCGAGCGTGAAGAGGACCTCCTCGCCTGCGTGAAGCCAGAGCATCGGCCGATCTTGCGGGCAACGCCCAGGACGCCGCATCAGATGGGCATCGACGTGGGTCTCGTCGGCGACGGCACGGCCATCTTCATCACCCACGTCGAGGAAGACAAGATCGTCCTCGACTACCATGAGTTGTGGGTTGCCGGCGTCGACTGGAACGAGACCAACCCCCACATCGCTGGGGAGTTCTCCACACCTTACGCCAGGACCTTGGCGAACGTCGAGCGGCTGGACTTCGAGGAGATCGCGGACTGGATCGAGGTGATGACCAAGCGGTTCCTCATCACGAAGGGCATCTTCGACCGCTGGAACGGCATTGTCCTCGAGCAGAAGCTCTTCAAGAAGGGGCTCAAGCAGTTCAAGTCCGAGCACTTCACGCGTGACTTGAGCAGCCAGGTCTACCAACGCCTGAAGATGTTCCTCTTCGACGAGAAGATCGTCCTCTACGACTTCCCGATCCCGGAGCGGGCCCGTGAGGGGTCCACGCGGCACTCGGAGTTCATTGCCGAGCTTCTGGCACTTCAGGCTACCCAGATCTCGAAGAACATCGTTCTCGTGAACAAGCCCAAGAAGCGCGGGGCCCGAGACGACATGTCCGACGCCTTTGCCAGATCGGTGTGGCTGTCCATCGAGTCCATGCTCAATACCAAGCATGTGTCCCACGGGGGCGTGACCCGTCCGACCGTTGCCCAGTCCATCAGCACGCAGGGGTACCAGCTCATGCGTGCTCGGAAGCATGGGCTCGGGGACCGGGTGGCTCCTAAACGCGGTCGTCAATTTGTGCGATCCCGATAGCGATGGACGAGCTACCGAGCCCGCCGATCCTGTTTGCCAACCGGGTGTTCCAACACTTGGTCCAACATCTTGTTGGCGAAGATGCGATCATGCTCCCGCAGGACTACATGACCATGCGGTTGGTCTTCCGTACCTGCACGGGGTCTTGGGAGCGCGTCCTCACGGGGGACATCGTGCATCTTCGGCTTTTGGCGGCGATCGTCACAGCCTGGGGTGCCATGCCCGGCCGTAAGCGCCGAAGCGAGATGGGCTGATGCCCGAAGTCTTTCGAACGCGAGACGTCATCGTCTTCAAGAAGGGCGACGCCCATGCTGTGACGGTGTCCTCCAGCTTGGTCGGTGCCGGCTGGCCTGGCGGTCAGGGTGTCCAGTGGTTCAACACAGGGCGGGACGAGCTGGCGGTGACGACCTCGGATGGCCTACCTCACGGCTTTCTGCTCTGGGGCTCGGATGAAACGCCGGACCAGTTCACCTCGATGACCAGAAGCCAGCCCGCGTATCAGTACGCGGTGTTGGGCTTTGGCGGCTGGGTCATCGCCACGAAGACCTTCGAGCGGTTCACCCTAGCCTCACGGCTTTCGCCCCCGAATGTGCCCATTGTGTACCAGGCCCAGGACAAGATCTTGTTCTCACTTCGGGGACTCTTCACGAAGGAAGACGAGTGGACCCTCTCGGGAGATCCCCGAGCGCCGAACGGAAATATCATCGGTGTCGTCATTCGGCCGCCGTCGGTCCTGACGGACGGCTACCTGACCTTGCAGTTGCGCATATGACGCGCACACGCAATCGAACCCACGAAAAGATGGCGGCCTAACCATGGGCGAGATTTTCCGATCCCGCGACTGCATCATCTTCACCAAGGACGATTCGTTCCCGGTGGTGGTGGACAACGCTATGGTTCAGGCCGGCTGGCCCGGGGGCCAAGGCGTCCAGTGGGTCAGCTCTGGGGACGAGTTCGTCGTCACCTTCTCTCGAGGCCAGTTCGGTGGGTTTCTTGTTTGGGGCTCGGACGAAGAGGGCGACGACTTCACCGCCATCACCCGGAACCAGCCCCACTACCGGTTCGCCACCTTGTTCTCGGGCGCCGTGCTGCTCGCGACCCGGACCTTCGAGGTGTACACCCGAGCGTCCCGGCTGAGTCCGCCATTGATTCCAATCACTTACGCGGTGAACGAGCCCCTGTACCTCTCCCTTCGTGGGCTGTGGACAACAGAGGACGAGCTGACGCTCTCGGGAGATCCGGACGCTCCGGCGCCGGTGGTCGGGTACGTGGCCCAGGTCCCCAAATCGCTAAACAATTTTTATCTCGGCGTACAAGCAGCGATGTAGTGCGCCATGGCGATTGCCGATCTTCTCCGAAACATCCGAGAATCAGAAGGCCAACAGACCCAAAACAAGGGTCGTGTGGGTTCGCCTGCGCCCGCTCTGCCCAGCTCCTCGCTGACGCAAGCGCAGCGGGAGAAGCAGATCGCGGCGTTGACGACGGCCATCCAGCTGGCTCGCACGGACATCGAGACGGCGGTCACCAAGCTTCAAGAATCGACCATGGAATTGCGGGCACTCACACGTCGCAATTTCGATGAATCGTCGCAGAGCCTCATCATCTACTCCAACGCCCATCTGCGGATGGCCGGGGCCATGGTGCAGGCGCTTCAGCGAACCGCCTCGATGGACCGCGTCCTTGTTCGTGCCGCCCAAGATCGAGAAGATGGCCGGCAGCGTGAGGAAGAATTCCAGCGTCGGCGAGAGGCTCACCTCAAGGCCCAAGAGCAGCGCAAGCTGATCGAAGAAATCCGACAACCGACCGAAGACGACTTCGACGCGGTTTATGGGGAGATTCTGAACGATGCCTCGTGACAATTTCTCCAACCAGACATCGGTGGTGCCCCCGCAGTACCTCGTTCAGACGACGCGGCACGTCCGGCCCTATGTCTCCAAGGGGACGTACTCCAACCTGACGTACAAGGAGCGCCTGGCCCGCCAGCAGTTGAAGACGGGCTCGGCCTTCAGCGGCGGTGGCGGCATGGGGATGGGCGGCGGGGGTGGCAACACCATGTACTCGCAGCAGGGTAACTTCTTCTCTCCGCAGCTCTCGACGGACTTCCTCGAGCTGCCGCAGTCCCTGCGTGAGAAGCGCGAGATCTACCGGCACTTCTACCAGACGGACGAACTCGTCGGTCAGGCGATCGACATCCACACGGAGCTGCCGCTCAGCAAGGTCCGGCTGTCGCAGCCCAAGCCGCGAACTTGCCCGCCGGGGTTCAAGGACCCCGACGACTACGGCAAGTACATCCTCGACCGCTTCAAGCGGATGACGAAGAAGACGAAGCTCTTCCAGCGTCTCATCACGATGGTCCACCACTACTGGCTGGACGGGGTGTGTGCCATCTTCGCGGAAGACTCTGCTGTCGAAGTCCCCATGGACGTTGGCTACGAGCGTCGGAAGATCAAGACCGCCAAGGTCACGGACGAGGGCGAAGCCGTCGAGGTGTCCGAAGAGGTCCTGGCTCGACGCGCCTCATACGAGAACGACGAACTCGCCTATTTCCAGAAGCACTACGAAGGCTGGGCACGACTTATCGTTCTGCCGATCGATCGGGTGAAGCTCACCAGCTTCTCGTTCACGGACAAGTGCAAGGTCGAGCTGATCCCCTCGGATCGTGACCGCACGCTCATCGAGCAGGCTCGTATGGGTGACCCGACCGCCGAAGAGATGGTCGCCGAAATGCCGGTCGAGGTTCGGTCCTTTCTGGAAGAGGACAAGCTCATCCCGTTGGGGACCGATCCCGATGAAGGCTCGTTCGTCTTCCTTCTCCACGGTCGGAAGGGTGCCGACGACGAGATGGGTCATTCGATCCTCGATCGTTGCCTGCGCACCCTGTACTATCGCGAGAAGCTGCGCCAAGCGCAGACGAGCATCGCCAGCCGTGCGATGACGCCGAAGCGCATCGTGTGGTCGGAAGGTCTGAGCGACACCGACACCGAAGCGCTTCGTGAGCAGGTCGACCTGGCTCTCGTGGACCCGGACTTCTCGATCGTCGCGAACTACGAGGTCCACTGGGAAGAGATGGGATCTCGCGACCGGTTGCTCGACCTCTCCGCCGAGTACGAGCAGACGGAGCGCCGGCTCTTGGCTGGTCTCGGTGTGACCGAGAGCTTGATGTCCGGTGAGTCCCTCTACTCGGGCGACCGCCTGAAGCTCGAGGTCATGAACAACCGGTACGTGCACCTGCGTGAAATCATCCAGGAGTTCGTCGAGGACTATCTGTTCGCCCCGGTCGCCCGGCGCATGGGGTTCGTCGAGAAGGACCAGTGGGGCCAAGAGGTCATCCTCTTCCCCCGCTTCAGCTTCACCCGGCTCCCGTTGCGCGACAGCCAGGACACGTTTGACGCCCTGTGGAACCTGTACCTCAAGGGCTCCATCCCGATCGACACGGTCCTCGAGCTGTTCAACATCGACGCGGACGACGCTCGGTCGAAGATCGAATCGGACTTCTTCACGGCCAACGATTCGGTCTTCAACGAAGCGATGCGCGCAGTCTACAGCGATGCCGGCCGCCTGATGGCGGAGAAGACCGACGTTGTGGAGCGGCTAGCCAAGTACCTCAAGCTGACCGTCAAGCCCGAGCCCGCCGAAGGGGCACAGAGCCGATTTTGACATTCTAGCTATCGGACTGGCTTTGCGATGGACCTTCGGGCCACGAAAACCCATTCGGAGCGTGTCGACGACGAGGCGGAACGCCTCGTTCGCCCTGCGCCGAAAGACAAGCCCCCGCGTCGGGACTTGCGTCGTGAGCGCGTGGAGATCGAAGACGGCACCGAGAAGAAGGACAAGGACTTGTCCCTCAACTTCAAGGACATCGGTGGGTCTCTACAGGAACGCATCACTTGGCGTTTCCTGTCCGCCAAGACCCCCAGAATCAAGGTCCGACTTCGTGAGACGGGCAAGGTCGTCAACGTCTCGGAAGAGACGCTCAAGGCCGAGCCCGGCAAGTACGAGAAGATCGACGAGTCCGAAGAGGACCACGACCCAAAGGCCTATGGCCGAGGCGAGGCCCTTCGTGCGCTCACCAAGGATGACCCGAAGCTCGATGCTGCTTTCAAGTCGCTGACGAACCCGAAATCGGACGTCGGCGGCCTCGCTGAGTCCAACCCGGACCTTCCGGCGGCCTCGGTCTTTAAGACGATCAAGCTGCCCGAGGGCGTGGCGACCTTGGGGGACATGGTCAAGGCGCTTCGTTCCTCGAAGCCGAAGAAGCCCGCGCAAGAAGCCACACCCCCTGTGCCCGAGAAGAGTCCCGAGCCGGCGGCCGAGCCCGCGCAGGAGGCACCCAAGGCCGAGCCCGAAACGACACCGGGTGCAGAGGCGCCCGCTTCGGAAGAGCCCAAGGCCGAGAAGCCCAAGAAGCCGACCAAGAAACCAGACGGCAAGAAGCCGGAGGCTGAGAAGCCCGAGACTGAACCAGAAGCCAAGCCAAAGCCGTCGGAGACGGAGAAGGCTGGCATTTCCGAGCCGAAGCGTCGTGCGGTGAGCGATGCCGAGCGGATGGAGACCGCATCGCTCCTTCTGGACACCTTTCCGCCTGAGGTAGCGGCGGAAATGGTGGCGCGCAACCTTCATCCGGACGACGCCAACCAGCTCGTTGACGCATACCAAACGAGCAAGACGTTCTCGCTGAAGGGTCGTGGGCCGTCGCAGTTCGCCGAGGATGCCTCGAGCTTCTTCGAGCTGAACCCGGACAAGGTGAAGCCGCCCAAGACCGGGAAGAACGCCCTCGGCGAAACGGTCGCCTTCGACAAACTCTCCCCCGAGGAGCAGGCCGAAGCCGCTCGCCAGAACCAGCTTCGGGTCGTGGCGATGAGCCTTGCGGCTCAGGACGTTCTGACGCGCGAGCTGTCGATGCCGAGCTTCACGGGCAAGGCACGGATCCCGGAAGAATTGTCGCGCACCCTCGCCACGTTCATGCTTCGGGACGGCGGGGACAAGGCGGGCGAGAAGCTCAGCGAGAAGGTCTTCCAGTCGGCTCTCGAGACGGGTGCCGGCCTGGTCAACGACGACGGTTCAGTGCAGAAGCCCCCGTCGAATGACACGGTCGCCGAGCTTCTCAGCCATCTCTCTCCGGGCGCCAAGAAGATGGCCGCTGGGTATCTCCAGGCCATGGACTACCACCAGGCGAAGAGCCAGTTCCTGGGTGGCGGGGCGGACGGCATCTCGGAATTCAGCCAGCCGAAGGACATTTTCCGGGGGCTCCAACGTGCGCGGGAGTTCTTCGGGAAGCGGGCGAAGCTCTATGACGAGGACAGCCACCGGGCCCAAACGACCTTCCAGGTTCGGGTCCTGGCCAAGTTGCGGACGTTGGATCCCGACAACTACAAGGGCGTCCGGCAGCTCATCGCGGTTGATCAAAAGGAGACCTACGACCAGGCCAAGGCCAAGTTCGACCAGGCCATGAAGGACTGGGAAAAGCGGAAAAACGCCTGGGAAAAGAAACAAGACGTCTACCGAGGGGAGCCCTTCTCCGAGGAACGGCCCGAGGAACCTCGGAAGCCCCCGCTCTACCATTTGGCCGTCGAGCCCAAACAGGCACGACGTGACGCCAAGCGGATGTGGGACGAGGAGGTCTCGAAGGCGCGCGAGGCGAAGACCGAGTCCGAGGCGGAGCCCAAGACCAAGACGGCCGCGAGGATTGTTCGCCGATTTACTTATCCCGGTGCCCAGACGATGGGTCCAGGATCCGACAAGACGGGCGTGTATCACGGCGTCGACCCGGTGACCGAGTATCCGGGTGCGTACCCGGCTTGGTCGCAGGGGCATCAGCGCGACTTCGGTCCGGCTGACTCCGAGGCGATCTTGGGTAAGGCCCGTGGATGGCTGAAGACGCCGGTCCTCTCGGAGAACGTCGAGGGCATCGTTCGGGATCAGCAATTCCGAGCGGCGCTGGATTTGGCGATCCGGGAAAGCCCCTTCGACGGCCAGGTCAACCCCACCCTCTACAACGAGATGCTCGCGAAGCTGGCCGGACTTCCGAAGCCGGGCGTCGGGCAAACGTTGTTGGCGACTGGGGATTCTTCTTTTGGCCCCGACAAGAAAGGAACTCCCATGAAGCTCTCTCAAGAACTCCGAACCTTGGCTGCCAAGGTCGCGTCCACCAACATCGTTGCGGCGACCGAAATGCTCGCCATCGCGGAAAAGATCGAGGCCTCCACGCCTGCCCCGGAGCCCAAGGTGGCTGCGGTCGTGGACACCCGATTCGACAAGTTGAAGGCCCTCGTGATCCGCACGGCGGCTTCGGATGCAGAGGCGAAGAAGGTCCTCCTTCCGGTTCTCCAACAGATCAAGTCTCTCGGCTGAGCCGAGACGTTTCCCCCGCTTGCGGGTCAATGCAAGCCCACCCCCAAGGAGATCGATCATGGCAACTCAACGATTGGCCGAAGACCAGAAGAAAGCGGCCAACGCCGTTCTGCTCAGCATCGACAACGCCGCGAAGGACATTCAGGCGAACTTCCAGGCCTGGGGCTTCGCGAAAGATGCCGCTCGGGCGGTCGTGAACCACCTCGACAAGATCGCGGACGAAGTCGAGACGACGGTCTACGGTGAGAAGTCGCTGAAGGCCCGTCAGGTCGAGGTCTTGAAGCAGGCGAAGGTCTTCCAGCAGGACGCCGACGAGCCCTATATGAAGGCCTTCCAGGTCGACCAGGGCGTCGTGCAGCAGGACGGCGACGAGCCGTACATGTCCGCGTACTCCGACGACCAATCGTCGGCCGTTCGTGATGGCGTGTCGACCACCGGTCACCCGCTCACCTGAGGTCTCGTTCTTGGGGTTGAACCGCTCGAGGTAAAAGTGGCGATCGACTATTGGGCATTGACGAAAGACTTCTCCATCGGCGACTGCGTCCAGCGGATCGTTTTGGGGCAAGGTCTGACGCCGTACGTGGGACGGGTCACGGCCGTCCTTCGTGGGATCGGCTTCGTCGATGTCCAGTGGCCCTTCGGCAACGAGCGCGTCTCGCCCGAAGAACTAGTGCGGATGAACCCCGAGTTCAGCCCGTACATCCCGCCCTCGATCAACTTTTCTTACTTCCCTGGGCAAGATGCTCAGACCAAATCCGCCAACGTCGGTGGATGGCGAACGACGGAGGTGCCCGCCGGGTTCCACAAGGAGCTGGCTCGGATGCACTACCGCGGGGCTTCCGAAGTGCAGGCGTATGACGAGCTGTGGCATCGATTCGCATCCTTCGCGGACGATGACGCCATACGGGACGAGGCCTCGAAGTTCTTCCGGTTCGCCGCAAACGCCCTCGACATGATGTTGGCCGAGCACGCTCGACGAACGGCCATCTACTGGGCCTCGCAGAATCGCCAACATCGGGCGACGCGAACGGAAGTCGACGGCGGCCGACCCAACTGCCCCAAGTGCGGCGCGGCGCTCCGCAAGACGACCTACAAGATGGCCGAGGGGCAACGGATGCGGCTCTTCGCCTGCCCCAAGGATCTGTACCTGATCAAAGAGCAGGACATCCTCGGACCGCTCGGCGAGCCGATCACTTGGTGAGCGACCCATGGCATTTTTGAAGTACGCCAATGCGAGTGTCGTTCAGTCGGCGATCACCATGCCGGCATGGGACGAAGTCCGAGCGAAGGCGCTCGTAGACGGGACCGCCTTCAGCACACGTGAGGCGAAGCGGGCCATCCTTCAGAAGTACGACCCGAACCAGTACATGCTGAGCCACTGCACCATCGTGGCCTCTGTCGATGTGGAAGCCTCAAGGCTCCCGACGGGTCGCCAGATGGTCGACGGGATGCAGATCGACCGTCGGTACGACAACTATCTGATCACGCCGAAGACGTCGAAGTACGTCAACAACAACAACGACGCCTGGGAGCGCAAACTGCTCCTCGGGTGCTTCCGCACCTTCGTCGGTGGTGAGAACTACGTCGAGCACATCCAGATCCCGGAAATGTCGAAAGGGCGGATCATCGACGCTGCTGCTCGAGACATTGGGGACTCGATCTACATCGACATCCTCGTCGCGACCGAGCGCAAGTTCAAGCCGCTCATCGCCTCGATCGAAAGCGGTGACCTCTCGACCCTCTCGATGGGTTGCACGGTCCGCTACACCCAGTGCTCGAAGTGCGGCAACACGGCTGAGGATGAGACTCAGCTCTGCAAGCACATCCGCTACGAGAAGGGGAACCAGTACCTCGATGGTCTGGGGAACATCCGAAAGATCGCCGAGCTGTGCGGCCACTTCACGGATCCGACCTCGGTCAAATTCATCGAGGCCAGTTGGGTCGCGAACCCTGCGTTCACCGGCGCCGTTCTTCGCAGCATCCTCACGCCGGCCGAGGCCGCGATGCTCTCGAATCGTGTGCAGGTGGCGATGTCGCTTCCGACGCCGTCGATCGATTCGAGCGCAATGCGCCGAGCCGCTCACCTCATGGCGCAGGACTCCAAGATCGTTCGTCGCCCGGCCTTCGTGACGAAGACGCACGGCGTGGCGCCCCCGGCGAATTACGAGACCCTGATTCAAGCCAAGGGTCTAGCTCTCGGAGCGTCCCCAAATATCCGTCCGGGCAACCTCAACATGGAGTTGCCCTCAACCCCTAAGTTCGGGTTCGACCAGAACGAAGAGGAGTTCCAGGCTACGCCGCCCGAGCCGGAACCCCAAGATTCTGAAAACGGCCTGGAGAAAGCCGTTTCTGACATGGCCGCGCTGATTCACGAGCGAGCCATTTCCAAGGTCCGTGATGAGATCACGAAGTCCGATACTCCCCGGGCGGACCTGGAAGAGAACCGGAACAACACTTTGGTTCGCGAAGCGGTCACTCGAAGCCCTGTTTGGGCTCGTATCGCGAAAAACGTGGTCGCTCAGGTGCCAGACGCCGCTTTGGCACGCCGAATTCTCCTCGGACTTGTTCTTCACAAGTCCGGTGGATGGCGCGCCGTGCGGGCTGCCCAATCGCTTTCCGGGCCCGAATTGCTGGCCGTCTCTCGCTTCTTGGATCGAATGCACGGCCTGCCTCGAGTGGCTGGAGAAGAGCGCGTTTACCGCACCATTTTGGCTGTGGGCGGCGCCTCTGCATATGGAAATGTGGAGTCCTACCTGGCGGCTTGTCGTCGGGTAATTGGACGTAGCCTGACGGGCTCCGAACAGGACGCCTTGGTCGCAAAAGGTCAAATCTACGACCTTGGGGCTTCGTGATTCTCTTTATATGCCCTCAGGGGGCAGAGGAATAGGTGACCTGTCATGCGTGAGCGTACCACCTGGAGTCGAGCAGAGATCGCCAAGACGGCTTTCGGTCGTACAGCGGAGGACCCGCGGTCGATGAACCAAGACCACATTCAGCAGCAGCCTGCTGCGGATGCCTACGGCATCGGTGGTCCTTCGGAATTCGGCGAGGACGTCCACCCCTCGACTGGGACCTGGAAGGCGGAGCAGTCCGGCGGCGAGACCAAGCGCAACACGATCGGCATGCCGGAGATGCGAGGGGACACCTTCACGCATCCGGAGAAGACCGCTTCGGCTGAGGCGCTCACCCACAAGGCCGACCTCTGCGCCTCCATCGCTCGCAAGATGTTGCCGCGGAAGGCAAGCGAGTCTGCGGTCGAAGATCAGGCTCTCGCTCTGATGCACCTTCCCGATGCGGCGCTCGTCGAGACGGCCAATCGCATGGCCAACGACGAAGACGACGACAAGAAGGACCAGGGTCAGCAGGCCCAGGACAAGCAGGCGAAAGACGCCAACGACGACCAGAGCCAGCAGGACCAGGGCCAGCAGGCTCAGGACAAGCAGGCGAAGGACGCCAACGACGAGGAGAAGGATCAGCAAGCCAAGGGTCAGCAAGACCAAGGCAAGGAAGCTGGCCAGATCCCCGAAGCCTTCAAGGAGAACATCCAGAAGATGAAGGACAAGGCCAAGGACAAGGACGACGACAAGTCCGAGGACAAGGGCCAGAACAAGGAAGCCCACGAGCAGCTCGTCCAGGCCCTCAAGGTCGGCGATGGCTCGGGCGTCCAGAACGCACTCCAGGCGATGATCGCCGGTGCGCTCCAGCAGATCAGCCAGCAGCAGCCTCAGCAGCAACAGCAGATGGCGCAGGACCCGCAGCAGCAGGTCCAGCAGCAGATGGCTCAAGGTCAGCAGCAGCAACAGCAGCAGATGGCCCAGCAACAGCAGGTGCAGATGGCCGAGGACCAGCTCCTCGATCAGATGCTCCAGCAAGACCTGGGACAGCAGCCGCAGCAGCAGCTGATGGCAGCGGCGCCCTCGGATCATGAGATCCAGATGGAAGCCAACACCATGGATGTCGGTGAAGTCTCCCTCGGTGAGGCCGACGACGTGCTCAAGACGTTGTTCGCCTCGAACCCCGAGTACCAAGACGCGGCGGAAGCAACCGTCCTCCAGGGCCAGCCGGTGACGGCAGGTCAGGGTGTCACCCGTACTGCATCGACTCGCACGGTCGGGACGCGCCCCTCAAATGGCGTGGCCCAAATTGGCGGCGCTTCTGCCGGCAACCAGCGCGGGAACGACGTGGATCGACTGTCCAGTCTCTGGCAGTCGGCGCCGGACGTGAAGAGCGTCTTCCGCTGATCCTCGGCTCACCCGAGCCAGTCAAATTTAGATGAAGAGCTTGTTCACCCCGACACATTCTACGCAGGAGAATTGAAATGCCCCTCAGCATGGGACAAGGTTCGGGTGATTTTCGGGAGACCAGTGGAAGGGTTCAAATCTTCCAACTCGGCATGCGCAACTCCATTGGAATTGCGAGCCCTGATTGCTTCACGCAGAACAATCCCCCGATCGTCACCACCACGGCGAACGTCTCCACGACGCTCGCAAACATCAGCAAGAAGGGCGTTCTGGGCGCCTCGATCGCTTTCACCCGGCCCGATGCGGGCAACGGGTTCATCGGCGGTCCGGTCCAGATCGCGGCGGCGTACAACGTCAACCTGAAGCCGCTCGGCATCTTCATCAACGATGCCATCGGCAATCCCTTCGAGAACACGCCAGGCCCGGCGTCGGGGCGAGCCCCGTACCTCAGCGGCATGGCAGTCGTCGGTGTGTCGCTTTGGGAGACGCAGACTCAGATCGGCGCCTCGACCGCTCTCACCTACGCCGTGGGCAACAAGCTCTACGCCTCGGTCAACGGCCTCCTCACCAACCGCATCGAGGACTCGTACGAGTGGAACGTCCTCGCCCCCGTGGACCAGAGTGACGTCTGGTATCCCACGGTGATGGGCATCGTCAAGATCGCACCCGACAGCGCCAACTCGCTGATGGTGCTGGACATGCGGGTCTGAGCCGCCAACCGCCAAGCGAGAGAGCAGGAACACGGTCATGCCCAATCAAGTTTCCAACGAAGTCAAGCAACAGATCATCAGCGACTACATCAAGACCGCTGCTGGTCGCGCCAAGCTGGCTGCGTCGATGATCCAACCCTTGCGCCTTCGCCGTGACTACACGGCCGTCGGTCGCAAGACGTTCGAAGTCGAGCAGCTTCCGGATGGGGCTCTCCCCATCTACGACAAGGACCCGGAAGTCACCGCTTTCGTGGTCGGCGAGGAAGGCGAGAACATCCTCGCAATCCAGAAGCCCCGTCGCGTGATCTTCCCGTTGTTCGAGGTCGCCTCGAACCCGGAGATCCCGCTCACCCAAATCAAGGAGCGCCGCTTCGACCTCATCGAGCGCAGCCAGGACCTCGCCAAGGCGCAGATCCAGGCCGCCGAGGACGAGCGCGTCTTCGCCGTGCTGGACTCGATCGCCGTCAGCGGCTTCGACACCCTGCCCGGCCAGACGAACCCCGACATCGCGGTCGTCGCCCCGATCTCGCCGAGCGTCCTCGCGGATGCCTTCGCCGAGGTGGAGCGCCACGATCTCCGTGTCGCCCGCATCTACATGAACGCTGTCGACTACGCGGACATCCGCAAATTCGGCCGCGACATCCTCGACATCGAAAGCCAGGCGACCCTCCTCAAGACGGGCCTCCAGGCGACGCTGTGGGGCGCCCAGATCATCACGAGCCGCCTGGTTCCCGCCGGGTTCGTGTACGTCTGCGCCGAGCCGGCCAACTTCGGCCGCTTCCCGGTCCGCACCGAGTTGACGGTCCTCTCGGCCGACGACCCGAAGGCACGCACGATCGGGTTCAGCTGCTTCGAGAATATCGGCATCGGCGCCTTCAACCCCCGTGGGTTGACCCGCCTCGTCGTGACTCGCTTCTGAGAAACAGGCTGAAAAGCCAGCTGACGAAGGCCCGGTGCCCGAAAGGGACCCGGGCCTTCTCGCATTTGGCTGGTGTATGGGCCGGCCATGACCCAAATCATCACCGGCCTACACATCGACGTTCCCTCGGATGAGCTGAAGGGGCTCCTCCTGGCTCGCTTGAAGTACCACGAGGCCAAGGTCGAGTTTTACTCGAAACAGTTCGAGGAGCTGCGGAAGGTCGACGTCGCCATGGCGGCTGATGCCGAGACGTTCAGCAAGACCTCGAATCGCTCGCCGTCCGAGAGCCTCGAGCAAGCGGTGAAGAAGCACAAGGACCAGGCCATCTACTACAAGTTCGTGGCCGAGCATCTCGTGGTCGGCGCCACGTACCGCCTGGACGAGCACGCGCTGGTGAAGATCGGCGTCCAGGCCTCGCTCTACTAGCCATGAGCGTCAAACCCGCGACCTTGGAGACCGTTTGGGTGTTGGGCCCGGACGCGAACATGCGCAACGCCGTTGGGATCTTCACCACCCACGAAATGGCGAAGGACTTCCACAAATGGGAGCTGAAATCGAAGTCGAATATCGGGGTCTCGAGTCAATTGGCGATTCGACTCGATGATGGGCCCGACGCCAAGAGCACCCGAATCTACCTTCTTGGTGCGGGACCTTTCGAGCTGGCCACGGACTACAAGTCCGAGGAGACACAGCAACGAGAAGCGCTCCGGGCTTCGGGACTATCGAAGCTGACCTCCGAAGAGCGTGACGCCCTCGGTCTCTATTTCTGACCGTCGGCCGACTCGGTGTACGAGGGGGCCGATGCTGATTCAGGTCTCGACCCCTAGGCCCCTCTTCGACCCCTCGAAGCACCCGCTGTACATTCACATTCACACGCTCCGAAAGGCCGGCGTCTCGAAGGGGGAGGTGTTCTTCAGCGCGACAGTCGACCCCGAGCACGGGACCAAGCAGAGCAAGTCCCTCGACCCCGTGAACGAGTATCCCATCGAGGGCCAGGACGGAGTTGCCGCCTGCGAGTACGTCCTTCCTTTCTGGCAGCTGTTCAAGCGCACTCAGAAGATGCTCAACGCCAAGTACAACGGCCAGAGCGCTCTGTCGCAAGGCATCCGAGTTGGAGACGTGGGGATGTCTCGCTTCGCAGCCAGCGGCTTCCAGGTGACCGCCAAGTCCGCCTTTCGGGCGGACAGCTACACGTACGCCGAGCACATCGTGGCCTTCACGGTCATGACGCCAACGACCGGCGGCGGGATTCTGCGGCTCGCGAACACCACCTTCGACCTCGCCAACCCCACGTTCGATCCTTGGGCCGAAGGACCGGCGGTCCCGAAGGACCCCGCTCTCCAGCTCGCCTACGATCGCACGCACAAGGCCTTGCCGGCCGGCTCGCGGCTCCTACGAACGGCTCGTATCGTTGAGGCCGAGGCGAACAAGCGCCAGAACGAGACCAAGGCCCTCAACGCGCCCGAAGAGGAAGGATTTCTCGAGGAGCCCGAGAAGCCGAAGGGTTTGCTCGAACAGGCGAAGAAGCTTCTCGGTGGCGGCTGATGCACCCCTCGTGGAAAGAACAGATTGGGCCCGAGATCGAGAAGCCCTACTTCCGTGAGCTGGCCGATTTCCTGAAGGTCGAGCGCGAGAAGCACACGGTCTTTCCGCCTCGAGACCAGGTCTTCACGGCGTTCAAGCTGACCGCGTTCGAGGACGTGAAGGTCCTCATCTTGGGCCAGGACCCGTACCACAACGCTGGGCAGGCCCATGGGTTGAGCTTCTCGGTGCCGCTGGAGATGTCCTTGCCTCCGAGCCTGCGCAACATCTACAAGGAGCTGGCCTCCGACGTCGGGTTCGAGATCCCAAAGCACGGTCATCTCCTCCCCTGGGCCGAGCAGGGCGTGTTCCTCATGAACGCGGTCCTGACGGTTCGGGCGCACACACCTGGGTCACACCAGGGGCAGGGCTGGGAAACCTTCACGGACGCTGCCATCAAGGCGCTGAGCGCCCGAGAGAAGCCCCTCGTGTTCATTCTTTGGGGTCGCTATGCTCGGGACAAGGTCTCGCTCATCGACACCAACCGGCACTGTGGACTCGAGTCCGCGCATCCTTCGCCGATGTCTGCGGCCAACGGGTTCTTTGGCAGCAAGCCTTTCTCGAAGACCAACGCCGCGCTCAAATCGATGGGCGAAAAGCCGATCAACTGGCAGCTCCCGGTGTAAAGGACCTGATGGGCTTGTCCCGAAGATTTGACCCGCTCGAAGAGTACAAATGTCGCATAGTGTGATTTCTCAGCGCGAGCCAGGATGGTGGGACACGTGGTTCCTAGGGATGGCCGCGTACATGTCGACGGGTTCCAAGGATCCCTCGACGAAAGTCGGGTGCGTCATCGTGGGGCCCGACCGTGAGATCCGGGCCACGGGCTTCAACGGCTTCGCCCGTGGGGTCGAAGACACGCTGGAACGCCTCGAAAACCGCGAGCTGAAGTACGCTCTGATCTGCCACGCCGAGGAGAACACCATCCTTCATGCGGCCCGCATCGGCGTCCCCCTCAAAGGCTGCGTCGCCTACACGACGTTCCCGCCTTGCACCCGCTGCGCTCGAAACTTCATCCAGGCCGGCATCGTCGAGGTCATTTCCCCCGAATGCGACATCCCTGACCGTTGGGCCGCGGACGTCAACATGGCTGGGGAGATGCTGAAAGAGGCGGGCGTCCGAACGCGGGCCATTCCATGAACGCTGACCTGAAGACCGCACGAAATCACGTCCTCGAAACCACCCAGGCCGCGACGGCCCTCCTCAACTGCCTCGGCGAGTACACGCGCCAGACGATGGAGGGGAACCCGGAGTGGGCCGCTGGCGCCAAGAAGGTCGAGAAGGCCGTCCAGGACGCTCAACTTTGGCTCCAGGCGAACGGCGGGCTCCCGACGGCGAAGACGGCCTTCACCTTGCCCCCTGCGGCTGTTGGCGTGGCGCTCATCGTCCGTTGGGGCCAGAACGTGCTCATCGGCAAGCGCAAGGGGTCGCATGGTTCTGGGACGTGGGCGTTCCCTGGTGGCAAGCTCGAACCAGGAGAGACCGTGTTCGAGACCGGCGCCCGAGAGCTTCAGGAAGAGACGGGCATCGTCGTTTCGCCCGAGAGCCTGAAACCTATCGCCTTCACGGACGACCACTTCAAGGATCGTGGGATCCGGTTCGTGACGCTGTTCCTGGAGACGCAGCTGTCGGGGCTGACGGTCAACGTGGAGCTTCGCGAGCCCGAGAAATGTGAGGGGTGGCAGTGGGCCCTCGTTCGGCATCTTCCCGAGCCGTTGTTCCTGCCTGTCCAAAACCTGTTGCGAACGGGCTATCGGTTCCCGTAGGAAGAGACCATGGGAACGCTAGCGTCCTTGTTTCAGCGGAAAGAATTCCAGTCGACGGAAGAGCCCTTCATCACCGTCGACCCGGCGACTCGCTACGCCTACCTGGCGAAGCCAAGCGGCCTCGAGCGCATCGACAGCGCCTACCGACGGGTTCTCATGCCCCTCTTCGACTGGCCCATGCTGGGCGCGAACGAAGAGGACGCCATCATCCAGGTCCTGGCTGAGGCAGCGGGGGCGAACCCGCTCAAGGTCACGTCCCCGGACAAGGTGGACGACATCTTTTGGGTGAAGAATCGGGGCTGGAAGGCCTTGTTCTTCAATCCGAGCCTGGCGGGCAAGTTCCTCATTCCAGACGACCTCGAGATCTTCACGTCGAGCTTGGTGCCCGAAAACCAGATTGTCTTGGTGGGGGGCCCTGAGGCGGCGGGGTACTACGTCGTCCAGGGCGACCGCACGGGAATGATCACCAACAAGAAGACGGGGCTCCTTCAGCTTCAATTCCTTGTCGTCTGAGCCTTCGACTCGGTGTACACGGCGGTATGACTGAACCTGAAGCCGAAGTCCCCGCCGTTCTGAACATCGACCCCGGCCAGACGCTCGCTGCGATCACGAGCGCTTTGCGATCGTTCGCGAAGACCGTGCCCCAGAATGCCGTCGCCAAGATCGTCTTCTCACATGAGCCGGACGTCAGCGATTCCTCGTGGAATTCGTCGGTCAAGCTTCAGGTCTTCGGCGGCCTCACGCAGGTTACGGCCAGCACGGCACCCACCGGTGAGTTCTTGGCGAATGTCGAGCCTCAGCTCTTGGGGATCTTCGAGTGGGCCGCCGAGGGGCCGGACTTCTTCGAGTCCGTGTCGAACCTGGCCGAAGAGATCGAGGGGCATCTGAAGAGTTTGATCGCGACCCGCCAGCACGACCTCGAAGCGGCTGAAGAGGCCCTGACGACGCTCCACAATCACACGTTCGTGACCAACACCATGCCCACGATGTGGGCCACCCAGGACAACCCCGAAGATGAGTCTGCCCAAGAAGAACAGCCGACTGATTGAAGTCGACGGCCGAACGTACCGCTGGATGGCGAAGGCGATTCAGGTTGACCCCGGTGAGTCTGCTCGCTCTCGTCTTACGGTTCAGGACGAGGTTTCTGGTGAGATTCACCAGCGCACACTTAGGGGTTGGGACGGCGGTCCGGTGTCCGTGACCCCCGCCACAGCGAAGGAATTCATCCTCGAGAGGTTCCCCTCGCATCGCTGATTCATTTGTTGACTTGTCTATCGCAGGGCCACCCTTTACCTCGCGGCCCGGGAGATAGACCCAAATGAGTCCTCAAGTCACATTCCGTGCTGGTCAGCCCATGCCGCTCACGGCCACGAAGACCTTCGATCTGGGAACGACCGGCATCAAAGTCGTCAAGGGGATGGAGATCGGCTTCGATGGGACGATGGTGAGCATCGCCGGCCATGCGCCGTTCGTCATGCCGCAGCTCCGGGCTGCGTTGAAGACGGGTTGGCTCGTGGCACCGGAGAACTACAACCCGGACTATGTCATGCGGCCGGTTTCGGCGAACATGCAGATTCGGCCGGCCGAGGGTGGAAACCCGATGGCCCCGCCACCCCGCCAGTCGATCAACACGGCCCGCGTGGAGAGCGAAGAGCGCGAGGTCCGAAACGTCCGCCAGCATGCCGACGCGATCCAGCAGCGCAACGCCACGAACTACCGTCGTGAGGGCGGCGAGCAGGTTCAGAGCCAGCGTGGCTTCGAGGTGATCGAGGACCAAGAGGGCGTCCCCGTCCGTGGCATCAAGACCCCGGCAAAGCAGGTGACCAACCTCGAGAAGACGAGCGCCTATTCGGCCATCCAGCAGGCGAACAACGTCCACATCGACCCGGGTCAGGGCCGGTCGCGGGACGACATGATGGCGGAGATGGACGATGAATCCCGCATCCGGTACGAGGTTTCTCGAGCCGAGCGCATCGCCACGTACGACCCGCAGGCTGCGGCAACGATCCTGGCGCGAGTGTCCGAGCCCGGGACCCAGGTCCGTGAGGGCATGACCGTCCGTGGCTCGGTCGGTGGTGGTACCGAGATCGCCGACATGGGCGGGACGGGTGTCGCTGGTCCGAACCAGGTTCAGCACACGGAGTCAGAAGGCATCCGCTTCACCAACACGAACGGCCCGAAGAAGAACGTCCGCCTGGTGCCCACCAACGGTGGGGCTCCTGAAACGGGTCCTTCCGCTCAGGCCCGGCAGATCGCGCGGTCCATCTGCTCTGACTTCCCGGACAACTACGTCTTCGGCGACCCGGTCCGGAAGAAAATCGCTCGCCTTCAGGCGGACTTCGATGACCGTCCCGACGTCATCCGTGCGGTGGCTGCGGCGGACACGGACCCCGAAGTGCGTACGCGGCTTCTCCAAGAATTCCCGCACGCTTTCGCAGGCTGAGCCATGGAGCGGCGAGACTTCTTGTCGATCCTGGGTGGGGCGTTCGCTGTGGCGACCGTCCCCACCGCCGCTGTTGCAGCGGAACCTGTTCCCGTGGCGGCCGAAGAGCCGGTGGCCTTCCAGCAGGTCACCCAACGGTTCGAGAGCTTCGAGGAGATGGTCCACAGCATCCGCGCGCATGTTGCTCGGACTGGCGACTCCGTCTTGTCGAACGACGACCCGAAGCGCCTGATGATCGGGTTCTCGACCGATGGAGGAGACTTCCGGTGGGAGGTCCACTTCACGCGGCTGAGGGAATTCGTCCAGACGGGCGACCCTCGGGCTCAAGCGACTTCGGAGTGCTTCCGGACGGCTGCTGGCCGGGCTCGGTTCGCCCAATTCCTTTCGGCTCCGCCGGACCCGCAGCAAGCCCACCCGTACCGCTAGGGTTTCTTCTTGTGAGCGCCTTTCGTTGCACACGAAGGGCGCTCATGACCACAGACGGCTGCCTCCAACGATCCGGCTCCAAAACGGCCTCTGTCCAGGAGCAGATCGATACGATCGTCGCTGACCTCGCCTCGACTCCCAGCCAGGAGAAGACGGCCGGCGCCGTCGTCTACCTCATGGAGGAGTTGGGGGACGCCCGGCTTCGCTGCGAGGAGTTGATTCGTTACACAGCGGCGGCAACCCAGCTCATCGAGAAGTCCGCACACCGGGATCATTTCTTCGAGATCGCGGGGAACCTCATCGAGGGGATCCCCAAGGCCGTCTTCAAGCTGCACAAGGCCCTTCAGGCCGTTGCGCTTGCAGCAACCCGCATCGATTACGAGGAGCTGAAGCAAGACCTGCGGCCCGAGAAGGTGACGCAGCTCGAGGACGCCCTCAGGGACGTCCGCATCCGTCAGGTCCAGCGTCGCTCGGACCCCGTCACGCAATGGGAGCAGAAAATGATCGACGATTGGAAGACCGCCGAAGCCCGAAGTGCCAAGACCGAAGAGAAGGAATCTCGGTACGAGGAAGGCAAGCCTGCCGACCCCACGGAAAACATGTCCCCCGAGGACGCCAAAACGTGGAAGTTGGAGCACCTCAAGAACAAGGACAACTTCAAGGCTGCCTCCAGCGAAGAGAAGGAGTCCCGGTACGAGGAAGGCAAGCCCGCGGACCCGACCGAGAACATGTCCCCTGAGGATGCGAAGACCTGGAAGTTGGAGCACCTCAAGAACAAGGACAACTTCAAGGAAGCCAAGCGGGACACGCATCTCGAAGGCAAGAAGGGCCACACGCTCTGCGGCGAGCGCGCCTACGACGACACGCTCGTGGAGTCGGTGAAGGATGCCTCCTGCCACTACTGCAAGCAGGGCTGGGAGAAGCAGCACAAGTCCGCAGCTCTGGACTGGAAGGCCCCGGACGCGCGGTGAGCGAACCGCTCGTCTCCCGTCCGCCCTACGGAGAGGGACGACCGAGGACGCCTACTGCGGAAGCCAAGCTTCCCGAGGGCGGGCCGGCGCATCGTGGCTTGCCGCTCGACGACAGCATCCCGGGCTACAAGACCTTCGTGAAGCCGCTCGACGACAACGGAACGAGCGGCGAGGACGACAAGGACAAGGACGAGTCGATCTATCGCGTCGACAATCCTCGAGACCTCACGAAGAGCCCGGACCGCATCGACGTCGTGGATCAGACGGACTCGACCCCACAGTTCATGGGGCTCGGGAAGCCGGACAAATCTCCGAAGACCAAGTACCCCTACCGGGACGGCATCCCGAACGCCCACAACGCGTCCGTGGTCGATTTCGTGGTCGGCGTGTGGCAGCTGCGTTCCGCTGCCGACCTTCGCTTGCCGGCCGGCGTGCGAGTCGCAGCAACGCTCGATACGATCATGCACGACCTCGGGTCCGACGTTCAGCAGCGCAGCAATCAGTGTGTGGTCCTGCTGAAGCGCGCCGACGTCCCCAACATGCGCTGGTTCTTCGCTGTGAATTGCGGGAACGGGCCGAAGATCGTTCGCCTCAAGGCGGGACGGCTCGGCAACACCACCCAGTTCAGCAAGCTCGACCTGCATATGGCTTGTTCGTGTCCGGCCTGGCGTTGGCAGGGGCCCGAGTACCACGCCAAGAACGAAGTCTACCAGGACCCTAAGACGCCCCTCCAAGGCACGGCGTCGACCCCCAACATCCGGGATCCCGAACGGATCCACAAGGTCTGTAAGCACGTGGCCGCCGTCGTGTCGTTTACACGTGGTTGGTCTGTCCCCGTACCCAAGAAAAAATGAGAATCCAGATGCCCGCCTACACGTTCCAACGGCCCGACGGTACCCTCCTCACCAAGCGTCTCTCGTTCGCCGAGTACGACTCCCTCACCAAGGGTGAAGTGAAGCTCGTGGACGAGAAAGACCAGGAGCTGAAGCTCATTTTCAACCCCGGCGACGTGAAGTTCGTCCTCAAGGACGGCGAATCAGGGGGTTGGGCCTCGAAGGCCATGAAGGAGAACAAGTACCGCGCCGAGCATCGGAACACGATGGCTCGTCGAGAGCGGGACCATGCCCCCAAGACCAAGCTGATCCCCAATTTCGCCGGTCGGGAGGCCCATTCGTGGGCGGACGTGCAGGATCACGTGCACACGACTCGGGGGCCCGAGTCAGCGAGCACTTATGATCGGCTCGTTCGTAAGGAACAGGCAGGAAGCGCATGAGCAACACGGTTCGCCCTTTCACGGTTCTTCGGCGTCGCCCGAGGCTCCTCGACATCCTCATCCCCAAGAGCCCGACGACCCAAAAGTACCGGCTCCTGGCGGGCGCCAATTTCGACACGGGCTCGTTCACCCAGATCATCGAGGCGGACATCGGGTGTGGCTACCTGGACCCGGCCTTGCGCATCAGCGGGCAGGTGAACGCGCTCCAGCAGGTCAACAACCCGAACCACATTCGGGTCACCTTCGACCCGCAGACGTTCGCTGGAGCGGCCAGCATTTCGGACTCGAGCCAGTTCTGGCTGCGCTTTCAGGCGGTGGACTTCGCAGGGGCTGCTGGGACGGCGACCCCTCCCACGCTCATCCTCCCCGAGGACAAGCTCCGTGGGGACAGTGTCATCACGATCGCAGGGACCGCTCCGAGCGGGGCGAACGTGGCGGGGTCCCTGATGTTGTACCTGCCCTTGCGCATGCAGGACATCACTATCCGGAATCATGAAGGGACGACGGATCTCTTCGTGGCAACAGACCCTGGTGGCGGGGAGATGCTCCTCGATTCAGCCTCCAACCTTTCGCAGGTCACCTTGGCGCGGGGAGCCCAAGGATGCCTGTTGGTGCGTGGCGGGGGTGCGACAGCCGCATTCAGCGCCACCATGACGAGTTTCCTTCCGCTCTGAGAGAACACTTATTGAATAGGCCCTCACAAAGGGGCCAGTTTCCCCGCCAAGGAGTCAGAGGATGCTCAGGCTAGTCCACACCCAGACCGTACAAGGGGCCCTTTTGGTCGACGACATCGACGATGGGCTTCCGAACAAACTCACCCATCGGCTGGGTTCCACGGGCGATCCCAAGGCCTACAAGCGCGACGGCTACGCCAACGAACCCAAGCAGAAGTGCTACATCCCCCGCGTCAAGCCGACGGATTCGACCATCGCGGGGTACATCGATCTGAACGAGACCCCTCGAGTTCAGATGTCGGCCGCGCAGGGTAAGATCGCTGGCCTCACACGGGCTGGCAAGATCACGGTCGTGAGCTTCATCGCTTCCGATTTGACGACGCCGGTCATCACGAACGCGGTCGTTGCGTCTCCGGGCGCTGGCGACATCACCATCACGGGGACGAACTTCCTCTCCGTGGCCCCCAACATCTCGAAGGTCCGCCTCTTTGGAGCCGGCGTCGGGGACATCACGCTGACCAGGACTCAGATCCTGCTCGGGACTGGTGGTGCTTTCACCAACACCTCGATCGTCATCGACACGCTCCTGGCGCCTTCCCTGGCGGCAGGCGATTCCGTGATCGTCACTGCGGACGATAACGCGAGCAACACCTTCGTCGCTGTCTGATGTGGTCTACCTCGTTCTTCCAAGGATCCTGGACCAAGAGGGTCCGGACTTCTACCGCAGCAACATGCGGTGGCAGCCCCGGAACCTCATTCCGGATCCGTATCGCCGGGACCTCCTCAAGGATGCCCAGCGACGACTCACGCTCTTGGAAGATGCCGAGGACGAACTTCAGAGTCTCGACCGCGCCCCGCTCTTCATCGGCGCTCTCAAACGGATGCGCCTGTCGGTTCGCCAAGCACAGTTCGCTTGGAGAACCGACGATCTCAAGTTCCTGCAAAACGTCACCGATTTCTTTTCGGACTACGGCTTGGTTCTCCGGTACCTCAAGACCGACCAAGCGCGTGGGCGGATTGTGGGACCCCCGAATCTTTCGAACACCCCGCGAACGGTAGGAGTCTGAACCATGCGTCTAGGCGTAATTCGAGCTGATCTTCCGGGTCCCGTCCTCTTGTCGGGACTGGAAACGGTGTCTCAGTACAACCCTTCGACTGAGCCTCGCGGCCAAGAGGTCTACCTCAGCCGTCCGACGGTGACGGAGATCGAGGGCGTTCTTTCGAACGCCACCACGGGTGCCGGTGCCGTCTTGAACGGTGGCGACATCTCGGGCTCGTTCCCGCTCGTGATCAACGCTGCGAACGACGACCTCAAGGTTCGCACGTCCGCGTCCCCGACAGCCTTCACGACTGTCCTGATCGCCCAGACGTCGTACGCGGACTTGGCGTCGCTCATCGCTGCCGTCAACGTTGCCCTGAACGGCACGGGCATCACTGCCCGGACCAACGTGGCGGGCAACGGTCTCGCCCTCGAGAGCAACACCAAGGGTGTCAACTCGTTCATCGAGAACGACACGATTGTGGGGGGCTCGGTGTCGAACACTGCCCTTGGTTTGGCCAACGGCGCGATTCGAACGATGCCGCCTGCGGCATCGTTCGTCACAGCGCTGAATCCGCCGGCTGGCACCCTCGACGTCTCGACAACGACCATCAACGCGGTGGGCGCAACGACGGCGACCAACGCTTTGAACCTCATCCCTTCGACCCGTGGGACGCAGGCGGCGATGGCGAACGCCATCGCTCCCAAGCTCGTCGAGACCCCGACGGTCGTCGACAGCTACCTCGTCGGCCAGATCAGCCAACTGCGCAACGCCAACTTCAACCCGGACCCTCGTCGGCAACCGCCGTTGACGCCCGGTGCCGCCATCTCGGTCGTTCAGGACGACGGCGTGACGGCGTGGTCGGCGCTCAACATCACGACCCCGGTGGTCACGTCGGCAACTCTCGACAGTCCCTCGGCTGGTGACATCACGATCGCCGGCACGGGTCTCGGCAACTCTGAGAATCTCTTCACGAGCGTGAAGCTGACGGGCGCAGTCCAGAAGGTCCTCCAGCAGAAGATCATCACGGTGAACGGTGGGTCGGTCTCCAACACGGCGATCGTTCTCAAGGCCGTGCTCCTCCCGGGCGCGACCACGGTCACGACCCAGGTGCATGTCCAGGTTCGCCAGCGCGTTTCCGCAACGGTCGCCGTCTCCTGACGTCGTCTGTCTCCTAGACCCAAATCCAGATCCAGATCCAGACTTCTGCCGAAGACTCAAAATTACGGGGCCCCTTTCGAGGGGCTTCGAGATCGGAATGAAAGATGTCAACCACGCAGAAAGCGGATGAATTCCGCACGCCGGATCTCTATTTTGCGGCCTACCTCCAGGTGGCCGGTGTCAAGATGACGAGACCGGAACGGAGTGGAACTGGGAAGGTCACGTTCGTGTTCGACACCAGCATCTCGAACATCGAAGAGCTGAAGCTCGCGTGGTTCAACCAGACGGGGAAGGTCGCGGCGTTGCCCTTCGCAAACGCGATCAAGTCGTTGAAAAGTGTGTGCCATATGCCGTAAACGTGCTGCCCTGGCAAAAAGTCTTGCGGCAAATGTGTTCGGGGCCTCACAGAAACTGCAACCTCGTCTTGGGCTACGCCAAGGATGACCTCGAAGTGCTCCGATCGGCGGTGACCTACCTCGAGCGATGGAATCGCCGCTTTTCTGTTGATACACCATCGGAGTTGAACTCGATGGCGCAGGGACGCTAATGCCCAAGTCGAACTTCCTCAGGGACGCCCTTCTGGACCACCAGCTCGGTGGTCCAGACTTCACTCGTCCGGCGACGGTCTACTTCGCGCTCTACACTGTCGCCCCAACGTCTGCGGGTGGTGGGACCGAGGTGTCTGGCAACAACTACAGCCGCGTGGGCGTCCTCAACAACTTGACCAACTTCCCGGCGGCCTCGGGTGGCCTGAAGTCGAACGGAACGAGCATCACGTTTCCGACGCCCTCGGCGGGCGGTTGGGGGCTCGTGCTGGCTTTCGGCATCTTCGACGCCCTCACAGGCGGCAACTTCCTTCGCTTCGGTGCGCTGACCGTGCCGAAAACGCTCGACCAAGACGATGAAGTCGTCTTCCAGCCGGGCGACTTGGATTGCACGGAGGCCTGAGTTCATCTGATGAACCACAACTCCGCCCAAGCCTGGGACGCTCTCTGGGCCAAAGAAGGGAAGACGTCCTGGCGTGGCTCCGCCATGCAACAGGTCTACGAGCGCATCAACAGCCTTCTCCCGAGGAAAGCTCGTGTGATCGACATCGGGGGCGGCGTCGGTATCCTTGCCGAGAAGCTCGTCGAGAGCGGTCGAATCGTCGAAGTCTGGGACATCTCTCCGGAAGCCATTCGCCAGGTGAAAGCCTCGGGGATCAACGGCCGGGTCGTCGACCTCGAGCGTGACTGTCCCACGATTCCCGAAGACACCTGGGTCGTCGCAACCGAGGTCGTCGAGCACCTCTCGGAGATCGCTCGACGCCGACTCCTGAACCAGATCATCCAGGCGGGCGGCAAGGCGCTGCTCTCGATCCCCAACGATCGTTTGGGTCCTGAGGAAGAGCCCCAGCACACGGTGAAGTTCAACGCTGTGAGCTTCCGCCGATACCTCGGAGACCTTCGACCTCGTGTCGAGGTCATGGGGCCCAAGGCTGAGCCACACGGCGACCCCGCGTTCCTCCTCGCGGTCTGTGGGATGCCGGCGAAGACCGCCACGATGGCGCTGACCCTTCCGGTACGCGACGAAGGCAAAGACCTTGGTGGTGTCCTCGCAAGCTTCCGCGGAGCTGCGGACGAGATCGTTGTGGGGATCGATCCCCGAACGAAGGACAACACCCGTGAGGTCGCCGAGCGTTACGCCGATCGCATCATCGACATCATCGACCCTGAGGGTCCGATCCCGGGCAAGGAGTACAAGGGACCTCGGTGTCGTGCGATGGCCACTGCGAAAGAGCCTCGGGTGCCGGACGGCGGTGTGCACTTCGCCTGGGTCCGCAACCAGTGCCTCGACGCTTGCCTGAGCGATTGGATCTTCATGACCGAGGGTCATGAAAGTCTCGCCGAGGGCGCTGACGCTCTTCTGCATCTCGGGACGATGCCTGCCGTGGCGAAGATCGCCATGGTGTGGCGGAGCGACGCCCACGGTCAACGTTGGGGGTTCCCGTGGCTGCATCGCAACGACGCTCGCATCTTGTATGAACGCGGGACCCACAACTCGTTGGCCTTCCCCGATGGGTTCATGGTCGTGAAGCTCCCCGAGGTTCGGACCCTTCACGAGCGCGACCATCATCGAAGCGTCGAGCGAGCAGCTCAACGCAAGGTCCAGAATCGCATCCACCTCATGGAGGACTGGATGCGTCGTGGGTCTGAATTCTCAAAGTACTACCTGGCCAGCGAGTGGCGTGAGTACGATCCCAAGCGCGCCGAAGAGCACTTCCGTGGGCTACTCGCCCTGAAGAGCCGCAACGGTCCGATGCGCTACCAATCCAGGCTCATCCTGGCGAAGCTTTTGGCGTTCAAGAAGGACGCTGAGGGAGCCCGTCAGGTGCTTTTGGGGTGCGCGGAGGAGGACTGGTCCCGCACCGAACACTGGGTCTGGCTGGGAGACTTGGCGGCTGAGCGCGGGAGCTGGGAAGAAGCGATCCAGTTCTACACGTACGGCGCAGGCCGGCTTGGCAATCCGCCCTTCACGTCTTGGTGGATTGACATGGCGTTCTACAGCTACCTGCCTGCGCAGAGGCTCGCCATGGCGTTTGCTGAGATCGGAGATCGAGAATCTTCTTTGCAGTGGGCTAGGGTGGTACGGGATCAACTCCCGAACGACGCCCCTGAGGCACTCCGAGCCGAGGCCGAGGAGAATATTCTACTTCTGGAAGGAACGGATCATGATGATGCAGCTGCGTAGGACCATCTCTCGAGCCCAGGCGGCTTTCATCTTCTGCCTCGCCTGGCTGTTCCAAAACCTTGGGTTCGCGGCGCTCTCGAAGCGCTTGAGCGCCCGAGCCAACTCCGCCCTCATGGACTCGGTCGACATCGACCCGGTCGGTGGCGTGTTCCTGATCGAAGTGATTCGGGATGGCAAGAACGGCCCCCAGGTCATCCAGCGTCGGGCCTCTGCCAACCTGGTGGTGAACACCGGCAAGCGCCAGACCTGGCGTATGGCCTCTGCCCTGAACACCAACGACTGGGACCAGATGCGCATCGGCACCTGTGGTGTGGCTGCAAACTCTGGCCAGACCAACGTCGTCACGCCGGTCACCGGCACGCTGAACACGGTCGACCAGAAGACGCTGCTCTCCGGCACCCGCACGTTCCAGCTCGTGATCTCGTACCCCAGCGGCGGCGGCTCCAAGTCGGCCACCGGCATCAAAGAGGTCGTGATCTTGAACCAGAACACAAGCCCCGGCGGCTCGGCGCTGGCCCGCAGCATCTTCTCCGCCGTCAACAAGACCACGGCGGATAAACTAAAAATTCAATATCGAGTGCGAATCAGCTGAGAAAACCGGCCGATTCCTTCCGATTGGATTTACTAGTTTGACATCTCGGGGCTGCGGCGTAAGCTGTGGCCCCGATGGCATTTGAGGACCTGAAAAACATCGCCTGGGTGAAGGCCCGCCTTGCGGAAGGCCTGACCAACGCGGACATCGCACGCCTACTTGGCTGCTCACCCGCACTCGTGTGCAGGTGGCTCAAGAAGTTGGGGGTCGCGAGCCCACGCAGTGAGCTGTTGGCAAAGCTTCACGATCGGGCTTGGCTGGAACAGGTCTACGTAACGGAAGGCCGCAACGCTTCCCAAGTCGCAGGACTTCTTGGGTGCGAGCGATCAGCGGTGCTCGATGCGCTTCGACGACACGGCTTGCCCGTCAAGGATAGGAGCGAGGCGCAGGTTGTGAAGATCGAGCATCTCGGATCACGGGCGCCTCGCCCCAAGAAGAAGTTCTTGGACACTCTGAGCAACAAGGCCTGGCTTGAAGAGCGACTTCGTGAGGGCCTAAGCGTCACAGCGATCTCGAAACTCGCTGGGAGTGCCGCCATCAGTGTGAGCGTCGCGCTTGAGAAGTTTGGGCTCGATGCAAACACTCCGGCGCTCAAGACGCCCGTCGTTCATCCCCGATTTTACTACCCTCGTCGCAAGCGCAACCCCGACGCCCGTCAACGACACTGGTATCAGGCACGACGGACAACGCCACTCGGGCCGTGTGTCGTGTGCGGGCGCAAGGGGCTCGACGTGAACCACAAGGATCGGAATCCCGAGAACAACTCGCCTGAGAATTTGGAACGGCTCTGTCGACGATGCCACCGGCGGCAAGAGGCCGCTGAGCTGATGGTGATGAAGGCACGCCTTCAGGCACTGGGCGTGTCATTCATCGAAATCCACGCTGAAGCTCGAAAGGCCCTGCAAGAGACCCTCTGACCGGTTTCCCTTTGTTCGGCCATCAGAGGACGAGCCATGACGATCCGGTCGAAGACAGTCGAGTGGGCGTTCCCGACGCTGACGACGCAACTAAACGCTGCGACGCGGAACGACTTCGCTGCGATCACGATCTACATCCCGGAGACGATCAACCGCAAATTCCTGAACGTCTACGTCGAGATCCAGTGCCACGAAAATGAGGCGGCGGGTGGCACGGGCGCCGGAACGCGCATCGTTGGGATCAAGCTGGGGGCGGTGGCATTCTCTGACGCTTCCAAAGCGGAGACGATCACCCAGACGTTCTACCCTGGGAAGTATCGGTTCCTTCGGAACGTCACGTCGTACTTTGAGTCCAACTTTGGGTCGGGCACTTCGCAGACGTGCCAGGTCGGCTTCCAGATCGCAACGCAGGCCACGCACGGCGTGTCCGCCAAGATCTACATCACGTACCAGTACGAAGACGAAGGCCAGGCGACCAAGACCAAGACCGTCCGCATCCCCATCGAGTCTCCGACGAGCAGCCTCAGTGCCACGCTGACTGAGATCGGGACCAACCAAGTTCCTCAGCTCACCTCCAGCGGGCTCCTTCCTGAGGCGAGCATCACGATTCGGGACATGTGGTTCGAGGTCCATGCGAATGACAATCGCGCGGACACAGCCACGGACACGGCTCTCGAGTTGAGCCTCGACGCAGAGGGGGGCGTGGGCTTCGGCACCTGGGAATACGGGCAGGGCGGAAATCGCCACATCTTCGTGATCTGGAAGCGGAACGACATGGATCCGACGGCGGCGCATGCTTTCAAGGCCCGCGCGACGACGGCCACACGGTTCGTCAACATCGTGGCGGATCTCTGCGTCAACTACGAGTACGACGAAGAGACCACGACGACGGTTCTGACCTCGGTCGTGATGCCCCTGCCGCAGGTCGCCAGCATGATGCACCCCTCGGACGCGATCGGCGACACCTATCGCTCCGTGCTCAAGTTCATGGTGGAGGATCCTTCGGGTGTCACCCTGAAACAATCTGCCGTGTGCCTCAACTTCAACTCGCAAGGGGGCAACATCACCCCCCAAGTTCTTGCCGCAAGAGTTGGAGGGCAAAGTACTCGGTCTTACACCTCCATACTCAACCAGTCACAGATCAACGCGGCGCACTGTAGTCTCCAGCACCGCTTTGATTCTGGTGGTGCGCAAGGTTCGGGGCTTTCCTTGGCTCGAGGTGAGAATTCACTGATCCTGGACACCTACCAAACAAGCAACAACCAGGTTTCGATCCCGTTCTCCGTTCAGGCTGTAGCCACGCTGAATTACACGGCCTCGAAACATGAGCAGGGCTCGTGTGTTCACAACCACACGGTTCGATGGTTGATGCAGGAGTCGTCGCTCACAACCTCCGCCACTCCCTTCGTGCTGACCTTTGCGCCGATGCTCCCTGATTACCAACACTGGATCACCAATGTTGGGTTTCAACTAACCCCGCTCGCATTAGGTGCGCAAGACACCGTCCTCCTCCTGGCAGAAGCGGCTTCGGATGAGAGCGGCGGTGCGGGATGGATGACTCTTTCGCGAATTACCGGCAATACTCCGGAGACCTGTCTTTATTGGAACATCGTAGATGCTTCGGACTTTTTCCGCCGGCATCCTTTGGACCCTGATCCTAGGCGGCTGAATCTGCGCCGAACGCGTTCATGGCGACTAGGAGCGGTTCCGCTTAGTGGAGAAAACTCGATTCACTGTGCGGAAATGCTTGTCACCTACAATGCCATGGCAACGTTGGTCGAGCGGGGCCTGACCACTGCTGTTGCGGCTGTCCCGGTAACGATCGCCAAATCTGACAGCACGAACGATGTGGTCTATTCGGCGACCTCGATCTCGACGGGTGGGTTCTTCTTCCCGTGCTTCACGACGGGCTTGACGATGTACGCGTCGGCCAATCGGTCTGGGTTCTCGGCTGGCCGATCATTCCCCTTCACACCCTCGGGGTTTTCGTTCAATCAGAAGTGGAAGCCCACGGGATTGTCTGGTCTTGGGTTTTGGCTCCGCGGCGATCTCGGCGTCACCCAGTCCGGCACGATCTCGGCCTGGGACGATCAGAGCGCGAACGGGAACGACGCTTCCCAGGGTACTGCTGGCAACCGTCCGACGTACCAGGCGGACGGTGGGGATGGCTTCCCTGCGGCGAGCTTCGATGGCACCACCGATCTGCTCGAGATCACAGACGCGGGTTCAATTGGATCCACCACGGCTTTCTCGGTCAGCATGTGGATTCGAACGGGTGCCACGTTCCCCACGGACGGGACGATCATTGCCCAGTGGGGGGGTACTGAACGATTCCTGATGCGTGTGGAGACCGGAGGGAACCTCGTGGTCTCGATTTCGGATGGCTCTGCGGGCACAGGGACGGCTGCTGCCGTGCTCGCCATCTCGAAGTGGTACCACGTGGCGTTCACCTACGATGGGGCGGGGACGGGGAACGCTGGAAGGCTGAAGGTCTTCTTGAACGGCGTGCCCCTGACGTTGTCGTTCGCGGGAACGGTGCCTGCGACGACGGGAAACCCCACGACCATCCTTTCGATTGGCTCGAGGAACGCTGCTTCGACGTACTTCAACGGCTATGCCGACGATATTGTTTTCGTCGATAACCGAGCCATGACGGAAGAGGAGATTCTCCTTCACTACTTCTACCGTCCGAGGAGTGGCTGATGCAAGGCGCACGGGTTTTCTGGGATGCCGAGCTGGGCTGGACGGTGGAGACGCCGTTTGCTTTGAGCCCGCCACAAATCGTTGCCGTGATCGCCTGGGTCAAGAAGGTGCAGGGCCCCCGGGTGCGGGACATGGCCGGCGACAAGCGCGAGCAGGCTGGCAAGGCGTTGACGTTGCTTTCACCTGCGACGTTGAACCAGCGCATCGTTGCAAAGCCGAACGCAGAACGCGTTCTGTTCGAGAAGAGGACTTGAGATGGCACAGACATTCACGGCCTACTATTCGGGCGTCGCGTTTGCAGCTACCAAGAACATGGCGGCGGTGCTCAATTCTCACGCCACCGAGATCTTGAAGATCCGGCGTGTGGGCTTGCTCAACGCACAGACGGCTGCGGTCACCGGCGTCCTCTGTGCCATCGAGTTCCGCTATTTCGTGGCAGGCTCTCCGGGGCTCACAACACCTACGGCGGTGACGCCCACCAGCCATGATTCGACGAACAGCGCGCCGACCACGGCTGTGTACGGGCATGCAGGAACCATCGCTGGCACGCCGCTGACGCTTCGACGCATCTTCTGGTCGAGCGACGAAGCGGCCATCTCGACGGCGACGCTCGACGAACTGGAGACGCTCGTGCCCCTCAACATCATCTGGGATGCTGGCTACGGTGACGCGAACGTCCAGCCGCTGACGTTGCGGCAGAGCCAGATGGCGATGGTCTACAATGTCTCGGGTGCGGCTGGGCTCCTCGATACCTGGATCGAATTCACCAAGGAGTGACCCGATGACCGCGCCTGTGGCGTGAGGCAGGTAGACGACGATGGCCGATACCTTTCACACGACCGTTTCGCTCTTGCCGCTCTCGGAGCTGTACCAGTTGCCGCCGAACCCCTCGTTGATCGACGAGTCTGGCGTCACGACAGCGGCACTTCTTCCAACGCTCGGTGGAAACCCTGGGGCTCCGGTGGTCGTTGGATCTTCGCCGTTCGCCATCTTCAACGCGAAGGGGTCCAGTCGGGTTGTCCGCGTTCTCAGCATCGAGATCCTCGAAACGCAAGGTCGAACGACGACAGCCACCAACTTTGCGTTTGGTGTGGAGCGCTGCTCGGCCATGACGGGTGGTGATGACATCGACGTGCTCAAGATGGACTCGAACGCCAGCGATCTCCCTTCCCAGGTTCTGGTTCGCGAAGTTGTCGGGGAGTACACTCCTGTGGGCGCCACTTTGCGCAAGATGCTCGATCTGCCACAGCTCAACGCAACTCGGGCTACTGTCTACCCGCCCTGGAGAGGGGCGGCGTCATCAGGGACCAATGATCGTCTCTACGGAGCCTCCAACGCCGACGTACAGGGTCAGGTTCTTCGTGAGGGCGAAGGTCTGGTGGCGATGACGACAGCCGGTACAGGGAAGGAACCGTTTCCTCTGGCCGTGTGTGTTCTGTTCTCGGTGGGGACGGACACGTACATGGCCCGGTCGCGTGGAAGTGCGGATACTTTTCCCGCGTTCGTCGGCATCTTCAATGGCTCTGGTAGCGGTGTCGTAATTACGATCAACCAGATCTGGGTTGCTGAGTTGACGACGGATGAGACGACTCTCCGGAGATACCAGCTCGAACCGATCTCTGGGATCCGAACTATCGACCGTCTGGACGTCGTGTCCTTGGACAGCACGAACACCGCCCTTCCGGCAGGGGTTGTCGTGTCACGGAAAGCTGCCTGTCACCAGGCGTCGGCGGACTTTCCAGGGATTTCGTCCCGAACTGACGAGAATGTGCTGCGCCGGTTGGTGCGCCCTGATGCTGGTGCCGGTCCTGGACTGGCGACGCCTTTCTTCAGGCCCCCGAGTCTTGGGCGAAAGATCTTTGATCAGAATTCGGACAGTCCTCTGGTCCTACGTGAAGGAGAGGGGGTAGCTCTCTTCCAGCGGCAGCTCAACTCGGGGCGGGCCTTTGGGTATCAGCTGTCCTGTCTCTTCACGGTTGAATTGCTCTCGGGGCAACAGATCTCGCCCGTGTTCGGATCGTCGATTGTGAGGGGTCTGTGAAACAAGTTGGGCTCGGGCAGACCATCACGTTGGACTTCGCCACGTCGTCTCCGACGACGGGCGATGCGTCGTCCGCGTCGGCAACCACCATCCGCGTCTTTGAGGATGCGAACGACACGGCCATCCTGACGCCAACCGCAACCGAGCGCACGAGCCAGACGGGCAACTATCGCGTGCAGGTGGATTGCACCACGGCGAACGGCTTTGAGGTCGGAAAGAGCTACAACGTCGTCGCATCCGTCACGGTGAGCGGCGTTTCGGCCAAGGCGGTTCTGGCGACGTTCGTGCTCGGGCCTCCGATCTATTACGCCACCGTTGCAACGGATGGCGGTAACTCGGCGACGACTTTCAAGACAACCTTGGCCGAGGCCGTCTCGGATTACTGGAAGGACGCCCTGCTCGTCTTCCTCACGGGATCCTTGGCGGGCCAGGTGAAGAAGGTCACCGCGTTCAACCCGACAACGGATTTCGTCACGACCGCGGCGTTTACCGGGACACCGTCGTCGGGTGACCAGTTCATGCTCGTCGTGCTATGAGCCGAATCCTTTTCGATGCGTTTGACACGGTACCTGGCCTCATCGAGGTCGAGGTCTCGGATTCCATCGACGTCACGGACAGCGTAACGATCTCGTTCTCCGCGAATTACACCCGCACGCTCTCGGACGTCATCACGGTCGGCGATTACCCGCTGGTAGTCAAGAACGCCGAGACCTTTGGGTCTATCTCGCTTCGAGGCCCTCCAGGTACGGAAGGCGTCGTCCCACTCAACGACGTCAACGATTTCTATCTTTTCCAGCTGAGCGACACTGCGGCAGTCTCGGACAGCATCTTCGTCGAACTCGTCGCCGCCATCATTCGGAACATCGACGAGTCTGCCGTCAGCGTCACAGACGACGTCGCCTACGAATTCACGATCGGTCTTTCGGACACGGTCACCGTAGCGGACGACCTGACCGTCATTGAGACAGGGACTGTCCAGGTCAGTGACACGATCTCAGTCACAGACGAGGTCGCCTACGAATTCTCTCTGGGGCTCTCCGAGGCGGTCTCGACGACGGACAGCGTGTCGATCGAGGTCACCAAGGGTCTCGACGACTCGGTCTCGGTCACGGATGATGTATCGGCCGCGGTCCTTGTTCAGATCGACCGCATTGTGGTCGACTACGTCACGGTCGACGACTACACGATCGTCGTCAAGAACGCGGAGACCTTTGGGTCGATCACGCTCCGCGGGCCACCAGGAACAGATGGTGTTGTTCCCCTCGACGACGCCCATGACCTCTACCTCTTTCAGTTCAGCGACAGCGTAAGCGTAGCGGACTCCGTCCTCGCCGAAATCCCGACGGGCGGAACGGTCTACGAAGTCAACATCGACGAGACGGCCATCTCCGTCTCCGACAGCACAACGATCGAGGTCACCAAGGGGGTCTCGGAATCGGTCACTATCACCGACGACACGACGATCGAATTCACTCGATCTCTGTCGGACACGATTTCTGTAACCGACACGACGACGATCGAGGTCACGAAGGAATTTGGTGACACCGTCACCATCACCGACGAGACGCTGACGTCCACAGAATACGTCCGGTCGGCAGACGATTCGGTCTCTGTCACGGATCAGACGACTGTCGAGGTCTCGAAGGGCCTCGATGATTCCGTCAGCGTCACTGACGCGACGGCAACATCGCTCGAGATCAGTGTCGCTCTTTCCGATGCCATCACGATTGTCGACTCGACGACCATCGAAGTCACGAAGGGGCTGGACGACACCTTTTCCGTCACCGACACCACGACCCTTGAGGTCGGCAAGGGGCTCAACGACTCCGTAACCGTCACGGATGATTGCCAGGTCGTCCAAGAGATCGTTGTCGACCTTTCCGACAGCGTCTCGGTCACCGATCAGACGACAATTGAAGTCACCAAGGGGCTGGACGAGACCATCACCGTCGTCGACTCGACGACGCCTTCGACGGACTACGTACGCACGCTTTCGGACTCGGTCTCGGTCGCGGACCAGACGACGGTTGAAGTTGCCCACGGGGAAGACAACACCGTCACGGTCACCGACGAAGCCAGCATTTTCGTCGAATATCAGCGCAATCTTTCGGACAGCGTTTCAGTCACTGACCAGACGACGATCGAAGTCAGCAAGGGCCTCGATGACGTCGTCACGGTCACCGACGATTGCCAGGTCGTTCAAGAGATTGTCGTCCTCCTTTCGGACAGCGTCTCGGTCACCGATCAAACCACGATCGAGGTCACCAAAGGTGTCGATGACACGGCCGCAGTCACCGACACCCTGCTGACGGAAACCGCCTACGTCCGCGACGGGGTCGACACAGTCTCCGTCACCGAGCAGGGAACCATCGAGGTCACCAAGAGCCTCTCCGATGCGGCCTCGGTAACGGACACGGTCCTCACTGAAACGGCGTACGTCCGAGCGGCCGACGATGCCGTCTCGGTCACAGACCAAACCACCCTTGAAGTCACGAAGGGACTCGACGACGTCGTCAGCGTCACCGATGCCACGACAACCGAGACCGCCTACGTTCGTGATGGCGTTGACACCGTCACGGTCACTGACCAAGGGTCGATCGAAGTCACCAAGAGCTTGGCTGACGCGACCTCGGTCACTGACGAGACCCTCACATCGACGGACTACGTTCGAGCCGCCGACGATACGATTTCTGTCCCGGACGAGACAACGATCGAGGTCTCGAAGGGGCTCTCCGACGCCGTCACCGTAACGGACAGCGTCGAGGCAGCCTTCGACGTCGCCATCGCCCTTTCCGATTCGGTTTTGGTCACCGACCAAACCACGATCGAGACCAGCAAGGGGGTCTTTGACACGGTTTCCACGACCGACGAGAACCTCACTTCGACGGATTACGTCCGCTCCTCAGACGACACCTTTTCCGTCATCGACACCACGACCCTTGAGATCACCAAGGGCCTCGGCGATGTCGTTGTCGTCACCGACGAGAACCTCACTTCAACGGATTACATCCGCGCCTCGGACGATGCGGCTACGGTGGCGGACAGCTCGTCGAACGAGGTGTCAAAGGGCCTCTCGGATGCCGTCTCCGTCACAGATGACGTCCAGGTCATCACGGACATCGTCATCGATGTTTCTGACTCGGTCTCGGTCACCGACCAAACCACGATCGAGGTTACCAAGGGACTCGACGATGCCCTCTCCGTCACCGATGAAACCATTCGGTCGACGGATACAACGCGCGGGCTTTCCGACGCGATCAGTGTCGCGGACAGCCTGTCCCTTGAGATCCAGAATGAGTCGTTCGACGCGGTCGTCGTCCTCGACGACCTTTCGATCGAAGTTTCTCTCGGCCTGGCAGATGCGGTCAGCGTCACGGATCAGACCAGCTGGGAGACCACCAAATCTGGGTCCGACACGGTCAGCGTCACGGACCAGACGGCCATCGCCCTCGAGTACGTCGTCGCCATCAGCGACACGGTCTCGGTTTCTGACCAGACCACGATCGAGATCACGAAGGGCCTCAGTGACTCCGTCGCCGTCACCGACACGACAGCGCTCGAAATTTCGTATAGCCGAACGGGGGAAGACTCTGAGATCGTCGTTGATCAAACGACGATCGAGGTCACCAAGAGCCTCGCGGACAGCGTCTCGATCACGGATGAAGTTCTAGCGATCCTAGATGGATCGCTCGCTCTGAATGATTCCGTCAGCGTCGTCGATCAGACGACGGTCGAGGTCACGAAGGGACTCGACGACGTCCTGACACTGACGGACGAAACGCAGGCTTCGACTTCGTACGTCAGGTCGGCCTCGGATGGCCTTACGGTCACCGACCAAGGGTCGATCGAGGTCACCAAGAGCCTGGCCGACGCCGTGATTCTGACCGACCAGACGGTCGTCTCCGCAGACTACGTTCGTGCTGGCGAGGACACGACGACGGTTCAGGACTCCACGAGTTGGGAATTCACCCTGACTCGTTCGGACAGCGTCTCGGTCACAGACGACATCCAGGCGTTCATCGACCAAGCCTTGGCGGTCTCGGACACCGTCACCGTCACTGACAACACGACGACCGAGACGACCAAGGGGCTCAACGATGCGGTCTCCGTTGCAGACGCCACGCTCGTATCGCTCGAGGCTCTTCGTACAGGTTCCGATACGGTTTCGGTTGCGGATCAGGGCTCGATCGAAGGCACCAAGAGCCTGGTCGACAGCGTTGCCGCCGTTGACCAAACGACGACCGAAGCGACAAAGGGGCTCTCGGACGCGGTCCTCGTCATCGATCAGACCACGCTCGAGATCACGATCTCCAATACCGACATCGTTGCCATCTCGGACAACACCAGCTGGGAGATCACGAAGTCCACGGCTGACTCGGTCTCGGTGGCCGACGCCCTTCTTACGGAGACTGTCTACGTTCGGGCTGCTTCGGATGTGGTCTCGGTCACGGACCAGATCCTCGCCAGCCTGGAATTGTACCGCGACCTGACGGACAGCGTTTCCGTCAGCGACAACCTTTCGATCGAGCTGACGAAGGGGCTCTCGGACACGGTCTCGATCACAGACGCCGTTGCGCGAGAAGCGACCTTCACGCGGTCGCAAAACGACACGGTGGCCGTCGCTGATCAGCTGGCCCCCAGCGCCGATTACGTCCGCAGCGCTGCGGACATGGTGACTGTCGCGGACCTCGTGTCGGTGACAGCCGAGCGGTCCCCGGACGATGTCGTCGCTGTTGTCGACCAGACGCGCATCGAGGTCATCAAGGGGCTCAACGATTCGGTCTTCGTCACTGACCAGCTCTCGATCGAAGGCTTCGGCTCGCTTGGGGACACGATCTTCGTCGAAGACGAACTGACCGTCGAGATCACCAAGGGGGCCTCCGACTCCGTCTTGGTCACGGATCAAACAGGCCGCGTCCAAGAACTTTCTGGCACCTCGGACGGAACATCAACCGACACAGGAACCCTTCGAGTTGTTGTGCCGCTTGCGGGCACTTCGGACGGAGCATCAACCGACGCAGGAACTCTTCGAGTTGTTGTGCCGCTTGCGGGCACCTCGGCTGGCACGAGCACAGACTCGGGGACGCTCCAAGTTGTTGTGCCGCTTGCAGGCACCTCGGCTGGCACGAGCACAGACTCGGGGACGCTCCGGGTTGTCGACCGCCTTGTTGGCATCTCGGACGGTACAAGCACGGATTCGGGCCGGCTCGCTGTGCGCGTCCCGCTGAAGGGCGTCTCTGAGGGAAGCAGCTCTGACCGTCTCGGACCCAGTGCAGAGGACTGGGCGCGGCACTATCACCACCGTGGCCGCACGATCTCGGGATCGGCGCAGCCTATCCTGCCCTTTACCGCGCTGGCAGGCGTGTCGACAGGGACATCTACGGACGTCGGAACCCTTCACGTCACGAAGAACCTTGCCGGCGTCTCTGAAGGGCACGCGCATGACTTCCTGGGCCCCTTGCGGGGACGGGTCACACGTCCCTGGCGCGCGGACGATGTCTTGAGAGAACGCACGACATTCACCGCGCTGGCCGGTGTGTCCACTGGGACTTCGACCGACGCCGCAACCTTGCGCGTCGTCAAGAATCTCAGCGCCGTTTCCGTTGGTGCAGCGGACGATTTGCTGGGTCCGCGCCGAGGCCGATTTACACGTCGTTGGCGTTAGCTAGCCCTTTTATTGGAGGTCCGAGGTATGGGTATCCGAGTCGTCCCTGCAAACACGCTGGTTTACGACCAGGTCGACTGGCTTCAGGGGGATTTCTACACCCGCATCACGGGCCTTGTGCCTGCTGATCTGGCGCTCACGCTCTTCGTGAACAACGCCGCGACGGTTTGGCCCCTCATCACCGGTGTTGGCGTGACCGATGCGCAGGTGAAGTCCGGAAACGTATACTTTCAGGAGCTTACCACGGGGTACTACGGCCTCCGCTTTCGGCCCAACGCGCTGGGGTATTGGCGCCTGGACTTGCGGTATGCCGTCGGAGTTCAAGCCGTCGCGCTCGACTACGATGTCGTCACGAAGCTCGACATGACGGCCACCGGTCTCCATGCGAGCTTCGTGGGCAGAGTTACATGACATGCTCGGCCCTCTGCCCTGAGCCGAAGACCTTTCGCTACCTGCACAATTTTCAGCGGGGGGACCTGCCGATCTACGTCTTCGATTCAGCCGGACCGGTGGTGCCCGCGCGTGTTGTCTTCACCCTTTTTTTCGTTCGACCTGATGGCTCCTTGAAGCGGGTCGGGCCCGAATTTCGGACACCCGTGCCGGGGATGGCCGGGGAATTCTACGCGACGGGTCGCGCCGGGGAGTCCGACCAACCCGGCTGCTGGCTCATTCGCTGGGAGTTCCAGCGCGCCTTGTGTGAGGTCGTCCGAACCAAGGACATGAGCTTCCGGGTCCTCGACGCAGTCGTCGCCAACGACCCCACAGATGTCACCGTACGCTGCCGCAAGTTCGGCTGGAATTGAGGTAACCGTGGCCGTCGCATTCTACAAAGGTCAACAACTCGGCGCAGAAGACCTCAACGTCTTCCTCGAAGATTCCGCGGGTCATCCCACCAACGCAGCCGAGATCAGTTACGCGCTCTACGATTTCACCACGGCGCAGGAAGTGCTCCTTGGTGTGCCCAAGCGAACGCCGGGCAACCCGGGCGTCGGGCACTACTACGCCAGCGTCATCATCCCGCTCGATGCGAACTTCGGTTCCTACCGCATTCGCTGGTCCTTCCGAGAGACCGTCGGGGGCCCCGAGCATCAAGTCGTTCAGGAGTTCGAGGTCATCGACAAGGCGACCAGCCTGACGACCGTCTTCACCTGCATCGAGACCAATTCCATCGCGAGCTTGCGAATCTTGCTCCGAGACAACAACCCCGATCGAAACTACCACTTCCGGCCGCCGGCCCACGAGAACACGATCCGGCAGTTCAACCAGGTGTTCGGCTACATCTGGGAAGACGCGGAATTGCAGGAGTTCATCCAGCGTGCCGTGGACGAGATCGTGGCCGCACCCCCAAGGACCCCGTTCCAGAACGCGGACCAGCTGGTGGGGTGGCAGCCCGAGTGGCGCACGCTGATGCTGAACGGGGCCATGAAGCACGCCCTCTTCGCGCTCATGATCAACTGGATCGCCGACGAGTTCGACTACTCCATCGGCGGGGTGTCGCTCAGCATCGACAAGTCGAGCAAGTACGAGAGCGCCTACCAGGCGATGTCTGACCAGTTCGACAAGCAGCTCGAACGGGCCAAGGCGACCGTCAAGTTCATCAAGGGCCTGCAACAGCCCAAGTTCGGCACGGGCGTCCGTTCGTCCTTCGGCCCCTTCACGGGTCGGGGCGTGGTGACCCCACGCAAGTTCGTCGGCTTCTGAAAAACCAGATCGGAAAAAAGCAAATGAATGATCGAATTGTAGAACTTCAGGACACCAAATTCACGATCGAGGTCGAAGCCATTCGTTGGCCCGAGGACGAGGTCGCGAGCCGGACCCGAATCTTCGAAGCCTCTGGGGCAGAAGGGAAACTCTTCCCCTACTCCATCCGAACACGTGTCAAGGTCGGAGACCGTCAGATCGGCCTCGTCAACGGCGTGCAGTTCGCTGCCCGGATGGACTGTGACGTGCCCTTCGTCGCGGTGGACTTCAACGCGCCCCCAGGGATGAGTGACCGGCTCCAAGAGAGCCTGGACATCTACCTTCAGCAGATTGGGCAGTTCCCTTTCATCCAGAGCTTCGTTCAAGGCGAGGCTCGTCATCAGTTTCAGCCCAAGATGATGACCTCGAGTTCGGTCGAGGAGCTGGCCACGCAGCTCAAGGCAAACATCCAGGGCGACAAGGACTGGCACGACCGCGCTGTCGATGCCGTCGAGGCCAAGGTCCCCGAGTCTCAACGGCTGCCCGCGGCTGCCAAGTCCGGCTGACCAAACGTGGGCCATTCGGCCGAAAGCACATGGCCCAGCGCGTCTATCCATGCCTCTGCGGCGTGTCCTGCGAGACCTACGCCAAGATGAGGCTCCATCGTGAGCGGTGCGCGACGTGGCTGGGTCGACCGAACCCGAAGGCGCTGGCCAAGGAGCGCCGGTCGAGCTGGCGCAGCCCACCCCCGTTGCAGGCTTCGTGTGAGGTCTGCGGCGGCCGATGGGACCACCACCTGGAAGGTTGCCAGAACTCGTTCGAGCAGCGGTCCCGACGGGCTCTGCTCGAACGCTACAGCATTCCTCCAGCGTGGTTCGACCGCTTTCTCGAGGTCTTGGGCCGTCGGTACCTCAAGCGAAAGCTCTAGCCTTTTTATGCCCCGCCGCCTTCTGAGGGCTTTGCCCCAGATGGAGATCAAATGAACGAACAGAATGGCACTGGCGAGCGACGTTTGACGATCAACGACCCGGTTCCGGCTGAAGTCATTCAGCAATTCCGGCAGATCCAGACCGCCCAGGCTGACATCGGGTTGGAGTTCCTCCGCCTGGAGCAGCGGAAGATCCAACTGCTGGCGGCGTCCAAGAAGCTCGACGAGCAGCACCAGCGGATCTTCCAGGCGCTCCTCGTCGAGCGTGGCGTGGACCCCGCGATGCCCGCCGAGCTGGACGGGCAGTCCGGCAAGCTCGTCTTGCAAGTTGAAACGAGGCCGGCCGAACCCGCACCTGCGTCCTGACGTATGCCGTACGCCACAGACCGCGATCGAAATCCGCATCTCCTCGAGTTGGAGCAGACGCCCTACCCGGTGTCTCCGATCGACTTGTTCATGACCAGCGGGTACATGCCGGGCGTCCTCGATCTGTGGTGGAAGAATCCCGCCGAGCTGAAGCTGAACTCGCGATTCCACATTCTTGGGGTCAACATCTACCGAAGCTTCGACAGCGAGTTCGGTCCGTTCGAGCGCATCAACGAGGTCCCGATCGGGTCCCGCTTCTGGCGGGACCAGACGGACAACGTCCTCATCATCGACGAGCTGGTGGAAGACTCCGCCTGGATCCTTCGCGGCGCTGAGACGACCGAATTCCGAGGCAAGCGCTTCGTTTTCAAGACGGAGCACAGCCCCATCGTGAAGTCCGGGTCGCAGAACGTGCCCGCGAACAGCCCCACGGATGTGAGCGTCTACATCGACGGGGTGCGAGCCCCCATCTTGCGGGTGGACGGCAACAACGGGGAGATCGAGCTGGACCCCTCGATGTACCCGGACGTGGCCACCCAACGCCGAATCGTGCCCCCACTTCCAGGCGCCGGGAGCCGGGTCGAGGTGAGCTACTGCTACAACCGGCGCTACCTGCGGACGGACCTTGACCAGCGGGTTTTCTACCGGCTCACGACGGTGGGCATTCCGATCACGCTCCCGGTGGACCAGGTCCAACCCGAAGACATCCTCGAGACGCCGCTCACCCATGCTGTGGCCACGTCCCGAGCGGAGATCGAGAAGCTCGACTGGATTTGGCGAGAGGCCGTTCGGCGGAATCGCTGGATCCTCGACCAGGGTGGCGAGCGGGTCAAAGTCATGCTTCGCAAGAACGTGGGGCAGACATGCCTCTGCTTCGAGAACCCCGACTACAAGCAGCCCGTCAATGATTGCGTCCTGTGCTTCGGCACAGGGATCTTCGGGGGCTACGAAGGGCCTTACGACATCATCATCGCTCCGGATGATGCCGAGCGGCGCATCGCTCAAAAGGACACGGGCCGAACGGTCGACCACAGCTACGAAGTGTGGACGGGGCCGACACCGCTCCTTTCTCAACGAGACCTCATCGTGAAGATCGATGGCGACCGCTACAGTTTGGGCCCCATTCGCCGGCCCACGAACCGGGGCATGATCCTTCAGCAGCACTTCAACATCGGGCACCTTGACGAGAAGGACATTCGGTACAGCGTCCCGATCGATCCCACTCGCGTTCAAGGCCCGAATTACGCACAGCCGCTTGCACCCCCTCAGAATGACCCCGCGCTCATCACTGAGAAGCCGAACATCCCCGACGAACGGGAGATCCGAGGCCGAACAATTGCGTGGGAGAACATTGTGTACTGATGTTCGCCCCTGGCCTGAATATCACCCGCATCAACATGGGGCCGCTCCTTCCGGAGCGAGCACTGGCAAGGTTCGACCCGGTCAAGTTCTTGAAAGAGGTCGAGCGTCGGCTCATCACCGAGATCCGCGCGAACATCCGTCAAGAGGTCTTCTCGGCGGCTGCCCGAAAGCGCCTTCACTCTGGATTTCGCATTCAGATCGGGCCCAACAGCGTCACGGTGATCGCCACCGACCCAGCGTTCCGGCCGCTACTTCAGGGCCAACGACGACAGCAGATGCGCTGGCTCGTGAAGGCACAGGCACCCATCCCCATCATCACGGATACCGGCGAGCTGATCTTCCGGTCGGCCACTCCGGCCTCGATGGCGGATGGTAGCTGGTGGCACCCCGGACGAGAGTCCACCACGGTCATCGAGCGGGCTCGGGAAACGGTCCGCGAGCAGATGAAGGGGCAGGCCAAGAAGCTCGTCCAGCAACAGCTCCGGGCCGCTCTTCGGAGAAGCTCGTGACGGGTGAAGTCGTCGTCGCGGGACTGGTCACCGGCACGCACCTGATTCAAGACATCGGGGTCACGGTGCCACATCGAGTTGCCGTGCGGATTCCCGCTGAGGTGGCGCTTCAGTCGAAGGACCTCTGGCGGGGCATCCAGCAAGGGTTTCTCTTTAAGCTCAGCGCGGGCGCCGGGCTGAGCTACTCCTCGACCTCTGCACCCGCCCCGACTCCGACACCCCCGCCAGTCCCGGCCCCTGCTCAGTCCCGGTTCGAGATCGAGAACCAGACGCTTCGTGCGGAGAACCTCCGCCTGGCGAACGAGCTGTCGGTGGAGCGGCAGCGAAATCTCTCACTTCAGACGCTTCTGACGAACCTGACCTCGGGCCTCGCTGGTGTTCAGACAGCACTTGGGAAGCTCGAAGCCAGTCCGCGGGTCGTCGTGGCGGGCACGGCCGAGGCTCGTGCCACTGGCCCCGAAGTCGTTGGCGGCGCCGTCCCGACGTTCATTCCGGCGCACGTCCTTCCGGAGAACGTCGAAGCCCAGATTCACACGGAAAAAGAGACCACGGATCGCTCCAACCTGTCCTCGGCGGCCAGCCGGCTTCGCGACATGAGGAGGCAGAGCGGTGGGTGATTCTTTCTATCCGGCGGGCCCAGGTATGAAGACAGCCTGTGGCAACTGCGGCTCCAAAACGAGCTGCGGCTGCTCGACCCAGAACCCGTATGAGGGGATCGAAGCTGTCTGGCATGACCCGACGTCGTACGCTGTCACGAAGCACGGGCCGTCCTTCCTGCCGGGCCGGGCGAAGCTGGCAAGCGCCCAGAAGGCTGAGGTCCAGGCGTTCGTGAAACAAGCGGGCGTGGGGATCCCGGATGACCCGACGGGTTCGCCGTTGGGGACCACTCTGAACTTCATGCGGGCGCTGGCCCACATCCACCAGACTCATCACTGGCTGACGTTTGGCCCGAACTTCCTCGCCGACCACAACCTGTTCGAGCGTCTCTACACGGAGTCCCTCGACTTCATCGACCAGGTTGCCGAGCGCACCGTTGGGTCAGGTGGCGGCCCGGCTGTGGACCCTCTTCTGCAAGCACAGGGCGTCCTTTCGATCGTGGCCTTCGTTTGCGGCCACTTGGAAAGCGACCCCAGCCCCTCTTCGCTGGAGAGCGCGACGCCTGACCTGATGGTCCAGCGGTCGCTCATCGGGGAGACGGCGTTCCTCAAGCTCCTAACCCTGATGCTCTCGCGACTCGAAGCGTCTGGCGCGGCCACGCCGGGCATCCGCAATCTGCTCGAGGGCGTCGCCGACAAGCACGAGACGTTCGTGTATCTCCTGCGCCAACGCGCCACGCCGTACAGCTACGACCGTAGCTGAGATTCAGAACCAGACCCAGAAGACAAGGACAGATCAAATGAGCAAAAAATCAGATTCAGGCGCCAAGCCGGGGGTTGGGCTCGACATCGGCACGATGAACATCGTCTCGGCTCGTTGGGCAGCCAACAATCAAATCGAAGTCCAGCGCATTCGAGACGCCTTCCTCGACCTCGATCAGGACGCCAAGCGCAGCTTGCGGCTGTCCAAGACGGACTACATCGAGCGGAACGGGAAGCTCGTCGTCCTTGGAGACTCCGCGCTCCAGATGGCGAACCTCTTCAAGCTCGAGGCTCGCCGCCCGCTTTCTCGCGGCGTCATCTCGTCGGGTGAACTCGACGCCGAAGAAGTCCTGAGCATCCTCACCAAGCATGTCTTGGGAGAGCCCCAGCGGCCCAAGGAGCACTGCTTCTACTCGGTGCCTGCCGCGCCCATCGATGACCCGACGCAGGACGTCCTCTACCACCAGGAGATGTTCCGCAAGATCCTGACGGAGCACGGGTACACGCCTCACCCCATGAACGAGGCGATGGCCATCATCTTCAGCCAGTGCCCGATGGATAACTTCTCGGGTTTGGCCGTGAGCTTCGGCTCCGGTATGTGCAACATCGCCCTCTCCTACCAGGCAACGAAGGCGCTGGAGTTCTCGCTCGCTCGTGGCGGCGACTGGATCGACTCGCATGCAGCCAAGGCCGTGGGCAAGACCGCCAGCCAGATGTGCACTCTCAAGGAGCGTGGCGTTGACCTCACGAAGCCTCAGGGGCGTGAGCAAGAGGCCATCGTGCTCTACATCCGGTCGATCATCGACTTCTGCCTTCAGAACATCGCGGCCCAGTTCAAGAAGGCCCAGTCCGCGGTCGACCTGCCCGAGCCCATCCCCTTCGTCATCTCTGGCGGGACGACCAAGGCCGAAGGGTTCCTCGAGATCTTCCAGCAAGAGTTCGAGAAGATGCGCAAGACCTTCCCGATCCAGATCAAGGAGATCCGCTCAGCGCAGGATCCCCTGACGGCGGTCGCCGAAGGCCTTCTCGTGCTCGCTGCCGAAGAGCACGGAGAAGAATGAAACCCTGGGTCCAAGTCGTGGCCAAACATGGGCTCTACTGATGTATTACTATCTGCGCTCCGCTCTGAAACGCCGGTTGATCCTCGAGCTGAAGAACAGCTTCGCGGATCATCCGGTCTACCAGAAGATCGTGCCGTTCATCCAGAACCGGTTCGCCTTCACGGAGCGCCCTCAATTCGGGATCGTCGTCAAGGGGTCGAGCGCAAACAAGGTCGTCCTCAGCTCGGACAACTTCGTCGGAACGGTCGCGAGCCACGTCATGCTGGGCTACGTGGGACAGCCAACGTACCCCATCGAATGGGTTCGTGAGGATCTCGAAGTTGTCCGCCTGGCCGGGCGCATGCCCACTCTGCCTGGGGTCTACTACCTCGAGATTCTGTCCGCTCCAACGAACTCAGCCGAGCCTGGCTACTTCGTGATCGACCCACTGCTCACGGTCCCGGACGAGAGCGTATTTCGATTTCAATCCGGCATCGAGCAAGAAGCGCAGCTGGAGCAAATCCCGATTCAGCAGACACTGCGCCTGTTCTTGAACAACAACATCCTGCTCTTGGAAGGTCGCGATTTCACGGCCAATTACACGACGGGGGCGATCCAATTCACGACGCGCTTCAACCCCCAAGATCGGGTGTCCGCAGAATATCGATACGCGCCATCCAGCTCGATCGGCCCCGTACCTTTCTTTTGGAATCAGGCGGACGCGAAGACGCTTCCAGGTGTCGTCCTCGCTTTCGGGAAGCGTGCCGCAGCTGGGCAGAAGGTTGCCGTCGTCGTCTACGGCGAGCGTGTGAGCACGGCGCAGGCCTTCGGCGGGAAGTTCGAGGTGAGCTTCGACCTCGACGTGATCGCTCGAGACAGCGGGCAGATGGAAGAGATCGCGGACCTCGTGGCGATGTACCTCTGGGGTCAGAAGAAAGAGCGCCTCGAGTTCGAGGGCATCGAGATTCTCGACGTTGGGCTCGGGGGCGAATCCGAGGAGCCTGTCGATGAGACGGGCGATGAGTACAGCTACCAGGCTTCGATCACCGTTCAGCTCCGAGCAGATTGGGAAGTCCACGTGCCGCTGCCACTCACGATCAGCCGTGTCGCTCAGACGACACGGGAGAGCGAACTGAGTGAGACCCCCACGTCATCGATTCAGCCCGTCCAGAACGAGCTGTTCTTCTTGACGCACCCGATCTTGGCCGGTCGGAACAGTGACTTCGAGAGGATTACATAGTGCCGAAGTACACCTTCGAATGTGCGGGCTGCCAAACCGAGTTCACGCGGATGCTCAAGATGGGGGAGCATCCGACGCACCCTTGTGGGATCTGCGGCCTCGCTGCGCCCCGCCAGTGGATGGGCCAGGGATTCGGGCACTCGTTTGCGGTGCCATCGAGCGCGGCTCCGGCCAACACGGGCGTGACGAAGAACGACTACCCGACGGCGGACCACATCGTTGGGACGCAGGCTGAGGCGCGCTGGAACACCTACCACGAGCGCGCAAGGGTCAAGGAAAAGGTCCGTGAGGTCAGCGGGACCCAAACGCTCATGCGCCGGCATGGCGAAGGATTCGTGGAATACGAAGCCGGTACGAAAGACCTTATCGACCGCCGGAAGCAACTTCAGCGTGAGGCTGAGGCGCGCGGGGTGACCGGCACTACTTCAACTGCGGACCTTCAGGCGCAGATGACGCGGGACACGGCCCCCAAATCGTCGCAATAGTCTTTCGTTGCACTGACGATGGGTGAAAGCGCTTCGGCGCCGACAGACCCAAATTCAGACCCCGAACCAGACCAGATGTATCACCAGATCGACATTTAAGCTCCAAAAGGAAGGTCGAAATGGCTCTGGGACCCTTCGTTACGTACGTTCCGCCGGGCGTCTACACTCGTACCCTGACCGAGGCCAACGCGGCCAACCTGGTCGCGGGTCTTCGCATCCCCGTGTACATCGGGGTGGGTCAGGAAGAACTCGAGCAGCTCAACTACGAGCTGATCCGTGGTTCCAGCTCGACACAGGACCAGCAGATCGTCAGTGAAGACGTCAGCCAACGATTCGTCGTGGACGACACGAACCCGGCCTTCCCGGTTCTCGGGGCCAACACGGGCCTCTTGACGAAGTTCCGCGTCCGCAACTTCCCCATCGTGGACGGGCAGGGCTTCGGCCGCACGTCCAACAACATCCGGACGGTCTCGGTCACCGTGAATGGTGCCCCTGTCGCGGTCGGCTCGGTGCAAGGCGCGAACGGGTACGTGACCCTTCAGATCCCCCCGCAGCCGAATGACGACGTCCGCGTGACGTACTACTTCCACCGATCGGACACCGCGTTCACGGACACGGTCTCGGATCAGGTGACCTTCGAGCAGGCGATCCTGACGACGCCGGCTTTCGCCCCCTTCGCGATCGTAGCTGGGACGACCGACGTGTTCGACCTCAAGGTGGACGGGACGGCTTCTAGCCTGACGTTCGCCGCGGGTGACTACACGGCTTCCGGGTTGAAGAGCGTCATCGACGCTGCGGCCATCACGGGTCTGGCGACGAGCGTCTTCACGGACAACCAGGGTCGCGACCACGTGCGGTTCACGGGGGCTCGAAGCCTCGAAATCAGCGCAGGGAGTGCGAACGGCGCCCTTGGCTTCACGGCCGGGACAGCGACCAACCGCAACAAGGAATTCCGCGTGTTCCAACGTCCCATCGTGGACGGCACGGACGGCGGCATCACGACGACGGACCCGAGCAAGGTGGTCGTCAAGGTGAACGGCGCGCAAGTGGTGGCGACTGCGGTCGATGGCACGAACGGCGTGGTCACGCTCCCCTTCGCACCGGCGGCTGGCAGCACGGTCACCATCGCGTACGAAGCCAACACGTGGCAAGATACGTTCGACTACCTGCCGAACACCTTGGTCACCGAGGTCCTGCGTGCAGGGTTCGCCCCCAATCGCAACGACTACATCGTCGAGCAGGACTTCGTGGTCTCGAACCCGAGCCCGGACGTCAGCATCATCCACTGGGGTTCGAGCTTCGTGGTGGCTTCGGCTCAGGCTTCGGCTGGCTCCGAACTGTTCGACGACACTCAGATCATCCCGACCCTGGTCGACGACAAGATCTTCTTGGCGGAGTGCGAGCGTGTCGTCAACACGCTCGTGATCCCGGCGATCTCGAGCCCGAACCAGTTCCTCCTCCCCGAGGTGCCGACGACCGGAAACGGCCGTGACACGCCGCTCGGAAGCTCGGTCTTCAGCGCCGTCACCAACAACCGCATCGGCCTCAACACCAACCGCCCCGACCTTGTGGTGGTCTACGCGGGCCGCACGGTTCAGGACGCCACAAGCCGAAACCCGCTCACCGTCCGTTCCGTCGATTCGACGACTCGAGTGATCGTCCTGCGCGAGGAAGTCCCGCCGGATCAGAACCTCTACGCGACCTTCTGGTTCAGCCGACTTCGTGACGACACATACATCTTCACCAACAAGGCTGCCGGTGCGGTGGGTGTGGGCCAATTCGAGGTGTTCTCGACCCTCGAGCAGAAGAACCTCCTCCAGGTCCGCTTCGGCTCGAAGACCTCGCTGCCGGAGACGATCCAGTGGCCCCGTGGTGTCGAGACCATTCCGGACGCCTACCACACGGGTGCAGGCACACCGGTCAGCGAGAACGTCACGGTGACCTTCGCAGCGGGTGTGACCCGTAACGCGGTCTTCACCAACCAGGGTCCGGCTCCCTACAGCTTCTTCACGAGTGCCAGCAACACGTGGCGCACGACGGTGAACGGAAACGTCTACACGACCAACCTCAACACGGCGGTTCGTGGGTACCTGGTCAGCGCTCGCACGCCGACCAGCGGCACCAACCAGATCACCATCCCGGCGTCGCCGAACAACGTCCTCAACCTCACGATCGATGGCGTGGCGGCAGCAGCCACCGGCACGATTGCTACGGTGGCCGGCGCCAGCCTTCTCGATGGTGAGACCTTCACCATCGACGACGGCGTGAACACCCCGACGGTCTTCGAGTTCGACTCGAACGCTGCGGTCACCTTGGGCAACATCACCGTCACCTTCACGGGTGGCGATACGACGACTCAGGTTCGTGATGCCATCATCGCCGCCGTCAACGGCGTCGGAGCTGGCCTCACCATCACGGCTTCGCCGGGTGGCGCGGCTCAGGTCATCCTCACCAATGACAATCCGGGCATCGCGGGCAACGAGCGCATCCTCGACACGGTGGCGAACGCTGGCTTCGTGACCGTCGGCATGACCGGCGGCGACGGCCAGGTCAGCATCCCGCTGACCGCGGGTGCTCGCACCCCGACCGAGATCATCGGGGACATCAACGCCACCCTGGACGGTGTCTCGCCCTTCATCGGGACGGCTCCAAACAGCATGGCGTCCTTCGTCCAGGTGGGCGGCGTCAATGGAGATGTCTTCTTCATCATCCGGTCCTACACGACGCCGGCAGCGCTGCCGGATGGCTTCGACCACCGGTCGTCGATCGCTGTCCGTCAGGGGACGGTCGAATCGACGCTCGGCTTCGCGACCTTCCAGTCGGCGACCGGAACTTCGACGGCGACGAACAAGCCGGCGACGATCCTGGGGTCGGAAGTTGGCCCGTTCGCCATCGTGGCGGGCGTCAACGACGAACTCGAAATCCGGGTCGACGGCATCGACTACTCGATTACCCTCACGGCGGGTGCGGCCCGAACGGCTGCGAACATCGTGACGGACATCGTCGGTGTTCCGGGCCTCACCGGGGTCGGCTCGGTGGGAACGCTCGGCAACCTCAACAAGGTTCGACTCACGAGCCAGACCTTGAACGAGATCTCGAGCCTTCGGATCTTGGGCGGGACGGCCAACGCGGTCCTCGGGTACACCGAGGGCGACTCGGTCAACGCCACGGGCGTGACGGCACAAGAAGTCGTGAACGAGCTGCTCGCAACGGCGAGCTTCACGACGGACGGCGTCGCCTACGTCTCGGAGATCAACGGCGACGAGTACGTCACGATCCAGTCCGACACCAACGGAACGGGGTCCTCGATCGCGTTCGGCTCGGGTGCAACCTCGGCCTTCAACGAGACCACGGGCACCGAGATCGTCGCTGGTGTGAGCGGCGATGTTGGAGAGGCCGCGACGGACACCTACGTGGTGACCTCGAGCAACCCCAACGGTTCGTCGGGCACGGGTTACCCCGGCCAGACATACACGGATGACGTGACGGGCCTGCGTTTCACCATCCTGCCGGCATCCACGGGCAACTACACGCCCGCCGGATCCTTCACGATGGCGATCAGCCCAACCTTCTTGGTCCACCCGGCTCGCCCCTGGCTGAGCATCGGTGGTATCGAGATGATCGTCACGGACACGGTCGATGTCGGTCTGAACGACACGGCCACCCTCCAGACCTTCGACCCGGGCGGCCTCGAGCCGGCCATCGGCGACAGCTACTTCGTGAGCTACAAGTTCGCGAAGCAGGACTACTCGACGCGCCTGTTCCAGACCCTCAAGACGATCGAAGCCAACTTCGGTCAGCTTTCGGCTGAGAACCGGGTCACGCTGGCGGCGAACCTCGCCATCCTCAACGGTGCGGTCCTCATCGCCATCAAGCAGGTCCGGAAGGTGCCAAACACCAACCAGGCCTCGGACCAGACCTTCTTCACAGCGATCAGCGAGCTGGCGACGCCGCTTCCGGGCAACGTCAAGCCGGATGTGCTCATCCCCCTCACGAGCACGACGCCGGTCTTCCAGTACTTGCTCCAGCACTGCGAAGTCCAGTCCAGCATCCGCAATCAGAGCGAGCGCATGGGCGTGATCGGGTTCTCTTCGGGAACCACGCCCATCACGGCTCAGACGATCGCGAAGAGCCTGCTCTCGAACCGCATCGTGGCGGTCTACCCGGACTCGGCGGTCGTCACGTTGACCGACGAGAACGGCACGCCGTACCAAACCCTGGTGGACGGGTCCTTCCTCGCGGCGGCCGTGGGTGCGGCTGCGGTGAGCCCGTCGGTCGATGTGGCGACGCCCTACACTCGCCGGAACCTGCAAGGGTTCTCGCGGCTTCCCCGGATCATGGACCCGATCGAAGCGAACCAGACTGCCGTCTCCGGCGTTACGGTTCTCGAGGATCTGGATCCCCTCGTCCGGATCAAGCAAGGCCTGACGACGGACATGTCCTCGCTGCTCAGCCGTCTCCCGACGGTCACGCAAATCGCGGACTTCGTCCAGCAGCAGAGCCGTGTGGTGCTCGATTCGTTCGTCGGGACCAAGTTCTTGGCGACCCGCACGAACGAGGTCGAGGTGTCGATGACGGGTCTCTTCAAGAGTCTCGTCCAGGCGGAAATCGTCGGAGCCTTCACGGGCCTCGGCGCTGAGGTGGACCCGGATGACCCGACCGTTTTGCGGTTCGAGTCCTTCTACCAGCCCGTCTTCCCGCTGCTCTACCTCGTCCTCACGTTCAACCTCCGCGCCCGCATCTGAGGGCTCGGCTCCGCTGGCGTCGGTCGAGTGGGTCTTCCACTCCCGGCGCCATCGGTGTATTTAGGGATCACGGGGATTGGTCCCATCTGACTGAACTTTTTATCCCGCGGGTCAGTGACATGGACGAAGCTCGCCAGGCAATTCGAGAAGCTCTTGCCCTGACTCGACCTGCTCCAGAGAAGCCGGTCGTCATCGCGGCAGCCGAGCCGGCGGAAGACTCCGACGAAACCATCGGTGAGCTTCAGGTCTCCGAGTACATCATCTACCTGTTCGCCCTCGACACGTACATTCGATACGTCGAGGAGACGACCAAGCAAGACGACCCTACGGACGACGTGATCGTGAAGGGCATCCGCCTTCTTCGAATCGCGGACACGGACCTCGACGGAATCAAGGGGTTCCTCGACGGTCACCTGCCGTCCGAGAATCACAAGAAGATGCTGGGTAAGTATCTTCGCATGCGGGCCACCGATTCTGGGGGTGTCGGCCGCCGGGCCCTCGGCCTTCGCACGCTTCTGTCCCGAGGCGGCTCAGCCACCATGCGTGCGATCTTCGAGACCAATCGAGCGCTCAAGCAGGTCCGTGAGGCCATCGCGGCCTCCATGATGGACGACGCCGATGCCGCCCTCGACCTGTTCGCCAAGATGCTGATTCGAAATGGGCGTCTGCGAAACTGGATCGACTTGGCGGCCCAAACGGCCGGATCCGGAATTCTGCCGACGAACGTCGTCGAGGCCGGCGCCACGGAAGCACAGGACCAGAAGCAAGACCTGTTGACCCAAAACATCCAGCAGCTTGCGTCCTCGGGCGCCGACGAGTCCAACCAAGCCCACGAGGCGCAGAGCGCTCGTTTGGTCCAGGTCCAGGAAGAGGCCACGGCGTCCGCCCGCAAGGCCCTCGAGCAGTCGGGGGAGCCCGATGAACCCCTCACGAAGTCCGAGGTCGTGGGTGTTGCAGTGGCAGCCGCAGCCGCAGCCATGAGCGACCCCTCGAATCCCCAGAACATCCCGGATGCTCTCCGGAGTCTCGACAACGAGCAGCAGGCTGCGGCGTTGACGGACGGCAAGGTTCTGGTCGCAGCTGGTGCCGGAGCGGGCAAAAGCACAACCCTCGTTGCCCGTGTCAAGTACTTGCTCCAGGACCGGCGCCAGGACCCGAGCCGCGTATTGGTCACATCCTTCAACAAGAAGGCCGCGAACGAGCTGGGCGCCAAGATCGAGAACGCCACTGGCCTCAGCCAGTCCCAAAGTGGGATGACGGTCGGGACGATGCACTCGCTTTTCCGAGCCTTCATCAGCGACTTCGGGTCGCCAGACGAGAAAGCGGCGATGCGCCACCAAGAGCCCTCGGGCTTCGTCGGCGGTGGAGACAAGGTCGCCCGGGCAGCCCAGAAGATCTGGGAAGAGTGCTTCGACTCCAAGGAGCGCCCGACCCCCAAATTGAAGGCGATGAAGCTCGCCAAGACCCAGTGGGCCGGCAACGACGTGAGCCCCGCCGAAGCCAAGACTCTCGCGGTCAACGCCGAGGAACGAGACGCCGCGGACTGGTACGAGCTGTATGAGGGCCTGAAGGGCAGCATCCCTGGCTGGGCGCCTCCGTGTGAGGACAAGGCAAAAGATGCCGCCGACCGCGACTACGAAGAGCGCCTTCGTCAGTGGCAGGCCAAGGGCTCGAACCCCAAGTATCGGCCGCAGAAGCCGGGCACGACGTTCGAAGTGTTCATGGCTCGTGTCCGCAAGGGCGGCATGAAGCTCGGCGACTTCGACGACATGATCAAGTGGTTCCGTGACATCTTGGTTCGGAACCCTGGCGCTCGGAAGCGTCTCCAGGCGCAGTTCGACCACTTCTTGGTCGACGAGTGCCAGGACTTGAACAAGGCCCAACACGAGGCCTTCAAGTACATGACGGAGCACATCGACGCCGAGAAGGGCACGAGCCTTTGGATGGTCGGCGACGACAAGCAGAGCATCTACAGCTTCCGTGGCGCTCGCCCCGATCTCTTCACCGACCTCGACGGGAAAGAGGGCTGGACGACGCGGATGATCCGGACGAACTACCGGTGCGAGCCGGAGATCGTGGATGCCGCAAACCGGCTCATCGCCTTCAATGATCGGCAGATTCCGATGCAAGCCAACGCGAACCCCCGCAAGGTCCGTGGCGTCGGCAGCATCCGCCTCGAGACCCCTGGTGACGATGCCGAGGCTGCGATCGACACGGTCGACCGCATCAAGTCGGGCGGCACGGGCATGGACAATGGCGGGAAGGCCAAGTTCTACGGGACGAACTCCATCCTCTGCCGAACCAACGCTGAGCTGCACTCATTCGAGACGGCCTGCATCATTCGTGGCGTGCCCTACGCTCGAAAGGGCTCCGGCAGCTTCTTGGGGTCTCCCGAGACTGAGGCCATGCTCGGCTACGTCGAGCTGGTGATGGGCACGGACGCAGAGGCGATGCAGAAGGCGCTGGGGGACATCCTGAGCCGCCCGAATCGATTCTGGATGGGCCCGAAGGATTGCGCCGAGGTCGTCCAGAATGCGCTTCGAGAGTACGCCCGCAACCTTCGCGTTCCGATCAAGTCGATTCACCCGGTGATGGCTCTGCGTGAGTCGGCCTTCCAGGAGCTTCTTGGGGAAGCCATCGCGCGCAAGCGTGGGAAGGGCTCCGCCTTTGGGTTCGCGAAGGACATCTCGCGGCTCTCGGGCGACCTCGACGAATTGCAGGCAATGACGTCCGAGAAGGGGTTCACGACGGAGAACCTCTTCAATGCGATCCTTGGGCTCAAGGGCAAGGCGCAGAAGGTCAACGCGACGACGGGTCGATCCGAGATGGTGGAAGAGACCTTCCGAGAGGCGCTCACGGCCTTCTTGCGGGACAAGGACGACGAAGACGACGACACCGAAGAGGAAGAGGTGGATGACGAGGCCCTGCTCGGCAACATCACGTTCCTCTACCGGCTTGCGGAAGTGGACCCCACGGACTCGAGCGACCTCGAGAATCCGCCGACGACCCCGGACGGCTTCCAGGCGAAGATCGAGCGCTACCGAAAGCTCGCGGACGATCTTCGCATCGACCTCAACGAGTGGGAGAAGAAGAACCCTGGGAAGCCACCCCCGGCCGTCTACCTCGGCACCGTTCACGGTGTGAAGGGCGCCGAGTGGGCCAACTGCTTCGTCCAGATGCCCAAGGGCAAGTTCCCCATCGAGCGGAAGAAGAAGCGGGACGAGGACGCACCCCCGCCAACGCCGGCCGAGATCGAGAAGGAAAAAGAGGAACTCGAATCCGAGCGCCGTCTCGGGTACGTGGCCTTGACCCGTGCGGCCAAAAACCTCACGGTCATCTGCCCCATGGTCGTCGGTGGGCGCAAGGCGGGCATCAGCCGGTTCGTGGCCGAAGCGGCTCTGACACCGGGCGAGAACGTCCCGAAACCTGAAGATGGCGGCGACGTCCCGCCCCTTCCCAAAGAGGCGGCGGCCGACCTCGACTTGAGCGCGGAGCCCTACGAGACGGAGTACTCCCATGCGTAAGCAGGCGATGGCAGCCCAGTTCACCGAGGTCACGCTCGAGGACATGGATCGCTTCCTCAAGCGGGGCTTTCGCATGATGCGGCCCAAGCCGGCGACGGAACGAGGAGAGGTCCACTACGATCTCTCCTTGAGTGACGCTGTCGTCATCCGTGTTTGGACATCGATCGGCACGGGTCGTGAGCAGGGGGCAAGCGTGGGCGAGGACGCCATTCGCGTGCAGCTCTTCTCACGGGTCACGAAGCGTCCGCTCATGAAGGGCAAAGCGCCCATCGTGAAGCGAACCCAAGGTTGGCGAAACAACCTTCAGGACCGCATCGAGGACTACGTCGAGACGTACGAGTCGAAAGAGGACTACTGGGAGTCTTTGGCGGGTGGCAAGGGCCGACAGGAGTCGCTCCCCACGCCGAAGCACGAACCCCCGCGGCAAGAAGAGCACGACGCCGAGCGCGAGGAAGTCCTTCAAGAGCGCCGATACCAGGAGCAGCTCGAACGTGAGCGTCAGGAGAAGCTTCGCCAGCAAGCTTCGCCGCAGCGATCCGGCCAGCCGCTCAAGGCGACATACACGAAGCTCAAGACCGGCGATTGGGGCATCCGCATCCAGGGCAAGGCACAACCTGGGGATCGCGTGATCGCCACACGTGCCAGCGGCCAATCACAGACGCTGACGGTCGGAGAGATCGTCTGGCAGGGTCAAGATCGAGACACTGGGATGCCCATCACGGTGGCGACGTTCGTTCAAGGTCCGCGCCGACAGGCCGCAGAAGAGTTGCCAGACTACGAGCGGCTCGGCTAAGCTCCTCGCCTGATGGAGGAGCTTCGCTTCCAGGTGCTCGTTCTGGACAAGGACGCGCCCACACGTCTTCAGGGGGCGGCTGTCGGGTTTGGGGATCTCCAGATCGAGGAAGGCGCGACCTTCCCAAAAGAGGGCGGCCTTCGCCTGTTCTACCATGACCTCATCATGGGGCGGCCGTTCCCGCTGACGTTCGTGACCCTTGGGATCGACACTCTCGAATCCATCGTCGCAGTCAGCCTGTTCCTGCATCGTGAATTGGCCATCCATCCAGAGACCCCTAAATTGGTGGTCGCCGCAGAGATGGTGGATCGCTTCGGCCATGCGGGCCTTGCCCATGTGGACCGCGACCTTGGGCGCTTCTTCCAGTTTCTGACGGATTTCCTGCCGCCGGGTTTGAGTCGGAAGGACCAAGAGAGCCGGCTGCCGTCCGCTATCGGCTGGGTGCGGCAGTATGTGCTCGAGGGCGTTCTGCCTGCGCTTCCAGCTGAGGCCCCTGGCCCGCGCATCCTGGATCGGGGGACGAATGGGTTCGTGGTGGCCGAGGCACCGGTCAAGAGTCGGCTGGACGATGTCTGGGTGGAGCTTTTTCGGCAAGGATTCTTGCGCGGGGTCGCTTTCGGGAGTGCCGGCCGAGACCGTCGGAAGGTCCTGGCCGCGCGAAAAAGCACGTTCTTGAGCTTCGACTTGGCCAAAGCCGCCGACATTTTCAACGAAGCTGAGCGGAGAATGGGCGAATTCCCGGGGTGGACTGCCGATGAGCTGTGGCTTGCCGGGCCGGAAGAGGGGACCCTTCTGCTTCCGACCATGCTGATCGAAGTTCTCGTTCGCGTGTGACTTCGCGTCGATAGAGCTTTCGTGACGCGGCTCCATCGAGCATGGGCCGAAAGCTTCTCGTGGCGGTTGGTACTGATGGCGTCACCGATTGGGTGCGTCTGCCGACCGGTCAGAAAATGAACCTCGGGGCTGTTTCAGTCCTGAAGTTCGTCACTTCTGTGGGCCAGGCACGGTCCGCACGACAGGTTCTCGACGCTGTCTTGGCCAAAGGTGAGGCCATGGTGAGCGTGGACGAGGACCGGCTTTGGGATTTGCTGACTCCGAGACGTGCTGTCTTGGGGTCGTCGGATCCTTTTATGGCCTGCGATCCACGCACAACGAGGGAACCCATGACGACCATCCGTGAAGATCTGAACCATCTGGAAGTCCACATCGCCGAGCTGAACAAGCACGCGAAAACTGCGTCGCCTGCCGTGATGGCGGAAGGTCGCGACGTCCTCGTTCGCCTGGTTCAGCGGATCCCGCTGGCCCAGCTCAAGAACGCGTCCTACCTCGGGCTGAACGCAACCCCGGCTCCGGCGGCAGCGCCGGCAGTGGCCCCGAGCGCCCCCCTCCACCTGGCGTTCGACACCGTGCAGGCAAACACGGGTCTCGCTCAGCAGATCCTCGCCAAGGCCGAGGAAACCGTGAGCCAGATCGACAAGCTCGCGTCGGCCGGCCGCAAGTTCAACGCTGCCCGTGCAAAGGCGGACGTGCATGCGGTGACCACCAAGGTCGCAGGGATCCTCAAGGCCGACCTCACGGCTTCGTGGGTTCAGGACGACCTGAAGAAGCTCGCCGACCGTGGGGATCACCTCCACGGCCTCTTCATCAAGCCCAAGGCCTGAAGTCTCCCCTCGCTACACCAGACGCAGAACCCAGAGGTAAAGAGCCATGTCCAAGCCGAGCGACGCAACCAACTACATCTACCGCCAGGGGACAGCGCCCAACACCAGGGCTGCGGTCTCTCAGAAGAACAAGATCTACGGCTTCATGGTGAACGCGACGTCCAAGGGCTTCCAACAGATCGGCGTCGTGAGCGAGTTCGGCTACGACGAGTCTCGCTCGATCGAGCCGATCCGTGGCGTGGGCTTCGGGGATCAGGTCGCGGAGCTGGTGCCGGGTGTCACCGAGCCGATGACGCTGACCCTCAACAAGACCTTGCTCTACGCCGTGAACCTGCACCAGGCTCTCGGCTACAAGGGCGGCGTCGAAGGCCTCGTCCGGTCGCTCAAGCACCACCGCTGGCCGTTTGACATCAAGCAAGAGCTGGTCTTCTCGGAGATCGCCTCGAACAAGGATCTCGACGGCGCACCGGGTGCGAAGAACGCAGCCGTTCAGCCGTCGGGCTCGGGCTTCCTGACGCCGATCAAGGCGCTCTTCACGTTCTTCGAGGGTTGCTGGCTCAACAGCTACTCGGCCTCGTTCACGGCCGACGCTGCCATCGTCGCCGAGAACTCGAGCGTGACGGTGACGGACATCATCGACGGCGTGAGCCAGTACGGTGAATTCGTCGACACGGGTCTCGCCCCGATCGGTGCGAACGGTGCTCCTGGCGCCGGCTACTCGCTCCGGTTCGCAGGCGGCACGCAGCCCACGGCTGTGCCCGGCCTGTAATTCCGCACGCGAAGACGACGATGAAGATGAAATCAAATCAGATGACGGACGTGTCCGCCACGACGTAATCGACCCCATTTTCGTCGTCGTCTTCATCCAACCCGAATTTAGAGGAGATGAAGATGGGAACGATTCAGGCGAAGCGCTTCAAAGAGGGGCTTCAGAAGGTTCGGAAGGTCGGGCGTATCGAGGAGCCGATGACGATCGCGGGTTGCGAGGTCGTCATCCAAAACCTTTCGCTCGAGGAGTACACGTCCACGTTGCGCGAGTGCGACGGCCTGGACGCGTTGGAGTACACCAACGTGTTCCAGATCGAGCAGGTCTGTCACGCCCTCATCGAGCTGGATGGGCAGGACTTGCGTGATGTCGACCTGATCGAGGACGAAGTCTCGGTCGGGCACTTCACCGTGGAATTCTCCGTTCCGACCAAGGCGGCGGCCGATGCAGTCGTCGAGGAACTTCAGAAGATGAAGGTCCGCCCGGTGGTGGCCCAGGTCGAAGCTGAGGGTACGAAGACGCTTCGCTTCGAGCGGCATCAGTGGCTCCGGGACAACGTCGTCCGGCACTGGGGTCGTGAGGCTGTCGCCGTCGCGTGGCGCAAGGTCACGGAGATGTTCCTTCAGGCGGACGCCAAGGCGAAGGAAGGGATCCATTTCATGGTCCCCGACGAATCCCCCGAGGACAAGCTCCGTCGGTGCCTCAACGAACTCGCCGAGATCGAGTCCGAATTGCCGGACGACATGCTCAACAAGATCCTCGCCGAGATGGGGCTCGTTCGCAAATCGTCCCAGCAAGAACTCGATACGGTCAACACGCGGATGCAGCAAGTCGCGGCGCCTCAACCGGCTCCGCAGCCAGTCCCCGTTCAAGCCCCACCGCAAGCTGCGGCTCCGGCGCCCGTACAGCATTCCGGGCCGCCCCCTGTTCCCTTCGACCCGAGCAGCTACACGCCGCCGGAAGCGGTTCAGCGTGCGATGGCTGGACGAGCACGGATGAATCAGGAAGGCGGCTCCGTTCCGATTCCTTCGCCCCCGCCGGAGACCGTGCCCGTCTCGGCGGCACCTCGCGCCAAGATTGCCGAAGAGCTTCGACGGCAAGCCATCGCTGCGACCCAGCAACTTCAAGGGGCTCACGGGGACGCCTCCGAAGGCATCGTCACACGACGTGGCCGAAGCCGGGCCGAAGAGATCGCCGCTTTGGAAGGGATGGACATGCCCAGCCCGAGCGAACTACCGGCGCTCCCGACGCGTCAGGCCAGAGAGGTCGTTCCCATTCAGGGCGAATCGACCGACCCAAGCGCGCTGGCCGGAATCACCGAGCGCCCACCGCTGGCCGGACGCAACGCCAAGTTCAATCCTCGGTTCTAGTAGATGGCCTACGACGAGGAGCAGCAGCGCCTTCGGAGAAAGCAGGGGCTAGAAGACGAGAACGGAGACGAGGATTTTCACATCGAGGCGCCCAAGCTCCCCGAGGTCAATCCTGAGATCTTCCGAGACGTCGACCCCATACTCTTCAAGGGATTCGTGTACGCGCCGGCCGCCATCAACGACGTCCCCTTCGTCTTCAAGTCTCTGAACCACCACGAATTCGAACACCTTGGGCTCATGGGTGGGCTCAAGGACGGGCCGCAGAAGACCATCAAGAGGAACTTCGATTTCTTCTTGGCCTTCGGCGTTCTGATGCTGAACGGCGTCAACGTTCTCGCTGATCGCCAGAACTGGCTTCCTCAGATCGCCGACATGTTCGGCGAGATGCACGAGGGCCCTCGACGCAAGATCATCTTCCACCTGAGCGAGATCAATCGCCGGGCGAATCGAGCCGTCATCCTGAGCGAGGCATACACGATGGAGACCCAATCGAGGCTTCGATGGGCACAGTTCAAGGGCCTCGACCTTGTGTCGCCATCGGTGACGGGCTTCGCGGGGACCGAGACGCTCGGCTTGAACTGGGGACAGCTGACCTGGCGAGCCATCAACTTCTTCGAGGACAACAAGGAGAACGCCGAGCGGGAGTGGGAAAACTCGAAGTTCATCGCCAGCTCGATGGCTGGCAAGGGCATGTCGAAAGTCTACGCCCAGGATCGCCGACGCCGGCAGACGGAGCGTGACGAAACGCTGGCCCGTCGAGACAGAATCATTCGTTTCGCACTTCTCAATGAGAGCCAGCCCACATCAGGCTCTCAAGGTGGTCACGTCACGGTTGCGCGAACGGTCGAAGAGCTTGCCACGCAACTCGAGCGGGATCTCAAAGGCGAGAAGGACTGGCACGACATGGTTGTCGATCAGTATGAGCAGCAAGCGCGCGTGTCCCGCGATCGTCAGTTGCAGTCGATCCAAGAGCGCCAGCAAGAGCACCAGGCGGAGTTCGGCGACCTCGGCGTGCTCGGCGGTACCCACAACATGGACGGGCTCACGCCGGCCGAAGTCCGTGCCCGGATCGCACAGCGTCGAGAGCTGACGGCCCAGAGGATGGCCAACTCACGACCTGAGTTGCACGACCCGAAGATGGTGTCCTTCCTCGACCGCTGGGCCAACGCTGGGCCCACGACACCACTGCCGACCGAACGACTCAAAGGCCTTCCGTTCCGACGGGGTGAGTGATGCCGACGCCCGATGAAATCCTAACAATTGGCGTAGAACTAGACGCGAAGAACGCGCTACGCCAGATGCATCGCCTTCAGGCTGACATGAAGGGCGAGTTGAAGGCGGTGGCGAAGAGCGCCGAGGCCCTCGGCAAAGTCAGCCAGAAGGCGATGGCTGATGTCATCGAGCGGACCAACGACCACCTCACGCAGCTCGACGACCTCGAGCACTCGTACGACAAGCAGGCCACGGAACTCAACCGGTTCGCAGGGCTGATCGAATCCCTCCAGAAGAAGCAGGCGGCTGCCACGGGAGACGCCAAAAAGGGGTTCGAGGAACAGATCAAGATGTACAAGAAGCAGAGCAGCACGCTTGCAAGCCGTGTCGCTCTCAAGCTTGTTACACGAGCCAGCCAGAACAAGGCCCGCAAGGATATGGCCGAGACCTTCGGGAAGGTCGTGGACGATGCCGGCAGCATCTTCGGCAGTTTCTTCAACAAGGACTTGAAGGGCACCATCGAGTCCTTCGCCAAGGGTGGTGGCAAGGTGCTCGGCTGGGGTCTCTCGAAAGCCGCAACGCATGCTTTCAAGAAGAGCACGCAGCTCAGGGACGCCGGGTCGGGAATGATGGAGCGTGGCGGTGCCCGTGGTGGTGCCGGTGGTGCCGCCATGGTGGGCATCGGCAAGGCGCTTCAGGGCATCGGCGGCATGTCCGCGAAGATCGCTCCCATCCTCAACACTGTGTCCAAGCTTGGGCCCATTTTGAGCACGGCGAGTACGATCGTCGTGTCTCTCATCAAACTCTTCATCGACGCCGAAGCGGCGGCCAAAGAATTCCAGCAGGAGCTTCTTGCGTCGACAAGCACTGCGGAATTCCTCGGCAAGTCTGGGAAGACGGCTGGCGACTCGTTCGACGACTTGAAACAGACAGTCCGAAGCGTCCGAGACGCTGCCTTCGATGCCCGCCAGAATTTGGATTGGGGCATCCAGGCGGAGGACCACAACAAGGTGCTGAACGTGCTCAACCAGGAGGGCGTCAGCCTGAAGAGCATCGCGGACCAAGCCAAGACAGCGAAGAAGGACGTCGGGGGATTCGCCGCGGAGCTGACCCACGTCAGCGTGGCGTACTCCAGGGCCTTCGGTGTTCCGCTCCAAGAGATCAACCAGATGCAGGCCGAGATGGTGACCGACCTTGGTCAGAGCCTCGAGCAGACCAAGCTCTCGTTCGCCAGCATGACGCGTGCAGCGTCTGACTCGGGCATCGCCTCGAACAAGTTCTTCGCCATCATCCGTGGCGTCTCTTCGGACCTGTCTCTCTACAACTCGCGCCTGGAGGATGCGGTCAAAACACTGACGCTCCTCGGCAAGGTCATGAGCCCAAAGAACGCTCAGAAGTTCATGCAGACGGCCCAGCAGGCTCTCAAGGGAATGGGCCGGACCGACTTGCTCAAGACCGCTCTGCTCGGCGGCCCGAATTCGGCGAAGACCCTTCAGAGGGACCTCGACCGCAAGGCAAAGAACATCGGAGATGACATCCAGGCGGCGAGCGGCAAAGCGTTCTCTCGGGAAGACCTGTTGACCAAGCCGATTGACGAGCTTCTTTCAGGCATCGGCAAAGAACAGCAGGGCGCCATTCGGGAAGCCGTCGCGGACCTTCGGATGGACACCAAGTCCAGCAAGAAGGGGGTGTTTGGTAAGTCCATGGCCATGCGCAATGCGGGGCCAGCGGCCGGTTTGCAGTTCATGAAAGACTCCCTCAACATCGGCGGTACGGGGAAGCTTGCCGATCGCATGGGTGACATCGGCACTCAGATGATGGCCGAGAATCAGGGGATCAGCCAAGAGCAGCTTGCGAGCATGGCCAAGTTCGAGATGGCCCTGGACGACGAACGCGAAGCGCTCAAGAAGGGGCTCAAGGACAACGACCCTGAGGTTGTCGCGAGGCTCCAGAAGGCGGGCTTGAAGTCGGCCTCGGAGATCGACAGCGCCGGGTACGATCAGATCTACGACGCACTCGACAACAACAAGCAGACCCTGCTCGACGAAAACTCGAAGGTCATCGACTACGCCAAGAAGCAGACGGAGCTGACGAGCACGATGCTGAAGAAGCTGGAGACGCTCATCCAGTGGTTCATGAACACGTTCTACAACGCCATCCTCGACATCTACGAGGCGATCCTTCAAGGCCTCTCGAACATCCCCGGCGCCATCGGCGATTACGCCAAGGGCAAATTGGGGAAGACCAACGCTCAGCGAGCCGCTCAAGAAGGCGGCGGTACCGCCAAGGCCGAGTTGATGGACGCCGCCCAAAAAGGGGGCAGCGCTGTGCTCGATACCAAGATCGCCAAGAATGTCCGCGACACCATCTTCGCGGGTTGGAAGGAACGCAAGGCGGGTTGGACAACGGGCGGCATTGACGAAAAGATGCGAGACGCCGCGGCCAAAAAAGAGACGGGCGAGTCCTACCTCAACGCGGGCCAGGCTTGGGGCCAGGCCGACGATGCGTTCGTAAAGAACATGGAGGAGACGAAGAAGCTCCTGGGCACCGAGCAGAAGATGTTCTCGGACATGGCCAGCCATTTCTCGAGCGAGGACTGGGCCAAGGCACTCAAGAGCGCCGGGATTGGGGACGACGTCATCTCCGAGTTCACCACGAAGATGGCGGCAGATCCCTCTCTTGGTGCATCAGGCGTCCTCTCGGGAATGGAAATCGGTGGTTCGATCAAGGACGAGAAGCTCATGGAGAGCTTCCAGAACTTCTTCAAGACGGGACCCGACGGACAGCCCGTCGTCAGCGACGTCTCGATGGAGCGCCGAACGAAGGCCTTGGGTGCGGGTTCCGACATTCTCAGCCAATCCGGCATCTACAAGCCGTTGGAAGAGACCTCTGCTTCATCGAAGACCACGGCCGAAGCCACCGAACAATTCGCGAAGGATGGCCACACGGATGGCACCCTCTACGTTCGGTTCTCCACCGCATTCTTGGGCGGCAAGTACAAGAAGACGATGGAGGAGGCCGTGCTCGAGGCCCTGCGGCAAGGGCTCTTCGAGTTTTACATGTACAGCAAGCTCGATCCGGAAGCGGTCGCCAAGTTCATGGGCGACGAGGGCATGACCGCGACGGACTTCGCCAAGAAGGTTGGGGAAGAGGCCGAAGCGGGTCGCACCCCCAAAGACTTGACGGGCCTCAGCTACGTCGAGACCGCACAACAGAATGCCTCGGGTGGCGTTGTCGCAGGCGTCAACGGTGGGCTCGCGATGGTTCGGGCCGCAGCCGGTGAAGGGCTCGCATCCGTGGGCCCTGGCGAGCGAATCATCCCGGCCGGCGGTGGCTCGGGCGGCAGCCTGACGATCCCCATCCATGTCGACGGCATCGGTGGGAAGGACCTCGCGCGGCATCTTCACGTCACCGTCGCCGATGCCATCGCTGCGTACAAGCGTCGTGAACGGTTTGCCTGATGCCTAGGATTGGATCTCCGAACCCTGACTTTCAGCGAGTCGAGCCCGCGACGGGCTCGTCGGGGTACGTCCATCCGATCGAATCGCGTCCGTCTCCGAAGCCCATTCCGATGGCGTTTCAGGTGACGTCTCCTTTCAACCGCAACCACGTCCTGTTCCCACACGCGCTCGTGCTTCATGTGAACCCGATGAGCCTTCAGGAGACCTCGAACCAGAAGGTCGAGCGGTCTCCCACACGTGGCGGGTTCGTCGAGCAGCATTGGGGTCAGGACCTCACGGAGCTGAGCGCTGACGGGTCCACGGGCGCCTTCATGAATATCCGCACCGGCCTGACGAGCGTGCTTCGGCAGCGGACCATCGCCTGGGATCGCTTCCGGGATCTCCACGACCTCTTCCGGCACAACGGCAGCATCTACGATCCCTTCGGCAACATCGTCCTTCAGGGCGACGTGATGCTGATGTTCGACCGCGGGATCTATTACGGCGGGTTCCGGAGCTTTTCGTGGGAAGAGACGGCGGACTCGCCCTTCTCGTTCAAGATCTCGTGGACGTTCAAGGTGACGGACACGGTGCTCGCGATCGATGTCAGCCGTGGGTTCCCCTTCCGACCTGCTGACTTCCAGGTCCTCAACACGCAGACGAGCAACACGCTCGACGACGCAAAGTCCCTGGAAGAATTCGATCGCATCTCGGCGCAGCAGAACGCCCAGCAACAACAGTCGAACGTCAACGAAGCGATCCAACAGCAGGACGCCCAGAAGGCTGCCGCAGCACAAGCCCGCATTGAAGGGGGGAAGTGATGGCCCCGCGCATCTTCGAACAGATCGAGCAGACCGCCGACTACCATCCTCCGGTTACCTACGCGGAGCTGCTGACGTTCTACAACGGGTTCGGCATTCAGGCGGACCCCGCGTCCGGGCAGTTCATTCCGTTCACGCAGGTCAAGCCCGGGCCGCCGACCGAGCACATTTTGTTCGCGATCGGCATCCTGCCCCCTGCGGCCAATGTGACGGGCCGTATTCTGGATCGGACCGCAAGCCTTCCGGTGGATGGCAATGTGGAGCAGGTTGGGGAAGAGGCCGTCGAGACCGCCTCGGCCTCCAACGCTGGGGGGACCGGGACAAATACGAGCCCGACGGGATCTGGGGGCAAGGCTGCGGGGTCCCACAAGGCCGCTCGCCAGACGCTCATCGACGCCTTCAAGGAGTTGTACGGACGCGAGCCTACACTGGCCGAGTTGCAGTATGCCCACGCGGTTGGGTGGCTCGAGACGTCGTATGGCCAATCCTGGAAAGGCGCCATGCAGGGCTCGAACAATTGGGGCGCCGTGCACTGCCCGACAAATCAACAGAGCAAAAACACAAGCCTCGCATCTCAGTTCACGAACTTGGTGACCACAGGGTCGGCAACGCCTGGGTGCATTCAGTATCAGGACAGCTACTCGGACGGAACGAAGTTCGACGTGGCCTTCAAGAGTTACCCCACGCCCAAGGATGGGGCGAAGGACCTTCTGAAGCACATCTTCACGTACCGCGGGACAGGTGGGGCGCTTGCCGGCGGCGACATTTTCAGGGCGTCCTATCTGATGCGTCGACAGACGTACTACGGCGGGCACTGCCCCAACGCCACGAAGCAATTCGGCTCGGCGGACGCCAAGTCGAGCTTGGGGTCTCCGGACAAGAATGCCGGAACCCAAGCCTGTGCACAGGAAGCCATCACGGCCCATGCGACCCTCGTCCAGTCGATCGCCAACGATGTGGCCGCCGCTAATGGTGACCCCTCCGTCATCGGGCTGGGGTCCTACGAAGCCGCAGACGCCTGGTATCGCGAGAAGAAGGGGCTTCCCGCGAGTGGCACCACGGTGGGTGGCGATGCCGGCAACGGGAATTGGCAAGGTAAGGGCTCTTCTAGCGCCAAGGATGCGCAGAACCAGGAGGTCAAGCTCGACGGCAGCCCGCTCTTGTCGTCGGACGCGGGCAAGGCGCTCATTGCTGCGCAGGTCATGCAGGCACAGCTGACCCAACAGGCCATCGCTCGGATGGCGGCGACGCCCCCGTTGGCGATGCTCGTCAACCCCTCAGGCTTTTCCGTCAAGTCCGACAAGATCGCCAGCGACGGTAGTTGGACGCGAAACGGTCCCATCATCGAGTTCTGGGGCGATCAGCAGGACAAGATTTCGGGCTCGGGCAAAATCGCAGGCTTCTTTGCCCTTGACGCCTTGAACGCGAACGGCCCGGGCCTCACGCGCATGGCCCGCAACCTTTCCCAGGGATGGGAGAACTTTCAGTCGTTGTACTTCCTCTACCGGAGCAACGGCGCGCTATTCCAGCCCGATTTCGTCACCGGCGGCCAGCGCGTGAACCTCTCGATGTTGGGGTCGGTCTACATCTACTACGACAACACGATCTACATCGGATCCTTCGATTCGTTCAACGTGACGGAGACTGAAGCATCTCCGTTCACCGTGGACTACAGTTTCGAGTTCACGGTGCGGGCGGCCTATCTATTGGACCGCACCGACGACCAGTTCACCTATGGCGCTCCGGCCTTGTTCCAGCGCAGCTCGATGCCGATCAAATCGGCGCAGCCAGCAGGCCAGCCTGTGGATTCGCGCTTCAACCCCGAGGAGATCTGATGGCACGCGGTCCGTTTGAGGGGACATGGCAGCAGGGCATTCGGCCGACGGTCGTGACGGCGCCGGACGCTCTCGTCTACATCAACGGCGAATCCGAGGTCATCGGCTGCGGCAGTTGTTTCCGGAAGTTCGACCTCAACAAGTACATCACCTCGATTCAGGTCGACCTCAGCGTCGAGAGCGCCCCGGGCTCCGCTTCGATTAGCCTGGCCATCCCACGCCATTCGGTGGACGACTTCTTCTTCGACGGCAATCCGCTGGTCACTCCGATGATGGAGGTGGAGATCTACGCGAAGGGCTACTTCCTCGTCGAAGGCATGCCCCAGTATTACCCCATCTTCTGGGGCATGGTGACCGAGGTCAGTGATGACTTCTCCGGAGGCGCCCACACGGTCAGCATCAACTGCGCGGACATCTTGAAATGGTGGGAACTGTGCAAGATGAACATCAACCCGGCCTTCACGCAAGGCTCGGGTCAGCTCGGAACCAGCATCTACGGAAACGTTCTCTTCGGCTCGAACCCCTACGACCTGATCTGGACGCTAGCCCAGCAGGCCTTTGGGGACGTCGTCGTCGGCTCCGGCTCATTGGTGAGCCTCTACAAAGAGGGGACTCAGAAGCAGACTTTCAACGCGGCCTTGGCCGACATCATGGCGTACTGGCAGAAGCGGTTCTCCAAGATCCGGTCGAACCTCTTGCTTTACGGGACGCGAGGCAACGCCGTTCGTGGGGACATGCTCTACCAGAGCTATCAAAAGCAGGGCGGCGGCTCGAAGTTCAAGAACAGCAAGGCGGTACCCTTCGCTTCGCAAGCTGTTCGACAAGCAAACGGCGGCGAAGACGGCAGCCAGATGGTATTCGATCCCACGAGCCCGGCCGTCACAGCCTTTCGCACGCAGTTCAGCCAGGCCGGCCAAGTCAACTTCTGGTCGAGCGAGTTCCAGACCAAGCTCGAGATCGCCAACGCCTGCAAGGAAGCAATCGGGTTCGAGTTCTACATGGACGTCACTGGGGACATCGTTTTCAAGCCCCCGTTCTACAACCTCGACATCCTGAGCAACAAGCCCGTGTCCTGGGTCCAGGACATCGACATCTACGACTGGAATCTCCAGGCGTCCGAAGCCGAGGTTGTGACCCAGGTTCAAATTCAGGGGTCCTTCGGCGGCAACATCGACTACGGCATGGGGGAAGAAGTCACGCCACACACGAGCGTCACCGACTATCACCTGATACGCAAATTTGGCTGGCGAACGCAGACCATCAACTCGGAGTTCTCAGGCAACACCCTCCAGATGTTCTACATCGGGCTGGACACCATGGACCGCGTCAATTCACGGCAGTTCACTGGTTCCGTCAACATCCCGCTGCGCCCCGAGCTTCGCCTGGGGTTTCCCATCTACCTCGCCCCGAAGGATCAGATCTGGTATGTCCGTGGAATTAGCCACAACATCGAGTTCGGCGGCCGTGCACAAACGTCGCTCTCGTTGACGGCCAAGCGGTCCAAGTTCATCGCCCCACAAGGCATCGGCTCGATCACGCTGTCGGGGCTCAAGACTGCGAATGGGACCACGCAGCCCATCACGGACGCGTTCACCAACCAGAATGCCCCCACGACGCAAGAGCTTGCTCGAGGCGGCACGTTCAAGGCAGACGTGGGCTCGGCCGCCCAGCTTCCGCCCATCAACGCCCCGGACAAGCCGGGCGACGACAATCCGTACGCTCCGCTCATCCTGCGGCACCCCAAGACGAACCGGCTCGTGGGTTATCCCAACGTGGTGATGGCGTACACCCGACCGTTCGTGAATCCGCCCCAGAAGGACTTCAACAAGATCTCTGGTCAGAAGGAACCTGGGGCCAAACGTGTCCCCAACCCGATCATCAAACAGGTCAACGACCAAGGAGCAAACTTGGTCGATCCGTACACACGGGAAGCGCACACCGTCTCGGACGCGGACAAGTTGCGCGAGAAGTACCTCAATAATCGCTACACCTACGGGCTGAACTCCGCAGGCGTGTACACGTACCTTCATGACCGCAGTTCCGTCCTCAAGGAGTTCATCCTCGTTCCAGCGAAGAACATCGAGTTCGCCAACGACGATGCGGTCAAGCTCGAAGGGTCTTCGGGCATGATCCGACCCATCAGCGACGAACGTGGGTTCGAGGTCATCGGACATTTCCGATACGGCCGAGGCACGTCCCTACGAGATGGATCTCTCGTGCTCGAGGTTTCTGCGGACAATCCCAACGCTCTCAATTCGCGAGCCGAGGTATCTCCCCAGCTGGCTCTTTCTGGCGCACTCACCGAGACCCTGGTGGCGCAATCGAGCGGGCTCACGACGCAGATCACCAACGCAGTGAATCCGGCGGCAGCCATCGCCAATCTGACGCCCGAAGACTTGCAGACCGCCGGCACCATCAACCCGGACACGAAGGAGCCCGAATTCGCACCGGCTGAGACAAATTTCGTTCAGGCTGCACCGATTGGAAGCCCGGGTCAGGTGGGCCTTACGAACTCCAGCTCGTTGACGGACGTCGAGGCCTCGCAGCTCTCTCGTGCCCTGACCTTGGCGGAGATGACCGTGCGGGAAGACGTCCCGACCAACGACGACTGCTCCTGCCTCCTGAGCCGATCGGACTTGAGCTTCATCAACGTCGGCTATGAGATCAGCGCGATCCGTTCTTCCGGTCCGGTAAATGCGTCGATCGGACGTGGTTCCATCGACGAGAATACCATCGGTTCTCCGGACCAGGCCAAAGCGATCGAAGACCGTATCCGGGCCGAGGCGCAGGCGAAGATCGCCGACATCGAGGCGCAGGAATCTGTCCCGGGCATTTTCCAAGAAGCCAAGGACAAGATCATCGCCGACGCTGCGGCCCAGATAACAGCCGAAAAAGAAGCGGCTGGTATCAACGAGGCCCTGATGGACGAGGCCCTCGCGGAAGACCGTCCTGTGACTGACGTCGTGCGAAGCTTCTCGCACACGATCTCGCAGGTCGAGAGCTTTCTTACGAACCTGTACACGGTCTTGGACGATTCCCACCAGGAGTACGAGCAGGCGCTTCGTGGAGACTTGATTCAAATCCCGCAGGTCAACGCCGAAGACGTCCGATTTGGCATCCCCAAGGATCTCGGCAACGTCTCTCCGCCTTTTGGCCAACCTGGACGAGCTTTGGGTGGGGACCCCGAGGCGCTCGCACTCGAGGCGAACGGAGCTTTCAACGAGGCCGTGGACGCGTGGGGCGATCTTGGTGAACAGCTTCAGGCGGACGCCCGTCGAGCGGAAATTCAGGCCGCGATCGGAGCCCTCAACATTCAAGCCTCGGCTCTCAATTCGCAGATTGCGACGGCCCAGCAGCTTGGGCAGACTGCCACCGGCGCTCAGGCCGCGCTCGACGGTATTCTTCAGCAGATCGCGAACTTGCAGCAAGAGCTGAACGTTCTCAACCAGCAGTACCCGTAATATGCGACGCGTACCCAAACATCCGATTGGCCACGTTCCGGGCCGAACCTTTGCCGATACGGACTCGCCGTTCGGGCTCAAGGTGGCGTTGGTGACTCGTGTCGACGAAGTCAACATGACGGCCGACCTCAAGGTGCTCTCGGCTGGCGGCGAGCGCTTCGAGATCCGCCTGACACAGGGACTCGCAGGGCCCCGAAGCTTCTGGGGCGGCGTCCCCGAGGTGAACTCGATCGTTGTCATCGGCTATCGCCGGATGAGCAAGGACATCTATGATGCCATGATTCTGGGGTACATTCCCACGAGCAATCGGAGCGGGCTTCGTTTTGATCCCTTCTCGGCGGTCGACCCCAGTGAGGTCTCGCCCGAAGATCGTGCGGCCGTCAACGACATGGTGGGCCCGGTTCGACGAGCCAAGCGTCTCTTGCTCAAGCAAGGCGACGTGGGTGGTATGTCCAGCTCGGGGTCCGAGCTGGTGCTCTCCAAAGACGTGACGTTCGTCAACCGGGCGGGCGACTCCTTCGAGCTGCGTGACGCTGACCGCACCCTGGTCTCGCAAGCCGTTCATCGTGTCGAGAGCGCCAGCGGCGTCAAGAACATCAGCGGGCCCATCCGGCGAGGCGCCTTCTACTTGCCGGACGACATCTTCTCGAACGGCCGCCAGCTGAAGACAGAGGCAGAGGGTTACTTCGGGACCGACGAGCTTCAGGAAGCTGGCCCTGGGGGCAAGGGAGCCTCGTCCAAGTTCGCGAATTCGACCGGTGAGGTGCTCGACATCTTCAACAACTTCGCTGAATTCCCGGCGGTGACGTTCGCCAATGGGCGACGGTTCCACTATCCGCCGACTTCGCCTGGCGTGAGCATCGAGGACCCCAATTCGTCGGCCGACGCCTTCGTGGAAGACCGCGTGGAGATGTTTCACACGTCGGATCTCACGCAGGAAGTCCTCGACGAGGTCGATGGCTTTGCGTCGACCCGGCGGACGGTCTACATCGAGCGCGTCATGGGCACGGTCGTCGGCAACGACATGACCACGACCCGAGGGCAGCGGCAGTATGGTCGCATCCTGAAGCCGAAGCTCTTTCCGGAGTTCCTCAGCCCCAAGCCGGGTCGTTTCACGCTCGAGGAGGTCGACCGGCAGGCAACGGCACCGGACATCGACGCCCAGACGGCTGCTGGCGCGTTCTTGTTCCGCATCCGGCCCCCACGGGCGACGGGCTCGAACGACTTCGTGGCGGCCGTCAGCAAGCAAGGGAAGCTCTTCCTGAACGTCCCTGCGTCGAACGTCGAGGACTACACCTCGGGTGCGAAGAAGATCAGCATGGAGGCGAACTTCGAGGGCGCCGTCAAGGCGTACATCGGGGCGTCTGCGCCTGACCGCATCTCTTTGCATGCGACGTTGGACGGAGGCATGTACATTGACGTCGGCCGTGACGTTCAAGGCAACGCCATCACGATTCGCTATCGCTCGGGTGTGAAGGCGATCTACGAAGGCAACCCCAACGAGGACGACGTCGCCACGAGCGAGCAGATCACTGGCGTCAAGCAGACGAGCATCACGGGCGCCGAGGTCAAGACCATCGAAGGCGCCAAGAACACCATCGTGAGCGGTATGCACTCGGTGCAGTGTGATCGGTGGAGCGTCAACGCTCACTCGGGGTACAGCGGCAACTATGGGGAGATGAACCTCATGGTGTCGGGCAAGAGCCAGCTCCAGTATGCCCAGGCCCTCATCGAGAACATCGTGACGGGCGGTCGCGTGACCACTGTAACAGCCGGTGGCTTGGTTCTGACCGTGGCGGCGGGCGCTGTGGCGGAGACCGCCAGCGCCGGTGCCTGGAGCACCAACGTGGCAAGCGGCGCCTACTCGGTTACGGTGGGCACGGGCGCCATCTCGATCACGACCAGCTCGGGTGCCGTTGCTCTTTCAACTGCGGCGGGTGCGATGGCTCTCACCGCAGGTGGCGGTGCCGTTTCGATTACGGCTGGTTTGGCGCTGACGCTGACGGCGTCCAGCACGTGCACCATTATCGCCCCCATCATCAACCTTGGCGGGCCTTCGGCGGTTTTGGGCGTCGTCCGTGGTGTGCCAACCTACCCAGCGGGCGTCCCCACGCTCGACTTCACGACGGGCCAGCCGCTTCTTGGGGCTGCCACTGTCATGTCGAACTGATGCCCATCACATCGCCCGCCGTTTCTGGCCTCGTTGCAGCCAGCCTCGCCTCTGTCGGCAACACAGGGATCGCAGCCCCGCTCTTGGCGGCTGGTGTTGGGAACGGCGTCAGCACGTGGACGCCTCAGATCGTGGTGATGACCGTGGACGTTGGGTCTGCCGGCGCGGGCTCGGGCGGGCCCATCCCTGTGGTTGTTCCGGGGTCTCTTGTCGGAACCATGACGGGTTCGTTCGTTTCGTTCGGCATCAAGGGCATCGCCGCGCCTCAGATGGCGACGGCGATTGCGAACGCCCTGATCCAGGCATTTCTGCAAGGAGTCATCAAAACGACGCATGCCGGCGTCGGGGTTGGCGCGGGTGTGGCGACCTTTCGAGCGCCCCCGGCTGGGCCTTTGATGGTCGCTGGCTTCAAATCCGCCGGCTTGAACGGGACTTTCGCTGAACCCTTGGCACTCGCCGTAGGGTCCGCGCTCGACACGACTTTTGCGAGTCTTGTTATACCCGTCCAAATCGTAGGTTCGGCTTCTCCGACCGGCGCGTCCGGAACGGGGCTGGGCCAGATCATATGACAGATGGAGATGAACGATGGCGAAGCGCGGAAAAAGCGTGCCCCAGCGAAACCTGGGTGAGGTCGTAGGGTTCCACGCCACACCGGCTCCGAAGGGCTGATTCGTGGGACTGGTCTTCACAGGCTACGTCCTGGATCCGCTGCGCGTTGGGCAGGCGAACTCCCCGTTCACCTTCACGCCCACCGTCATCGTCTCCAACCAGGGCGCCTTCGATGTTGCGTACCCATCGGACGAATCTGCTCCGAGGACGGACTACCTCGTCTTCCCGCTCGAGGACGGGGATTTGGCAGACATCGTCTTCGCGTGGACGAAGAACGAGGTCATCCCTCGATTCGACTATGACGGCAAGAACCAGCGCTTCTGGCCCATGCCCGGATTTGCGCCCGTAGTCCTTGGAGCCATCGCCGCGGACCTCAACACGAACCGTCTCCAGGCGGCGGCCCCCATTTCGACGGACTTCACCAACTTCCCGATGCGTATCTCGGTGGGGGTGGGGAGCGGGGTCACGTTCACGATCGCGACAGTCGCCAACGACGGAGCCTTCACCACGCCCACAGCTGGGACCGTCCAGCTCTCGCTCGACACGGGAAATCTCAACTGGGCGCCGGCCGACCTCACAACGTTCGTCAGCCAAGATGTCCGCCTTCAGCGTCAGGTGTTTTTCGCCTACGATGAGTCGAACGGCCGCTTGGGGGCCATCGATGACCCCCTCTTGCTGAACCCCATCCCTGGGCCGGGGCAGTTTCCGCTCATCCGGATTGGCTTCGGGGCATACCTGACTCCCATCGAACGTGCGACGGAAGGAGCGTTCTTGCCGAACCCGACTTCGGGGACCGTCGAGTGGGCCCGTTCGACCGGCCGGCTGCGATTCAACACGACGGATGTCGCGACGAACACGGGCAAGAACGTCTATTACGACGGCTCGTGCTTCAGCCTCACGGCGCAGCTCACGTCCACGTCCCTCGGAACCGTTAACATCCCGAGCCTGTTGTCGCCTCTTCCTTCAGAGGACAGTGACGTCTTCTTCCGTGTGCCGGGCGTCGTCCAATTCGAGGAGACGCTCTTCGTCGACACGCTCTCATTCTTCGGCCAGAAGGATCGGGTCGAGGTCCGTCGGTCTGATGGATCGGTTCAATTCTCGATCGCCGACCGTGCAGCTTATGGCACCCTACCCCTCGAAGTCGTCGTTCCGGATCTGCCCATCGAGCGAGGCCTGACCCTCCGGCTCTTTCGAACGCCTGTCGACCCGGGTGCCACTGACCCGACGAGCAAGGACATCGCCGCGCTCTACACATCGACGGACGCCACGTTGGCGAACCCCATCATCGGGGCCCCGTCCATATTCCTTCCGGCTACGCCACGAGAGACCTCGCCGATCACGGTGACCGTTTCACAGGGAACCGGCTCTTTCACGGGGACTTTGCCGAGGCTCGACGTTGCGAGCCCGCCTTCTGGAATTGGATACGTGCTGGACTTGGAAGCCGGCCAGTTCAAATTCGCTCGTCGTCGGGTGAACGTCGTGACCCAAGGGTCCGCCCGCAAGCCGTACGGCGCCATCCAGCTGGCGGACCCGATGGTCTTCCCCTCGAATCTCGTGCTCGAACTCGAGACCACGGCAGGGAGCAATGTTTTCACGCCGCTGACCTTGAACGAAGACGTCGTCATCGACTTGAACGGCGGCCTGGCCACGCTGGTCAACACTGTGGGCGAGACCGTCGCCTCGAGCAGCACCGGGTCCTTTGCGGGCACGACCTTCACGGACGCCACGCAGAACTTCACAACCGCTGGGGTTCAGGCGGACGACTTCTTGGTGGTGCTGTCGGGTGCGTCTCGCGGCATCTACACGATCGCCTCGGTCGGGACCACGACGCTGACGACCGATCTCGCGGGCACGACCGAGAGCAACCTGCTCTACGAGATTCGGCACGAGCAAGAGATCTTGGCCGACCGCTATTTCAAGGAGATCCCACCGGTGGATCCCAACACGCGGGTGGAGCGCCTTCGCAACATCGGGCCGGCGGCGAACTCCCCTCGACTTGCGATCCCCGTCGACCGGATTGCAGTCTCTCGATTCCGTCGGGGCACGGCCGACTTCATGACCCACACGGTAGTGGCCAACGATGGAGCCTTCGCGTCCCCCGGAATCCTTGCCGCTGGGACGCTTCAGGTATCGATCACGACAGGAAACCTCAACTTCAGCACGGCAGACCTCGGCCAGACCATTTACTGGTCACGAACGCTGACGCTCGGGACGGATTACCGACTCCAGCCGCCGCTCGGCTTCATCCAGTTCCTCGAGCGGATGCTCGAGAACGAAGAAACCTTCCTGACCTACGCGATCACGGACGACAACGACGTGAAGCAGATTGTGACGGAGCGCGGTGGGTTCCAGGTTCGCAAAGAACTCCCGGACCATCCAACAGCAACATCCACGATCGCGTTCAACCCGCTCGGCCGTGAAGTCTCGCCTTACCCTCCGCCGCTCGCCTTCCGAGGAGGTCGGCCCCAGGTCACAGGGTTCCAGGTCACGTTCGATTTGGCCGCGTCCACGGTCACCTTCCTGCCAAGCGACCAGGTGACCGACGCCTTGCCGTCCGGGCCCATCGTCCAGCCAAACGAGCGGGTCTACATCGACTACGGGATTTTCGGCGCCCTCGGTGGCGAAGACAGCCTCACCGTGTCGCGGCCCCCCATGTTGGGCATCACGATTATCATTGAGGAAGGCAAGACGGCCTTCACGATCGGTGGGGACCGCACGGCCGAATTCAAAATCAACCGCTTGCTCCGGGTGGACAAGGCCGAGGCCTATCTGCTGGGGACCCCGACGTACGACGCTGGAACGGATCTGACCACGGTCAATCTGGCGGCACCCCAAGTGTTTCGCTCGGACTTCCGCAACCCGAGCCTGGCGGTGACCTCTGGGCCCACGCGGGCAACTGGCGTCCTGTTCTTCCCGTCCTACTTCGTGACGGAGATGGAACCCTACGAGATTCCGGCTCGAGGGACGACCAAGCTCAAGCTCATCGGCGACCAGAGCCGCATCTACATGAGCGGCACGGTCCTTCACTGGACTGGCGGTGGCGTCTTCGACTTCAATCTGGTCGAGGGCTCGACATTCGATGCCGCGTCCAATCGGACGGAAATCACGCTGGCCTCGAACGGGGCTCGTCAATACAACCCATCGACGGTGACTCTGCGCCGTTCGGTCCGCCCGATCCTTCCGTCGGCCCAGGCCGCAGCCACGACCTCGCGTTCCCCGCTACTCACGCTGCCTTTCATGGTGTTCCGTCGCGTAGATGGCGAAGTGGGCGAGATCCTCGTGTCGCCGGACGACTTCGCGATCGATGATTCCGGGCGGGTAATTTTCACCGATCCCCTGCAAGAAGATGAGGCCATCGGGATCTTCTACACGGGCACGACATTGATCGAGGACGGTCGCGACTTCCGGGCTTCGTACACGCACCTTCTCGTTCCGACGTCCGCAAACGGGCTCGTCGGGCAGGTCCTGAAGATCGACTACACGACGTACGCCCCGGACAGCTTCTACTGGCGGGTCGAGACGATCACCAACTTTCGTGGAGAGCTTGCGGAGCAGTACGAGGGCGAAGCTCAGTCCAGCATCCCCTCGGGTGGCCCGCGCCTCGAGAACAGCTCCGGTCCGAAGCTCTTCGAGCAGGGCCGCGGGTCGCTCTTCTACACGGAGGCCCGGTTGACGAACGAGGACTACATCGCGCGGACGACCCTCAAATTCTACAACGACGGGGTCAATCTGCTCGAGGACGTTCTGCAAGACATGGATGGTCGCGTCATCGGCGATCACGACGGCCGGTTCCTCTTCGATGGCAACCTGAACAATCCCCAGCGGGCCATCGTCAGCGATGCGACCAACCACATCGACGACATCCTCAAGGTGTCTGACGGGCCGCCGGTGCTGACGTTCCCTCCGTTCGTGATCTCCTTCGCCGGCACGTACCAGGCGATGTACAAGCCGTCGAAGTTCAGCCGGTTCTATCCGCTGCGCCGCCGCTTGTATGGCGTGGCTGCGTCACCGAGCGGTCTCGAGACCGGCGACACCATCGTCGACCTCAAATTCAAGAACCTGGCGAAGGTCAACCAGATCCGGCGCCGGCAGCCGTGGGCCATCGTCACGCAGCCAGCCGCCTCAGGTGACACGACCCTCATTGTGGACGCGACCGAGGGAGCCGAAGACCTCCTGCGGCCGGCGTTCGAGACAGCCACCTACGATCATCGGGTGGCGATCGTTCGCCAGGACGGGGTCCCCGTTGTACTGGAGCTGTCCCCGGTGACGGTGACGGGGCAGACGCCGACGACTCTGACACTGGGTTCGGGGCTTCCAGGTGACGTGCCGGTGGGTTCGACGGTCTACCAGGTCAACTTCGATCTCTTCCCGCCGGCCGATCCATTCCCGACGTACTACCGTGTCGACTTCGACGTGGGGTCCAACCTCGAAGAAGGCGCGCTCACACACATCGAGTCGTTCCCGCCTTTCGATGGCACCGTCCCGGCGATCCCCATCGAGATCAACAACGTGCACCCAGCGGGTGGTGAGGTGCTTGACGCATACGTCGACATGAGCAGCGCCATCACCGAGCCCGATCGCTTCCCCGCCCTCGATGGCGGAACCCAAGACGATGACCGCAACCGTCGGTTCCCGATGTTGAACCCGGGGACGGTTTCCGAGGGCGGCACGGGCATCGGCTACCTGGACCGTGAATTCGGCGTCATCCAGAACGTGACGGGGTCGCTGATGCAGCTGACCACGGCACCCTTCGTGGGGACAGGCGACCTTGATGGCACCGCCTTGATCATCACCAACACGGGTGGCGCTTGGCCCGCCCCGATCCCCAAGGTTCAGGACTTGGTGGAAATCCGAACCGGGCTCAACGCTCTTTCGGGCTTCCGTCAAATCACGGCCGTTGGCGCGAATACGATCACTGTCTCGACGCCCTTCGCTTCGGTCGACACAGGCTTCACGTTCACCGTGACGGTCTCGAACAGTCTTGTGGTGGGGGCTTCGGGCACGGTCAACCCGGTGACTCAAATCACCGACGGCACCGCCGACTTCGTCACAGCGGGCGTCCAGCCGGGTCACACGGTCGTGATCACCTCGGGCGCTCTGACTGGGCAACGTCGCCAAGTGACCGCCGTCATCTCGGCAACGCAGCTCGACGTGGCGGCTTTCACAGGAATCACGACGGCGAGCTATCGCGTGGATGACCCCTTGGGAACATTTGGGGGGACCAACTCCATCCGTGACACGATTCTCATCCCGACGCTCGATGGGCAGCTTGCGGTGCTCAACACGAACGTGCCGCCGGACCCGTACTCGGAACGCGAGGGTCTGGAACAGTTCTTCGACCACTTCTTCACGGACGTGGCGACCAGTTCCAGCGGGTCGACAGCCACGACCACGACTCTCACCGATTTGACGGCCGACTTTGTGGGCGACGGCGTCGACAGCAGCCATTTCGTCTTCATCCGGTCGGGCTCGGACGCGGGGATCTACACGGTCGCGACCGTGACTTCCCCGACGACGTTGGACATCGGGCAGACGTTCCCGGCGACGACCGCTGGCGTGAGCTACCGCATCGTGGACTCTGGAGGGCTTGTCCTGAAGGCCCTTCAAGATGCGTTCGATGTGCTCGTCGACATCGACCAGGCCATCGCGGATGCCACGGCCTTCCGAACGATCGTGACCACGCTTGTCCCGGTGACGGGGGATGCCGGGGCGTTTGCGACTCGTCTCCTTGTGACGACGCTGAATGCACGGGAGATCCAGGTCAGCGATCGGCTCTCGGACTTGGCCGACCAGGGTGCAGGCCCCGCGGCAGTTATCGGATCGGTACTCTCTTCAACCGGCAAGCTCTATGACAAGAGGTTCGTATGGATCGACGCGCGGGTGAACCTGTCGACGGGGATTCTTCCCAAAAAGGAACGAGCGGCGACGGACCGTCTGAAGACGGAGAAGGACATCAAAAAGCAGCTGACCAAGATCCTGAGCACGAGACCGTGAACGAGCCTCGCGCCGAGTGGAAGTACAAGCAGCGCTTTCCCATCCAGGATCGGATGGCGGAAGTCGTCAAGCTCACCATCGCGGCGTCAGAACAAGAATTGGCCGGGCTTCGCAGGAAGCTCCGCAAGATGCAGTTGGGGAGCTAGTGGCCGACTGGAAGTCATTTCAGATTGAAGTCCCGGGCAAGGACTTGTTGGATCCCCTCCGACAAATCCTTGAGACGATGCTCACGTTCTTGGAGATCCTGAAGGTGATCCTGAACACGATCAAGACGTTCCTCGTCGACTTCGGGAATCCGATCAAGGCCCTCGTTCTGGCGCTGATCAAGCTCATCGAGGAGCTTTTTCTCGCGCTGAAGGCCACGGGTGTCTTCGCCTATTTTGACATTCCAGACCCCTCCGTCGATCCGAACTTCGACCGCTTCCGTGGCGGCTTCGAGTCCTTCCTCGAACGCTTCAAGGGCTCGCTCTACGACACCAAAGACTTCAACCGACCGCAGCCCCGAACATCCACGACGAGCGGTTTTGTGCTCTTGGTCGTGGACGCCTCGAACGTCATGACCCTTGTCATGCGCATCAAGCAGCTGATGCGCTTCTTCGGGAAGTCGTTCAACTCGCCGCGGTACGAGGCCCCCGCCAATTTCAAGGTCGTCCCCGTCGGCGCTGCTGGCGATCCCATCTTTGCGGTGGCCTCGATCTTCACCGACGGCCCCATCGAGGCAGTCCAACTTCAATGGACGCTGCCTTCCTCGGCCGAGACCCCAGATCCCGGGTTCAACGATGTCGTGGGACAGGTCGGGGCGGAGTTCGTCCCCCCGAACTTCATCATCGAGAAGAGCGTGGACGTGAACCCCTCGTCCGCCAAGATCGACATCGGGGAGTTGGGAAGCGACACGGCTGCGGGCATCGTGGAATACGACCAGCCCGTGAATGTCGACACGAAGCTCGCGAGCCGATTCGCCAAGCGAGATGGCGCACAGGTTCTGGCACGACAGACGCTTCGAGACGATGCCGGCGAGCCGGTCGTCAAGTTTCAGCAGTACCTCAAGGTCGGCACCGGCATCGACGTCTTGGGCCAGCTCGGCCGCTTCCGCTACATCGACACCGATGTCCAGAAGGACAAGACCTACTACTACCGGATTCGAGCCTACAGCGGCGCGCTCGACATCAACGAGGCAGGCAAGAAGCTGAACAACATGCCGACGAGCTTCAAGCAGCTCAATTCGGGCATGGAGGCCAACTCCCAGCAGCGATTTTTCAAATGGCCCAGCTCGAGTTCGGACGACGAGGTCGTGATGGGTAAGCCCACCGGCATCATTCGGACGACGCTTCCCCCGGACACGGGCGACTTCGACGTCGTGGAGAATCTCCGGCGGCTCTTCAAGACCTGCTTCTCGCTGGACTTCCACATCCCGATGCCGCCGACGACGCCAGGCGGCAACCCGCCGGCCTTCGACAGCCAAGGTGCGCCGACTGGGGACACGCCCGTCAACTACGTGGGCATGGGGTCTCTCACCAATCAAGCCGGCCAGCTTGCAGCCTTCGAGGGCCAGCTTGTTCTCGAGTTGATCGCGGGTCTCGATTCGCCTGGCTCCGCGCTGAGCGACCAGACGGTCACGATGCCCTGGCAGCGCTTCAATGTTCGTCGGCAATCAGGCCGTATCGCCGATGGGATTTCTTCGGCCATCCTTCAGGCGGGTGGGACCAACGTCTTCACGCTGCGCGACTTTATGCGAGGGCCGCTACCTCGTGGGCCCATCTCGACGCAAGGGACCCTCGCTGGGAAAACGACGCTGGAGCAGATCGTCCTCGCCTTCACGTCCCCTGAAGATGCGGAAGAGAACACAGCGCAGACGCTTACCACGTTCCAGGACGCGTACTATTCGGACCCCGCGCTTCGTCAGAATCTGCTCGTCGTCGTGCAGTTTCTGAAGAACTTCTCGCTGGGTGGCGCCCCGGTGGACTGGATCTCGATCGCGCCCCTTCGCGACATCATCCCGTGGGCCGGGCAATTTCTCTACGACATCCTCGACAAGATTCAGGCGCTCGTGGACGCCTACAAAGGCTTCCTGGACGAGATTCTCGCGTTCATCGAATTGATTGAGCGCAAGATCAACGCCCTCGAGCGCTTCATCCAATTCCTCATCGAGATCTTGGACTTCATCGAGAGCCTGCAATTCGGCGTGTACCTCCTCGCAGCCAACGGACTGAGCGGCGACGCTTCCACGTGGGTGACCGAGATCGACAACGCGGGCGGGACCAAGCCTTCGAGCGGCCCTGGTGGCTACTCCGCCGGCATCGGACTCGCGTATGTGAGCGTAGACCCCGGTCCGTTCGTCGCTGCTTTCAGCCTGATTTTCGGAGCGTGACTAAAGCACTTTCGTCCTAGGGAGAGAGGAGACAGGGACCTTGAGCCACGACTTTCTGGGCACATTCAACAAGAGCCAGCTGGAGCGCTTCCTTGTGTTCGCGCGATCCCAGCTGCCTCTTGTCGATGCACGTGTGCAGCACCTGGAAGCCGAGCAGGCACGTCAGGGATCTGTGGTGTTCCGCTACGACCAGGGCATCCCCACACAGTTCATGGCAGACCCGGCGGACTCGTACATCGGGAAGCTCCTCGCTGCCTACGAAGTGCTGGGCGGAAATCCGTTCCACGATCTGCGGGTGCGCCTTCGGACGGACCCAGTCTTCGCGATTCGTGGCAGTGAAACAGTGCCCGTCCAATTCATGTCGAACGGTGAGGTTCAAGGTGCGCCCGGCCTTGCTGATGCCCCCACCGCAGAGATCATGCGCCAGGCCAGGGGCTGGCTGGAATCTGTGCTCAACGGTCGTTTCGACCGCCTCGAGCGAAAGATTCGGCGAGCCATCGACTACGCAGACCAGCTGGAGGCCGAGATCACCTATCTCAAACTCGTCACACAGGCCGTATCGGTTGAGGGCTCTTTTGAGCAGCTTGCGGACCAGCTCATGCAACTAATCGCGGACACGAACTATCGGGCGATCTTCGACGACGCTGGCAAAGACCCGTTCGGGCTCACGGTCTACGCCCCCTTCAGCTCGTACGATGCCACGCCGAGCAACGACCCCAACTTGGTGGACCGCACGGCGGGGACAGCGCAACGTCAGAACAAGGGCTACGTGGGTCCTGGGGAGAAGAGCGCATGAGCTACGATCGGCAGATCGACTTCGTGTGTCCGCACATGGTCGTAGAAGAGGCGCTCTACATGAGCGCCGACCGGATGACCGTTCGCCCGATACGCCCAATCGCTGCGGCGAATTCGGTTCGTGTCCGGGTGAACGGTGAGGTCGAAATTCCCTCATATGGCGTGCAACTTCCGGCGGAAGGCCTGGTCGCCAACCGAGGCCCCTACAACATCCGGGTGGGCACGAACGACAGGCTCGTGGTCAGCATCGACAACGGGGCGCCTCAATCGCTTGTCGTTGCCCCGGGCGAGCGGCTTTCTGCCCGTGAGATGGCACGCCGGCTGAACGGAACCGCGCAGGGAGCCCTCTTTGATCTGTCCCCGACGGGAAGGCTCCGCCTGCGGACTCGAAGCGTTGGCGCTGGGGCGACGGCCGTTGTTCGAGCTTCGAACATGGCCGCGACCTTGGGGTTCCCCGTGGACCGTCAGTGGCGAGGCTCCGTTCCGTTCACCGGATGGTCCCTCATCAATGACCCCAACACGCTTTCCGATCGGCCCCTCAGGTTGGTCGTGTTCGATCGACCCTTGATGGGCTTCCGAGACTACGTTGAACTGGACTACGCGACGTTGCGTCAGGAATGCCGTCGTTGCGGCGGACTCGGGGTCGAGAACGACTGGCGCTACGGAGTCGACGGCCAGCTTTTCGAGGTCCGCGACGAGGCCCTTCTCATCCAAGAAAATTCCAAGGCGTCGTTCACGATCCAGGGCTCGAACCCGTTCCACCTTTGGTACGGCACGAGCCTCTTGAATGCGGTGGGCCGCAAGCTATCGATGTCGGGCGTTACGCAGACGTTCATCGTGAACGACATCCGAGAGGCCTTTCGCCGTTGGCAGGACGTGAAACGCCAACAAGAGGAAAAAGTCGGACAAGTCGTCACGGACGAGGAATTTCCGTTCCGGCTGCTGGATGTGCAACTGACGCAGAGCCAGCAAGATCCTACGGTTGTATTTGTGTCCGTGACTATTCAAAGCCGGTCGCAGAAAGCCATCACGATCGATCGCGGCATGCGCATCCCGCATCCCGCGGACCTTCTTGGATCCACCGCTCAGGATGGCGTCATCCGGCAGTCCCTCAGCAATTTCACGCTCACTGGGTAATCGATGGCCACGGCACCGCAAATCCAGCTTCGAGACGGTTCGGGCACGGCTCAGAATGTCGTCTTCACGACGAATCAAGAGTTCGTGACAATCACCGGCACCATCGACGTCAACACCGTGGCCCTCCAGGTTTCGGTGAACGAGGCGCCGTTCGATTCGGACCCCACCTTGGTGGAGTTCAACGGGACGGCCTTCACTTTCCCGAGCCCCAGTTCCTATCCGGACGGCTTTCCGCTCGAGTTGGGTGTGAACAGCATCCGCTTCCGTGCGATCGACATTGTGGGTGCGGTGAGTCCCATCTCGTCCGCCACCATCACGCGGATCCCGCTCTCGACGAGCGGAGAAGAGCTGATCCCGACGGGCGTCAAGATTCGTCGCCGTCGCAACGACATCGACATTCTGGTGGCGAAAGCCCCCACAGACCTCGATGAGAGCATTGCGGGGGTGCTCTTTCGTGGGTTCAACTTCTACGCCTCGACCTCCCCGGCAGGTGCCTCCGGCTATATTCGGGTCAACGAGACGCCGGTCGACACGGAGTCGGCTGTCTTCGATGAGAATCTGCTCGATGTGGACAGCAATCAGGTGGTCTTCACACCTGACGCGCCCCTCCTTCGTGTCCGCGTCAGCCAAGAGGACGGGTTCGGGAACGAACAAGGTTTGGTCCTCGACCGCCTGACCAACATCGGCGCGATTTTGGGCGGCTTCAAGTTCACCCAAACGCTCCAGAGCCGGTCCCTCACCGAGTACTACTCTTTTCGCCACAATCGCCGAGGTGGCATCGGGATTGTGAACGCTGATCGCTTCCTCGACACGCCGGACACGGATCCCCTCTACTACGTCGTCTCCGCGATCTACTACAACCCGACGACGCAGGAAGAGTTCGAGACCCCGTTCAGCCAAGAAGTCATCGGTCTGCCCCTCATCATCGACACGGCCGTTCGAGACTTGCCTGGCCGGCGACAGATTCAGATCGTCCAAGACTTCGTTGGCGCCATTCAGCGCGTGGACCAGGCGATCTCACTCATTCCGGGCTCGACGACCCGTGACGTCAACATCGACCCGTTCTCGTCAGAAGCTGAGCGTATCTGGTTCATCGCGGACTTCGTGCATCGTTCGCAGAGCTTCGTGACGCTACTCCAGATCGACGACGCCAATCAGGACGGCGTCAGCGACCCGGTGGTCGGTACAGCGTACAAGCAGGCCTTGAAGTCTGCCCTCGGCCTTCAGACGGACACAGCCGTCCAGAATCTCATCGACACGCAGTTCGACAAACTCGCGAGCAACGTCAAGAAGACGCGGCTTCCGGGTCGACCCTCGGTCGGTCAGGTGGTCTTCTTCACGACGGTCCGACCCACGCAGAACGTCACGTTCGCGTCGGGGTCGGTCGTGTCCTCGAACGCGGACCCCGAGAACAACCTGCCGTCGGTGCGCTTCATCGTCGGCGGGACCTACACGTTCATCGCGGCGAACGCTGGGGCCTATTTCAATTTCGAGAGCCAGCGCTACGAGATCATTGCCGACATCACGGCCGAGACCATCGGCGGCGCCGGCAACCGATCGCCCAACACGATCCGGAACTTCTCGAATCCCGTCGGTGGATTCCAGGTCACGAATACGGAGCGCACGGTTTTCGGCACGGACCGCGAAACAAACACCGAGCTTGCAGTCCGATCCCAGCTCGGATTCGTCTCGGTCGATACCGGAACCGAGGGCGGCTACGCCGCGACCACGGCCGAGCAGATCGGCATCGTCAAGAGCAAGATCGTCAAGAGCGGGGACCCCTTGATGATGCGAGACTACGACGACGTCCGGCACAAACACATCGGCGGCAAGGTCGACATCTGGGTGCAGGGCCTTCGAGAGCGCACCGTGAATGAGCGCTTTGCTTTCACCTTCGCCGTGGCTCGTGACATCCGGGTGCAGATCATCGACGTCGCCAACCTGATCTTCCGGGCGCTCGACCCCCGCGTGACCATCGACACGCCAATCATCGAGATCCTGGACAACGCGGCCCAGGGCTTCGGGGTTCGCAACGCAACGTCCGGTCTCGACTACGACCTGACGGGCGTCACCATTCTGGACTACCAGACGTTCCAGCTCGACACGGGCATCTCGCAGCCGGCGACCAACATCGACGACGTCGTTTATGCGGACTATCGGTTCCGTCTGGTCAACCGGTTCACGTTCACGTTCCAGCCAGTCCGCCGGGTGACTTCGGTTGTCGGGGAAGTCTCTGGGGCACTGAACCCACTCTTGGGGTACCAGCTCTACAAGACGGACGACCCGCTCCTCGAAGGGGAGAGCACGATCGCCAAAAACTACCTCTTGGTGACTCAGGTGGGCGGCGTGCCTTCTGGGGCCACGATTCCGGTCAACGACGAAGAACACGTCATGATCGGCTTCGAGGAAGAGCTACTCCAGAACATTGGGGTGAACACGGCGACCATCCGTGTCTTTGACGAGACCCGGACGGTGGAATACGACGGCCCAGGGGCCGCGACACCCGATTTCGAGATCATTGAGGGGACCCAGACGTCTCCGGCTCGAATCGTCCGAACTTCGGCTTCGGACATTGTCAGCGGGCAGACGGTCTCCGTCGACTACGAACACGACGAGAACTTCACGGTCACCTATGTGATCAACGACCTTTTGCAGCAGCTCCAGCGCACGGTCAACTCTCGCCGGCACGTCACGGCGGATGTTCTCGCCAAGCAGGCGGTCCTGAATTCGATCGAACTCGAGACCACCGTCCAGCTCAAGCAAGGCGCCTCCAAGGACAACGTGGACCCGGCGGTGCGGGGCAGCGTGAGCCTCGAGCTGAATCAAAAGCTCATCGGCCAAGGGTCTGCTCAATCAGACCTCATCAACGCCATCGATTCGACGACGGGCGTGGACTACCAGGTCATCCCGCTGGCTCGGATGGGCTACGCGGACGGCTCACGAAAGCTTCGGGAGACGGTCCTCTCGTCCTCGCAACGGGTCTCCAGCCTGGACATCGGCGGGAACCAAGTCTTCGTTCTGGCGAACCCACTCAAGTACCCCACGACGGATGGCGGCGGCCTCCTGACGGAACACAAGGGTGTGTTCCAAGACGACGAGCCCATGACGCTCTCGACAGGCATCGCCAATGTCGGCCAGAACGCGAACCAGGCCTTCATCATCGGCAACGCCGGGGCCATCATCACGAACTACAGTGACGACGCCACCCTCATCGCGGCCGGCTTCACGGACCCCGAGGACTTGGCTGCGGAACGCCTGCGCCGAACAGCGAACCGGGTGCTTCTGAGCCTTTCCGGGGCGGGCCTTCCCCCGGATGCGCCCGAGAACCACAAGTACGCCGTGAGTTACGTGATTCGGAACGACCGTGGCCCGCACGACATCACGGCGGCCCAGGTCGAGTTCATCGATCTCGGATCCTTCACGATCACGTATCGTTCCGGGTGATAGCCATGTTTCAAGGAACCGTCTACGGATTGATCGACCCTCGAGATGATAGTCTTCGCTATATTGGGCAGACGCAGGGGAATCTTCCTCGTCGTTTGTCTGGGCACATCTGCGACGCACGCAGAAGAGGTCATTCCCGGCATGTCCTCCAGTGGATTCGCGGCTTACTGAAAGAAGCTCTGAAACCCCAAATTCGAGAACTGGCAAAAGCCTCTTCTTTAGAGGAATTGAACTGTCTCGAGGTGAGACTTATTGCCGAGGCCCGCACTCTGAAGACGCGATTGACAAACCACGCTGATGGCGGAGATGGAACCCCCGGTCGTCCTTTGACGGCAGCCCACAAGGCGAAGCTGCACAGTCCTGAAGTCCTAGCCCGAATGGCAGCAACCCGAAAGGGACAGCCCTCTCCTCGAAAGGGCGTCGTCCTCTCCGCTGAGACCCGCCGAAAGATCAGCCTCGGCAAGCGAGGTAACCGCTGCCGATTCAAGGCTGACGTCTCCACAACCGAGATGCACAGGTTGCGTGCTGAAGGATGGTCCTTCGAGCGAATCGGCGCAGTTTTGGGCGTTTGCAAGAAGACGGTGATCCGTCGTCTCAGGAAGGCAACCACATGAAGAACGCACGCCGCTGGGCCTTCAGCATCATCCACAACTGCCTCGTCCACCCCATGCTTCCGCTCGGTGAGCTTGCCGAAGCGATGGGGGCGAAGCGCGTGGCTGGCTGGATTTACAAGGCCCACGACGTGACGGTCCCCGAGGAGAGGTGACATGGCTCGCTTCACCATCGACCCGGCACGGGTCAACTTCTCGATCATCCCCCGAGGCAAGGAGTACAACCTCCGCGTTCTTCAACGTGCACAGGTCATCTTCTCGAACCTCCTGAGCCTGCTTCCGTCGAACTACGTTTCGTCGGTCCAAGGCCCCAACTACACGAACGAGCTGAAGGCCGTGGCCGTCGAGCTTGCGAAGATCGAGCTGACGCTGGAAGACGTGGACATGGACCGCGACCATCGTCGGACGCGCTCCGAATTCCTCTACAGCATCATCGGCTACATGGTGTTCTTGAACGGACGGCTGCCGGCGCTCGAGTTTGACGACGAAGAGTTTCGGCAGTTCCTGCTGAATCTCATCCGCATCTACTTCCAGGGTTCGGTCCCGCAGTCGATCCGAGATGCTGCGGACCTGTTCCTCACGGACGACTTCACGGTCCTCGAGAACTTCCTGCTCACGCGATTGGGCGTGAGCGGCTACGACATCTCGGATCAATTCGGCTTCCAGGTGACAATCAACACGTCGGGGACGTTCCCTGCGGGGATCTTCGACCTCGAGTCGGCGCTTCGGGTCATTTTGGACGTCATCCGCCCGGCGCACACGCTCTTCACGATCCGGTTCCTGTTCGAGGACGACTACAACCCGAACGACCCGGGGGGCCAGGTCTTGGATGCGATGCGCTGGCGCCTGGCCAGTTACTACTACGACGACTTCCGGTCGTATTGGGGCGGGTTGCGAGACCGGGACCGGCTGGGCCGGAAGGAGAACCGGACCGTCGTCAACGAGGACCATTCGGCCGATTTCTAGGGCTTCTTTTGATGCCCCGTCCAGGACAGGAGAACGTATGAACGTCGGAGAGGCACTTGTTGCCAAAGCCCGCTGCAAAATTCGTCATGATGTCGCATACGACTTCGACGAAAAGCGGCAAATGTACCTCCGGGTGATGGACTTCGAGGAAGAGGTCCCGAACCTCATCCTCGACGGGGGTCGAGTCGCGCTCCACACCTACATCTATGGGACGACAGCGCAGCGAACGTCCGCCGGCCTGTCGGGCGGGGGGTTCAACTACATAGCCCTGACGGACAACGCCTCGGCGCCGGCTGCGGGCGACACCACGTTGACCGCAGAACTTGTCGGAAACGGACTGACCCGGGGCCTCGGCACGGTGACGCTCCCCACCGGCAGCGACACCGTGACCACGGTCGCCCGGCTGTTCACCTATTCGGGCGGGTCCCCGCAAAGCATCCAGAAGACCGCACTCTTCGATGCCGTGGCGGCTGGCCGGATGGCCCACGAGATCCTGTTCACGCAGCGGACGCTCAACACCGGCGACGCCATCACCATTTCGTTCCAGGTGACTGTTGCCTGAGAACCGATGGCGAATTTCACTCGAACTATCAATGATGAAGTCTCGCTGACGGACGATCTCGTCCTTGACGTCGGCGGGTTTGCCGTCATTTCAGAAACGGTCCTGGTCGCTGACAACGCGACGATTCAGCTCAATTACGGACCCACTGTCACCGAGACCGTCACGCTTGCGGAAGCAGTCGGGATCAACACCTCGACGATCCTCACGCTCACCGAGACCGTCGAGGTCATCGAAGAGTTGGAGACGGGGTCCCTCCTCGTTCAATCGGCCGACCCCGAGACCCTTCAGGTCTCCTCGCCGGTTCAGCTTCGCTTCGATGAGGTAACGTCTCCCTCGAATTACGCCATCCGGCCGGTCAGCCCGGGGGCCGTGCCGCCGGTTATCCTCGGCGTTGAGGCCGGCTTCGACATCCTGGATTCAGGTTCGGCCGTGTACGTGCTGCCGCCCGAATTCGCCATGGGCACGACGGCGCTTGCTCAAGGATCCCTCAACGCAGGCGCCTCGAACATCCTCGATTTCTCCGGGGATGCTGCCTTGACGGTGTCGGACATCTCCAACTTCATCGAGATCCAGAACGGCTCCAACATGGGGCGCTACCAGATCCTCGATGTCTTCTCGAGCACGACGCCGAGCCCGCGATTGCGTGTGGTGGTTGATCGTCCGCTTGCCCTGAGCGACCCCAAAAATGGGTACGTCGAGGGGTTTGCCACGGTGGTGGCGACCACGATGACTTCTGTCACGCTACGACTGAGCCATCCCCTGGTGACCGTTGGCGATCCCCTCGTCGAGATCATGCGGGTCGTGAATCGCACGACAGGTCAGCGTTTCGACCTGATCGATGTTTTGGTCGGCGCCACCGTCACGATCGCGCTCCAAGACTACCGAACCTTCCAGGCAACGGTCAATCCGGCCACCTTCACGGCCGTCGTCGGACAGCGTGTTGTGGTCCTGGCTCGGGTCGCAGCCAAGGGAACCTGGCGCCACATCACGGGTGTCAACGAGGTCACGCTCACCACGTCCAAGATGACGGTCGGGGCGAACTACATCTTCGAGAGCACCGGCCTTTTGACCAAAGAGACTCGAGATCCCTACGCGGTCTCGGTCCCTTTTCTGCTGAGTCCGTCTTCGCCGGACCACCCCAGGGTCGAGGACGCGACGTTCTTCCCTGAAGATGGGACGGTCTTGGTCGAGTTCGACCAGCCGATGCGGGTGGACGACGGCCACTTTGGCAATCCGCTCGACTACGTGATCACGGGACCTTCGACGGTCCACGTCAAGAAGGTCTTCGTCAAGAGCCCCACCTCAGTCAGCCTGCACACGACGGGCTTCGGAGCAGGCTCGTACACGTTGACGGTTTCGACGAGCACACCCAAGGACGTCGCCGGCAACCCCATCGATCCGAGCTTCAACACGGCGATTTTCACGGCGGCCGTTCCGGAGACCATCCGCAGCGTCTTCACGGATCGCGGCCCCATCGCAAAGCCTGCGTTGACCCTTCAGACTGGGGTGAACGCGACTCTCCAGACGCACAACGAGGTCTCGCTCCCTGGTGCGACGCTCAACGTCAACGCGATCGGCAAGTACCTGACCTTGAGCGGCGGCTCGCTGAATGGCGGGACCTTCCGAATTGCCTCGGTCATCACGGCCACGCGGGCACGCCTCGCCAACGCAAGCTTCACCCTTCCTGATCCGGACAGCGGAACGCTGACGTGGCGGCTCTTCGATCCCAGGAATGGGCAGATCGCGGACGACCCCAGCGATGTTGTTGTCCGGGTGAACGGCACTCCCGTTGTCGCCGATGCCGTCATCGGGCTCCTCGGGCAAGTTATCCTGCCCACGGCTCCGGACGCGGACGACGACGTCCAAATCGACTACTCCTGGTGCTCGAACCCAACGGTCGAGATTCGGCGCCTCAACAGCAAGGAGTTCAAGCTGAATGCTTGGAACCGAAATGTTGGGGACGCTATCGACAAGAGCCAACACAAGTACCGCTACAACAACGTGCTCGTCATGCCGGAGTCGTACGACCCCGACAACTCGAGTGCTGTCCTCGAGCAGCCGCTGCTGAGGGAGCTGCACTACCGAGCGTACGAGCGGGCCTACACGCCGGTCCTGAACGACCCCTCGTTGCTGCTCCTGAACAGCCCCATCCATCGGATCGCCTACCCTTCGGCCTCTCGCCTCTTGTTTGAGTCGTTCGTGTCCTACGAAGGCGTCGGCCTGCCGGAATCCTTGGTGGTGAATCCCTGGGTCCGAAAAGGAGCTGGCACCGCCGTTGCCTCACTCGGGACGCTCACCCTCACGGATGACTCCACGGGTGGGTTCCCAACGGGACATCCCATCTTTTGGACCCGGCCTATCGACCTCACGTTCAACCATGTGTTCGCCATGTCCTGGCGCTGCTCGTTGGACGTGCTGACGACGTCTGAGGGCGTCTGGACGGGCATCGCGGCTGGGTATTCTGACGACCTCGTTGCGCTGGTTGTCGGGTTCCTTGAGGTCGGCGGGATCAAGAAGATCGGCGTGCTCAAGCGTGGGGCCGGCGACGACCCCACGAATGCCACCGCTTGGACTGGCGGCATCGACAGCTTGGACATGGCGACGGGCGTCGCAGCAAACCTGGACTGGAACGTCCTTCACAGCTTCCGCATCTTCCGCGATCTGACGGGCGGCATCAGCGTCTTCATCGACGGAGATGTGGAGCCAATCCTTCGTGTGGCGCCCGACGAGCTGCCCTACCTGGAGGAACTATCCGGACCCTTCGACTCTATCCAGGGGGCCTTCTTCGGCTCGTTGTCGCGACCTGCGAGAAGCACTTCGGCCTGGGACTTTGTTCGCTACCTGATCCAGCCCACGAACCCGATTCAGACCTCGGTCTCGAACTTCGTGAGCTACGAGGCGAACAACGTCCCCGAGCAGGACGCGAAACCCTGGACGCCCGTCGGCTTCCACGGAACCGAAACCATCACGGGGGGCGACTTCCTCTTGCTCGATTCCACGAGCGCGACGGACGTGGCCACCGCGGGCGAGGTGGGCCTCGTCGGTGGGGATTACCGAGGGTTCGTCCGCTTCGAGCCACTTCTGACCGTTGCCAGCGAGGTCGTTCTCGACGCCCAACTTCAACTCCTCACGCACACGCATGGGGTCTCGCCGTACGGGCTCACATTGGCCGTGGACGATGGCCAACGCCTCATGCAGCTGGCCTTCTTCCCCGACCGTGCCACACCCAAATTCAGCTACGGCGGACGGTCTTTGCCCGAGGACTTCGCGCCATACAGCTGGCAGACGGCTGGCACAGCGCCGGCTGTGATGCAGGGTCGGATCCTTCGCATCTCGGACGCTTCGACATCGGACGGGCGCGTCTACTTCCTCGACGACACGACGCCGCTTGCCTCGGATGACCGTGTACTGGCCTCAGCCTCGGACTACATCCTCGAGTTCCGCTGTCGTGTGATTTCGTTCACGGCCGATGGCTCCGGCTTCGCGGGAGCTTTCGCACAGGTCTACGATTCCGCTCGGCTGGTCGGTGCTCTCTTTGAGGTCATTACGGGTGTCCGCTACGTGACCTTCCACTCGGATGGGACGACCTTGGGGGTCTCAGCCCGGTTCGCCTTCGATTGGGGTGATGGGTCCTTCCACACTTACCGCTTGGTGAAGAGCACGGGTGGCAACCTGGTCTCGCTCTTCATCGACGGCGCCTTCATGGGGTCGTTCGCCTACAGCTCGTTCTCGGCACCGGCCCCGGATCCGATTGGCCAAGTGAGCTTCGGCTCTTCGACGCCGGTCAGCTCGCTCGCTCAATCCGTGGTCGACTGGGCGTACGCCAACACATGGCGAGTCCGGGCCGACCAGAAGCGCTATATGGGGCTCTGGAAGGGCACCGATTCGGATTCGCTCCTCGGCTACCACCTGCCCCTCAAGGTCTCAGGGCAGAACGCTCAGGTGGCGGGCAACGCCCTTGGGGACGCCAACGCAGGGTTCATCGCTGCGGGTGTCGTGGCCGGGGACAAGCTCATCGTCGACACGGGATTGAACCGAGGGGTCTACACGATCGCTTCGGTGGGATCACCCACGACCTTGACTCTGACCACGCCTTGGCCGTCCCAGCCGACTTCGGTGAGCTATCGCATCGCCAAGGAGACGGACTGGTCGTCGAGCCGCAAAGTTCGGCTGACCCGAGATGGCACCGGGGAAGTCGCTATTCTTTTGGACACCGACGTCACGCCGGTGATCCGGGTGGGGTACAACTCGATCGATCTGCCTGAAAGCGGTGTGGGTATCATCAAGGTGCTGGCGAACGGCCTGCCGACCTTCGCGTTCGGCTCGTTCGATGCGGAGAACCTCGAGCAGTCTCGGTGGGATTTCGTCCGCTACGGGCTCACGCGGAACGTCACGGAACAGGGGATTGCTCCGCACCACCAGTTCATCAACCAGTGGAACGTGATGTCGTCGCCCGAGCGGCTCTTCACGATGCTGCCGCACGAGCTGACCAGCTTCAAGAGCAGCTCGACTGGCATCGTCCCCAAGAAGGCCCCCGACTTCCTTGCGGACCCGGGTCTGCCAGCGTGGACCCAGCTGAACCAGAGCACGCCGCTGATGCCGCTGACGCAGTCCTTCGAGGCTCGCGGGCCCTATCCGGTGCAGACGTTCGTCTCGGCGCTGAACCGGCCCGAGGACGTCCTCAACAACGACGGGGACTTCACCCTCAACGACGGCGAGCGGCGATTCGGCTTGGTCATCCCAGACGACGTCCTCTACGCCTCGCTCGATGTGATCGAGCAGGCAGCGGGTGACCTCGAGCTGCTCGCGCCTTTCGACGACGAGTGCGGGGTGAACGTCTCGAACTTCACCTACCAAAAAGAGGTCTGCCTCAACTACGACGGCGCCGTTTTGCCGGAAAACGACACGACAGCGCCGACGAGCTGGGAGCTGGTCAGCGACACGCCGGCCCAAGTTTCCGCGTCCGCCTTTGGCGGCGTCTTGACGTACGGCACAGGATCGACGGGCACAAAGACGGTTTACCGCAACAACAGCCCGCTTCCGGACCATCCGAGCCTTGAGACCGAAGCCTCGTTCCGCCTGCGGGTGCTGAGCGACACCTCAGCCGGGACTGGGGCGTCACAGATCAAATTTGGCCTTTCCGCGCCGGGCATGACCCTCGCGCTCACGTTCGTGACGACGGCCATCGGCGAGCGATTTGTCCTCGTTTTGGACCAGAACAACGGAAACGTTCTCGGATCTGCAAGCTTCGATTTCCTCGACGGCGCCTACCACACGTATCGAATCGTGCGGAATCCGGGCCACGGCGTCGTCCAGGTGTTCGTCGACTCCTGACCGTAGGGTTCCTTTAATGGCGCAAGGATAGCGATGGCTGCCGTAGCTCTCATCATCTTCGACCAGACCGGTGCTGGACCTGCCGGCGAGGCCCTGGAAGGGTCGATCGCGGGCGGTGCCGTAACCGTCACGAACAACGTCAACACGGATGTCCTGTCCTGGCGGATCACGCTTCTCGACGTTCCGCCGGGCTCGGCGCTCGTCGCCGGGACGGTCCTGGGGACGGCCAACAGCGCCACGCCATCAGCCACCTTCACCCCTGATGTCGCGGGCTCGTTCCGCATCATGCTCGAGGTGTTCGCAGCGGCTGGACTCACGGGTCAGAAGGACACGGACATCCGCAACTTCGGCATCCGGAATGCCCGTGGGATCATCATCCCGCCATACCAGAAGTCGCCGGATCCGCTTCCCCTGCCCAGCTCCGGCCAGCCGAGCGCAAAGCCCGATGAGCAGAATTACGGGGGTCAGACTCGTGGCTGGACGGGTAACCGTGGGGACGGACAGCTCGAACAGTTCTTTCTCACCTACGACGATCCGATCCCTCGATCCGTCACCACGACCCCATTCTCGGCGCTTGTGGGGCAAGAGCCGCTCTATGTCGTGAACCTCACGTCGATCGGCGGCAACGGGGTCTTCGACCTGCCGTCCGCAAACCTTCGAGTGGGCTTGCGCATTCATGTCGTCGCCTTCGGTGGCGCAGCCACCAACATCGTGACGGTGAACCCGCCAGGTGGGCACAACATCGCGGGGCTCTCGAGCGTGGCGATGTTCTCTGGTGGCAGCGGTGTTTTTGTCTACCAAGGTGGCACGAGCTGGGTGATGCTCGGCGCCAAGCGAGATCGCTACGAGCGAAGCATCGTCGCGAGCCTGGAGTCCACGGAGCAAACGGGTTTCACGGCCATTGGATCAACCATCATTGACCCGGCTGAATTCGTGAACACCTCGAGCGTGGTCTGGCAAGCGATCATCGAGACGACGAACGCGGCCGACCCGGCAGAGATTCGGCTCTTCAACGTGACGACGTCCACGGTGGTTGGTTCCTCCGTCCTCAGCACGGCCAGCCTCTCCCCTGTGTTGGTGTCGGCCGCCGTGACGTTGGCCGCGGGCGTCAACCTCTATGAAGCCCAACTTCGACTTCAAGCCACGGGCACTCCCAACCGGGCCACGTGCAAGCAGGCGCAGTTGATCATCAGCTGGCTCCAACCCTGAGGCAGATGTAAATGGCCACCACGAACAACGTTATCGTTCCGAATCAGCAGCCCCTCAACGGAATCGTCGTCCCTCCACAGGTTTTCAACACGGTGTGGAAACTCACCCGTGGCATGAAGAAGGCTGGCTGGAAGTACAAGGCGAGCGGGGACGGCACCAGCAAGAACACGTCTTCCGATCCGAGCGCCGATCTTTGGGGTGACGCGGGTACGGTTTCGTCGAGCGGCGCCTCGGCCAGCATCACGGCCAACACTCGAGGGCGCGCGACGGTTCAAGGACTCTCGGGCATCACGGCGCTCGACAAGGGACGCTTCTTGAGGGTCCAAGGATCCGGCTCGGGCAACAACGGCTATCACCAGATCGAAGAGATTATTTCCGGCACGAGCGTCAAGATCGACGCCCGAACGGCGACGATCACTTCGCCCGACGCCAACAACGGGTCGTTGACCTGGGACGTCCACGACCCCCTCGGGACGACGTATCCGACGGCGTTGAACTCGGTCGTTGCGTGGTGGACTGCTCAAGGGCCGTCGATCATCAAGATCCCGATCACGGCAGCTCCTGCTGCGGGGCCAGCGGGATTCACCTTCCTTCGTGGCGAGAACATCGTCCAGTCGACGACGGGCTTCGAGGGCGAGATCATCGGCTTCGTCTACTACTCGGGCGCGGGTTACCTCACCGTGGCCCCCCGACTTCGTGGAACGGGCGCCGGGGTATTCGGTCTCACCACGGGCGAAGTATTCACGGGCGGCACGTCCGGCGCAACCGTCACGCAGAACGGCACGGCTCTCGAATACCGCTACGAGGTGACCTTCTGGAAGGCTGCGAACACGACACAAGGGTTGGTCTTTGTCACGCAAGCCGAGCCGGTTGCTGAGGGGGCCGCGAATCTCTTCTCGGCCTTGGCAGCTTCCGCCGGTTGCACGGCAACCGTGGCTCCTGGTGGTGGCGGCACGGGCAACGCGTTCCCAACGTTTGCGTGGGTTCAATGGGGATCGGCGGCGGCGATTGCCAACGCCATCGCGTGGGTTGGAGCGGGGCAGGCAGCATTCGCGCCTTGGGGGAACACACAGATCATCTGTGTCGATTTGATCGAAGAGCAAAACTACTCCGCGGACGGATCCTGGATGTGGATCATCGGATCTCTCGGGACAAGTTCTCCCCCGGGCGGCGGAACGAAGGGTCTTGGTTTCGTTCGCTGTGACGATGGGGAAGACGGCGATCTTTCGCCCTACGTCACGATCGCTCCTGTAGGCACCAAGACGATCTATACAACGATTGCTACGACGGGCCGAACCAATGCCGGGACAATCGATAACGGAGGTTCTATCATCAGCGGCGACCAATTCTCGCTAACATCGATGCAGACTACGACCACTCAATACGTCATGTACGCGGGCTGGTATCGTCGGGGGCTTTCGTTGGAGCACTTCGTCGAATTTGAAATCGCGGCTTTGCGACCTGTTCAGTCCAGCACCACGAGCTTTCTGATGAACAATGCGACGGGCGAAGGAGATCGCATCGTCACAGCGCCACAAGCGACAATCATTCGCGAGCCCGTCTGGGTCGTCTGTTCCTTCGCGGGCGGAAACAAGATGCGGAAGGGCACTCTTCGCTGGTTCTACACAGTGGGCCCAGGCGGTGGCGTCGGACGTCTTCTTGATGGGGCTCGCTGGGCACAGATCTCATCGACCTTCGGTGCCTTTGTTGTTGGCCCGTGGGATCCCACAGTCGCGTTGCTCATCGCTTGAGGTCCCTTGGCCACGCGACTCTATTTCACAGCGTTGCAGACGTTCACGGTTCCAGCGGATCCGTCGTGGGAGCAGACCGCGAACGCCGTCATTCGCGTCCTTTCGACCGTCAAGCCCACCGCCATACCCTTTGCAAGTACGGTCATCAGCAAAAGTGTCGCCACCAACCCGGGGGACATCTTGATGGGCCAGTTCATCTCGGGCGCGCTTCAAGCGCAGACGATCACCGGGGATGTCAAGGGGATCATTCGTGCGTTGGAGAGCGCAGCGTCAACGGATGCCCACGCCCAAACAAACATCCGCGTGGTCACGCCAAGCGGCACGACTCGAGGGACGTTGCTGGCACATGACGCCAGCGCACTCACGAGCGAATTCTCCGCCACGACGCTTACGAACCGCAAATTCCCGCTGGCCTGGGCCGGGTCTGGCACAGCTCTGAGCAGTGTCGCTGCGGAAGATGGCGACCTCCTCGTCATCGAAGTCGGCTTCCGTGGTTTTACGGCGTCCGGGCCCAATTGCACGCTCGAACTCGGGGGCACCGCAGCCACCGATCTCGCCGAAGACGAAACCAGCACGACGCAGCTCACCCCCTGGTTCGAGTTCTCGGCCGACCTCCTCTTTCAGGACTTTTCGGGTCGCATGGGAGAGGGTACGGACTTACTGACGCAGCTTGGCAAGAGCGACCTTCCCACCTATCTGAAGGCCGAATCTTACGCTGACGGCGCCTCTGTCCAGGACCAGGACGCGTACCCCGAGTTCCTTCCTTCCCAGCGAAGCTCTCGCATGGACCCGATGCGCATTGAAGCTGGTGGGGGAATCGCGATCCGTCCCTTCGGGTACTACGGCGACTTCGCGGCCGTCCTCGAAGGCTCTGTCCCCTCACTGCGGGATCCCCGAGAGACCGTCAACTTCACGGCTGGGAGTGCCGCGACGCAGTTTTACAAGATGCGGGCTCTCGCGAACCCGGGCCCCGGGTATTTGACCTGGGTCGTCATGACCACCCCAGACTTCGCAGGTGCTCAGGCACCGGGAGCCATTCAGGGCGGAACTGCCGTCGTCGCCGACGCCTGGTTGGAGGTGTAGCGTGGGATTCGGCGGAACTCCGTGGGGCGGCGGACCGTGGGGCGGCTTCAGCGCAGACGGTCCCATTTTGCTGTCCGAGACAGTCACGCTCGGCGAGGGGTTGACTGTCAGCCTGCCGCTCCTCGTGGTTGCGGCGACGCCGATCAATCCCTTCATGGTCGAGGTCACGTTCTCGCACGACCTCGATCCGTTCTTCGCGGCGAACTTCAACCCGGCCAATTATTCGATCTCCCCGACCCTCACCATCCTTTCGCTCATCCCAGGGTCGGGTCCGAATAGCATCCGGCTGAACACCGCCGAGCAGGCACCGACGAACTATCTCCTGACGGTCGTAACTGGACGATCCGTAGCGTCCGACCTGCTGACGCCAGCGCCGCAGATTGCCCCCTTCGCCGGGTTCTACGTCACGCCCCGCTTCGTGGCCGCAGCTCAAAGCGACCGCAAGGTCATGCTCGTCTTCTCGACGGCCATGCTGCAAAACTCGGCGTTCTCGGACCCCAACAGCTACCAAATCCGGGATTTCCAGGGCAACATCATCCCCATCCTGACGGCAACTCCGCAGGGGAACGCGCCCATCTCTCGAGTGACGTTGGCCCTCGATGCCGACCTCGAGAAAGGCGGCTACTACGTGGCTGAGGTCGACCCTTCGATTCAGACCACGGGCGGCCTCAGCATCACGCCCCCGATCGATGTGTTCCGCTGGAATGCGATGGAGGCCCCCATCAACGTGGGGCCGATCGTCATCCCCATCGAGAACTTCAGCGGTGAAGTGACTACCGGGCTCTTGGGGCAGCCCGCGGGCCAAGTCTTCTTCAGCCCGGCCTTGGATGTCTCCTCACCGAACTCGATCATCCAGGTCGAAGACGTGTCGCTCTGCACTCGGGCGTTTGATTCCTACGAGTTCCCGAATCCGCCCGATCCGACGCCGTTTTACCTCTTCGGCGGCGGGCCTGTGTCGCTTCTCGGGGCTCCGGGGATGGTCCTCTTCGCGCCGGCCGAACGCCTTGGACAAGCTCGTGTTGAGGTCCGAGATGCCCGAACGGAGCCGATGCCCTCGTTCACCGACGGGTTGACGGAGATGACGCTCTTCGAGCCCATCGACATCACACGCGGCGGGTTCCTCAACGACGACCGATGGCACCTCTTGGATGGGTCGCCCACGGCCTTCACGACCTTGGACAATTTGACCCCTGTTGGTCCGGGGCCCACGGAGTACGCGATCTTCCCGTACGACTTGGTTCAGGCCGTCGACCAGGTCCAAACGATCTCGTCGTGGGTGCGCTCGATGGTGGATGCCGTTGTCGTTGCGGATCAGACCACCGTCGAGGTGACACGCTCGGTTTCGGATTCCATCGCCATGGTTGATGAGGGGGAAGTCTTTCTAACGGGCGGGTTCACAGAGGAGTTCTCCCCGGAATTTGAGTGAACCCCCCGATAGGTGGCGGTTCTCTTTATGCACTCTTCTCGGGTGAAACCCAGAGGAGATGCAGATGAGAAAGACGGAGGCGCTGTCCCCGCCCAAAGAGGCGCGATTCTCGGCAGCTTTCGCAGTCCAGAGCGCCGAAGACTTCAGCGGCATCGGCATCCGAGGTGACGTTTCGCTCACCCTTCGGGACGGCCGCACCGGCGAGGTCCACTTCGAGTGGGAGCGCAAGAACCTGGTTGTTTTGGACGCCAGCATCCTCATCGCGCGCCTCATGAAGGACAACGCGGAACCCCCCAAGGGGATCTACGCCCTTGCGGTGGGAACGGGCGACAGCGGCTGGAACCCCATGATCCCGCCCGCGCCGACCACGAGCCAGCGAGCGCTCTACTCCGAGATCACCCGGAAGACATTCTCGAACACCCAGTTCATCAATTCAGGGGGTGCCCCGGTGGCCTACCCCACGAAGGTCGTCGACTTCACCACGATCTTCACCGAGTCCGAGGCAGTCGGCCCGCTCGTGGAGATGGGCCTGCTCGGGGGTAACATCTCCACGAACCTCGCCGTCAAGAACCCCGTGTCGCCGCCGAACGGCGCTTACGACGCGACGGTGAACCTCACCAACTTCGAGACTTTGGTGAATTTTTTGACTTTTCCAGTAGTGAACAAACCAGCTACTTCGACGATGCAGATCGTGTGGCGTCTCACGTTCTGAGGTCCCCATGCCGCACAAGGACCGAGAACAGCGAAACGCCTATCACCGGGCGTACAGCAAGGCCAACAAGGCTGTCGTCACTGCTCGCGTTGTCGACGCCCATCGTCGCTCTCGACACGAGCGCTACGCCAAGATTCAAGCGATCAAGGAAGGCTCGTCCTGCACCGACTGTGGGGTTTCATTCCCCTACGTCGTGATGGACTTCGACCACCGGGATCCGTCTCTGAAGGTCGATGACGTGTCGACGCTCGTGAAGAACTACACCCCTTGGGATCGGGTGCTCGAAGAGATTGCGAAGTGTGACCTCGTGTGCGCCTGCTGCCATCGTCTTCGAACCTACAAGGGCCAGAAGGCATACCGAACGCGACGGTTCAACCATCACCGTGCGGCCCTCGACGAGCTGAAATCGACGACGCCTTGCCTCGACTGCGAAGGCTTGTTCAAGCCTTCGCAGATGGACTTCGACCACCTTGGGGACAAGGTCTTGAACGTCGCCCAGCTTGTTGGTGGCGAGACCGAGGCGCTCCTCAAGGAATTGGGGAAGTGCCACCTCGTGTGCGCCAACTGCCATCGGCTTCGCACCTCGATCCAAGAGACTCGAGGCCCCAAACGATTGACCCTGAGTCCGGATCGCTTGATGTGGTCCCGCCGTCGGGTCGGAAGCCCTCAGACAATCATTTCTGGTGAGGTCTCGCGATGACGACGAAGAACTATGGCGCCGCGGTCTCGGGGTACCGGGATCCTGAAGACCGTGCTTGGGAGACCACGGTCTACCAAGCAGGTAAGCCGGTTTTGGACGCCGAGCTGAACCTTGCCCAGGACACCGAGCAAGACATCGAGCTGCGGTTCCGACGGCGGGTGATGCCGTCTGGCTGGCTCGCAGCCGACATCATGAACGTTCGAGCCGGAACGACCGGCTTGGGTGCCATCGCGACCGGCAGCACGGCCAACAACCTCGTGGTCACCAACGACATCCGGGCCCATGTGAACGGCTGGCTCATCCGTGTGGCCAGCACGGGCGCGACCTCGAGCAACGTCGTCAGCCTTGGCGCATCGCCAGCTGGTGCCGGCGCCAAGCGCACGGACCTCGTGGTTCTCGAGGTCTGGCGTCGGCTCTTGTCTTCGTCTCCGTCGACCGTGGGCAAGAGCGGCTCGGGCCGAATCTGGTGGAACGGCAACGTGAAGATCGACGGTGGTGATGATCTGACCCTCAACTTCGCGGACGACATCCTCGATGTGACCGCTGGCGCCGAGACGACGAAGCGCGTCCAGATCCAGTACCGACTTCGCGTGATCTCGGGGATCGACCTGTTTGCCTACCCCTACGGCATGAACGACCCCGCCGTGGTAGCTCGCTCGGTCCCGCCGAACGCAGCTACGCCGGACGGCAACGTGACGGTCCACACGTACACGAACCAGAGCACCAACGGGGACCCAGGGCTTTGGCGAGCTGGCGACGGGGACCCGTCGAACACGCTCGGCACGGTCGACGGGTACATGTACGCGATTCCGCTGGTGGCAGTGCTTCGTCGAAACACGACGGCCTTCAATCGCAACACCAACCACAACGGTGGCGTTGCGACCCCAGGCCCGTCGGATCGACCGGACGGCCTCTTCCACGACATCATCGACCCTCGCGACGTTGTGGACCTTCGCCATGGGATTTCGCCGACGGGTTGGAACTACCAAGAGATCGGTGAGCGGAACTTCAACTTCTTGCTCGACAACGAGCTGGTGACGGAAATCCTGACCACCACCTTGGGCGGTGGCGTCAACGGTCACTTTCATCTGTGGGCGGATGAGATCGGGATCACAAACGCTCATGGTGGCGACGGAACTACGACGGGCGATACGCCAGGTGCGGAGTTCGTCGCGGAGTTCGATGCCGTCCGGCGAAGCTTCTCTGATCGCTTCGTTCGAGAGACCGTGACGCTTCGATACGTTCCAGCAGACGGCTCGGGTGGCGGCCCCAACTGGGCCAACAACGACGTCATCACGATCGACCCCACGGCGCTGCCGATCTACCCGTACACAGCCTTCAACTGGGCAAGCTACGCTCCGGCCAACATCTCGTTCGTAGACATCGCCAACGCCACGTTCATCGGCATCGGTGCCACCAAGGATCAAGCCCCGGTTGGGCCGACCGCAAGCGCGACGGGCCTCGGGACAGTCCCTCAGACCAGCGCCACGTTCAACGTGGGTACACTGCCGGCGGGCATCACAGACGAGCCGCTCTATCTCCGCGTCGTCATCGGCTTCCCCAAGGGCGTCGGCCTGTCGAAGACGCCGACCCTCGACTTGGGCTCGACCGGTTTCATCATCAACAACCCGGGGCAGCTGCCTGCGGGTGCTCCGGTTCTCTACGAAGCGACGCAGGTGCAGAGCCTCGATGCGCCTCACCGCGAATTGTTCCTCACCTATCGAACGGTGACGCAGACGACATCGTTCTCGGTCTTGAGCGGCGGCACGACCTCGGACATCGTGATGCCCGAGCGTGTGCTCAGCATCAGCTCGGTGCAGGTGAATGGCGGTGCCTACGGGGGATCGGTGACGATCTCCACGGACGGGTACAGCCTCAATTACTCGGTTCCGCTGAACCCGGGGGACGAGACCACGGTTCAATACAAGGCCGTGCGCCCGTTCCCTCAGAACGGCGAACAGATCACGCTTTTTTACTATGCCAACGCAGCCCAGACCGCTCGAGAGGCGCTCATCGGAACGTCCCTCGCAGCGATTCCGCGCTGGGTCTCGAGCCATCTCTACGTCATGACGGTGGGCTCGGGATCGGACGCCACCCAGTATCCGTTTCCGAGCGGGTACGTGCAGATGCCGGGTGTCTATCCGACTTCGGGCGGAACGTTCACGGGTGACCATGAAGTGGATGCCCCTGGGCGTCTCGTCCTTCAGAGCTTCTCGACGGACGGCGGCTTCGTGAAATTGCCGACGCTCGTTCCGATGGTGCCAAACCCGGACCAGTGGAGCTTCATTCGGGCGCCTGGTGATGTCGACGCAGAGGGGCGTTCCTACTTCAAGGAAGTGCCTGGCGGCACGTATCTGCCCAACGCGTTCGCGGAGCCGATGGCGGCCAAGGTGAAGCACCGGGTGGCACTTCCTGTGCTGGCCGAGCTGACGGCAGACTCGCCCCTTGGGTTCAAGGGCCAGCTCGTTCTGATGGTCGTGGGGGCGTGGATCAGCGCCGAGCCTGGAGATGGCGAATCTCCGAACGCGGTGGCGTTCAACCCCACGCTCTCGGCCAACACGACTTCGGTCTCTGTGTACCGGCTGAAGGGGAACCTTCTCAACAACAGGATGCAGTGACATGCCGTCAAACGCGAACCCAGTAACGACAGTCCTTCCCGGGTCTGGGCCTCAATTATCGGGCGGCAGCGGTGGCGCGGGCAACGTGGGTGCGGCCCTCTTGGCGCACATCTCGGATCCGACGGATGCTCACGCTGCGTCAGCCATCGGCTACTTGGGCGGTGGGACGTGGGCCGATGGCGTCACGAACCCGGCCGCGACTGTCGAAGCCCAACTCGACAAGGTCATCATAGACCTTGCGACAGGCGATGGCGCCGGGAAGATTCAATACAACGGCGGCGCCGCTTGGGCGGATGGGACGACGAACCCTGCGGCGACGCTGGGCGTCCAGCTCGACAAATTCATCACGGATCTGAGCGCGATTACGGGCTCGACGGGCTCTCACAAGATTGGGGTCGACGACCTCACGAACACGAACGTCGCCATTCCGGCGGGTTCTCTCTGGGATACGCTGACGTACTTGGTTCTGGCTGAGAACCACCAGTATTTCGAGAACTCCACCTGGGCGGACGGCACGATCGTGCCCGAGGCTACTGTTCAAAATGTCATCGACAACATCGTCCAGTCGCTGGCCAGCATCGCTGCCCCGAACGGCGGCACCCGGAGACTCGGCGGCGAGCAGATCGTCAACACGTCGGCGACCATCACGGCCGGCACGCTCCTCAGCCAGCTCACGCTCCTGTCTCGAGCTGCGAACCTTCAGTACAACCCGGGCCCGGCCTGGCTCGGTGGCCGAACGAACGGCGCGACGACCGTCCAACTTCAGCTCGACAAGATCGTCAACGACCTTGGGGCCACGACAGCCGCCGATGATGGTGCTGAGCGTATTGGGGCCCAAGTTGTCGGCGCCTTGGCCGCGGGTTCCGTTCGTTCGCAGCTGAACGAGCTGGACGTCAACTGGGGCAAGACAGACCGCAACAACACGTGGTCGAATACCCAGAACATCGAAGGACCCGCGGGCGACGTCTTCGCTTCTTTGGCGATGGATATCACTCCGGCGGATCGCAAGCTTATCCTTCGGTCGCGCATGGTCACGACCGCCGCGAACGTTTATTTCCGCATCTACTCCGACCGAGACCGCCCCGGGTACGTCGTCACCTACAACTGTTTCTGGGACACGGTTTCTTCGCTTTGGGGTGCGGACGACACGACGGACGCCGCATCTCTCTGGCGGATGGACGACCTCTCCGCTCGCTTCTATCGGAAGACCACCACTTCAACGGCCTGGACGATCGACGACTGGGATGGGAACTCCTCGTTGAGCTACCAGCAGATGACGCTGGGCAACACAACCGTGAGCGGTCCGGCTTCCATCGTCTGTTCCATTCAAATGGAGAACCCCCGTGTTCAGTTCCTGAATACGGCGGCAGCGACTGGCTCGGACTCGAACCCTCCTGAAACCCAGGGCGTCATCAACGAGCTGCGTGCGAAGAACATCCCCAAAGCTTGGGGGTGCATTCGCTCGGGGGCGACGCCCCTTGCGTTGGCAGGCTTCAACATCGCGGATGTCGATACGACCGGTAACACGTGCACGGTTACGTGGGCGAGCGGCATGGACGATGACGACTACGCCGTCGCCATCATTGGGATGTCGAGCGAGCCGCACGTTTGCTACGTCACGGCCAGAACGAACACGACGGTCACTTTTGAGGCGTACGACGCTCAGGCCAACGCCCAGATCGACCTCAGCGCCAGCACGCGCATCTACTCCGTGATTCTCTTCGGCCGTCAGGACTCGTGACATGATCCAGAAAGTTGACCTCCCCGGTTCCCAGCGGCTCGCCGTCATGCTCGATGTCACGGCGAGCGGGAACAAGATCCAAATCGCCGGTGGCAAATTCAAGGTGGCCGGCGTCGAGTACACGCTCACACCCCAAGAGATCACGCTGTCGTTGCCGCCTCCGGATCTTCTCTCGGTGCAGGCATTCTTGGCATGTGACAAGGATTCCTCGACGCCGTTCCTGATGGTGGACGAGGCTCATCGCGTGAACGGCGCCTTCGACCACTATACATGGGTGGAGAGTGGCCCAAAACCGCTGCATCGTCTTCTCGTCGTCAACCTGACCCCCGCGAATTCGAGCCTCGATGAGGCCACCGTCAAGGTGTTCTTGCGAACGCCCCCACCGCCAAAGGAGGCCGCCAATGGCTGAGGCTCGACGAACGCACCAGCTTCCGGGCCAGGAAGCCAAAATCCTCGCAGCTCAAACAGCTCGAGGGGTCACACTGAAAACGTTCGAGGATCTGACGGCTCCGGAGAAGGACCAACTTCTCAAAGCTGTCGCACTTCGGCTCGGCATGATCGCGCCCAGTCGCCAGGAGGGCTGAACGGTGTCAACGCTCTTCATCATCGATGGCCACACGAATCCCATCGCCAACTCGGACATCAACGAGGTGCGGTACAACACGACGCAGGCACCACTGACGGGAAATTTCATCGTTCGCGTCCCAAACGACATGGCCCTCGCAGAGAACCCGTCGAACTTGTCGGGCCTTCTGGCGGCCAAGTACGCCGCCTGTCTGACCTTCTTCTCAACGTTCGCGAACATCGTCTTCGAGGACTTCACGGACACGCCTGGCATCGACAACCCCAACTCGCCGGGCACATTCGAAGGGATCCGCTGCACAACGAGGGTGGGCCCTCGGATCGGCGGTTCGGGAGGCATCCTGCGTACGGACACGGCGGTTCTTGGCGGCCCCCCGTCGATTGTCGCGGTGACCTGGGAGGTTTTTCAGGTCGCGACCACGAACCCGCCGACGGGCCGGTTGACGCAGCAATTCAGTGAGGCGCCCTCCTCGAACTTCACGGCCGAAATCAGCTTCAACAACGGCGGTTCTTGGACAGCCGTGACCGACCGGTCGATCACCAACATCGCGGGCGGTGACCAGGGCACGAACATGGTCTTGCGGTTCACGAACAGCTCGGCTGTGAATGCTCAGTGGCTCGGGTCTTGGGCGGTTCTCTTCTGATAGCCCCGCCTGTGTCGAGATGGAGATGAAAACCGATGCCCGCTAATTTCGGAACCGGGGTCAGCCGCGTCCTCAGCCCGGCCCAGGCGAATCTCGTTCAGGTCATCTGGCAGCAGAACAAGCCGCCGCTGGATGCAGACCTGAATCTGATGCAGCAGCTCGACGACGACTGGCGCCGGGTCATGGCGCTTCGTGGCACCCCGTCGGGTTGGCTTGGGAGTGCAACCAACGCGCGCCAGAGCTTCACCACGAACGCGACTTGGTCCAACTGGTTCAAGTTCGGGCAGCAGCGTTCCGGTGAAGAGCGCGCCATCGAGTGGGCGTGCGTCAACGGTTGGCTGGTTCCGGTCGCTGGGACACTGACAGGCACGCCCCCTGGTTCGCCCGACGATGCGAGCACGTGGAACCGCATCACGCTCGATCCACCCCCGGCGAACTCGGGTGATGCCCGCATCGACTTCGTCTTCCTCGAAGTTTGGCTGGCTCGCACGCCGCCGAACCCTTCGACCAGCAACAAGCCGGCAGCCACGGGCATCTGGCGCTACGGCAACGTCGAAGGCGGGTTCTCCTTCCTCTCGGACGACATGCAGGATCCGGCCCTCGGTTTCGAGACCACGCAGCGGATCCAGCTCCAGTATCGCATCCGTGTGGTTACCGGCCTCGTGGGCCTCTCGAGCTACCCGGACGGGTTCGACCCGACAGTCGTCAAGGCTCGTGGCGCTGCGACGGCAAACACGGCCTACGTCTTCGAGAACATGCGTGAGACGTTGGGGGACGAAGGCCTCTGGCGTGCTGGTGACGGGACGGCCAACGCCCTCGGAACAGTGGACGGCTACACCTACGCGATTCCGATCGCCATAGTGTTCCGCCGAAACACTGTGGCTTGGGACGGGGACCCGAGCCAGAACCTGAACGGCGCGTTCAACCGCAACCCCACGGCAGTGGACCGCACCAATTACAAGACGTTCTCGACAGTGCCGACGCTCTCGGGCAACATGACGGACGCGGCCCTGACACTCGGGCTTGTGTCGGTGGCGAACATCCCGTTGCCACTGACCCCGGCGACGCCTGTCCTCATCCAGGTGGGCGACGAGATCATGACTTACTCGGTCATCACGGGAACGACGATGACGTTGTCCAGCCGTGGCGCGCTCGGGACCAAGGCCGAGGCACACAAGGCCGGGGCCACGGTCAAAGTGCTCTCGGGTCGCCCCGACGGGCTCTACTCGGACCAGATCGCCAAGAACGACATCCTCGATTTGCGGCATGCCGTGAACCCGAACGGGTTCGACAACGACACGCTCCTCAAGGGGAACTTCGACAAGCTGCTCCGTGGTGAACTACGAAGCAACTGGAAGCGCAGTGGCGGCGGGCCCCAGGGTCCCTTCGTCACCTACCAGGACAAGATCAGCACGTCGGCTGCGGCCATGGGCGTGACCAAGCTCGACGGGCCAGACAATATCCGCCAGGTCTTCTCGGACGCTGCTGTCCAGCAACCGCTCGAGGTCATCCTGACGCCGCCAACGGCGACGGGGCCGACCCAATCGGTCACGACGACTTGGGGGTTGAGCCTGACAGCAACGGCCAACGCTTCGTTGTCCAACAACTTCCAAGCGGGCGACGTCATCACGATCCCAGTGGCCCAGCTGAAGACCGGGCTTCCGGGTTCGGATGCGGACCAAGTTCGATTCTTGGGGTCGGCAGATGGGACGGGCTCGGTTCGCCTGCGGGTGGACGGGGACTACTTCGAGCTACAGGAAGGCGTGCACTACTCGGTGACGGTGGCGCCGACGTCTTCGACGGATCTTCAAATCACGCTCATCGCATCGCCGGCCTGGCCGACGACCCGACGGCTCTACGCCACGGTGAACGTGCTCTATGGACCGGGACGAGGCATGAGCCGTCGTCCGGACAGCATCCACAGCATCGCGTACCTGAGCGGCGGCGCCGACATCATGACGCAGCAGGGTGGCGTTCCGAGCGACAACACGCCGCTTCGAGCCGCCTGGGGTCCGCTTTGGAGCAAGTTCCGGGACGAGCCTTTTGGGACTCTCCTGCCGGTGACTTCCGAAGCGTACGCCGATCCGGGGAGCCGCACCATTATCCTCACGCCGTTCCGGCGCATCGATCAGCCGGACGTGTTCCGGACGATCGACGGGACTTCGGCGAACCTCAACACGGACGTGCCCGTCACGTCTGGATCGGTTGGTGTGGCCAACGGCTCGACGACATTCACGGACGGCACGGCGACCTTCAGCGCTGACGGCGTGGTGGTTGGCGACGTCATCCGTGTCACTGCTCCGGCCTCGGTGGCCGGGGACTACCGTGTCGCCTCAGCTGTCGGTACCACAACGGTCGTCATGGATCGTGTGATGACGACGGCGACCAACATCTTCTACAGCGTGTACCACACGCAGGGGCTCATGCCTCTCAACGACCTGTCGGGCACTGCCAAGTGGACGACGACGGACCCGTTGAATCTGTTCCGCGGGACGACCTTTGGGGATGCCCCACGCAAGAACATCTGCGTGACCATCCCGCGGAAGTTGATCCCGGGTTGGGGCGAAGTGCGGGTCCCCATCATCCACACGGACACGTCTACCTTCGACGAAGGCATCAACTTCTTGGTGCTCACCACGAAGGGGAACCGGACCTCTAAGCCCAACAGCGAGCGCAACTTCACCCCGTTCTCGAACGGGTCGCTGTCGTACGCTCCGTTCTCGACGTTGGACCTCAACACCATCTCGACGGCGGCGGCCTACAACGCGACCTTCACGTACTCGGGCAACAGCTTCGCCGGCTGCCGGTTCTTCACCGACACACGAGGCTTGGGCCGCCAAGGGTTGGAGTTGCCCCCGTTCTACGGCATCAGCCGGCTCTTCGCTGTCTACGAGGCCGAGGACTACAAGGCCAACGGTTCGGCCTATGATCCCACGACGCGTGAATTAGTCGGTGGGGCCACGAACCTCTTGCGTCAAAACGTGACGGGGGCGACCTTCTGGATCGAGTCCGACGAGGACAACGACAGCACGTTCATCTTGAACGCGGACTGCATCGATCTCTCGAAGAGCCCGACGACCATCGCAAGCTTCGCTGCGGGGAACTACGTCATCGAAGCGAACATCTTCGGCTTCGACCGTGGGAGCTTCGAGAGCGACCAGGACTTCCGCCTGGTCCTCACCCGTGAAGTGATTGCGCTCGATGCCACGCAGGCGGGCTCGGCAACACGAACGGACAACGTCAGCACGGGTGTCGACGCGGATGTCGCAAGCCCAGACCTAGTGGTTCCGGGCCCGGCGACGGCCTCGGATGAGATCGCGATCAATTACAGCCGCACGCCCTACCAAGGGGATGCCTGGGGCAGCCAAACGGGGCACCAGGACATCGGGCACTTCCCGGGTCCGCTGACCTCGGGGACGGCTTTCCAGATCGCGTCCACGGTTCTCGACGACCTGAACCTGACGCGGCCGAACCAGAAGCCGCTCGAGGTGCTCAGCGCCGTGTCCTTCGCCACGACCTTGGGGACGGGGCGCATGGCGGGCATCAGCGAGTTCGGCAGCTCCCCGTTCAACGTGACGAACTTCGGTCGTGAGAACGGAACCGAATACCCGCCGGATTCAGGGATCGACGCTCGACCGGGCCTTCTGCTGAGCGCTCTGACGGCAGCCGAAGGCAGGGTCACGCTCGGGACCGAGTACGCGGGCTGCACCGAGCGCCTTCCCATGGGTGCGCTCTTCCGGGACAAGGACTTCCGAGGTGGCTCTGTGTCGGGTTCGGGTGATGCCGACTTCGACGCAGCCCTCGACGTCCCCCTGAAGATCATCTTCGACCGGGCGCCGGCTTTCGGGGCCACGGGTGTGGCACCGTCGTTCTCCGAGCAAGAAGAGATTGCGGTCCACACGGTCTCGATGGCATCTGGGCAGCCGGGCGAGCTGGTCGTGCATGTCGACGGCGAGCAGGGCAACTACAGCCTGCTCACGAACTTCCGGACCCATCGTGGCGGCTCCGCCTTCTCGGCGACGGCTCCTCGCCCGGGCGGTGAAATCCAGGCGACCTCGCTGAAGGCAGGGTCTCACCCGGGAACGCCCCATGTTCTCACGGGTGTTGCGATGCTCGTCAGAAACGCAGTGACGAGCATCGGTAGCAACGAGGTCTCGGCCGGTGGCGAGATCATGATGCTCGTCGTCACGATGGCGCATCAGCTCTCGGCCAACGCGGCTTCGGGCACGCTGCTCACCACGACCATCGGAACGAACGGATCGGGCGAAGGCTACGCCGCAGCGGACCTCTACCGTCTCGAGGGCCGCCCGCTGGCGAAGGACAACGTCCGGTTGAACCTCGACCCGTCCACGATTCCGCTCAGCAAGCGAGTCGGCTGATGGCGATCAAGCGGATGACCTATCTCGAGCTGGCTCCCAAAGACCGTGAGGCCTCGGGGGCCAACGCCCTCTCGGACTTGAGCCGCATGCTCAACGTCCCTGGCATCTCGAACGAGCATCGAACCCAGATCCAAGCTCGTATCGACACGGTGCGAGCTTGGATGAACGGCACGCTCCCGACCGATGAGGTGAAGCCCTCGGGCAAGCACCACACGGTGATCGTCGTGGAGAAGGTCGGCGTCAAAGAAGACGTCCGCCGATAGTCCTTTCGTGGGGAGGCTCCTTCTGAGGAGTTCTCCCCATGGATGACGTCGTCTCGCAGCTCGTCAGCTACCGGTCTCTGATCCTGATGGTGGTCGTTCTGATCGGAACGTTCTTCATCCGGCGCATCGCTGAGCTGGCCTTCCCCAAGCTCAAGCAAGCTGCGCCCGAGACGGCGCTTGCCGTGAGCTACACGAATCCGTGGTCGGTCTGGTGGAACCAGGTGATCCTGTACGCCATTCCGGTGATCCTCGGTGCTGTCCTGGCCCTTTCGATCACGGACTGGACCCCCGAAGGCATGCCCCAGATCTCGAAGCCGGGCCTCGCCCTCTACGGTGTTCTCCTCGGTTGGTTCGCGAGCTTCGGCTACAAGGTCCTCCGCAAGGCGTTCAAGCAGAAGACGGGCATCGACCTCCCGAGCTTCTCGAACCCGCCGCCGCCAGGCAGCGACGACATCGTGATCGTGGCTCAAGATTCCGCGAAGGTCGTCGTCAACGTGGCCCAGAAGAAGGATTCGGCGCCTCCTGTCGTGACGGCCACAGAAGGTGCTGACGTCGAAGTCAAGAGGGAAGACCTCGAGAAGGGCGACAAGGCGTGAGCGAGCTGGAGCAGCCCCAGCCGGAGCCCACGTTCTGGCAGAACGTCTGGACCAAGACCAAGTCTTGGGCACGGAAGGCTGGCGCTTTCCTGCCGGCGGTCCTTGTCATCCTTGGTGCTGTCGTCCTTGTGATCTTCGGAGCCAAGAACATCCAGATCGGCGGGCTCCTCGGGAAGCTCTTCGGCAAGGAAGACTCGAAGGACAACAAGAAGGCGATCGACGTCGCGAATTCGATCCCAGCGGATCGTGTTGACGCGGACGGCAATCTCATCCCGGTGGGTCAGCCTGACTCGAAGGGCGTGACCCAAGCCAAGGTGGTGCCCATCGAGCAGCCTGGGCTTTTCGATAACCCCAGCAAGGTCAAGATCATCCCACCCGGCGAAACGACGCCCATCGTGGTGGACTTGCCGGACGGTGTAAAGGCGGCCGACGTGGACAAGATCATCGTCGTGACGCCGGAAATCATGGCCGTGTCGGTCAAGGACACCTCCAAGGTGACCCCCCAAGACGTGGACGACCTCTTGAGCAAGTACGGGGGGTGACGTGAGTCTTAAAGAACGCATCGCAGCGCGATACCGCCTCTTTCTTTCGATGTCCCTCGAGCAGGCGAAAGAGATCCTTGGGCTGCCCAGGGGCGTGACCCCGACCCCCACGGAGGTCACCAAGGCGTACAGGGAGAAGGCCTTCCAAAACCATCCTGATCGCGGCGGGGACACCGAGACGTTGAAGATGATCAACGTCGCCAAGGACGTCCTCGAGCAGAAGGAAGACCTGCCCTTGGAAGGCCCCGATGGGGTCCGCCAAGCCCCCTACGCCCCGTCGACCTACAAGCCCGAGCCTCGGCCGAAGCCGGATCCGGTTCGGATCACGTGGGACGAGGCTGAGGCCGCTGCCAGCGTGCCGAAGGCCCACTGGGTTTTCAAGACGACGAGCGCCTACGGTGGGCACGGCGACACAAGCATGTCCGGCTTCGTCGTGGTCGGCGAGCTGGGCCCCGAGAAATGGGTCTTCGTCGCGGTCGAGCACTACAGCATGCGGAATCCCTTCACCGGCGAAGATGTGGACGAATACTGGATGAAGACGATGCCCCTCTCGGGCGCCCTTCGGGACGTGGCGCCGAAGGGCATTCGTCAGATGTTCCAGTTCCCGCACGTGAGCAAGCAGTTCAACGCCAAGGTCGAAATCCTTCCCGAGGGCGTTCTCTTCACACCCAAGATGCAGCACATGCAGCTCCGATCCGTGTCCTTCAAGGATGCGATGGAGATCTTGGGCGAGTTGAAGGACGACGATCCGTGGAAGGGCCGCAAGCTCAGCATCACGATGATCCTCAACCGCGATGGCTATGGTGAGAACGCCAAGGACATCATCGAACTCGTCATCAACGGCCGTTCGCACATGCTCCGCGAGGACAGCGTGGAGTTCGTCAAGGGCCAGAAGCGGCTCCTGCCGGCGATCTACGGCACGTACTTCTACTGGCACGGTGACAAGAAGATGCTGACCAAGGCGAAGGACGGGAAGAAGATCCTCACGTACTTGGCCGAGAAGCTTGTGCACGAGCCCCAGCAGCTTCGAGACGCCCTCACAGCGGCTGCCGGGCAGATGCCATGAAGACCCTGTTCTCCAGCCTCTTGGGCCTTCTCGTCCTCGGCATCCCTTCGTCGACCTCGGCGCAGACGAAGTGCGAAGGCGGCACCTGCGTTCCGGACGAGGACCTCCAAAAGATGGTCTCGGTTCTGAAGGAGAAAAAATGCCTCCAGAACGAGACGCCGAAGTTCGAGCTGGACCCGATCAACATCATCGTCGACAAGGACGGGCGCATCTTCTACTCGGGCGCGATGCCCTACCCGTACAAGCTCCGCATGAAGTGGTGCAACTACGAGATCGAGGGTGAGGGCCAGCTGAAGGTCGTGGCCGCGATGAACGAGCCCTCGAACTGGGGCTTCCGCTTCCGGCCGAAGGCGTACATCTCGTTCCTGCTCGGCGAGCCGTTTTACCCCGTGCTTCCGACGGAAGAGTCCCCCGGGCTCGAGGACGTGGTGGACGCGGGCGTCATGGTGGACTTCTTCCACTACGACTTCGTGAACCTCAACGTCGCTGCGGGCTACCAGTCCTTCGGTGGTGGGCTGGGCTTCGACATCACCGCCAATTTTGGCGCGTACGTTGGCTACGCTCTCACGTGGGGGGAATGGCACCATAATCCGAACCTTGGGGTAGCGTTTGGGTTCTGAGCCGGTGTAGGCGGCGCCCATGTCGGAACCCAAGGCCGCGCCCAAGGCCGAAACGAAGGTCTCCGCGGCGGCAGCGCTTGCGAAGACACACGCTCGCCTCAAAGAGATCCGGAAGTCGGAAACAGTCGAGCTGAAGCCGACCCCGCTTCTCCGCGACACGATCGTTGGGCTCGACGGCGAAGAAGTGCCCTTCTCTCTTCGCTACTATCAGGTCCAGGGCGTCTTCCACATGCTGACGCTTCCCCGCATGGTTCTGGGGGACGACTGCGGGCTCGGCAAGACGATCGAGACGATCGCGACCTTCTGCTATCTCTGGCAGAAGGAGCCCAAGAACCGCATCATCGTGGTGGCGCCAAAGAGCGCCATCCGACAGTGGGCCGCCGAGATCCGGAAGTTCACGCACGACATCAAGGTTTACATCACGTCGGACGAGGAGAAGGGGAAGGGCGAGAGCGCCGTGGACGCTCGCCAGCGGGTCTACGAAGCGTGGGCCAACGCACCCGAGGATGAGCACTCCGTCCTGATCATGAATTACGCGATCTTGGTGCGGGACTGGAACCACGGTGGGTTCCAACCGCCGCGGGTGAACGGCAAACTCTCCAAAGAGCCCGTGCTGCCGGGCCTGATGGACCGCATCACGAACCGGCCGAATCTCGTCGTGGTGTTCGACGAGGCCACGGCTTTCAAGTCGACGTCAACGAAGACGTGGGAGATCTGCGGCTATCTCTCTCATCGAGCCCACCGTTCGTACGGGCTGACCGCGACCTTGCTCAAGAACCATCTGATGGAGGGCTTCGCCATCTACCGGGTCATCAAGCCGGGCGTGTTCACCTCGAAGAACAAATTCCAAGAGGACTACTGCCACATCCTCATGCAGAACGTGGGCAGGGCCCGAATCGCCTTGGTCGTTGGCTACAAGAACCTCGACAAGTTCCGCGACACCATCGACCCCTTCTTCCTCGGCCGGAAAAAGCATGAGGTGGCGAAGGAGCTGCCCAAGCTGACGACACGCGAGATCTCGTTCCGCCTGAACGGCGCCGAGGAGGCCAAGTACACGCAGGCGTTGAACGGCGTCCTCGAGCTTGGGGACGGCGAGGTCCGCGACTACGAGGAGAACAAGGCTCTCGTCTCGCTCGGCTACTGCCAGCAGGTCGTCAACTCGCTCGCCCTCTTGCAGTACAAGGAAGGGGACGAGATCGACGACTTCATCGCGCTCGACCAGAAGACGCACAAGGTTGGAACGCTGGGCTCGAAAGAGCAAGCCCTGGTGGACCTTCTGACAGGCGAACTCGATGACGAGAGGGTCATCGTCTTCACACGCTTCGAGAGTCTCGTGGGCCGCCTTCAGGCCATCCTGAAGCAAGAGGGCATCACAAGCGTCCGCATCACAGGCAAGGAAAATGACCAGAAGCGCAGGGCGGCTCAGGAAGCGTTCCAGGACCTCAAGGGGAAGACCAAGGTCTGCTTCATCACGGCGGCTGGCAGTGAAGCCATCAACCTCCAGGCGGCCGTGGCGATGGTGTTCTTCGACGCCCCCTGGAGCTGGGGGGACTTCGTCCAGACCATCGGACGAATGATCCGTATCGGGTCGCCTCACCTGGCCGTCCTGGCGTTCCACCTCGTGGCCGAGCGAGGTGGCAACCGTGAGGACCGCAAGACCATCGATCATCACGTGCTTCAGCTTCTCCGGAAGAAGAAGGCCATGATCGACCAGGTCTTGGGCGACGGCGCCGTGGGCGCGCTGAAGTTCGACAAGAGCGGTTCCCCCATCAAGGAACTGCTGAAAATGATGCAGGGAAAACCGTCTCCGAAGGCTGCCTAGTCGGTGTAGGAGCCGCCCCGTGAGCGATTCTCTCTGCGAGAAGTGCGGGAAGCCGCCGGTGGTGGGCTGCGACCAAGGTGTCCACTGGGTCGACGAGTGGACCGTCCAGCCTTGCTTCCACATGTACGTCCAGCAACTGAAGCGCCATCTCGGCGACGAGATCAGCCAAGCCCCGAAGATCGACTCCCCGCTTCTTCAGCCCAGCCCGGACGGGGGGGAGCCCATCGTCGACATGACGAAGCGCAACATCTACGTCCAGTGCGGCTGGCGAGGATTCCTTCCGCACCTGAAGACTGCCCTCACATTCAAGGGCCCGACGTTCTCCTTCTGTGTCGTGAACGACGAGAAGATCAAGAGCGTGTTCGTCGGCAACGAGGCTTACAAGAACCGCACAAGAGACGACCGGGACGACATCGACGTGTACAACAACCTCGCAGATCTGATCGGTGACCGCTTCGACCTCGTCATCATCAAGCTCGGGTATCTCGGGCACAAGAACATCGCCGCAGCTGGCGCCCTGAAGGAAGCGCTGATGCATCGGGCCTCGATCAACAAGCCGACGTGGCTGCTCGAGGACACGGATCCGAACTACGCCTGGCGCTACGCCAAGAACGAAGAGGTCGAATTCTACGTGGACCGGTTCTTCGAGAAGATCCCGCTGGCACCTGGAGAGATGGCCCCTGTGCGAACCCCAAAACGAAGCCTGGGCATGGTCGTGGACGAGGAACTACCCGACCTCTTCTCGGAGACCCGGGAAGAGGCAAAGCCGCAAGCCTTCAACCTCGACATGCCGGGCGAGAAGCCATCCCGGCCTGCGTACAGACAGCAGCAAGAGGCGCCCAACGACTTCGACATCAGCATGCCGGGTGAAGGCAACGACCGCAAGAAGGTGTGGCGCCGATGAAACGCCTTCTGCGAAGTGTCATCGACTTCGAGGACGGGAAAATCTCGAGCGACGCGCTGAACGTCAACTTCCAGCGCTTGAACAACTCGAACATCGAGTGGATGTACCCGGTCGACGATAAGATCTACAAATACGTCCGAGCGTTCTTCCAGAACAACTTCGGCCTGCCCACGGCGGTCACTGTCCGAGATTTCTTCACCCGCGAGAACGACCAAGAAGTTCTCGAGCGGATGAACGACATCCAGGCGAGCGCGACCTACGTGCGGTTGCAATACGCCCACCTGCTCTCGCAGCTGCTCGAGGACCAGAATCGCCTCCAGATGCGGGCACTCCTCAAGGAAGCGGAGGAGATCGTCTCCAAGGGCCACATCGTCCAAGAGGGTCGCGAGAAGGTCAAACTCCATGGCGTCAAGGACGCCATGATGTACTTCAACCGTCGGGCGAACGACCTCATCCCGGCGGACAGCAACACGAAGCTCCGTGGCGATCTTCGCGAGGACACCGAGCGTGCCTGGCAGGAGTACCAGATCGCCAAGCGCGACAAGGGCAAGGTCTGGGGCTGCTTCACCGGCCTCAACGAGATCGACAAGGTCTGTCACGGCTGCAAGCGTGGCGAGATGTGGGTCCATGCGGCCTTCGTCGGCGAGCTGAAGACCACGTTCGCGCTCAACTGGTGCTACAACCTCGTCACTCGATACCGGACGAACGTGTTCTACGCGTCGATCGAGATGCCGTACGACCAGATCCGGCGAAACATCTACGCCATACACTCGGCCAACTCGAAGTGGAAGGTGCTGGGTCGGAAGCCGCTCAGCTACGCCAAGATCCGTGACGGCGAGCTGAACGAGGAGGAAGAGGCTTTCTACCAAGAGATCCTCGCCGACTTCAACGAGAACCCCAATTATTGCCGGTTCGAGGTCTGGCAGCCGGGGCGTGAAATCACGATGGCCGACATCCGTGTCGAGGCTGAGCTGATGCACAAGCAGATGGACGTCGGCTTCATCGTCATCGACCACGGCAGCCGCGTTCAGCCGAAGATCCAACACAAAGATTATACGATCGCCCTCAACACGGTCCTCTCTGACGCCAAGCTTCTTGCCATGCACTTCAACGGTGGCGAAGGCGTGCCGCTCTTGATGTTGTTCCAGCTCAGCCGGCAAGGAAAGGACGAGGCCGACAAGAGCGACGGCAAATACAAGTTGAAGGCGCTCAGCTACGCCAACGAAGCCGAGCGCTCGGCCGACTACGTCACCACGACGTACTTGAACGACCAGCATCGGGCTGAGGGCACGACGATCTTCTGCAACCTGAAGAATCGCGACAACCAGCCCTTCGAGCCCTTCACGGCGAGCATCACGTTCGACTGCCGACGCATCTCGAACCGAGACCCGACGGTGAACACGCCGTCTGGCATGCGGGTCGACACTCCTGGCGGCCTCGATGAGGTCTCCCAAGCCATGATGAACATCCAATGAACGATCACCTCAAAACGGCGATCCGAGACACGGCCGTCCAGCAGGCCCGTTTCGAGTGGATGCAGAAACGGATCGAGCAGGTTCGGCGCAATGTGTCCGCCTACGACGTGCTCCGCCGACATGGCGTCGACATCAAGTCCGACGTCCAGGAAGAGCAATTCAGCTGCCCTTTCCACGGCGCCGACAATCGACCGTCGGCCCGCATCTACCCAGACAACGCCACCAGTCCCTCACATGTTTGGTGTTACGTCTGCCAGGAGAAACGCTGGGACGCGATCGGTCTCTGGCGGAAGTTCAACGGGGGCGAAGAGGTATCCTTTGGACGGGCTCTCTCAGAGATCGAGAGGGCCTACAACCTGCCCTCGATCGAGATGCCCAAGGAGATTGGGCTCAACGGGCCTACGCCGGACCAGAAGGCGTTCGAGGCGTTCGACACCCTCTACACGGTCACCGAGAACCGCCTGCGGATGTCTCGCAACGCCTACCACCGCATCTCGGACATGACCGGATACCTGGCGGCCAGCTCCATCCTGGACAAGCTGCGGCACCGCATCGACCAGCGGCAAATTGCCCCGGTCAAGGCCATCGAAACGCTGAACCAGCTGCTGGCGAAGATTCGAGAAAAGGTGCGTGAATGCCCCGACGGGTGAAGCTGCCCACCCGTGAGATGGGCGAGCTTCAGCTGCTCGTGAATTGGGAACGGGGTGGTGTGTGGGAAGATTTTCAATCGTTGCGTGGGACGCGCATCGGCCAGCAAATCAGCATCATCTCGCAAGCCGCCCTCGACCACGCTCTCCACAAGTTGTCCCGTCCGCTTGTGGACAGTTTGGGAATTCCACCGAGCGGGGCTCTTCGAAAGCTGCCTGTTCTCGCCCGAGAGTGTGAACGCCGAGAGCGCTGCCCTCTCTACAAGGCCAGCGAATGCAACCCGTTCTCGAAAAAGCTGCCGTGGTGTTTCGAGCCAGGCGGGATAGCTGACGAAAAAGAGCGCTCAGATGCCGCCCGCCTCATCCAGGAGTGGTCGCAGGGAGTGTATGTCGCGGTCGTTCAGGAGGAACGTGTAGATGGCTGACGCAGAAGACGACGACAACTTCAACTGGGACGACATCCTGAATCCCGGCGCTTCGGCTCCGGAAGCCGCCGCAACGACAGCACCCGCAGAACTACCGGAGCCAGAAGCTCCAGCGCCCAGGCCCGTCACCACCGTTTCGATTTCGATGGTGGACGACGATGACGACGACATCGACCTGGAGACGTTGCTCGCGCAACCTGCCGTCGAGACGCCGGCACCCGCAGCTCCTGCGGTGGTTGTTGTTCGACGGGCTTCCATTGTTTCGCCGGTCGACGAAGACGAGGAGCAAGACCTCGCCAACATGATGGCGAACTTGGGCATCCAAGGCCAACGAAGGGATGATACCCGAGAGGGTGCCCTGCTCGAAAAGCCGTGGATGAAGTTCCACCGCTTCGTGCTGGTGAAGACGGTCGAAGAAGTGAAGGACCTCGTGGATCGGGCCATCGCCCATGGGCGCTGTGCCCTCGACCTTGAGACCGAAGGCTTCGACAACCGCATCGAGTACGACGACGCTGGGAAGCCGTACACGCGCCACAAGATCGTCGGCTACTGCGTCGGGCTGAAAGGCGTCGGGTACTACATCCCCATCCGCCACAACTACGACAAGGTCCTTGGTGAGGCCAACCCCAACGTTCCGCTCGAGGGGACGAACGCAGAGATCAAGCGGCTCTGCCAAGCATCCCAGCCGGTCCTCACCGAGGCCGGTTTCAAAGAGGACCCCTACGCCTCGATGCAGTGGGAGACGCCCCCTCGCTGCGTCATCTACATGTGGCACTCGAAGTTCGACCAGGAGTTCTTGTACCCGGTGACGGGCATCGACTTCTGGCACCCGTCTTCGTTCGAGGACGGCCTGCTCGCGGCCTACGTGCTCTACACGGACGATTCACTGGGTCTCAAGGACAAGGCGGCCGAGAAGCTGTCCATCTCGGACCCCGACATCAAAGACGAACAGGGGAACCCGCGTGTGTACCCCTACGAGATGATCAAGTTCGAGGACTTGTTTCCGAAGGGGACCAAGAAATCGAACATGAAGTTCGCGAACCTCTATCCGGAGCCTGGGCTCCCGATGGTCATGTACGGCTGCTCGGACGGCATCTGTACCGAGCTTATTTGCGAGGCCAAGCGCATCAAGGTCGACTTCGCGAAACAGCCGGCGGGGTACACCTACAACAACGTGCTGACGCCCATCGCCAAGGGCTCTTTCGTCTCCACGTACAAGCTCGAGAAGCAGACGGTCCAGGCTGTGCGCGTCATGGAGCGGGCTCGGGCCAAGGTGGACACGGAAGCGCTGGGTGGGCTTCTCGAGGAAGCTCGCGAAGAGAAGAAGATCTACCAGGACAAGATCACGAAGCTCGCGGCGGCCAAGGGGTTCCCCGATTTCAACCCGGGGTCATCGGCACAGCTCTCGGAGTTCCTCTTCGAGAGCCGCGGCCTCGACATCAACCCGAAGCCGGAGAAGAACGAGAGCAGCGGGCAGTACAAGACGGATGCCGCGACACTCGAGGCGATGTTCGAGGCCCACCCGGACATCGAGGTCCTCGCCTGGATCGTCAAGTACCGACAGATCGACAAGATCATCGGGACCTACCTGGAGGGTCTCGTCAACAACTGCGACGAGAACAGCTGTCTCCGCTTCAACTTCAAGCAGACGGGAGCCGCGACGGGCCGCTTCACGGCACCAGCCGGCTTGCCTGACCATGGGTTCTCGGGCATCCCGATTCAGGGCATCCCGGCTCGGAACGACCCAAAGAAGCCGAAGGTCGCCCACTCTCTGCGCCGGATGTTCGTGGCTCGGACGGGCTACACACTGGTCAAGATCGACTACGCCGGCCAAGAGCTTCGCATCGTCGCGAACATCTCTCGAGAGCCCAAGTGGGTGAACGAGTTCCTGGACGCACGCAAGGAAGGCCGCGAGGCCGACCTTCACACGCTGACGGCTCAGGCCTTCTTCGGGGCTCACATCACGAAGGACCACAAGCTCGAACGCAACATGGGCAAGATCGCCAACTTCTCGCTCATCTACGGTGGCGGCGTCCAGGCGATTCAGCGAGCCACGAAGTGCGACAAGGTCGAGGCCTCTCGTCGAAAGGCGAACTTCGACAAGTCTGTGCCGACTTTCGCTCGATGGGTCGCGGGCCAGCACGCGGCGGTGAAGCGCCACAAGGGCGTCTACACGGGGTTCAACCGGTTCCTCGCGATCCCAGACGCCAACGTCAAGCCGGGCGACCTCATCAACGGCCGCCCTGTCGACGAGCAGGAGGCCCGGAAGATTCGTGCCGGCTGCGAACGAAAGAGCACCAACTTCCCCATCCAGGGCTCTGGCGCGGACATCCTCAAGATCAGCCTCATGCGCCTCGTGAAGGAACTCGGCAAGCGAGGCTGGCTCCGAAATGGCGGCGACGACAGCGTGCGGATGGTCATGACCGTTCACGACGAAATCGTCTTCGAGGTTCGACACGACCGTCTGCAAGAGGTCATGCCGCTCCTTACGGGGCTCATGGAGTCCCCGTCGGACATCCCGCAGTGGAAGATCCCCCTCGTGGTCGAGCCGCTCGTGGGCCTCGACTGGGAAGCCAAGTACGACTGGAATCACATCCTGGCGGGCAAGGATCCCGTTCCCGATTGGCTCGTCGGGCATGTCGTGCCTGGGGCGGTGGTCAACACCTACGTGCCGCCCATCGGCTCCGCCGGGCCCGCCACGCACCCGAAGCACGAGGTCGGCACGGACGAGGATGCTCCCACATCCGAGGTCAAGCCGGTGGCAGCCGAGAAGCCAGCCGCTGCTCCATCCGGAAAGTACATCAAAGTCGCGACGTTCGTCCTGTCCGAGGACTACCTCACCCGGGAGTCCATTCGGCTCGTGATGAAGGCTATTTCGGGGTCGACGATTCTCGGAGAGGATCGCAGCGACCCGACCAAAGGGGCCATTCTTCGCGTGTTCGACCAGCAAAAGGTCTTGCTCGTGGACCCCATGCTCAAGATCCGGATCGACCCCGAGCGGTTCCAGCGTGAGCTGGAAGAGCGGAATCTCTCGACGGGAACGTGGGATCTCACGGAAGAGGCCCCATAATCCACCTATCAACACGCATAGATAATGGGAGACAAGCGCGATTACCTGTCGCTCTGCAACGAGCGTGGAGACTCCGAAACGAGTTTCATGGCAGACAATTGCTCGCGCTGTTTCCAGGCAGAGTGCTCCCGAAGCTTGTCCGGGAAAAGCCGGTTCGAGAACCGGATTTCAGATTGGGAAGAGCGGCTCTTCTCCAACGTGCCTCGCATGATGGTGGGCGATCCGCGCTTCCCGACCTTGAGCGGCAAGCGCTTCGTTGAGGTCCCGACGGGGCGGATCCCGGAGATCGGCCAGGCTTCGATGAGCCGCTGGATGGACCCTCGGGAGCTTGACGTGCAGACGCCCAGCATTCAGGTTGAGACTCCTGCCCCGTCGCTGGTGCCTGCCCCCGAGCCCGTCCTCGTGGTGCCTGCCCCCGAGGTCGAGGCCCCGGCGATTCCTGTGCCCACCCAAGTTTTGCAGCCCCGTCCTTTGAACACCCCCCGGCAGCGAGGGCAGATGCTTGGGGGCCCCCCACCCCCGGCCGCAACCGCTCAAGATTCGTGGGCTGTTCGGCCGCAAGAGACCAAGGGGCTCCCTGTTGTTCGCCCGGGCGCTCGGATCAAGCTCGGATCCGGTGTATAAGGATCCTCAGACCCTCCACCAAAGGAACTCCCGATGCGTTTCGAAATGATCATCAACACCGACGGCAACGTCGTCACCGAGGTGTTGGACCGCCAGGACTCGGTTTGCTCCAACATCAAGCGCGTCACCAACGCCATCGGCCGCGAAGAATCCGACGAGCACCTCCCCGACGGCAAGTGCGATCGGGTCGAAGAGCGCCAGGACACCCGGGACTGATTCTTCCAGCGCCCTACGCCAGCTTTACACAATCGAAAGGACTTCAGATCATGTCTCACCGCGTCACGACCAAGACCGAAATCAAGAACAAGGCCCTCGCAATCAGCGCCCTCAAGGCGAGTGGCTGTGACTTCCGCGAGGAGGGGAACAACATCAGCATCTCGAGCGGTCCGTTGCGAGGCGCCACCCTCAACCTCACCACCGGCGTGATCGGCGGCGACTGGAACTCCGGGCTCCGCCAGGGCAACGACTCCATCGGCTTCCTCAAGCGCTTCTACGCCGAGGCGACGATCATGGAGGAGTTCGCCCTTCAAGGGATCGCCGTCGAACAGCGCGTCGTGGAGAAGGACGGCCGCATCCGTCTCATCTGCCAAGGGTCGTTCTCCGGCAACTGATTCGATCCCCCAAGCTGGCGTTCAGAAAAAGAAGGCCCCGCTTCAATTGAAGGGGGCCTTCTCGCTTTTTGGCGAACCCCCGGTGTAAGAACAGAGAAGCTATGCACCCCGATATGTATCTCCATCTGAAGGCGCTGAGCCGTGCGATCTTCTACGTCACCGAAGAGGAAGACCGATTCCTGATGGAATTGAACGACCTCCTGAAGGGCTCCACTCAGGACCCCATGCGGAAGGCAGAGATCCACGTCTACAATCCCACGGTTGGGTTCGTGCCCCTGGCCCAGCACATTGCAGATTGGGCCGATCGCAGCCTGAAGGTCAGCACGGACTGCCCCGACATCCACCGGGCACTCGTCAAGGCGTACCAGAGCGACCCCGGGCTCATCTCGAACGGCGTCCACTTCTACGTCTTCCTCGACCCGGAGCGGTACCTCTCGAACAACCCCCACGACACGGACAAGCACGTGGAGCGGCGTCTCTTGAATCTCCTGCACCAGCTGCACCAGAACGAGGCCATGGCGAAGGTCATCATCTTCGTCTCCAACAAGCTGTCGCTCCCAAACAAGCTCCGCCGCTACTTCGAGGTCGTGCACGACCGCGGGCTCACCGATGACCAAATCGAGAAGCGGCTGACCCACATGATCAAGAACGTGAAGGCGGTCGAGAACTCGCCGCCGGTGACGAGCCTCATCCGGCACTTCCGGAGCCTCACCTCGTTCGAGATCGATGCCGCCGTCACGCAGTCCGTGATCAAGACTCGCCGGGATCATGTGCGGCCGAAGCGAGTCGATCCGAAGTACATCTCGGAGTATCGGCGCCAGCAGCTCCAGAAGACAGATCTTCTGACCTTCGTCGACACGAGCGACTCGAGCTTCGCGCAGCTCGGTGGACTCGACCAGTACAAGAAGTGGGCGGAAGAATCGAAGGTCTGCTGGACGGAAGAGGGCCGCAAATTCGGTCTCGAGCCACCAAAGGGCGTCCTTTGCGTCGGCGTCTGGGGTTGCGGCAAGTCCGAGGCGACGAAAGCCTTGGGCACGTGCTGGGGCCTTCCCGTGATTCAGCTCGAGATGGGGCGCTTGCGGTCATCCGGCGTCGGCGACACCGAAAGCAACATCTACCGGGCAACCCACATCATCGAGGGCCTCGCTCCTTGCATCCTTTGGGTGGACGAAGGCGAGAAGACCATGAGCGGTGGCCATTCCAGCTCGTATAGCGACGCGGGCACGACCTCTCGTTCGCTCGGCATTCTCTCGACTTGGTTCCAGGAGACCAAGGCGCCCATTTGCATGGCGATGACGGCCAACAACCTGAAGACGCTGCCTGTCGAGTTCGTCAACCGCATCGAAGAGCGTTTCTTCTTCGACCTGCCTTCCGAGGATGAGCGGATCGCGATCATCGCGCTCCACTTGCTCAAGAAGAACCAGGACCCGAAGAAGTTCCAGCTGGCAGAGCTTGGCGAGGCCAGCAAGAACATGGTCGGCCGCGAGATCTGGCAGTGTGTGAAGGCGGCCCTGCGGACGAGCTTCAATAGCAACAGCGAGGGCCTCGATCACAAGATTCTCTTGGACGAGATGCGCCGCAAGCCCCGCATCTTCAAGACGATGGTCGACGAGCTGAAGGAAGTCATCGAGTGGGTTGGCTACGACGAGGAAGTCCAAGACGGTGTTCGGGCGCGCTTCGCCAGCCTCAAGCGAAGCGAGACGTTCCAGGAATTCCGGGTGGCCAAGCCCGAGTAGTCATGGCCAACGACAAGCTCGTCAAAGGCTCGCTCGACCAGATCACCAAACGGTTCGATCCGGCCATTCAGACATCCGCCAAGCCCGAGGCGAGCGATCTTCTCGAGGCTCGGCGGATGATGAACATGGGGCCCGTCCGGCTCTACGTGGAAGCCGCTCAGAAGCAGGGCATCCCTCGCGAGCAGATCATCGAAGAGGTCGGCACTCGCTTGGACCAAGCCTGGGGTGGGAGCCAAGCGGACACGGCCTTGGAGTGCGCCCGCTACCTCTTCGACGAGTTCGAACAGCTCGGGGAAGGCCTCTTCGTCGTCTCCAACGAGACCGGCCAGGTGGTCGCTGCCCTCACGGAGAAGGACTTCTACGACGCCGCTCCGGTCCCTCGGGAAGGTGGCGGCCTTGCTGAGCGTGGGAAGCAGATTCGGCCCGAGATCCACGCTGCTCTCTTCAGCTGGGTGTTCGACGCTGGTCGAGAGCAGAACATCGTGGCGACTCTCGCCGCACATGCCCACCAGACAGCGTTCCTGAAGGAGAACGGGGACAACCGGCTTCTCGTGGCGACACGCTCAGGACGGCGTCACATCGTGTCGGAGTTCGCCAAGCGAGACCCGCACGATCTACTCCTCTCGGCGGGTGGGACATCCGGACGATTCCTTCAGCACTTCGAGATTCGAGATACGCCGCCCGAGGGCGACCTGCCCGAAGCTCGGCTCATCCTCGAGCTAGATTCGCAAAGCACGATGGGCGTCCAGGATATGACGACGACGAACCTTCACCACAGCCGCCCGGCGGCGCTGCAAGGTGCCCTGGTTCAAGGATGGATCCGAGAAATGGCCCGGCATCTCTCTGTGGCGATGCCCGAGCGGGTCCAGGTCTCTCAGCGCGAGCTGACCAAGGAGCATCTACACGGGGCGCCATTCTGGGTGGCCCCGCCTGAGGCACACCGATACCTACGCCGAGCATATCCCGTCGTGGAGATCATGCCCGTGGTGGGATCCCAGCTGCTCGGCTTTCGTGACGGGCAGGTCGGATGCATCGTTGTGCCCCGCGAGTTCAATGCCTCGAACCGAGAATGGTTCGATCGATGGGAAGTCATGACCACCGTTCAAGTGGACGTGTGGATCGATTGGACGAAGCTACACGGCCTCGAGCTGCTCGAGATCGAGCACGAGGGCATCGTGGTATAGTTTCTATGGATTTGCCTTGGCAAGATGGGTTTTTACTCTGTCATTGCCATCGCGAAACACCCGATCGCGTTTCCCGATCCGTTCCTGCTGCTCGACACGGGCCGGAACGTTTTCACGGTCCTCACGGATGACTTCGAGGACTTTCGGACGAAGCTGAGCGAGGAGGGGGCCGAGGTTATCGAGTCCAATCGGCTCGATGAGCACCAGGCGCTCGATCCGCGAGACACGCTGATGCTGACCCAAGATGAAATGAGGATGCTGATCGATGCCCCGAAAGAAGACAACTGAGGAAGCCCGCCAGCGAGTTCTACAACACGCCCGGGACTTCCAGCGCCCGTTTCCGTCCGGCCCCATCGCCGTTGCCCTTCACATGTCGCTGGCCGAGGCGGAGAGCCTGCTCACCGACATGGTCCAGGAAGGGACGATTCGTCGGCTGACACCGCGAGAGCTGTCCGACAACGACTTGCGTGACGGCTACTGCCTCGCCTAATTTCTCGGACGGGTTCATTTCGGGACTTCGGGCAACGTATAGAAGGGCGTCGTGCAAGATCTCGTCATCCACCCCATCAGCGGGAAGGGCCGCTCTTTCCAGGCAACCCTTCTGGCCTATGCTCTCGCCGACTCTCTTTGGGTCGGTGGGTGCACGGGTGGGGACGTCACACGTCCCGCCTGGATGCTGTTCGGGGGCTCGGACAGCGCCTTGCGGGCCTTCGTCGCGAATTTGCAGACCGGGCGCAAGGCGGTCAATCCGTTCGGCCGGAAGTGGGACAACAACGAGAAGTTCGAGGTCCTGAAGTCCGCGGGCTTCCAATACGCCTGGCAACGGACCCCCATCGGCTCGGTCGTGACGGTCTTCCTTCCGGATCTGTTCCGCATCGATCCCGGGATGGTGGATCCCAAGGGCATCCAATTCTGTCTCTTGCCGGCCAAGGACTGGCTTCAGCCGGCGGATCCGACAGCAGAAGCTCACATCCGGAAGCTTGGGGTCCCGAAGGTCGCCGAGAAAATGCTCAGCCATGCGTTGGCACTGGCGCCCATCTTCATCGCCTACCTCGATCGCCGGACACGTTGTCCCCTGATCCCGGATGTCCGGTTCTACGCTCAGGTCCTGGTCGCATCGTTGACGGTGGGCCACGCCAGCTGGGGTATCGAAGCCCAGTATGGAGAGCGCAACTGGGGCGAAAACAAGAGCCTGGCCTTTCGGGAACATGGTACGAAGGACGCGGGCATGATGCCGGGAATCGTCTTCAAAGCGGACCACGCGGAATTCGAGACCTTCCTCGCCGAGCAGGTGCGGATCTACTTCGAGCAGGTGGGCCATGGCTCGCATTGAAAGCATAAGCATCGGGGGATTTTACCCGACGCCCAAGGCGGTCATTCCGCTCTTAGGGTCCCTGTTCGAGGTCGAGCCTTCGACGGACTACGACTACTTCGACCCCTGCGCTGGTGACGGCGAAGCGGTGATCTCGTTCATCAAGGCGGTCCACGGCGTCAGTGACAGCCCGCTCGAAGGCACGTGCAACCTTCTACCGAAGGTCGATCTCTGCACGATCGAGATGGAGGCCACGCGATACGAAGCCCTCGAAAAGACGTGCAAGGGCATCTCCTGGAATTGGGGGAAGTGGGCGCTCTATGGGGACGCGTTTCGGGTGGCCTTCAAAGAGATTCGGGGGGTGGGCCTTCTCTACCTGAACCCTCCTTACGACATCGACCCCCTCTGCGGCCGACTCGAGGAGAAGTTCCTCGCGCGTTTCACGCCGACCTTGAAGGCCGGCGGCTACCTCGTCTTCCTGGTCCCGTTCTATGCGCTGGCGGCTTCGGCAGTCACGCTCGGCAAGGAGTACGACAAGCTCTCGTGCTATCGCTTCCCGGAGCCGGAGTTCAGCGGCTTCAAGCAAGTCGTTCTCATCGCCCGGAAACGGGAGATGGCGCTCTTCGAGCCTGACCCCAAGGTCGTCGCCAAAGTCCAGGGCTGGGCCAAAGACTCGGCCTCGATCAAGGTGCTCAAGGCGGGAGTCGAGACCTTCAAGATTCCGAAGGGCGGCTACGGCAATCCTTTCGAGTGGAAGGTGACCCCGGTTGACTTCACGCAGCTCTTGTCGGTCACCCAGCCGTGGGGCGTGACCGATCGCGGGGGCAAGGCTCATCGCATTCAAGGGCTCTTGCCGGAAGGCACGCTCGAAGACTTGCTCGTTCGTCGATACCCCGTGGCGATGCCGCCCCGGTCCGCTCACATCGCAGCGGGTATCGCGGCTGGCATCTTCAACGGGTCCCGCATCACGCCTGACAAGGCAACGAGCAAGCTTCCCCCGATCCTCGTGAAGGGCGTCTTCGACAAGGAATTCCGAACGATCGAGGAGAAGAAGGACAAGGAAGGCAACGTCAAGGGGTTGCTCCAAGTCCAGGAGCCGAAGCTCGTCACGACGGTGCTCGACTTGCAGACGAATACGTTCGTCACGATTCGACCCCTCGCTGACATCACGGGGGTCCAAGAGATCGCGGGCATGACCATGGCCGATCTCCTCGCCGAGTACGGCCAGGGGCTGATGCGCGTCATGCTCCAGCAGTGCCCGGTTCTTCATGACCCGGCTCGGCCCGAGGATCACATCCCGCTGGCCCCGCTCGCCCGCAAGCTCTTCCCTGCACAAGACCAGGCCACCCAAGCGGCGATCAAGCTCCTCGGCGGGTTGAACGCATCCAAACAAGCCCGGCAATTCAAGAGTGCCTTCGTGCTCGGGGAGATCGGCAGCGGCAAGTGCTTGGGTCTTGGCACACCAGTCCTCAAGTTTGATGGGACGATCGTTCCTGTAGAGGAAGTCCGGATCGGGGACCTACTCATGGGCCCCGATAGCACCCCGCGTCAAGTCTTGGGGACGACACGTGATCGAGGCCCGCTCTTCAAGATTATCCCGACCGTCGGGAATTCATGGGTCTGTAACGACGCACACATTCTCACTTTGATCCACACGCAGACTGACGATATTTTTGACATACCCCTGAAAGAGTTTGTTGAGTCCCGCCGTGTCCGCAGAACCCTTTCCAAGGCCTATACATGGCCCAAGAAGAATAAAGTTACGCAGCGAACGAGTCACGCGCGCTCGGAATTCAAGCAGTTCTTTCCGGCCGAGGGTGTGGACTTCCCACAAGGTGGTGAGGCACCCCTTGTGGATCCTTACTTTTTGGGTGTGTGGTACGGCGACGGCACCAAAGAGCTAAACAGCGTGTCCGTCACGACCAAAGACCCTGAGATCCTTGAGATGTTGCGCGAAGGGGCCTCGAGCTATGGCCTGACCGTGCGAGCTTCCAAGAATCCCAAGCGCTGCCCGACCTACACGCTCACGCAAGGCAGTGTGGGCGGTCGCCGAAATCTTTTGCTGGACCAAATCCGAATGTTATTCGGGGATGGCTCAAGTCTGCCGCAGTCCTATTTGACTGGGGATCGCGAAACGAGATCCGCGTTTTTGGCGGGACTCCTTGACTCTGACGGACACCTCTCGAGAGGTCGCGTGTTCGACTTCATCCAGAAAAACAAAAGATGGGCGGAAGGGGTCTGCTTTCTGGCTACGTCCCTTGGCATTCGATCGACCATGGCACCGGCACGCAAATCTGCCTATCGAGGCGTCCCTGGAGACATCTATTGGCGCGTCTGTCTGAGCGGAGACTTTTCCAAAATCCCGCTGCGCATCAAACGGAAGCAGGCCCCACCCCGTGCCGTAGTTCGTCGAAATAAGGCCTCGGACAGTGGCTCCGGCGTGCGGCGTACACGCCATGTAAATCGCACGGCATTCCGAGTTGAACCCCTCGGCGATGGAGAGTACGCCGGGTTCGAATTGGACGGCGATGGACGATTCCTTTTGGGTGACCTCACGGTCACACACAACACAACCGTGGCTCTGGCCGCCATGGAGACGATCAAGGCCAAGCGGACGTTGGTCCTCTGCCCGCCGCATCTTCTCCAGTCGTGGACCGACCAGAACGAGGCGGTCACGCCATGGGTTCGGGCCATCGTGCTGTCCGACATCCAAGACGTTCAGAAGCTCGTGAACGACACGGACGATCGCCCGGTGCTCGCCATCCTGTCACGCGAGACCGCAAAGCTCGGCCACAGCTACTCGTCGGTCTCGGGTCTTTGCGCCGCTTGTGGGTCTGTCCTGGAACACGGCACGGACTTCGCCAAGAAGCGTGAGACCTGCTCGGCTCGGAAGCTCTTGCCGAAAGATGCCACAGGCGAGGCCATGCTGAAGCTCGCCCTGTCGCTCGTCCAAGTTTTCCCGGAGAGCAATCGGGTGTGTCAACTTCTCCGCACGCGGCCCCTTCAAGGGCTCATCCAACGTCTTCGCGCCAAGGGCGATGACGACGACGCGCCCCGAGTCTTCAACCAGGCCGCCTGGCTCAAGGCCTTGGCGGGCTTCGATGCTCTGATCGATGTCCTCTTGCAGGACACGCGGGAAACGGCCTGGCCGGCCGTCCTCGCCCTGCTGGCGGCCCATCCCGAGCCGAGCCGTGTCCTTCGTGTGGTCCGGGCTGTGATCGAGCAGGGGCATTTGGACCGGGCGCGCCAAGCGCTGCTTTTCGTGGACGACACCCACGAAGTCCTCGCCCTCATCACGCAAATGAAGGCGATCGAAAAGGAGTCCTCGCGGTCTTACTTCAGCGAGACCACGTGGAAGTCGTGGGGAGAGAAGCGGACCTTCTACCGCAGCAAGCTCGGGGAAAAGGTCTACGACTGGCAGACCCAGGATTTCGACCTCAATGACGAAAAGCTCCGCACGTGGAAGGGCCATGTAATCGGTGAGCCCGGCGTCGCCCTCGAAGCGATTTCGCTTCTCGGGAACGAGATCTACCGCTGGAGTCCCGAGTGTGGCGAGCCCTTGTTCCAAGCGGTCCCTGAGCCCCGGCGCTACCCGCTGGCGACCTTCATCGCTCGTCGCTACCCCAAGTTCTTCGATCTCCTGATCCTCGACGAGTGCCACGAGTACGCGACGGACGGCTCAGCCCAAGAGCGAAGCGCTCATCGTCTGACGGCGCTCGGCATGCCGACGCTCGGGCTCACGGGCACGATCATGAACGGCTACGCCGAGAGCATGTTCACGAACATGTGGTCGTTCTCGGCGGACTTCCGTCGGGAGTTCGACCGTGACGAGCGCTCGCGCTTCGTGGACCGCTACGGCTACCGCAAGCGTCTCGTGGAAGACCACGACAAGAAGACGGGCGAAGTCCTCGAATATGGTTCGGTGACGGATCGCGTCGAGAAGACCGAGCGCACCGTGGGCCACGCCCCGGGCGTCCTACCGCTCTTCCTTCTGCGCTACATGCTGCCGCAGGCGGTCACGCTGCACAAGACGGACTTGGGCATCGACATCCCCAATTGCTCCGAGCAGGTGGAGACCGTCATCCCGAACGAGGAGCTTCTCACCCGCTACCGCAGCCTCGAGCGAGCGGTCATGGATCAGATCCGCAAGGATCGTTTCACGGATCTCGCGGGCAAGCTTTGGGGCGCCATGGCCGACTTGCCGAGCTACTTCGATTTGGCCACTGAGGACACGGGCAACCGGGACGGCGGTCACTACAGCATTCGCTATCCGGAGAGCGTTGGCGGTGGGCTGATCGCCCAGGCGGATCCTTTCCCGCTGAACACGATCTTGCCCAAAGAAGCGCTCATGCTGGACCATGTTCAGACGGCGCTCGATGAGGGCCGCAACGTGATGGTCTTCGGCTGGCACACGACGCTCTTGCCCCGACTCTCGCGGCTCCTCGAGAAGCGTCTGAAGACGAAGTGCCCGATCCTCGATCCGTCCAAGGTGCCGACCAAGAAGCGCCAGGCGTGGATCGACGAAATGGTGGTCCGCAAGAAGCGCCGTGTGCTCGTCGTCAACCCGGTCGCGATTCAGACGGGCCTCAACAACCTCGTCTACTTCTCGGACGAGTTCTGGATGGAGAATCCCGCCTGCAACCCGACGATCTATCGTCAGGCTGTGGGGCGCGTGGATCGCATCGGCCAAGAATTGATGACGCGGATCTTCTTCCTGCTCTACGAAGGCACGTCGCAACAGGCGCTCCACTCGCTCCTCATGCAAAAGGTGGCCGTGAGCATGTCGACCGACGGGCTCGATGCGGAGAGCGCTCTCCAGGCGGCCGGCATCGGGGTCGGGAGCGGCTTCTCGAGCTTCGCCGTGGGTCGTCAGCTCTACGAGATGCTGCTGAGCGGCCAGAACATGGGGAAGATCGCCGTCCCCAAGAAGAAAGCGCCGGCCCTGATCAAGGTGCCGCGTGCCCTTTCCGAAGAAGAAGCCTTCCAATACGCGATGCAACTGGGGGAGTAGATGAAGCTGAAGACGGATTCCATTCCCTTGGCTGAGGTAAACGACTGGCTCGCCGAGAGGCAGGCCGAGTGCGAGAAGGGCCAGCGCCTCAACATTCGCGTGGACCCGAAGCGGCACTCGGCCCAGAGCCGCCGCGTGTTGTTCGAGTGGGCGATCCTGGGCAAGGTCGTGAAACCGGACTTCTTCGAGTTCGGCCAGATCAGCCCACCGAAAGAGGCATCCGCGAGGCTCGCATCGGAGAAGGCCCAGGCTGGCAAGGGCTTTCGTACCTTCGAGGTCGGGCTGGGGACCCACGGCGTTTTGATTCTCTGGTGCACGCCGTAAAGCCCTGACCGCCGGTGTAGGCCGGCGGCATGAAAGACTTCCTGATCGACGTGGACGAGGTCCTCGCCGATTTCGTGAACCCCGCGGCTGCGGTCATCAGCGGATTGCTGGGGCGGCCCTGGACGCTCGACGACGCCCCACACGACAACTGGGACATGTTCTCGAACCTCGCCCCCGAGGTCCTGAAGGGCGTCTTCGAGGCTATGAACGGGAAGGGGTTCGTGTCTGGGCTGCAACCCACGCCCGGCTCGCAGGACTTCGTTCGTGAGCTGCGGAAGACCTGCAACATCTACGCTCTCACGGCGCCGCATCACACGAGCCCTTGGTGGGTCCTCGAGCGCAACATCTGGCTGGGCGACCTCTTCGGCATCGACCGCAAGCATGTCGTTCACACGGATGCGAAGTATCTCTGCCGAGGGGACTTCTTCCTGGACGACCGGCACGACCACGTGACCCGCTGGAATGACCGCCATCCAGACAAGTCCGGGCTCTGGTGGGGCACCAAGCACAACCAGCGGCTCTTGAAGAGTTCGCTGACGCTGCCCTTGGAACGGCGGGTCGATTCGTGGGAAGCGGTTCTTGCGAAGGTTGCCGCGTGATTTTCTCTGGCCTGAGAAGTCCGTCCGATCGGTTGGTGCAATACTGTATTTCTGCGCCAAACGGAGTATGCAGGTCGAGAAGGTATGCCCCGTCTGTGAAAAGCCATTCCAAGCCCACCGTGTTCGGCAAATCTGTTGCCGAAGCATCTGTATCGTACGAGAGCGGAACCGCCGTCAACGAGGGGAGCCCATCTCAGATCGAGAGTGGTATCCCTTCAAAGAAGGGCAGAAGCGACAAGACGGGCTCAAGAAGTGCCCTCAGTGCCGCGAAGACAAGCCTGCTGACGGAAAGCACTTCCACACGATACAGAACCCTGACGGCACGCTTCGTTTGTATTCCTGGTGTAAGGCGTGCCAGAACCTCAAGGCGCTGCACCGTAAGAGGGTCGAACGTCAAGAGCTGCTCAGGCACTACGGCGGCGATCCCCCAACATGTGCTTGTTGCGGGGAGTCTGCCTATGAATTTCTCTGCATCGACCACATCGACGGTGGGGGTAACAAGCACCGGGCGGAGCTTCGCTCCACGTCGGGCTCCAACTTCTACAGCTGGCTCCGTCGTAACGGGTTCCCACCTGGATTCCGGGTGCTCTGTCACAACTGCAATCTCGCGAAGGGGTTCTACGGTCAGTGCCCCCACGAAAGGATGAAGACCCGATGCACCAATATCTCGACCTCGTACAGCACGTCCTCGATCACGGAACCAGGAAGGAGAACCGAACCGGGGTCGACACCCTAAGCACCTTTGGTCATTACTACGAACATGATCTGAGGGACGGATTTCCACTCCTCACGACCAAGAGTGTCTCCTGGAAAAACATCGTCTGTGAGATGTTGTGGTTCCTGAGCGGGCAAACTGACGTGGGCATCCTCAAGCAGCACGGCTGCAAGTTTTGGGATGCCTGGGCTGACGGGAATGGCAAGGTGCCGAGCGCCTACGGTAACTTCTGGCGACAGTTCCCCGTACACGGCACCCGAAGTTCGTCGGATCACAACATCGATGGGGACGACTGCCTCGCCTTCAACGACCAGATCGCGTGGGTCCTTGCCGAGCTGAAGAGGAACCCCATGAGCCGCCGGATGGTGGTTTCCGCGTGGGCGCCGAGCAACGCACAGACGTCGAAGCTGCCGCCCTGCCATTGCCTCTTCATGTTCAACGTCCAGAACCACAAGCCCAAGGTCGTGCACTACGGGACGAACGACGGCACCATGCCCGCGTGTGTCGCCGATCGCTACGAGCGCACAACACGAGGGCACATCCTGCCCCGCGGCGAAGGCTTCAACGAAGACCTGAACTGGTGCCCGGAATGCCAGAAGGTCATGCCTAGGCTTCAGAACTTGGAGAGCAAGGACCCTCAGCGTCTCTGCCTTCACCTGACTCAGCGAAGCTGTGACGTGGCTCTCGGCGTGCCGTACAACATCGCGAGTTATGCGCTTCTCCTGAGCCTCTTCAGTCACTTCACGGGTATCCAGCCCGGCATCTTCGCCCACACGCTCGTCGACGCGCACATCTATTGTGCCAAACCCGACGGCTCGATGGCCGATCTCGACCACGTGCCGGGCCTCAAAGAGCAGCTGACGCGGACGCCCCGGAAGCTCCCGAAGCTCCGCATCTCGGACGAAATCAAGTCGCTCGATGACATCGAGAAGCTGATGAAGCCCGAGGTCACGACGGCCGAGGTGATGAGGCACTTCGTGCTCGAGGGCTACGAGCCGCATCCGGCGATCAACTTCAAGGTGGCGGTATGAAGTTCCAAGTATCCTTGAAGCAGATCGCACCCTGTGGAGGGAACCCCGACGGTGGGTGGGCCGTCATGTTGCGTGATGTTCTCACCGGCGACGCCGTGATGGAGAGTCCCACAATGACGCTCGAAAAGGCCGCCTCCTTGAGAGACGCGCTCGAGTCTTCCTTTTCGTCGACTTCCGTGGGCCCCCTTGGGAGAGAGGCCGAACGGAACCGAGACACCATGCTTCGCGAGACCCTCCAGAAGGCCCTCGCGTCCTACGATGCTCTCACGCCTGAGCAGAAGCTGGCACATCGTCGCGAGCAGGCGATCAGCTGGGTCTACGGCGAGGCGAACATGCGTGCGCCCGAGGGCAAAGAGCTTCTCAGCCGTGACGAGGTTGCTCGAATCGTCGATCTCAAGATCGAAGACGGCTCGTTCACGCTGCGGCCATGACAACGGGCCTTCAGATCGCCAAGAACCTCGTCTTGCCGCTCGATGCGGTGACGCAGACGTTCGGCTTCATCGCACGGAAGGGCGGAGGGAAGACGTACGCCGCCGGCAAGCTCGTCGAAGAGCTTCTCGGGCATGGCGTGCCCGTCATCATCCTCGACCCCGTGGGCAACTGGTGGGGCCTTCGACTTGGGGCCGACGGGAAGAGCCCCGGCTTCAAGATCCCGGTCTTCGGCGGCTTGCATGGGGACTTGCCGCTCTCGCCGGACATCGGTGGGACGGTCGCTCGTCTCATCATCGAGAAGCACCTTCCTGCGGTGCTCGACGTCTCGTCGTTCCGGAAGAACGAGCGGAAGAAGTTCGTGACGGCGTTCGCCGAAGAGCTGTTTCACCGGGCCAAGATCGCTCGGTCCCCGACGCTCGTCGTCTTCGAGGAAGCGCAGGTCTTCGCGCCACAGCAGGCCAAGGGTGAAGAGCAGATGCTCGGAGCCGTCGAGGACATCGTCCGCCTCGGCCGCAACTACGGGCTCGGTTCGGTGCTCATCTCGCAGCGGCCTCAGTCGGTGAACAAGGAAGTGCTGAACCAGGTGGAGTGCCTCTTCGTCGGGCAGCTCAACGCCGAGCACGAGCGTAAGGCCATCGAGAAATGGATCGTCGAGAAGGGCGCAGACCTCGACTACGCGAAGGAGCTGCCAAGCCTGCCTCAAGGGCACATGTTCTTGTGGTCGCCTCAGTGGCTCGGCAAGTTCCAGAAGATCCAGATCGCCAAGAAGAAGACGTTCGACGCGTCGGCGACTCCAAAGCTCGGGGAGAAGCAGACCGCACGTGAGCTTGCCGAGGTCGACCTCGTGGCTTTGCAAGAAGCCTTCAAGGATGCCGTCAAGAGCGCAAAAGAAGACGATCCGAAGTTGCTGCGGGCTCGTATCGCCGAACTCGAGGCCAAGAAGCCTTCGGCGTTGTCCAAGACGGACTACGCTCGCCTGGCAAACATCGCGGACAAGATCAAGGCGTGGAACGACGGGTTCGCAGAGATTCAGACCCGGATGTCTGAGGCGGCAGGGAAACTCCTCGCGCTCCATCAGGCGGCCATGGCCGCCATCCAAACAACGTTCCAGAACGTGCAGCTGCCGCATGACAACGGCACGCTCAATCGGGAAGAATGGGCAGCCCTCGAGAAGATGATCGAGAACCCGGTCCCCGCTCCGAAGTGGATCCGGGAGGCGGTTCACGCACCCAAGAAAGACGCCCGAGAGGCGATCGTGGAGGCCGAGAATCAGAAGGCCTTCAAAGCAATCGACATGGAGGGCATCGACCTTCCCAAAGTGGAGCGCATGATGCTGCGAGCGATCGTCCAGCACGACCCCCGTCCGTTGAGCCTTGCGCAGGTGGCGATCTTCGCCGGCTACTCGGCGAAGACGAGCGGCGTGAAGAACGGGCTCGGGGCGCTCCGGTCCAAGGGCCTCATCATCGGGGGCAACGATGCGATGCGGAGCACATCCGCGGGCAAGAAGCTGATCGGGAAATGCGATCCTCTGCCCACGGGCCCTGCGCTTGCGGCCGAGTGGTATCGGAAGCTCGGCAAGGCCAACCGCACGATGCTCCAGGTCATCGTCAAGGCGTATCCGAAGCACGTGGACATGGAACGCGTGGCGGAGACCGCGGGGTACTCGGTGAAGACAAGCAGCGTGAAGAACGGGCTCGGCAAGCTCCGGTCGCTGCACCTGATCCATGGTGGCAACAGCGCCATGGTGGCTGACGAAACTCTGATCCGGTAG
>ERZ1292625.38-Hain-H41-01um-R1-38-length-208735-cov-47_pt1 | contig 208735 bp, 220 predicted proteins | sample MGYA00564400_ERZ1292625 | MGnify/ENA primary metagenome ERZ1292625 (study PRJEB36523, sample SAMEA6512639) | groundwater metagenome | collected 2019-01-08 | study: AquaDiva: Metagenomics assemblies of 32 groundwater samples | reverse complement strand
GTTTAAATAGTGCGTTTCTTACCATATTTCTGTGTAAGGGATAGTCTATACGAAGCACCAAATAAAGTCAATAGATATAGTAGAAAAGCACCCGAATGGGTGCTTTTCTAAAAAAGTAACCTTAGGAAATCGACTTATTCCTTATCAGATACGGTGTGAATTGTCTTCTCAAGCATTCGAGCTGCAACTTCTTTTCCTCCAAGTCCGAAAGCGAGTCCGACTGCGATAGCAGCTGCAACTACGATTCCCATGAAAAGAGTCTGGATAAGTCCTGGAGCGATGCCGAGATGGAAGAGCGCTGTAAGAATTGCAAAGATCCAAATAGCCCACTTTGCGATTGCACCGAGAAGAGAAGCTGATCGCACATGAGCTGCCCGTGCAGATGCGATGACGATCTTCTGAACCGCATCAGCAATCATGACTGCGACCATAAGCACAAGCACGGCCACGATGACCTGAGGAAGATATGATAGGACGACATCCTTGAGGAATGAGTTGACCTGGCTCAAGCCGAGTATGTCGAATGATGCGATGAGGAAAACTACGACGACAAACCACTTGACGAGAGAACCGACAAATCGTCCTGAATTTAGTTTATAGCCTGATCGTTCAACGACATCCTCAAAGCCTGCGCTCTTGAGGGCCGTATCAACCTTGAAAGTTTTGAAGAGGCCTTCAACGAGCTTCTCGATAAGGGCAGCAAGCACCCATCCTATTGCAAAGATGATGACTGCGATTACCAATGTCGGCACGAAGCTTGCAATGCCGAACCAAATCCCCTGCAATGATTGAGTGAACACCTCACCCCAATTTTCTACGAACATCATATATTTAATTGAAAATTAATGAGCCACTAATAATTACTAATGTACATATTATATCACCCTTACTTCTCATCTATGCCAAGCTTATCCACAAGGGTTGTATGCGGGAAATCGAGAATATCGCGTATAAGTCGGTCGTGGATGCCGTAACGGTACTCGAAATCAGCCGTCTCAAAAGCCGAATAGGTTATCTCCTTTCCCACCTCGGCTTCAATGGATCTTATGACGGAGTCAAGCTTGTTGAGATTGATATCATCGCCGGCAATGAGAAGGTCGACACGCGTATCCCATTCCTGTATGAAGAGGCCGGAAGCAACAAAAAATTTGATCCTGCCCACGCTGTTGAATTTTCTTACAAGGGAATCATCGGCATGCAGGCTTACTGTTATAAGAAGGTTCTTGAGAGCTTGAAGGTAAGGGAATTTCTGATCGAGGAAATAGCCTGTATCATTCACCTTTCTTACAAGGATCTTCTTTTTCTTTTTGGTGTGTATTTCACGGACGATTGCCTTCTTCCTGACTATCCCGACATTCATTAGGCCGGCAAGTTCTTTCCTGACCTCCTTTGATGATGTTTTGCTGCGTTCAGCTATCTCCGATGAAGAGTAGGCGTTATCCGGGTTGAATAGGAACAATCTCATCAACTTAACCTTGGCTGCGTTTCCGAATAGTTTCGTAAGGATTTCCATAGCTATGTATACTATCAAAAAACCGCCCTTTTGTCAGGGGCGGCCTTTTGTTGCATGCTTTCAGTCTAATTTATTTATATTCAACCTTTCCTCCAGCCTCTTCAATCTTCTTCTTGAGAGCATCTGCATCTTCCTTCTTCATGCCGTCTTTGACGAGGATAGGAGCGCCGTCAACCATGTCCTTTGCCTCCTTGAGTCCAAGGGCAAGAGCCTCCTTGATGACCTTAATGACTGCAATCTTCTGCTCGCCTGCTGCTGCAAGGTGAAGAGCAACCGTGCTTTTCTCTTCTGCTGCACCTGTTGCTGCTGGGGCTGCAACTGCAACCGCTGCTGCTGATACTCCGAATTTCTTCTCAAGGAGCTTCACGAGCTCGTTGAGGTCGAGAACTGACATTGTCTCGATTGTCTCCACTACTGACTTGAACTTTGCTGGGATTTCTACTGTTTCCATTTTGATAAATTATTAAGTGTTAATTATAAGTGATAACTAAGCTGTCTTTTTCTTTGCGATTTGGTCGAGTGCCATGACAAATCCTTGTATAGGAGAATTGATGACATTGACGAACATCGCATGAAGGGTCTTCTGGGAAGGAATCTGAGCGATGCCCATCATTTCTTCCTTTGACATGAACCTACCTTCGAATACTCCGCCGAGGATGGATATGCTTCCTTTGTGCTTCTTCTGAAATTCATATATCTCTCGAGCTGGGGCGATAAGATCTGTTCCGTATGCAAGACCGACTTCTCCCGTAAGTTCGGGAAGGATTCCTTCGATCTTCTTTCCATCGAGCGCCCGTCGCGTAAGGGATTTCTTCGAAACGAAGAATCCGACATTTTCGCTCTTGAGCTTTCGGCGAACCTGTGTGGTATCGCCTACATTCAATCCGTGAAAATTCACAAAGACCATTGACTGAGCATCCTTCACGATGCCTTCAAGCTTTTCCAGTATCTCTTTCTTTTCTGCTTTTGTGCGTGCCATTTTGGTTTTCAAAATTTAATAAAAAAACGACCTTTAATAAGGTTGATAGAGTACCTCGGAAGGTCTTATGGACGCCTTCTGTCTCTGGCCTTATGCACCTCACACTACCAAAGGTCGCCTCTTGAGTCAATGATTGAAACTTATTTGAGTTTTTAAGTCTTATTCTTTACTGGCATTTCATCTCCTATTTCTTTTAGTGACATACTGTAAAGCCCTTTGTACCCAGCATCATTGAATTTTCCAAAGTTTGAAACGCCAACAAGATGAGCGGTGCTGAACAGTTTTTTATTTTTATCTGCTACCTCGTTGCGAATAGCTATTCTTCTCTGATCTTCGGAAAGCTCCTGGAAGATTTCCTGTCTGCGTGTCTGAACTGCAAAATACGTCTGAGCTTTTGCCACTTCTGATTTTGACGAGTCAGAGTTTTGGGCGATGAGATAGCATGCATACCGGCTCAATTTATAATCCTTGATTTCTCTTACAGTTGATGAACCTATACCGACCATTTTGTTAGTATCAACAAAATGGTTTTGTGTATCTTGTAAGCTTAATATGCATGCCTTTTTAGCTTTCTTAACAATAAGATTAAAATTCCTCCACTCATTATACTGGAGAATCTCCATCAATTCCCTCGCCCGCCAGAATTCAATGCCATTCTCGTCAAGCTCCTTGATTTCCTCGAACCTCTTATTTATCGAATTTATAGTTATTTCTTTTGTCATATCTGTGCTTCATTATTCTCTTAATGACTTTTTTGAATTTTTTGAAATGCTTCCTATCCTTGCGTTCAGCCTTCAAGACCTGATCGGAATTGTGCAGGGTTTCGGAAGTCCCATCGCCGTCAGCATCCACGTGCATCACTGTCGAGCTGGCAAAGGTTGCGGTCGAAGTAGCAACGGCGAAACCGATATTCATTACAGGAGTCACCGGCATCTCGCTGAAAGACGCCGACGCAATGACCTCGTCAGCCTGCACAACCTCTGCTCGCACTGTGAATGTGCCGCTGCCAGTGCCGTTAAGGACAATTTCATACTCCTGATCATAAGGAAGTATCACCTGTTTCGTACTGCCCCAGCCATCATAGACGCTTGACGGTATGGCGTCCTCGTAATTTTCAAGATTGACTCCCGCGACGGGATTCTCGAGCAATCCCGTATGATTTCCATTCTTATCATACACATGTATGTCTACAGGAGAATACACGCGAACATAAAGCCACTTGTCATTATCAATCGGTTCTGTCGTTGTAAAATATTTTCCATAAGCACCAGGATCATCCTCGGTTATCGTGTCTTCCAAAAAGCTCTGGAGCTCCGGAATTTCCAGGATGTCAGCATGTTCCGCCTCCATTTTCGTATCCTCCTTTATCTTTTTGAGATTGAGGAAGAAAGTTTCATCTGCAGTATCGGAACGGGCGGCAGTCAATACCGTGCCGTCCCCTGATTTCGTAATGCTTCTGAATGTTGAAATTTCGCAGCTTCTTGCATTCGTTGCACAATGCGGATCCCTTTCATAATTGACCGCCTTCGCAGTCGGCATTCCCCAGCCGAAAATAGACATCGTCTTGGTCGTACTTGCCGGCTTCCATATGTCCATCCTTGTGTGGAAAGCATCGGCAAGAGAGAAAAGGTAGGAATTAAGCGTCAATGGTATGTCTGTATCAGTCGAAGAAGCCTTTGAAAAGGAGTTGTTTGTGAGGAATCTTCCCATTGATGCATATGATGAAGCGGATTGCCCTGACTTTTTCGAGAAGAAATCTGAAATAACCGAGATAATATTCTTCTCAAAGAACCTCCTCGAGGGAAGCAACCCGTATGCGCCTGGAAGATTCTGCGAGAAGCTTCTTGAGGTATTCTCTGAGAGAATCAATCCTCCAGCAATTGATTGATTGTCGCCATGAAGCATCGATAGTATGGCTTGCGGCGTACCGAGCTCCGGAACGGCCACAAAAATGCTCTTATCAACAATTTCCGATAATCCTTTTTCCTCAAGGGTTTTCATGAGCGCTTTTGCCACCAAGCCGCCATTGCTATGAGCAATTATGGTTATCTTTCCAGTCTTTGAGGTTGAAGCCAGCGCGTATGCTTTCTCAAGCAACCCAGCATCGACGACATCATACGCCCCCATTCTCCAATCATACGCGGCAGGCAGCCATTCGTTGACCAGGCCATCATCAACCAGTCCGTCCATTGAGCTTATGAAGGATGCATAAATATCCTTTATCCCGAAAGCCGAATCGATTATATCAAGTGTGGTGATTCCAGGATCAATACTCCTTCCCTGAGAATCCGTAAATAGCTTGCGGACGTCGTCATTCCTGTTTGGTTCCCAGAGCATGTTTGAACCCTTGTAGAGCCTGCTTGCCTGAATCCCAGGAAGAAACAGCACGTTCGAACAGCATGATGCTAGAAACGGATCCTTCTTCGTCCATGGATCTATCAGAACCGGACCAGAAACCGTATCTCCTGGGCCATCAGCGTTTCCCCACCAATTATTTGTCGCATCCAAAGTATTTGATGCCTGATTGAGTATCCCGAAATTCTCATTGTCGGCAATCTTTGAATCATGAATCTCTATGATGTTCTGTCTCATATCGACAGGAACATCCTTGGAAGCCTTTGGCTGAACCAGCATTGGGAAGATTGGATCGATAAAGTATGAACTGATTCCGTAAGAATTTTTCTCAAGAATGGAGTTCGAGACGCTTACTCTGCTTCCCTGTGCTGTAATCGCATTGAAGCTTCCTCTGATAGTCGTATCTTTGATTACAGCTTCGCTCTCAAAGAAATCTAGGCCGGTTCCTTGTAATAGCGCATTGGAAATGGAAGAACGAGCGCCTACAAAATATAGCGAGTAGAGGTCGGTAAGTCTAATGGGGCTGTCCTTGGATCCAATCGCTCTTAATTCACCTCCGATTGTCAGCGAATGCGGACCCTCCCCGTCTGCGACGTAAGCAGACACGACCTCAACTCCTTCCGACATGGTAAGGGTATGACCTTCAGGGATATAGATAGGCTCTTCTAGGATATACGGGCTTTCCTCTTTCTTCCAATTCCATTCCATTTGAATGTCTTTGGAATATATGTGGGTCTCAGCGAAAGAGACGAGCGGTGCGAATAAAAAAGATGCAAGCGCGAGAATTTTTATTATTTTTATTTTCATATGATGATGCATTACTTGGTAATGGAATCATCATACAAAACCGAAATGAAGAAAAAGTGAATTTTTTACTTTTCCTGGAAAACAGTCACTTCCTGTTCGCTAAGTCCGGTACTATAGCGCCCAACGAAGAAGAGTACAGCGAAGCTTGCCGTCAGAATGAAGCTGAATCCGAGAAGGAATTTGAAGAAGGTCTGGTCGAAGGGGTTTTTCATTGTTTCATTGTAACAAAATTTAATCAAACAAAAAACCACCCGTTTCCGAGTGGTTTCTTGTTCAACATTTTAACCCGTTGAGAGGAGTACACCTTCTTCGAAACATCATCTATGAGATGAGGCTACCTGAGTTAAATTTAGTTAACTGAGATAAGCTTTCCTCCTTCTGATGTGTTTGAAGTATCGTAATCTTCTAGATCAAAGTCATAGACCTGGAACGTAGAAGCACTGTCGTCGCTATTCCACAAGATTGCCTTAAGAAGAACCTTCATAAGACCACCGTTTGCATAAACAGCTGTGTTTGTTCGAGAAACAGTTAGAGTAATATCTGTTGACTCACCATCGGCAAGTTCAATATTACCATTAGCTGAATCATCAGCTCCACCACTCTTTGAGAATGAAACTCCTGTGCTCAAAGCAGATGTAGAAGCTGTACCACCGATATCAAGCAAGAACCTGTTACCACCTGATGCAAGCGTTGCATCTGGAATGGTTTCAGATGTTGTAGCTGTTCCTGTATCAGACAAGTACACCGTATCTCCGAATGAAGATACTGAGTATGTGATTGTGAATGTTCCTGTATCGTTGTAAGTATTTGTACCGTCAGCATCAACTGCTGCGCTTACAGACTTTAGAACAACATTGATACCTTCTGAGTAGAGAGCAAGAGCATCTCCAAGAGCTGTTCCTGTCTTCTCAGTGTTATCAGCAAGCTGATCACCCTCCTCATTTTCAGCATCGATATAGTCTACGTTTGTAGCTGTAACTTCTGCCTGGATAGTATCACCCTCATCAAGAGTACCTGTATCGACATTATTGATGTCGGCAGTAACTGTAAATGTATATGTCTTTCCTGCAGAAAGCGTAAGATCAAGGTTGTTGAAGGTTGTCGTACCTGTAGTTGCGGCTGTGCTTACAGTCTCTGAAAACTCTTCACCATCAATCTTAAGATTGATTGAGCCAGTAACAGCTGCGACTGTTGAACCTCCAACTGTCGTCAATGTAACTGGAATCTCATCGATAAGAACATCAGATGTTCCCTTTACTTGGAATTTACCAACCAAGAGCGTTACATCATCTGTATTATCTGTCTCATCAATAACAACAACCTCTGTTGGGCTTGTTGATGAATCCTTAGAAATCTTCAATTCTGTATCAGCTGATGTTGAGAATGAAACGAAGTCCATTTGCTGTGCAGTAATTGCTACTGCTTCTGTCGTGACAACGCCTGATCCATCCTCGAATCGGATGCTCGTAACATCAATAGTATGAGCATCGTCGTTGATATCAGCAGAATCAAAACTATTTACAGCATCAACTGTAATATAGAACTTTTCTGTCTCATCTGCTCGAACAACTGAATTGCTAACTGTAACTGTCTTTGACCAAGTGTCGTTGCTTGCCTGTGAGAAGTCATCTACATTTGCAGAACCAATCTTTGTTGTTCCTTGCCAGATAGTAACTCCATCAATGTAATCGTCAAGATGATCTGAGTTCGTTCCATCTGGAACAACCTCAACCTTGACCGACTTCAATGCAATATCTCCGTCATTTGAAGCTTCAACTTCAAATCCAAAGACCTTAACATCGCTCTCCCCCTCTCCAACCTCTTCATCAGAGTACTGTGAGAGAAGATCGACTGTCTGGATATTTCCATCCGTTCCTGCTAGAGAACCTGTTGATGGAGTTGTAGGAGTTGTTCCAGGGTTAGCTGTACAAGTGTATCCTACTGGGCAAGCTGTTGAAGGAGTCGTCCCTACAACTGGTGCTCCGTTAAGGATACCTCGTGTAAGAGGACCTACGAAACCTGTTGATGGAAGTCCTACTGAAGCCTGGTAAGCGACAACTGCTGCCTTTGTCTGCTGTCCAAAGTAGCCTGGCTGTGCTGCACCTGAGCTAATAGAAGGAATCGCGAAACCTTTGCTGATCAACCATGACTGAAGCGCTGAAACATCTGCACCAGTTGCACCTACTGAAAGGTTTGCATCAAATGCTGCGTTTGCAGTCGCTGCGCCTGTAGCTACTATTGCCAAGGCAACGATAGCTATTTTGAAAATTTTCTTCATAATAATATTTATAATTTAAATAATCCCTCCTCCGGTTATTGATAAATGTGGAAGAAAAACTATTTATACTTAACTGATAAACTAATGCTAATTTCACCATTTCCCCCTGACTTGTTATCGACACAAGCCAAAGGGATGAGGCTATAAGGGTAGAGGTCCGAATTTCAAGAATTAACTGACCGAATCCGAATAAGAATATCTGGAATATTTAACCATTTAAATTGTCAAAGACCGTTGCAGAGTATTATATCCCTTTGGGTACGGGATCTGCAAAGATATGTGTGGATAACTAAGCTTTTAAGCCCCAGAATCCACGCTCCCATACTACACAAGACGGAACTCAAAGTCAATGATTACATGAGAGAATAAGTACTCCACCTTCTCTCTCCAACGCGCTTTACAATGCCTTTTTCCACAAGAAGGATAAGTTCGCGCTGTATGGTCTTTTCACTGCAGTCCTTGATGACCTTAGTAAAGTCCTTGATGGTAAGATTCGAGTCCTTTTTGAGGAGACCAAGGATGCTTTCTTGTCGATTATTTTTCTTGTCCTTTAGCATTAGGGCCTTATCCCTAGCGGTGTTGCTAGTCCTTAATATATTTTCATGTCCTTTATTGCTGGTGGCGGACGAATGGGCCAAGGGTGGCTGTACGTCCGTCGCAAAAAAACTGTCTGATAGGATGTAGCCTGCCGAATGCACTTCTTTCGGAACATTCTTGTTAAGGAATTCGATCAGCATCTCAAGCTCTCGAATGATGATTGTAGAATTCATCTTTGAAATAAGTCCCGAAATCATCGAGATGTTCAAAAAGGAAATCAGAATGTCGGCTGAGGCAGAGAAAGATTCTAGTGCATGGTCCTTTTCAAGCGGCGACGTGGCCTTGAAGAGCAGAGCCGTCGAGATAAAAGACATTACCTCCTCTCTCATTCGCCATTTCATTGAATCATCGTCCTTGATGACGCTCGTCACAAGATATATTGCTGAAGCTATTTTTTCTGCTTTTTTGGTAAGATATCTTTCCATGAGTCTTTTATTAGAGAAATGTCCTTTATGCGTTTTCCAAGCTATGTCCTTTTGTGTCCTATATATGAAATTGCATGTCTATTATATAAAAGACTTTGTCCTTATGTAAAGGGTTTTCCACGCTATGACACGCTGTGAATATAATTACAATAGTGTGATATTATATAACCTATATCTCTATGGCAAAGAAATCTAAGAAGGAATCCAGAAGCAAATTCGATAGCGGCATCGGGCAGGAAACAATGCAGGCAGTGTTTGCTATATTATCCTTTGTTCTTGCACTGCTATCGATACTCGCGGCATTTGATAAGGCTGGATTCGTCGGCGAGTATTTTTTCAAGATGCTAAAATGGCTCCTCGGTCTTGGATATTTCTTGCTGCCGGTAATGCTGATCATGCTGGGCATAGCCTTTCTCAAAGGAATAAAGCGCAAATTCGAAATGTCGAAGCTAATAGGCGCACTCCTATTCTTTTTTTCTGGATTAGGCCTTGTTGAGCTTCTCGTCGCGCGGGAAGGCGGTGTGCTGGGCTATTATATTGCACATCCCCTTATTTCCCTCATCGAGGTATACGCCACTGCGGCAGTACTCATCGCTTGCGTGGCCATATCGATACTTATCACTTTTGAAATGTATTTCACTCTTGAGCATCTCATGTTCTGGAACTGGTTTAAAAAGGATGTCGGAGACGAAAAGGCGCTGAAAGACCAGGGTTCCGAGGAAAAGATAGACAAGGCAGTCAACGATGTGGAAAACAAGCTCCAAAGAGAGCAGCTGAAAATCGCCGAGCAGGTTCAAAACAAAAGGCCTGAGAAAATCAACAAGGACGAGGTTCAGGATATTGTGATGAATCGAGCCTACAACCTGAGGGCCTTCACGCCGCCGCCCCTTTCCCTTCTTGAAAAAGACAAGGGCAAGCCGGAAACCGGAGACATCAAAGCGAATGCTAACATCATCAAGCGAACGCTTCAGAATTTCGGCATCAGCGTCGAAATGGATGAGATTTCAATCGGTCCGTCAGTAACGCGCTACGCTCTTAAGCCGGCAGAAGGTGTAAAACTATCGAAGATAGTCGGTTTGAACAACGACCTCGCGCTCGCGCTTGCCGCCCACCCTATCCGCATAGAAGCACCTATTCCAGGAAAATCGCTCGTCGGCATCGAGATTCCGAACACTACGAAGACCACGGTCGGCCTGGCTACTCTCCTCGGTTCCGATGAATATCAGGAATCAGAAAAACCGCTTCTCGTCTCACTTGGGAAAGGAATCTCTGGAAAATCATATTTTGCGAACCTCGCGAAGGCTCCTCACATGCTCATCGCTGGAGCAACCGGTTCTGGAAAATCAGTGACCATTCACGCAATCATCACTTCCCTCCTTTTCCGCAATTCTCCAGAAAACCTAAAATTCATCATGATTGACCCGAAGCGCGTTGAGCTCACTCTGTATAACAAGATTCCGCACCTCCTCACCCCCGTAATCACTGACGCAAAGAAAGCCATTCTTGCCTTGAAATGGGCGGCGAAGGAAATGAGCCGTCGATACGACACGCTTGAAAAATGCGCAGTACGGGACATAGATTCATATCATAAGGGCATACTCGGATCGGCAATTGAAAGAAAAGACGAAAAAATGCCTGAATCGATGCCATATATAATCATCGTCCTCGATGAGCTTGCCGACATCATGCAGGCATACCCCCGAGAACTGGAGTCCGCCATAGTCCGCCTTGCTCAAATGAGCCGCGCTGTCGGTATCCACTTGATTCTCTCTACGCAGAGGCCGAGCGTCAACGTCATTACCGGCCTCATCAAGGCGAACATCCCGACCCGTGTCGCGCTTCAAGTATCTGCGCAGATAGATTCACGAACCATTCTAGATACTGGCGGCGCTGAAAAGCTTCTTGGCGCTGGAGACATGCTTTACCTCGGGGGCGAAATGTCGAAGCCGCAGCGATTGCAATCCGCATATATAACGGAGACTGAGGTGAAGAAAGTAGTAAAATACCTCGCCGATGCATACAAGGACGAAATAATGGGTGAAATAAGCCTTGCAGTTCCTGAAGCAGGCAAAGACTCGATTTTTTCAGCCGAGTTCGATGCCGATAGCGCAGACGTCGGAGACGAAGATGAGCTGCTCGGACAAGCAAGGGGGATTGTCATATCAAGCGGCAAGGCTTCTACATCATGGCTTCAGCGAAAGCTGGGCATCGGATATTCTAGGGCAGCAAAGCTTATCGACCTACTAGAAACTAAAGGCGTTGTGGGGCCAGCAAACGGATCAAAGGCCCGCGAAGTTTATGGGGTTGCTGATGTACCTGCTCCAAGTAATGAATCGCCTGAAGAATCCGTTCAATGATCAATCGCGAAGGGACAAAGAAGCTGGTCAGATCGGCGGTCATCACCATTATCGTCTGCATCATCATAGGCTATGCCTATTTTGCTACGCAAGACTACATACTTGGGCCGCAAATAACCATTTCCGAGCCTGCAAATGGCAGCACGATTTCTACCTCTACCGTACTCCTCAAAGGCCGAGCGCTTCTGATACAGAACATTACCCTGAATAACCGGCCAATACTGATTGATGAGCAGGGCAACTTCAGTGAAATGCTCTTGCTATTCCCTGGTTACAACGTATCGCTCATATCAGCAAGGGATAAATTCGATAGAACTATTGAATATAAATTGGAACTTGTCTATCAAGACAAGCCTTAAAATAATAGTACAATAGAGTCAGTACCCACTCATTATTATTTTAATCGATTACCAGCCATGGCAAAAACGACAAAAAAACAAGCAAAAACGAGGGAGGAAATTGAAGAAGCAGAAATGCGAAACGAAGACGAAGCAAAAGCAAAAGCAAAAGAAGAACAGGAACCAAAGAAGGAGGAGAGCAAGAATTCAAAGAAAGAAATTCAAACAGGAAACATCAACGACACGCTTGATGCTATAAGATCCAAGTTCGGCGATGAATCCATCATGAAACTCGGCGAGAAGCCGAAGGTCAATGTGAATGCCATTCCCACGGGCTCAATCGGTCTCGATGCCGCTCTCGGCATCGGCGGCATGCCTCGCGGAAGAATCATAGAGATATTCGGTCCTGAATCATCCGGAAAGACTACCCTTTCCCTTCATGTAATCGCCGAGGCGCAAAAGCTCGGCGGAATCTGCGCATTCATCGATGCGGAGCATGCGATGGATCCAGAATATTCTAAGAGACTCGGAGTTAAGACTGATGAGCTCCTTATCTCGCAACCAGAGTCCGGAGAACAGGCTCTTGGAATCGTTGAAAGTCTCGTGCATTCAGGAAAGATGGATGTGATCGTCATCGATTCCGTTGCCGCCCTCACGCCGAAGGACGAGATCGAGGGAGATATGGGATCACACCATGTCGGAAAGCAGGCTCGACTCATGTCCCAAGCGCTCAGAAAGCTCACGGCTATTGTCGCAAAGTCAAAGACCGTGGTCATTTTTATCAACCAGATCCGTATGCAAATAGGTGTAATGTTCGGCAATCCGGAAACGACTCCAGGGGGAAAGGCTCTCAAATTCTATACTTCAGTCCGCCTCGATATCCGACGAATCGCCCAGATTAAAAAAGGTGAGGAAGTCATGGGTGGGCGCGTGCGAGTCAAAGTCGTAAAGAACAAGGTCGCTGCCCCATTCAGACAAACAGAATTCGATCTCATGTACAACGAAGGCATCTCGCAGGAAGGAGAGATTATAGCTTTGGGAGAAAAGATGGAAATAATCTCAAAATCAGGAACATCATACGCCTATGGAGAAGTTAAGCTTGGCAGAGGATATGATGCGACTCGACAATTCCTTAAGGAAAACACCCCAATCAAAAAAGAGATTCTCGGCAAGATCCGAGCAAAGCTTGCAGAAGTCAAATAATCGTGTAGGATGGAGAAACTAACGAAAGAACAATATGTCAATGCTTGAATACAATGAAGTAGTGGAGCGGAAGTATATCGTGCTCGACGGACAACCGTATGAAGTCGTCACTTCGCATGTCTTCCGAAAACAGCAGCGAAAGCCGGTCAATGCTACGAAGCTCAAGAACCTTATCAGCGGAAAGGTGACGGAATATTCATTCCATGTGTCTGAGAAAGTCGAGGAAGCTGAGATCGATGAGCGTGAGATCAAGTATCTCTATGCAAACGAAGGCAAAGGAGAATACTGGTTCTGCCTCCCAGCCGATCCAAGCAAGCGCTTCAGCTTCACTGAGGACCAGATCGGGCACCAGATCAGGCTCATGAAGCCTAATACTATAGTCACTCAGCTCATGTGGGGCGACAAAACGACAGGATTCAAGTTCCCTCCCATGGTTGAATTGAAAGTCACTGAAGCTCCGCCGAACATCAAAGGCGACAGCGCGACAGGCGGCAACAAAGTAATTACCGTGGAAACCGGCGCAAACATCAACGCTCCCCTTTTCATTAACGAGGGAGACATCATCAGGATAAATACCGAGACAGGAGAATATCGAGAACGGGTAGGAAAGTAATTTAGACAAAAGAAAAAAGTAAGTACGGGGTTCAGGGTACGCACTATTTGCCTTCTGGCAAATGTGCTCGTTCTCGCTCGCCTACGCGAGCTCCGAAGGTCCCCTCACCACATACTTACTTTTTTCTATTCCTATTTTTACAAAGAGAAAACGGTATTTGTGAAGAGCCTTTCGCAGGTCACGAAGGTGACCGAGAAGAGCAATTCGTCAACAGACGAATATGCGAGCTCTGAGTAGATACCGTTTTCTCTTTACCTAATTATCGAGCAACAAATGGAAGAAGTCCCATGAATCGGGCTCGCTTCACCGCCACCGCGAGCTGTCGCTGGCTTCGTGCGGATACCGCAGACTTCTTTCGGCTGATCATTCGGCCGTGAGGATTAAGAAATTTCTTAAGAATTTCCGTATCCTTGTAGTCGATCTGTCGGATATTGTTCTGTGAAAAGTAACACTGTTTATTCATTTTATTATGATTAATCTTTTAATTTAGAATGGGATATCGTCGGGATTTATCTCTTCTTCCGGATAGTCTATCGTGTCTGTTGGAGCAGCATCTTTTGGAGAAGCATCATCTGCCGGCGCGTCCTTCGGAGCAGCTGATCCGCCGCCTGTCCCTGATGAGCGAGGACCGAACTGGACTCGATCCGCTACGACCTCCGTCCTGTATTTCTTCTGGCCATCGGCACCATCCCATGATCTGGTCTGCATTCTTCCTTCCACAAGAACGCTTGAACCCTTCTTGAGATATTGCCCAGCTGTTTCCGCCTGTCGTCCAAATACCACGATATTGTGATAATCCGCCGCTTCCTGCTTCGCGCCATTCTTGTCCTTCCAAACCCTGTTCGTCGCTACGCTGAATGAACATACCTTCGCCCCTGATGGAAGTGCCTTGACTTCAGGGTCCCTAGTGAGATTCCCGATCACCATTGCTTTGTTTAAATACATATTTTTCAGTATTAAACTAATAATGCAAACCTAAGCCTCTTTCACCATTGCATCGATGCTTTTGTCCATTTCCTCGATAGAAGCCGGGGCTACGGGAGCAACTTCCTTGACAGGTTCTGCTGCCACCTCAGGAGAGACCGCTGGGGATTTCTTGCCGAGATATGTATTTTCTCTGACAGTAGTGATCACAAGCATTCTGAGCATGTGAGGATTCTCCTCAAATGATTTCTTAATGCTCTCGATCTCCTTTACCGGCATCTCGAACTTGAACCAGCCGAAATATCCTCGATCGAATCTCTGGTTTGATGTCCCGATCTTCTTGGTCATGGTATACGCCAAAGTCCTGAGTTCTGGAGTCTCCTCTCCTATAAACTCTGCACCTTTCTTTGAAAGGGCCTCCTTGAGAGAAGCAACCTCAGAAACCACTTTTTCCTCAGGAATCGAAGAAACGAGGAGGTATCCTATTTCATATACGTCCGATCGGTCTTCCTTGATATTCTTATCCATTTTTCTTTATGCCTTTTCGGCAATAGTGACAGTAATCCACCCTGGTGACGCGAGTGCGTCATTTAGTGGAGCATGGCCCGTGCGAGCCAGGACTGTTCACGTATTTAATTGATAAATTGCACGTACTCGCAGACTATCACAGCCATGGTGAAATGGCAACTTTACTCTAGCAAAGATTGATGAAGGAACTATTAAGAAAAATTAAAGCTCTGATGAAATTCTAAATGCCAAACAATTTGCAAGTATTGTCAACGAGATGCGACAAAACCGTATCCAGAGATTCACCTCTTATCTCAGCTATCTTATGCGCTGCCTCAATGACATAAGAAGGCTCATTCCTTTGCCCTCGGTACGGTGCAGGCGTCACATAAGGCGCATCTGTTTCGCTCATGATCATATTCAATGGAATGTTTCTTATGATTTCGTCATAATTTCGAGCAAATGTAATGACGCCAGTGAAAGAGAGCCTGAAGCCAAGCTTGATAAACTCATGAGCTTCCTCAAGTGAGCCGGCATAAAAATGAACATCGCCAGGAACCTTTGCATGCTTCTTTACTATTTCCAAAGCATCCTTATAGGCATTCTGATCAGGACTTGCTCCGCTTCGCAAATGGAGCATCAGCGGCTTCTTCACTTCATTCGCCAAAGAGATCTGCTGTTCAAAAACTTCCTGCTGCAAAGCCTTCGAGGCATGCTCGGCCCGATAATAATCGAGCCCGCATTCCCCTATCCCGACAGTCCTCGGATGTTCTGCAAGCTTCTTGTATGCCTCGTAATCTAATTTCTCATTCTGTACGTCAGTCGGATGCAAACCGATAATGGCCCAGATATCAGGATTCTCTTCAGCCAGCTTCACGGCTTTTTTTGATTCATTTAAATTCGTACCGACAACAATCATTCCAACGTCTTTCTCTCGGCATCTTGCTATAGCCTCATTCCTATCTAGGTCAAAATCATCGAAGTTGAGGTGGCAATGGATGTCTATGTATTTCATGCTTTAAAGATAACATATTTCATTGCGTAATTAAAAAATTAATTCTGATTTTAACCTTTCTTAGGTTTTTCCTCATTTCACTTTGATAAAGTATTCCCTATGCCGGCGGCATGGTGCTAGAAGGGACTTAGTATTCCCAATCTTGAGGGTTCGATTCCCTCCGTCGGCTTAGATTAATTTGAAAAATATTTGACAGATTTTTTGGGTTTGCTATCATTGAAAATGTACTAAGTCCCATTCTTGCTCAAATTGGAGCCGAAAGATTGGAATGAAAGTCACCTTGAGTTAAAAGCTCGGGTGATTTTCTTTTTATTTCCTCATGAACAAGGGTTTCTCTGGCATCTTTCCGCTTTTGATTCCCTCGAGGATTATCTTCGAAGTTTCTGGCAAAATTGGCTCAAGCGCTTTTGCAATATGATAAATGGAAGCTAAACAGAAGCTGATTTGCTGCTTGCCCTTCTCCATATCAGTCTTCACTGTCTTGAATGGCTGGTATTCCTGGATGAACTTGTCCGTTTCCTGGATGCGTAACCAGATGTCGTCGCAGACCTTGTTTATTTCAAATGAAGCGAAAAGTTCTGCGTGCTTTTGCACATCAAGAGCTGGTGCGGCCTTCTCATCAATAGACACCCCATTGCTTTCCACCATCTTCATGACGCGGCTGACGAGATTCCCAAGCCCGTTAGCTAGATGCGCATTATAAGCCTCCTTGAATTTCTCCATAGTAAAAGGACTATCCTCAAAGGGGTGCACTTCTTTCAGAAGATACAGGCGCAATGCATCAGTGCCATATTCCTTTACAATATCGACTGGATTAATGACATTACCAAGCGATTTGCTCATCTTGATGCCTCCCTCGCCTGTTATGAAGCCGTTTATGACTATCTGGCGCGAGTTGGGAAGGCCTACCGACATAAGCATCGCCTGCCACATTGCTGACTGCTGGCGGAGATTGTCCTTGCCACAGTACTGCACCACATTTTCAGCATCAACCCAATATTTTTTGAAAGAAGCTTGGTTATCCGGCCATCCAAGAGTCGAAATATAATCCACAAGCGCGTCGAACCACACATACATGACATGATCCTTATCGTCTGGAACCTCCACCCCCCATGGCATTTTTGTCTTCAGTCTTGAAATGCTAAAATCCTGCAATCCTCTTTCGACAAAAGCTCTTATCTCATTGAAACGAAAATCTGGAATCACTAATGTAGGATTCTTGGCATAAAAATCAAGAAGCGGCTTCTGGAATTCAGAGAATTTAAAGAAGTAATTTTCTTCTTCTATTTCTTCGATCGTCATCAGGGAATGTATCGAGCATTTCCCATCCACGAGCTCTGATTCAGTCTTCTCAAGCTCACAACCTATGCAGTATTTGATCTTGTAATTCTTCTTATAGATGAATCCTTTTTCTTTGCAGAGCTTCCAGAATGCCTGCGCTGCAAGCTTGTGTCCAGCGTCCGTCGTGCGGATGAAATGTATGTCGGAAGAAATTCCTAAAAGCGGAATCAAGTTTTTGAATTTTAAAGACAGCTCGTCGACGTACTTCTGCGAATCGACTCCTGCGGCAAGTGCATTGCGATGAACCTTGATGCCGTGCTCATCCGTTCCGGTATTGAAAAAGACATCATAGCCCTGTAGCTTCTTTGAACGAGCGATGACATCTGCTCGGATGATTTCCATAGCGAACCCAACATGCGGTTCAGCATTCACATATGGAAGCGTAGTTGTAATATAAAAGCTTTTCATTTATTTAAATGTAAGAAGTTTGGCGAATCGCTCTGTTTCCTTCTCCGTATCCTTATAAGGACCTATTATAGCCATATTCAGCTTTTCATCAACAAAAATCTTCTGCGCAATCGCCCTTACCTCTTCTGCCGTGACTTTCTGAATCCTTGCAATCTCTTCTGTCGGATTCTCAATCTTCCCTTTCAATATCTGATGCACTGCGCAATACTCGGCTTGCGAATCAGATGTCTCGAGTCCGAGGACGAACGAGCCTGAGATATAATCCTTGACCTTCTTCAGCTCTGCTTCGTCAATCGGCTCATCAATCACTTTCTTGCATTCGTTTATTAGCGTCGTGATTACTTCATCTATCCTCTTCGTATCGATTCCGGCAGAAATGGTGAATAATCCATGGTCAGTGTATGCGTCATGATTCGCGCGTATGTAATATCCGACGCCCATTTCCTCGCGAAGCTTCTGGAACAACCGGGAGCTCATGCCGCCGCCGAGCAAAGTCGAGAGAACCGTAAGCGCATGGTCGTGCTCGCTCTTGGCATCGTATGAGCGCATTCCAAGGATGATATGGGATTGGTCTGTATCCTTGTACTTCACGAGCAGCTGCGGCTTCGATTGCTGATCTTCAACCTTTAATTTCGGAGAATTCTTCGTGGTCGAAATATTCAAGAAAGCTTTCTCAACCTTAGCCAGAGTCTCTTTTTCATCAAAAGAACCGGCGACAATGACAATCGTCGATCCGGCGACATAATGATCTGCAAGATATTTCTTGAAATCATCCTTGGTGAATCCTCTCACCGTCTGTTCATTGCCAACAATCTTCCATCCGGCTGGTTGGTCTCCATAGACTAGTTCCATGAAGATATCATGGATATCTCGGTGCGGCATATCCTGATACATCCTCATTTCTTCAACGATAACTCCTTTTTCTTTTTCAATTTCTCCTGCATCGAGCAGTGGGTGGAGATAAATATCAGAAACGACATCGAGTGCCGTATCAATATGCTGTGGACTCACCTTTGCGTAATAGCCAGTGTATTCCTGTGATGTAAAAGCATTATATTGCGCACCGAGGGACTCGAGTTCACGAGCGATATCGATGGCTTTCGGACGCTTCGGTGTTCCCTTGAAGACCATATGCTCAAGGAAATGAGAAAGTCCGCTTGTCTCTTTCTTTTCGTATTTAGAACCGGTTTCTACCATAACAAGCACCGTCACTGCAGGATTATCCTGCATCGGTACGGTAATGACCTTGAGGCCGTTTGTAAGCGTAGTCGTATTGAATTTCATCAGACGATAGTATTAAGAAATCTTTTCTTCGAGGTATGGGATCAATTTTTCGATTTCCATCCTTTCCTGCTTTCCAGAATCACGATCGCGAACGGTGACTCCGCTGCCCTTCTCGACAGTCTCGAAATCGACTGTGATGCAGAATGGCGTTCCGATCTCATCTTGTCGGCGATAGCGCTTGCCGATATTGCCGTTGTCATCGAACATCACTCCAGGAATCTCCTTTCGAAGCATCATATAAATCTCCCGGGCCTTTTCTACGAGCTGCGGCTTGTTCTTGAGCAATGGGAATACTGCGACTTTGACAGGGGCAACCTTCGGAGAAAACTTGAGATAGACTCTTTTTTCTCCATCTATCTCATCTTCAGTATAAGCATCTGAAAGCACGGCAAGAAGAAGCCTGTCGAGCCCGAATGTCGGCTCGATGCAATGAGGAATGAATCTTTCCTTCGTCTCTTCATCAAAATATGAGAGGTCTACCTTGCTTGAATCGTTGTGAGCCTTGAGATCAAAATCCGTCCTGTATGCGATTCCGAGAAGCTCTTTCTGTCCGAAGGGGAAATCGAATTCCGTATCAACGCTTCTCTTTGAATAGTGAGCACGATCAGCGTCAGGAACTTCTATCTTATGGATCTTTGAAGCATTAAGGCCAAGCTCTTTGAGGAAATTGATCTGCTCGCCATAAAGTTCTTCAAATGTCTCTTGAACTTTCTTTGGATCTCGAGGATCGACGAAATATTCGATTTCCATTTGCTCGAATTCGCGCGATCGAAAGACGAAGTCGCGAGGAGCGATCTCATTCCTGAAAGCCTTCCCAATCTGCGCAAGTCCGAATGGCAACCTAGGATGAAGACTGTCGACTATATTCTTGAAATTCACGAACATTCCCTGCGCAGTTTCAGGGCGAAGATAGGAAATAGAAGAAGCATCTTCTGCTGCACCGATGTTCGTCTTGAACATCATATTGAACTGGCGCGCTTCGCCAAGCTGTCCACCGCAATCAGGACATTTCTTTGCGTCATCAAGCTGATCAGCGCGAAACCGGTGCTTGCACTTCTTGCACTCGACGAGAGGATCAGAGAATCCCACGACATGCCCGCTGGCTTTCCAAACTTCCTGGTTCATGAGGATTGCCGCATCAACGCCGTACATGTCTTCTCTGTCAGTGACAAATTTCTTCCACCACAGGCCTTTTATATTATTTCGCAACGCGACGCCATAAGGTCCGAAATCCCATGTTCCAGCGAGACCGCCATAGATTTCTGAACCCTGAAAGACGAAACCTCTGCGTTTCGCTAAGGAAATTATCTTGTCCATCTTTGTCTCTTCTGTTTTTGCCATAATTTGGGATTAATTCGTTACTTTCTCATTGCCTTCGTTGAAAGTCTGGTCAGCGCTGAATCGAGTATTGAGTGTCCCTAGATTACTCTTTAATGTTTCGCCTGTAAAGTCATCCTGAGCCGTGAATGTCGACTGGTTTACGATGACGGGAGTCTGTCCTACCTGCGTCACGCTCGGCACAAGCCCCACCTGGAAGGAGACCTGCTTTCGTCGTGACGTGCCATTGGTATATGTGCTCAAGCTTCCAACATTCCAAACTATCGTACCGTCGACTTTATTGTAAGTTATATCTTCGGATGAAGGGTCGGTCTTGCCGAGCCATTTCATATATGGAGGAAGGCTTGATTGGACCTGTCCGTTGGCTATGGTGCTTGAGGTGTTATCCACAGTCCAAATGACCGTGTATGTCGTTTGCTGTTCTGCCCGAGGAGGAATAGGTCCGCTATTCTCAAAGGGGCCTGTTGAACGAACGACTTGGCCTCCAAGGGAAATGTTGGAAGTTATCTTGATACGGCGGGCTGCGCTTGAAGTAATGCTTTCTGGCACGGAACTCTCTGAATTCCTTTTGCCCTTAACGCTGATATCGAGCTTGAGATCAGGGTTAGTGATCGGCCTCAATGATGTGCTCAAATCGCGCGGAGTCACGGTAAAGCTGACTCGTCCGCTCTCCCCTGCACCGATATCCTTGAGCGCTCTGGTCGTGATTGCATTCCAGACGATCTCATTGTCAGCTGACTTATAAAGCCCCTGGTCAGGAGCGACCGAAACCTTGTCAAAAGACGTTCCGGAAAGCTTTACGTGTATCTCCCCGTCTATGATGGATGTAGGGAGATTATTGAAATATGAAATCTCAACTTTGACCGGATTATTGAATGAACCGACATATTCCTGAACCTCTGAATCACCGTCTAGGGAAACGCCGACGCTCATGAACGGCTTGCGGATGCTGATTTCCTGCGAACTCGAAATGTATTCCGTACCGATAAACTTGTCATTGCGAACGCTCTGGGCTCCAGTGGTGAATTTGAAAACACGAGCCTCATCATCCTGGCCTTCAAGCTTCCCCTTGATCTTTATCGTCTTTTTGCCTCCCGGAGGTATATCTCCGATTCTCCAGGTCGTCGTATCGGCTACAGGCTTCAAATCAGAGGACGTGTAAGTGAATCCGAACGGATAGACTGCCTTGAGAAGAAGGCTCTTAATGACTTCTTTCGAATTCGAATTCATTGTCACCGCCATCTCGAATTCCTGTCCGGAGTTCACCTCCTTGAAGGAAGAAACTGTCAGCGTGATCGGGGATGAGCTTACAAGCAGATCAAAAGTCTTTTCTTTTTGGAAAATAGCATTCGAGCCCTTAACGCGGTATTCGATTGAAACCTTGATCTCTTTCTTGCTGTTTTCTTCTCCATAGACGATGGCCCTTATCGTCTTCTGCCCTACTCCTCCGGATTCGATATCAGGAATGAGTTCCCGGAAATTCTTGAGTTCCTTCAGGCTGTCATCGGCATCCGTCGTGCCAGCAGGAAAATCGACAGAAAGATCGACCGTCTGAAGCTTGATATTATTTTGATTAGATATCTGAACTTCGAAAGAAACCGGTTCGCCGCCAGCTACGGATACTGGGCCGTTAATCGTGATGTCAACATTATTCGCAGAGACGATGTTAGAGCCGTTGAAAACAAGATAGGCTCCGATGCCAAGCGCAGCAAGGAAAAAAAATATTGAGCCGATTAGTATTTTCGTAAAAAATGACATGGATGTATCCTTATAGCGCTTATTGAGCTCGATATCTTCCTCTATTTCCTGAGGATGTTCCCAATCAGTGATGATATTGGACTCCTGCTTCTGGAAGCGAAGGCGACGATGCGTGCGAATGTCGGGCGTATTCCTAGAATAAAGCGATTTTTTAAGCTCTTCAATCTTACTTTTATCCTCTTGATTCATCAGGATATTATATCACAAGGCAAACTAGAGATGGCTCTCTTTCAAGGCTTGGTTTATGGCCTTCAGCATATCTGACTTGAACTTCCTGGAGACACCGATAATGTCCCGATCAATTGAATTGCCATTTAAAAACACTGCAAGCCGATCGATTGGCCTGATATACCCAAGCACATTAAGGATTCTCAGCACTGTCAGGCATTCTATGCATTCGAAATCCTCTTCTTTCACATCCGTCCGATACAATTCTTTCAAAATCTCGAAAAGTCTCTCGTTTTTATCCTCTCCCTGCAGGAGCCGCTTCAACAATTTAAGTATTTTCAAATGAACGAGCGTGCTTGGGGCATGTTCAAGCTCGTGTGCGCCAGTAACTCTCCAGACCTCCTTTCCGCGCACGACGGAAACATTCGAAAAATTAAAATCCTGCATGTGGTAGCGGAGCTTCGACGTTCCGAGCCGTATTCCCTGCGCAGTAGCGCCGATCATCCCGAAATCCTTGGTAAAAAGCAACAAGAATTTCCCCGCTTCCCCATGCGGAGAGCTGTGAATGATGAAAGCGGGTGTTGTGTAGATGTGGTGCATGGAAAACGCTTTATTTAAGCCTTCTTATTGTAAGTCATTTGAAGTAATTAAGGGATGCTTGACAAATAGATTTAAGAATGTTACCATATGGCCTGGTGCGGTTGGACAGTTACAATCCGCTTACGACGCAGTGTGTCCTCAGCAGTGCGTTGTACGGTAGAAAATGAGGAATTTTGACAACAATCGGCGCGCGGCGGACATTTCAACGCGCCGACCGAAAATGGCTACTAAGGATGAGGGTGGACTTTGCCGGACTTCGGTCCAACCACGCTCATAGCCCGTTTCCCTTCTATGCAACGGCGCAGGGAGGATTGAAACGCATCACGTCTGCAGCGATGATGAGGCGACCACCAATATATTTGCTCGAGGTGGATTGTTCGACCGGTTTGTGGGCGTGTCGTTGACTTCAAGTCGACGCACGCCCCTTTTTTATTTCTCAATATCCAACTTCGCAGAGAATTCCCCTATAGCAGTTGACTCTCCTTCAATCGATTTTAAAACAATATCCTTCAACCCCGTTGCGCTTGAGAGAGCGCTTTTATTTTTTTCAATTATATCTGCGAGCACAGCGTCCGTATCGACAGTCAAAATCGCCCGATCTTGTATTGTAAGGCCTTTTTCTTTTCTCAAATCCTGAATAGCTCGGATAAGCTCCCGCACAGTTCCCTCCTCTTTCAATTCTGGCGTAAGTGCGACGTCGAGAATCACCTCTTCGTTAAGCGAAGGATTCTGAAGAATTTCTTTTACGTTAACTTCGTCCTTGACTAGATCTGCAAGCGCTGTCGGCAACGTCGCCTTTATCGCAAGCTTTGTAAGCGGCTGCCGGACATTTATTTTCTCCTTCATGCGTGCCTCAAGGCCAAGCGATGCAAACGTGCGAACTTTCTGCATATTTGCGATGACTGATTCATCAACCTTAGGATATGATGGCCATGATTCGAGATGTACGCTCTCTTCAGGACCTTTCAATCGCAAATAGACATCCTCTGCAGTAAACGGCATGAGCGGCGCGATAAGTTTTGCGAAATCAATCAGGACATTTCGAGTCGTATAAAGCGCCATCTCCTTGTCTGCGACATTTTCACCCTTGAAGCGATCTCGCGAACGGCGGAGATACCATGTAGAAAGGTCATCGATAAACTGCGCAAATGGCCTTGCCGCTCGATCGATCTCATATTTTTCAAGCGCATCAGTGACTTCTTTTGCAAGTTCTGCGAGCCTCGTCATGATCCAGATATCGAGAACGTGCGTACTCTTTGTTTCAGAAAGCTTTCCATCTGCTGGTGCATACATCTCATAGAAAGAGACTACGTTATTGAGGCGTCCGATGTGCTTCTTTACGACTTCATCCACCCCCTTTTCTGAGAAAGCGAAATCCTGCCCCTTCACGATTGGCGATGACATAAGGAAATAGCGGAGCGCATCTGCGCCGTATTTGTTCACGATAAGCATAAGATCGGGATAATTCTTCTCGCGCTTCGACATCTTTCGTCCGTCTTCCGCAAGTACAAGTCCATTCACGACCACCCTCTTGTAAGGAGATTTTCCAAACAGCGCGACTCCGAGCACGATCATAGAATAGAACCATCCTCGTGTCTGATCTAGTCCTTCTGCGATAAAATCTGCTGGGTAGCCTTTTGTCTTTCCAAGAATCTTGCTGAACGGTCCTGGTTTAGGATTAAAATCGTCTTTGCTAAAAGGATAATGAGCCTCGCCAAATGGCATTGCTCCAGACTCGAACCAACAATCAAATACCTCTGGGATGCGTGTCATCTTGTTCCCCTTTTCAGAAACAAGTTCTATATCATCGATGAACGGCCTGTGAAGCTCAACTTCATATTCGTCATTGTGTGGTAATGGAGAAAAATCAAGCTTACGAGGCTTTGCGTTTATATTGAAATGGTCGCTGGTGCCTCGAAGCGCAATCGACTGCTCCCTATCGAGTCCCTGCGCTGCGGCATCAAGAAGAAAGAGCGGCGTATCATGAGAAACGATAAGAATATTCTTGCCTTCATATTTCTTTTCAAGGCTGTAAAGAAAATCCCCCACGCGCTTCTTTATGTCAGCGTAGTTTTCTCCGCCTTCGGGAGTCTCCGTAAAACGGCTCTCGTGTCCAAAACTCGAAATAAAATCATTGAAACCTTTTCCATTCCATATTCCGGTATTAATCTCGCAGATCTTCGGCTCAGAAATTATCTTTTTCTTATCGATTCCGATCTTCTTTGCGATTATCTCCGCGGTCTCTCGCGTCCTGACAAAAGGAGACGTGAAAATAAGATCGATTTTTTTGCTTGTAAGCCATTTCCCAGCATCCTCAGCTTGTTTCTTTCCCTTGTCAGTGAGGTGATGCGGATTTTCTGCCAACGAACTGATAATCATCTTGGCATTATTTTCCGCCTCCCCATGGCGGCAAACATAGTATGTATTCTTTGCCTTGCTATGTTTCTTGAGGTCCTCAACTGAACCAAGAACTTTGCACTCCCCTGTCTTGTCATCTTTCCAGACCGGAAGAGGGGCACCCCAGAAGCGTGAACGTGAAATCGCCCAGTCCCGCGCGCCAAGCAGCCAATTTCCAAATCTACCTTCTCCGATTTCAGCAGGAACCCATTCAACTTTCTTGTTTTCATTTACAAGCTTGTCTCGCAATGCTGTAACTTTTACGAACCATGATGAAGAGGCGTAATTCAGAAGCGGAGTATCGCATCTCCAACAGTGTGGATATGAGTGGATTAATTTTTCTTTAGCAAAAAGCCTCTCTTTCTTTGCAAGATACTTTATGATTTCGACATCAGCTTTCTGGTGGGCATCTTTTTCTTCCAGAGTGTCTTTTGGCTTTACGAGCTGTCCGGCAAAATCGGTGACTTCGGGCCTGAATACACCACTTGTCGTGACATGCTGAACGAATGGGAGATTGTGCTTCAATGAAAGCTCATAGTCGTCAGCACCGAATGCCGGAGCGATATGCACGATTCCGGATCCGTCCTCTGTAGTCACGAATTCAGCGCCATAGACTTTCCAGCCGTTCTCAGCGTTTTTGAGCTTCTTGTCTTTCGAATAATAATCAAAAACTGGTTCATACGATTTTCCAACGAGTTCAGAGCCCTTAACTGTTTCCACAATCTTATATTTTGTATCTTTAAGCACTGACAATCTAGACTTTGCTAAAATATATTCTTCCTTAATTAATTCAAGTTCTGTTGGAAAAGATTTATTTGCCTCAAAAGATTCTTCAAATGTTTTACCTTGTGCATCAACTCCTTTGAATATTTTTATTTTTACATATTCAATTTCTGGATTTATCGCAAGCGCGACATTTCCTGGAAGCGTCCAAGGCGTCGTCGTCCATGCGAGAAAAAAAGTATCCGGCGCATCAGATAACTTGAACTTAACATACACGGAAATATCTGTGATGTCCTTGTAGCCCTGGCTGACCTCGAAGTTTGAGAGCGTCGTCTCGCATCGAGGACAGAGATTCATTGACTTGAAACCTTCGTAGATCAAGCCTTTCTTGTGGAGCTGAGAAAATGCCCACCAGACAGACTCGGTGTATGTCGCATCCATCGTACGGTAATCGTCCTCCATATCAACCCATCGTCCAAGTCGAGGAATGATTTTTCTCCAATCATCCGCATAGCGCATGACGCTTCCCTTCGCCATCGCATTGAACTTTCCAACACCGTAGTCAACAATATCTTTTTTTGAAGCAAGACCAAGTTCTTTTTCAATAATATTTTCTACTGGCAATCCGTGGCAGTCCCATCCCCATCGTCGACGGACCTTATAGCCCTGCATGGTCTTGTAGCGTGGAATGATGTCCTTTATGGTTCCGGGTACGACGTGTCCATAGTGCGGCTCGCCAGTAGCGAACGGAGGCCCGTCATAGAATACAAAATCGCCCCGGTATTCTCTATCGGGTGCTTCTTGCGCAAGGGTTTTCTTGAAAATGCTATTCTTTTCCCAGAAAGCTAGTATCTTTTCTTCCGTTTCTGCTACTTTGCTCTTAGGGGGTTTCTCTAAAGGTTTTTCTTCAGACATGAGACCATGTTATCACTTTCTAACCTTTTTTTCATCTCTACATCCTTTTCGGAATTTGTATGCCAAGAACCCAAAGCCCATTCGTCATGACATCTGAAAAAACTTTTGTAAGTGCGACACGGTATGTAGATACTGCGTCGCTCTCGCTGATGATCTGGTTGTTCGCATAGTATGAATTAAAGGCGGAAGAAAGCTCGATCAAATACGTCACAATATGATGCGGAGCATACTCTGTCCGCGCTCTTTCGACAACTTCTGGGAATCTCAAGACAAGCTTCTCAAGTGTCTCTACTTTTTCTGGTAATGTTGTAACCTCCTTCACGCCGCCAGCTTTTGCGAGAACCGCTCGAGCACGGACGACAGCGTATTGGAGGTAGGGACCGGAATCACCCTCGAACGAAAGGGCTTTGGTCGGATCATAAATTACATCGCCGCCAATAGCTTGACGGAGGATAGTGTATTTGAGTCCAGCGACGGCAACTTCCTTGCGAATTTCCATTTTTTCCGCATCGGTAAATTCCCTATCGCTTATCTTCTCATCGACGAGTGATTCGAATTCTCCAATAAGCGTTTCTGCAGCCACGATGTTTCCTTTACGTGAAGACATTTTTCCAGTCGATGGGCGAAGAATTCCATGGCTGAGATGCTTCATTTTTTCAGCTTTTTCAGGAAAAATCGCCTTTATCGTAACGAGAAGGACTTTGAAATATGCATTCTGCTCATTTGCGGTAATAACGATTGATTCTGTCATATCAGGATACTTTTTAAACTTCAAATCCGTAAGCCCGAGCTCCTTTGCCTCGTACGTCGGCAAGCCTTGAGAATTGATGAAGACTCGCGTATGTTCCCCGTATTTTTCTCCAGGAAAAACGACTGCGCCCTCGCTCTCCTCAAAGACTCCCTCCTTGAGGAATTCCCTTACGATTTTTATTCCATCATCAGCGACCTGGCTTTCAAAAAAGAATTCATCGAACCTGGTTCCGAGCCTCTTGTAGACAGAATCGAAATATTCAAGGCTTAATTTCCTCCCGGCATCGTATATCTTGTTGATTTCAGGATCTGATTTTTCAAAAACTTTCTTGTTCACGTCGGCAATCTCTTTTTTTGCAATCTCATCAGATTCATATTGGGCGGAACCGAAGACATATCTGTCTCCAAGATATTTAATATCGTCCTTATAGCTGCCGTCCTTCTGAATCGCCCAGATAGTCTTTGCAACATGAAGCCCGACATCGCCCTGATAGCAGGCACGGATGACTTTCGCCCCTGAAAATTCGACAAGACGCGAGATCGATTCTCCGATCGTATTTGCCATGAGGTGACCGATATGGAAAATCTTGAAAGGATTCGGGTCGGTGTGTTCGACCATGATCTCCTTCCCCTTGTCAATTGAAAGCTTCCCAAAATTTTCGGCATCTTTTGAAATCCTAAGTATTTCTTTTGAAAAATACGAATCCACGACTTTGAAATTAATGAAACCTTGACCGGCAATCTCTATCGAGGCTATGTCTGCAGGAAGATTCTTTTTGCACTCATCAACGATCTTTTCTGCAAGAATCTTGGGTGAGATCTTCAGGGATTTCGAATGCATCATGGCAACATTCGATGAAAAATCGCCGTGAGACATGTCTTCTGGGTGTTCAAGACGAATGGATGGGTCAGCAATGCCAATCTTTTGAGCCGCTTTTGCTAGCAATTCGATAATAACCTTATTCATGGCTCAATTCTAGCACTAAAAGGCTGCTTCTAGCGAGAAAGTTGACTTTTTCTATATATCTGTTATATTCAACACGGGGTGGAAACGCGCAAGTTCCTCAACCGTGCGTTTGGGCTCGTAGTCTGTAGCTGTGGGGGCAGCACAGGGTACGAGCCTTTTCTATTTCCTCAAAATCGCATCGATCCGTTCAGCGATTTTTTTCATGTCTTTTTCCTTCTTGCCTCGAGTCGTTTCTGCTGCGGTTCCGAGCCTGATACCTGAAGGATCAGCGGGCGGTCGGGTATCAAAAGGTATCGCATTCTTATTCACGATTATCCCCTCTTTCTCAAGCCTATCACTTGCATCCTTTCCAGAAATTCCTTTTCCTTCCATCCATGTATCGACAAGAACAAGATGACTGTCAGTACCTCCTGAAATTATTTTCCAGCCTTTCTTGTCGAGCTCATTTGCAAGCGTCTTTGCATTTTTCTTTATCTGAGAAGCATATTTTTTAAAAGCGGGGGCGGCTGCTTCTTTTAGAGCGACTGCCACAGCGGCAATTTGGTTTTCATGCGGACCTCCCTGAAGTCCAGGAAAAACAGCGCGATCTATTTTCTTTCCGAGTTCTCTGGTATCTGCCTTTGAAAAAATAATAGCGCTTCGTGGGCCACGGAGAGTCTTGTGAACGGTCGTAGTGACAATATCCGCATACTCAAATGGCGAAGGATATTCCCTTCCCGCAATAAGTCCTGCAATATGAGACATATCTATCATAAGCAATGCCCCACTCACATCGGCCGCTTCTCGCAATTTCTTGAAATCAATCTGTCGCGGATATGCAGTATATCCTCCAACTATAATCGCTGGTTTTTCTCGTATCGCGATTTCTTTTAACTCATTATAATCAAGGACTTCGGTAAGCTTGTTCACTCCATACGGTACTTGAGTCCAAAATTTTCCTGTAGCTGAGACTTTGTGGCCATGCGTGAGATGTCCTCCCTGATCAAGAGACATGCCCATGATTTTTCCTCCTTGCGGTACGAGGGCGACATATACTGCCAAGTTTGCTGGGGACCCAGAAAGCGCCTGCACATTCACATTCCATTCGGTTTCTTTTAGGCCAAAAAGCTTCAAAGCTCTCTCAATTGCAAGAGATTCTACTTTATCGACAACTTCGTTTCCACCATAGTAGCGCTTGCCTGGGTAGCCTTCAGCGTATTTGTTCGTGAGCTCGGAGCCGAGCGCCTCAAGGACGTCCTTCGATACGTAGTTTTCTGAGGCGATAAGATTGATGACTTTCTTCTGCCTCTTCTTTTCAGCATCTAGTAGCTTCTTGATCTGTATGTCTTTCATGGGCTTATCTTATTCCACAAGCGGTTCAATTGCAAAGTCCTTCCTTAATGAGTCATCATTATTGAATGCAAAGTGGCATCGGACTTTTTCGCCAGCCAAAACCTTCGGCAGCCAATGCACATCATCAGGCCACATCTTGTCGAAAGGCAAAGCGTCTTTAGAGCACCATTCTGGCCTCATCTCTTCTGTTTCTGTCGGCTCTCCTTCCCATTCGGATGTGAGATAGACATGGCATTCCTGATTCCACTCCGGCTTCGTATCAAAACTGAAATGCAAGATGGCAACTTTCTCGAGCTTGTCTTCTTCAAGGGTCACTTCGATTTCCTCAAATGCCTCCCTGACAATAGCTTGCTCTGGAGTTTCATCTCCCTGTACTTTGCCTCCAACCCCATTCATCCTTCCCTCGCCAAATCCCCTCTTTTTCATGGCGAGCAGTAGATCCGTCTCAGTTTGCAGGAAACAAAGCGTTGTTATTTTCATATGATTGAATTAATTAAATCTGCAAAATCCTTTTCGACTTTTTCAAAAGACTGGTTTGCATCTATGATCTTATGCGGCACTTTCTGAAAAAATTTAAGATATCCCTCGCGTACCAACGTATGAAAATCTATTTCACGGTCATCAAAATGATCATATTGCTTTCCTTGAAGCAACGATTGGTTTCTCGAATTTGCCCTTCTCACCCCTTCTTTCGGCTCAACATCAAAAAATATATAGAGGTCTGGTTTGACTGACAGATGATCTCTGAGATCCCAGAAAAGCTTTTCTAGCTTGCCTTTCGACTGTGCATGAACCTGATAAGCGTACGAAGACGCATCAAATCTATCAGTAATGATTGTGGTGCCTTTTTTCAAGGCTGGCCTGATCATATTTTCGCTGTTATCATAACGGGCTGCGAACATAAGGCAGAGCGTCGTCTCGACAGGAGCGGTCTTTGCCAAAGGATTCTTGAGCGTCGCTTCACGAATGACCTCTGCGTAGGGGGTTCCTCCAGGTTCTCGCGTTGTCATGATTGAATCACCAAGCCTTTCCTTGAGTCGCATCAGCATGCTGGATTTTCCAGATCCTTCTCCTCCTTCGATCACTATGAATTTCGGCTTGAGGTTTTGCATCATTGAAGTAATTGTATAACTTTTTGAAACACCTCATCAAATGAGTCGTATCTTACGAATTTAAAATTCTTATGATTTACTCCAGTAATAAGCTTGCTGACCATGCTGTTTTTATGCGCAACAGCAAGTACAGGTATGCCTCTTTTTTCTATAGCGGTTGCCATTTCGTAGCCAAGACCAAGAGAAGGATAGTCACAAATTGCCAACATGCAGTCTGCCACCATGACGCACTCCTCGATATCTACCCTATAAACTTCTTCAGGCGTTGCTTTTGATGGGTCCATTCTTACCCAAAAAAATTCAAGAATTTCAAAAGAATCCTTTATCTTTTCCTTAAGCTTAGAGATATTTTCAAGAAGATTAGTTCTGTCTTCTAAGGATAAACTGCTGAGCGCACAGCCGATATAGATTTTTTTCTTTTTCATATTTATTTTCCTGTACTTCCAAATCCTCCAGAACCACGATCAGTCTGGTTCAGTTCACCAACCTCTTCAAATTGAACACTCTCCACTTTCTGAATAAGTAGCTGGGCAACCTTGTGACCTTTCTCAAATTTAAAACTTTCATTAGCAAGATTCATAAGTCCAACATGAAGCTCGCCCCTATACCCAGAATCGATAACGCCTCCAAAAGTTTTTATTCCGTATTTATGTGAAAGACCGCTCTTATCCCAAATCAAACCGACATAGCCGTCTGGAATCTCTATAGCGATTCCTATTGAAATTGATTTTCTTTCATTCGGAGCCATTTCAAATGCATCAATCGCAAACAAATCCATTCCCGCGTCTGTTGCATGAGCATGCTTTGGAATTATTGCATCTGGATGAATTTTTTTAATCTTAAGTTTCATGCTATTTCTTAAATAATTGCTCAGCAGTATCAACAAGATACACATCTCGAATTCCAGCTGCGATCATTTCGTCCCAGCAAGGCTTACAGCACCACCAGTGGCCATAAAGATAAAGATCTGCTCCTTTTGCGTTTCCGTTTTTGCTGACGGCATCTTTTGCCGCTCTCGTCTCGGCATGGTGTCGGCATGATGAACAGCCAGGACAGAGCCAGTATTTTTGGCCAGAAGGAATTTTTAAAAGTCTTCTAACACAAAAGCCTCTCTTATGAATCTCTATTAGTTTCTTATTTTTAAGTGCTGACTGATTCGCCCCCCTTCCAATGATCTTGCCGTCAAATACCGCAACCGCTCCCGTTGGGTGATAAAAATCAGTAGAAAAATTCTGCCTCATTTTCATAGCCTCAATCATAAAAGGATCTGAAATTGTAACGTATTTTATAGTCCTTCTTTCTGGCAGATAGGGGTAACGATTGTTCATTGGAGTATTGTAACAACATTATATATAATAAGCTCACAATGACAAAGTTCGACCAAATATACCAAAATCTTGTACGCCAGATAATGACCAGAGGAGAAGAAGAGCTCAATAAAAGCAAGCAAGCTGACAGCGCACGACCAACCTACACAACAAAAGCAATTCCTGGAATGCATTTTTCTATTGATATAGAAAAAGACGGTTTCCCCCTTCTAACATTAAGAAAAATACCAATCAAACTTTTTGTCTCAGAGCAGATTTGGTTTATCTCAGGTGCGCGAAAACCGGAAATATTTTTGCGCGACTATACGAAAATATGGGATTATTTTACGAATCCTGGCGATGTAGTAACCGTTGCTTACGGATACAGATGGAGAAAGCATTTTGGTAGAGACCAACTTGCACTCCTGATTGATCTCCTACAAAAAGAACCGAGCTCAAGACATGGCGTTGTCGTAACTTGGGATCCTGCGCAAGACGGTCTCTCACTAGTAAAAAGGAAAAATGTCCCTTGTCCTTACACCTTTACGGTCAACATAATCAACGGCAGGCTTCACCTGCATAACATTGTAAGATCAAATGATATAATACTAGGCATGCCAGCGGACGTTGCTGGATTTGCTCTTCTCCAGTGTATTCTTGCTCAGAAGCTCAGAGTGAAACCTGGGATCTATTCTCACTCAATTTCAAACGCACACATCTATGACAATCATTACGATGGTGCAAAGGAAATCTTAAGCAGGAATAATGAACATCCTACCATCAGGCTCGAACTTCCAGAAAATGCTTTCGAACGAGCAGAGAAAATGGATAAGGATCTTGCTGATGCAATCATTGATAATCTTGCAAAGCAATATGATCCGCTTGAAGCAATATCAGGACTTAAAATAACTGTATAACCATGGCCGTCATAACAAAAAAACAAATACTCGAAAAGATAGCGTCTGGAGATATCTCATTCAAACCGCAGATAGACAAATTCCAATTACAAGAGCATTCCGTTGACCTTCGTCTGGGATTCACTTTCATGATTCCAAAAATGTGGCATCTTACCCCTCGTGGACGAGAATCGCTCGACATTACCCATTTTGACAAGAAAAATAATGAATTCTTTGAGGTTATTGAGTTGGAGCAGGGACAGTATTTTGATCTTCTACCAAACGAATATATCCTTGTCGCTACATTTGAAAGCATTAAACTTCCAACCGACATCATGGCAGTCCTTTACCCTAGATCATCAACAAACAGAAAAGGGATGTCGTTAGACCTTACAGGAATAATAGACGCTGGGTATGAGGGCCAATTGATCTTGCCAATAAGAAATAATACCCATTCCCAGACGGTGCGCCTATACCCTGGCGAGAGGCTTTGTCAGATTGTGTTTGAAGAGCTTACAGAAAAAGTTTCACCTGAGCGTACGAGCAAGTACCATAGCAAAGACATCATCGATGGCGTCGGATTGGAAAAAAAAGAAGAGGCTGAACTTATTCTAAATGGGCAAATAAAAGAATTAAAAGAAAAGTATAAAGTACTATGATAAAAGCCTTCATCATCGCCGCGGTTACTGCCGACGGATTCATCGCAAAAGACGCCCAGCACAGCCCTTTCAACTGGACCAGCAAGGCTGACAAGAAGCGCTTTATCGAACTCACAAAACGTGCAGGAGTCGTCGTGATGGGTTCTGCTACCTACAAAACCATCGGTACCCCTCTCAAGGAACGCACCAACATCGTCTATTCAAAAAGTCAGAAATTCGAGGGTGTCGAAGTCACGCAGGACAAGCCTCTTGATCTTCTCAAAAAACTCGAGGAGCGAGGCTTCAAGGAAGTCGCCATCTGCGGCGGATCGCAGATTTATGGAATGTTCATGAAGGCCGGAGTCGTAGATACGATTTACCTGACCATCGAGCCGCTTGTCTTCGGAAAAGGCATCAATCTCTTCAGCGAAGATTTGAGATATACGCTGAAATTGAAAAGCGCCCAGACTTCTGAAAGTACTGGTGCGCTTCTCTTGGAATATTCTGTTGATTATTCTGGAACTCCGAAACTTACGGATTAGGATTTACTTCACATCAACCCCCATCGATCGGCAGGAGCCTTCGATGATCTTGATTGCCGCTTCGATAGTGCCTGCATTCAAGTCAGGCATTTTTCGTTCTGCAATCTCTCGAACTTGAGCCTTTGTGATGGTACCAGCTCGCTTTACAGCGTGCTTGCCTGCTCCCTTCTCGATTCCTACCGCCTTCAGGATAAGCGAGCTTGCAGGAGGAGTCTTGAGCACGAAATCGTATGTTCGGTCATCATATACTGTGATAACGACTGGGATCATGTCTCCGATCATAGTCTTCGTGGCGTCGTTGAATTTCTTAGTAAAATCACCGATATTGACGCCAGCCTGACCTAGAGTTGGACCTAGCGGTGGCGCAGGAGTCGCCTTCCCAGCTGGAGCGATAACTTTTACTTTCTTGATTACTTTTTTAGCCATTGTTTTTAGTGTTATTGGATGTTACCTTAAATCTTCTTAACTTGCAAGAAATCGAGCTCTACGGGCGTTTCTCGGCCGAACATAGAGACAAGCACCTTAATCTTGCCTCGGCTATCATCGACTTCGCTCACCTTTCCTTCAAGATCCTTGAACGGTCCGTCGACAATCTTCACATTCTCATCCTTTACAAGATCGATTGTGTGCTTGACCTCATCCTTATTCATTCGGGAGAATAGAGAATCAACCTCCTTCTTTTCCAATGGAACAGGAAACACTCCTGATCCGACGAATCCAGTGACTCGAGGCGTATTTCGAACGACATACCATGAATCGTCGGTAACCGTCATGTCAACGAGAACATAACCTGGGTAAATCTTCTCCTCTTCCTCCACTCTCTTCCCTCCCTTGATCTTAATCTTCTTTTCAGTCGGGACGAGAACATTGAAAATCCTGTCCTCCATTCCAAGTGATTCTATTCTCTGCTTGAGATTTCGAGCTACGGCATTCTCGTACCCAGCGTAGGTATGTATCGCGTACCAATTCCTTTCACCGCCGACTTGCTGTTTTGACATAGTAATATTTTAGATAAATTTATTAAACGAAAAGCGTAAGAAGTCGTGAGAAGATATAATCGAAAAAACCAAGAAAGGCGGCGGTCGCGACAGAGACGATTACTACCGCGGCTGAAAACAGGACGGCCTGCTTTCTGCTCGGCCACGTCACATGAGACATTTCTGTCTTCGTATCCTTGATGTATTCTGTGATTTTCATAGTCTTTTGATTAGTTTCTGTATTAAAAAACCCCGAAGGGGGTAGTGGTTGAATACTACCTCTTTCGGAGTTTTTCGTCAAGCCGCTGACTATCTGATCTCGTAAGTGATAGACACCGTAGCCGTAACCTTCTGTTCGCCCTTTGGAATCTCTGGTGCTACTGAAGCCTTTACAGACATCATGTCGCCGCCCATCGCACCCTCGCGAGCGTAAGGATAATAGCCATCATCGCTTGAATCGTAGAAGCTTGTGATCTTAACAAGCTTTACGCCAAGATCCTTTGCGATCTTTTCAGCCTTTTCCTTTGCGTTCGCAATAGCTTCAGCGCGAGCTTCGGCTTTTACAGAATCAATATCGTCAATTGCGAATGAGAGGCCGTCGACTGTCTTTATTCCTGTCGCTCCAAGGGTATCGAACAACTCTCCTGCCTTTGCAAGGTCTCTGACCTTGACCTGAATAGCTTGATTCACATCATATCCATCAAGTACGGGCTTCCCAGACGGGCAACCGTACTGCGTACAGACGCCTTGAGGATAATCATAGTGAGGAGCAATGGAATATGAAAGGGTCTTGATATCCTTCTCTGCAACCCCTCCTGTTCGTACAGCCGCAAGCGCCGCATTGATCTTATCTGCCGCCTTCGTCTGCGCCTCTTTAACCGTCTTCGCATTCTCGCTCACGCCAAATGAGAATGTCGCGATATCAGGAATCGAAACGGCTTCGCCTTTTCCGTTCACTGAAATGCTGTTATAGATCGGGGTTTCCTTTCCGACATATTTTATTGAAATAAACTGCTTCACGATAAGCACAGCAAGGAAAATTGCGAGCAATGTTCCTACCCACGCGCCGACTTTCCAAACCCTTTCTTGATAATTCATATTTTAAATTATTAAACTGTTAATCATTTTTATTACTATAACACGCGTCAATGAGGTTTTCAAAAAGAGCCAGAACCGTCATCTGCCCTACTCCGCCCGGAACCGGAGTGATCATTTGGACGGTATCCTTTACTTCATTAAAATCAACATCGCCAACCAATTTACCATCACTATGACGTGTGATTCCGACATCTATTACAACCTGCCCTACTTTGATGCATTCCTTCCCGATAAAGTTCGGCTCGCCTATAGCGACAATCAAAACGTCGGCATTTCTGCATTTTTCGGGAATATTCTCTGTCTTGCTGTGGCAAACCGTCACGATTGCGCCTTCTTCCTGACACATCTTTGCGACAGGCTCGCCGACAAGCTTAGAACGGCCAAGCACAGTGACTTTTTTTCCAGTAAGACTGATTTTGTAAAATTCAATGAGCTCTTTGATGCCACGGGCAGTTGCTGGAAGAAATTTCGTATCGCAGTTCAGCCCGTCAATATCCTTTTTGGGATCAATCAAATTAAGTACGGTTTCAGAATTAATTTGTGGCGGCAACGGGAGTTGAACAATAATTCCATGCACACTCTTATCTTCATTATATTTCTTTATTACTTCAATGAGTTCTTCCTGACCTATTTTCTCATCAAAATTTACATGTATTTCTTTCACGCCAATCTTCTGCGCAAACAATTTCTTCGCTTTAATATATGAATCAGAATCCGTCCTGTTACCGACCTGCAGTATTACTAGGCATGGGACAAAAGAAAGTTCCTTGATTCTTTTTTCAAGAAGAGATGAATAGTGTGCGCGAGCTGTCTTACCATCGAGAAGTATCATAGTAGGCAAAGACTACCACGATTTTTCAGGAATTTCTAGGGCAACTGTCTTCTGTTCCCTGGTCGTCGCGGTCTCAAAAGAAAGTTCTGTGGCAGTCAGTGCAATCTTCTGGTCCAACAAGCGCACTGTCGATCCGTATTTGCTGTCCCCCACTATAGGATGACCCGTATGCGAAAGCTGCGCCCGAATCTGATGATGCCGTCCAGTTTTCAGAATTATTTTCAAGAGAGAAAAATCTCCTTCGGTTTTGATCAGCTCATATGAAAGTTCTGCACGGTCAGCTCCTTTTGTCTCTGTATCAAAAACCCCAGCAAAATTCTGATTCTCATCATGCTTAAGGAAATTCACCAGAGTTCCGGCTTTTTCCTTTACGATTCCATGAACCCAGGCGTGGTAAACCTTTTTAATCGTGTGATTGTGAAATTGTTCAGAAACGCGGGATGCGCCTTTGGAAGTCTTTGCGAAAAGTACTACGCCATCGACATTTCTATCAAGGCGATGAATGAGTCCAAGAAAAACATTCCCAGGCTTCTGGTATTTGTTCTTGATGAAAGCTTTCACTTCATCAAGCAATGAACTATCTCCCGACTTATCGCCTTGCACGAGAATTCCCGCAGGCTTGTAGACTGCTATGAGGTGATTGTCTTCGTAGAGGACTTTTGGAGGTTGCATATTATTTTATCAACTTACCATAGATTTTTCATAACTTCTATTCTGTGTTGAGGTGATTGATTTCATCTTTTTTGCAAAAAATTCATCGTTCCTTCATTTCGCTTTGTTAGGATAGTTAATGGATGATTATTTTTTCCTGTGGGCCTGCTAAGTGGTTTAGAACCTCCTTTCGTCAGGGAAGGTTTGCGGGTTCGACTCCCGTCAGGTCCACAGGGGTAAATAATTATCTCGGATAAAACTTGACTCAGAAAAATGAATTTGGTAGACTTACCTTACTGACGAAGGGAGGTAACCACGATGGTAAACTTTGCAAGAACCCGCATGAGAGTGCGGTTTTTTGTTTTTAAATAATTTTATTCGATTTTTAACTTTTTTTTGAGTTTATGAGTATTTCCATATTTTAAAAGTCCTTTATATGAACTTACTTGGCAATTATCGATAGCTATTTTAAAGCTTTTAACTATCCACCTTTTGGTAGACGTTCGCAGGACTCGATGATTTGGAAAGTGCAAATATATTTTACATTATTTTTTTATAGAAAACACCCGCAACATTGTGTTGCGGGTGGGTGTCAAAGAGACACAGTTTCCAAGTTTCAGTTGCGAAGGAAGAGCTGGCGGTCAGCAAACCACTCACGGTCGTATGCGAACCTGCTGACGTAGACGCGCCACCGACTGTCACCCCAGTGGACGCCGAGGACAAACACATTTCCCTTGTCGTCATGGGTGAAGAACAGATTGGCATAGCCATTGTCCAGTAAACCAACAGACTTGTCGCCCTTGTGGAACCGCAGGACAAGCTCCTCAACTTGCTTAGGGTTGTACGTCCTGCCAGTTTCGATGAGCTTCTTGCCAAGCACAGATAGGTCGTCTGAGGTTTCGTTCAGCACGCCCTGTGCCATGTGTCTAAACATCATATTTGCTCTCACGAGCTTCATGACTTTCGTTTCACCGCCTTCAGTTGCCGGAAGACTTTTGGTCAGCCAGCGATCCAGATCGCCATCGCGATTGAAGACGTTCGCATCAGTGAAGCAGTCAGCGGTGTTGCATGCGACTACGGCAGGAGTTGCGATATTGATCGCTACGCAAGCCATAATGACAGCGACGATGCTGTGAACTTCCAACGCCAGGGCTTTCGCGTTCTTCGTCGGCTTTTCCCAGCAGGTTTCCCTGCGATTGAATCTGTTGAGTTCGCGGAGAACTTCTTCGCCGTTTTCACCGCAGATGATATTTGTTTCCAGTTGAGTGATCGGTCCGCGAATTTTGCGGAGCGCTTGTTTGAGCATGGCATTCATGGTCAATTTTCTTTCATTCGGTAAGTAGAGAAACATCAAAGTAGCAATAGGCTAGGTTGAGGGTATTGTGTGCCCTTGTTTCAAATAGCTGTACCTGGGTTGTATTATACACCTTTTATGAGGGTATGTCAATACCAAAATTTTACCTCCTCCACCTCGCGAAAATTCCGCATGGCAGAAGTCTTTTTGTTACTGTTTCCTCAAGAGTCAGTTCCCCTATCTCGATAGACCCTCCGAATTTTTCGACGAGAACCTGAAGCACGTTCCTATAAGCAATCGCAGAGTAGCCTGCGGAATATCCATTTATGATAAAAAATAACGGCTTGTCTTTCAAAAGTTTTATGCAATCCTCAACTAACGGCAAAAAATCCTCTTCAATTTTCCAAACTTCCTTATTCGCCCCGTGGCCGAAAGCCGGAGGGTCCATGATAATTCCATCATATTTGTTTCCTCGCTTCACTTCCCGTCCAACAAATATTCGCGCATCCTCGAGAATCCAACGAATGGGCTTATCGACAAGACCAGACAATTCTGCATTTTCTCTCGCCCAAGCGATAGCTGATTTCGAACCGTCGATATGAACGACTTTTGCTCCTACTTGTGCGCAGGCAAGCGATGCACCTCCCGTATACCCAAAGAGATTGAGAACATCGGCCCCCTCATTTCCTTTCAGAACATCTCTCATCCAATCCCAATTCACCGCCTGTTCCGGAAAGATTCCTGTATGCTTGAATGCCGTCGGCTTTATCCAGAATTTCAGTCCGCCATGCTCGATCTGCCACTTATCAGGCTTTTCCTTCTTGTATTTCCAATCTCCTCCTGCCTCTGTACGCGTAAAGTAACCATCGGCGGCTTTCCACTGACTTTCAGGTAGATGTTTCCTCCATAGGGCTTGCGGATCAGGACGTGCAAGCACCGTCGAGCCGAATCTCTCAAGCTTTTCGCCGTCGCCAGAATCTATCAATTTATAGCCTTTCATAGTGCTTCAAATCGTAGCACATATATTGTTATTTATACACGTTTGGGCTATAGTTTCCATACGAATATGGCATTTTACTCCTCAACCATACTTTACATAGCGCTTTTTTTCGGCCTGTATTACCAAATCTTTCTTTTGGTGACCTTTTTTGAAAAAGAAGAAGAAAATAGCCCTCTCGGAAAAAAGAAATACGAACCGACAGTCACGATAATTGTTCCATGTTTCAACGAAGCAAAGACCGTGACAAAGACCGTTCTCTCCCTGCTGGCCCTTGATTATCCAAAAGAAAAGCTTTTCATCACCATCGTTGACGACGGCAGCACTGACTCAACCTACCAGGAAGCATCGAAAATAGCTCATCTCGGCAACATACACATCATCAGACAGGAAAACTCTGGGAAGTATGTCGCGCTGAATAAGGGCATAGGAGCGTCCGAGTCGGAAATAGTCGGTTGCCTCGACGCCGACTCTGCCGTAGCCCCAGGAACTCTCTTAAAAATGCTTCCTTATTTCTTGCAAGATAAAGTGGTTGCTGTGACTCCGGCAATGAAAGTTCATGACCCCAAAACGCTGCTTCAGAAGATCCAGAATGCAGAATACAACATCGGCATCCTGCTCAAGAAGATCATGGGCAAGCTTGACGCGATACACGTGACGCCTGGACCATTTTCGCTCTTCAAAAAATCCGTCTTCAAGGAAATCGGGTACTTCCGGCACGCGCATAACACCGAAGACATGGAGATAGCCTTCAGAATACAGAACCATCATTACAGGATCGCCAACTGCCCCCAAGGGTTCGTCTACACCATTACTCCGCCGACATTCAGGAAGCTCTATAAGCAAAGGGTGCGCTGGACATACGGCTTCTTGAAGAATGCCATAGATTACAAACATATGTTCTTCAACAAGAAATATGGAAATATAGGAACACTCACCCTACCCTTCGCCATCATCTCGGTAATCACCGCCTTCCTGATCATCGGAAACAGCCTTTATCACTTTTCGTCCTATGTTGTTGAAAATATCCAGAGGTATATGGTTGCGGGAGTGACATTCGATTGGTTTTCCTTCGATGTTTTCTTCCTTAACACAAGCTCGATCGCTTTATTGACCTTTATCATGTTATGCAGTAGCTTTAGCATCATTCTCTTGGCTTGGAGGATGGCTGAAGGTAAAACGAAAATCACTCGAGACATCGTATACTTCATCACGCTATACGGCTTCATCGCGCCATTATGGCTCGCAAAGGCTTCATGGAATACGATTGCCTCGAAAGCCGTCTCCTGGAGGTAACGCAAAACCTAGAACCTTATGGTTTCAAAGAAAAAATACATCATCGTCTTCCTGATTACTGCTGGAATATTCGCAGTAGCTTTTATCGTGAGCAATTATCTAAATGATAAGAGATATGAGGTCATAAAGACGACTGCGGACAAGATTTCCATAGACATCCTGTCTCTCGAGACCCAATTCGAGCTTTTTCAGGAATCCTCATGCGCCTCCCTCGCCAACCCAGTGCTGTCCGACGAGATCAATGCGCTTGCCGACAGGCTCTCATACGCTGAAAATCAGCGCGGTATAGATGATGATGACGTGATAACGCTCAAGAAATATTATTCCCTCCTTGAGATAAAGGACTACCTCGTCATGAAGAAAGTCGACAAAAGGTGTGATGTCAATCCGATTTCGATACTTTATTTTTACACCAACGACGAAGGCTGCGAAGACTGTGCGAAGCAGGGTTATGTGCTCACGAAACTGCGAAGCGACTATCCCCTTCTAAGGATATACAGCTTCGACTACGACCTCGATTTGAATGCGATCAGGACGCTTACTACTATCAGCAAAATACCGAAGGATCAGCTGCCAGCTATAGTCATAGAGGGAAAAACTTATACGAAATTCCAAAGCGTTGAGGATATAAGGAAAATCATTCCTGAGTTGACTGCAACAAGTTCTGCGACCTCAACACAAGCCACAACGACACAGAAAAAATAGAAAGTGAGATCACCGCAGAAACGACGCAATACTGACAGAACGCTTTGATGGCAAAAACCATGATATACATGAAAGCGAGCGAGGCTAGAGCGCCAAAAACCGACAGAAGCGCCGGTATCCTCAGGAAAATCTCCTTTTTTGTGTCAAGGTAAAGCATAAGCAAGACAACAAAGACGAGGTAGTTCAAAGACCCGATTAACGAAACGGGAATGCCAAATATTTGCGCATACTGACTTGTCAAAACGGACTCGCATCCCCCGATAGTGCACGGCGGGATTTCGTTTTTGTAGTGCTCGATAGTCAGATATGTCGCATCGGCAAAGCCGATAAGCGCTAGCACAAGCAAAGCTATCGGAATCCACTTAGGAATTCGTTGCGGCTGCAGCGGCGTCGTCAATAATTTTCTTAAATTCTTCATATCCTTGAGGATTGCTTATTTTTTTACCGTTAACATAAAATGTCGGCGTGCTGTTAATCCCTGCCTTTAGTCCGCTTTTGATATCGGCATCAATTGCATCACTAACTTCCTTTGAGTCAACATCCTCAGCGTATTTTGCCATATCAAGACCAAGCTTCTTGGCATATCCAGAAAAGACCGGTTTTATGTCAGTCACTGATTCCCACTCTGTCTGCGTCTCAAAAATCATTCCGTACATCTCCCAGAACTTGCCCTGATTTCCTGCAGCTTCAGCAGCCTCTGAAGCTGGTATCGCATTGCCGTGCTGCGGCAGCGGAAAATGTCGGTATACGAAACGCACGAAGGGATTTTCAGCGACAAGCTTTTCCATGACGGGAAAATATGCGGCACATGCTGGGCACTGGAAGTCGCTGTATTCGATTATGGTTACAAGAGACGATGTTGCTGCACCCTTTACCCAATCAGTATCAGTTACCTGATCGACTGCGGCGACTCCTGCGCTTTCCCTCTCAGCCTTATTGGAGGCCGCAACCATTCCCCAGACGATAAGTCCTATGACAACAATAAATCCTCCCCATGTGAATATTCGTTTCATGTTCATTTGATTAGTTACTGGAGCATTATAGCAGATGCGAGAATTCAATCAAAAGATAGATGCCAAGCATGTTCATCGCTAAAGCGACCGGGATTAGTACGATAAGGCGGACCTTCGACATTCCCAAGAGGGTTATGCCAAACTCATCAGGCAGCGGCGAGGCAATAATCAGCGCACCCAGAAGCGGCGAGAGCCATCTTAGGAAACCAAAATGAAGGGATTTGAGAATATGCCTTACTGTCGACGGCTTCACAGCTCTCATTAGATCACTAGCGAAACGATCCCTGATAAAGAAAAAAAGGATTAGGTCTCCACACATCGCTCCGAGCCCTCCCCATAGTGCGACTCCGTGAATCGGGGAATTCTGCGCGATATGAACAAGGGCAACCGACGATGGGGCGAGCGTAAAAGCCGAGGTAAAGAATATTCCTGCGATGAAACTCGCGAAAATGTAGTAATCCTCGAGAGCATAGACAGCGAAATCAATCGCCCCAACCCTAGAAAGAATGACAGCGATCGCTATTCCGAAAGCGATCATGACCACATCGCGCAAAAGCGCGCTACCGTCCCTTTTTCCGTCTTTTTTTCTTTTACTCATGATGATATCTTTCGCCCCTTAGTATGCTAAAACCCCTGTATATCTGCTCAGCAAGAATGCTTCTGACGAGTTCGTGCGGAAACACGAGGGAGGATAGCGACCAGGAGAATTGAGCTTTTTCTTTTATCGGATCACTAATTCCATATGCTCCACCAATCACAAAGACTAGATTTTTTATGCTTTCATTAAGTCTCTTGCCAAGAAAATCTGAAAATCCCAGCGATGTAAGCTGCTTGCCTTTTTCATCAAGAACGACGACGTACGATTTTTCTGGAATTGCTTTGAGTATTTTTTCGCCTTCGTTCTTAATATCCGAAACAGGTATGAACTTCCATTCTATCGGCGAGTAATGCGATATTCTCGATGCATATTCCAATGCGACATCCTCACCAAGATATCCTTTGGATTTTCCTGGAGAAATGATGGTTATATTCATATTAGAGAGCGTCACTTGCCTCTTCCGCCAAATCTCGTGCTTCATTGGCCAAATCTTCAGCTTCAGCATAGTCTTCGTCGTCAAACGCTGAACGCGCATCGTCATATTTTTCCCTTGCTTCATCATAAAAATCCTGCGCTTCGTCGATATCGTCCCCATCGTCGTCCGCATCGGATATGTCGGCTCGCGAATCAGAAATCGCTTCCTTGGCATCAGCGATCGCGTCCTCCGCGTCCCCTTTGCTTCCGCTGCTCAAATCTTCAGTGGAGTCCTCAGCGTATTTTTTCGCCCTGTTCGCAAGCACGGTCGCTTCTTCATAATCCTCGTCTATGAATGCGTAGAGTGCATCGAGAAGCTTGTCTTCTGCTTTCTTGACTGTTTCTTCAGCATCATCTATCAGACTTTGATCGTCATCAGCATCATCGATATCGTCTTTGGCGGTTTCTATGGCCTTCTTCACTGCCTTAAGTGCATCGAGAGTCTTCTTTTCTGTAGAAGAAACTGAGACGATCGGCTTCTCAACTATCGTGGTCGTTGTCGTAACTGCCCCAATCGGAGTCGCTGTTATCCCTGCTGCTTCTGTATCATATAGCGAACGAGAAAGTGGTCCGAAATACCCCTTTCCGGATGTGACGCTCTTGGATGTCTGCCACTTCGCAAGGGCCTCTTTTGTCTTTTCGCCGAACATATTCGTTTCGCTGCCTGACGATCCTATTCCGCTTGACGCGACCGTATAACCCTTTTTATTCAAAAATTTTTGAAGGCATCGCACATCTTCGCCGATGATTCCGACTTCGAGATCGCGTGTAAAGACGCACTTATCATCGGCGTTTGTAATAGATGGGATAATAATGATTGTAAATGCCACAAAAGCACCAGCGAATATGTTTATCTTTTTCATGCGATTATTATATCACAGTGAAAAAACGAAGGAATGTCGCTGGATCAATCGATATCCCATTAATTTTAATGCTTATATGAAGATGTGCGGCCTCTGCATAGCCGGTTTTCCCGCTCAAGCCAAGTATCTGACCAGTCTTAACGATATCGCCCTCTTTGATATCAAGCTTTGACATATGCATATAGAAGCTTTGAATACCAAATCCGTGATCGATAACGACTGTATTTCCATATACCGTAAACATTCGAGCTATCCTGACCACACCATTATTTAAGGCCTTCACCTCAGTACCCTCCTCCGCCCTGAAATCGGTTCCCTTGTGCACGATCGTTGAGTTAACCGTCTTCCTATCATAACCGTAATCATCAGTGATGAAAATTGATTGCAACGGCAATCCGAACTTTTCTGTCCACAATTGTTTTTGCTCGGATTTAACACTATTTAGGATTGCATTTTCTTTTGCTAAATTATTTATAAGGGCTTTCTCTGCAGCTGGTGTGTTTCCTCCAAGTTTCTCTGGGATGCCGAGCGGCCGCTCTATCTTTTCCCTCAAAGTAAAGGTGACCGGTTCTACGATGACCATTCCGTTCGACAAGGTAACCTCGACTTCATGCTCTAGATCCTTTTCGTTGAAATCAATCGGAACAAAAACACTAGATTTTCCTTCGAAGGATAGAATCGGCAGGTCTCTGCCATCAAAAGAAATACGATTAGGAGAGGAGGTCGCAGTAACAGTTATCATGATCGGGTCACCTGGAAGAATGATCTCTGGCGAAACCATTACGGATTTAATGGACGTCGGTTTTGTAGTAGCTTCTTGGATAAGAATACTGTTCTCTGATTTGGTCATTAGAAAAAGGATAAAAATTATGATTGAGAGGATTATGATTTTCATAAGGAGGTTTTTCATGGTCTTATTCTAGCATCTAATCGCTTTCGTTATGCCATGATTGTCTCTATAAGTCCACGAAAGAAATGCCTGCGAGAGCCGTCAGTTATCGCGGGGGTCTAATGCACTCCACCATTATCAGCTTATTTATCAGCCTAATTACATATAAACAAAATTATGAGAAATAACATTTTTTCAGCTGTCATTTTGACAGCCCTTGTGGCGTCGATAGCCCTGTCTCCTGCAGGAGCATCAGCCCAAACAAAAAAGAACCGGCCGCCGGTCATCAATGGCATAAGTTCTCCGACAGTGCTCAATGTGGACGCTGAAGGAACTTGGACCATAAAAGCCTACGACCCAGAAAACAGCAGCCTGAGCTACTCCGTGGACTGGGGAGATGAAGAAAATAACTTCCGAACAACAATGCTTGGAAGGAAAGCAGAATTTTCCCAAAGTGCCTCATTCAGCCACTCATACGCTGACGCTGGGACATACAATGTCAAATTTGCCGTCAAGGATGATTCCGGGGCCACGGCAAAGTCATCTGTGACTGTCCGTGTAGGAAAAAAATCAAGCAGTTCGCTAAAAATAAGCGATGTTTCAGCAACCTCAACCAAGCCGAATCGTGCTACGGTAACTTGGAATACAGATATAAAATCAAATTCCGTCCTCTGGTTAAGCACGAAGCCATCGATTGATACCTCGAAAAAGCCTTCGATTTACAGGCCGGAACATAGGACCAAGCATAAGATAGAGCTCACCCGCCTCAATCCCGACACCACTTACTACGTTGTCGTGAAGTCATCGACAAAGAAAAATAGCGCTATATCATCTGAGTTCTCATTCAAGACTCCTCCTCTCGCAAACTTGGCCCCAGTCATAAAAAGCATTGACGGGCCTAAATCCCTCGAAGTCGAGCAAGAGGGCACATGGACCCTAAACGCATACGATCCCAAGAATAGTCCTCTCTCATACTCCGTCGATTGGGGGGATGAAGGAGTAAGCGTAATGGCCCGCTTCTTCACAAAAGAGGATCCGTTCGTCCAGACTTCTACCTTCACCCATAGTTACGCGGAAGCTGGAACGTATGCCATAAAGTTCACAGCCAAGAACGAAGCCGGCAAGACTACAGAATCGACTGTAAAAGTCGAAGTGACCAAAGCAACTGATACGGTTGCTCCAGTCTTGAGCGCAATCACTACGCAATCAGTCGGTTCTGATCAGGCCACCATAACCTGGAACACTGATGAAGCTTCCGATTCAGCAATCTATTACTCTACGACGTCTCCCGTCATCCTTGATGATGAGGATACTGCGTCCGTGACAGATTCAAGCCTCGTCACAAGCCATTCCCTATCAGCCACCGACCTCGTCGCAAGCACGACGTATCACTTCCTTGTCCAATCAAAGGACTCTGCTGGAAACGCGGCAACTTCGAGCGAGTTCTCGCTGACGACAACTGGAATCTAGGAGGCCCCCGCAGGAGTGCATCATAGGAATCAATGAAATCCCCGATTGCAGGTGCAGGCGGGGATTTCTATTTATCTACCCCGGCTTTATTTCTTAATTCGTGGAAGTTTTTGTCTAAATTATATTAACTGGGTATAGGAAGTCACTCTTCTCAATTTGAATTTTCTTAACAAACTTGGTTCCTTTTCCATCTTGATCTTTTTTTGAATATTGCCAGTTGCTATTAGCATCTTTTTCAAACTCTTCGGAATTTTCAATTAAATATACGTAACCCGTATCCCCAATAGTATCTTCTTCTGGGCCTTCTATCGTCAAAACAAGATTTGATCTATTATCAATCACATTCATTGGGTAGCTTAAATTTTTTGCATTATTAAGATATATAGCCTTGAGTATGGCTATTGCGGGGTCACTGGAAGCAAATAACACGCCCCTCCCCTGTGAAGTTATTTGTTCAGAAAAAGATAAGTTATTTCTTGATCCATGGAAAAGAAAGTTATATTTTTCAGATAAATAATCTAAAAAGTTTTCAGTTGTTATTCCTTGTTCTTTAAGCTTAGACAAATCTTCGAGGGTTATTTCTTCTTTATCCGAAAATAACATGTAGAATCTTTCTAAAATTTGCCGACTATCAATCTTTTCGTCAAATTTTTCCATAATATCTAAAGTATACCAGAATTCTTCTCTATTTCTTTCAAAATAACCTGCATATCGGCCATTTTTTCAAAATCAATGTTCGTCCTGTCCAAAACTATTAATTTTCCAGGGATTTTATCCTTTGAAAAAGCTTTGTTATGCATTTCTTGGTTCAGGACGATGTATTCATCCGAATAGATCTTGCCTGAATCAAAGTCCCTTTTGCCAAACCTAAGAAAATTCCTGGTATTTTCGGGACTGTTCTGAAGCAAAATAACCAGATCAGGCAAGCCCAATGATTGAGCGTCTATTTCAAAAATATCCTGGCAGATTTCTCTTTCAAAACCTTCGGTGAGGATAGGGATGTATGGCTCCAAACTCATCCAGAAAGTATCCATAACGACAATCCTCCCTTCTTTCTTGAGTGTTTCAGCTCTCATGTGATCTTTCACCATCTTGTTCCTAAACCATAGCATCCTCTCAAGCGGCCTTATGTTTTCTTTAATATCTTCCTTGAGGCGTGGTGGGAAATCCGCCTCTTCCCCCTCCAAGAGGACTTCGGCGCCGTAGTGCTGCGCCAATTTTTTAGCAAGAAAAGACTTACCTGCGCGTGGCGCGCCGACGATTGCAATAATTTTACCCTGGAGGTTTTTCATAACGAAATCTCATTAATATATTTATATCAACATTAGTCATCAAGATAATGCATCATAATGTCGTACCCCTTCATCACATAATTATCCTTTTCAAGACCAAAGGTATTTTTTGCAAATTCGAACATTTTTTTCTGCATCTTTTCTCCATCCCCATCTTCGACCACTTGCTCTATTTCAATGAAGCTTCCCAGCCTTTCAACTTCATCAAGCGTAATTGTGTAATTCTTATACTTGGTCATCCGTCGCTTCTTCTTTACCGTAACTCCAGGCAAATAATTGAACATCTTCATGATTGGAGCAATTTCTTCCGGATTATCTATCTGAATATTGTGCTCGATGCAATCCAATTCATTCTTAACTGGCTTCTTAACAGTAAAAGTATACTCGCCATTTTGAATCCTTAAGCGAGGATAAACCCATTCACCTATTTCTGGTTCGAACCATTTCACATCGTCCTTATGAATGAAATTCCTGTCTTCTTGAGTTTTCTGTTCAGAAATGACGCAACCCAATTCTTTCAGCTTGTTTTCAATTTGATCTAAATCAGGTGCCTTGAGTTTTATTTCGATTTCTCTCATGTTATTTCTTCCAAAGCTTTAGATCTGTCGGTGTCGGTCGGGAGCCTTTCGGTGCGGCGGATCGATCTGTTTCTGACCTCGACTGCTTGCCAACAGTCCCATCGGGCCATATGTGATAACCCGGCATGCAAGCCATCACATCATGATGATCATCATCGCTCACACTACTTTTCATTGGTCCTGAATAAAATGATAGTCTAGCTCTTGTGTAATAAACCAAATCGAACTCTTTAGTGTATGCTTTTATCTTTTCAAGAAGTTCGGTCCATTTCGGATCCTGTGTATTGTCGAATAGAATCACTTGTAGACCAAGTTTTGCAAGTGTACGAATTGAATTTTTTATATCTTCGAGATAAGTCACGGAATCTTTTCTTACTCGAGCCTCATATTGATTAATACTCAACCTGATATCTGAAATGCAGTCTCTATTCATTTCAGCAATTTTCTCAGCGGCGATTTGTGCTATTTTATCCATAGCCGACCATCCTGCTGTTGTGATATGTAGAGGCCTTACTGGTGTAGCTAATAATCTCGCCACATCCCCGAAATCAGCAGGAGACCCGTCCTCATGGAGAAAATTTCTATCCTTATAATCAAAGGGGTCGCTATCATAATAATTGGTGATTCTATCGAAAATTGATCCAAAATGTATGTCTTTATAGTCAACAGGCACGGCATCTATAAAACCGGCAGTTGATGGCTGTCCGAAATCTTTTACTGTTTTCTCGAAAAACGCAACTGCCTGTGGCTTTAACTTTCGGTATATTTCAAGGAAAGGATGTTTAGCAAATATTTCAGCAGCCTTTTTACTGATGAGATTTGTTTCATCAGAGAAACCCGCTTTCCCATTTTTTATATTTCTTATTTCTTCAATACTGCATCCTGTACCCTCTTCAAGATCTTTAAAATAATTTTCAACCAACTGCCTCATTTTCTCCTCTGCCTTATGTTTTTGTTCGGCACTTTTCACGATTGCTGGATATGGCATGGTCTGAACCGTTTCAGCCGCGCCAGCGGCGCAGAAAGTACACTTGTGACGACACCCTTTTGTCACTTGAATATTAGAAAGCTCCTCACCGAATATTTCCGCGAGTTTTTCTTCCGAAAGCTCTAGCCCCTTGAATAATTCAGGTCTTGGATTTTCAACGGTTGGAATGTCCTCCGTTCTTGCTGTACCGGTCTCAACCTCTTTTCTAAAAGCCTCTCCTTCTTCTGACAACGGATAAGGAATCTTTAAAAACTTTTCTCTTATTAAGCCTTCATTTCTTAATTCTTCAGGTGGGGATGTAAACTCAAATTTTTCCATACCAGAAGTATAGCAAATAAGAGAAACTTCGTCGGTGTGCCGTCTTAGAGGAAATTAGAACGATATTTGAGAAAAGGAATGATGCGACGATCTACATTCCAACATTTTACCCTGCATTTGAACACACTATTCCAAATCAGAAAAAATAGGGTGTGCATCATTATCATCTATAGGTAGACTGCCTCTCAAATAGCCTTTCGTTTTACTGATGATTTCTTCTGCCGCCGACTTTTGCTCGGTGGTTATATTTTGTGGCAACGGTGTGTCGAGTATTTGCTGAATAATTTCTCGCGCTCGAGTAAATTCTTTACCATATTTTCTTTCGACAGAGACCATGTGTCTATATAACCAAAGAACAACATTGCAGAGTGCTACCTTCCCGTCACGGATATAAAAGTCAGTGTCAACCAAATATATGTGCGGGACTTCATCACCCTTCTTTTTTCCATATACATATTGAGAGGCACTGTTTATGTCAGCAAGATATAAACCACCTTCTTCTGGTAACTTATCTAAATAGTATTGAGCAATGCTTGCGTATAATTTTTCCACCTCTTCCGTTAGTTCAGGGGTAACTTCAATTTTATCCAGATCTGTACCATCAATTTTATCAACAATTGCATATATAACATCTTTGTCTTCGTCGCCTTTACCAATTATAAAATCGACTGGCGCATTGATGCCATATCTATCTTTCAATTCACTATATAATTTTTGTCCCAATTCCCCTATTACAACAGGGTCTACTTGACCTTTGTATCTTTCTTCCAAATCCTCGAAACTCTCCATACGTACAATTTTGTCAGGATTATCTTTTATTTCAAAAATCTTGCCCCTGCCTTTATGGATTGGTGATATTTCACTTTCAATCAAATGGTCACTGAAATTTATTTCCTTATCGTGTTTTGGTTCTTGGTTTTCCACACCAAAAGTCTATCAGGTTAAAGCTGAAATTACTAACTGAAGTAAGGTTGTCTCGCTAAAAAATATCTGTGGGTGGCTAGAGAGAATCGGACTCTCGATACCGGTTCCACAAACCGGAGTTTTACCACTAAACTATAGCCACCATATAATTAAAGGGTCTTGCCGTCATGTGCCAAATAATGGCAATTTCTGCATAACCACCTTAGATTATCTATCTTATTATTTTTTCTGTTTTGGTCAATATGATGAACCACCAAAACCTTGACGTTAGTTATATCACATTTTGAACAAATTGGCCTAATATTGTTCCTTAGCATGATCTTTCTATACGCATTTTCTCCTCCCTTCCAATTGCCATGATCCTCACCCGAAAGAATATGGGCATTCTTCCAAACAGCAAAACATGACTTATTGCAAAAGAATCTTCCACTTTTTGACCTTTTAATTTCAAGCTTGGTTCTATAAAAAGACTTTTTGCAAATTTCACACAAACGTAACTCCCCAGTCTTCATTCTTTCCGAGGAGCAAGCTTGGGAACAATACTTACCCCAGCCAATTTTAATATGGCTAGGTTTTGCATAAAAATCTTTTGTACAATTTACACAGTTTATCCAAGGCATTCAACCATTATAATTTAATTTATAAGTATTGACAATGTAATTACAAATGCATTATACTGTCTGCATGAATATACAAACAACACTGCAAATTAGGGTTGATGACTCTCTCAAAGAAAAAGCCTCTCAAGCCCTGAAGAGAATGGGGCTGGATCTCTCTTCTGGAATCAAGCTTTTTCTCAATGAAGTGGCCATGACCGAAACCATTCCCTTCTTACCATCAACTGAAAAAGGCAAAAAACTTCGGGGTTACGAAACATATAAAAAAGAAGCTGAATTTCTAAAAAAACATGGTAAAAGATTTACTTCTGGAAAAGAATTGATAGATGATATTTTAAAATAAAAAAATTCATTAATTCTTCATCTCTGTATGTTACGGTAAAGGAATGTACAGCATACTTTATTCAAGCAAATTCAGAAAACAATCAAAGAAAATAGTGGGGTCAGGCAAATATCCTCGAGAGAAGATCGAGTACATTATTAATATTCTTGCTTCTGGAATTCCTCTGGAACCTCACCTTAAAAACCACAAGTTGCATGGCAAATATAATGGCATGATGGAGTGTCATGTTATACCAAATATGCTTTTGGTTTATGAAAAGGATGAAGAAAAAAGATTAATAATCCTCATGGCCCTCGGAAGCCATTCCGAATTATTCAAATAACTGTGCGGAGGGCTGGACGATGTTCGGGCCTATCGCTACAAAGCTGAACATGCAGCCGCACTCATATACGCCCACTTCAGAAAGGAGTTCGGGATTCCGATCAGGAAACGAATTGTGAGACCAGCTAAGAATAGCAGGCGGAAAAATTCGCTGAAGGGGTAAAGGTTTGCCGAAAGCGGCAAGATTATTGAGATAAAGCTAAATCACTAAATAACAAAAGCGACACTATACCTTGCCCTAGTCACCGCTACATACAATTTAGAGCGATCTCCAACGTGATCAAGATTCCTAGATTTTAGATACGCTTTCATTGGGCCAGTAGGGAAAATCAAAACTCTGTCGTAATTTCTTCCCTTGGATGCTCCAATATTAAATGCTGGCAAATTCATCGTATCACTCTGCTTATTCCATCTCAGCACTACTGGCTTGTAACTCTCAAAATATGTCGGCACTTCAGGTTTTTTGATCATAAAAATGCCGTCATGCCCTGTCGTGGTCCCATTCATCGACTTCGTCTTATTAAAATCTGGGAACAACACATCCGCAAAATCACAAATTACCTGATTACACCTGAATGAATCATTTTTTTCTTCCATAGTGATCAGGCCTGAGCCGCTATGCTGAAGAACCCAATCAAATATACCGCTTCTCTTAAATTTCTTATTTTTTCCAGAATTATTCGTACTAAAAGTCCCTTGCCGGGGATCACCCACCGCTGTGATTGGAAGTGCGGACTGAAAAAGCTTCTCAAGGAAAGTGAGGTCATATCCCGCCAAGTCTTGCACCTCATCAATGAAGATATGATCGTAAGCTTTTTCAAGTCTCCTAACAATCAACCCGCCGGAGCGCTCATCGCATGTACAGACAAAATCAGAAACTCGATCCCGGTAAATATCTCCACTATTTGCTAGGTAATAGCGGTCAAGATTGTTCTTGGGAGCATATTTGGTCCCACTAGGCATATCCTTAAAAAGGATGGATGCGATCCGAGATTTTTCCGTCACGAAGCTTTGGTAAGGCCGGATGCCTTCCTGTAATAAAAAGCTGAACCATGATAACAGCACGATGTGTTTTGGGACATGCCCGCACTTTTCAATTAGATAAGACCTGATCTGGTCCAAGTTCTCATGGGTGTATGTTGTTATCAGAATCCGCTTCCCGACCAACGCAATAGCCTCCTCGACAATCATGGTTGTCTTCCTTGATCCAGCGCTCGCCACGACCACCTTGTTTTTAGCTGACGGCATCTTTGACATACGCGGGAAATTCTATCTTCTCGTTGGTCTCGAACAACGCGAGCGCGCATTCCGTCTTATTGGCGGTCATATAATCAACAAGTTCTGGTTTATCTTTGAAAGCCTTGCCAAAAACTTTATTTAACACGTCTAGCCCATTAACCTCTGCGATGTGAGGCTCCAGTGTTGTAAGGGCATTGTTCTTATCGGCGCACACTTTGATTGAGCCGAAAGCAGAATATGGTGTGTATTTTTTCTCAACCTTATTCTCATAATCGCCATCATTATCAGTTACAACTGCGACGGTGTTTGAAAGCTCTTTTGCAATATCAAGGAACCGGGCAAAAGAAAGTCCCCGAACGCTTATGACATCAACACCTGCTTCAATCGGCAACTTTCCGTGTTTCACCAGGAAAGCTTTTTGAACAATCAATTCGTCAGACGGCCCTTCAACTAAAATGGCCTTCTTTGCCAAAATGAGGCGCAGGGTATCATATCCAGAAAGTTTTTTGAAGTAATCCTGCGTATCTGGAGGCAGTTTGCTCAAATTTGAATGCTTCGCTTCATGAAGGAAAATCACCTTGTCGATACCAAGCTTATTTAAAACGTATGCGCTGTGTGTCACGATCACGATCTGTTTCCCAGCACATTTTTCCCGTATCTTTTTAATGAGTGTACTCATCGAGGAAAACGAGAGATGGTTCTCAGGCTCTTCAATAAGAATGACATTCGACTCCTTTGCTTGCCGCTCAAGTGCGAGCATGATTTTGAGGGCGCTCTGTTCTCCCTTACCAATGAACTGGAATGGCAATTCATCTAAATGAGGAATCAGGGAGTTTTCCCAATTTGTCTTTTGCGAAGTGTCGATGGAAATTGCGAGCTTCTTGGTCGTTATCGCGCCCTGGTTTTGGGTCAGTTTTGCATTGATACCAACAATTGCGTCCTCAGCTGAAAACTGCTCTTTCAGTTTTCTGTAAGCAATCGCCAGCGAAACCTTCTCTTTTGCATCAAGGCTGCCGTTGATTATTTCTTGAAGGAAATAATCAGTCCCACTTTGTAGACGGATTGTGGTCGCATCGATATTGGAAATGGCAACCGGCAGACTACGAGGTGTTATCGCGTTATTTGCAAATGAATACCAGTGAACCTTGTAGTACTCGGTTGGAATGGTTTTTATTTGCTCCCTTGCTTCAAGCAGCTTGGAATATTCATCCGCATACTCGTCATCAAACGAGATCACCAATTTCAATCCAACGTAGTCCGTCTTCTGTGAATTATTGTTTCCTCGCAAGTATTGCAACTCTGCCAATTCCTCAAGATACAGTTCAATTACTATCTCCGGCGGAACTGGATTGCCTCCACCAGCTACCTCTTTCAAATACGCGTCGATAGAGGCCTTGTTGAACAAGTGGGAAGAGAGCTCATATTCAATCGCTTTGCCGTTGAGTCTTTTGGTCAGCACTAATGCTATTGCTTCAAGGATGGTTGACTTACCTGCCTCGTTGTTTCCAACGATAATGTTCAAATCCTTATTAAGGGATAGGGTAAAAGCTTGGAACAGCTTGAAGTTTTTAATGTAAATTTGATTTATCATAATTGGGGGAGTGTTCGCTCTTCGGCAAAAAGTTAAGTCTTCTGAAGTGACATATTATTTGAATCACTACCCAGATGCTTCTGTGGGAATGAGTCAATCGTACGCCGATAGCAACTTCGAGTCAACGCACGCGCGTTGTTATGATTTAGTTGGTCCTTTATCAACCAATAAAATCATCATGAAATCATATTTCGCATACATCCGCGTCTCAACAGCGCGACAAGGAGAGGAAGACCATTTGGATTTCTCTTCACCTTGGATCTTTACGACTGTAAAGCGGGTGTTTGTGACGACATCGCCCTTTGCTACGACTTTCTGGAAAAGTTGGTGGATGAGCTTCAGATGCAAAAACAATCGCCGCCGTTTATTTTCCGTAGCGACGGGAACAAGTATCCCGAAAAGGCGGGCCTTAGTGGATGGGTTCCGCTGATTGAAAGCGGCATTCAGATCCACACACTTTCAGCTAAAAACTTTATTTCGATCGACATCTATTCCTGCGGCCCGTTCCGTACAGAACGGCTGGCGGAATTTGTGCGCACTTTTTTTGAGCCCGGGGATATTGAGACCAATCTTATTCCGCGCGGGAAAAAATACCATTGTCGGATGACTGATGCGAAATAAGCCTAAGCAGAGCTTGCTAATCTCTATTCGCGGCCCCGTTGAAGCGATTGTGGTCGCAAAAGGGGCCGCTGACATTGCGGATGTTAAATATGCTGCCTCTACCCATGGGGATCCCTATTGCTGTCACCTGTTTCTTAGGCATGATTTCGCGGATTTGAGGTAATGGCTCAGTTTGAAGATTCACCCACTTGTAAGCGGTATTCCAAGTGGGTGTTCCCATCCGAGGATGAGGCTGCCATATTTCAGGCATCGTTTGCCACATCGTTCCGGTTTCCCCTATTTACTTTCCCGCTAGGGCACGGCTCGGTGTGGTTATCTTCTGCGTAGCTACTGGCATCATTTTAATCACGCTCTTGCGAGGGTGAACCGGCGCTCGGACCAGAAGTTTTTCCGTGAGTTCAAAAATTTGGCTAACATATCATCAGCCTCCTTTCTGGCCATCACGGCCATTTGTATGGCATCAGTAAATGGATTGTTCTTCAAGAAGATTAATAATCTCTTCCAAGCTCCAAACGTGATCTGTGAGTCCGGCGGCCATTGCGGGGGTTATGCGCAACGATTGATGAATGCGCCCGAAGTTGTAGAACATATAACGTAATGAACTGCGATGGAATGCTCGTGGTCTCAACCTTCTTGGAGAATCCGTTTGTGAGCCGCGTGAACCGGCGCATTGACATACGCTCACAAGTTCGCCAGTGACATTTCAAACTGAGCCACTACCGGATTTGAGCGTGCATTGCGGTAAGGCGTGATACGTGGTAAGATTTGCTTACTCGTCAATAATGCTTCTGGGTACGTTGACGAATTAATTGTCGTGGAGGCATACAATAACGCGCAAAAACCATTTGGATTTCTCTTCACCTTGGATCTTTACGACTGTAAAGCGGGTGTTTGTGACGACATCGCCCTTTGCTACGACTTTCTGGAAAAGTTGGTGGATGAGCTTCAGATGCAAAAACAATCGCCGCCGTTTATTTTCCGTAGCGACGGGAACAAGTATCCCGAAAAGGCGGGCCTTAGTGGATGGGTTCCGCTGATTGAAAGCGGCATTCAGATCCACACACTTTCAGCTAAAAACTTTATTTCGATCGACATCTATTCCTGCGGCCCGTTCCGTACAGAACGGCTGGCGGAATTTGTGCGCACTTTTTTTGAGCCCGGGGATATTGAGACCAATCTTATTCCGCGCGGAACTAAATATCACCACTCTTTTGCCGCAGATGAGCCCATAATTTAGGAAATGCGGGGGAACAACGAATTCTGTTCCGATTGTCATTTCGCGGGTTAAAATCCCCACCTCTGAGACGTTGGGTTCAAAACATTTTTGCTTCTTCGATCAAAAAAAGCCCCTCGCGATAAATCGAGAGGGGTTGTGCTGATGTCAGCCGAACGACAACTCCTGTTGTCCAAGCGAAACTTTGATGCGTTCCACCTCGGTAGGCTTGGGCGGTTCGCCTTGTTCCAAAGCCTCGGGTGATTGGATGCGGAGTGCGAGCGGCAGCCACGGTGCGATGTAATGGATATTTGACCATGCGGCCCAATACTCATTGGACAACGCATTGCCGTGCATGACCCGGGTGGGGATGCCCCACAGGGTCGTGTTGATGAACGCCATGTCACAGGCCGTGCGGCTAATATCAATGGCGGTGACGCGCAGGCGTCTGCGGATTTCAGGCGGACACGCTTCCGCCACTGACAGAATCATCGCCCCTGCGCCGCAGGCAGGCTCACAGATGAGTATAGGCCCTTCGGCGGGCCATGATTCCGTGTCTCCCATGAGCATTTGTGCCATCATATCGCAGATGTTCTTCGGCGTGTGGAACTCGCCGTTCCATTGTTGTCCCTTCTGAGACAGAGCGGATTCCATATAGTATCCGCCAATCAAGTCCTCAAAGGGATGTATTTCCATTTCGGCATCCCTGCCACGGTTGGCGCCAGGAAGCGCAGTTCCGGCCCCCCTGCTGATAAAGGCCACCTCCCATTGCTCGCGCAGAAGGCACAGGGACTGTTGCAGGTCTTGGAGTACGGGTGACGCCCCATCAACAAACCGGAATTGTGTATGGTCCTGAATGGAAGATGGCGTGCGAGCAATCCATTCTAAGAAATTCGAGTCGTCTTGGCGGGGGGCGCTCCTTGATGATCAAGGTCGCCAAGGCGACCCGAATTCCTTTACCCACAGCAAAAAACTGCCCAGCCCTCCCTGGCTGGGATGATGGATGGTTGGCGTATCGAACCAAATCGGCAGTGCAGTGCAATTGCAGTTTGCCCAAGATATTCTTGCGGTGTGTTTCCACCGTGCCGAGGCTGATTCCCAAAGTTTCGGCGGTTTCCTTGTTCGTTTTTCCTTCGGCGAGCAATTGTACTATCTGACGTTCGCGTGGCGTTAATCTAAAACGCTGCATGCCGCCGATTGGGAGCGCTGTTGTCGCGCGGAGGTTTTGCCCGTTTACGTTGTTTGAGATTTTGGGCGTGAGGAAGTTTTTGCCGGAAGCCAAAGCTTCAATTGCTATGGGGAGCAGTTCCGCGGCGTCACTCTTGAGCAAATAACCGCACGCGCCAGCTTTCAGGACTTCATCAGCAAGGGATTCCGAGTCGTGCATGGTGAGAATCAACACTTTGGTCCGGGGCGATTCCGCTTTCAGGATGCGGGTGGCGTCCAGGCCATTCAATTCAGGCATGGAGATGTCCAAGATGGCGATGTCGGGTTTGAGTGTGTGCACGAGTTCGAGCGCGGTGCGGCCATTGGCAGCCTCGCCACACAGTTCCCATGTCGTCTGGCTGTCAATTACGCTTTTAACGCCTTGCCGAATCATGCTGTGGTCATCGGCAATGATGATGCGAAGATTTTTCACGTGAGATTATTCATTTGGTTGGGAGCAGTCTGGGGGGAATCCTCTGGCGAAAGGGGTACTGAGGCGAGCACTGTGACGCCTTCTGAATCTGATTCCACGTTGAGGTCGCCCCCCACCAAGGCCAGCCGCTCCTGCATGGCTGCCAGGCCAACGCCGGATTTTCGCAGGAACTTGGTGTCGGACGTAGCGGGTTGCGTCGGGAGGCCGTGTCCGAAGTCTTGAACTTCAACGCGGACCTCCTGGTGGTCACGGGCGAGCCGGATGTCCGATGAGGAATACAGCCTCCAGCGGACGGCCTTATTGGAGGAGAAACGCGGATTGGAAAAGTCGCTTCAGGGCGTCGGCCAACAAGTCGAAACTTGTTTGCAGCAGTCCGAACAAGCGCTTGAATTCGCCTGTGCGGTCCGGCAGCAGTTCACCAAGGGCGATTTTGCGACGAAGAAAGAGATCGTTGCGACCATTGGATCGAACCTAACCCTGAAAGACAAAATCCTCATAGTTGAAGCCCGGAAACCGTTTTATCTGCTCGAAACTTCCCTCTGCCATGCCGAAGGTCAGAACGAGCCAATCGAACCTGAAAATACCGTTGCGACACAGGGACAAAAAGAGGCTTGCGCCTCTTCTTGTCCAAGTCTGTGCCCAGGAGAGGACTCGAACCTCCACGCCCGTAAGGGCTTATCCACCTCAAGGATAAATGTCTACCAGTTTCAACACCTGGGCATGTATGTCTTCAAACAAAAAGACCCTCTCACTATAGCTGATAACGGGTCTTTTTTCAATTTATTTCGTTTTATGCAGCAGCCTCTTCCTTCTTCTCTTCTGCCTTAACGCCGTGCTTCGTATCCGTATTCTGGTCCTTCTCGATTGCGAGCATTCGTCGCATCTGTCGTCGGATTTCCTTCGTGGCCTTTTCTCGGACGAAGTAAAGCTTTGCTCGGCGAACCTTTGAGCGTCGTAGGAGGTCTATCTTGTCGATCATCGGAGTATACAATGGGAAAATCTTCTCGACTCCCACGCCGTCCATGACCTTTCGTACTGTGAATGTTCCTCCAGCTTCTGTTCCATGCTTTCGGGCAAGAACAAGACCCTCAAACGCCTGAAGCCGTGTCTTTCCCTTTTCCTGGATCTTTTGCCAGACCTTTACTGTATCGCCAGGGCGAATATCAAGAGTTTTTCGCTCTTCAACCTTGACTGATGAAATTACTTGAGTTTTTGTTGCCATATAGGTAGAGACAAATCTAACACAGACCCTTATTTTACGCAACCCTTGGTACTCCAAGGAGCAGTCGTCGTATGGCGGCAACTTCGGTGATACCAAGCTCCTCAAAAGCATTCAAGAAGTCCGCTGGAAGGGGTGCCTTAATAATAACTTTCTTTCTCATATAAGTAGTGAATTCGATGGAATACGCATGGAGGGCGTTCCTCTCGAACCCTATCTTGTTAGGTATGCCAGAGGCGTAGAGACCGTCACAGACGACTGGATGATTCAAGGCTTTGAAGTGCACGCGGATTTGGTGGGTTCGGCCAGTCTTTGGTTCGACTTCAAGAAACGAATACCCTGCCCTATAAGCGAGCAGCGTATACCATGTCTCAGCTTCGCGAAGCTCTCCCCTAGCGCCTCGGGTGGCTGACCATCTTCGAAAATCTTTCGGGCTCCTACCAATAGGGCGATTGATGATACCAAACTGATCCTTGATTTCACCATAGACAAATGTTAGGTATTTTTTTGTAAGTGTCCTCTCTTGGAACTGATCCTTAAGGCAGGCATGTCCATTTGCGGTTTTTGCAATCAAAATAACTCCGGAAGTATCCCGGTCGAGGCGATGAACAATTCCTGGGCGTTCGATGACTCCATACTCCTTGCTTTCAATCGGCTCTCCGACATTCTTCGCTCTCGGATAATTCTCAATGACCCAATCGGTAAGAAATGGCCCTTTTGATTTGCCGTCTGGATGCACGACAAGGCCAGCCGGCTTGTTTACCGCGACGATGTCCTTATCTTCGTATAATATAGGAATCTCCATTATCTTTTTCAGATATTTCAAAAGAATAAATTTGGTGCGCGATGCAGGACTCGAACCTGCGGCCTACCCGGTGTAAACGGGTTGCTCTACCAACTGAGCTAATCGCGCATCATCACTTATTTATACACTAGACTCTTGCAAAGTTCAAGTTGAATATAATAGACCTTTATTGTGTATGTTGTATATGATATACTCTACTCATGAAAACCAAGGAAAAAGCACGGGCTCGCCTTTTGCGCAAAAAGGGGTATTCAATAAACCAGATCGTGGAGGAGGCTAGATTTTCAAAGGCTAGCGTCAGCCTCTGGGTCAGAGACATCACGCTCACAAAAGCTCAATCAAGAAAACTCTCAAAAAGAGGAAGAAGTGTGGAGTCGATAGAAAAAAGAAGGATCAGCCGGCTGAAAAATGAACAAATTAAAAGAAGGCTTACGGTTGATGCGGCGAAAAAAGATTACAACGCAATCTCATCAGAGGAACTGAAGCTTATCGGGATAATATTGTATTTAGGTGAGGGGGCAAAGACACTAAGAGGAAAAGTTGCGCTTGCAAATAGTGATCCTATAGTTATACAGATAATGGTAAAATTCTTAAGAGAAATATGTAACGTTCCTGGGAAAAAGCTTCGTGGGCAAATCCATACATTTAAACATGCTCATATTTTAAAAACTGAAAAATATTGGTCAAAGATCACAGGAATACCTAGAAAGCAATTTTATAAGACCTATATTAAACCAAGTTCAGCAAGTCTGCAGAAGAGAAAGACCCTTCCATTCGGAACATTTGATATATCAGTAAATGATACAAAACTTCTACTAACGATATTGGGTTGGATTGAAAAAATAAAAGAATTAGCTCTAAAATAAACAAAAACCGCTCCCTTGTATTCCTTGGGGCGGTTTTTGCTTTGAAAATCTTTCTGGTGAGATTACACCGTTGGGCTTGCTGGAGTCGAAGGGGTTGAAGAGACGCAATCGCTGCATGTCTTCTTGTGCGTGACGATCAAGTAGACCGCTGAAAGGCCAACTAGAATGTAGACAACCTTGGAAATTCCGTATCCGATAAGATCAGCAAGTCCCGCGTTGAAGATTCCGATTACAAGCCAATTCAAGCCTCCGATAATGACCAAAACAAACGCAATTTTATGCAATGCTTTCATGTTTTTTTGTTAACTAATAATAATTGATATCTAGCGATAATTATACCTCATTCGCAAGATTTGTGTCATATTGCGTTATACACAGGGATTGTTTCGTGGTGCCCCTGGTTGGAATCGAACCAACATTGACGGCTTAGAAGTCCGCAGTTCTATCCATTGAACTACAGGGGCATTGGCGCACATTCAAGAATATAGCAGAAAAGACCTTAAAATGAAACGATTACAGTGAAGGATCAGCCAGGCCCTTATACCCTTTCTTGACCTGCAGGCTGGCATTCTCACGCGATTGGAAACGGCCAATAAGCGAATCAAGCTCACCCTTGTCGAAAATCTTATCTGTGGATTCTGCAGTTTCGGCGACTTTGAAATTGCCACTGCTTATCTGCCAATAAAGATGGACGCCACCCGCGATGAGTGCCCCCGCGACGATAATAGTTGCGGTAAGCACGATTATCCAATCGACAAAGGCGTTCCTGCCGATTTCTCTGAAAGCATTCCGTGTAGAAAGATGCGGCACTCTCATGAATTTTTTCTTAAAAAGGTTTGTCATTTTATTTGGCTGATTTCTTAGTCAACGCCTCTATAGTCAAAGAAAGGTGCCATATATGCCCAGAAGCTGCCTTCTTCTTGCCTGAACTCTCGAGATCGCCCGAGGTATAAAGACGGATATCGTCCAACGTGGTACCAAGCGGCAGATTCTCCATGAGCATGAGAGCATTCATGACGCCTGGCCAAGAACCATCGATGTCGACTTTGGCCTTGATGTGAGATTCTTCGTTGGTTATGGCAGAAATCTCTAGCTCGGTCAGAGAATCAACGCCGACTTTCTCAATCCTCTCGATAAAATCGACGGCTGTCTCTTCCGGTATGAAAAAGGAAGATAGTTTCTCTCGACTGACGGAAGTATCCTTATGTATATCAGTAAGCTCCTGTTCGTTTTGCTTTTTGATGCTTTCATTGGCCACCTCGTTGGCGGCGCTGATATAATGCTCTGCTTGCACGACCGTCTTCTTATAAAGAAAAGCATAGCCAAAAGAGGCGCAAATGACTGTGCACAAGGCAAAAAGTATAAGCGTATAATGTCGTTGATTTATTTTCATGGGGTCAGGATGACTAGCTTAAGGGCGAAAGAAACGTCTTTGCTCTTGGCAAGATCAGAGATCGGCAGATCGATTTTCAAAATAAGCGGGTTCTGTTCAAGGATCTTCTTGAAATTTACCAACGAATCCCTCGTCATGGCCTTGCCTTGGACGATTACCTCAAGAGAAGACGATGCTGTCTCCCCCGATGAACCGAGCTGAAAAGAGCTTATCGAAACCTGGGCTGGCTTGCGGAGAACGATTTCAGAAATTATCTGCGAAAATTCAGCGCTATCTTGGTGCTTCTTGAGATCTTCAATCAATGATTGGGCGCTGGCAAGATCATCCACGACAACATCAGTTCCCCTTTCCCGCCTGCTCTCCTGCAACGACTGAAGGTTCTTGATGGCCTCCTTTTCTTGCGTGTATGAGAAAATATACGCAGGTATGAGCGAAACGATGCCGGTCAGTATGCCGCAAGACACGAAGAAAATAAGCACGATGAAAAGCCTCGTCCTGTATTCTTTTTTAAGAGATTTGATTTCTTTTTCTGGCAAAAGCGTATAGTGGATCATGACTAAGTTGAATTATGGAAGCGCAAGGCCGGCTGATATTGCATAATCGAGCGAATCCTCGAAGGTGACGGCTGGAACGTAGTGGTCACCAGAAAAAGCATTCTGCCATACATGAGCGACTTGAAGCTGTATGCTGTGATCCGGAGAAAGATGAGAAATCTGGCTTATGGCAAGGGCATCGTGGCCTGAAACAATTATTGACTTGATCGGCTGGCCTTCGCCGTGCTCTGACCAATAGGTATATACCCTCTCAATTTCATGTCGCAATGAAAATATGTCATCGGACATATCAACCATGCTTTTGTTCCGTATGAGTTCTCCGCCCCATGGCACGGTCGAAGTGAAGCAAACGACCCCGCTTGAGACGACATAGAGCCCAGTCTTCTTATTCATGACATTTACGATAAGCTGTGTCTCTTTGCTATCATGAGGAACAACAGCGCGCGCAATTGCCTTGGCTTGGATTTCAAAAGACACGACAGTAAGTCCTGCAGCTTGAAAAGCATTTAGATAGCTATGAACAAGCTCGCGCGGCGTCACAGAAACGCTCACCATTGTCTTGCCAGCATTATTCATGGAATCTGGTAGAATATCGAAGAAAAAAATCGCATCAGCCGGCGAAAGCGGCACATTTTCTTCAAGCTTGAACTCTATGTTTTGACGGATCTGATCTTCATTCGTATCCGGCACTTCAGCCTTGAAAAGGTACATCCTTTCTTCGGGAAGCGAGGCTTTAACGGTTGTAAGCTTAAGCTCCTGGGCAAGCGATGTGAGTTCCTGTATCAAAGCTTTCTCATCCTTTATGTACCCTGAATCGACGATTCCCGGCTTGAGGCCGCGTGTGCCGTAACGATGAAGCGTGTAGCCATGGTGACTGGAAGAATATTCTATGCAACGGATAGCATCATCGGAAATATCAACGCCGGCATATGGAATGTTCAGATATTTCGGTGGAGGAAATAATTTGAAAAAAGTCTTAGTAAACATACGAGTGTTTACTTGCCATTATACCACATGATTTTTCGTCTTCTTATGCTTTATGAACTCTACAATGGGAGGAATGAACGAGGTGAGAATGATGGCAAGGATAATCGGCGTAAGGTAACGCTCCGCGTTGGGGGTGCTGTTGCCAAGAAGGTATCCGAGACCTAGCATCCCCCATGTCCAGACGAAACCGCCAATGATATTGAAACGAATGAAGGTTTTGTATTCCATCCCTGCTACGCCTGCGACTATCGGAGCGAACGTCCTTACGATCGGAATGAAGCGCGCGAAGATAATCGTCTTTTTTCCATGCTTTTGGTAAAACGCGTTAGCCCGCTCAATGTGTTTCTTATGGAAAAAGAGCGAATCATCCTTGGAAAAAATCATCGGCCCCGTCTTTTTGCCGAAGGAATAGCCGACGCTGTCACCAGCCACTGCCGCAATGAAGCATAGAATCAAAAGACCCCAGATCGAGACGAGATCCTGCGAGGCCAGAAATCCAGCAGTAAACAGCAATGAATCCCCCGGAAAAAAGAATCCGAAAAACAGTCCTGACTCGGCAAAGATTATAAGAACGACGCCGAGCATGCCAAGCGTCCTTATTATGGCCAATGGATCAAGCAGGTCGTGAAATGACATAATTTTATTTCGCCTTAGTTCCTGGGGGAATCGTGGCGTTCGGTTCAAGAAGAGAAAAAGCGCCTTCAGAAGTCGACACAGCAAAAAGCATTCCGTTGCTTTCGAAACCGCGTATTGTCCGTGGCTCGAGATTCGTCACGAACATGCAGGTCTTCCCTACGAGCATCGCTGGATCTGGAAAATATGCGGAAATCCCGGAGACGATTTGTCGTGGCGACGCTTCTGCAAAATCAACCGAAAGCTTTAAAAGCTTGTCAGTATCTGGGATTTTTTCAGCTGAAAGAACTTTTCCGGCCCGTATTTCTACTTTTGCAAAATCTTCGTATGAAATCATGATAAATTCATATTACCCTTTCGCTCTCTGCTTATCAAGAAAGCTCTGAAGGATAAGCGCAGCTGCGGACGCATCGAGCATATCTGTCTTTCCTTGGAATCTTTCCGCGTTGTGGCTCGTCATGAATTCCGGCTCAAGATGCACAGTGAATCCCTCCTTTTCCATATCCATCTTAAAATTGAGGCTTTCCGGAAGAATGACATTCGCTTCTCCTTTGTAATTCTTCGATTCCCCCATGACGATAACCTTCGTGCCATTTTCTTTCGCAATATCAGACACTTCCTTGATAAGGTTCTTTGAATTATTGAGTGTGATTACTGGCAAGGCAAATTCGCCCGCTTCGTCAGAGCAAGCAACTCCAACCATCTTTGAGCCGTAATCGATGCCAAGAATTCTCATGAGCACAGTGTATCCTATGTTGAAATTTACAGCAAAATATGAGAGTATCTTCATACACCAAGGATGGGTGCCAGAGTGGTCTAATGGAACAGTCTTGAAAACTGTCGCCCGCGCAAGTGGGCCGTGAGTTCGAATCTCACCCCATCCGCAAAACAGGTATGATATAATATTCCCCATGCAACCCCTCATCTCATGGGACGCTCCCGATCACATGTACACTGACAAGAGCAACGACTGGTATTGGTCAGTCGGCATCATTACCATTACGGCGGCGGCGTTAGCTTTCATTTTCAATAATTTCATATTCGGAATCTTCATCATTGTTGCGGCTTTTGCCTTGATTGTACACGCAGGCAAGAAACCAAAGATAGTCCATTGCGAAATAAACGACCGCGGGATCGTTCTTGATAACATCCTCTATCCTTTTCTTTCCCTTGAATCATTCTGGATCGACGCGCATGATGAACCACCAAGAGTGCTTGTGAGATCCCATAAGACGTTCATGCCATTCATAACTATATATATCGAGGAAGTGGATCCTGAAAAAGTCCGCGAAATTCTCCTCAACTATATTGCCGAAACCGAGCATCACGAGCCACTCGCTCAAAAATTGCTTGAGAAATTTGGATTCTAGCTGAAATATGCTAGGCTGTTTCGTATCGCTCTCATCGTTCAATGGATAGGACTCAACTTTGCGGAAGTTGAAATGTTGGTTCGATTCCAACTGAGAGCACCGAATAAAATGTGCTGAATAAAAAGAAGGCGAGATTTTCATCTCGCCTTCTTGGGCGACCATCACTTCAAAAACTGAATGGGGTGCGGGGTCGAGGAAAGACCGGCTCGTCTTCTTCGACACGCCATATCGAAGGGCGACTAAAGCGTGACGGAAGAGTCTTCGGTGCTGGTGCAACAGGTTGCTCTGGCGGCACCCACTTCCCGGTACGTTTTTTCTCCTGCTTTTTAGCATACTTACTACCGCCGCTAGGATTCTGCATAGCTTTCTGCTGATCAGTTCTATGTTTTTCCAACATCTGTCGGCGACGTGCTTCACGACTCAGTCTGCTCATATATGCTCCTGGTTGAGGTTTGTGTTGTTGAAACTTCGTGCTACTTTATTAGAAAGCTATCAAATACCAGCCTAAATTGCAAAAGTAAAACCGCGATCGACCCTGATCGCGGTCCTAGTGAAAACCTCCTGATTACCGTCTGCGCCGAATGCGGCTAGTGAGCAGAAGCACTCCAGAACAAAGAATGGTTACCGATGATGGTTCAGGAATCGCGAGCATTGAAAGAAGTGATCTTTCGGCGAATTCGAATGGAGAATTAAAATCCGCCTTGAAAGCTTCGATCTCCCCCGAGGCTCTCGTAACCTCCATCATGATGCTCAGCCCGTCTATGTGGACCCAGTCAGGTGCGTAGTGGAGGTAGAGGATCTCGAACCTCTGGTCAATCACATCTCCATAGACCCCAGGCCCAGATATACTCATGCGCGGGCCCGGCTCATCGAAATCGCTGTAACAGACAGGGTGTTCGTACACCCCTTCAGTAAAAGCCGCCCCACCTGATGCCAGAGCTGCAAATAAATAATATCCGCCGAGGCCTTCGCCGCACGCGACCTCGAGAACGAATTGTCCGGCATTGTTGTCATAGTGCGTTGCCCCGATGATGGGGGGATTGTAGCAAAAGCTGTGGCTGACTGATCCGGGATCAAAGTCTATCGAACGGAGCGGGCTGTCCGCCGACAACGAAATGATCTCGAATTTGTTGGTTATTAGTTGTGCGTTGGACTTGCTTCCCGCAATAAGAAAGAGCAAAACCAAGATGGACAAGAGCAATTTATTAATGATCTTCATGCGAACCTTTCTTCGACTGAATTTGGCGGCCGTTGATATGAATCTCAGGCTTTGTTGGTTGCCAAGGCGTTGAAAACGACTGTCCTATATTATGCATAAAAAAGGTATTTTGTCAATACCATCCCGTACAAACAAAAACCTGGAGTTATCCGAGTTTCTTTGCTGCCACCATAATTCGAGACTTGTACCTCGCGGCCGTATTTGCCTTTATGAATTTTCGTTTCGCCGCCTTGTCCAAAGCTTTATAAAGAGATGGGATGAGCGCCTTTGCTTCCTTCGCCTTCTTTTCAGAGATGAGCTTTCGGAATTTCTTGAGAGGAACATCAATAGCGGCCTTTGTTCGGAGGTTATATACTCGCTTCCTTTCCCCTGCTCGAAGCGCTTTCTTTGCTGATGAAGTTATTGCCATATATGTTGTATGTATGAACAAACTAACATAAGCCTTTAAAAAAGACAAGGTTTCAGCTATGATAGACTCATGATATCCCGTCTAACAGGCTCAATCGTGCATATAGATCAGAAATACATTGTTATAGACGTTCAGGGGGTCGGCTATAAGGTGGCTACAACCGCCGACATTATGACTAGGCTATCTAAAGAGAAAGTCTCAGTGACTCTCTGGACATATTTGGCGGTACGCGAAAACGCCCTTGATCTCTATGGCTTCACTTCCCTGTCAGAGCTTAATTTCTTCGAGTTGCTCATTACTATTTCTGGAATCGGCCCGAAGACAGCACTCGGCATCCTAAATTCCGCTTCAGTTGAAACGCTTGAAACAGCCATACAGACTGGCGACACTTCCCATATAGTTAAAGTGTCTGGGATCGGAAAAAAGGTGGCAGAAAAGATCGTTCTTGAATTGAAAGATAAGGTGGAAAAAGTCACTCACACGCCTGAAGCGAAAACTGCGCTGCGAGGAGATGCTGACGCACTTGAAGCACTCAAATCGCTCGGCTACAGCCAAAACGAAGCTCGTGATGCCTTGAAAGAATTGCCAAAGACAATTACAAAGACGAGTGAAAAAATCAGGGAGTCACTGAAAATCTTGGGGAATTAGTTAGAGTGGCAGTCATTATCAAACCGGTCTGAATGACGCGACGATGTGCCATCCTTCAGTATTGGAGCCGTAGCGGCAGAATTTGTTATGAATCCGCAACACTGGCCTGATGATGTGCTGGGTTCTCGTAATGAAGAGCCTGTTTGCCAGTATCTGCGCAAGCAGCCAAGAGAGCCAGTTATTTCTGTAAATGAATTTGTGATCAATGAGCTCAAACCCAACAAGGTGCTTTTTTAGTAACTCGAGATCGTAATGCCTGAAATGCTTCGGGTTAAGGCTGACATTGGTTGTCGGCACCGACACGATGAGGCGCTTCTTGGTTCTTTTCCTGAGAGAGGAAACGAAGCCTGGAATCTCTTCATCTGGTATGTGTTCAAGCGTTTCAACGCATACTATTGCATCAAATGTGCCTTCAACTGTTAGGAAATCATCGGTATGGAAAGCAAGATTCTTATACTGGCCACCGAAAGCTTTTGCATATTGGATTGCCCTATCAGAGATATCGTATCCGACAAACTGATTTTTAGGATATTTTTTTGCAAGTTCAATAGTAATCTTTCCATCGCCGCAGCCGACTTCTGCTACAGAACCATATGAGGAGTAGTCAATTTTTTCTACTACTTCAGAAACATATGAATAATATATTAAGCCCCACGAAAGATAATCGTAGAGACTGAATGGGGACAGGTTTATGAGATGGTGGTACGGCCTTTTATATTCATCTTCCTGTAGCTTGGTCTGATTATCATTGTTCATATTCGATATACTGAATAATATCTTACAAATACAGAATCTCCAATAAATAGAAAACCGCCAGATTGCTCCGGCGGTCGTGAAAGAGACTCTGTGAACGAATCACAACATTATGGCGGTCCCCATTGAAGGCGGAACATTCGCATGCTGCCTGTCGTAGGTACATCCACGCTGAATGGCTGATCCGTTCCAGATGACGTGTTCATGTCGCTCCAATCGACCAGGTTGGTCGATGTCTGGAGCACATACCTGCCCCAAAACGAGCGTCCGTGTGAGATGGTTACGTAGCCGGGTCCTTGTTTTATCTCGAGATTGCGCTCGATGTTGAACAGGGCATTCCAAACTATGGCTCCGAAGTACTGATTCCCAAGCTTAGTCTCGTGGACCAAGTCGCTTTCTATGTAGCCTTGCGCGACCATCCAATCCATCGAATGGCATGGGTTTTGGCAATCCACATAAGTCTGCTCAGACGCAACTGTAAAATCCCTGACGGCAGCATTCTGCTGGACGGTTATGGTATCCGCCGATAAGAAGTTGCTATCCTGTGAGGTTATCGGCGTGCCGATGTACGCTATGGCCATGTCGGGCATGGCGTTCGACTGCACTGTGGCACATTCGAGCAGTCGTGCTGTGAGTGAAGGACCGACTGGCTCCTTCATATGCCACAGCATGAGTACATTGCTGTGCGACAGACGATAGAGAGCCGAAAATATCGGGTCCCGTATCTTGGGCGACACATTTGTCATATACCCAAGATCGATTCCGCCGCGGTCCATGAATATGGAGATGGTACCAGGTGCCTGGCTGTTCTCGACATACCTTCCCAATATGATGTTAGTGGCGGCTGTATTCGTGGAAACGCCGATCTTGGTCCTATAATAATTCGGCTCCATGACTATATCAACGACAGGATATCCCTCTCCATCGAGATCCGATGTATAGCCGTCAAGCCAGAGTAAGGTACCCCACGGTCCGCCGTTTGTTGATACCATGAGGGGAAACATTCCTCCTCCGGGGTATTTGACGGAAAACACGCCCAGCCTGTCTGAGAAGATTCCGTTTGGGGAACCTTGAGTCTCCCACCACAGCTCACTGCCAGGCGGGGTTAGTACAAAGTCATTGAACCAATACTTCCTCATGGCCGTATTGGTCAATACATTGACGAGAACCGCCCCGCCAGAACTTGCCCATAAGCTTTTGTTGCCGTAGTTGTTTAGGGCATATCCGGCAATTCCCACGCTGTGGGACATCCAGGTCATGTTCCAATATGCGGCTGACCGATATGAATCGGCCATCGAGTCGCCTTTTGAAAAAAGCCCCGAACGCCCAACCCGCGCTTTTTCACGGAAACTAGTGAGCCTGGTCGAGTTCGTGCCGACCGTAGTCAGGCTTGGGGCAGTAGGAACTACCCCCATCGCCGAGAAACCGACAGCCGTCATGAGAACGGTAAGACAATAATGTAGTTGTATTTTCATTCTGTGATCTTTCTAATCGTTTGATTGTGTGGTGCTGATGTTAACCAGATATGATAGTAACACTTATTTATGATTAAGTCAATTAGTATTAAAAAAATAAAAAATAAGCCATAATGAAAAGATGCTTGATAAAATCCTCAACAAGGTCCGCCAATACGTGCCGACAAAGATCTTTGCCTTCTTTCAGCCAGCCTACCACTATTCCCTCGCCCTGCTGGCGGCGATCATATACCGATTTCCATCAAGGAAAATAAAGGTCGTCGGCGTAACTGGGACAAAAGGCAAGAGCACGACGACTGAAATCATCAATGCGATTCTTGAGGAAGCTGGCTACAAGACAGCACTCTCAAATACCATTCGCTACAAGATAGGCAACGAATCGACCGACAATAGATTCAAGATGTCGATGCCTGGCAGATTCTTTGTCCAAAGCCTTATCAGAAAAGCCGTATCGGCAAAATGTAATTTCATCATCCTTGAAATGACGTCTCAAGGCACACTTCAGTTCCGACACAAGTTCATTCATCTTGACGCATTCGTCTTCACGAATCTCTCACCAGAGCATATCGAGTCTCATGGATCATATGAAAATTACGCGGCTGCAAAAGTGAAAATCGCCTGCGAGATGATGAAATCAAAAAAATCAAACAGGATCATCGTGGCCAATGCCGACGACAAGGAATCAGTGCGTTTCCTCGGCTGCGAATCAGAGATCAAAGCAACCTTCAGCACGAAGGATGCGGAACCGTTCGAAATACAGAAGGAGGGAATCGATTTCACCCTTGGCGGAAAAAAGGTCCGATCTCCCCTTTCCGGCCTTTTCAACCTCTACAATCTTCTCGCGGGAATCAGCTGCGCTCGTAGCCTCGGCATCTCCAATGACGTCATAGCCCGCGCGGTAGAAAAATTCGTCGGCGTCAGGGGAAGAGTCGAGAAAATAAAATCTGGGCAGGATTTCAATGTCGTCGTCGACTATGCCCACACTGCAGACTCGCTCGAAAAGCTTTACCAGGTATTCGAAACATCCAGAAGCATCTGCGTGCTTGGCGGCACTGGCGGGGGCCGCGATAAATGGAAGCGAAAGGAGATGGGAAGGATCGCCGACGCCTACTGCGATGAAATCATCCTGACCGATGAAGATCCGTATGATGAGGACCCAAAACAAATCGTGGCTGATGTTGCTGAAGGGATTTCAGGACAATCTCCGAAAATAATAATGGACCGTCGAGCAGCCATAGCCGAAGCAATAAAAAATGCCAGAACCGGCGATAGCGTACTCATAACTGGAAAAGGCACTGACCCGTACATCATGGGGCCGAATGGCACAAAGATGCCTTGGGACGACGCCAGAATCGCAAAAGAAGAATTGGAAAAGGCTATTTCAGCTGGACAGAATATCGCTCATTAAGAACCCTTCTTGTCTCTGACCCGGCCCTTTGCCCGTTTCCATCAATCCCATATTTCTTCTGAAATGCTGCAAGCGCACTGATGGTGCATGGTCCGAATTTTCCTGAACGAGGGCAGTCATTCTTCGTTTTCGGCTGCGGCGGGTACGTCCCTTCGAGAAGCAGTGCGGATTGCAAGGCAAGAACATCATTCTGATTAGAATCAGCGGCAGTCATATCCCCCGTCCAGCTATATGGAAGCACGAGCGTATCGTATGCAAGCGAAACATCGTTCCCGCTGCCAAAGAAATCTTGAAGTCCGATATATGTTTGGAATGCCAGGTCCTTGATGGTTGAATCGCGGACGTCTAGGTCGGTGAATTGCGGTTCGTAAATATAGCCGTATTCGATGAGCATGCTTGGCACGTCTAGCGTATTGTATGAGCCTATGGCGATCAGGTCCTGTTCCTCGACGACCCCAGCCTCTTCCCTTGGAAAATCGCTCGTAGCATTGTATTTCGAGAGCCTTCTGAAAACAGAGTCGGCGATCGCATTTGTTGTTGTGCTGTTCGCATATTGCTTTTCTGGTACATAGATCGCAAAACCTGAATATTTGCCGGGTGTTGAAGCGCTTTTGCGCGGATAATCATTGAAATGAATATGAATGGCGATATCTATCCTATTCTCATTAGACCATTTATTGATTCCATAAAGCCGCAATGCGACATCCTGCCGAGCGCTATTATGTATGAGCCCGTTTTCCACCATCTTCACATCGCCGCTGTTCACGAGGTGCAGCATCTCGCTCTTCCTCTCTTTGAAAAAAGCCATGATATCGCTCCAATTAGCGTTGAAATAATTTGCAAGCGTCGGGTGCCAATTGTACTTGTCGCGCGCAAGGAAAGACTCATAGTGCGGATTGCTATTGATGAAGCCCTCGAGATATCTCGCAAGATCGACGACCATATCACGTTCCTTGAGATTGCCGTATTCTGCCCCTCCATAATCAGGCTCGTGCCCTGGCATTATGAGTATCCTGACCTTCGCCTTGCTTCTCGGCGCAGCATTGTATTTATTCTGAAGCTGGGCGATGGTGATGACTGGCTTATGAAGAAACGCTGCGGTGAAATTATCTCCGACATAACTGAAGATGGAGTCAACGAAGCGTGTGCCTTGCGGAAATACTGTAATGGCCCAAGGCGTCCCTACGATTGACAGGGCGAAGATTGATATTAAAGTGTACTTGAAATGTTTCATCGAGCAGCAAAAAGCGAAATGTGGTATAAGAATTGTATGCCAGAATTGCCAGAAGTACAAACTACAGCTTCAGGTCTCGATCGCGTGCTGCGTGGCCTTGTCATCACTGATGTCTGGACAGACTACGACAGCAAGTACTTTTATGGTTCAGATAGCATAAAGGACCCCGCCTATTTCAAAGGTTTCAAAAAGAATATCATCGGAAGGAAGATCATCAGCGTGACTCGCAGGGCTAAGAACATACTTATCCACCTATCTGCAGGAAAAACCATGCTTATCCATATGAAGATGACGGGTCATATGCTCTATGGGAATTATGATCGAAAAGACCCGTTTAACAGGCATATCAGATTCATCGCTAAGCTATCGAATGGAAAGACCCTGGAGATGTGCGACACTAGGAGATTCGCCAAAATCACCATGCTTGATACCGAAACCATGCACGAAACCGAACACCTCAGGGGAATCGGGCCAGAACCGCTTGAAGATAGCTTCACCTTTAGCGCATTTAAAGAGAGGATCGGCAAAAAACCCCGAGGAAAAATAAAACCGGTGCTTCTTGATCAAGCCATAATTGCAGGCATCGGAAATATCTATAGCGATGAAAGCTTGTGGCGAGCCGGGATACACCCAGAACAACCGGTCGAGACCATACCAGAAAAAAAGTTGCGGGAATTGTATGCAGCTATCCACACTACCCTCTTGAGAGGTATCGACCTCGGCGGAGACTCCATGTCAGACTATAGGAATATCGACGGCAAGCGGGGAAAATTCCAAGAACAGCATATGGCCTACAAGAGGACAGGGAAAGCTTGCCAGAAAAAAGGATGCGAAGGAAAAATTATCCGTACCGTCGTTGCCGGCCGGGGCACGCATTTCTGCGATGAACATCAGAAGCTAAACAAGGCAGTAAAGAACAACCCCCGCAGCAACTGAAACATTCAAGGATTCTTTTTCTCCAAGCATCGGAATTTCTGCGATCGTGTCGCACATGCTAAGAATTTCCTTCCCTACTCCATCGACTTCGTTTCCCATTATAATCAGAATTTTTTCTTTCCTTGGAATTTCTCTGTAATCGATCGAGGTATCATCCTGTTCGACCGCGCAGATTTGAAAACCATTATGTTTCATATCCTTCATGAATTTTTGAATATCTCCGACGCTTTCCCAGGCGACCGTCTTTTCCGCTCCAAGCGAGGCTTTCGAGATATCAGCGCGTGCTCGGCCGAAGCGGTCTACTGGCGCTGGAGTATATCCTGATAAATAGATCTTTGAAACGGCTACCGCGTCTGCCGTTCGGAATATTGACCCGACATTGTGGGCGCTGCGGATATTGTGCAGAAGTACGTGTATTTCGAGAGTTTTTTGTGCTACCATGATATTACTTTATAGGAAATTAACCAAATATCAACATGTTATCGATTTTCCCATCTCTGCTAGCTTTCGAAGGATTCGCGCCGCTCCTTCTCCGCCTTACGGTCGGCGCAGTCTTTGCTCTTTGGGCTTATGGGAAATTGAAAAAACGTACAAACTCACAGGATATCGGCTTGGGGGTCATTGAAGCGCTCATCGCTCTCGGACTTGTTCTCGGCACCCTTACGCAGATTGCCGCTCTCGTGGCTGCAATAGTCCTCGGTATTCGCCTAGTGCAGAAAATACAGCAGAAAGCCTTCCTCACCGACGGGATTAATTATTACCTTATTCTCTTCATCATTTCAATCACGCTTCTTCTTACAGGGCCTGGATTCTTGGCATTTGACTTGCCTTTATAAAAATACTATAGTTTTCCCACCTTGCGCCTATAGCTCAGTTGGTAGAGCATCTCCCTTTTAAGGAGTGGGTCGTTGGTTCGATTCCAACTAGGCGCACAATAGAAAAGCCTCCAATCCTGTCTCCAATTCATGATTCCCTCTTCTTGCCTCATGATATACAGTTATAAGTCCATCCAGAAGTTTGAGCAATTCTTCTTGGCTCCAAACGCTGCTCCCTCCGGCAAGCATCATCGTCTTTGCCTTCCAAAAAAGGATCCCGTGAAGCTCTTCTGGGGCGCTGCCTTTACCGATATATTCCCTATAGAGCATCCAGAGTTCCTTCTTGTCTTTTCTCCCCAATGCGTTTGCAAGCTCAAAAACATTAGAATCCTCTTCTTTCTTTTCTTTTTCTTTCAAATCAAAGGTAACTGTTTTTTCTGATTTCTTTTCAATTTTCGTTACAGTAGCTTTATCTATTTTTCCTTCAAGAACGATGAAAATATTTTCCGATTCGGAAATTTCCTTGAGGAGAACGATAAACTCCGCTTTCACCTCTCTATTTCCACAGAGCCTGTCCAGAAAAACTATATATTTATTTGAAAAAAGCCCTTGTCCTCCGATATATTCCTGCAGTTGTGCGATACTGAAATTCTCGCTACTGATATTGAAAAAAGCTGCGTCCGGCTTCTTTTTACGTAAGGAATCGATGAGCTCATGAGCCTTCATGCGGGCTTTGTCAGTGTCGGTTCCGTGATAAAAATAAATCATGGCTTTAGTATAGTGCAAATGGGCTCATATAAAAAGTTCAGCCGGCGCTTGGTGTAAAGCGCCGGCTTGGCTGGCTGTCTGGTAACATTTCAAAATCCCTGGGCCTCGTTCCAGATGCTTGTGAGGATCGAGAAAATCTCGACGGCGTACGTGCAACCAGGCTGGGACGCGAGGTGCGAATGGCGAGAGTAGTCAGTGGAATCAGTAATGTTCACCGCTCGCTGCTCTCCTCGCCCAGTCAGGATAGCGATGATGCTCAAGCCCTTGTCGAAACTTCCAAGGGAGGCCAGTGTTGGAAACGGCTGCTGGACCCGCATTTTTGCGAGGGAGCTTCCGAATTTTGCCACGGTTTGAACAGGATTCAGTATTGGTGGATCATGCATTATTCTCATTGGATTTTTTTGGTTCACGGGACACGCTACTGCGGAAAAAGTATCATGCGACAGCTAAAAAAGCAACCGGTTACTTGAGCTCTCCCCAATTATTTCCTATCGCTGAATTGGCGACGCATCTTATGCCGCTGATGTCTTTTGGATCAATCACTGTCTCCATGATCTTTTTTATTTCCGGAACAAGATCGTTGACAATCTCTTTCTTTATCTCGTACACAAGTTCATCGTGCACCTGGAGGATGAGATATGCTTTTTCCTTGAGGCCCTTTTCCGTCAGATAGTCATCAATACGCTTCATAGCGATTTTCACAATATCTGCATTGGTTCCTTGAATCGGCGCATTGATAGCCATACGCTCTGCCATAGCTCTGATAAATGGAACCTTGGAATTGATTCCTTCAAAATGTCTGCGGCGGCCGAAGAATGTTTCTGTGTAGCCTTTGCGAGCGGCTTCAGCCTTTGTCTTACTGAGATATGTTGCGAGGCCGGAGAATTTCTCGAAATAATCATTGTAAAATTTCTGCGCTTCAGCCCGCGTGGTGGTTTCGCCAAGGTTCTGTCGCAACGCATTCACCCCCATGCCGTAAAGGATTCCGAAGTTGATGACCTTGGCGATGCGGCGCATTTCCCTTTCAACTTTGTCGATCGACACACCAAATACTTCAGATGCGACAGCGGCATGGACATCGTCTCCTCTTTTGAAAATCTCTATGAGTTTTTCATCACCGGAAAGGAAAGCTGCGATTCTAAGCTCGATTTGCGAATAATCAAGTGCGGCAAGCACGAAGCCCTTCTCTGCGATAAAAGCGTTGCGGATAGCGCGACCAAGGTCTGTCTTGATCGGAATATTCTGAAGGCCGGGACCTTGCGAGGCCATGCGTCCAGTCGCTGCGCCAGCCTGGATGAAGTGTGCGTGAAGGCGGCCGTTGCCATCAACAAGCGTCGGTATCGTATCTATATATGTAGAAAGAAGCTTCTGGAGCTCGCGATATTCAAACATCAGAGGAATGATGGGGTGAGAATCTCGAAGCTTCTCGAGTTCTGATTCGCGCGTCGATCGCGCCCCGCCGGCAGTCTTTTTTAGGCCTTTTGCAGTCAGCGCCATCCTGTCAAAAAGTATCTCTCCGAGCTGCTTGGAGGAATTGATGTTGAATTCGGCTCCGGCATATTCCCAAATCTTCTTTTCCAACTTCGACAGTTCGGTATGATATGTCTTCGAAAGATCATTGAGGAATGCAACATCAATCTTCACTCCTCGCGTATCCATTTTGTCTATTATAGGGATAATCGGCGCCTCGATATTGTCATAGACCTTCTTCAATCCCCTTTTCTCAAGCTCTGCGAAAATTATTTCAGAAGCTTTTTCGAAATCCTGCGTCTTTGCGAAAGCTTGTATGTCCTCGACTTTCGGATCGTTGATGTTAGAATCGAGAATCCACAAAGCGACAGAAGTTTTCTTCAGTTGCTCAGGATCTATGTTTTGTAAGATATTTTCCTGCTCCTTCTCTTTTTTTACATCTGCTTCGTCTATTTTTACTTCATTCCCTAGCGCATGATTGAGCCGGGTCAAAAGCGTCCTGAAATCCAAGTCTTTGAAAAGCGCTGCGACTTTTTCTTGATCAAGTCCGTCTTTGAATTCCTTCGGTAATTTAAATTCAATTGGCGCATCGCGTCGAATGGTTGCGAGCATTTTGCTAAATTCTGCTTCTTCCTTTCCTTCTTTCAAAAGCTTGATGATACGGTTGGTGATCCCGGCTTTCTTGAACTTCTCTTCGCCGTTCTTTTTCTCGAGTGCTGCATATATTTCCTCTATGGTTCCGAAATTGGTTATGAGCGTCGTCGCTGTCTTTTCTCCGATGCCGGCAATTCCGATGATGTTATCGGAAGGATCTCCCCGAAGGCCTTTGTAGTCAGGCAAGAGGAGCGGTCCGAAACCGAATCTTTCTTTCACTCCTTTCTCGTCATAAATGATCGTATCCTTAATTCCCTTCTTGAGGGTGTAAACCTGCACTTTTTTGCCTGACACGAGCTGCAATGTATCCATATCTCCTGAAGCAATGACAACATCGGTATCAGAATCCTTTTTCAATTGCTCCGTAATTGTTCCAAGCATATCATCCGCCTCGAAGCCTGGCTTGTCATAGACAGGGATATTGAGAGCCTTGAAGATATCTTTCGATCGCTTGATCTGCATGATGAGATCGTCATCGGTCTTTGCCCTGCCGGCTTTGTAACCTTTATATGCTTCATTTCGGAATGTCGGGCCTGGCAAGTCGTAGCAGGCCACAATATAGTCAGGCTTGAGTTCACTAATTATACTGATAATCATTGTGGTCAATCCAAAAAGCGCCCCCGTAGGCTCACCCTTCGAAGACATAAAATCCGGCAAGGCGTGGTATGCCCGGTGGAGAATAGCGTGGGAATCAAGTAGTACAAGGCGTTTATTTTTTTCGGTTGACATACGCTTATTGTACCTCAAATTTCCTCGTCGTCTCATCGACAAATTCGCAATGTATTTTCAAATGATTTTCAGGCAAAATCTCCTTCACATTCTCTGGCCATTCTATAAGGATGAGATTGTTATGATTCTCGACAAGCTTTTCAAAATCAAGCGCTTGGAGCTCCCTTCCCGCATCGAGGCGATACGCATCTATATGTATAAGCCTTTTAAAAAACGGGTGCTTCGTCTCATAAAATTTTTCAATGACAAATGTCGGGCTTGTCGTCGGTTCCATAATTCCAAGCTCTCGCGCGACTGCCTGGGTAAAAGCTGTCTTCCCTGCTCCGAGATTTCCATATAGTCCGACAATTGTTGCCCCATCTTCTGCTGTTGGTTGCGACAAAGAAGCTAGCCAGTCATGTGCGAGCTTCTGTGTTTCCTTGAGAGAGTGGCTTAGGAACGTTTTCATAAAAAAACTATAGCATGCGAGGAAAAATAGGCAAACATAAAGCCCGGCATCAGTTGTTTCTTGAACTGATACCGGGCGCCTCTTTACGTCTCTTCCCCACTAAGGCCTGAACCGCGGCTTGAGCGGTACGTAGCCCTGAATGTATGCTGGCTGCGGACCGCAGCTGTAATCAGTGTACGTTTGTTGGTAATGAACCCTCGGGACACAACTGATTGAAACGTTGTTCCACGAGTGCTTCCGTACTTGTGTCTGGATCCTACCACAATGATCCTGCCACTTATCGGCAGTGAAGTCCGAACCAGAGTTGTGGTAGTAACTGAAGCTCCCGTCGGTGTAGGATTCGCGTCGGTTAGGAATCGGATGGACTGGGCGATCGGTTTCCCGCATCGGCGCAACGAGCGACCGTTGCCAGTTCCGGATTCCCGCTTGGGAATCGTAGTGGCCTGGTGCCGCACAGCCGTTAAGGATAAGGCAGAAGGCTAGCGTTGCTAGCCAGAGAACATGTTTGATCTTCATAAGATGAGCTTTCCATTAGTGGTGTGAACTTCATGCCCACAACCTCTACCTTTACTATTATACCATAATGGTAGGTAAAGTCAATAGAAGCCAGATAAGCCTTATGGGATATAATTAATTCAACATTTTAAACATATGATTCAATTTGATGAAGATAAGCAGAAAAGAAAGATCGGTGATCTTCTGAAGCGCGAAGAGGAAGAGCTAGTCCAGCTTCTTTCAGCAAAGTACGGCGTCGAATATGTTGACCTTTCCATTACCCTTATCAATACGGACGCAATGCGCCTTATAGACGAGAAGACGGCCCGCGAACACAAGATGGTGGCTTTCTCTCTCGTTGATAAGAAAGTGAAAATCGCGGTACGAAACCCGGAGGACCAGAAAATCGCGGAAATAGTCGATGGCCTAAAAAACAAGAAATTCGAGCCAACCATCTTCATCTGCTCCACCGCAAGCCTCGAGCGCGCATGGAACTCGTACAAGGATCTTTCATTCGCTTATGAAAGCAAGGCCGGCTCGCTCGAAATCGCGAGCGATGAAATGTCTGCGATCATTGAAAAGGCAAACGGTCTGCCGACCATCATTTCAATACTTGAAAGCACTCTTTCAATGAAAAAGAGCTATCGCGTCTCTAGGATTCTCGAGACCATACTTGCTGGAGCCCTTGCGACAGGAGCTTCCGATGTACACATCGAGCCAGAAGAAGAATATATCGGTCTCCGCTACCGCCTCGACGGCGTGCTTGTGCATGTGGTCAACTTCGACAAGGACACATATGCCCTGCTCCTCTCTCGTATCAAGCTTCTTTCTGGACTAAAATTGAACATTAAAAAAGATTCTCAGGACGGCCGATTCAGCGTGCATGTGAAGGATGTCGATATCGAAATCAGAACCTCGATACTTCCAGGTGCTTACAATGAATCAATCGTGATGCGAATCCTCAATCCGAAATCTATCGGCGTTCCATTGGAAGATCTCGGAATCCCTCCAAAGCTCCTTGCCATCATCTTGAAAGAGATCGAGAAGCCGAACGGCATGCTCCTTACGACAGGGCCCACCGGATCTGGAAAGACTACAACGCTCTACGCCTTTTTGAAAAAAGTGCACAATCCTACTGTGAAGATCATTACGATCGAAGACCCCATCGAATACCACCTTCCTGGAATCGTACAGACGCAGACCAACGATAAAGGCTACACCTTCCTCGACGGCCTTCGTTCTGCTCTCCGACAGGATCCCGACATCATCATGGTGGGAGAGATTCGGGACGGCGAGACAGCAGCTATTGCCGTCAACTCCGCGCTCACAGGGCACCTAGTGTTCTCAACGCTCCACACCAATAGCGCTGCCGGGGCCTTTCCCCGTCTTATAGACCTCGGAGTCAATTCTAAGATCATGGGTTCGGCAATCAACATTGTCCTTGCGCAACGACTCGTGCGAAAGCTCTGCGAGCACTGTAAAAAGCCCGTTCCTTTCGACGGAGAAATCAAAACCACTATAGAAAAAGTGACTGTCACTATTTTTGACAAGACGGAAATTCCACCGACGCCTGCTCAAATATACACCGCTTCCGGCTGTGAGAAGTGCAACCAAACCGGTTATAAAGGCCGGGTAGGTATCTATGAAGGAATGAGAATTTCTCCCGAAGTAAACAGCGTTGTGGATATGAATCCGAGTGAGGCTGAACTCGAAAAGGCCGCGGCCCCTCAGGGCATCCTCACCCTCAAACAAGATGGCATTGTGAAGGTGTTGAAAGGCATCACTTCCCTTGACGAGCTTGAGCGAGTGATAACAATCGAAGACTAATAATTTAATTAAAAAATTATGATAATGATGAATAATCCGGCATTGGCCAATCTCGAAAGAGAATTGAAGGATGAAGAAGCAAAATTAAATCAGAAGAAAATCGCCGACAGGGAAATGTTGGAAAAAAATGTGGCCTTGAATTCAGAAATAAGGGCGCATGAGGAAGCCATCAGGATAAAAAAAGCTGAGATCGCCAAGCTTGAACTTGAAATCAGGACGGAGGGTAATGACATAAAGAAAAACGCATTGGCCGAAACCGCCCTGAAGGGAGAAATTCGCTCTTTGGATCAGAAACGGGCGGCAGACAGCTTCAAGCTTATGAAAATGGCGCGCGATTTCGAGGACGCAAGAAAAAAAGAAGAGAAAGAAAAAAGGATCCATCCAGACCTTCGCAACAATTAGAAATAAAACCCACTGGCACGCTCGTGTCAATTGAATTTTAAAATAAGAGGAGTAGTATTAGGCTTAGATGGAGAGATGGTCGCTTGTGGCGTATCAGATGCGTAAATCTCTAAACAATACTTTCAATGCGATCACCAAAAGTTAAACGTAGACTCAAGGATAACCCCAGTGTATACACCGGAGTGATAACCAGAATGTCCTCAAAGCTACATCAGATGACTTGAGCAAACAAGCCATATTGTTTAGAGATTTATGTATCCGATAGATTTCCGCGGAATTTCTGTCAAAATGCTATAATTGCTGTATGAAGGCTATAACAAGTAGCCTAGCATACTTTATTTAATATGTCAAGTGATATCCCGATAACAACCAAGGATAGTAGTGCCGAAACAGGCTATCTTGATAATACCCTGCGCCCTTCCCGCTGGGCGGATTACATCGGCCAAAAGTCAATCAAGGACAATCTGCACATTCTTTTGACCGCTGCACAGGAACGAAAGCATCCTCCTGAGCATATTTTGTTCTATGGCCCTCCAGGACTTGGAAAAACAACCCTTGCCCACCTTATTGCCAAGGAATCAGGTGCTCAAATGAAAGTCACTTCTGGTCCGGCAATCTTGAAAGTCGGCGACTTGGCTTCCATTCTGACCAACCTGGCTCATGGAGACATACTTTTCATTGACGAAATACATAGGCTCAACAAGGCGATAGAGGAAGTGCTCTACCCAGCCATGGAATCCGGGGTTCTCGATATTATCATTGGTAAGGGCCCTTCTGCAAGGACCATACAGCTTGAGCTGCCTTCTTTCACCCTTATAGCTGCCACAACAAGAATAGCTATGATATCTTCGCCCCTGCGCTCTCGATTCTCTGGAGGGGTCTTCAAGCTGGAGTTCTATACGGAAGATGAAATAGGAGAAATAATAAAGAGGTCTGCGAAGATACTCGATATAGATATTCATAATGACGCAATCAAAGCGATCGCGTCCCGCAGCCGCTTCACCCCGCGTGCCGCCAACTACTTCCTGAAGCGTTGTCGGGACTACGCGCAGATAGAGAAATCTCCCCTTTCAAAAGAAATCGTGGAGAAAGCTTTGAAAATGCTTGGGGTGGATCATTTGGGATTGAACGGCGCAGACCGAGACATACTCAAAACTATGATAGAGAAATTTGGAGGGGGGCCCGTCGGCCTCAACACCATCGCAGCCGCACTCTCCGAAGAACAGGCAACGATCGAGGAGGTTTATGAGCCTTATTTGATCCAGCTCGGCTTGCTTGAACGTACGCCGAAAGGCAGGGTCGCTACCGACAAAGCTTTCAACCACCTTAATATAAAAACTGGAGGAAAATTATTATAATAAAAAAACACCATGTCAGGACACAACAAATTTTCAAAGATAAAGCATCAAAAAGCAAAGAATGATGGGCAGAAGAGCAAGATCTTCGGCAAGCTTGTGCGATTCATCACCGTAGAAGCGAAGAAAGCTGGAGGAAATCTCAAGTCTCCAGGCTTGGCGTTGGCTATCGAAAAAGCAAAGAAAGAAAATATGCCGAACGATACCATCGATCGGGCGATCAAGAAAGCGACGACCGACAACAGCGCGCAGATGGAAAATATCACCTATGAGTCATACGGCCCAGGAGGGGTAGCTATTATCATTGAGGCGCTCACCGACAATAGGAACAAGGCATCGCAGGAGATAAAAGCCATTCTCGTCAGGCATGGTTCGGAGCTCGCTTCTCCCGGAAGCGCATCATGGGCATTCACAAAAGGTCCTGATGGTCTCGTGCCAAACATGACCATGCCACTTGAAGATGTAGATATTGAAAAGCTTCACGCACTTGTTGAGGCCCTTGAAGAGAACGATGAGGTTCAAGAAGTTTTCACTAACGCGGAATAACCGATCATGAGAATCTTAGGAATCGATCCGGGATATGACCGAGTTGGAATCGCAGTGATCGAAGGCAAGACACTCCTGTATTCTGAATGCTTCACCACGTCTGCAAAAAACGATTTTCATGTGCGATTAAAGGAAGTCGGTAAAAAAATCAGTGATATCATCAAGAAGTTTTCACCAGACACGATGGCCATCGAATCCCTTTTCATAACAAAAAACCAGAAGACTGCCATGAAAGTGGCCGAGGCTCGCGGTGTTATTTCCTACGAAGCCTGCTTGAAAGATATTCCCATATATGAATACACCCCGCCCCAGATTAAGGTCGCGGTCACCGGTCATGGAGGCAGCGACAAGATGGCAATCATCAAAATGATTCCCCTGCTCATAAAAATGGAGGCAAAAAGGGCTCTTGATGACGAGTATGACGCCATCGCCGTAGCTCTCACCTGCCAGGCCCACACCGCAAAAGTTGTCCACAGATAAAATATATTGCCAAAATTAAATAGTTTTGTTACAAATATGAAATCCTAACAGATTATACGTAACTTTTTTTTCAAAAAAATGCCAAAAACAAAAGCACCAAAAGTCGCAGAGGAGTTGGATATAGAAAAAGCAAAAACGGAACCGAAGGACGTCTTGATAGACGATGAGGAAAAAATCCTTGTCGGAGAAGATGAGTTGATTCCGGGCGGCGCAGTAACGGATGAGGATGCTGAGGAGGAAGACGCTTCGGGACTCGATGACGACGAAGTAGACCCTTTCAAGGATAAGTGGGAGGAATAATAAAAAGCCCCGTACGGGGCTTTTTATTTAACCGCAATCTTCACAAATCTTTTCTTACCTATCCGCAGCGTCATGTCCTTTTCAGCCTTCATGTATGCATCTACTATAAGCTCGTCAGTTCCGGCGTATGAGACCGCTTTCGATTCGACAAGCCGTCTCCAGTCCGTATTCGAGCTCACGATTCCGCTTTTTACGAGAGCATCCTTGATATGAGATCCGTGCTCCGCTTCTATTTCCTGGACTTCTTCTGGTACTTCGCCTTTTGAGAAAGCTTTTTCGAAATTTTCACTGGCCTTTTCTGCTGATTCGGAATCATGAATGATGGCTACGATTTCTTTTGCCAATCTCACTTTTAATTCCTTCGGGTTCGCACCGGATTCCAATGATTGTTTAATAGTTTCAATTTCTTCAAGCGGAATATCCGTGACAATTTCAAACCCTGGAACGATGAGGTTGTCAGACCAGCTCATGACTTTGCCAAAAACATCTTCTGGTGTTTGATCAAGGCTCACCATATTGCCCTCCGTCTTGCCCATTTTCTTTCCAGAAGAATCTGTAAGAAGCCTTGTGGCTATCACGAATTTCTCCTTATTCTTCATTTTTTTAAGAAGATCTCTTCCAACAAGCATATTGAATGTTTGGTCGTTTCCGCCAATTTCGCCATCGACATCCATCGCGACAGAGTCGTATCCCTGCATCAGCGGGTAAAGGAATTCGTGCAGAAAAAGGTCTTTGCCTTGTCCAATTCGGGCCTGAAACATGTCTCTCTTGATGGTTTGGGCATATGTTACATGGGACATAAGTTTGAACACCTCTTCCATCGGCATTTTCGAGAGCCATTTAGAATTATATCTCAGAAGAGCCTTGTTCGAACCAGAAAAGGAAATGAATTTGGAAGCCTGTTTCTTGTAGAGTTCCGCGTTTTCTAAAACCTTCTTGTGCGTCAAAGGAACGCGTGCGGCCATTTTATCCGTAGGGTCTCCGATCATCGCCGTGAAGTCTCCGATAAGGAAAATGATCTGGTGGCCGAGCTTCTGAAGCTCACCAAGCTTTTTCATAGGAATAGCATGGCCAAGGTGAAGAGTAGCCCCCGTCGGATCGACCCCAAGATAAAATGTCAGACGCTCGCCATTGGATAATTTGCTCTTCAGAAATTCCTTATTAGGAAAAACCGCCTCAACCCCGCGAGAAAGGGCGTGTTCTATACTTTTTTCATCCGTTATTACTTTTGGTTTGGTGAGTCCGAACATGGGGTTAATACTATGTAATGTAACATATTTATGATAAAATTTCGAAATGACGCGTAGAAAAAGCTTCTTCAGATCGTGGAAGTGGCGCATTCTCAAGCCGCTTATACTCTTGTTCGTATCCCTCTGCTTTATCGGCGCGAGCATCGGGATTATCTGGTTCGCGACGCTTAAAATCCCTGATTTGAGCGTCTTTGAGGAGCGAAAGGTCGCCCAATCAACAAAAATCTTCGATAGGACTGGGGAAATACTCCTTTACGACGTTCATGCTGATGCGAAAAGAACCATTATCGCTTTCGAAGATATTTCGAGAAACATAAAGAATGCAACGGTTGCTATAGAGGATTTGGAGTTTTATGAACATAAAGGAATCAAGCCGACCGCAATCATCCGTGCTGTTTTGGCAAACCTGACTCCTGGGGCTGGATTAACGCAGGGTGGATCGACGATTACACAGCAGGTCATCAAGAATTCCGTCCTCACAAAAGATAAGACGATCACAAGAAAACTTAAAGAGTGGATCTTAGCGTTAAAATTGGAAAAGGTTCTTACAAAAGACCAGATTCTCAACACCTATCTGAACGAAAACCCTTACGGCGGCAGTATTTATGGAGTAGAAGAGGCGAGCAAAACTTTCTTTGGAAAGTCAGCGGGGGACGTGACGCTCGCAGAAGCTGCTTATATCGCCGCGATACCACAGGCCCCAACTTTTTATTCCCCCTACGGGCCAAACAAGGAGAGGCTTGATGTCAGAAAGAACCTTGTGCTTCAACAGATGAAGGCCAATGGTTTCATAACCGAAGAGGAATATGGTGTCGCAACAAAAGAAAAAGTCGCGTTTCTAGAAAAAAACACGACGGGTATTCGTGCGCCACATTTCGCATTGTATGTAAAAGACTATCTTGTAAAAAAGTATGGTGAGGAAGCCGTAGAGGAGGGTGGTCTTAAGGTAATAACGACGCTCGACTACTCGATGCAGGAAAAGGCAGAAAAAGTGGTAACCAAATTCACCCCCTCCCTTTCTGAACAATTCAATGCAAGCAACACTGCAATGGTTGCGATCGATCCGAAGTCTGGCGATATTTTAATGATGGTAGGTTCGCGAAACTATTTCGATAAGGAAATCGAGGGAAATTTCAACATCACTACCGCCTTCCGTCAGCCGGGCTCGACATTCAAGCCATTTGTTTATGCAACCGCATTCATGAAGGGGTACACTCCGGAGACAGTCTTGTTTGATGTAAAGACAGAATTCTCTACGAAATGCAGCCCGGAAGGAAAACCAAACAACCCAGCAGATGATCCAAAGAAGGTGTGCTACTCTCCAGATAATTATGATGATATTTTTGAGGGCCCTGAAACAATGAGAAAGGCTCTGGCACACTCAAGGAACATTCCTGCTGTTAAGACGCTTTATCTTGCTGGCATCGCTGATTCGATAGACACGGCTGAGGCTATGGGTATAACAACATTAAAAGATCCTAGCAGATACGGCCTCACCTTGGTGCTTGGGGGCGGCGAGGTCTCTCTACTTGAACTTACAAGCGCGTATGGCGTATTTGCTAATGATGGAATAAGAAACCCGCTCAGGTCAATACTTAGGGTCGAGGATGCCAGCGGTAGTGTGCTTGAGGAGGCCAGTTTCAACCAAACACAAGCAATTCCCGTCCAAACAGCTAGGCAGATCAGCGATATACTTTCAGACCCGTCGGTTCGGATGGATAGCGTCAGTTCAGTAGTCACAAATCTCAATCGTCAGGTTGCAGTAAAGACTGGTACCACAAATGATTATCGTGATGTGTGGATAGAAGGATACACGCCGAATCTAGTGGTTGGCGCGTGGGCTGGAAAGAATGACAACACCCCGATGGAAAAGAAGATTGCCGGCGTGATCATAACTCCTGTGTGGGGCGCATTCATGGCGGAGATCAATGGCGACTACCAAAAAGAAAGTTTTCGTAAGCCGGATCAAACGCCTGAAGATATAAAACCAACTCTTAGGGGGGTTTGGAAGGGCGGCGTTTCCTACACAAAAGACTCCGTATCAGGAAATCTTGCAACCGATCTGACGCCGCCAGAAACTCGCCAGGAAATTGTCTTCAATGGTGTACACAACATTCTTCATTGGCTGGACAAAGACGGCCCGCAAGGGGAAATTCCGGGGAATCCGAAAAATGACTCGCAGTATGATTATTGGGAGTATGGTGTCAGGAAGTGGTTCACAGATTGGCAGAAAAACAACCCAACGTTCAAGGAAGCCTCAAACTATGATATTCCGACAAAGAAGGACGATGTGCATACAGAAGAAAACATGCCGAAGGTCGCCATCAGCATTCCAAAAAAGGATTCTTTCTCTTTAGCCTCGCGCATAGACTTATCTATTTCTATCTCTGGAAAATATCCGTTAAAAAAATCCGAATTATATATCAACGGTAAGTATATAGTTTCCAATGAAAAAGACCCTAAGTTCCTCAGTTTTGTGCCACAAGACATCGATGGCATCCAAAGAAACAACACCATTAGGGTGGTGGCGTATGATTCGGTCTATAGCAGGGGCGAGGCTTCGGTGGATATTGAAATTGATCAGTAAAGCTACCTTATATCAACCACTTTTTCTGGGATTTTTTTTGAAATAAGGTCGATAATGATTTTCTTCTTCATAAATAGCTCGCTTTTAAAGCTTTGGCTGCCATTTATTCTAATAACACAGTCTTTTATAGAGATATCCTTCTCTTCTACCTTGCATCCAGTTGCTTCGTATATCGCGCTGCATATTGCCTCTCTTTTCTTTATCTCTTTAAGAGCGGAGTTTTTGAATTTATCGAAAAATAGGCCTATTGATTTCATATTTATCGATTCATTGGCATAACAATATACCGGAACGATGTATCGGAAACAGGGCTTATTATCATTGGTTTATTTAGACCGTTGAAAACCAAACTTACGCTATCGGAGTCGATCGATTGGAAGCAGTCTATGATGTATTTGTAGTTGAAATTAATGTCTATTGGTTCGCCTGTTATGGTTGAATCAAGAGTTGTTATGTTCTCTCCAACATCATTGTTTTTTGTCTTTATTTCACAAATCTTTGAAGATGTGTTTGCTTTTATATTGATCTGGTTGAACTTGTCGGAAAAAATATTAGATAGCTTTAAGGAATTAACAAGATCCTGTTTCAGGGCAACAATTTCTGTTGAGCTTGATTTTGGGATTATTTGCTTATAATCTGGGAACACTCCATCAATCACGCGGGAAATAAGATAAAGGCCTTTGTAACTGAAAGAAATCTGGTTCTTATCGAGACTTACTTCAACCTCATCATTTATAGCTTCAAGTATTTTAATTACATCAGGAATGTTCTTGAAAGGAAGGAGAATCTGTCCAAAATCCTTGTTTTTCTTAACCCTAACCTTCTTTTCAGCCAACCGGAAAGAGTCTGTGGCAACAAAGACAACGAATTCCCCATCGCAATAGATATAAACGCTTGATAATTCAGGTTTAATACTTGATGTTGATGAGCTGTACCAGACCGATTTTAAACCCCTTACAAAATCCCCTGAATGCATTGAGAATGTGTTGCTGTCTGTAACCCTCGGGATACTGGGGAAGTCTTCATGCTGTTGTGTCTTGATAAGGCTAGAATTGCGCGCTGTGCTGATTTTAAGATTGCCTTGAGTAGTTTCGAGCACCACCCCTTTATCGTCGCTCATAGCGTTGATTAAGAACGAATTGATAGTAGATGCCGGTACTGCGACAACACCTGTTTCTGTTGTCTTAACAGGTATTGTTATTTCTATGCCAAGGTCAATGTTGGTGGCTTTGATAGTCAGTGAGTTTTTTTGAGTGGCATCAAAAAGAAGACATGAAAGAACTGGTAAGGTCATGTGCTTGTTAGCAATCCTTTCCATATACCCTATGCTTTCCTTCAACTTTTCTTGTACACACTCTATTTTCATAATTGTTTTTATTATATATAAATACTTATTATTACTATTAGTCCTGTGGATATGGTGATAACCGAATTATAACACCATCCTTAGGCTTATTTTTCATCACCATCTTGTTGATAAAAAACTAACAAAAGAAGCCAACTTTTAAAATCTTTTCTCCCATCAAAATTTTTTCCGACTTACAAACACCACATTCACAACTTATTCTAAAGATCTCCACAGCCTTATCCACAAGCTACATCATTGCCCGAATCTGGCTTATTTCCTCAACCAAGATTGGGTCAGTTTTCAAATCCTCCTTTACCTTCTCACACGAGTGAATAACTGTCGTGTGATCACGCCCCCCCATCTTTTCCCCTATTGAAGGAAATGAAACATTGAAGTCCTCACGGAGAATGTACATTATGACCTGGCGTGGCTTTACAACCTCCTTTTTACGGGTTTTGTCATAAACGCTATCTTCGCTGATGTTGTAAAAATCAGACACAAGCTTAATAACTTCTTTGATAGAAATATTTTTCTTCGGCTTAGTATTATTTTTTATAAGATTCTTTATTTCTAGCAACGAAAGAGGCCTGTTTTTTAGCTGAGTTTGGCAAACTATGGCATTTATAACACCCTCAAGCTCCCGGACATTACTCTCAATGCTTGAAGCAAGAAAATCAAGCACATCCGTCTTTAATTCAACATTATTCGCAAGGCTTTTTGTTTTCAGTATAGCCATTCTTGATTCATGGTCTGGCGCCGGTATGTCTATGATCATACCTTGATTGAATCTAGACTTGAGCCTATCTTCAAGTCCAGGTATGAAATTCGGATGCTTATCAGAAGAAAAGACAAGCTGCCTGTTTGTTTGAAAGAAAGTCTCGAACAAATGAAAAAGCTCCTCTTGGAATTTCTCCTTATTAGCGAAGAATTGAATATCATCCATAATGATCACATCATATTTTCTATATCTGTCTTTGAATTTCTGCGCGGTGTTGGTTTGAAGGGAAGAAAAATATTCGGTGCCGAACCTTTCCGACGTCAGATAAAAGACTTTTTTATTAGGAAAATCCTTTTTGATGTGATTGCCTATCGCTTGGATGAGGTGGGTTTTTCCGTGGCCTGTGTTTCCATATATAAAAAGAGGATTGTACGTAGCCCCAGGGTTTTTTATGACTGAACGGGAGGCCGCGTGGGCGAGCTCGTTGAATGGCCCGACCACAAAACTGTCGAAAACATAGCGCGGGTTGAGGTTGTCTTCCTTGTTGATGTAGAAATCATGTAACGGCATCGAAATGGTAGGGCTAGCTTGAGCCTTCTTTTTCTCCTCCTCCCTTTTCTTTTCGGCATCTTTGACGATTACATACTCCAACCCTCTCACCTGCTCGTTAAGGGTGCGGAGCGTTCGAAGAATAACATTGTGAAATTTTTTGAAGAGCCACTGCTGGATGAAAGGGTTCGGCACACCAAGGAAAATAACACCCTCCTCGTTTTTTATGATGTATGTCCCATTGAACCAAGTTGAAAAGTTAGGCTTTGATACAGCAAGTTCTATATCAACAAGAGCTTTTTCCCATAGTTCAACATGATCTTTCATGACACTAGTATATACTTCTTAAAAAATTAGCAAACTTGTGTAAAGTTTATAAACATGTTGATAAGTTGTGGATTATAATATATACTGCTTCCACTATGTCATTTACATACAAACCAAAGAAAAGAAAGAGAGCAAAGACCCACGGATTCCTAGTCCGATCAAAGTCTTCTTCTGGACGACGAGTTTTGAAGCGACGCCGAACAAAGGGTCGCAAGAAGGTTGCTGTCTAGCCTCAAAATGCTACCAAAATCACAAAGGCTCTCAACAAAAGCCATTACCCACGTCATGGGAAAGGGTCAGCCAGTGCACTCCCCCTTTTTTGTTGTTAGGTCTGTTCCAACCGAGGAAACAAGCCGCTTCTCCGTGTCGGTTCCTAAAAAGGTTGCAAAGATAGCTGTACAGAGGAACAAAACACGTCGGCAAGTTTATTCGATAATCAAAAAGATGGCAAAACAGATAAAGCCTGGTCGAAGCGGGTTGGTTATCGCAAAGATAGGATCAGAAAAGCTTCCTTTTGAGTCGATGGCCTCTGAAATCAAGAGCATTTTTGTTAAATCTGGACTTTTAAAGTAAAATACAAATACACATGTTTTCAAGCATCTATCACACAGCAGTATTCAACCCGCTTTATAACGGACTGATTCTTTTGTTTGACACGTTTCCTTGGATGGACGCCGGCATTGTGGTAATCATATTCACTATAATAATTCGCCTTATATTATTTCCTCTTTCAAAAAAAGCCATCGTTACGCAGGTAAGAATGAAGGAGATTGAACCGGAACTTAATAATCTGAAGAAAACAGTCACCGACAAACAGCAACAGGCGCTGAAGGTGATGGAGCTATACAAGACGAAAGGAGTGAACCCTTTTTCAAGCTTCTTTCTCCTTTTCCTCCAGCTCCCGATCATTTATGCCCTTTACTCCATTTTCATAAGATCCGGACTTCCTGAGGTAAACACCGAGCTTCTATATGGATTTATTAGTGTCCCAACCATAAACATGCATTTTCTCGGCTTAATCGATATAAGCCAGAAAAGCTACCTTTTTGCGATTTTGGCAGCGGTCGCGCAGTTTCTCCAACTCCATTTTTCTTTAGCGGCCTCAAATACAGGTGCAGCAAAGTCCGATAACCCATCTGTTGATATGGCGCAGAACATGATGAAGAATATGAAATACGTATTCCCCATCATCGTCTTTTTTATTTCATACAAGATTTCAGCAGTCGTTGCCATCTACTGGACCATAAGCAGCCTCTTCACCCTTGGGCAAGAGCTTGTCGTCAAGAGACATTTAAAGAAACATCAGCCTCTATAAGACAAAAACCAAATTACTGGTTGAGATCAAGAGACCAGAGAGTCAGGTCTCTTTTGTTTATGAAATAAAGGAAATTCTCTTTTGGGTCAAGGGTCAGATCAACAGCGTCGATTGCCTGTCTTGAGACATCAAAGAGGTTTGCAAGAAGGTGGACTTCCCCCGTTAGGGTGTCGAGGTGCCATATTTGATCAGCGAAAGAAACCTTTCCCGAATACCAGTCATCTGGGTATGTTGCACTAGGAAATTCTGAAGGAACAGCGCAATATAATTCGTTTTTCCTGAGTGTTCCCCAAAGGCATTTATCTGCAAGTGTTCTGAAAAGCACTTCCTGTGGAGAGGGGTCTTTTGTATCAAGAAAGAAAGTTTTTACGTTATTTTGCACCACTGATGAATAGATAAGTCTTAACCCATCCTTACTAAGCTTTCCTGTCAGCCCTTTTCCACCACCGACAATTTTCTTTAACACCCCTGTGCGGACATCAATTGAGTAAAAATAGCCGGCAATTTTGGAAGAAGCCTTCGTGTTTATTGTGACTGTGTTTGTTTCAGGCCAGTCGACAACTACCTGTGTTAATGGGGTATCTGCAACCCTGATTTTATTTTTCTCATCAAATGACGATATATAACCCATTCCCTTTTCACCCTCGATATTCCAAGTGAATATCTTATCTCTGGATGGTGAGATGGCAATCTGCCCGATATCAGGAGAAATGTACCTACCCTTTATTTCATATGGCGTATTGGTCGTACTTGTGCTGACTGGTCTCAACTCTGCATAAAAATTCGAAACCGAGTCGCTCTCATCCCTTAAGTACCTCAAAACAAACGCCGTGAGATTCTTGTTCCAATAACTTTCATATATCTTTGGCAAGGTGGTATTCGAGAGTTTTCTTATGTCATTTGAAATATCATCAGCTTCATACACATGGCCGGTTCCTCTATCCATAAAGCGGACAATGGAGGATGTCTTGGTCGTACTTGCAGACATCCCCGCAACTGGAGTCATGCTCAATTGACGCAATCGAGGAAGCTTCAATGGCTCGTCGGGCTGAACGGGCGCATCTTCCAACGGCGTATTGGGAATCTGCACGATAGGGCTGTTTGAAACAGGCGCCCTTCCGAAAGGCGAAAATTCAAACGGAGAAACAACATCACCGTTCTCATCAAGGGTGGGGTTTTGGAAATAAAAATACCAGTAGTATACCCCTCCTCCAAGGACGAGGAAGATTATTACTACTAATATGATTTTAAGTGCTCGAGCAGACATATATTAAGGGTTTGTTGTTGCTGGCGGCGCAGCGTTGCCAAGAGTCTTGTTTATCTCATCGATTCTAGCCTGCATTATTTTGCTATATTCCGCCGCTGAAATTCCAGCCTCCACTGGCTTTTGTGGGTTGGCAATGTTCGTCTGGTATTCTGATAATTTCGCACTCAACATCTTGCTTAGGGGCGCATCCGGAGAATATACCGCTCCAGGTTGGCGTATTTTGATCAAATTATTAAGCTTCACCTCCTCCTGAACCTGGTTTATATAAAAATCCCTTTGTTTTTCAAGGACCTGAATTTCCGAAAGTTGTTGCACAGGATCGCTGACAGTTTTCAGTACCTGGTTGATTCTAGTGTTGTACTGGTCTTGGATCACATTCGTAACCGGGTTTGCTTGCCCCTGCGTATTAGCAGCGGTCCTATACTCACCGCCGACAACAAAGAATTTATTCTGGACAACTGGCGCGGTGTATTGTTTCAGATTCTGCTCTGAGTTTGTATCAGGTTTTTTGATATAATCATAGGCTCTTGCAAATGACGTCTGTCCAGAAGTCGCCGCAACATTTTTGCTGATTTCAACACTGAGATCCCTAATTTTTTTCTCGTAATCCCTCTTCTGATCTTCAAGGTCAGCGAGCTCTTCATCATCAATTCTCTCAGGATTGTCGAGGGTGCTATTTATCATATCAAGTTCATGCTGCAGTCTGCTTCGTTCAGAGACAAAAGCATTCGTTCTGGATTGTGTCTCTGCAGAAAGCGCTCTTAGATCATTGCCAAGCTGTGTTTGGAAGTTCGCGACCGCATCAAGATCTGATTGTTTTATCACAATAGGATCAATACTCGTTTTGATTTCTACCAGCCTTGGATCTATCGTTGCAAGAATCAGGTATGAAGCAAGAACCATAACAAGGCCGATTACAGCATTCTCTATCCTCTCCCTGCCATTACCCTTACCGAACGGCGTTTCGCTAGTCATGTACTCAACCCCTCCCCAAATTATCATGATAACCGCGAGCAGTGCAGCCAAGGCTATCGAGAATTTAAACACATAACCAATATAATCATTAAGATTAATTGTTTTGGTTACACCGTCTTTACATGTGTTATCTGTGCTTGTTCCTTTAATACACGGCAACGGTTCGAGTAGGGTATATTCCTGTGCTTTTGAAAAAGCGGGGAGTGTTGATAAGGCGATCAAAATTAGTAGAAGTGTTTTTTTCATGGATTAGAATATGGTGCCGGAGCTTTCCTCCTCCTCTGACAGCTTTTTGCTAAAGTATACCGTAAATTGGCCTCTAGCGCCCTGCAATATTGCCCCTTGGTTCCTTATATCAAGGCTGATATTTGAGCTTCCTTCAGCCTCCCCTTTCGTCCGTATGGTTATGCTTTGGTTTTTCAACAAGTTAGGTTGATCGACATTGTTTATTGACCACGCATAGTTATTAGAATCATTTTTGAGATCCATATTGAAGCCGAAGGGCACCGCCCTTACCCGCATCTCCTCATTCTTAAGAGACACTCTTCCAGTCAGGATTTTATTAAAAAGTATCCCATAAAGAGGATTGTCCTCATAGAAGAACAGGAACGGCTCTACAGGCTCAATGCTTATAGACGCCGAAGTGTTCTGGCTTTGTTCTCTTGTATAGACTTCAACCTCAAGTTCCAATGGTTTCGGTATGCTGTCTAGCTGGATGTCGATAGATTGTTTCCCATACCCCTGGCCGTCAGGAACATATTTTCCATCAAGCTTCCATTGGTAAACGAGGGTTTTGGGATCTATTTCAGCAGACCCGTCCTTTGAAAGATGCGGAATGGCAGCAACATGAACGCTGTTTTGATAGACAAGAGGCAGTTTTCCTTTAAAAAACGGCGGAACATAGCCTTTCGGTTCCCATATAATGTCGACGGATCCAGACTTTAGAACGAGCGATTTTTGGACCTCCTTTCCCTGCGGTGTCTTTATGATAGCTTTGATGTTAAGCGCTACGCCGATTTCCGGCATGGTCACCAGTATTTTTTTCAATCCTATGCCCTGACCCGTGTTCTTGCCATCAACGAGCCAGACGATGGATGACGCATTTAGGTCTAACCCAAAGCTTTCAACGAATACCTCGACTGATTGCCCAGGCCTCGGACTGTCGACATTCGTATCTATCGTAGTTCCGTCAACCGACGCAGGAATCTGAGCATCAGCCTGTATTGCGAACAGGCACAAAAGAGTAAATACTGATATTTTCAACATCAATTTCATTGCCTTTAATTGTAACACACTCTACACAATGGTTATTCCCCATGTGCTATAATTATTCCCATCATGATGAAGAACATAATCAAGCGCGTTTTATTGTCAGTCATTATTTTTTCAAATCTTTTCGTACTTGGGGTTGCTCAAACAAGAGCCTCAAATCCGCTATGTCCTCCGCAATTCCACTGCGCAATTCTAGCGGATGTTGTCGCGGGACAGGCAAATTGTCCAGACGGATATGATTGTTTACCCGTCTTCCCACCTCCGCCTGACTGTCCCCCGCTTGACGTTTGCTTTTTCAAAGTAAAGAAATCATCAGCAGCTACAACCACGACTTCTACAAAAGGGGCGTTCTCGTCAACCGCTATTTTTATCAGCTCGCTCGATCGATACTCAGGTTCGCCAGGGACTCTTGTGACCGCTTACGGGAAAAATTTCCCAAAGTCATCGATGGTTTCAATGACATCGAACACGTCGCTATCCATTTCGACACAGCCAAATTCCATCGCTAGCAGCACTGATGGGTATGATATGGCCACCTTTTATCTTCCACAGAGTTTGGCTGCTGGCATTTATAACATTTCAATAAAAGGCATCAACAGCCTAGTGAGCAACTCCGTATCTTTTACAGTGACATCTATTACGTCATCTAGCCAGACATCGACTAGCAACACGAACACCCAGTCAAATACGAATACGAATACAAATACAAACACAAACACAAACACAAACACGAATGCAAACACAAACAATGACAACAACACAAATTCATCAGTGAATAATTCAAATTATAACTATAACAATAATTATTCTAACCAGAATAATTCAAAATCGATTGGTGGAAAATTCAGCATAAATGAATCGGTGCAGACCACAGACAATCTAAGGGTTAGAAACACCGCTTCTATTTATGGAACGCTCCTAGCTACGCAAGCTCGCGGCACGCGAGGAAAGGTTAGGGGCGGACCGACAATCGCTGATGGATACACCTGGTGGAATATAGACTACGTATCCAGCTTTGATGGATGGAGCGCCGAAACATACCTTGTGAAGGATGTTACAGGCGGAAACCCTGATCAGTGCTATACCTTCGCAAATGACATGGCGCTTGGTTCAAGCATCAGCGATATTTTTTATCTACAGACAGCCTTCCGAGCTGAAGGATTTCAGATACTTGATGCAGAACGAAGTCCAAATCCTTATTTCGGAAATTCAACTTTGAATGCCGCAATTGGTTACCAAGGGAAATACGGTATAACTCCTCAAGCTGGTTATGTCGGACCAAAGACACGTGCGCAGCTCAATACAACTTACGGATGCAGATAGTATAAAATGCTAGGCTCAATACTAAGAAAGATAACCTCCCTACCCCTAACCATCGAATCGTGGACTCTAAGTGCCATCGGGATTATCTTTATAAGAATTTTTCTTGAGCATTATTCCTCAAACGAAGCAGGCCGCTTTGTACTGATTGATGCTTCGACCATCATCCACTACTCGACCTTCTTCATTGCCGTCTTACTGGTCAGTACCTTGATAGTGATGTCTTTTTCGAAACAGCCCCTAAAAGAAAGCGCGACGATTGCCCTATTCGGTTTCATGATCATATGGCTCCCGCCGCTTCTTGATTTGATTGTAAGCTGGGGCGCTGGCTATACGATGCACTATCTTTTTTTGCTTCCAAAAGATCTACTTACCGCGTTTCTCACTATGTTTTGGAGTACAGCTGATACTGGAATAACTTACGGCATCAGGATAGAGATTGCACTTGTGGTTATCAGTAGTTTTGCAATTATCTACTTCTATACAAAAAGCATTTTAAAATCCTTATCCGCGAGTGTTCTTCTATACGCCTGTATTTTCGCACTTGTTAGTTTACCATCAATGCTAGGCCTTTTTCAGAAGCAGCCCATTCCCCACTTTGTATCAACAAGCATTCTTAATTCAAGAATAATCGGCAATTCTTCTTACCCCGCACAATCTAGTTATGAGAGAGTGCTCGATGTCAGTTTTAACTCACTCATGACCCAGGTCAACCTCGCAATCATCCTTGCTATAGGAATTTTAATATGCGCCATTGGATATAGAGAAAAGCTGAAAGTCCTGTTACGCAATTCACGGCCAGAAAGAATTCTTCACTATTCAATTCTCATCATCATCGGTACACTGTTCGGCGGCGGACCACTCTTTTATCTTTCATGGGTCAATGTTCTGTCAACTATAGCAACTATCGCAGCCTTTGTTTTTGCATGGCTAGTCGCTGTTTGTATAAATGACATATACGATAAGGAAATTGATGAAATTTCAAACACTAACCGTCCCCTACCCCAAGGCTCCTTTTCTAAGGGAGAATTTTATTCTTTATCGGTCGTTTTTACTATACTATCTTTCATCGCCGCTTATTCTTCAAGCATGTACGGACTCTTTTTCGTCCTTACCTTCTCTTTTGCCTACTACATATACTCCGTGGAGCCGCTGAGATTGAAAAGGCACTACATAACTGGCGCGCTTGTAATCGGTTTTGCGAGTACCTCTGCAGTTTTAGCAGGGTTCTTTTTATCAAATAATCAAAAGGAATTCCTAGCATTCAATCCCCTCCTTACAATTCTCCTCATCACCCTTTTTAGTTTTGGATCAATGGTGCGGGATATCAAAGACTATGAAGGAGATAAATTAAACGGAATTAGTACATTGCCAGTCAAAATTGGCTTGAAGAAGGCAAAAATCATCATCGCTACGGCGATAAGTTTAGGAATGCTATGGGTGGCTTACTACTTTGAAAGCATTTTACTTACTATTGTTGCAATTTCATGCTCGCTATTTATATGGAAAACCTTTTTTGCATATGTGTATAGAGAGAGGAATTTTTTCATTACCTACCTTTTCTTCTTGTTGGTTTTTATAGCGACCTTTATTCTGAGATAGCACTCACTGGCTCTCTCCTACCGTTTTTGTTCGCTGGATTTATTTTTTTTCGTGCTGCGGTGACGCCGACTTTTGCTCCAGGCATCAATGATATCCCAGTTTTATCCTCGATTCTTGAAATTATAATTACCGCTATTGTTGCCGCCAATATGGTAGGAAGTTCCTGAACTGCAGGGATAAACTCCGCAACTATCGATATAACCTGCGGGACTAAGGTTTTGGGATTGATAAAACCATGTCCTGTTTGTGCTAGGTAAATTGTAAAAATAACGAAATATACCCAGCCGAAAAGGCTCCCGACGAACGGGATAAGTGTGAGCAAGTCAAATATTCCCGCAAAGCACACGAACACTATTATGCCCATGATTCCTATTCTGTATTTCTTTTTCATTGATTATTTTGTCGCGGCAGCAGGAGCGCTGTTTTGCTGACTCAGCTCGAGATCCTGTTTTGCTTGCTTGATTGCCATAACCTGGGCAGGATTCGTAGTGATGATCTGGTCTTCTGTATATGAAGCTACGACCTTGAGCGCAACATGCTTAAGTCCTACGAAGAATATTCCCTCCCCCACATCTGATTCGAGTAGAAGATATTTTTCTTCGTCGGTTAGGTTGAACGTCCTCTGTATATTATCAATTGATGACGGAGATTGCTTAAGAAGGATCTGGATAGAAGAGTTGGTAATAATAGGCAATCCGTAGGGTGATTTGAGAAAGTCATCCACATCTTGCGTGATGGTGGCAAGCCCGAGATAGTATTTTCTTCCTCGCTTTGCCAAACCGAGCAGGAACGAAGCCGTGTCCTCTGATTTCATCATCCACCACGCTTCATCAATCACAAGCAATCGCTTCTTGAGAACCTTTCGAATCGCGTTCCATATATAGTGAGTCACGATGTACATTGCCACGGGCTTGAGCTCGTCCTCCATGTCTCGAAGTGAGAACACGACGAATTTCTTGTTGATATCGACGTTTGATGGCCTATTGATGAATCCTGACCATGTTCCCTTCGTATACTTTGTAAGCCTTTCTACAAGGGACTCTGCCCCTTCCATTCCAGCAAGAACGAGTTCGAAGTCAGAAAGAAGAGGCGGTTCCACATTTCTAAAATCTGATTCAGGCGAAATGTCTTTGAGGGCGTACGTTTCAGTGATAGCCCGGTCGATGATGGCGTCCTCTTCCTGGGTAAGTCCTCCAAGCATGATTCGGAAAAGCCCGACGAGATTGATGATGTTAGATCGGAGAACATCAGCGGCGCTTTCATCTTCTCGAGGAATCGGAAGATCAAATGGGTTGATGTGGTGTTCGGAATTCAAAGAGATATTGAAATACTTTCCTCCTGTTGCTTCTGCCATGTACTCGTATTCCTTTTCTGGATCAATGACAATCACTTCCGTGTCGAACATGAGCGTTCGGAGGATTTCGAGCTTGGTGCAGTATGATTTTCCAGACCCTGCTTTTGCAAAGGTCACGGAGTTGTAATTTTCAAGCAGGAATCGATCGAAGAGCACGAGCGAGGAGTTGTGGCGATTGATTCCATAGAGGATACCCTTGTCTGATGTGAGATCGAATGAGACGAATGGAAAAAGGCTTGAAAGAGGCGAAGAATTGAGCTTTGAATGAACCGCAAGCTGATCGTCTCCGATCGGAAGCACGCTCTTGTAACCGCTCTCCTGCTGGAAAAGAGCTGGTTTTAGATAGACAAGCTTGGATTCTAGGATGGACTTCACCTCTGATTCGATCTTGTCGAGATCGGCGCTGTTGTCACCAAAAATCGTTATATAAACCCCCACATCGAAGATTTTTTCCTGCGCCTGCATCAGGTTGTCTCGCAATGCCTCAAGATCTTGGTATGCGGTATCAAGCATCGGATCTCGGACAAGCCCCTTATCCTCTCTTTGCGATATCTGGCTCTGCACCTCAGCCACTTTCTTTTGGAAATGCCTCAAGATTTTCGCTGTATCGACAGGATGTATGAAAATAGAGATATTAAAAATCTTATCGAGATTGATAATCGGAGCGAACCAGCTTTCCGCAAGGAATCGAGGATATGAAATGACAAAGAAAGTACGAGCGACTTTCTCCCCAAGGTTTATTTCCTTCGGGCTTATTTTGAGTGCAGAAGGAGCGATGACGTCTTTCAGCTCAAGCACACCCGCCTCGTAGATTTCTTGGGGCATCAGCGAGACGATCGGCGCCTGCTCTTCTTTTTTTCCTAATAATTTTGAAAATATTCCCATATTTTTATTGCAGGCTAGTTTATCTGGATCGGCTTCTCTGTTTCTCCAGGATTGAATATCTTATAATACAATTCTACCACCTCCTCGGTTCCGAGTTCAGCAACCCGTATCCCGCACCGTACTAATCCCTGCTCGACGACCCCCACCCTCTGCTCCAATTGGCTTCTGTATTCCTCGAACTTCTGATTTTCAAGAACTTTGTCGTTCGGACCCTTTTTCATAAATGATGTCAGCGGGTTTTTGCTGGCCGTCAATGTCGGCGGCATGTATGGAATGACGATGAAGAACCCCTTCGTCATGATGTTGCTGTTATCGACAAATGTCTTGATGAATTCGATGTATTCACGCGTCTGGATTTTCATGAGCTCTGTCACCTGCTCCTTGTATCTTTCTTCAAGAAGCGCAATATACGGCCTTATATCAAGGCGTTTTGACTGGACGAAAATCTGAATCGAGAAGTCTAGCGAGTTGAGGAAGTTTTGGAATTGCGAAATGATGGCATTCTGTTCATCGGCTGATTTGAGCGCAAAGTTAAGAGAAGACGCAAGGATGATGGCGCGCATAGAACCGTCTTTAAGTATGACAATGCCGTCCCTGATTTCTTGGATCGGTACGAATTCCTGCGTTGTTTTTGATGCGACTGCTGTTTGTGCCATATTGCTGTTTAATGATTATCTCTGATTCTTATTGCTGTACATGCTTTCTTTGATATCGAGACTCCATGTCAAATCCTTCAGCTTGCTGTCTGAAATCTTCGGGACCATTATTCCAGCATATTCCTTTGCTTCCTGGACGGGGTTATCAACCTTTTTATTCGGCATTTTTTTCCAAATGAATAGTTTGGCTGAGCTGTAGTATTTGAAGGCAGCCTCGACCACGTTGATAAACGGCTTATTATTTATTTTATAAAAAGCCAAAGTTCCTGAAAAAGCCATGACGATCAAGATAGGAACAAAAGAATAGAAGATGGAAGGCAGAAGCTGGTAGATGACGAAGGAAAGTCCTGCCCCGCCGGCCAGATAGATGAACTGCTTGAGTGTCAACGGTCCGAAGATTTTGTCTTCCACCTCTATGAATTGTGGAACTTGGTAACGCATGTGTTTATTATAACATCACCTACACCTGTTCCCTATATGGATCAGCCGAATAAGGCTTCTTTGGTGCTTCTTTGACCTCTATTTTTTCTGGATTGTTTACGTGTGTTGTCAAAAGATGGTCTATCATTGGGGAGGTCTTTGCCGCTGCTGAAGTAGCTGGCTTATCCTCGATGCTTTTCAGAACAGCCTCTTTGTTTATGTTTTCGTCTTTGTATTGCGGAGAGCTTGAGACAGGGACTGTTTTTTCTATGGTAAACTGGCCTGCCTCTTCAATTTTCTTATTGTCAGGCACCACTGGAAGGTTTGCTGGAGGTGCTGGAATCACTTGCCCAGGCTCTGACTTCAATGACATCTCCCCATCGTTAAGATTCCTAATTTCTTCTCTTACATCCATAAGCACTTCGTCGTTTATCTGTGTCGATATCTTTCGAGCTATTTTTGATTCGATTTTCAACTTTTTACTAATGATATCGACAAAATCCCTCGAAGGCTTCAATCCAATGATCATATACCCCGTTTCTTCGATAAGGTCATTGATTTGGTCAAGCAAAAGGCCGTTCTGTTCGCCAATCTTTGCTATTTCCCCCGCTGTTGTAGTAGAAAAGAATACATCCTTGATTATTGGACTGATTTTTTCAAGCTGTTTTTCTATAAGTTCTGTATCCATGATTTTTAATAATTTCGTTTATTGACTTGTTTAGGTGTAGCACCGCCAACAATTGGCCTAGCACTGCCAGGAGGAAGAGGTCCTTGCATATAACTTCCACCCGTACTGATCTTGAATTCCCGAATCTGATCTTGGATGGCAGAAAGATTTGCCACCTCCTTATCATAATCTCCTGGGCTTCCTGGAGCACCAACAATACTTGCAAACTCTGCTTGCTCCACCGGTGTCAAAGGTCTTCCACGCTGACCTCTTACACCGTTCTGGATTCTTAACAACTCATCTTTTCGGTTCTGCAACTTATTAATTTCAGTTTTTATTTCAGATTCTCTCTTTGTGAGCAATCGAGCAGCCCCGACTCGATCAGCCCTACCGGTGGTAGCCATTGAATATTGACCTGATTTTGTAAATACTGAAGCAGCCAATCTTCCTGAATAATTTGTCTTTGCCTGGCTGTCGGTTAGGGAATTATACATAGCTTCCCTTTCACCGATTCTCTTACTCAATTTTTCATCATATGACTTTGCAATGCCGGCCGTACCTTTTCTTAATTGCTCGCCGATATAGCTATTACCAGCAAATCTTTGCATTGTTTCGCTCTGAGCAACCCTACTTGCAACACGACCGCCGGTATTTCTCCATGCACTACCAGCGCTATTTTGAGCACCTTTCTTGAACCAACCACTGACTGCGCCAACTTTCGGTGCCCAACTTGCCCCCATACCTCCAGCCTTGAGCGCGAATACGAGAGGTGCGTTAATGAAGAATAGCGCAATGATGTACTGGATGATTATACCGATGAACGTCGGACCGAAAGCACCCTCGCCCGTAGTTGCGACCCCTGTCGCGTTTTGATTGAATATTGTCGAGAAGCCCGGGCTGCTTATTAGCCTCAAAGATAGATACATAAGGAAAAGATAGGCCGGCATGAATACGAGCTGGCTTACGAACAGATCCTTCAGTTCGGAGGCTTTTCCTTTGACATCCTTATGGGGAAATATGAATGAGGCGAAATAGAGAGGAGACAGGGCCATGACGAACAGAAGCACCCCAGTTCTTACTGTAAACATCACTGCGGCCGCGAAGAAGCTGATGGCTGCGGTAATCATCATGATCATCCCTCCAACAGCAGCAAAGAATATGCTTGCCCCGACATCTACCCCGGCAAGGACGCCCTTATTCTGGTATATCTGCGGGATCTTGAGGCTGCTCATGAATACGTCAGAGAGGCCTCCATCATTGTAAACCTTTCCTGTGCTGAAATTTTCGGCAGTGTCAGGCGCGATTGCCCGGTAGAACTGCAAGGATACAAGGTTTGATGTGTCAATCAATACCTTGGTGAAGAACAGACTGAAGTTTATCAATAGGCCGACCATTATGATGTTCAGGACGAGCTTTTTCAGGTTTCCTGTCCCATCTCCCAAGATAGTTCTTATGGAAGTATACAAAAGCGCAAAGATGATGAACATGCTTGAAAGATTCCTGACTACCACCCATATCTCTTTGAGAGCAGGAATGCTATCGAAGAAATCCCCGATGTGCGTTGTCAGGTTTACCGATATGCTTAAGAAGGTACCGCTTACGATCACCAAAATCGAAGTCAAGCCGAGGAACATATTTGCGATTCCAGCCAAGATGTTGTTTATGAATGATGTTGATGCTCCCTCAAGCAGCGCCGTAACCCCCGCCTGTGCGATTTGCGGCACTATAACCCCCCCTACCGTAATAAGGATCAAGACAGTTGTGAGTATTTTGATAGGGGTATTTTTCATGTTTCAATTATCGGCCGTTTGAGGAATTCTTTTTTGGTGGCGGGAAGGCTTGGCACTGCTGATAGAATGTCGATGCCTGTGTTCGGACTGTAGCCGTGTTTGCTAGAAGGCTGTTGTAATCATCAAGTGCTTTCTGCACGTTCCTCTCGTCAAGCTTGTCCCCATTGCTAGGATCACTCAGCTTCCTAAAGACTTCAGCAGCTTCATTGACATCCTGCAAGCTTTTGGCGTTGTCGGCTTTTTCTTTTGCGCTGAATATTTCCGCGTATTTTATTTGTGCTTCCCGGGCGCCAGCCTCCACGGCGGTATAGACATTGTAAAAGCCTGTGCCAGGAGCTGTTGTTGATTGGATCTTGAGTATTTCCGATTGAGCCATTGCAACTTCGTCTGGATCAAGCGGCGGCTGGCTGTTCTGTATTTTACCAACATAGCAAGCTTCCGCTGAGTCGAAGGTCGCTTTTGTCGAGGCCATCACTTCAAGCGAGCTGTTCCTATTGTCCATGAACCTTTTTGCAAGGCTGAGGTATGATTCGATATCATCAGAAATCCTTGATCCTATGTCACCGGCTTTCTTTGTGTTCTGCAGGTCATCTACAACGCTGTCTAGATAAGAGCCGCCAGAATAAGAGTCCTTCTTGCTGACCGCCGCGAGGCCCTTTTGGAGTACTTGTGTCGCAAGTTGTGCAAACAGTGCATTGACTATTTCACCAATCTCATCAGCAAGTCCAAGCTTTTCAATAGGTATGTTGAGCTGCTTCTCCAAGGAATTGGCGATAGTTGAACCAGGGGTTGAGACAGGACAAATGCTTTTATCCTTTATTGCACTTCCGCTGACTACGAATTTTTCGGTTAGAGGGTCATACGTGCCGCCATCAATAGGTGTGTCAGAAGTTTCTGATACACCCTTGCAATCCCTCCATGAAAGGAACCCTTTTCCTTGTGAGATTTCACTTTGCTGTTGTCCCTGCTTGTTGGCAACACGGAAAGAAAGGTCGCTGTCTGCCTGGAGATATGCTCCAAAGACGTTATTTTGCGGTTCGGTGGTGAGAGATACGAAAGCTGGCCACCCGCCCTGTTTGAAGTCTCCAGCAGTGAAACCGTTGATTGATGCGTTTTCAATAGCGTTTCTTGAATTACTTATGATTGTGCCGAGTGTACAAGCATATCTTTTCTGAAGATTTGGGCGGTATTTGAACGAAAGTGCAATGCGAATGTCAATGCTGAATGGAGAACATAATTCAGCAAGATCTCCCTTTATGAACTGCCCTGTCGCTTGGTCCGCTATGTCAAGAAAGAAAGCTCCCGGATTCTGCACAAAGGACGGACTACCATTGAAGCCGCTATTTATCCAATTGACGATCGAACGGGTGATTTCCTGCAGAACCATTTCGGCCAGACCGCTTATGAGTGGGTCAAGTATGTACTCTTTGTATTCGTTTGAATAATCAAAAGCCGCGCTCGCAAATTGCGATACCCCATTCAGAACATTCGTCGCAAGGTTTGGAAGATCGAAAACAGCCCACTGCGCTTCGGTTTTTTTCGGATAAGCTGAAAATGAGGTTGAAAAAGCAATGAGGACGATGAGGGTGCCGACAGCAAAATTTTTAACTTTGTTATTTTTCATAAGATCATTTAGGATAGACGAAATAAAAGGCCGGATCCGTCTCTGCATACGTTATGCCCAAGTAAATCAAATAGCTCTGTACGGCTCTCAACGCGTCGAAGAATCCCTTCTCAATTATAGGCCATTGCCCGGCAGCCTCTATGCCAGCCAAAGGATCGATTGTTGCCTTCCTGAATGATTGCATCATGAAAAGTACAGAGTTTATGGCATTTACGAGATCTAAATGAAGGACTTCCATGGATTTCGGAGTCTCAATCTTAAGAAGCCCATTCACGATATTCTTGTAGCTCTCAATGACAGGATCAAGTTCTTTGAGAATGTCTGGGTTGCCCTTTTGCAAAGCATCTTTGACGATAAGTCCCTCATTTCTCGATCCAACGACGTATTTTTTAAAAACTGCCGTCATTTCGTTGCCGTATTGCTTTACCGCTTCTTTACTGCTATCGGTTTTTATCTTGATCTCCGATATCAGATAGGGCTTTGCTTGCGTTGGGGGTATGGAATCAATCGTTTTCTGTATCAAATCCTGCTGGTTGTATTTGTCACCTGAAATGCCAAGCTGCCTTAGTTCCATGTAACGCGCAAAGAACTCTCGGCTCAAAGCGTCTATCGGTTCGATTTTTTCAGCAGTTTTTTGCGTCAAGTCCTTGATTATTGAGGCTGAAGGTGTGCGATTCTCCTTGCTTTTTGGGTCTTTAGGATTCGTCCCGATAAGAATTTCTTCCCAATCCTTCATCCCGTCCCCATCTGTGTCGAGGTCTTGGGCTGATCTGTCTATCGAATTTACAACCTCTGGTGCGACATAGACATTTTCAGCGTTTTTGTTCCTATATTCGGCGAACACAAAACTTCCTCCAACGAGAAGGATTGCGATAAAAATGAACACGATGTTTTTGCCTATTTTCACAGGTGGCAGTATTTTGGATACTGTGAAAATTATATCAAGATACCAAGCTATCTCCTACGATTTTTTTCCACACTTCAAGGCTTATATTCTCTGCACGGAGGTCTTTTGGCAATTTCTCCTTTTCCCAGATGGTCTCGAGCGCCCCTTTGGGTATTTTTTGCTCTAAATTTCTGATGACAACCTTTCTTTTATGAGCAAACCCCGCTTTCAAAACCTCAAAGAAGTATTTTTCGTCAATCTTCTCGAAAAATGATTTGGAAATGTGCTGGATCATAAGCACCGCAGAGTCTACGTTTGGCATGGGACGGAAGAATTTGCGAGGGACTGAGCAAATATACTTCGGCTCTCCATAAGCCTTAACTGAAATGGAGAGGATGCTTTCTTTCGCATCCACTACCCTCTTCGCGACCTCCTTCTGTACCATGACGACTATTTTTTGTGGAGGATTGTTTGATTCGAGAAATTTTCTCAAGAATTCCCCTGTGATGTAGTATGGGATGTTTGCGATGAGGACATAGTTGGCTTTTAATTTTTCATGGGCTGTCTCATCGAACTCAAGGATGTCGCCATGGATGATTTCAAGCTGCTGGTTTTTTATTTCAGCAAAAAACTTTTCTTGTAGGAAAGGGATTGCCCGATCATCCTTTTCGATCGCGATTACGCGTGCCCCAGTCTCGAGCAATTTTGAAGTCAAAGCTCCCTTCCCTGGCCCGACCTCAAGCACGATGCTTTCTTTTGAAATTTCTCCAGCATGTATCATCGTGGAAATCACCTGCGGCGCATGCAGGAAATTCTGTCCCAATGATTTTTTTGCTACGAAGCTCATGATATTTAAAAATCTATGAAGATAGCCTTTACTCCACGAGGAGCTTCTTCATCACCCTTTGATTCTATATGCTCATCGCCGATATCGGAAATGAAATTCGATGGAGCATTGACCTTCTGCGCGCCATAGATCGTTCGAAGCTGAGCATAGCTCAAGAAAACTTTTTTTCTCGCGCGAGTGATAGCGACATAGAAGAGCCTCCTCTCTTCTTCCGACTGCGATTCGCTTTTATTTTCTTCACCCATTCTTTGGTGAGGAAACAAATCTTCTTCGAGTCCAGCGATGAAGACATAATCGAATTCGAGTCCTTTCGATGCATGCACCGTCATGAGCTTAACAGCGTTATTATCTTTTTCAAGTTCATCTTGATCAGTCGCTAGGGCGGCGTTTTCAAGAAGTTTTTCTATGGCTTCACCTGTTGGAAGCGCATCGTATTGCGAAGCTACGGAGACCAATTCCCTAAGGTTTTCAAGCTTTTCTTGCTCTTCTGGACCACCATTCCTATACACGGTTTCCATTCCGGTTTCCTTGATGATGAACTTAATGAGCGTCGAAGGATTTTCTTTCATTGAGACTGCTTTAATCCTTTCAAGGAGGTGGAGAAATTGTTCGACCTTGTTCCTCAATGAGGGGCCGAGGGTTTTTTCTTGGCCAGTGATTACCTTTAGCATAGTCGCTTTTCCTATTCCGCGAGGCGGAACATTCACGATTCGAACCATGTCATTCGTACTTTCTCTGTTGAGCGAAGCCTTTATGAATGAAAGCACATCCTTCACCTCTTTTCTCTCAAAGAATTTTACGCCGAGCACCTGATACGGGATATTCTTATTCAAGAAAGCCTCTTCAAGGACTCGTGATTGGAAATTTGCTCGATACAAGACTGCAATTTCCCGCGCATTCGTTCCTTCAGAAATAAGCTTTCGCGCTTCATCGGCGACCATTCTCGCCTCCTCGTGTTCCGTATATGAAATAAGAAGCTCGATCTTTTCTCCCTCAGAATTTTTCGTGAAAAGATTCTTTTCACGGCGCATGAGATTTTTTTTGATGACGTTATTTGCCGCTGCAAGTATCGTCTGAGTTGAGCGATAATTTTCTTCAAGCGTAATGACTTTAGCTTCAGGATATTCTTTTTCGAAATTCAAAATATTTTCTATGTCAGCGCCTCTCCATGAATATATATTCTGGTCCACATCGCCCACGACACAGATGTTCCTGTGTGCTTCAGCGAGTAGTGAAGCAATCTCATACTGAACCTTGTTCGTATCTTGATACTCATCGATGTGTATATAATTCCAAATTCTACTATAGTGTTTCTTTACCTCAGGATGCATTTTAAGGATCATTGATGTTTTTAGCAGAAGATCGTCAAAATCGAGCGATTTCTCTTTCGCAAGCGTCGTTTCATACTTTTCCCAGACTTGTGCCACTATTTTCTGAAAATATTCCTTCTGACTGTTCTTGTAAGTTGCCAAAGTGACCCCGTCCCCTTTCTCGCGGGAGATCACATTGAGGATCGTCCCCGGCTCATATTGCTTCGGATCAAGAGAGAGTTCCTCCAAAGCATCTTTTATCGCCCTTTTTGAGTCTCCTCTATCATAAATCGTAAAATGCCTAGTAATTCCCAACAAAGCGCTATTTTCTTTGATTATATGGACACCTAGGGCGTGAAAAGTGCTGACGAAGGGTCTTTCGTTGAAAGAAATGGGAATATTAAGGGTTTTGTCGGTCTCGATAAGGTGAAAGACACGCTCTCGCATTTCCTTTGCGGCTTTGTTGGTGAAAGTTATTGCTAATATCTTCGATGGTTGCACGCCTTGCTTGATCAGGTTCAGTATCCTGTGCGTTATTGTTTTAGTCTTCCCAGCCCCAGCTCCAGCAATGATAAGAAGCGGGCCTTTTAGGGTTTCTACGGCTTCTTTCTGGCGAATATTTAGGCTGCTTTCATGCATGAAGACAACTATACCACAGAGCCTCACACACCGCAGAAAATCATATATTATTACACAATGAAACTAATATATTTTCAATAGGTTTTATTGACAGAAATCACTATTTTAGTTGTAAAAATCTTTTCCACAAAGGCTATTGACTTATCAAACCCGCTCGGATAGGCTTGATAGGTACCTCAAAAATAGATGTATAAAAATGGCTTAACAAAGCCTTCTTCTGAAATTTCAGGTTCGCTGACCCCGCCAGTTATGGCGGCCGAATGATATTGCCGAAAGACTATTTGTGTTATGAAATATTTATCTCTTTCAGCCAAAAATAAAATAGCTTTTTTCAAAGCCCTTTCTACAAAAGGTTCATTTTTTGTTGCGACGATTATGGCGTTGGTTTTAATGCCAGCATCACATCCAAGGACCGCCCACGCTGGTCTTTTTTCTTTCATTTCCGACCTGACTAGCGACAAGGCATCAGCGAAGACGCTTGAAGTTCCTGTTGAATTAAACTCGCAGAATATGGCCTTGCTCCAGGCGGCCGTCAATGTGGACCCCAATCCTAATAAGTCTGACTCATATGACCCGATAGTGGTCGACAATTCCTTTGTCGCTCAAATCGGCCCACAAGGTACAGCTTCTGATGTTGAAGATAGGATTTCGACCGAAATCAGCCTTTATACCGTCCGATCTGGCGATACCCTTTCAAAAATAGCTGAAATGTTCGGTGTTTCAGTGAACACCATCATTTGGGCAAATGAACTTGGCAAGAACCCAGTCATTAGAGAAGGCCAGATGCTCGTTATCCTCCCAATTTCAGGAATTAAATATACAGTCAGCAGAGGCGATACGATTCGCGGAATCGTATCGAAGTACAAAGCTAATCTAGAAGAAGTTCTTGAATACAATGATTTGACTCTCGCATCGATTCTTGGGATAGGAGATGTCATTGTCATTCCAGACGCTGAACCTACGATTACGGATGTTCCAAGGATCATCGCCGCAAGAACCACCGTGTCGACCACAAACGTAGTTCATGATGCCAACGGGCCTTTCTACCCAGGATACTATATTCGTCCGATAGATGGCGGAAAGAAATCTCAGGGTTTGCACGGATATAACGCCATCGATCTCGCTGCCCCAGTTGGTACAGCCATACATGCAGCCGCTGCTGGTACAGTTATCGCAAGCATGACGAATGGAGGATGGAATGGTGGCTATGGAAATTATGTAATCATATCTCACAAGAACGGAACCCAAACCCTGTATGCTCATAATCAGAAGAATTTCGTCAGTGTCGGAGATGCCGTTGAACAGGGGCAATTGATTGCAAAGATCGGGATGACGGGAAAATCAACAGGTCCGCACGTTCATTTCGAGATTCGAGGAGCAAAGAATCCTTTCTAGCCATCAGCTGTCAGAAATTTTTCTGCCGATATTGCAAGGCTTCTAATATATGATTTTTTGTAATTTTATCTGATCCCTCCAGGTCAGCGATGGTTTGTGAAAGCTTGATGATTCTATGATATGCGCGAGCAGACAGACCGAGTCGCTCGGCTGAATTTTTTAACAGATTCCGCGTATCTTTTTCGAGGGTGATGCTCTTTTCAATGTCTGAAACACCCATCTCGCTGTTGTATTTTTTGTGCTTGATTCCAAGCCTGCCGAATCTTTTCTTCTGAACCGACCTGGCCTTTGCTACCCTTTTTCTTATAGAGCCGGAGCCTTCCGCGTGAGTTGAGGCGTCTGCTAAAGCATCATACTCGATTTTTGAAACGGAGACCCACATATCTATTCGATCAATTATCGGTCCAGATATCTTCTTGTTGTAATTGCTGATATCTCTATCGCTGCAAGTACAGCCTCTTTCTTTTCCATAACCGCACGGGCAGGGATTCATAGAAATGACCATGATGCATTGGGCTGGAAATGTTAGAGAGCCTTTTGCCCGTGAAATGGTAATCAATCTGTCTTCAAGCGGCTGTCGCAAGGCCTCTATGACCTTTTTGTCAAATTCAGGAAATTCATCAAGGAATAGGACTCCCCTGTGTGCCAGGGTTATTTCTCCTGGCCTCGGAAACGGACCTCCGCCGACAAGCGATGCGTAAGATGATGTATGGTGTGGCGAGCGGAAAGGCGGCTCTGTAATGAACGGCTTTTCGAGTGTTTTAGCAATGGAATGAATTCCTGTAACCTCAAGCACTTCTTCATGATCGAGCGGAGGGAGGATTCCTTGGAAGGCTTTTGCCAGCATTGTTTTGCCAGTTCCTGGCGGACCGTACATGCCGATATTGTGCCCGCCAGCAGCGGCGATTTCCAAAGCCCTTTTTGCGTTTTCTTGTCCGCGTATGACGCTAAAGTCATTTTGAGGCATAGCGGCTCGCTCCTTGATTTTTGTTACGGATTGTTTTTTGATCTTCTGGTCTTCTGTCCCGGCAAGATGCCGTAGCACCTGGTTGAGGTTTTGAGCTGCGAAGATGTTTGCGCCCCTTACCAGCCCCGCCTCCTCGGCGTTTTCAATCGGCACGAAGATTTCTCTGAAGCCATGCCGCTGGGCTCCGCGCACCAGTGGCAGAATGCCGCTTACTTTCCTGATGTTGCCCTCAAGAGATAGTTCTCCTAGAAAGATCTTTTTTTCAGAATCAAAACAGATATCCCCGCTTGCCGAAAGGTATGCCAATGCCATTCCCAAGTCAAAAGAAGGCCCTTCCTTGCGTATGTCTGCCGGCGCAAGCGATATTACTACTTTTTGATTTTTCTGTTTCGGGGAGACGTAACCGCTATTTTTTATTGCTGCTGAAATCCGATCGCGTGCCTCATCCACTGCCTTATCGCCGAGTCCCACAATGGAAAAGGCATGGAGGCCATTGGAGAGATCGACCTCTATTGTGATGATGTGGGTATCCAACCCCGAAAGCTGCGCACTGAATATTCTTGATATGCTCATGGATCTACTATACTTGAATGAAATGAAGAAATAATGAAAAAACCCCCACAGAGGGAGCTTTTTCGCGTCACATTAAAATTTAACCTTATTTTGCTGCATTCATATGCTTGATCGAATTCCTTGCGGATGGATTTGCTTCAAGCCGCTCCCGCTCGATAGGCTCGCCTGACACCTCGCAAATTCCATATGACCCGCTATCAATCCTTTGAAGCGCCGCTTTCACTTCATTTAACTGCGGCTCAAGTTGCTGAAGTATTGCTTTATTTTCTTCCAATTCTTCCATCTTGTCAGCGACCTCGTTTTCGTCGGCGCTATCGACCTCTATTTTTCCTGATGTCGCGTCCCAATCCTCAGGGTTATCTGGATTGACCTTTCCTATGCTTGCCAATTCTTCTTCAAGAAGAGCTTTCTCTTTTAGTAATTTATCCTTGAAATACTGCGTGTCTTTCTTGTTCATATGGCTTAATACTAGCGTATATAGGTCTGTTTTTCAATGCGGTCGAGCAACGCGCTGATCGTCGACTCCGACGTCGCTACGACGACGGTATTTTCGTCGATAAAAGAATAAAGGAAGAGCATCTCTCCTTCCTGGCTGATGAACTCCCTTACATCCCTGTTCTTGATTATCTTATCCTCAAATGTGCCGCGTATGTTGAAGAACGTCGCAATCGAAGTGGTGCTAAGAGGGTCGCCTATCAGCGTGCGCTGCCTGTAGCCTAGGAGATCCGCCAGATCTTCAGGCATGAATTCTTCCCACTTGAGCATTCCAGCGAAGGCGTTTTGGAAGAAATCGGTCTTGAAAATCATAAAGGGATAATTCTGACCAGCTGAATCATAAACTCCGAGCATCCATTGGTCGGTCAGCGATCTTTTGAGGATATCAGGCATGTCGAATTTGATTGCCGAGACGAATTGCGACCCAGTAACCCTGACAGTTGTCGAGGCGACGGTTTTTGTTGGTATTAGCTCCAATATTTTTTCTGAGCCGATTTCGTATCTCATGAATTCGGTTGACAATAAAGTGACCAGCTGCTCCTCATTCGAGGAATTAATCGCGACGATTTTCTGGGTGTCAGGTTCGACAATGCTTGGGATTTTTATAGCTTTTTGGGCGGGTTTGTCCGGCACAAGCGGGCTCTTGAGGTATAGATAATAAGCTCCAGCAACCCCAGCCACGATAAAGACTAGGCTTATGACGATAAGCAGGATTTTTTTTCCTGCTTGCGACGGGGGTTTATTTGAGATGCTTTCGGAACCAGTCTCCCTTTTGTTTTCAGCGACCACCATGCTCATGACAGAAGATTTCTTTCGTGCCAAGGCTTCGGCGACATCGCTTTCGTATGTGCGAATCGGCTTTTGAGCATGCTGCCTGTCTCCTGGTTCAACTTGGTTATCGAGAGCGTGGAGGGGCTGTTTCGAAACGCCCATAGAGTTTTGTGGGAGTATGGCCGCTATTTCTTCTTTGAGCTTGTCCGGGTTCATCCACCAAATTATAACATGGAGAGGTTGATTCGTTTCTTCTCGTCGATCTGCCTGATGACAACATTAATTTTCGTGCCTTCCTTGAAGCGGTCTGACATTTTTTCGGTTTTTGATGGAGCGATTTCAGAAACATGCACGAGGCCCTCAGTATTCCCTGCAATTCGTACGAATACGCCGAAATCCATGACTTTTGTAACTTCTCCTTCGAATTTCTCACCGACCTTGTATTCACGGGTCATGTTGTAGATGATTTCCTTTGCTTTTTTTGCGGTTCCGTTTTTTCCAGTTATGAAAATTATACCGTCGTCCTCAATTGTTATGTCATCGACGCCAGCCTTCTCTTTTATTTCTTTAATCGTCTTTCCCCCAGAGCCAATGACAAGGCCGATCTGATCCTGCTTTACTCGCATAGTTATGATTTCAGGCGCATTCGGAGAGATATGTTCTCTCGGAGTCTTGATTTCCTTTTCGATGAGATCGAGTATGGTCATGCGGGCTGCACGCGCTTTTTCAAAAGCTTCTTTTATGATTTCAAGAGGGATTCCATCAATTTTAACATCCATCTGGATTGCCGTGATTCCTTGCCGTGTTCCAGCTACTTTGAAATCCATATCGCCGTGATGATCTTCTGGGCCCTGGATATCCGTAAGAACTTTATATTCGTATTTTTTCTTTCCAAGGAGCCTGCCGAGCACTCCAGGTTTCGCTTCACGCATCATAAGTCCTGAAGCGATACCAGCTACTGGTGCCTTGATCGGAACCCCCGCATCCATAAGTGCAAGCGTTGATCCGCAGACGGAACCCATTGAAGTTGATCCGTTTGATGAAAATGCTTCAGATACGATTCTGATCGTGTATGGGAATGAAAGTCGAGATGGAATAATTGGAAGGAGTGCTTTTTCTGCGAGTGCCCCGTGCCCGATCATCCTGCGATTCGTTCCGCCAATGCGTCCCGTCTCGCCAGTTGAAAATGGTGGAAAGTTGTAGTGGTGCATGAATCTTTTTTCTTCGTGTACCTCCATGCCGTCCATGACTTGAGCATCTCCTGGCCCTCCGAGTGTCAGAGCAGAAAGAATATGGGTTGCCCCACGATAAAATATTCCAGATCCATGTAGAATCGGAGAAACTCCCCCTGCTTTCACATAGAGGGGACGTATCTCATCCATCTTTCTTCCATCCGCTCGCTTGTCGTTCTCGATCGCCTCCGTATGGAGAAGCTCGTTTATCTTTTCATCCAAATATTCTTCTGCGAGCGCCTTGTTGCCTTCTGGGAATTTCTCATTGAAAAGTTTCATCCACACACCAACAACTTCAGCCATTTTTTCTTTTCCTGGGCCTGCAAATACGTATTCAGAAAGTTTCGGTGCGATTTCAGAAGCAAAAAGTTCTTCCGTCCCAGGAGTAAGCTGCGGCTTTTCGATGGTCTTTTTTGGCTTGCCGATTTCTTTTATGATTCCTTCTTGCCATGCCTGGATCTTCTCAATTTCCTCGCTTGCCTTTGCGAGAGCTTTATTCACCTCGTCTTCCGTAACTTCCTTTCCTTCGACTTCGATCATGTTGATGAGCCCGTCCTTCCCGCAGGCCACGAGGTCAAAAGAAATATTCGCCTCTTCGCGCTGAGCGTAGTTTGGATTTACATGAAAGCCTTCGTTCTTTGAGATTCGAATAGCTGAAGCAGGTCCGTTCCATGGAATGTCTGAAGTTCCGAGCGCAAGTGATGCAGCGATAACTGAAATGACATCAGGATCATCTTCATCTATTGAAAGCACTGTTAGAACCACCTGCACCTCATGACGGATGTGTTGATCAAAAAGAGGTCTAATTGTCCGGTCTACAATTCGTCCAGAGAGAATCGCTTCGTCAGTCGGCCGCCCCTCCCTGCGGATGAATCTGCTGCCAAGGATTTTTCCTGAAGCATAGAATCTTTCCTCATAGTCGACAGTGAGCGGAAAAAAATCTCCACCCTTTGGTTCTTTGCCGATGACTGCAGTGGCGAGTACCACTGTGTTGCCATATCGCATCATTACCGAACCGTTTGCCTGCTCTGCTAAGTCATTGAATTCTGCTATGAGCGTCTTGCCGCCGACTTCAAGGGAAAATTGTTTGGAGTTCATGCTCCCTATTCTACTCCTGTCCCGACAAATCTGCTATATCGTCCGCTACTGTACCGAGAGTTGCGTCTTTCGGACCGCGTCGCTTGAACATTCCCCTTCCAGGGCGTCCATTTGGTCGATTGCTGTTTCCAGCTTTCGCTGCGAATCGATTGCCTATGAGATATTTGCTGACATTTTCATCTAGATCATAGAAATCGTCTACGACTTCTCGGAGCTTTGTTGATGTTGATTTTCCAAATGATACAACCTCTACTTGGCAGCCTTGATTGACCTGCAAGTATTCTACGAGAGGCGCGAAGTCGCCATCCCCTGTTACGAGAATGACTGCATCGAGCTTTGGTGCGAGCTTTACAGCATCGATAGCCATGCCGACATCCCAGTCTGCTTTCTTTGCTCCGCTGCCGAAGATCTGGAGATCCTTGGTTTTTGTTTCGATTCCCATCTTCGTGAGCGCCTCGAAAAAGGCTTTCTCATCGCCTGCTTCCGTCGTGATGACGTATGCGACCGCACGGATGATGGATCGCTCCCCCACCGCATCTTTCACTATCTGGCCGAAATTGACCTTTGAGTGATAGAGATTCTTTGCACTATGATAAATGTTTTGCGTATCGATGAATACACCGACTCGCTGTTCCTTATGTTTGATTACTGACATATAAAATTACTTAACTAAATTATTAAAAATGAAAACGAAACCAATTATTAAAAATAACTGACGACAGGAGAAATTATATCATGAAACGAAGATGGCTGTTACTTAGCCTTAATATCGAGCTTCTTTGCGATACTGTTGTAACGTTTCGTGCTCTTTTTCTTCAAATAATTCATGTGAGTCTGGCGATCGGCAACCATGGCGAGGAGGCCTCGTCGCGAATGGTTGTCTTTCTTATGCTTCTTCAAATGACTTGCCAATTCGTCGATCCTTTTCGTCAAAATTGAAATCTGAACCTCTGGAGAACCAGTGTCCTTGTCGTGGATTGCCACGTTTTTGATGATGTTTGACTTCTGTCGTGTCGTTAACATTGTGCATGTATACTAGCACGAATGGGTTAAGTGCGCAAGTTTGGCCTAATACGTCGGCAGGGTTATACTTTACCCATGTCGCACAATCTACAGAACCTCAAGACCGAATTTCTCCAATATATCGAAATTGAGAGAGGCCGAAGTCTCAATACTGTTCGAAATTATGACCAGTATTTGAGCCGTTTCCTTGATTATACAAAGCTTAAGGATCCCAAAGGCATCACAGATGGCGTCGTTCGAGACTTCAGAATATGGCTCAACAGGCAGGAGGCGAAGAAGGAAAAAGGCATGTCAGCTACTACGCTCAAGAAACGCACCCAAAATTACTATCTGATCGCTCTGAGAGCTTTTCTAAAGTATTTGGCGAGGCAGGATATAGCTTCTTTGGCTCCTGATAGGATAGAACTCGCAAAAATTCCAGAAAGAACAATAGATCTTATAACTATTGAGGAATTGAGCCGTCTTCTGGCAGCTCCTGATACTTCGGAACTGCGAGGATTGCGGGATAAGGCCATGCTTGAACTCTTTTTCTCTACAGGATTGCGCGTTTCAGAGCTTTGTTCCCTGCCCCGCGATATAAACCTTAAGCTTGATGAGCTTTCTGTTCGCGGAAAAGGTGAAAAAGTGAGGGTTGTTTTTATTTCTGATGACGCGCGTGACGCACTTGAGCGTTATTTGGACAAACGTGACGATATGGACGATGCGCTTTTTGTGCAAATTGCAGGCAAAAATGAAAAATTAATGAAAAATCGAGATTCGATGAGGCTCACTTCCCGTTCCGTTGAGAGAATCATCAAGCACTACGCAGTCAAGGCTGGAATTTCCAAAAAAGTGACCCCCCATGTCATTCGCCATTCTTTTGCGACTGATCTATTGAGAAACGGCGCTGATCTACGCTCTGTCCAGATGTTGCTTGGTCATGCGAATATCAATACTACCCAGATTTATACACACGTTACTGACAGTGAACTCAAGAAAATCCACAAGAAGTTCCACAGGAAGAGCGAATAGGTTATGATTAGTCCATGAAAATAATCTCATGGAACGTCAATGGAATCCGAGCAGTAATCAAAAAAGGCGCTTTTCAATCATTTATCGAGGAACATAAGCCGGACATTCTCTGTTTACAGGAAACAAAGGCTCAACAAGGCCAGGCTGAGATTGATTTGCCAGAATATGGGGAATATTGGAACTCTGCAGTGAAAAAGGGATATTCAGGCACAGCGATTTTTACTAAGGTTAAGCCGATTAGTGTCGAAAACGGCTTCCCTGCCGATATAATCGAAAAATATGGCTTAAAGGCTGATGATTATGGTGATCCAACGACCGAAGGCCGCGTCATTGCAGCGGAATTCGAAGATTTCTATGTAGTCACTGTCTATACCCCGAACGCAAAGGATGATTTGAGCCGTATTCCCCTTCGGCATAAGCACTGGGACCCTGCTTTTCTTGCTTATTGCAAGAAACTAGAAAAAAAGAAGCCAGTCATCTTTTGTGGTGATTTAAATGTTGCGCATACCCCAGATGATCTCGCGCGACCAAAAGAAAATGTTGGACTCAAAGGATTTACTGACGAAGAACGAGAGGGTTTTCAAAAATTTATTGATGCAGGGTTCGTGGATACATTCAGAATTTCTACACAAGGAAATGGTCACTACACGTGGTGGTCTCACTTTGCAAATGCACGAGAGCGAAATGTCGGTTGGAGAATCGATTATTTTTTAGTGTCAGCAGCGCTTGTGACTAAAATCAAATCCGCCCTTATTTTGCATGATGTAATGGGATCTGATCATTGCCCCGTCGAGCTTGTCCTTAAGTAATTTCCAAAGACTTTTTGGGCTGTCTTTTATAAAGGACAAAAAGAAAATGAAGTTATCCACATATTTCTTGCACATGTCCTTTACGTGTCTTTTATACATTGCTATACTAATCCCAGATCCGCAGTGTTGTATAACCGAGGATCAACGCAGCACCAGCTCTTCAAAAAATTTAGGGGTAGTAAGCTCTTTTTTTGGAATTCATTCCGAAGAGAAGCAACCCTTCTTTAGCTTAATTTGAGTCGGTATGGGAATTTTTTGAACACTTTTAGCCGGGCCAATGGCTTAGGCATTATCTATAGAAAATCTCACAAACTCCATTATTGTTGAAGTTGCTGGTCAGTTTCGCTGGGTCTCGCTTGGAACTGTGGTTCCAACACATGGACTCCTTCGTGTCATAAGTGGATTCCGCACAGCCGCAAATGTTTGTTCTGCACGTATTCTCGTAGTATCTAACCATGAGACGCCGCGCATAATTAAACTAATCTCTGCGGCTGTTTTTGTGCCTAGAAATTTAAAACGGCTATGTTGAGCCATTTTAGATGTGTTTCACATGAAATCTATTCATTATTAAGGCAAATGTTACTTATGAAACGTGGTATTTTCTCCTTATTTCCTCAACATTTTCATTATCAGCATCTTCTCGCTTTGATTTACCCTGTTTTCCAAGGAGCTCCAAATCTTTTTCAGGTAATATAATGAGCTTTTGAGCCTTGTTTTCAAGATATTCTGCAGTATTTAACTTAGGGTCTTCAAGTACCTCTTCAAGCAGAGCATGCAAAACAAAGCCAATCTTAGGTCCAGGCGTTACATGTGTAACCTCCATAATACGTTTTCCATCTATCTTGAGCATTCCAACAGATACAGGGTCTCGAAGGGCTTCCTCAACCATTGCTTTGTATTTGCGTAGACGATAGGGGTTTTCCTTCGGACGTCCAGTTCCTATACGATCGCATATTCTTATATTCATGAGATCCCAAATATTGTCTCGACCTACATTTGCAATCATCCTACGTACAGCAGAAAGGGTAATCGTTTCTGTATCAGAGAAAAACATATGCCAACGGATCATTTTTACAACCCTTTCAACTGTTTTAACGGGAAACCTCATTCTTTCAAGGATTTTCTTTGTTACACGTGAACCAACTACCTCATGCCCGTAGAAGGTAATCTGGTTTGTTTCATGTGAAATTCTCTTTGTTTCCGGCTTTGATATGTCGTGGAACAGGGCAGATAGGCGGATATCGATGGGCAACCCTTTGTCAGCAGCATGTTGCACGGTGCGCAAAAGATGTTCCCAGACGTCAAAAGCATGGGCTTGGTTCTGTCCAACTCCCCTAGCCCTAAGCAATTCTGGGACTATATATTGGAGAAGACCGAGCTTTTCAAGCAACTCAATGCCAGCTTTTGGGCTTGGAGACATGAGTATCCTTACAAATTCATCACGGATTCTTTCAATTGAGATCTTAGTAAGAAGCTTCCCATGGCTCAATATAGCCCTTTCTGTATCAATGTTAATCGTGAAACTTAATTCTGTGGCCAAACGAACCGCCCGAATCATTCTTAGTGCGTCCTCGGTGAAGCGATCATTAGGATCACCAACAGCTTTAACGGTTTTGTCCTTTATGTCCTTTAATCCACCAAATAAATCAACAATGTCTTTTATTGCTCCTTTAGACAAACTCACTGCAATCGCGTTAATCGTGAAATCCCGACGCTTAAGGTCGTCTTCGATAGTTTCACTGAACCTCACCTCATCTGGATGCCTATGGTCAGTATAAGAGCTTTCAAGACGGTATGGGGTGACTTCCACAATCTTTAATCGCTCATCCTCAGCGGATTCGTTCACGACTCCAACCGTTCCGTAGGCGTTTTCATAGAAAGTCTTTTGGAATAGGGGAATGATCTGTTCCGGCGTCGCGTTGGTCGTGATATCCCAGTCTTTCGGTGTTCGTCCAAGCAAGATGTCTCGAGTGCAACCGCCAACAAGAAAAGCCTTGAAACCTGCTTTTTCAATGGTCTCAACGATTTGCACTATTTCTTTAGGAATGGCCTGATTTTTCATACATTCATAGTAGCATCTATTCATATTTTTTTCATTACTGCATATATGATATAATGTTATACAATATGATATCTAACATTCAAAATGTAAAAAAAGCCCGAGAATTAAGGCTGGCAGGGAAGTCGCTTTCAGAAATTTCAAAGGAACTCGCAGTTGCAACCAGCACTCTCTCAATGTGGTTGAAAGATATTGTCTTAACCGAGCCTCAACAGCAGGCTCTAAAGGCAAGAGTTAAAAACAAGATGAACCGGGGAAGGCTGAACGCCATGATTTCTCGAAAATCAGCCCGGATTTTCAAAGAAAAGACTATTTATGAGCAAGCTGAAAAAGAACTGGAATCTCTTAGAAAAGACCCATTTTTTGTGCTTGGTTTGGCTTTGTATTGGATGAACGGCGCTCAAAAAGGCGCTTTTCAGTTTTCAAATTCTGATCCTGAAGCGATTCTAATAATGTCGATATGGATAAAAAAATATCTGAATGCTGAAGATAGCCTCATAAAACAGCGAAATTACAATGGCCATCTCCGGGTTGATATTAGCAGGATCGATGTTTTGAGGAGAGTAATCGCTTGGCAAAAGCAATTAATCAAGTATTATGCTAGTATAGCTAATGTTTGAAATGCACCCGTAGTGAAATGGATATCATACCGGTCTTCGGAACCGTTGTTGGGGGTTCGAATCCCTCCGGGTGCACCAAGTTGGGAATAGGGATGTTTTGTTATATACTATTTCCAACAATGCGGGCATGGTTTAGTGGTAGAACACGTCCTTGCCAAGGACGAGACGGGAGTTCGATTCTCCCTGCCCGCACCACAAAGAAGGTTGAATTGTCCTATCGTATAGTCCTTTTATTAAATGGCTTAAATGCTCATGTTTATCTCAAAACTGTGGATAAGTATGGGGACAATGTTTATAAGACAGTGAAAATGTGGCTTATATTCGTGTCCTTTGACCTTTTGCGTTGTTCACATGAAAAACACTTATTCTACAAGAGAAAAGGGAAACAGAGGCGAGGATATTGCATGCCAATACCTTGAAGGCCGAGGTTTTTTCATTCAGGAACGAAACCATCTCCGAAAATGGGGAGAAATAGATATTATTGCGATAAAGGACGATGTCTTACATTTTGTTGAAGTGAAAAGCATCATACACTCGGGCGTTTCAGGATATCGTCCTGAGGAAAATGTTCATGCGATCAAGCAGAAAAAACTGCGAAGGGTCATCCAAACCTATCTTAATGAAACAAGGTATGACAAGGATGCAGAATTCCAGTTCCATGTAATCAGCGTTATTCATAAAGGATCAATGGGGAAGCCAGAGGTGAAAATGCTTGAAAACGTTATTTTGTAGGATTCTATAGAATTCGATAGAATTTTTGGCGACGCTGTGCTAGTATGGTTAGGTTCAATTGAAAATCAAGGTCATCGGAGCGTGGTGTAACGGCTAACATTCCTGTTTTGGGAACAGGCGACTCCGGGTTCGAATCCCGGCGCTCCGACAAGGTATGAAAATTAACAGCGAATTTTTTAATCAAAAGGAATGATATACTAGGGAATATGTTCAAGAAAACCGTAAACTATTTTGATAAGCTTGAAGACCGCACTCGTGGACGCTTGAGCAAGTTTCCCATCATTTATACCTTCATCGGCGGCGTGGCTATCGTGCTTTTCTGGAGGGCCGTTTGGAATACTGCGGATATGCTTCAGTCGCAGGGCGGCATCCTGGGTTTTATTTTTTACGAGCCTGTCAACATGATCATCGTCGTCATTATTCTCCTAGTAAGCGGCCTCTTCGTTTCGTACTTCATTGGAGATACGATTCTGATCTCCGGCCTGAAGCAGCAGAAGAAAATCTATGAAAAGACCGAGATGGAGGTGAAAGAAGAAGAAGCGACTTTGGGAGAAATCAAAATCGCCCTCAAAGAAATCAAGAAAGAGGTTGATGAAATAAAGGATACGGTCGAATATGACCACACTGTCGATGAAGGCAGTGGCAAAAATTAGGATTTCTGGTAGTATAGGTTTCGTGCTCAGGAAGGGAATTGCGGGACTAGTTTAATGGTAGAATAGAAGTTTTCCAAACTTTTGGTGGGAGTTCGATTCTCCCGTCCCGCACAGATAACAGAGTAAGACATAGATAAAGCAAAATACCGTCCTAAGGCGGTATTTTGTTCAATAAGATCTCGAGCGAGTTCTTATTATTTATACTGTCCTTATTTTACAGCGTCCTTCAAAGCCTTTGCGGCTCGGAACTTAGGAACCTTCATAGCTGGAACCTTGATAGCTTCTCCAGTTCGCGGATTTCGAGCTTCTCGTGCTGCTCGCTGCTTTACTGAGAAGATTCCAAGGCCTGCAATTGAAACTTCATCTCCCTTCTTGAGAGAGTTGACGATAGAATTCATCACTGTTTCAACTGCCTGCTCTGCCTGAACCTTCGTTCCTCCGAGAATCGCATGTACTGCATCTACAATTCCTGCTTTGTTCATTGTGTTTGTTGGTTACTGCTAATAAATGTTTCTAACCTCGGATTAATTATATAATAAGCCATTCTTTAAGCAATAGGTCCAAAATTAGGCAATATAATTAGCAAATGAGCAAAATAATAAGCCTAGTGGTGCTTAATAGCCATAAATGGTAGCATTATGGCTATATTATTAAGTCAGTAACATAATTCAAAATATCATGGCAAATTCAGCATTTATGCAACCGATGAAATTGAGCGCGGATCTAGAGGCGGTGGTGGGGAAGGGTCCTATGGCTCGATCAGAGGTAGTAAGCAAGCTTTGGGTTTATATCAAAGGAAAGAATCTCCAGGACGCGAAGGACAAACGAATCATCAACAATGACGAAGCTCTCAAGAAGATTTTCGATAACCAGCCAACAGTCCATATGATGAAGATGGCAGGGTTCATATCAAAGCATCTTACGAAATAAGCCAGTTATTACATATGATGTACAAAAAAGCCGGAATCTCCGGTTTTTTTTGTGATAGTTACTTCCCAATCCAGTGTAAGTAGTGTTTCTCGATAAAAACGAATATGAGATTGATCAGATAGCCCAATAGAGCCGTTGTGAATATAGCTGCATATACTTCAGGAACGTTGTATGTAATCTGATTGTCGATTATGAGATGGCCTAGTCCGTGCGATGTGCCTACAAACATCTCTGTTGCGATGATGAGGAGTAGTACCCAGGTCAGACCAATACGGAGACCAACGAAAATATGCGGAAGTGTCTCGAAGTAAACAACAGATTTAAGGACGGTAAGCCGGCCGGCTCCCATGATTTCTGCCGCTAATATTCTTGACCTCTTTGTGTGCATCACGCCATGAGCTATGGTAAAAATGACTATGAATAAGGAACTTCCCCCAGCTGTTAGTATCTTTGAGGCGTCACCAATGCCAAAGAAAAGAAGGAATAAGGGGAATATAGCTAGAGGCGAAGTTGATTTTCCAAGATCAATGATAAATTCAGTATATTTATAAGCACGCGGATGCGCCCCTAGGATGACTCCAAGAGGGACTCCGATACAAAGAGGACCCATAAACGCGAGAAGGACGCGCCTGATTGTGAACCATAAGTCTGTGTAGATATCACCGTGGATGAACTGAAGAAAAAACGCCTTAGCAAACAGGGCTGGATTTGGGAACAGAAAAGGGTCTACCAGCTTCAACGATGAAAGCAAGAACCACAAGAAAAATAGGACTAAAATTGAAATAATCGTTTGTTTCATATGCTTGTACTGCGCTGGAACGTTTGCAGCACTTTGTCTTTGATACGATGAAACGTTTCTGATTTAAGTGCATCAATGGAACGAGGAAAAGGGATTCCGTTCTCAATCGTATCCAGTATCGTGGTTGGATTTTTGCCCAGCACCAAGATTCGATGTGACAGATGCACAGCTTCCTCAATGTTGTGGGTGATGATGAGCACAGTTGGTCTGTATGATTCGTAATATCGAAGCAAGTGTTTTCGTAGGAGCAGGTTGTTCTCGTAATCGAGAGCCGAGAACGGCTCATCGATAAGAAGGAGAGTGGGGCGTGTCACAAGAGCCCTAATGAAGGCGAGGATCTGCTGCTGACCTCCGGAGAGTTGATAGGGATACGCATTCCAGTCGAATTGAAATTCGAAAACTGTCTGGAGTTCTTCTACTCGTTTTCGAATCTCTTCCTTAGACAAGCCTTGGATTTCAAGAGGAAAGGCAATGTTTTCAAAATTAGTTCTCCAGGGGAAGAGGGAATCACGGTAATTTTGAAAGATATAACTCAAACGGAACTCTTTATCTTTGTCTATAGTTCGTTCGCCCTTATCAGGAGTAGTGATTCCCGCGATTATGTTCAATAGTGTAGATTTTCCGGAACCGTTCGGGCCAAATATCGCGGTTATCTTTCGCGGCTCAATCTCCACGGAGAAATCCTTGAAGAGCAGGATTTTTCCGAAGCGCTTAACAAGGCCTTTGACTGTTACAGCGGACGTATTCATTTATCGAATAGGAAAGCAGCCGCCGAGAGAGGTGAGGTGATGACATTATATTCTTTGAATACCCCAACGAACTTCTCTATCGCATCGATATCTGCCGAAGTGAAATCTTTGTACATCTTATAAACTGGAAGATTCACTTTGCTTGCAAGCTCTGGCGTGAGCGGTATATACGCAGGGAAATAGTGTCGTAGGCTATCAACATCCTTATCAATGTCTGCATGCGCCATTTCGAGCGCAGTCAAAGCTTTCTTTAACGATTCCGGATTCTCGTTTACGAACTTCACCGATACATTGCCGACCCCAGCATAGAATGGATCGGATACATAAACGAGATTAGGTGACTTGACGAGTATTTTTGATATATCAAGTGAATCGGCAACAGTAATCACTGGCTCGATGGCTAGAAGTGCGTCGATCTGCTTTGATGCAAGGGCTTGTGCTTGTAGAGGAATTGCAAGTTCGACCAATGTGAGATCCTTATCGATATCCAAACTATTTTTTAGGAATATATTGCGCGCAATCGTTTTCCATTGGATGCCAGGAAGTACTCCGACCTTCTTGCCTTTCAGATCGGCGATGCTTGCAATAGAGCTATCTTTTCCCACTAGTATTGCTTCGGCAATATGTTCTTTGTCACCTCCAGCAACGGCGAATACTTTGAGCGAATTTGGATTCTTACTCTCCGCAATCGCAGTGATTCCTGTTGCTGCCGCCAATGCCATATCTATGTGCCCGGAAATGAGTGCATCGATGATCTGGTTCGGCGCCTCGAATTTTGTTATTTCGGCACGGATGCCTTGTTCAGCAAAATAGCCTTTTTCCTGCGCTACGAAGAGAGGAAGGGCATGAACGGCTGGAAGATAGCCAAAGCGGACCACCTGTTCTGCTGATTTTTCGTTGATACTTAAGGTTATACCTCCGATGATCAGAATTGCTATAACTACGATACTAATGATTTTTTTCATAATTATTATATAAACTATTAATACGCGTTATTCTTCCAAATTTGTCAAATTATGTCATTTATGTCGACTATAGATGTTTATTTGACTTATTAAGCTATATATAGTAACGTTAAATTGTTGTCTAAAGATTCGACACTTTATGCATAAAAACATTCTCACAGAAACTCTTACGGATTTGGGACTCTCGGAAAATGAGTCTGCAGTGTACTTTTCTGCTCTTTCTCTTGGTCCCACCACCATTTTGAAAGTAGCTAAATCTGCTGAAATCAAAAGAACGACGGTGTATTCAGTTATCGAATCCCTGCAGAGTAAGGGATTGGTGCGCATAGAGCTCAAAGGCTTCAAAAAGCTCTATGTAGCAGAAGGACCCGAAAAACTTGAATCGATTCTTGAGCAGCGAAAAGCAAAGCTCAAGCAATTTATGCCCGAACTTGCAGCTTTATATAATCTCAAGGGAGGGGAGAGTTTTTTAAAGTACCATGAAGGGTTGGAAGCAGTGAAAAATGTCTACGAAAGCCTTATCAAGGATGTCAGGCCACATGAGGACTATCTAGTCATGGCCAATCAAGATCAATGGCTCTCCCTCGATCCTGATTATTTCCGTGATTTTCTGGTACGTCGCGCAAAGCTTCCTATAAAAGTCCGTATGATGTTCCAAGACACAGAGCTTGGCAGGAAGTGGCAGGCAGAACGCCATGTTCTAAACACCAAGATAAGGATGTTGCCCGAGTCTACCAAGCTTACTACCAATCTTGTTGTCACGCCTCAGCGGGTCCTTATACACCAACTGATTCCACCGGTTTTTGGTATTGTCATAGAGAATAGAAGCATTATCAGAATGCATCAAGAGATGTACGATATTATATGGAAATCACTCTCGGAATAAGAATTTTGTTTATCTCGCAAAATCAATAACTCTTGTCTCTCGTATAATCGTAACTTTGATTTCTCCTGGATACTTAAGATCTTTCTCTATTTTAAGCGCTATATCCCGTGCCATGTTCTTGGCTTCGAGGTCAGTGACCTTTTCTGGAGTTACGAAGATGCGTATTTCACGGCCTGCCTGAAGTGCATAGGACTTCTCAACGCCGTTAAAGGCATTTGCAATAGCTTCTAGGTCCCCAAGGCGCTTAAGGTAATTCTCGATGCTGTCGTGTCGGGCACCTGGGCGAGCGCCTGAAATGGCATCAGCCGTCTGAACAATGCGGGATTCTATTGTTTCGTAAGGGTATTCCTCATGATGAGCTTGCATTGCTTTGACGATGTCATCGCTTGCACCGAACTTCTGGAGAATCCTTCGCCCTATTTCTACGTGTGTACCGACAACTTCATGGTCGAGAGCCTTACCGATGTCATGAAGAAGGGCACCTGCCTTTGCAACTGCGACGTTTGCGCCTATTTCAGCTGCAATCATTCCTGCGATATGTGACATCTCTATAGAGTGCTGGAGGACGTTCTGACCATAGCTGGTTCGGAAGTGCAATCGGCCTAATATAAGGAGGATTCGAGGATCGAGACCGATAACTCCGCACTCGTAGGCTGCATGCTCGCCTTTTTCCTTTATAGTCTGATTTATGCTTGCGTGCGCCTGTTCAACGACTTTCTCGATCTTTGCTGGCTGGATTCTGCCGTCTTTGATGAGTTCCTCGAGAGCGACTCGCGCGACATGTCGTCGTACAGGATCAAATGAAGAGATGATGATGGTTCCTGGAGTATCATCGACGATGACTTCCACGCCAGTCATCCTTTCGAACGCCTTGATGTTTCGTCCTTCTTTTCCGATAATCTTTCCTTTGATTTCATCATTCGGGATCGTAACCGATGTCGACATGACATCTGATGCTACGGAGTTTGCGAGACGCTGAATAGAAGTCGAAAGGATTTCCTTCGCTTTTCTCTCAAGTGTTTCTTCGCCGTTCTGTTCAAGCTTCTGAATGCGCACAAGCATATCTTGCTCGGAATTCTTCTCGACTGTCTTGATGAGCATATTTCGTGCATCTTCTGGAGACATGCCGGAAATCTTCTCAAGTTCCTTTGCCTTATCTTGTTCGAGCTTCTCGGCTTTCTCTCGAATAGCTTTTATCTCAGCTACCTTTTCCTTGATGGCTTCTACCTCCTTATCTATATCAGCTTGCCGCTTGTCGGCAGCGTCTTCTTTCTTAATAAGGCGGAGTTCGGCTTGCCTGACTTTCTCTTCCTTTTCCTTGATCTCAACCCGCGCTTCCTCGATGAATTTCTTTGATTTCGTATCGGCCTCGGCAGTGATTTTTTTGGCTTCTTCTTTTGCGGTGAGAAGCATTTCCTTTATTTCGAGCTCCATCGATCCCTTTTTGCCCAAAGAGATAATGAGGCGGAGATAGTAGCCGATTGCGACGCCGGCGACTCCCGCTATGCTCAGGAATACCGCTACTAATTTTAATGACATATGCGAATATTGATTCGCCTCTGGAGACTTTTAACTTGGTGTATGGGATTTTAGGGATAATGCATGTGACACGGCAGTTTCAGGTTCTTTAAGGGGAATCGAAAAATTAAATTTATAACGCCCCAACTGTATCACAATTAAAAGACCTTGTCGATGATGCCGTATTTCTTTGATTCTTCTGCATCCATGAAGAAGTTTCGATCCACATCTTTTTCGATCTTTGCTAGAGTCTGGCCTGTGTTTTTGGCAAGCATTTTATTCATATTCTCACGAGTCTTTAGGATGTGTCGAGCGCTGATTTCGATATCTGAAGCCTGTCCCTCCGCTCCGCCCAATGGCTGATGAATCATGACCTCGGCATTCGGTAGGGCATAGCGCTTACCCTTTTTTCCAGCTGAAAGGATGAGGGCCCCCATCGAAGCTGCCACCCCGACGCAGACTGTAGAGACGTCGTTCTTTATATTATTCATAGTATCGATAATTGCGAGTCCGGCCGTAACTACTCCTCCGGGTGAGTTGATATAAAGGGTGATGTCCTTCTTTGGATCTTCCGCCTGAAGGAAAAGAAGCTGCGCCACGACGATGTTTGCTACATGGTCATCTATTGATCCAGTAAGGAAAATGATGTTTTCCTTTAGGAGTCGTGAATAAATGTCATAGGCTCGTTCGCCCATATTTGTCTTCTCAATTACTGTTGGTATAAGCATGTTCCTATCATACCTCATGTTTCATATTTGGCAACTTCCGTGATTTTTTTTAAGGTATATAATTTCGGCATGCGGTTGAACCGATTTTTTTGTGAAGTGACGCTTGATCAAAAATCAACGCTTATTACCCATGCACCTCTCGTCAATCAATTGAAGAACGTTTTTCGGTTAGTGACTGGCGATAAGATTATTCTATTTGATGGTTCTGGCTTTGATTTCATTTCTGTCATAGAAGGTTATGAAAAAGACACTGTTTCATTCTCGGTAGTTGAAGTAAAGCAAAACATGGTTGTTGCACGAAATGAAACATACCTCTTTGCTTCCATCGTGAAAAAAGACAACTTCGAATGGATCGCGCAGAAGGCGACTGAGCTCGGAGTTTCGCACATCGTGCCAGTCATGTCCGAACGAAGTGAAAAGAAGAATCTCAACATGGAACGATTGCACAAGATCGTTATCGAGGCGGCAGAACAGTCTGGTCGCGGAACCATTCCGGAGATTTCAGAAATACTCGGCCTAGAAACCGTGCTTGAAAAATATTCTCATATAAAGTCTCTTGCTTGGGATATCATGGCAGAAAAGTTTGTTTCACAGGATGTTGCTGAAATTTCTGGAGCGTACATCGGTCCAGAAGGAGGGTGGTCCCCGAAGGAGCTTGAACTGTTTGCGAAACACAACTTAAAGACCAGATCTCTCGGGCCCCAGGTCTTGCGAGCGGAGACTGCAGTTATCGCAGCTCTCTCACAAATGGTTTTTTAATTTTTATTTTGCCTCTTTATTTTCTCCTTCTAGAAACGCGTAGACCTTTTCGTTCGTGAGAACAGTTTCGGCGTAGATTGTTGCCCGCTCTCGGTCGGCATCCTTATAGTGTTCCACTATATGACTGACCTCCGCTTCTATTTCTTTGATGTCTGGGGCTAGCTTTTCAACCTTTGCAATTTCGTTCAAGATGAGCTGGAGCTTCGCTTTCTTTTCCGCAGAGGGCTTCCACTCAATTCGGATTTCTTCCATCGTCTTCTTCGCATGTTTTACATAGTCCTCAAGTTTCACACCCATGCGTTCGATGTCATCGGAGAACTGAGCCTCGATTCTTCGAAGCTCGCTTTCGACCAATACTTCCGGCAAATCAATCTTTGATTCATCAATGAGCTTGTCTGAAATAGCGATTCGTTTCTTTTCCTTTGCCTGTGAAACTTTGTCTTCGGCAAGGGAAATTTTTATTTTTTCCTTGAGATCTGCGACATTCTTGAAATCGCCGAGAGTCATTGCGAATTCGTCTGTCATTTCGGGCATTGAGGTTTCAACAGCTTTCTCGTGCTCCTCCTTTGTCATCTTCTGATGATCATGTCCAGAATGATCGGCTCGAGACTTTCGGATTCGTAGCAGCGCATCCTCGACATCCTTATCAGTGACTTCTGCGGGCGCAATTTCCTTCTTGCTTTCTTCTTTTGAAATTTTCTTGTAGTCCGCTAATTTTATTTCCGGAACTACTGCGGTAATTATTTTAAACTCGAGAGGGTTGCCTGTGGCAAGCTTCGTGATGGAAACCTCTGGCCGTCCGAGCGCGTCGATCTTTTCGCTAATGACTATTTCAGGATATGTTCGTGCAATCGCAAGCTCTGCCATCTCCTCGAGGATTGGCATCTCTCCGACTTTTGAAATAAGGATGGCTTCAGGGACTTTTCCTTTTCGGAACCCATCAAGCGTGATCTCTTCGTTGATGTTCTGAAGAGCCTTGCTCCGGAATGAAGAAAAGGCTTCGGAAGAAATGGCGCCTGTGATTTCCACGCGAGATTTATCAAGCTTTGTGATCTTGATATTCTCGACCTTGGAAGCCGCCGCTTCCTTCTTTGTTGATGTTTTTTTCATAGTTTTCAAAGTCTACATTTCGAAGGGCAGTTTGGCAAGTTTTAAGAAAAAGAAAACCCTCTCATCTTTGAAAGGGCATTCTTTCAAAATCTTTTTTTGTCTAGCTTAGAAACTATAATCCACATCCTGAAGCTGAGCGTCAAGGTCAGCTTCAAGGTCAACCTCATTCGTCGAGGTAGAAAGCCCCGCTTCGTTACGGATAGGCACCTCCTGATTTACGTTAGATTCCTGTGAGGTCGTATCGAGCTTACCGCCGAAGAACCAGAGGGCAGCAATAATGATGATGAGCACGATGACCAGCGTGCCGATAATCGGACCGACTTTTCTCTCTGGCTTTGGCACCGGCGGAATGCCATTCATCATCCCGCTTGAATTTTGTGTATTTGGTTCCATGTGTTTGGTGTAAGTTATTTAATGATTAAATTGTGGTTGTCGTGCTTGCTGTCGTCGTTGCCGTACTTGTGGCTGTTCCGTTTCCCTTGCCTCGACTCATTTTTTTTGCAATCGCTCCAACAACCTTTTTAAAAGCATCTCGTGCATCCTTTACTGCCCTGATAGCGGCATCGCCGACCTGGCGAGGCTTCGTTAATTCGATTTCGGCTGTCGTCGAAGCTTCTGCGGCTGCTGATGTATTTCCTGTTGAGATATTGAGTGTACCGAGTGCATCAACAGCAATTCTTGCGTCTGCAAGTTTCTTGTCTGCGATGATGAGCTGCGCTTTTGCTTCAGTCATATCTCGGCCTTCAGTTTCAACCTTTATAATCCTCTCATTTATTCGTCCTCGGATATTGAGGAGATTCTCGAGGGCGAAATTCAAGTGTTCAACCAAAGCGCCTTTTCGTATTTCAAATGCGTCTTTTCGCATTTTTTCCATAATGTCCTTTCGGTCATCTTTGAATTTTTTGAACATTTCTGTTGTAGATGCTCGAAGTTCTTTTCGATCATCCCTCCTATCTTCTCTCTTGTCCTCGATGCAATCACGCCTTAGCCCGGGAGTCGTAGATGAAACTAGAATGTTTTTACAATCATCATCGCTATCGTCATCACTTTCATCGTCATCATTCTCTCTGAAATTTTTTCTTAATTCACCTATTGCATTTGTCGTAGATGCCCGAAGCTCCTTCCGATTGTCGTCGAAGTCTTTTCTAAGCCCCCTGAGATCATCAGATTTTTCATTTCTGATTTCGCTGTTTTTCTCAAATCGAGCCTCCGCTCTCTCTTTGAGCGGATTTGACGAACCGCTTTCTGCGAGTGCGGTAAGCGCGATGGAGGAAATGGCGATGGCACAAGCCAAAACCAGTGTTTTTGTTATAGATAATTTCATTTTTGTTGGTTGATTAACGATTAAAAGGCAAATCTAAAAAGATTATGGACCTTGTAACCATTATATCACAGGAAATTATTCCTCCTTCGGTTCGACGATTTCAGCAATAGGTGTTGACTGAATGTCAATCTTCCAACCGGTGAGTTTTGCCGCAAGACGCACGTTTTGGCCTCCTTTTCCGATTGCGAGCGACTGCTGATCCTCTGAAACATGCACTATTGCGCGCTTTTCCTCGTTATTTAGGTCAATTCTGATGATTTTTGCGGGAGAGAGTGATTCCTGGATGAATGTCGCCGGATCCTCGTTCCATTGTATGATATCGATCTTTTCACCTGCTAGTTCGCTCATAACCGTTGAAACTCGTACTCCTCGCTGCCCGACAAGCGATCCGATGGGGTCAATGTGGCTGTCTGTAGAGTGAACAGCGATCTTTGAACGAGCGCCTGCTTCACGAGCGATAGCCTTTACTTCTACAGTTCCTTGTGCGATTTCTGGTGCTTCTATCTCAAAAAGCTTGGCCAGGAACTTAGGATGTGATCGGGAAAGCTTCAAAATGATGCCTTTTGGCGTTTCCTCTACAGCATAAAGGTACGCTCGGATTCGTTCTCCTTGCTTGTAGCGCTCGCTTGGAATCTGCTCTTCGTAACCGATCATTCCCACAGCACGGCCCATATCGACGAAAATAGCCCCTCGCTCTATTCTTTGTACCGTTCCAGAGACGATTTCTCCTTCTTTCTGGCCATATTCGCTCAAAACTGAGGTTTTTTCAGCTTCTCGGATCTTCTGGATGATGACCTGCTTGGCCGTTTGAGCTGCAATTCGTCCGTAATCTCCCTTTTCTTCGAGAGGGAAGATGATTTCATCGTCTACCGCAGCGCCTTTCTTTATTTTTTTCGCATCAGCAAGGAGAATATGGTGTTCAGGGTTGAATCGTACTCGGATGTTTTCTTCAGCCATATTAGCGATATCCTGCTCGTCCTCCTCGTCTTCCATGATGACCTTTGATTCATCAACGACGATTTTCACCTGGTAAAACTCAACTTTTCCGGAGTTATTGTCAAAAACAGCTCGAACGATCTGGCCCTTCTTGCCGTATTCCTTCTTGTAAGCCGTTGCGAGAGCAAGCTCAATAGCTTCCAACATCTTTTCCTTTGGAATTCCTCGCTCATCCTCAAGCTGCTGAAGCACTGAATGTATTACTTTAAGATCAAACATATGTGATTTTTATGAATTTTTTTAAAAAAAGAGCTCGCCTCGCAGCGAACCTCAGTTGAAAAGAGTATACCACAATGCATACATATCCACAAGTGGAGATGGAGTTAGCATGATAATAGTAGTATTATTGTATGTATGAATCATAATAAACTATTTTTATTTTTGGTTTTATTCATTTCTTTCTTCATCATAGGTTCAAAAGCGCAGGCTGGCACAACTCCACTCAAGGGATGGGCATGGTCTGATGGAACCGGATGGCTTAGTTTTAGTTCTGCAAATCCCGAATTGGGAGCAGGTCCTGCGTATGGCGTGACATTCTCTACGACGACGAACTCAACTGTCGGAAATTTCGGCGGATATGCGTGGTCTCCGAATATCGGATGGGTAAGCTTTGATGCTACTGACGGAACTCATCCTAGTGCATCTACAGATCTTACAACAGGCTTGGTGACAGGCTGGGCTCAGGCGATTGCTGGTGCGGGAAGAACTGACGGATGGGATGGATGGATACGTCTTTCAGACACTGGCGATGCCACTCCAAAGTATCCTTCCGGCTTTGTCGATGGAACAAAGGGAATCACATTCGATCCTGCGACTGGAAATTTCAAGGGATATTCATGGGGAGACACGAACGTCGGATGGCTTGCCTTCAGCTCAAATGTCGGCGTACCTTTCACTCCGCCAACCTGTGAGCCGAATTGTGGAGGAGTGGAGGATACATCAAGTCTCGATCTAGAAGTGAATGCAAATGGGACTGGGTGGTATAGTTCAGCGTCGATTACGGCGAGAGAAGATAATACTGCGACGGTGGTTGTGAGATGGAATCTAGAAAATGTAAGTAATGTACAAATCGTAAACAACACCGATGGTGTAATTGGTTGGCCAGGAGCGAATCTTAACGATACAGATTATGGAGATGGAGATTTTTCAATAGATGATCAAACATCTGTTACTTTCTCAAATATTACTTCTACCATCGTAAAAAAGCTGAGACTTATGTATACAGATAACACTGATGCTGATCGCTATGCAGAAGTTTCTGTTACAATTTATCCTTATGGTATACCACCAGTCATCAACTGTCCTACACCTACGAATGCGCAGCTATGCTCAGGTTCATCGTATGCCGAGAGTGTGCCTTCAGTGCTTAGAGTAAATGCCGGACTATGTACTTCAGTAACAACTCCGCTTTCTTGTGAGTTCTATTGCCCTCAAGGATTTAAAATTGTTGGTAGTGTTTGCCGACGATCGGGAACTCTAATTGAAAGATAATAAAGTGATGCTATAAAAAGAGATTAGGCGCGTCGCTGTGAAGCAACACGCCTTTTCTTGTGGAAGTTTTTTCACTTCCTTTTCTTCAAAGTACGAAGACCGATCAATCCAAGCAGCAGAATCGCGGTGCTTGAAGGTTCGGGAACACCGAAGTTGATTCTGCTGGAAGCGTTTTCTCCAAAGAGCGTGTAGGTGACTTCCTGGTATGTAAAATCTGACCAGGATTCCAACGCTTCGTTCAGTGGAGTATTTCCTACATCAATTACGAGTCCGGCACCAGCCATATAAACGGCATGGACCAGCGCATTTGCGTTGCCGGAAGAGTATGTAATATCGTCACTTGTTCCCAGGATATTGTCTGGACCCTTGTTGATGCCATATCCAGTATTGTATCCGCTGAAAGTCCGATCGTATTGGGAAAGGCTCGGATTCACAGTGGAATACCGAATCTGCGAAAGAGAGAAGGCGGTGTCGCTTACAACAGCAAAAGCATAGCGGAGTCCGCTTCCTGTAGTGCCGTAATTGAATACCGATTGCAGCGGAATGGTGGAATTGTTCGCGACAGGAGTCCAATTTCCGCTGGCTGGATTGTTGTGTTCCATTGAACCTGCAATGCTGTAATAAGTGGCGGATGAAGCTGGCTGACTAACAATGCCAGCTTGCACCTGAAACCGAAGTGTTCCCTGCGCCCACGAAGTGGCCGCGAGGAATGTAACGAACAGGGCAACGACAAGCGCCGCCAACCATTTGATTTTGGTCTTCATAGTTTTTTCGAGTAACGGACAATTTTGAGTTTGTTGGCTGACCGACGTAGATCAACCGATTTAACTACAGTATACCACTTTATTCAATAAAAGTAAAGCTTTTCACTTTTACACATAATTGAGCCCGTAAGACAGCCATTTTTCTGATATAATAGTGTTCAACACCCCTATGTTCATCGAAGACTCACAGCTCAATAAATTCATCATCGATTCTAATCTCGTATCGAAGGCGGACCTTGAAATTGCGCAAAAGGAAGCTGATAAAAAAGGCGTACGAATAGGGGAAATACTCGTCAGCACAGGGAAGATTACGGAAGACAATCTCCGAAGGATGCAGGCATACGTGCTCGGTATACCGTTCGTCGACCTTAAGACCAAAAAAATCCCTTTTGAAACACTCTCGCTCATACCTGAACCGGTAGCCCGAACTCACAACGTCGTCGCTTTCCAGAAGAGCGAGGAAACGCTCGAAGTCGCCATGCTAGATGTCGAGGACCTTTCAGCTATTGATTTCATAAAAAAGAAGGTTAATTTGAAAATTCTTCCGCGTCTCACTGATGTCGAATCAATGAAAAGCGCTATCATCCAGTATCAAAAAACACTTAAAGCCGAGTTCGGAGATATCATTCAGAAGGAATCAGAAACGCTCAAGACCATCGCTGAAGAATCAGGAGAGCCGGCTACGGAAGAGGATTTGAAGAAGATTGCGCAGGATCTCCCGGTAGTACGCATCGTGGACACACTGCTCAAGCACGCAATTCTCCAGGATGCATCTGATATCCATATCGAGCCGATGGATGACCAGCTTCTCGTCCGTTACCGCATCGATGGGCTTCTTCACGATGCCATGGTGCTTCCAAAGAACGCAGAGCCTTCTATTACAGCCCGTATCAAGGTGCTTTCGAACCTCAAGCTCGATGAGAAGCGACTACCTCAGGACGGACGATTCAAGATCGAGATGAATAACGAAAAAGTTTCATTCCGAGTCTCGATGCTTCCGACATACTATGGAGAAAAGACCGTGATGCGTCTCCTTCGGGAGAGCGTTTCAGGATTCACTTTGGAATACCTCGGCTTCCATGGTGAAGGACTTGAGAGGATTCACAACGCAAGCAAGCTTACGACAGGAATGATCCTTACAACAGGCCCGACCGGTTCTGGAAAGACAACAACCCTCTACACTATTCTTGATATTTTGAATCAGCCTGATGTGAACATTTCTACGATTGAAGATCCGGTGGAGTATCAGATGAAAAGGATCAATCAGACGCAGGTGAAGCCCGAGATCGGATTTACTTTTGCTTCTGGATTGAGAACTCTCGTGCGACAGGATCCAGACATCATCATGGTGGGAGAGATCCGAGACAACGAGACAGCATCTCTCGCCGTGAATGCATCGCTGACTGGGCACCTCGTGCTTTCAACGCTCCATACGAACAGCGCTGCCGGAGCGATTCCACGGCTTCTCGATATGAAGATCGAACCGTTCCTTCTCGTTTCAACTATCAACATCATCATTGCCCAGCGTCTCGTGAGAAAGCTTTCAGAGAATAAAGAGAAATACCTTCTAACGAAGGCAGAGCTCGCTTCTCTTGGAAAGACCGTGGATCTCGATCGTGTGCTCGAGCTCCTCAAGGCTGAGAAGATTGTGAAGGCTGGAGATACATGGGAAAAGATCCCGTTCTTCAAGCCAGTAGCATCGAAGGAAGACGACGGCTACAAAGGCAGAGTCGGTATTCATGAGGTGCTCAAGGTGACGCAGACGATCAAGGAGCTTATCATCAAGGGCGCGACAAGCGGAGAGATAGAAACGCAGGCAAAGAAAGAGGGCATGACGACAATGATTGAAGACGGAATCTACAATGCCGCGAAGGGAGATACGACTATAGAGGAAGTGCTTCGCGTTGTCTCCGAATAGCTTTAAAAATAATTTTCATGTCACATTTCATTTACAAAGCAAAGAAGCCGACTGGCGAAATATATAAAAGCGAAAAGGATGCGCAGGACCGCTACGAGCTTTATCGTATGATAAAGGAGAGCGGAGAAGAAGTCGTCGATGTCCAGGAAAAAGGCGCTGCGGGCTCTTTCTTCAAGATGCCTTCGCTTACCTTTTCTTTTCTCAATAACGTAAAGACGCAGGAGAAGATAAACTTTGCGCGAAATCTTGGATCCATGATCACTGCCGGGCTTGCTATGTCCCGCGCCCTTTCCGTCATGGAGCGTCAGACGAAGAACAAGGCGATGAAGAATATCCTCATTTCCTTACAGAAGGATGTGAGCGAGGGAAAGACATTGAGCACTGCAATGAGCAGCTACAAGAACGTCTTTTCCCCGCTGTTCATATCGATGGTTGCTGCGGGAGAGCAGAGCGGAAATCTCGCCGAGTCCCTCAAGATTGTCGGGCTCCAGATGGACAAGAACTACGCGCTTCAGAGAAGGGTAAAAGGCGCCATGATGTATCCGAGCGTCATTCTCATTGCCATGGTCCTCATCGCCATCCTCATGCTTACCTATATCGTGCCGACGCTCATGAAGACGTTCACTGAACTCAAGCTGGATCTTCCTTTGTCTACGAAATTCGTGCTCTACACAAGCAATACGATACGTGACCACGGACTTGTCGTCTTTCTAGCCACCGCGGTGATTATCGGCGCACTCATCGTCTGGTCAAAGCGCGCAAGCGGAAAGAATGTCATCCATTATGCAATCCTCAAGATTCCAGTCATCGGAGGAATAATAAAGGAGGTGAATGCCGCGCGAACGGCGCGAACGCTCTCCTCGCTTCTCAATTCTGGCGTCGATGTCGTCGAATCGGTTCGCATAACGATGGACGTCATTCAGAATGTCCATTACAAGGATATTCTCAGAAGGGCAGGCGAGGCGATAAAGAAAGGAGATCCGATCTCGAAGATCTTCACGGAGAACGAGAAGCTTTACCCGCTTTTCCTCGGGGAGATGATGAATGTCGGGGAAGAGACCGGAAAAATCGGGGAGATGCTCATGGGGGTGGCGGTCTTTTATGAGGATGATGTCGAGCAGAAGACGAAGGATATGTCGACCATCATCGAGCCGTTCCTCATGGTTTTCATCGGCGCGGCGGTCGGCTTCTTCGCTGTGGCGATGATTTCCCCAATGTATTCACTTGTAAATGTCATTTAGAAACAAAATAAAGCAAAATGGAAACAGGGCTTTTACCCTAGTCGAGACATTGGTAGGTGTCGCTGTTTTTCTCATAATCGCCACAGCCACTTATCAGGCATATGTCAGCCTTTTCGCTTTGATCAATCAGAACCAGTACAAGATACTCGGGCTCAATCTTGCAAACGAGCAGTTTGAGATTATCAGAAATCTCACATATTCCGATGTGGGAGTTCAAGGAGGGCTTCCGAACGGAAAAATTCCCCATGAGCAGACGCTGACCAGGGGAGGAGTCGTTTTTAGTGTAACGATAACCATAAGAAACGTCGACCTTCCATTTGACGGTACCATAGGCGGTTCTCCGAATGACCTTTCTCCGGCAGACAACAAGCTCGTGGAGCTCGAGATAGATTGCCTTTCGTGCAATTCCTTTGCGCCTCTTTTCCTGACGACGACTGTCGCGCCGAAAGCTCTTGAGACATCTTCATCGAATGGAGCGCTTTTCATCAGGGTGTTCGATGCAAACGGGGTAGCGGTCACCGACGCTGACGTGCATATAGTCAATACGCAGGCGAATCCTGATATCATCATCGACGACGTGACCGATGCTGGCGGCATGCTTCAGATAATCGATGCGCCGCCGGGAGTCGAGGCTTACGAAATCACCGTCACAAAAGCGGGATACTCGACAGCCCGCACCTACTCTCAGGCAGAGCTCAATCCATCAATTCCTAGCACCCCACACGCAACGGTGGTAGTTCAAAGTGTGACCTCGATCAGTTTTGCCATAGATCAATTGGCTTCGCTCGCCATTTCAAGCGTTGATCCATTTTGCGCCCCGGTCGGAAATTTTAATTTTTCTCTAAGAGGCACAAAAAATATCGCTGCGAGCCCCGATGTCTCCAAGTATTATCAGAATCTTGCGACAAATGGTTCCGGACTGCTTAATCTTAATTCAATGGAATGGGGAACATACTTCTTTACTCCGACTGATACTGCTTATGATGTCGCCGGTTTCAATCCGCTCAATCCTGTCGCACTGAATCCAGGAGCCGCGCAGGAAAGTCAGATCATAATCGTACCGCAAACCTCAGTCGGCTTATTGGTAACCGTGAAGGATTCTACCACTCAATTGCCTGTAGCAGACGCGGCCGTGACTCTTTCCAAGATCGGATATGACGAAACTAAGACAACTGGAAAGGGCTATATCATTCAAAGCGATTGGTCTGGAGCAGGTGGTTATACTGAAGAAATAGGGACGGACGAAACGGATCCTGTCGGGGAAATAAAATTGAAAAAAGTCTTTGGCTTGTACAACCCAGATGGCATTCTCATGTCCTCAACCATTGATACCGGCTCGGCAAGCAACTTTTATAATCTGATCTGGGCGCCGTCAGGGGTTCCAGCGTCGACGACGCTCAAGTTCCAAATAGCGACAGCAACGACAACCTCTCCTGTTTCGTGGCAATTTCTCGGACCAGACGGCACGCCAGCGACCTATTACGTTATTTCGGATTCCCCAATCAATGCTATTCATAATGGGGACCGGTACTTGCGCTACAAGGCATTTTTGCATACGGATGACGGCTTAATAACTCCGAATATATCCGATGTTGCGTTTACCTTCACTTCATCCTGTACTCCCCCTGGCCAGGTTTTTTTCCAAGGAATCACGACAGACAACTATGAGCTTGAGATTTCAAGAGCGGGGTACGATACGCAGAACATTTCGATTTCAATTGGCAGCGGGTGGCAGAATCAGGAAGTCATATTGCAAGCTTCTCCATAATATATGAAATTTTATTTTAAAAAAGGATTTACGCTCGTTGAACTCATAGTAGTCATTGGAATTTTGGGCTTGATCATGATCGGCGTCAGTAATTTTCAAGTAGATGTGCTTGTGTATAATAAATATGCAGAAAATTCACTCTCAAGTGCGCAAGATGCAAGAAATGTTCTCAGGGTAATAGTAAAAGAGCTTCGCACCGCATCCCCAAGCAATAACGGGGCATACGCCATTGCTCAAGCGGCAACGAGCACCATAACGTTCTTCAGTGATACTGATGGCGATGGATTGAAAGAACAGATACGCTATTTTATCTCGACGACAACCCCCGTAACTTTGAAAAAAGGTTCTATCAAGCCTATAGGCTCACCCTCTGTGTACAGTCCTTCTGCCGAAGTCTTTTCAACCTTAGCGTATAATATAAAGAATGCTACTAGTACAGCACTGTTTGAATATTATGATAACGGCTACGCAGGTACGAGCAGCCCATTGACCCAGCCAGTGACAGTTACCAGCATTCGTCTGGTCAAGATCAATCTGATGATTGATGCTGATCCGAACAAGTCGCCGATTCCAAGGCTCTATACCTCTCAAGTAAGCTTAAGAAATCTAAAAGATAATTTATGATATTAAAAAAAGGCCTTATTCTCGTCAATGTCTTGGTGTTCGGAGCCATTGCCATCATTGTCACAAGCGCCATGGTGAACTGGGGAGCAACCATGCTGAAAGATACGAAGCAGCTGAGTGCTCGAGAGCAGGCTTTTCAGATTGCTGAAGCCGGCATTGATTATTATCGATGGCATCTAGCCCACTCTCCCACAGACTATAAGGACGGCACGGCTACCACGACCAACGGCCCCTTTATCCATGATTTCGAAGATAAGGACGGAAACGTGATTGGCGCGTTCGAGTTGACCATAACTCCGCCGCTGATAGGATCTACGCTGGTGAAGATAGTTTCAAAGGGGACGGTCGTTGAGTATCCTTCAGTCTATCGCAAGATTCAGTCAACGCTTGCCATACCATCCCTTGCGAAGTATGCAGTGGTAGCGAATGCCTTCATGAATTTTGGTTCAGGTACTGTCGTACAGGGTCCAATTCACTCAAATGGGGGAATACATTTCGATGGAATAGCATATAATATTGTTTCGAGCGCTGTTAACACATTTACCGATCCTGATGTCAATGCGACAAAATGGGCCGTCTACACCACTTCAGGGAGCGATGATCCGAATCCTATGACGGCATTGCCTGTTCGCAATGATGTTTTTATGGCAGGAAGGCAGTTTCCATTAGCAGCGGTTGATTTCAATGCCCTCACAGCCGATTTATCAAATCTAAAGGCACAGGCAACTTCCAGCGGCGCATATTTCGCTCCGTCTGGCGCTCAAGGATACCATATAGTCCTCAATACGAATGATACGTTTACTATCTATACCGTAAACTCTTTAATAAATCTTACGGGATCTTGTGCGACAAATGCGACTGCTCAAAGCCAGTCAGGATGGGGATCGTGGAGCATCAATACCCAAAGCGCAGCCATAGGCACCTACGCATTTCCTTCAAACGGAATTATTTTCGTCGAAGACAATGTATGGGTTGACGGGACTATAAATACGGCTCGTCTCACGATAGCAGCAGGAGTCTTTCCAGATGATGCAAGTACAAGGAAAAGCATTACAGTCAATAGTAATTTGCTTTATACGAATTATGACGGACAGGATGTCATTGCTCTTATCGCTCAAAAAAATATAAATGCTGGATTCAGCAGCCTCAATACGCAAAGAATCGACGCAGCGCTTGTCGCTCAAAACGGCCGCGCAGGAAGATATTATTATTCTACGAATTGCGGAACAGGGCATACAAGAAGCACACTGACGCTCTACGGCATGATTGCGACCAATCAGCGTTACGGTTTTGCCTATTCTGGCGGTACAGGATATACGACAAGAAACATTATCTATGATAGTTATCTTCTATATGGCCCCCCACCTTCATTTCCTCTGACTTCAAGCCAGTATACGACCCTCTCCTGGGAGGAGATTAAATAAGGATTACCGCTGTGGTATACTGTTTTCATGAAGAAAAAGCTGATCATCGGCAATTGGAAGATGAATCCGACGACTCTTGATGAGGCGCGTCGGATTTTCCGTTCTACGAAAAATGTGACGAAGAGACTCACTTCGACCGAGGTCGTTGTCTGTCCTCCTTTTGTCTATATTCCCGCCTTGCTTGCAAAAAGGGGAGACCCTGTCGTCTCCATAGGAGCACAGGACTCATATTCGCAGGAGCAGGGATCGTTCACTGGAGAAGTCAGCCCGCTCATGCTCAAGGATATCGGCGTGACGCATGTGATCATCGGGCATTCGGAGCGCCGTGCAAAAGGAGAGACAGATGAAGCAATTTCCACGAAGATAGCTCAGGCCCTTGAGGCTGGCCTTCGCGTCGTCCTTTGTGTGGGGGAGAAAGAAAGAGACGAGCAGGGAACCTATCTCGATGTCCTGAAGGTTCAGATAAAGAACTCGCTCAATAAAATTCCTAAAAAGCTTATCGGAAAGCTGATTGTGGCATACGAGCCAATCTGGGCCATTGGCGGCAAGGAAGCGATGGATCCAGCGCTTATCTATGAAATGTCGCTTTTCGTCAAAAAAGTGCTATCCGATATCTACGGTCACGCCGAAGCCGTATCGACTCCGGTTCTATATGGCGGCGCTGTCAATTTCAGAAATGCCGGAGATATCATCGTGAAGGGCCAAGTCGACGGGCTGCTTGTCGGCCGTGAAAGCGTCAATTCTGACGGCTTCACGGAATTGCTTAAGGCCGTTGATCTCCTTTAATCATTTCGAAATGAAAAACATACTGGATGTTGAAAATTTGGACGGCGTCAGGGTGCTTGTACGAGCCGACTTCAATGTGCCTATACAGAACGGAATCATTAACGATGACTTTAGAATCAGGAAATCATTGCCCCTTTTGAAATACCTTATCGGAAAAGGCGCCCAGCTTATCCTCATAAGTCATATCGAGACGAAGGACGACCCGACATTGAAGCCGGTGGCCGATGCGCTCAAGAAAATGGGAATTGATTGCGTATTCGAAAATAATTACAAAAAGGCACTTAGCACTAAAAACAAGGTCACATTGCTTGAGAACCTCCGTGGACATGATGGCGAAAAGAATAATGACAGGAAATTCGCAAGGGAACTGGCATCGCTTGCGGATATTTATGTAAATGAAGCATTTTCATGCTCACATAGGGAACATGCATCCATCTGTGCGATTACTGAATTCATTCCAAGCTATGCCGGATTGCAGTTTGCAGAAGAAATCAAGCATTTGAGCTCGGCATTCAATCCTGACCACCCGTTTCTTTTCATACTCGGCGGCGCAAAATTCGATACGAAGCTGCCCTTGGTTGAAAAATTCATAAAGCTTGCTGATACGGTTTTCATCGGTGGCGCGCTTGCGAACGATTTCTTCAAGGAACAGGGCAGGGATATAGGAACTTCAATGGTTTCTGATACGAAGCCTGATCTTTCGAACTTCCTACACAGCGAAAAGCTCCTCTTACCGCTCGATAGCATTCTCAAAGATACCGCGATCATGGATGCAGGCCTGAAAACAGTAGAAATGCTCCGCCAAGAAATCGAAAAGGCCCGCTATGTTCTTTGGAATGGTCCGCTCGGCGCTTATGAGACTGGGTACAAGGCTTCCACGCTCCAGCTTGCCGAGATTCTAGCTGATGCCACTAAAAAAGGAGCCAAAACCATCGTCGGCGGCGGAGATACCCTTGCTACTATCACCGAGCTTAAGCTCGAGGATTCATTCACTTTCGTCTCGACTGGAGGGGGGGCGATGCTCGAATATCTTGCAAAAGGCACCTTGCCTGGAATCAAAGCATTGACGTAGATAAATTTCCATTGCTGACCATCATTTCGTAATTGCGAAATCTCGAAACAAGAGGGATAATGGCATTATATTAATTTTTTTATTAAAATAATGCCGCAAAAAATCATTAAGCGTGATGGGAAAGAGGTTGATTTTGAAGAGAAGAAAATAGAGCGTGCGATAAGGAATGCGGGAGGCGCGACGCAGGAATTCGATGGAAAAGTCGCGAAAGTTCTTGCAAAACAGGTCGCTCAGATCATGAAGGCATCGCTCAAAGAAAAAACCGAGAAACATGTTCCTCGGGTAGAGGAAATTCAAGACATTGTTGAGAAAGTTTTGATGCAGTCTCGCTACAAGAAGACGGCAAAGGCATATATTCTCTACAGGGCACAGCATGCTGAGATGAGGGCGTTTGCGACTGCTGCCTCGCTTGGACTTATTGATAACTACCTAGAAAAACTTGATTGGCAGGTCAAAGAGAATAGCAACATGGGCTACTCTCTTCAGGGTCTTAACAATTATATCTTTTCTGAAGTCAGCAAGACGTATTGGCTCAACAAGATTTATCCTCGAGAAATCAGGGAGGCTTATGAAAATGGAGATCTTCATCTTCACGATCTTGGAACGCTTTCCATTTATTGCGTCGGTTGGGATCTTCTAGACCTCCTCACGGAAGGCTTCCGCGGAGTTTCTGATAAGATCGAGTCCGCTCCTCCGAAGCATTTTCGAACAGCGCTCGGCCAGGTCGTGAATTTCATGTACACGTTGCAAGGCGAGGCAGCGGGCGCGATTGCTTTTTCGAACTTCGATACGCTCCTTGCGCCATTCATCCGCTATGACGGACTTACTTCGGACGAGGTGAAGCAATCCCTTCAGGAATTTGTTTTCAACATGAATGTTCCGACCCGTGTCGGATTCCAGACCCCGTTTTCAAATATCACTCTTGACCTTACGCCGTCGCCGAATTTCAAGAAGACGAAGGTTATCATCGGCGGAAAGCCTCAGAATGAAACCTACTCAGAATTCCAAAGAGAAATGGATATGCTCAACACTGCGTTTTTCGAAGTGATGAGTGAAGGAGACGCCGCAGGAAGGGTATTCACATTTCCGATTCCTACCGTAAATGTCACGAAGGACTTTGATTGGGACAATCCGAATCTTAAAGGCCTATGGGAAATTACAGCGAAGTATGGCGTTCCGTACTTCAGCAATTTCGTGAATTCCGATATGAAGCCAGAAGATACTCGCTCAATGTGTTGCCGTTTAAGGCTAGATCTTGAAGAGCTTGATCGAAGAGGGGGAGGCCTTTTCGGAGCCAATGCGCTAACAGGGTCAGTCGGCGTGGTTACGATCAACCTGCCTCGCCTCGGATATCTCGCACAAGGAAAGGGAAAGGATAAAGGAAAGAAAGCTTTTTACAAGCTTCTTGCTGAGAAGATGGATATTGCAAAAGAAAGCCTTGAGATCAAGCGAAAGATTCTTGAGCGATTTACCGATGCGAACCTGTACCCATACACGAAGTTTTACCTCAGGAAAATCAAGCAATCATACGGCGAGTATTGGAAAAACCATTTCTCGACGATCGGCCTTGTCGGCATGAACGAAGCCGCGTTAAATCTTATCGGCTGTGATATCGGCCATGATGAAGGAAGAAAATTTGCTGGTGAAGTACTTGATTTCATGAGAAAGAGGCTCGTCGGCTATCAGAAAGAGACCGGAAATCTTTATAATCTCGAGGCAAGCCCAGCTGAGGGAACTGCATATCGCCTCGCGCTTAAAGACAAGAAGCTTTATCCAGACATCATCGTTGCAAATGAAAGCGACTTTACAAACGGCGCACAGCCATTCTATACGAACTCATCCCAGCTTCCGGTGAATTACACTACTGACATAATTGAGGCGCTTGATATACAAGACAATCTCCAGACAAAATATACCGGAGGAACCGTGGTTCATCTTTTCTTGGGAGAGCGTATCGCCGATGCCTCATCAGTGCCGTCCCTTGTTAAAAAAATCTGCGAAAATTATAAATTGCCATATTTCACTTTGACTCCCACATTCAGCGTCTGTTCTTCTCATGGATATATCGCAGGAGAGAAGCATACGTGTCCGACATGCAACGCTGCGTGCGAAGTTTACTCCCGAGTCGTTGGTTATCTTCGGCCAGTCAGCCAATGGAATGCCGGCAAGCAGGAAGAGTATAAGCTTAGAGACACATTCGTCCCAGAAGTCGAATTGAAGGCATCTGTTAAATCGCATTAAAATATGGTTTTCGGAGGATTCGAAAAATGCACGCTGATAGACTATCCCGGCAAAGTCGCCTGCATGGTCTACACGATTGGCTGCAATTTTCGATGCCCGTATTGCCATAATCCCGAACTCGTTGACGAAACCGTTGAAAACAAGACGAATGAGAGCGATATTTTGAAATTTCTTGAAAAAAGGAAGAAAATGCTCGATGCAATTGTGATTACAGGAGGCGAACCGACAATGCATGGCAGAAAGCTTCTTTCTTTCATGAAGAAGGTCAAGAATCTCGGCTTTCTGGTCAAGCTGGACTCGAACGGCACGAATCCTGATTTTATCAAAGAAGCTCTTGATAAAAAGCTTGTTGATTATATTGCGATGGATATAAAGTCTCCGCTTTCGAAATACAGCCAGACAGTAGCAAGGCCGGTCGATATCAGCAACATACGCAAGAGCATAAGACTTATTATGGACTCATCAATCGAATACGAGTTTCGGACGACTGTCATAAAAGCGCTTCTTTCGCCTCAGGATTTCGATGAAATCGGCCGTGAGATCAGCGGAGCAAAGAAGTTCTTTCTGCAGAAATTCATCCCGACAAAACTGCTCAACCCCCAGTTCAGGAAGAAGGTCACGTATTCTGATGACGAGTTCTCCCTATTGCAAGAAAAAATGAACAACTATGTTGCATACTGCGGAATCCGCTAAGACAATTTACCTCGATTATGCCGCAACAACTCCGACAGACCCAGAGGTGCTTAAGATGATGCTACCGTATTTCGGTCGTGAATATAGCAATGCATCATCTATGCACTCAAGTGGGCGCAGGGCAGGACAGGCTATCGCTGATGCGAGGTCTCTCGTTGCGAGTATTTTGAAGTGCGAACCAAAAGAAATTATCTTTACCGGCTCTGGAACTGAGTCTGATAATCTTGCCTTGCTTGGAGTCGCCCGCGCCTATAAATCAGAAGGCAATCATATCATTATTTCGTCCATCGAACACAAGGCAGTCACTGAATCGGCCCAGTATCTCAGAGAGGAAGGGTTTAAGGTAAGTATCACGCCTGTTATGGCGGATGGACTGATTGATGTTTCAGCGCTTATGGCTCTCGTTACGGAGAAAACAATACTTATATCCGTCATGTACGCGAACAATGAGATTGGAACGATACAGCCGATTCAAGAAATTGCTTCAAGGCTTCAGCTTTGGAAATCCGCAAGAGGGAACAGGATAATGCCCTTTATCCATACTGATGCGTGTCAGGCAGCCGGCGCACTATCCCTCGATGTAAAAAAGCTCGGCGTTGATCTCATGACTATAAATAGCTCGAAGATCTACGGCCCGAAAGGGGCGGGCGCGCTTTTCAAGAATAAAGCAATAAAATTGAAACCCACCATTGTCGGCGGAGAACAAGAAAAAAATCAGCGCGCGGGGACTGAAAACATAGCGCTTATTGTCGGTTTTGCTGAAGCCTTGAAAAAGGCTGATTCTTTGAGGGTTATGGAAAGCAAGCGCCTTATTCTGCTCAGGGATTATTTTATAAAGTCTTTATTGACAAAAATTCCAAATGCAATTCTCAATGGACACCCGAAGCGCCGTTTGCCGAATAATATTCATGTATCAATTCCGAATATTGAAGGCGAGTCAATTCTTCTCATGCTTGATAAGCTAGGCATTGAGGCATCAACAGGTTCCGCATGTTCTGCATATGACTTGCGACCCTCTCATGTTCTTATGGCCATCGGACAGACGCCGGAGTTCGCACATGGAAGCATTCGATTTTCGCTCGGCAAAACGACGAAGAAAAAAGATATTGACTACGTTCTCTCGGTATTTCCAGGAATCGTCGCTCGCTTATCAAGCATATCGGCGCTAACAACAAAAAGAAATGAAAAAAAATACTAAAAAAGTCCAAAAGACGTGCGATGTCGGCGATTGGCTTTATAGCGATGTCGTCAAGGATCATTTTTTCAATCCTCGGAACATCCTTTTTGATGAAGCAGACTATGTCGCGGACGGAGTTGGGATCGTGGGAAGTCCTGCCTGCGGAGATATGATGGTTGTCTGGATTAAGGTCGATAAGTCTGGCAAAAAGATACAAGAATGCAAATGGCGCACGTTCGGATGCGCATCAGCGATCGCATCAACTTCGATGATGTCGCTTATGGTTACCGAGAATGGCGGCATGACGCTCGCGCGGGCCAAAAGACTCTCGCCAGAATCCATCATCGATAGGCTTCTTGGCTTGCCGGATAGGAAGTATCACTGTTCCGTGCTCGGGCAGAATGCGCTCAGGGAAGCGATTCTGGATTACGAAAAGCAAAAATAAGATGTCACAGGAAGAAATAAAGAAGACGTACAAGGTAATTAAGAATCGTGTAGAAACGCACGACACCGCTACGCTCGACCTTGTCTTTGAAGACGGTTCTGTACCGCAATATAAAGCTGGGCAGTTCATAACCATTTATTTTCCTGAGATCGGGACACCAGAGGGAAAGGCCTACAGCATTTCAAGCTCGCCTAGTGAAAAGGGAATGAGCATAACCATCAAAGCAATAGGACTTTTTTCAAAAAGGCTTTGCGCGATGAAGCCTGGAGATGCTTTTATAGGTTCGCTTCCATACGGATATTTTTTCAGCGAATCAGACAGGACGCCGCTCGTTCTCGTGGCTGGGGGCATCGGCGTGACACCGTTTCGAGGAATGATACTCGATTCATTCGAAAGGACGCCGCATCGCAAGATAATACTTTTTCAGAGCTGCAAGACGGTCGATGACATTGTCTTCAAGAAAGATTTCGAGGATCTAGCCCGCAAGCACCCCCAATTCAAGCCGATCTTTTTTGTAACTCGTCAGGAAAGCCCGGACCCGAGCCATATCTGCCGACGCATCGAAGTGATGGATATTGTCGGCAAAAACAGCCCGAAAGAAAAAGAATATTTTATCTGTGGATCGATACCGTTCGTCGGAGACCTATGGAAGGCTCTTCGAAAGAAAGGGGTTGCAGAAGAAATGATCTGCACTGAAGCTTTCTTTTCGCACTGAATCATATATAATTACGAAACTATGAAATTGTCAGAAAGGAAAAACATGCAGACGGTCCTTCCGAAAGAAGCGTATGAAAAGAACGCGCTTATTTACAAGATTCTTGCCAACCCCAAACGTCTCGAAATTCTAAATCTGCTCAAGAAGCAGGAGACTTCAGTCGAAGATCTCTTGAGGATAACCAAGCTTCCCAAAGCGAACCTTTCTCAACATCTTGCGCTTATGCGCCACAACGGCCTTGTTATCCCTCGCCGTTCCGGGCTCAATATCTACTACAGCATCATTGATCCTCGAATAGTGGAGCCTTGCAAGATTCTTCACGAGCTTCGCCATCAGGACCTTGTAGTCTAACCTAAATTCTCAACTATTAGTTTTTTATTTGTTTCAAAATCTTTTTTATCTCCAGAAACTTTGTTGTCCGGGAAGACCCATATATGCGCATGATGAACTTCTTCACCAACTATTTTGCTTAAGACAAATTCAGTATTGAAAGCTTTTTTTTGTGCTAGGGCAATCTTTTTTACAACTTCAAAATACTCGCCGGCATTTGGAACATCCCAAACCCATCTGTAATGTTGTTTAGGAATTATAAGGGTATGTCCTGGAGACATCGGATCAATGCTTAGAAAGGCGAGAAAGTGAGTATCTTCATAGACGACGTGAGCAGGTATGTCTTTTTTTACTATCTTGCAAAAAATACAGTTTTCCATGCAGCTATTATAGCAGATGGTATACTGGTATCCATGCCGAAATATCAAGTGAGGGAAAAGATAGATGGCGATTTCATTGATAATCTGCTCTTTCATCGAGGAATCAAAACTGCAGAAGAAAAGATGGCTTTTCTCAATCCTGATTACGACAAGCATGTTTATGACCCCTTTTTGCTGAAAGATGCTGAAAAAGCCGCAAAAAGGATAATTAAAGCCATTGAAAATGATGAAAAAATAGTCGTCTATAGCGACTATGATGCCGATGGAATTCCTGCAGGAGTCATTTTCCATGATTTTTTCAAGAAAATCGGCTTTAAGAATTTTACGAATTATATTCCACACAGGCATGATGAAGGTTTCGGCCTCAATGATGATGCTGTCTCTCAGTTTGTTGACGATAAAGTAAAGCTCCTTATTACGCTTGATTGTGGGATTGCAGACATTGCTGCTGTGAAGCTCGCGAAAAAGGGGGGAATTGATGTCATTATTACAGATCATCACGAGCCTCATGAGAAGCTACCGCCAGCCTTTGCGATCGTCGATCACAAGCAGAAGGATTGCGAGTATCCTGAAAAAATCCTTTGCGGTTCAGGAGTCGGATATAAGCTAATCCAGGCGATTCTTAAATCAAACAGGTTTGGGCTTAAGGAGGGCTATGAGAAATGGCTGCTCGATATGGTCGGACTGGCGACGCTTTCTGATATGGTTCCGCTAACTGGGGAGAATCGTGCATTGGCGCATTTCGGCATGCGAGTCTTGAAAATGAGTCCCCGCAAGGGCCTTATGAGATTGCTTGGGCATTTGAAAATTCCGCAGAAGCATCTGACAGAAGACGATATCAGCTTCATGATCACTCCGCGCATCAATGCCGCTTCCCGCATGGGCGTTCCGATGGACGCTTTCCGCTTGCTTGCTACGGACGATGACCATGAAGCCCACGAATACGTACAGCATTTGGACAAGATAAATAATGAGAGAAAGGGAACTGTCGCGGCATTGGTAAAGGAAGTGAAGAAAATAATTGCTGAGCGTCACGCAGACAATCCTCGAAATGTGATTGTGGCTGGAAATCCCGGATGGCGACCATCGTTGCTTGGACTAGTTGCCAACAATCTCGCAGAAGAATATGGAAAGCCTGCGTTTTTGTGGGGAAGGGACGGCGATGGCGTGATAAAGGGGTCCTGCCGTTCTGGCGAGACGGTTAGCGTTGTTGATCTAATGCACAAGGCACCAGTAGGGACTTTCTTGCAATACGGCGGGCACTTCGCTTCCGGCGGCTTTGCGGTTTCAAACGAAGCGATACATCACCTTGATGATCATCTCAATTCTGCTTTTGATTTGCTTGCGAAAGAAGATAAAGTAATCGATCCAGATTTCATCGATATGGAGCTTCTGCTTGATGACGTGAATTGGAATTCGTACGGAAGCGTCGAGAAGCTTGCACCGTTCGGCGTCGGGAACAAGAAACCGACATTCCTTTTTAAGGACATTAAGATTGTTGGAATAAAGGAATTCGGAAAAGAAAAAAATCATTTGGAATTGAATTTCAAAAAAGAGAATGGCCAAAGCGTAAATGCCATGGGATTTTTCATGACAGCTGATCTATTTAAGAACAAGAAGGGCGAAACGATAAAGCCGACAGATTCGATTGACCTTATCGCTACTATGGAAAAATCGATATTCCGCGGCAAGACAGAGCTTAGGCTGAGAATTGTTGATATACTATAATCCATGAATAACGGCACAATTACGATTTTTACTGACGGTTCATCGCGAGGAAACCCTGGTCCTGGAGGCTGGGGAGCGATTGTTGTTTCTGAAACCACTGTGAAGGAGCTCGGCGGAAGGGAGGATATGACGACGAACAATAGAATGGAATTGCTTGGTGCAATTGAATCTTTAAATTCTGTCGACTCAGCAGATTCAATTATCCTCCATTCTGATTCCCAATATGTAATAAAAGGCATGACAGAATGGATTGCTGGCTGGCAGAAAAGAGGCTGGAGGAACTCTCAGAAAAAAGCCGTATTGAATCGTGATCTTTGGGAAAGGCTTCTCGAGGCGTCTGAAGGAAAAAATATCAAATGGATGTATGTGAAAGGCCATGCAGAAAATCCTGGGAACAATAGGTGTGATGAAATAGCTACGACATTCGCTGATAATGAGCCTACTAGGCTCTACGAAGGAACCCCTTCTGGTTACTCGGTAAAAATTCACTAGAAATTCATCTCAACCTGCTAGGCTAGTTGGATGAATCATAAGAAGTTTAATTTTATTCTCATAATTGTCTTACTTGCGACAATTTGCACGCGGGGCTATTTTGCTTTTGATAGGGGTAATCGTGATGCGATGGTTGAGAAGTATTCAGGCCAGACAGTTGAAGTGCTTGGAGTTATTTCTGATGAGCCATTGGTAAAGGATTTTACTAAGACATTTACAGTGCGCGCAGAAAAAATAAATAGTGAAACAGAGAATGTTTCACTTCGCGTACAGACAGAAAGATATCTTGATTTCGAATATGGACAAAAGATTATTTTAAAAGGGAAATTGTCTGCGCCATTCAATTTCAAAAGCAATGGAGGAAGGACATTTGATTACATCAACTTTCTTCTGAAGGATGGGATTTATTTCGAAATGAAGAAGCCTGTGATTGAGATCGTCGGCGAAAGGGAAGGAAGCATCATTTCAAAAACACTTTTCAGTATCAAGCAGGGATTTCTTGGAAATATAAAGAAAGTCTTAGGTGAGCCTCACGCCGCCCTCGCAGGCGGACTTGTGGTTGGGGAGAAGAGCGCGCTTGGGAAAGAATTAATCGATGATTTTAGGATGGCAGGACTCATACACATCGTTGTGCTTTCTGGCTATAACATCACAATCGTCGCAGATTCGATTAGGAGAATCCTAGCTTTCTTGCCAAGGACTATCGGCATCATCCTTGGCGGTTTGGGAATCGTTAGCTTTGGAATCCTGGTAGGAGGCGGGGCAACTGTCGTACGTTCGTGCATCATGGCTGTGATTGCTCTCTTCGCAACGCTTTTACGAAAGGATTACAATGTCGGCAAAGCGCTCTTTATTGCTGCAGCGCTTATGCTTATTCAGAATCCCTTGATACTGTTTTACGATCCGTCCTTCCAGCTTTCGTTTCTTGCGACATTCGGCCTGATCCTTCTTTCGTCTCCGATAGAGAAACGGCTTGGATTCATAACGGAAAGATTCGGAATCAGGGGACTTGTGGCTTCGACGCTTGCGACCCAGATATTTGTTTCGCCCTACATCCTCTACATGATGGGACAACTGTCGATCATCGGAATGGTTGTAAATATTCTTGTTTTGCCAATTATTCCTACAACGATGCTTTTTGTTACGCTTACCGGATTGTTCGGTTTCGTCTCGACGTTCATATCGGAAATAACAGGATGGGTTTCCCATATCCTGTTATCCTATGAGCTTATGATGGTCCGCTTCTTCGCGCATGTACCTTTTGCCTCAATCAATCTTCCGAAATTTTCCTTCTGGATAGTCGTTGGATTCTACGCCAGCTATTTCGTCGCGCTTGCGAAATTTCCCTCGACGATTTCCCAATTCAAGTTTTGGAAAAAATCTTCCACATAATTCTTCTTTCCTGACGGCTGGTAATCTGCTACGTAAGAGTGTTCCCACATATCGAGTGCAAGAATGAGGGGGCAGTCCTGAAGCTGGCTGATATGCTGTTCTTCCACCCAGGCGCTGATGAGGGCCTTTTGTTTTGCATCATAGTAGAGCATTGCCCAACCGATACCTCGCGTGAGAGCGATTGCCTTGAAGCTCGCAAGCCATCCGTCAAAAGATCCGAAGTCAGCTTCTATCTGCTTCTTAAGCGCACCATTTGATAGCGTTCTCGCTCCTCCTTCTAGGCTTGAGAAATAAATTTCATGATTTCTCATACCGTTGTATTCGAAGCCGAGGCGGCGGACATCTTGCTTGCCTTCGATAGTTTCGTTGAGATTCTTAACATAGCCGGCATAGAGTTTGAGATGCTCCTCGATCGTCTTTGTGGAAATGCCTTTGAGGGCGGGGATATCAAATTTTTTTTCTGTGTATGTTGTCATGGATTTTCATTAAATTCATTAAAATTTCACTCGACTTATATATGATTGTAGCATGGATTTTTTCAAGAAAAATTGGAAGTGGCTTTTTGTGGCTCTGGCGCTAGCTTCCTTAGGATTGGGCTTTTATATCTGGAAATGGGAATTCAGAGAGCCCTTGCTTGAGGTGCATTTCTTTAGCCTGAACAAAGGCCGCTCCATTTTTGTCAGAACTTCAGAAAGCAAAACCATTCTTATCGGAGGAGGGCAGAACTCGGAAGTTATTCGAGAAATTACCAATGTGCTGCCGTTTTATTCCCGCAAGATTGATTATGTACTTATTCCAAGTGCTGTTCCCGCGCAGATCGGCGGACTAATCGAGGTGATTGATAGGTATGAAGTTGGGGAAATCATCATGCCGAAACTCTTAGCTACAAGTACTGTCCTTACGCAACTTATGAAAGAAGTCAGAAAGAAAAAAATTCATATTGAAGAAGTTGAAAAAGGAGACGATATAGAAATCGGCGGAGCCAAACTCGAAGTCCTTTTTCCATATGAAGAATTCAAATTCAACAAAAGCAGCCTGCCAGAATTAGGGCTAGAGATTTCTTACAAAGATACTTCTGCATACCTGATGGGGAATTTATCAAAAACAATTCAAAAGGATATTCTGAAAAACACTGAAATTAATAAAGGCGAAAATATAATCGAATTCTATAACAGTATGGCAGACGGGAAAGTTTATAAAGAGCTGGTGGAGGCAATTGATCCGAGGTTCATTTTTTCAACGAATGAGAAAGCCGCCACGATGATATCGGACGGGGAAGGGTGGCGAAAAGAAAGATAGACAACAAAAAACCGCTTTCGCGGATTTTGTCTTATATGATTCCTGCTTTCTTGAGAGTTGCGAATGCACCTCGCTTCTGGATGGTCTTGAGGGCTCGGGTAGAGATGGTAAGGATGAAGGATTTCTTGAGTTCAGGAACATAAATCTTCTTTTTTTGAAGATTGACGTACTTCCGCACCATTCCTGTAGGGTTGAACTGCGTAGCACGAGTGGCGTTTGAATATCCGCCCGCTACCATTGAACCTCGTTTTGTTATTGCACATACTTTAGCCATAGTGTTAGTCATGCTATCATAATCCATATATTTGGCAAGCATGGACGCTTTAACCCTCATTATTTCTATAGTCATACTCATCATGTCAGTGGTCATCCACGAGCTTTCGCATGGTTATACGGCTGAACTTTTAGGCGACCCTACTCCTAGGCTGCAAGGAAGGCTTACCCTCAATCCCCTGAAGCATCTCGAAGTTTTCGGTTCCTTGATAGTTCCACTCATCACTTCAATGGCAGGATTCACCTTTGGCTGGGCCAAGCCAGTGCAGTGGAATCCTTACAATGTTAAGAATAAAAGATGGGGCGAACTGATGATTGCTATCGCTGGACCAGTCTCGAATCTTCTTATTGCTGTGGTTTTTGGCCTTGTGCTACGTGCGGCTGGCCCGTCCCTTTCCGAATCATTCATTCAGATTTCCTTTTATGTGATTGCAATAAATATCGTCCTAGCGGTCTTCAACTTGGTCCCGATTCCGCCGCTCGACGGGTCAAAAGTCCTTTTTGCATTTCTCCCTGCGAGGTTTGCAAATGTAAGGGAAACGCTTGAGCGCTACTCGATTTTCTTCTTTTTGATACTGATCTTCTTTCTTTGGAGATTCGTCGAGCCGATTATTCCTTTCATATTCAAGCTGATAGTTGGGTAGGGTTAATTTTATTGCAAAATATATGTCCTATGATAGTGTTTAGGGCAGTCAAACTGAAATTTAAACCTACAACCAAGGCAAAATCATGAGTATCACTTCTTTACCTGATGAGATTACTCAGGCTATTGCTCCGTTACGCGGAAACATCGACGAGATCGATTTTGAAATCATACGGCTTCTTGGTCAGCGAATCCGATTCGTAAGAGAAATCGGAGAATTGAAAAAGACACTTGGAACGCAGGTGAGAGATCATGGAAGGGAAAACGCTCAAATGCGCAAGATATTTGAACTAAGCCGTGAACAAAACGTGCCCCCAGGCTACACCGCCCTCGTCTTCCGTATGATTATCGAGGCTTCGGTGCGCATCCAGCAAGGAGAAGACGCCCCGACGACTTTCCGTGAAGGGCATTGCATCTGCTGTGGCTGGAACACTTCCGCCATGGAGCTCGACCCTGACCTTCATTGGCCGGTATGTATCGTTTGTCGTCAGCCACTTTTCTTCTGATCAGAAAATTATCATCGCCGAACAAACAAAGGCACGGATTCCAAGCGGGGTCCGTGCCTGATTTTATTTATTGACAAAAATTTCTATCGGAGTAAGATATTCCCAGTCCCTGATTTCGTTTGTCGGGAAGGAAAACGGTTCACCCCGTTTTGACTACCGAGATCAGGCTAGGTCATTGGCACGACTTGCCAAGATTGGATCTAGAAGGCCTAAAATGGCTGGTTATCTATACCTCCTTGCGTCATGGCGAGATACTATCTCCGCCTAGCAGTCACCTCAATCAAAAGAAAAGGGTGTGCAAAAATAGAAGTTTCAGATTCGTATGCTGGATCATCGATTTACGACAAAGTTGACTCGCAAGAGCAAAGTCGCATCTTGGTTCGTCAACAGCGATGTAGGCGTCCAATAGGATCCGTTCCTATCGAAAAATTACCTTTCCACGGTTTTCCAAAGCGCGTTTCCTGCAAGGATTCGCGCTTTTCTTTATATAATTTACCTTTTCCTCCTTATATGCTAGAGTAACCCCACGTTCAAATAGAGCTTAGAGGTGAGTAACCGCTTGGTGAAAACAATCAACTCTTTGCAGAATTGAGCCCCATTATCAGGTTTTATTAAAAAATTAATATAAAGAATGCCAACAATCAATCAGCTTGTGCGTAAGAATCGCGCTCGATTCACGAGAAAGTCAAAGTCGATCGCTCTCACAAAGAGTTTTAATACTATCAAGAACCGCCCTAACTATTTCCCATCTCCATTCAAGCGAGGTGTATGTATAAAGGTTACGACAAAGACTCCAAAGAAGCCGAACTCCGCTATCCGAAAGATTGCTCGAGTACGACTTTCAAATGGAATGGAAGTTACAGCCTACATCCCAGGAGAAGGACATAACCTTCAGGAACACTCAGTGGTTCTCCTTCGAGGTGGACGAGTAAAGGACGTAGGTCTCCGATACACGGTGGTTCGAGGAGTGCTCGATGCAGCCGGAGTAGAGAAGCGACGAAAGGGTCGAAGCCAGTACGGAAACAAGAAGCCTAAGGAAAATAAAGCGGCAACGAAGGCTTAATACTATTTATCTAACTTAATTTAAAATACTACTATGCGAAGACGAATAAAGAATAAGCATCCGTTGAAGCCAGAGCCAGTTTACGAATCCGTAAAGGTTGCTAAGCTTGTGAATTACGTGATGGATTCAGGAAAGAAGAATGCAGCGCGGAAGATCGTTTATGATTGCATGACAATCATCAAGGAAAGGACGAAGTCTGAGCCAATCGAAGTCCTCGAGACAGCATTGAAGAACACGATGCCTGCTATGGAAGTACGATCACGACGAGTGGGAGGTGCAAACTATCAGGTTCCTCGAGAAGTCCGACCAGAACGACAGCGATCTCTTTCTATGAAATGGATTGTTCTTGCTGCTCGATCAAAGAAGGGAAAGCCTATGGCAGACAAGCTTGCTGATGAGATTATTGCAGCATCTAAGAACGAAGGAGAAGCAGTCAAGAAGCGAGAGAATACTCATAAGATGGCAGAGGCAAACAAGGCCTTCGCTCACTTTGCGTGGTAATACGTTTACAAGAGTTCTTTATTATTTAATTTAAATTTTGCAATTTTAATTTATGCAACGAGACTATCCCCTAGAAAAAGTTCGTAACTTCGGTATCATCGCCCACATCGATGCTGGAAAAACAACCACCTCAGAGCGAATCCTCTACTACACAGGAGAAATCCATAAGATTGGAGAGGTGCACGAGGGTGAAACTACAACCGACTGGATGGAACAGGAGCGAGAGCGCGGAATCACTATTACCGCAGCCGCCATCACTTGTTTCTGGAATCCTTCATACATGCCAGCAAAAGATCTTTCAAAGAAAGTTCGATTCAATGTCATCGACACACCAGGACACATCGACTTTACCGTAGAGGTAAAGCGTTCACTACGAGTTCTCGACGGAGCCGTTGTGGTATTCGACGGAGTTGCCGGTGTGGAACCACAGTCAGAAACGAACTGGAGATATGCTGACGAGAGCAATGTGCCCCGACTTTGCTTCATTAACAAGATGGACCGAATGGGTGCATCATTCGAGCGATCATACGCTTCTATTTTAGAGCGACTCAACAAGAAGGCTGTCCGATTCCAGATTCCGATAGGAACGGAAGGCGATCATAACGGAGTCATCGATCTTTTGAAAATGAAAGCCTACTACTTCGAAGGAGAGAAGGGGATCAATGTCGTCGAGAAGGAAATTCCTGAAAGCCTTCTTGCGGATGCCAAGAAATATCATGCAGAACTTATTGAGAAGGCTGTTGAGCACAATGATGATCTCATGCAGCAGTATCTCGATGGAAAGGAAATTTCAGTGGATGTCATCAAGGCAGAGGTTCGAAAGCTGGTCATCGATAACAAAATTTTCCCAGTATTTACAGGTTCAGCCCTCAAGAACGTTGGGGTTCAGCTCGTACTCGATGCTGTTGTTGACTATCTTCCAGCTCCTACAGATATCAAGGCCGTTCACGGAATTGATCCAAATACAGGAGATAGAATCGAGCGACATCCATCAGATGCAGAGCCTTTTGCAGCACTTGCATTCAAACTTCAGAACGACCCATTCGTCGGACAGCTTACATTTTTCCGAGTATATTCAGGAACGATCGAAGCAGGAAGTTATATCTATAACTCAACAACAGGGAAGAAAGAGCGACTCGGACGCATCGTGCGGCTTCAGGCCGACAAGCGAGAAGAGGTCAAGAAAGTCTTTGCTGGAGAAATCGCAGCAGCCGTAGGTCTTAAGGATGCTCGAACATCACATACATTCTGCGATGAGGAAAAGCCGATTATTCTTGAGAAGATCAAGTTCATGGAACCGGTGGTTTCTCTTCGAATCGAGCCAAAGACCAAGGCAGATCAGGAAAAAATGGGCATGGCCCTCAAGAAGCTTGGAGACGAGGATCCAACATTCCGAATTTCTTCAAACAGTGAGACAGGAGAGACTATCATTTCAGGTATGGGTGAGCTTCACTTGGATATCATGGTTGACCGAATGAAGCGCGAGTTCGGCGTTGAAGCGAATGTCGGCAAGCCGCAGGTGGCATATCGAGAGACAATCATGGGAACTGCGGAAGCGGAACACAAGTACATCAAGCAATCTGGAGGTAAGGGTCAATACGGTCACGTAAAGATTACTCTCAAGCCGATGGAGAAGCTTGACCCAGAAGCAAAAATTCCAAAGAACGTCAGCCGATATGACGACTTCGAATTCATCAACTCAATCAAGGGAGGAGTTATTCCTCAGGAATTTATTCCAGCTGTTGAGAAGGGAGTTCATGAAGCTATGGACCGAGGTATCGTTGCAGGATTCAGGATGGTTAATGTTTCGTGTGAGCTCACATTCGGTTCTTACCACGATGTGGACTCATCTGAAATCGCTTACAAGATCGCGGGGTCGCAGGCCTTTCAGGAAGGAGCGAAGCGCGCGAAGCCGGTCATACTTGAGCCTATCATGAAGATCGAAGTGCTTTTCCCTGACAAGTTCATGGGAGACGTTACAGGCAGCATCTCATCTAAGCGAGGAACTATTCTTGAAATGACGGAACGAGGTCAGGCGAAGGTCCTTCACGCTATGGTACCGCTTTCAGAAATGTTCGGATACACGACACAGCTTCGATCGATGACATCTGGACAGGGAAGCTCTACGATGGAATTCGATCACTACGAGGTTGTTCCGAAGAACGTCGAAGCAGCTATCGTCGAGACGAGAAAATAATTCATTTCAAAGATATTACAAACAAAAAGCCACTTTTACCTGAGTGGTTTTTTGTTGACTAAATTGTTTTTATATTGTAATTTAGATGACAGCTACGAACATTACAACCCCTAACCTCCACTGTTATGATTGAAATTCTCCGTTACGCGGATAACTACCTAATCGTGTTTTTCTTCCAGCCGGTGTCTCGGCTTTTCCAGAAGAAAACCGGCCTCAATAACTTCTTTCTTGCTCGTCTATTCTTGGCGATTTATGCCACGTTCATGTTTAGTGGCATGTCGAGAATCGAGGGTATTCCTATCGGGGCGTACTTATTTCCCGCAATCATTGTTCTCGGCGGACTGATCATTAGCGTGGAAGAGGAGAAGTTGCAGCGCGATGGCGACAAGAATGATCCACCCCTAGGAGGCATGCGCCGAAGGGTCATTTTCATCACAGCACGGCTGATTTTTGTTTTCGCAGTGGTGAAGTTTGTTCTCGGATACTTGACTGACTTCCGAGACTGGTCAACGTTCATATACACTCTCACCCGCCTGCTCCCGCTGCCGTTCTTTCTCTTCTTCTGTGCATGCGTACCTTCCGGCAAAGAGGGAAACAAGTTTCTGGAATTCAGAGACAAGATATGGACCAAGGCGCGCACTTGGCTCAAGGATGAATTCGATTGATCGGTTTTGGTTTTCAGAAAGCGCCTTGTTTATGCGGGCGCTTTTAATTTGGTGTCGAGAAGAAAGGGAACTCCCCAATCAGTTCTTCTGAATTATAAAAACTTTGCGCAAGTCCCCCGAAGCTATAACTAGTTCCGTTGATTTCAATTTCAGCCCCGCCGATCTGAGGGATTGCCTTAGGCTTTGAATTTGCGAACCCGATGTTGTAGAGGGTTGAAACTATACCTGCGTTGTTGCTGATTGAGAAACCAGCGTGCTCCCACTGCTTCTCGATCTGAGCAATAAAAAGCGCCCCGTAAAGATATGAAAAGTATCTATCGTCCTCGTCCGTGAGCCGCTCGAACCTTTCCTTGTCGGGATTGTCAGTCTTGAAATTCAAGACATGCTCAAAATTTGGCCCGAGATAAAATGGGGAAGTCCTGTCTTTCAGATTATTCTCGATTTCAATCGCTGTCTCCTGCTTTATGCCCATCACGCCCCAAGAAAATTGGCTCTGGTTGCCTAGGATTTTAAGGGGAGCAAACACTTTCTTGAAGACTTCTCGTTCGGAATAGAAAAGACGGAGCTGTTCTACGACGAGAGGATTGACAATCATGCGAGCAGGAATGCCGGTCTCTAAAGCGACTCTATTTATGACGGCGGAATCCTTCCTTATTGCTTTTTCGAGAATAAGCCATTCCTCGCTCTTTGACCAAGAATTCTCGTCTACCAGATCTTGGAAATAGTCACGTTGCGTGTCAACCACGCCTTTTGTTCTCGTCCAGCCGAGTTCTACAGACAAGTATCCAAGCATAAGAAAGAGGCCGACAGCGGCGAATACATAGACCAGGAAGCTGAATATTTTTTTCATAATTCACTCCAATAATATCACATGTGGATAAGTGCCGTTGTGCGCGACAGGAAACGCGCTATACTGATACCACTACCCGAGGACGTCCTGCGAAAGCAGACGTCTTCTTTCTTTGTCTCGGTAGACACTTTGGAATTATTAATTCGCTCATAATCTTCGCACTATATGGCACCAATTATCAAAAATACAATGTTCGGCAAGTACTTCCAGCATGTTCTTGTGCTCACGTTTCTAGCAGGCATCGCATATCCGCTTCCACAAGTGAAAGCGGCAATGGAAGGGGCTTTTGCTTTTGGAAGCGAGACATCTGCGACAGCCGCGGTTATTTCAATTAGGAAAAATCAGGCTGTCGTTACAGATATCAAAGCTAAGGTTTCGTATGACTCTGGACATAAAGAGTCAAACCTTGTCGTAACTTCAAGCGTGAAAATTACAGCCGGTGCGTCGGACATCACTTTGTTTGCTAAGGGATCTGCGCAGGCAAATTTATATAACAAGACGTTGAAGCTTCAAGGTCCGGTTTTGAACATGTCGGTCGTATCTTCAAGCCTCAAGAATAATTCTTCCGGTGCATATATCATCAAAAAGGGGACAGCGGCTTCTTTCACTTATGTCGGACAGGTCGGTCCAGCCAGCATGATTGCTGGACAGTATGAGGCATCCATCGTCGCAGTGTTTACTGGAGGAGGAAAGCTCTCTGTCTCAACCAACAAGTCAAAGCCAGTCACTATCGTCGGAGAGGCAAGTCCTTTTATTACAATCGCAGGTAAGGGAATTTACGGAACAGCAAACAAGGTCAGTGTGAATGGAGTTCGACTTGGGAAGGATATCAAAGTTATGATTCAGAATGACACCTACTCAAAAACTTTCTCCATGTCATTGAAAGAGAAGGCGACTCAATTCAGCTTCAATCTCGCTGACTACGCAGTTCCTCCAGGATCTTATTCTATGTTTGTCATCAACACGAAGCTTGGAGATACGGCAGGGAGAAGCAATAATGTCGGATTCACAGTTTTGAATCAGAGCAAAGTGATTATCGCAAAGGTTGCACCTGGAACTCTCGCGTTAAGTTTTGATTCAGCAAAAAAGGAATCTCTTCTTTCTGCGCCATTTAGCGTGAAAGTAAAAGCTGCAAATGATGATCTCGCATTTAACAACTCTACATTCTATGTTGTTGCTCAGAATGAGGTTGGAAATCATAATGTCACTTCCACAGTGATAAAGTCTATAAAGTCAGAGAATGGTACTAGTACCCCGTCACAACCTTTTATCCTTAAGGCGGGAACAGAAGCAACGTTCAATATCGTCTCAGGGATAAATCCACAGACGCTTTTTGCAGGACCATATACGATGTCTGTCATTGGACTGTATCCAGCACCTCAAGGGACATCAAGTCCAGTTGCTGTTCAGGTCCAAGACAATAAGACAAATAAAGTCGTAATCATCGGAGAATCATCTCCTTACATCACTTCTGTGAATAGTCCTGTAAGTGTCGGTGATAAAGTGACGATTAAGGGAACGAGATTGAGCGGGGGACAAATCTTAATTGATGGAGCTGTCCTTGAGAACACTATCGTAGTTGGCGCAGTCGACGGAACCGTATTGCAATTCGTCCTGCCATCTTCATTTACAAATGGATTCCATCAGCTATCAGTCAAAAGCGATGCGTATGGTGCAAGCAACACAGTTTACTTCGAATCAACAGGCGGAACAGATGTTCCTCCAGTCGTAGTTTGCCCAGCAGGATATATCTGTGAACCTGTTCCTCCGACAAATCCTCAGCCAGAAGGATGTCCTGCAGGATTCACATGTACGATAGTTACTACACCAAGTCCGTGCTATGTGTTCAGCTATAACTTAACTCTCGGTGATACTGGGACGGATGTCTCGGCACTTCAGAAGTTCTTGATTTCAAACGGGTTCGATATACCTGACATAACCTCAGGTCAGAATGCTCCAGGAATCTTTGGTGCCACGACAAAAGAAGCTGTAATCAAGTATCAGACAAGTGTCGGTCAGCCAGCAACAGGTTTTGTCGGACCGCTTACTCGGGCAGCATTGAATGCGTGTACCCCAACAGTTCCAACACCAACTTACCCAGGGTTCTTTATGACACTTTCGAAATCCTCATATTCTGCAAATGAAAAAGTCGTAGCAAAAATAAACAGAGCAGATGGAAATACTAATCCTTATTATGTCGATGTGTATGTTTTTGGTCCAAACTTAAATATTCCAACATATTCTCTTAAAAAGAATGTAGGAATTGGTCAGGACACAGAAATATCATTCCAGATGGATCAGTTGTCACCAGTTTATAGCGGACCAGGTTATTACTCTCTATTATTGTGTGATGGTGGTCAGAAGTGTGATGGCGGTCGAAATACTAATGCAATTGGATTTGAGGTTAAGCCCGCAATTGCACCCCCTATAACAATTCTAAGCCCTAATGGAGGAGAGACATATAAAACCGGTGATGTTGTCCGCATTGCATGGAAGACAACTGTAAAAACTGATTCAGTGACTATTTGGTTGTCAGATAAGTATGGACAAACAGTCAGGGAAATTAAAGTGCCAGCTTCTAATACAGGAATTTACCCATGGACCATTCCACAAGATGTAGTTCCAGCTGGAACTACGGGTGCTTTCAAAATATTTATGAATACTAGCAGTCCTGTAACGGGACAGGTTGATAGTGATTTCAGTGATTCTCCTTTCACTATTACAAAACCCTTCACACCACCTGATAATTCAAGCAACTCCTATACAGAGATCAAACCAGTCGTGAGCTTCGTATCTGCAAACACGAATGTGATTGCTGGCTCGGGCGCGAATGATGATACTGGAGTCTTCAATATAAAGTATAAAGTTACGGCTATAGGTGGCGATGTTTATTTTTCAGGAACAAGCTATAGAGTTGAGAAGTCAGGCGTGTGGGTGACTTCTCCCAATATAGCAGTAGCATTAAGTAATCTTTCAGATCCGACATTAACAGCCAATGGCAACTATTTGGTTGAAGAAGGTGATTCTGAAACAATTGAAGTAACTGTTACTGTGCCGTTGAGTGGGGGAACACTGACTTCAGGCATGTATCGTCTTGTTTTCAGAGGTTTCCATTGGGGTATGAATGATTCGCTAGTCAATACTATTTTTGACTCTGGCCTTGAGTCATTCATCACCAATTACGTCAATTTGAACTAAAAGAGACCTTAAATTTGACTTCTAAATGCGTACTTGCTATGATGGCGAGTACGCATTTAGCGTTGGCTTGGTGTCTCTTCTAAGAGACGAACCCCTTATTAATAGTTTTAACATAATTTATCTTTGGACCCTCTGGGTTTAAAGCACTAAAATCATATGGCAGCAGAATTTAATCGTACAAAGCCGCACGTTAACGTTGGTACTATCGGACACGTTGACCACGGAAAGACAACTCTTACTACTTCTATCCTCGCTGTACAGGCAAAAGACGGTCTTGCTCAACTCAAGGCTTATGCTGATATTGCAAAGGGAGGAACGGTGCGAGACGCTACAAAGGTGGTTACCATCTCTCTAGCTCACGTAGAATATGAGTCAAATGCTAGACATTACGCTCATATCGATGCTCCAGGTCACGCAGACTATATTAAGAACATGATCACCGGTGCCGCTCAGATGGACGGCGCTATTCTCGTAGTATCTGCTCTTGACGGAGTTATGCCACAGACACGAGAGCATATTCTTCTTGCAAAGCAGGTCGGAGTGCCACAGATCGTCGTTTTCCTTAACAAGTGCGACATGGTAGCTGAAGCCGATCTCCTTGACCTCGTTGAAGAAGAGGTTCGAGAACTTCTTACAAAGAATGGTTTCGACGGAAAGGGCGCTCCGGTTATTCGAGGTTCTGCTCTTAAGGCTCTTGAGGGCGATGCAGCATGGGTTGCAAAGATCAAGGACCTTATGAACGCTCTTGATACATATATTCCTACCCCAGTGCGTGAAGTTGATAAGCCATTCCTTATGCCAATCGAGGACATCTTTTCAATTGAAGGACGAGGAACGGTGGTTACAGGCCGAATCGAGCGAGGTATGATCAAAGTAGGCGAGGAAGTCGAAATCCTTGGTTTCAAAGATACTACGAAGACTACGATTACCGGCATCGAAATGTTCAACAAGTCTCTTAAGGAGGGTATTGCCGGAGACAACGCAGGGCTTCTTCTTCGAGGTACAGGAAAGGATGATGTTACTCGAGGTATGGTTCTTGCAAAGACTGGCTCTGTTAAGCCTCATACTGACTTCGAGGCCGAAGTGTATATCCTCAAGAAAGAAGAGGGAGGACGACATACTCCATTCTTTACAGGGTACAAGCCTCAGTTCTATATCCGAACAACAGACGTTACTGGAGAGGTTTCTCTTGCTGCAGGCGTGGAAATGGTTATGCCAGGGGACACAGTTACATTCAAGGTTAAGCTTGTAGCCCCAGTTGCTCTCGAAGACAAGATGCGATTCGCTATCCGAGAAGGAGGAAAGACAGTAGGTGCAGGAGTTGTAACAAAGATAGTTGCATAATAACTTATTTAACTATCATGACTACAATCGCTGAGGAAAAGAAATCTGTGAAGAAGGTAACAAAGCCTCGAGCCGCGAAGGCGGTTAAAGAAGGCGATGCTGCAAAGCTCCGAATCCGAGTTCGTGCATACGAACACAAGATTCTTGATGCTTCTCTCAAGCAAATCATGGACACAGCGATTCGTTATGATGTTAAGTTCTTTGGTCCCATTCCGCTTCCAACTGAAATCAAGAAATATACGGTAAATCGCGCTTCGTTCGTATTCAAGAATGCTCGAGAACAATTTGAAATGCGAGTGCACAAGCGACTTATAGATATCTTGAATCCCAATCAGAAGATCATAGAAGCACTTACCAACCTCAGTCTTCCATCTGGCGTCAATATTGACGTCAAGATGATGTAGGCTTTCGCTTTAAATTACTGAAATGAAATTCATTCTTGGACGAAAATTAAACATGACTCAAATCTTTGATAAAGATGGGCTTGTTCAGCCTGCGACTATGGTCGAGGCTTCTCCCATTGTCGTTACGCAGGTAAAGACAAAGGAAAATGATGGCTACGCAGCTGTCCAAGTCGCCACAGGATCAAAGAATCCTAATCGCTTGAACAAGGCGATGAAGGGCCATATGAAGGACCTCGGGGCATACTCCGATCTCCGGGAGTTTCGAGATTTCGCTTCTGATGTAGCTCCAGCACAGAAAGTCGGCGATAAGATCGACCTCTCTCAGTTTAAGGAAGGAGATGTCATCGAGGTAAGCGCCATTTCAAAGGGCAAGGGCTTTCAGGGTGTGGTCAAGAGACATGGTTTCGGAGGAGGTCCACGATCACACGGTCAGAAGCACTCTGAGAGAGAGCCAGGTTCTATTGGAGGGGGTCTTCGAAACAAGGTTCCGAAGAAGATGCGAATGGCAGGCCGAATGGGCAGCGATCGAATCACGGTGAAGAATCTAAAGGTCGTTCATATCGACTCTGCATCAAACACTCTTTATATTTCAGGAGCAATTCCTGGACGAAAGGGTACTCTTGTCGAAATAACAGGATAATCACTATGGAAACAACAATATACAATCAGAAGGGCCAAGAGACAGGAAAGATGAAGCTTCCGGAAGCGATTTTCGGAGTGTCATGGAATGCAGACCTCGTGCATCAGGTGGTGGTATCAATGATGTCTTCAGCTAGACATCCCATTGCAAACACCAAGACTCGAGGAGAAATCCGAGGAGGAGGAAAAAAGCCTTGGCAACAGAAAGGAACCGGCCGAGCACGACACGGATCCACACGATCCCCTATCTGGGTAGGAGGAGGAGTTGCTCATGGTCCACGAGCTGACAAGAACTATGATCGAAAGGTAAACAAGAAGGCAAAGGCAAAGGCGCTCTACACTATCCTTTCAAAGAAATTCAAGGACGGAGAAATCCTTTTCATCGATTCTCTTTCATTTGCAGAACCAAAGGCAGCAGAAGCGAAGAATACTATCACAGCTTTTTCAAAGATCAAGGGATTTGAAAAATTTGGAACAAAGCCGAAGAATGTAGCCATCATTACGGTTGAAAAGAAGACCCCTACTCTTATAAAGAGCTTCAAGAACTTCGGAAACCTCGAAGTCGAGGAATTCCGAACAATCAACCCAGTTTCAGTGCTTAATCATAAGTATCTTGTGATTGCCAATCCTAAAGAATCCCTTAAGGCATTCGAATAATAACCACCATGACTACACCAATCACATCAGATATCATCTTGAGGCCGCGAATCACTGAGAAATCGGGGATTATGGGTGAGGCATTGAATGTCTATACTTTCGAAGTTACAAAAAATGCCACGAAGGATGCAGTTGCAAAGGCCGTCAAGACTCTTTATAAGGTCACTCCTACCAAGATTCGAGTTATCAATCTTCCCGCAAAGAAAGTCTTTGTTCGAGGACGAAAGGGCACCCAGTCAGCTGTAAAGAAAGCTCTTGTATATCTTAAAAAAGGAGACAAGATAGACCTTGCATAATTTAAATACATAATCGCAATGAAAAGCTATAAACCAAACACACCATCGCGCCGACATATGACAACGATTCCGTATCGTGACTACATTACGGCTTCTGAACCTCACAAGGCCCTTACTATGGGTATGAAGCGAGACATGGGACGAAACGCCTTCGGACGAATTACTGTGCGCCATAAGGGAGGAGGACACAAGAAGCTCTACCGAATGGTTGACTTCGCTTACGACAAGAAAAATGTCCCCGCAAAGATCACTACGATTGAATACGATCCTTTTCGAACAGGCTTCATTGCCCTTGTTCAGTATGCTGACGGTGAAAAGCGATACATCCTCGTGCCAAAGAGCATGAAAGTCGGGGATAAGTTCATCGTATCCGAGACAGCACCCATCGAAACGGGGAACAGGCTTCCTCTCAAGAAAATTCCAGTAGGTACATTTGTTTATAACATCGAGATCAAACCTCATGGCGGGTCAAAGCTTGTCCGATCAGCAGGATCGTTCGCACAAGTTATCGCCAACGATGCAGGTTACACGCATCTCAAGCTTCCTTCTACAGAAATTCGAAAGGTTCATGACAATGCATGGGCGACTATCGGAACTGTCTCAAACGACGAGAGCCGACTTGTTAATATCGGAAAGGCAGGACGATCACGATGGCTCGGTATCCGACCCACAGTTCGAGGATCTGCTCAGAACCCTGTGGACCATCCATACGGAGGAGGAGAACAGCGAACAGGACGAGGTCTCCGACGACTCAAGACTCGATGGGGAAAGCCAGCTGGAAAGGGTCAGAAGACACGAACTCCGAAGAAGTATTCAAACGTATTTGTAGTTTCTCGACGACGTGTAGGCAAGAACAAGAACACGGAGACCGTTGGATAGTCTTTATCCACAGGCATCCCATACTAGCTTTTTTGTTGCACACAGTATAATAGGAGTATTAACAATACTTAGCTTATTATCCTATGAGATACTTTATTGGTAGCTTGCATCGAAAACCGATTGCGATAGTCGCACTCATACCCATCTTGGGTTTTTTTGTTTTTAATCAGACTGCTCTTGCGGCGGTTCCTTCGTCTGGCTTGGTCGGCACATGGGATGGTGCGTCAGTGACGACCGTCTCACACTCTTCATCTATCAACCCAGGATCATTGTTGTGGACAGTATCTGCTCGGGTTCGTGTTACCAGCGACGGTACTGTTGTGTGGAAAGGGGCAACTACAGATATGTATGAACTGGGAATTTCTGGCGGCAAGGCAGCGTTCACTATCAATGCTGGAGGAACTTCGGTCACCGCGACCGCGTTTAGCAGCGCGAGTGTAAATGATGGTGATTGGCACTCTGTGACCGGTGTAAGATCTGCAACTAAGACAGTAGATATATATGTTGATGGAGCATTGTCTGGATCAGCGACATATAGTGGATCTGGAAGCGCTATAGATACGACGTCGGCACTTACAATCGGATCGAGGAACGGGTCAAATATGCTTGCTGGCAACGTTGGAAATGTTTACATATACAACAGAGCATTATCGATTTCAGAAATTCAGCAGATACACGCTGATGGCGACGGTGCTGTTACGCCACCATCTGCACCGCCGACAGATAATCCCAGTCCCGCCAACACAACAAGTTGCTCGTACCCCTCGCAAGTTCTTGATCTTGCGGATTGGAAAGTGACTATGCCAGAGAATACATCTCATTCTGGGACGCCGGACGAATATCTGCAGCCTGAGCTGGCGACGTTCGCTCACCCATCATATTTCAAGCCGACCTCGGACTGCTTGGGTGTCAGGTTCACTGCTCCCACATCTGGATACACCACGAGCGGGTCTAGCTATCCGCGCTCTGAATTGCGAGAGATGACAAATAATGGAGCCACTACTGCGAGCTGGGCGACCAATTCTGGCACGCATACTCTTTTCATTGACCAAGCGATAACTGCAGTGCCGATAGGCAAGAAACATGTGGTTGCCGGACAGATCCATGACGCCGCGGATGACGTGATAGTCATCCGCCTCGAATACCCCAAGCTTTTTGTCGATATCAACGGCACTCCTGGACCAACTCTTGATTCGAGCTATGAACTTGGAGAGCGTTTCAGTATCAAATTTGTCGCGTCCAACGGGCAGATTAAGGTCTATTATGGTACAGGTTCGTCGGTTGATTCGACTCCGGCATATACGCTGAATCAGGTAGGTTCAGGCAACTATTTCAAGGTAGGAGCATATACGCAGTCTAATTGTACACGGGAGCCGCAGTATGGCTCGACGTGTGGAGCGGACAACTATGGCGAAGTGGTCGTATATGATACCTGGGTGTCGCATGGATCAGAAAATCCTCCCACACAGACTACATATACTATCAATGCTTCCGCAGGAACAGGAGGATCTGTTAGTCCCACAGGATCTGTATCAGTCGGCTCTGGGTCGAGTCAGTCTTTCACGATGACCCCATCGACAGGGTATCAGGTCAGTCAAGTATTAGTTGACGGGTCTATTATTTCGACTATTCCATCAACTGGCGGAGCATATACATTCTCTTCCATATCAGCCAATCACACTATTTCTACAAGCTTCGCACTTATTCCCGTAACTACCGATACAACTCCACCGCCTGTTCCGACCAGTCCTTCCACTTCGACAAAATTCACCATTGGACAAAGTGTTTCTACGAATACAACAGTCAATGTCAGAGGTGTCTCTGGGGGCACACTCGTTGGTCAACAGACAAGTGGGTCGATAGGTACAGTAATAGCCGGCCCTACTTATGCAGTTCTTCCATCAAGCGGCAATTATTTCTGGTGGTGGAATATCAATTTTGACTCAGGATTTGATGGATGGATCGGTCAAGATGGTTTGGATGCATATACGCCTCCACCATCCATCCCAACACCACCGTCGACAGGGGCTGGTACAAACCAGAATCCTGTAACGCCGCCAGGCGGTGGTTCGAACACCAACTCCCGTCCTAGCGGTGGCGGGGGATCGAATAGGAACCCTTCCGTGAGCACACCGGTGGCGGCGACACCCGCAACAACCAGATCTTCAAGCGCGCATACATTTACTACATACCTCTATGCCGGCTCATCTGGCTCCGAAGTCAAAATTCTCCAGGATTTTCTAGTTGCACAGGGATTCTTGTCTATCGCAAATACCACAACGTACTATGGTCCATTGACGACTGCGGCAGTCAAGGCTTTTCAGAAAGCAAACGGTATTGAGCAGACAGGCGGCACAGGCCCGCTCACACGCGCCGCAATCAATAGCAAGATTGCCATGATGCAACCCATCGTTCCAACGACAGCATCGTCGACGCCTCCGACTGCCAACACAGTCCAATCATTTTTGACCAAACCGCTTGTGATTGGCATGACGGACCCGCAGGTGACAGTGCTGCAGCGGTTTCTTGTTGATGGAGGGTATCTGTCAGTCACTCCTACTGGTTATTTTGGACCACTCACGCGTGCCGCGGTAATGCGATTCCAGGCAGCAAACGGTATAGACCAAATCGGCAGCGTTGGTCCTATGACTAGGGCAGCAATCAACGCCAGGTTTAGATAGCTAAGCCAAAGACGACCCACTCGTGTTACCATTAAGTCAGAATCTTTATGGAAAGTTTCAGGCTAATTGCCCACAACATAATTTTTCTTAGTGGCGGAGTACTTAATGTCATTCTTGCTATCTTTGTTTGGATCAAGATGAATCGGAATATCAAGCCGATTGCGATTACGTTCACTCTTTTCATGCTTTCGGTAGCGATGTTTCAGATATCTCACGCGCTTGGAATTATGGCAGACGATGCCGAAACATCCCGTCTGATTTTCATGTTCAACCTGGCTAATATCCCGATCGGTATTTTTTGGTTGCATTGGTTTCTTTATCAATCGGAAAGGACCAAGACAAGGCTTAATCGTTTCATAATTCCTTTCTTTTATGTAACGGGAGCAGCGATGCTTGCTTTCTTCATAATTTATCCGGATACGTTTCTCCTGCCATCGGTTTCAAAGCTTTATTTTCCATTCTATTATAACCCTGGAGAATACCAGATAGTCATGAGAATTTGGTTCAATACCATCGGTCTCTACTGCCTTTATGAATTATTCAGGGCATACCGAGAAACAGACGACCATATTAAGAAGAACAGATACAAATACGTTCTCTTCTCATTGATCTATGCTTTTATTCTCGGTTCGACGGCGATTCTTCTCGTTTTCAACATCCCATTCGATCCTTTCTATTCAGCCTTCTTCGGGCTTTTCACGTTGCCTCTTGTCTACGTAATGATTAAATATGAGTTGCTTGATATCAGAGTGATTGCGAAGCAGGCGACGCTGTACAGCTTCTTTGTGACGCTGCTATTCCTTGTCATGACCATCCTCGTCACGCTTAATGATTACATCATCCGGTCGAACCCACTCATTCCGCAATGGCTACTGCCGTTGCTTGTTTCAGTCGTCATGGTGGCGGTCGGGCTTATCATTTGGAAGCAGATACGCAAGACGGATATTCTTAAATACCAATTCATCAATATCATCAGCCATAAGTTCCGGACCCCGTTGACCTATATCAAATGGGAAACTGATTCGATTATCAAGGATGAGACGATATCAGAAACTCTCAAAGAGAGGGTTGTTTCGATAAGCGAAAGGAATGAGCATCTGATCGAATTGACGAACACGCTAGTCACACTAGCCGAATCGGAGGACTTCGGAAGAGTCGTTTCAAAGGAAACCTTCTCGATCCGTTCTCTTGTCGACGATATCGTCAAGAAATTTTCCGACAGGATTGCTCGTCAGAAAATATATCTCGACCTGTCTTTGGGCGATAACATTTCGAATATATTTGCCGAAAAGAACAAAATCGAATTCGTGATCCATTCGCTTTTCGATAATGCGCTTTCATATACTCCTGCGGGCGGAGCGATACGGGTCGGCATAAGGAGATCGTTTAAGTCAATCGAAGTCGAAATCAAGGATTCGGGGATCGGATTCGAGCCTAGTGAGCGTTCATTTATCTTTTCTAAATTCTATAGATCGCCCAAGGCTCAGGCGGCTGACACCGAAGGCATGGGCATAAATCTTTTCATGTGCCAGCAGATTATAGAGAGCAATGGCGGCAGGATACAGGCTTCTTCCGAGGGGGTAGGTAAGGGATCCGTCTTCTCGTTTACTCTTCCAATACCTAATAAATAGCGAATCTTCTTGACTTTAAGTCAGGGTTTGCTAGTATGAATGTCCAGCTCTAAGGAGAGCTTGTTTATTTGTACTCTGTATCACCCCTTAAAACATACACACATGTCACGATCCCTTTATAAAGGACCATACGTTGAAGAACGGCTTTTGCAAAAGATAGCCGGAAAGAAGCCCACAGAAACCGGGGTTATTAAGACGTGGTATCGACGAAGCCAGATTTCTCCTGAAATGGTCGGATTCATTTTTGGCGTATACAACGGCAGACAGCATATAGAAGTGCTTGTTACGGAAGAAATGGTCGGTCATCGACTAGGAGAATTTTCTCCCACTCGAAAGTTCATCCGACATGGTGGAAAGATGCAGAAAGAGCTTGAAATCAAGGCTAAGGAGGCTGAAGTCGCAGCTGCAAAGTCCGCTAAGGAAGCTGTCGCAGCTCCAGCCAAGAAATAATTTACATATTTATGATTACCGCATCACTTAAAAATCACCGACAGTCTCCACGAAAGGTCCGCAGCGTTGCAAATCTTGTGCGCGGTAAGTCAGTCGAACAGGCTCTCAATACGTTGAACTTTTTGAGCAAGAAAGCAGCAGATCCTCTTTACGGATTGCTTCTTTCGGCTATTGCAAACGCAAAGAATAATTTTAAAATCGAAAAGGAGAGCCTTATCGTCAAAGAGCTCCGAGTCGATGCTGGGAAGGTGCTTAAGCGACGAATGCCTCGAGCGCGAGGCAATTCATATCCTATCAATAAGCGAACAAGCCACGTTCTTCTTGTTCTTGCACCAAAGGCTGAGAAGGCAGTAGAAAAGAAGGTTAAAACAGTAAAAGCCAAAAAATAATCATATGTCACACTCAGTACACCCATTTTCTCATAGACTAGGAGTCATACGCGACTGGAAGAGCCGTTGGATTGCTCGTGATAAAGGCTACAGGACGGCTCTTAAAGCCGACCTTCTCATCAGAGCATTTCTTACTAAGGAGCTTAGAACATTCTATCTTGCTGACGTTCAGATCGAACGAAACCAGAAAGCTCTCAAGGTCATTATTAGGACTTCACGGCCCGGCATGATAATCGGCCGAAGCGGCGACGGCGTTACCAAGCTTCGAGACAAGATACTCGCTCTTCTAAAAAAGAAGGGAATCGATCTTGCTGGGCAGGAGCTCAAGATTGACATCGAAGAAGTCCGAAACCCAGAATCAAACGCAGCAATCGTGGCTATGATGGTTGCAGAAGGTCTTGAAAAGCGACTTCCTTTCCGACGCGTTCTAAAGCAGACTCTCGAGAAGGTTATTGCAAGCAAGGAAGTAAAGGGAGCGAAGATAAAGCTTTCTGGACGACTTGGTGGCGCTGAAATGGCACGAAGAGAAGACCTAAAGAAGGGCCAGATTCCTCTTCAGACGCTTCGAGCAGATATTGATTTTGCAAGGGAAAAGGCTCATATGACCTATGGCGATATCGGAATCAAGGTTTGGATTTACAAGGGTCAGATCTTCGAAAGAGATCTCAAGGCGATTAGACCTGCAAACCAATAATAAACCAACATGTTATTTCCTAAAAAAGTAAAATTCAGAAAGTGGCATACAGGCCGAACTAACGCAAAGAAGCTTGCGAATAGCGTTGAGACACGCGGAGTTAAGCTTTCATTCGGATCATATGGGCTTAAGGCTATGAAATATGCCAGACTGACTTCAAATGAAATTGAAGCCGCCAGAAAGGTCATGGCTCGATACGCTACGAAGTCCGGAAAGGTCTGGGTACGGGTTTTTCCTGATCGTCCATTCACGCAGAAGCCACCGGAGGTTAAGCTTGGAAAAGGCAAGGGAGATCCAGTCGGTTTCGTTGCACAGGTCAAGGCAGGACGAATCCTCTTTGAAATCGACGGAGTTGATGATAAGGTAGCCCAGGAAGCCCTCCGAAAGGCAGGAACGAAGATTTCGGCCAAGACCAAGGTTGTAAGCCGAAACATGATGTAATTTCAAATATATGAAGGAATACAAGAATAAAACTGAACAGGACTTGAAGAAGCTTATAGCTGAAAAGCGAGAAGCGCTCCGTCATTTCCGATTCGGGTCAGCTGGCAGCAAGACGAAGAATGTGAAAATCGGAAAGACGACGAAGAAGGAAATCGCTCGGATTATGACAGAAATGTCGCTTAGGGCAAAAGCTCCAAAAGCATAATAAACAAATATGGAAAAGAAAACCGCACAAAAGAATAACGAGGCAAAGGTCCAGCGAAAGACGCTCACTGGCATCGTAATTTCTGATAAGATGAAGGACACCATCGTTGTTCGAGTCGGACGGTTCGTGAAGAACGAAAAGTATCAGAAATACGTCACTTCCCACAAGAAGTACAAGGTTCATGATGCTGGAAACACGAAGAAGATAGGGGATAAGGTGACAATCGAGTCATGTCGACCTATGTCTAAGGACAAGTCATTCAAAGTCATCGCATAATTTATATAAACTACCATGATTCAACCTCGTTCAATAGTACGAATAACAGATAATTGCGGAGCAAAGATTGGCCGTATCTTCAAAGTGCTTGGAAGCTCAAAGAAGCGTTACGCTGAAATCGGAGATCTCGTCATCCTTTCCGTCCAGAAGGCAGAACCTCGAAAGGCCATCAAGAAGAAAGATGTGCTCCAGGGTGTCGTTGTTCGACAGGTAAAAGCATATCGGCGAGAGGACGGTTCTTATATCCGATTTGATGAGAATGCAGTTGTCATCCTCGAAAAGGGGAAGAAGGAGCCTATAGCTGGACGTATCTTTGGACCGATTCCCCGAGAACTTGCAGAGCGAGGCTTCCAGACAATTGCTTCACGAGCGCCTGAAATCGTGTAGTTTTTAAATAACACCAATACAATGAAAATCAAAAAGGACGACAATGTAATAGTGCTTGCAGGGAAAGACAAGGGCAAGACCGGAAAAGTAATCAAGGCTATGCCAAAGGATAACCGTGTTGTCGTTTCTGGCATCAATATGTTCAAAAAGAACCAGCGATCTCGAAAGCAGGGATCAAAAGGTCAGGTTATTGAAGTGAACGGATCAATTGACGTTTCGAATGTCGCCCTTGTATCAGAAGCAAAGAAGAAGCCGGCAAAGAAAGCTGCAAAATAGAGAAAAAATATGAAATACACACATACAGCAAAAAATACATACGAATTGAACAAGGAGTCATTCAAGGCCCTTAAGGAGAAATTCGGCTATAAGAACCCGATGCAAGCCCCAATGCTTACGAAGCTTGTCATCAGCACAGGCACAGGATCGGTGAAGGATAAGAAAAAGATCGAGCTCATCGCTGATCGCCTTGCGAAGATTACTGGCCAGAAGCCAGCTCCCCGATCAAGCAAGAAGTCCATCGCTTCATTCAAGGTCAGGCAGGGAGACCTCGTCGGATACCAAATCACTCTTCGCGGAAAGCGAATGTGTGATTTTGTCGATAAACTTGTTCACATCGCGCTTCCTAGGACGAAGGACTTCCGAGGAATCTCAAAGACAGCCGTCGACCAGATGGGGAACTACACTCTCGGCATCAAGGAGCATACTATTTTTCCTGAAACCTCAGACGAGGATTTGAAGGATGTCTTCGGCTTCGGCATGACCATCGTCACGACTTCGAAGAAAAAGGATGAGACGATCGCTTTCCTCGAATACCTTGGATTCCCGTTCAAGAAGGAAGAGATTAAGAAGAAGCGGAATTAATTAATTTTTGTAAAAGGAAACACCGCAGAACGAATCCTGCGGCGCTTTTGATTGTACCGAGGCTAGTCCGCCGTGACTGCAGCATAACCCTCGATGATAATCAGTTCGTTGAGAACCGACCAGCATGTGAGTTCGGCGACTGTGTGGAGGCCAAGCTTTTCCATAATATGCACCCTGTGGGTTTCAACAGTTCTCGTATCAATCTTCGTCGTTGTCTCGGTCAGCTCCCTAGCAATTTCCCTACTGCTATGCCCAACCGCAATCAGTTGCAGAACTTGGGTTTCTCGAAGACTTAATGGTGCGATTTTAGCAGGTACTGGCGATTTCAGTATTTTCATTGGAAGTTTTTCGTTTTCAGGTTTACTCATATAAATCTACATTTATATGAAAAAGAGTCAAGCTTGGAGCATTATTGACTTATATAGGCCTATTTGCTACTATACCCACACGTTCTAGAAGACAACCCAATAGAGGGTTTAAGCGATTGGAAGCCCATGCCGAAAGGCCAAGCTAACCAATCCCTGTTTTATTTAAAATTTTTGGTAAAAAATGGCAAAGACATCAACAATCAAGCGATCGCAAAAAACCCCGAAGTTCAAGTCTCGGGTGGTTCGACGTTGTTTCCGCTGTGGCCGAAAGAACGGATATATGAGAGATTTTGATCTCTGCCGTATCTGTTTCCGAGAATTCGCTAATGAAGGTGTTATTCCTGGCATTAAAAAATCATCATGGTAACAGACCCTATCGCAGATTTTATAGTACGAATCAAGAATGCAAACGATGCTGGCAAGACTTCTATTTCTGTCCCTTATTCTGCTCTTAAGGAAAATATAGCCCACACCCTCATGAAAGGAGGGTATATCTCAAATATTGAGACAAAGGGCAAGAAAATCGAGAAGACACTAGAAATAAACCTTGTATATATTGGTAACCAGCCTAGGGTTAACGGCATCGATCGAATTTCCAAGCCATCACGAAGGATCTATCAGAAAGCGAAGGACATCCGCATGTTCAAGAGCGGGTTCGGAAACATCGTACTTTCTACGCCACAAGGTGTGCTTCTTGATGTGGACGCAAAGAAAGCAAAGGTCGGCGGCGAGATTCTCTTTAAGATTTGGTAATAATTTAAATAACTGCTATGTCACGAATCGCTAAAAAACCCATTACTCTACCAGAGAAGACAGAAGCAAGCTTTTCTGCCGGGACTTTGACTATCAAAGGCCCACTTGGAGAACTGAAGAGAATTTTCCGACCGGAAATCACAATCAAAGTCGAGAACAATGAGATTTCTCTCATTCCAGTCCGGCATTCTCTCGACGTTCTTGCTCTTTGGGGGGCATACGCTTCTCATATCAGAAACATGATTGAGGGCGTCCACAAGAATTTTGAGAAAAAACTCATTGTCGAAGGAATCGGATTCAAGTCTGATGTAAAAGGCAAGGAACTCCATCTTTCTCTTGGTTTTTCACATCCAGTCATGAGGGTGATTCCTGACGGCCTTAAGGTTACAGCAGAGAAGAACATCATCACTGTTTCTGGCATGGATACGGAGAAAGTCGGCCAGTTTGTCGCGCAGATCCGAGCTCTCAAGAAACCTGAACCATACAAGGGCAAGGGAATCAGATACAGCGACGAAGTTATCCGCCGAAAGCAGGGCAAGAAGTCAGTATAATCTAAACAACGGCCATGAATACAAGCAAACAAAAACAAATGAAAATCGCTCGCCGGCACAGAAAAATCCGCTCAATATTGAGCGGTACTTCGGAGCGACCTAGGCTTTCTGTCTTCAAGTCACACAAGTACATCTCTGTCCAGATTATTGATGACACAAAAGGCCATACTTTGGCTGCTTTCTCTTCAGTCGATGGAAAGGCGAAGACTCCCGCTGACAAGGCAAAGGAAGTCGGAATTGAGATCGCAAAGAAAGCAAAGGCTCTTAAGATCGATAAAGTCGTCTTCGATCGAGGAGGATACCTTTACACGGGAAAGATAAAGGCGATTGCCGATGCTGCGCGGGAAGGCGGCTTGAATTTTTAATATATTATTATGGATACCAAAATGGATACAGAGAATAAGACAATCGAACAGACAGCACCAGTAGCACCAACAGCAGCTCCTGTCTCTGCCCCCGTTGCGCCTGCGGCCGCTCCCTTTGCAAAGCCTTCTTTCAGGGATTCTAGACCTCCACGAGGCGGATCACGACGGCCACAGCGACCTGGTATGGAGCGAGTTAAGCCTGAATTCGACACGAAGATTATTGCTATTAGACGAGTGACTCGAGTCGCTTCAGGAGGACGAAGATTTACATTCTCTGTAGCCGTAGTCTCAGGAGACAAGAAGGGCAAGGTAGGGGTTGGTCTTGGAAAGGCCGGAGACACTTCTCTCGCTATCGACAAGGCTACGCGAAATGCGAAGAAAAATATGATCAAGGTTACTCTTTCTCCTGCAATGACGATTCCTCACATGGTTGAGGCGAAGTACTCAAGCGCACGAGTTATGATCATGCCAGCGAGAGGACGAGGAGTCGTGGCAGGAAGCTCCGTACGAAACGTCATCGAGCTCGCCGGTATCAAGGATGTTTGCGCAAAGCTCATGTCAGGAAGCAAAAACAAGTTAAATATCGCACGAGTGGCCATACGGGCGCTTTCGAAATTATCAAAGCATCCTCGAACGACCAAATAACACTACTGCCATGCAACACCATAACCTAATCCCAAAGACAAAAAACAAGAAGACGATGCTCGTAGGCCGAGGAGGCAAGCGAGGCAAGACTTCTGGCCGAGGAGGCAAGGGTCAGACAGCTCGAGCAGGACACAAGTCACGCCCAGAGCTCCGAGACTTCATCAAGCGCATCCCAAAGCTCCGAGGACGAGGCGTCAATCAGAACAAGTCACCTAATGAAAAGCCGACTATCGTGAATCTTGATGCTATTGAGGCAGTCTTCGAATCAGGAGCGATCATTTCTCCTGCGACCCTTATTGAAAAAAAGACTATTTCGACTCAAGATGGTAAAATACCTCAGGTAAAGATATTGGGAACAGGAGAGCTTACGAAGAAATTCACGATCGAGAAGTGCATCATCTCTAAGCAAGCTAAAGCGAAGGTTGAAAAGGCTGGAGGTTCAGTCAAGATCTAAATTTACATGAAAAAATTTCTCGAAAAAGTAACCATAGTTCTTCGGGATCCGACACTACGCAGGCGTATCGCCTTTACAATCGGCGCGCTTGTCGTTTTTCGCTTGCTTTCAGCTATTCCAATTCCAGGTATTGATCTCGCAAGCCTTGAACGTCTTCTTGCCGGGAACCAGTTTCTCGGACTTCTCGATATATTTTCCGGAGGAGGCATTTCTCGTCTTTCCATCGTGATGCTCGGAGTGGGGCCATACATTACTGGATCCATCATCATGCAGCTCCTTACGATGATGATTCCGAGCATGAAGGCAATGATGCAGGAGGAGGGCGAGGCTGGACGACAGAAGCTTTCGCAGTATTCAAGGTATCTTTCGGTTCCACTTGCGCTTCTCCAGTCATTCGCATTCATTAAGCTTTTCCAGAGCCAAAACGTTATTCCCAACTTTACTGGCATGGAATTTTTCGTGAATGTGCTTATTATAACTGCCGGATCACTTCTCCTTATGTGGATCGGAGAGCTTATTTCTGAATTCGGCATTGGCAACGGAGTTTCTCTTATCATTTTCGCGGGCATCGTCGCGGTACTTCCTCAGAGCGCATTCCAGTTCATTGCTGCGTTCGATGCTTCACAGCTCCCTCTCTACCTTCTTTCTCTTGCAATCGCGTTATTCGTCATTGTGGCGGTCGTGATTGTTACTGAGGCTGAGCGTTCGGTCCCAGTGACTTACGCGAAGCAGGTGAGGGGTAATAAGGTCTACGGAGGAGTCTCTACATACCTTCCGCTTCGACTCAATCAAGCTGGCGTGATTCCGATCATTTTCGCCCTCTCGATCCTTCTTTTTCCTCAGATCATTGCCAACTTCCTTTCAAATTCAGCAAATGTAACGGTGGCAAATATCGCTTCATCCGTATCATCATTCCTTATTAATCCTTGGTCTCACGCAATCATCTACTTCTTTCTCGTCTTTGTTTTCACATATTTCTACACCGCAGTTACGTTCGATCCAAAGCAGATTTCTGAAAATCTCCAGAAGGGAGGAGCATTCATTCCCGGAGTTCGTCCCGGCGAATCGACCATGGAATATCTTGGCAAAATCGTTACGCGCATCACGCTTGTCGGTGCCATTTTTCTTGGCTTGATTGCTGTTCTTCCTCTCGTAATGCAGGGCTTTACTGGAAATACGACGCTCGCTATCGGGGGTACTGCACTTCTCATCGTCGTGTCGGTAGTTCTCGATCTTCTGAAGAAAATTGACGCGCAGGTTTCGATGAGGGAATACTAATTTTGGCTTTTCTGGCCCCTACGCTATACTTACCCTGTGAATCAGAAAGTCTTCATATTTATCGGACGATCAGGCTGCGGAAAGGGAACGCAGGGCGCTTTGCTGACTGAATATCTTAAGAAACTGAATCCTGAGCGAGAAATGCTCTATATTCAAGGTGGAGGGGAATTCCGCGAATTCATAAAGGGGGATTCGACGACACAGAAGCTTTCAAAAGGCCTCTATGAAGCGGACAAGCTTCAGCCGGAATTTCTTTCAGTCTACATGTGGATCAATCTTCTGGTGAAGAACTATGACGGCAATCAGCATCTCATTTTTGACGGCGCCCCTCGAAGGAAGCATGAAGCTGGTGTGCTCGACTCCATTTTTGATTTCTACGGGCTTTCTGGTCCTTGCGCCATCAATATTGATGTCAGCGAGGAATGGGCAACAGAGAGGCTTGCGGCGCGTCATAGGCAGGATGACAAATCTGAAGACATCAGGAAGCGCCTCGCATGGTATACCACCGATGTCGTGCCAGCAATCGAATTCTATCAATCAAATCCGAAATATAAATTCATAAAGGTAAATGGAGAGAGAAGCATTGATGATATACATAAGGAGCTGATTGAGAAAATCGGTCTCTAAAGCGCCACCATGATTACGATCAAGACAAAGGACGACATACAAAAACTGCGGGAAGGCGGGAAGCGCCACGCGGAAATTCTTCAGGCTCTCAAAGCAATGGTGAAGCCAGGAATTTCAGCAAAAGAATTGGACAATGAAGCTCGCAGACTTATTTTCGAGGGGGGAGATGTTCCAGCCTTCTTGAATTATCAGCCGTCAGGAGCGCCCAGGCCTTTTCCCGCAAGCCTTTGCGTATCGGTCAATGATGAGGTTGTCCATGGAATTCCGAACGAGAAAGAAAAGATTCTGAAAGAGGGCGATATAGTGACGCTTGATCTCGGCTTGGTGCACAAGGGGATGATTACAGATGCAGCTATCACAGTTCCAGTCGGAAAGATTCAGAAAGAGCTTGAGGATTTGCTTGAAGTCACGGAAAAAGCTTTGCATGTAGGCATAAAAGCCGCGAAAGGAGGAAAAAAAATAGGCGATATCGGCGAAGCAATAGAAAGGCTTGGAGTTGCCCATAAATACGGCATAATCGAAGAGCTATCTGGCCATGGGGTCGGCTATCACGTCCATGAAGATCCTTTCGTACCGAATTACGGCGAGGCTGGAAAGGGGGAGACTCTCAAGCCAGGCATGGTTATCGCTATTGAACCGATGTTCAATCTCGGTTCCCGTCATATTTTTCTTGATAGTGACGGATATACATACCGTACCAAGGATGGGAAACCAAGTGTACATTTTGAACATACTATCCTGATAACAAAAGGTGAGCCGGAGATTTTGACAAAGATATGAGGTATAATTAACGTATATGGAAACTGTTCAGTTCGTCGAACACAATCATGAGACCGAGCATACGTTAGAGATAAACTCTCTGCAGATTGACCTTATAAAATCATGGGATATAGGGCTTGATGATGACAATGAAAAATTCAGCAAGTGGACGGAATTATACTCAAAGACCTTTCGTGAAATTATTGATGGCGAATTGGATAGAAATAAGGATTTCTGGAGAGATTTTGACAAGCCTGGCTTTCGTGATGAATTGATACGGAGAATCTCAGACAAACTTTATCGATGATGGAAACTTTTAATAATTCATTTGGATCAGAGAAATTAAAAACTTCAGAAGAAGAATTGACTTTTTTGCGCGAGAAGCTCATGCAGAAGGAAAAGGAGGTAGCTTCTTTGAAGCAGGAAAAGCCGTCTGAGACGATTGCGCGAGAGACTATAGAAGGCTACAAACAGGTTTCTTCCGAAAAGGTTCTTCATAAGGACTACCTAATGCCTGAAAAGAAAGCGGATGAGATCGTCCTCGAGCTTTCTCCGGAAGACCATGATGAAAAAATCGCGGAATTGCTCGGCATCATGCAGACACATGGCATAAAGAACGCCCTTGATATTGTCGAGAAGATGAATGATCCGCATGTGCAGGATGACTTCGAGAGGTTTCTTGTCCAATACATCAAATCAGGATTTCCAGTTGAAGGCCTGAAAGAAGGCTCGCCGGAATTCAAAGCCCTCCACATGACTCTTTTTGAAATAACGCTTCCAGAGAAGACGGATGACGGCAAAGAGCGCGCGCTGAAAGAAGTCATTTCTTCAATGGAGCAGTTCTACTCAGGAATGATGTCTGTTGATGATCCTGAGGGGACCGGATATTTTACTATTGAGCTTGCGGTCGCTAACCATAGCGATGAATTCACATTCTATGTCGCAGTTCATGACAGCAAGAAGAGCCTCTTTGAAAAACAGATGCTTGCAGTTTTCCATAATGCGAAGATCATAGAGAAGAAAGATGATTATAATATTTTCAATGAAAAAGGCGCAACCGTTGCTTCGTATGCCATATATGCAAAGAACTCTATATGGCCGCTCAAGACCTATGATCAGTTTGACTATGATCCGCTGAACTCGATTCTCAACAGCTTCTCGAAGATAAATACTCACGGAGAGGGCGCTGCCATACAGATGGTCATCCAGCCGCAAGGGGGAGAACACGCGAAAAGGTACAAGAAGACCCTTGATGAAATAATGAAAGGTGAAAAGGTCAGCGAGGCCATTTCAAAAAATGAAGAGGGCGTCGGTAAATATATCGAAGGTTTTTTCCGTGGAGTATCAGGCATGATGCAATCCAGCGACGCGAAAGAAAGGGCCGAGGAGAAGAAGAAAGAGGCGGCTGGCAATGTCGATCAGATCGCCATTGATTCCATCAAGGAAAAAATGGCGTCGCCGATTCTCGCTGTTAACGTCAGGATAATCGCTTCAGCGAACGATGAGGGTGAGGCGGAAAGGATTTTGGGAGACATCGAATCATCTTTCAATCAGTTCGAGCATGCACATGGCAACAAGCTGAAATTCGACCGCATAACGAAAAGCGGCCTCAAATCCATGCTTTACGATTTCTCATTCAGGCTTTTCGACAACAGGAAGCGCATTCTCACGAATCTCAAAGAGATGACCAGTTTGATGCATTTTCCTGCGAATGTCATCCTTTCTGCGCCCCATCTCAAGACTGCAAAGGCAGGCAGCGCTCCTGCGCCCCTTGAGCTTGCGCGCGAGGGCGTCTTGCTCGGGACGAATCGCGATAGGGGTACGGAAACAAAAGTCTTCATGTCTCCAGAAGATCGCCTTCGCCATTTCTATGTTATTGGACAGACTGGTACGGGTAAGACGACTATATTGAAGAATATGATCGCACAGGATATTGCCAATGGTGAGGGAGTTTGTATGATCGACCCGCATGGTTCTGATATTCAAGACATTTTGTCACTTATACCTAAGTCCCGTTACGAGGATGTCATCTATTTTGATCCAAGCTATACCGAGCGACCTATGGCCTTGAACATGCTTGAATATGACAGGAAATACCCGGAGCAGAAGACATTCGTGGTGAATGAAATGCTTTCTATATTCAATAAGCTTTTTGATATGAAGACTGCCGGAGGCCCGATGTTCGAGCAGTATTTCCGAAACGCCGTGCTTCTCGTCATGGAGGATCCGGAGTCGGGCAACACGTTGCTTGACGTTTCACGCGTTCTTTCGAACAAGCCTTTCCGAGAGCTTAAGATTTCGAAGTGCAAGAATCCTATCGTCGTGCAGTTCTGGAAAGAGGTCGCTGAAAAAGCCGGAGGCGAAGCGGCTCTTTCAAATATCGTGCCATACATCACAAGCAAGTTCGATGTCTTCCTTTCGAACGATATCATGAGGCCTATCATCGCTCAGGAAGCTTCAACGATAAATTTCCGAGAGATTATGGATCAAAAGAAGATTTTGCTCGTCAACCTTTCTAAGGGAAGGCTTGGCGACATCAATGCAAACCTTATCGGCCTTATCCTTGTCGGAAAAATCCTGATGGCAGCGCTTTCGAGAGTCGATTCGATAGGACAGAATCTTCCGCCGTTCTATCTTTACATAGATGAGTTCCAGAATATCACCACGAATTCCATTTCAACCATCCTTTCCGAAGCTAGAAAATACAAATTATCCCTGAACGTCGCTCACCAGTTCATTGCCCAGCTTGACGAGGGCATCCGTGATTCTGTTTTCGGCAACGTCGGCTCCATTGCAGCCTTCCGTGTGGGTGCTGAAGATGCAGAATATCTCGAAAAGCAATTTTCTCCTGTCTTTACCGCGAAAGACATCATGTCTATCGACAACTATAATGCATATTTGAAGATGCTTGCGAATGGACGCCCAGTAAAGCCTTTCAATATTGAAACAATGGCGCCTCCGCAAGGGAACAAGGCCGTCGTCGAGTCAATAAAGCAGCTTTCTCATATGAAATACGGCAAGGACAGGGCTTCGGTAGATGCTGAAATCATGGACAAGTATACGGCGATGAGTGTAAAAAAATAAAAACATGCCTAATTTGGAAACATACAAGCCTGAAGATGAGATGATGCCTGATGCTGAAAAGGCTGATATGAGCGTTTCGCCGGTGACTGCGGAAGAAATGGCGGCAGCGATGGCAGCATTGAATGAGACTAACAAGGACCCAGTAGTTGAACAAAAAGTAAAAGACAAACAAGCCATTGAAAATCTTCGACAAACGCTGTCAGGCGTTCCAGAAACTCCTGAACCAAACCATGGCGATGATGAAGGTCCTGAACTCGAGCCTATCATCATGCATGAAGCCGAGACCACATTTACCCAATGCGAGGTCTGTCACGGTACTGGCCGCAAGTGGCTCATTCTCAATTGCCCTGGCTGCGGGGGGATGGGAAGTGTGCCTGAACACAAGCCTGAATTTAATGAAAAAATCGTCGGTTGGAGGCCAAAAAGCGATGATCCAGACCATTTGAACATATGATATACTAACAGCGTAAATCATTATCATTTTAGATACTAATTATGGCAAAAGAAAAAGGCGATTTTGATGCAGATTTCGATAAGGCAATGAACAAGGCTGGCTTTGCAGAATTCCTGGCTAAGAATGATGATGAGGAAAAAGAGATGGGCGATCCGGAACTCATGAAGAAGCGGGTTGAGACATTCGAAGCTTTCGAAGTCGTAAAGAAAGAATACAAGGCTCTCTGCAAGGAAAAGCTTCAGAAGGAAATTGGCATAAAGCTCGAGGATGGCGACATGTTGGCTATTGATGAACATGTTGAAAAACTTGCTCTTACCGATACGAAAAGGCTCTTTGAGTTGAACGATAAGATCGAAGAGGACCAGGAGCTTGGAGAAGAGATTACGCGCTATAAGTCTAAAGTGGCGGGCTATGAAAGGAGGGAAGCGAAAGCAGAAGGCGTTTTTGGATGGGCTGGGGCTTTCTTAGCAAACAGGACGCTCGGTTCTTTTTTCAGATTTTCCAGAGATAAGACCAAACAAGATATCGTCGACGTAAGGGGAGAGATACTCGGTGAGATTCAGCATATCGGCGATTTGCACGAGAAGGTCCTGCAACGGGTTGCTCTGCAGATGAATGACATGCTAAGTACTGCAGATTCGACTGAGAAGCTTCAGGATGTACAGGAAAGATTCGAATTCCTCAAGAATGCACAGGAAGGTCCGGACGGCATAAACCTTGACCTGCTTTCAGATCTTCCGGGAGGCGAATTCCAAGATAGGCTTGATGAAGCGGTCGAGAAGAAGGTTTCTGAAGAAATCATGACAGCCATCATGGCCCAACCTCTCGGAAACGGTGCGTTTTCAAAACTAGAAAAAACCTTGGGAGACTATCTTGAAAGCGAGAAGATGGGCTCAAAAGAAGGCGATGAACTCCGAGAAATGATAATCGAAAGCATCGAAGAGTCGGCAGAAAATCTAAGGACTGATATAGAAGGCAAGGCAAAGAAGCTTATGCTTTTCCGAATCTTGCAGAAAGCCCGCGATAAGAATTAATAACTAAAACAATCACTATGACTCCAAACAAAATAGCTGATCTTGAAAAGCTTCTTGCAGAAAAGAATACCTCAGGCGCGAAAGCCCTGCTCAAAGAACTTCTTGCAGAGAAAATGACGAGCGAGGAGAGAGGTGAGGCGCTTGTGAATATTGCGGCTCTCTATCTCGATATTACCAACAGTATCAATAAGCAGTACGCTGAAGCTCTCAAGGAAGCATTTGTCGCTCTCAAGGAGGTTGGAAATCAGGAGGTTGCGCAAGGTGATGCAGAAAAACTCAAGAAGATAAGGGAGGAATTGAAATAACCGAGCTTAAATAAGTTTTCTTCGCTTGAGTATCTCCAAGACATTTCGGTGGAGCCTAGAGATTTCTCCATGACCTGCCTTTTCAGCGATTGCACCGAATTCCTTCAATTGGTTCGCGGCAAGGCTTATGAACCTTTTTTTCATCGCGTGATTTCTCAATTCAGCTTGAGCAAGCTCTTTTCTTACGGGTGATAGGTAAGCATCGGCGACCACTTCAGCAAGGTTTCCCATCTCTTTTCCTGTTGCGCCAAAGGCGATTTTTGGCATCTTGACGCCCTTAATCTTTCCGCTCGATGGAGAGTCAAAATATTCGACGCTTGAGACGATACCTTTTTCCAAAGATTGTCCTATTTTGAGGATTTTGGCCATCATTTCTGCTTCTGAACTGGCAAAATCAACCTCCATTCCGAGATTGCTTTCCATACCTTCTCCTGGAAATTGCACGACTGAATCGATCCCATTAGCAACATCATCATAGAGTGAGGTAAAGATTATGTCAGTATCAGGCCCCAGCCAGTCAAAATCGCGTATGATCATCGGCATCATCGTTTCTACTATCTTCGCTTCAGCATGAACCTTCTCCTCGGTATGATCAAAAGTTCCCGCTTTTAGCGTATATTTCTCCTCGACTCTGGCAATAAAAGCGGCATCCCTGTCTATCTTCTCTTCATTGAAGCCTTTTATGCCTTTGAATGATAAAGGATCAATCCGCAGACTGCGTATCTTTTCCAATATTTTCGCCATGCTTTCTCCAACCTCGATTATTTCTGTATGTGGGGCAAAATTTTCTCTCATGCTATAATCTTAGCAAATATATGAATAAATCACACCCAAAACACGAAAGAACGCTCATAATAGTCAAGCCTGATGGGATTCAGCGCAGCCTTATCGGCGAAATCATCAGCCGATACGAGAATGTGGGACTCAAGCTCATGGCAATGAAGATGATGGTGCCGACAGCAGAGCTCATCGAGAAGCACTACACGCTTGATCCAGATTGGAGGAGAGTTACAGGAGAAAAGACCATAAAAGGTTATAAAGATAAGGGGCTTGTTCCGCCGACAGAAGACCCTCTCGAGGTTACCAGGATTCTTCTTGGAAGGCTTGTGACTTATATGACAAGCGGACCTGTCATCTCAATGGTTTGGGAAGGCGCTCACGCGGTAGCCATTGTCAGGAAGCTTACTGGAGGAACTGAGCCGCTTACATCCGATGTTGGAACTATACGGGGAGATTTTGTCCTTGATTCATACGCGATGTCCGACCAGGACAGCCGATCGGTTCGCAATCTTGTCCATGCGTCAGGATCTGCGAAAGAGGCCGAGGACGAGATACGCCACTGGTTCTCTGCTTCTGAAATCATGAATTATCGGCATATTCAAGAAAAAATACTTTATGATTTCAATCTGGACGGAAGTCAAGAATAGTGTCTGAAACACCTTTTGTGTTGTATTAAAAAATATGAGGATTATAATGAGAGCAGGTTACATGAGTATTAACTCTATAACTTTTAATTTGGGAGGCCGACGAATGTTTCGCACTTCAAATTATGTCGCGCCATCGGCGTTGACATTGAGGCAACCCACCTAGTAATTTACTAGGCTTGATACTCTTGTAGCCTACAAATGACATCTGCATCGCAGGTGTTTTTTGTTTATTCAGATTTTCTAGGTATAATGACTCTCATGCATGACTCAAAGCTCGCCGTTACGACGCTCGCCCTGCTTCTTTTGCTTCTCGGGCTCCACACATACGGCATGGCCCAGCACTGGTATCTTTATTATCCGTTCTTCGATCTCATAACCCATTTTCTCGGCGGAGTCGGAATAGCCCTGTCTGTTTTCTATGTATTCAAGAATCCAAAACACATAATCGCCGTTGCGATTGTTGCAGGAATAGTATGGGAGATTTTTGAGGTCTATTTCGATATCATGGGCTGGCCGATATCGTCCAAGGCCTATAAGATAGACACCGCAGTAGATCTTTTCATGGACACTCTCGGGGCCGTGTCCGTGTGGCTTGTGGCTAAAAATAAGAAACAATATGAGCATCAATCTTAAATTCTGCAGCGGGGTAGGAAGCGTGACTGGAGCGAATTTTCTTTTGACGCTGGATGGCGGGCCAAAGACCACAAAAATCCTAGTGGATTGCGGATTGATTCAGGGTGAGAAGGCCGCGCAAGCTGAAAATAGGGAGGAATTCGGCTATGAGGCTTCGGAAATCGATATGCTTTTCATCACTCACGCCCATCTCGACCATGTCGGGCGGATTCCGAAACTTGTCAAAGAAGGCTTCAATGGAAAAATCTATTCCACTCCTGAAACCATGGCGTTGGCCGCGCTTATTCTTGAAGATGCTGTCGGCCTTCTTGAAAAAGAGGCGAAAAACGAAGGAGTTCTTCCTCTCTATGAAATCCAAGACATGCGAAAGGCTTTTACGCTTTGGCAGACTATTCCATACCATGCAGAGACACCGTTTCCAGAGGGATTTTCGATTTATCTCCGCGACGCCGGGCATATTTTAGGTTCGGCTATGATCCAGTTCACGTATGATGGCAAAAAAATAGTTTTTACCGGCGATCTTGGCAATACGCCTACGCCTCTCCTTAAAGATACCGAGCCGATTACTGGAGCGGACTACGTGATCATGGAAAGCGTCTACGGGGATCGCAATCATGAATCAAAAGATGAGCGTAGAAAAAAGCTGGAGCTGGCGATCAAGGCCTGCATAGAGCGCCAAGGCACTCTCGTGATACCAGCCTTTTCTCTTGAACGAACGCAAGTGATTCTCTATGAGATCAACAAGCTTGTGGAGACAAGTATAATCCCGAATGTGCCCGTATATGTTGATTCCCCGCTTGCGACCAAGATAACTGATATCTACAAAGGCAGCACAAGGCTTTTCAACGACAAGGCCCAGGGTGAAATTCACGGGGGAGATGATATTTTCAATTTCCCTAAGCTTTCCTTCACGGTTAGCGGCGATGCTTCGCGCAGCATAGATCATGCAAAATCGCCGAAGATTATTATTGCCGGTTCTGGCATGTCAGTCGGGGGAAGGGTACTGCATCATGAAGAAATATATCTTCCAGACCCGAAGAACACAATCCTGCTTGTCGGATACCAGACGCTTGGTTCCGTCGGTCGGCACTTGCTCGATGGCGCAAAGAAAGTGTCGATTCATGATAAGGAGATAAAGGTGAGGGCGAAAATCGAGACTATTTTGGGGTATTCGTCGCACAAAGACTCTGACCATCTTGTCGAATTTGCAGCCACCGCCAAGGAAACTGTGAAGAAGATTTTCGTAGCAATGGGTGAGCCGAAAGCCTCTCTTTTTCTTGCTCAAAAAATACGAGACAATCTCGGCCTTGATGCCGTTTATCCTGAGAGAAATGTGGATTATGAATTGGGGTGACAACAAACACCCACCTCTCCCCGTTATCCCCACCCTCTCCCCGTTTTTCTTCCCCTACGAATGATACAATTACAGCATGGATTTCCTGAAAAAACGGCTACACAGGGCTGGAGCAATGCTTGTGGTGGCGCTTTTCCTGATTACCGTCTGCGGTATACTTCCCCTAAGCGCATACGCCTTCTTCCCAGCTTGGGAACGACAGACTGCAGCCATATCTGATGGTTGGAGAGGATTCGTCTGCACAGTGACCTCATTCCTGTCATTTGGCAATGGTTTGTGTCAAGAAGATGCTGTAGTAGTTGATCCAACCCCAGAAGTACAGCCACATGTAACTACCACCCAAGAGACTCCTTTTGTTTCTGTATCAAATACTAGGCCATCTTCATCAGGTTCATCTCCTACAATCCAACCCACCCAAACCATCATCAGGGAACGAGTTGTCTCATCTCCAGAAACAGCTACTGACTATCTCCTCTCTCTCATATCATCCCTGCGCTCCGAGCTAGAGGCATTCAAGTCCAAGTCAGCCCTGCAGACCGACCGCGTGTTCAACAGCATCGGCAATTCCACCGATGACCTTGATACTGCCGACATCTCTGGACTAGGCTCCCTAGCCACCGCTTCCTCCATAGACAACGATGACTGGTCAGGCACAGACCTTGCCATATCTAACGGAGGCACAGGTACATCTACTGCTCCAGCCTACGGTGAAGTCCTCCTCGGCAATGCTCTGGGAGGCTATGACTTGGTGGCTACATCATCGTTGGGTATTACCAGTGGCTCGAGTTACACCGATTCCGATGTCAACGTATACATTAATGCTTCGACTACTATTCCGAAGTTGTATTCCGCTAATACCTTTACTGGGCTGCAGACGTTTACGAACGGTCTGACTGCCAGCGCTCTAACTCTCGGCTCTCTCACTGGACCACTTCAGGCATTGAACGGAGTCGTTTCCGCCACCTCAACACTGTCGACATTCTATGGAGGCACTGGAGCATCATCATTTGGCCAAGGCTGGATTTATTCAGCTGGGTCTGGTGCGCTTGGTGCATCGACTTCGCCAACTGTCAATTATATTACCGCGACTTCAACGACGGCAACTAGTACATTTCCTATACTTAGGAATGGCGAGATTATCGTAAAGCATTTTGATGGTTCAGAAACATACTACACGCCGACAGCGAATACGGATGCAGCCAGAGGCATAGCTTTACTTAGCGCCATATCTTCTTGTTCTGTAGATGATTCATATTATCTTGCTCCCACAACATTTGATCTTGGGACATCAGGAATAAGCCAAAGGTGCGGTAGCGGGTCCATTTCAATTCATGGTGCTGGTATGTATTCTACGGTTATAAAAAGTGCAATAGCAGGAGTAATTATCCAACCAGCAACATCGTCACAAACAACAGACCTATCAATTCGTAGCACTCTCATAGGAGGGACAGCTGTTCCTTTTGGAAATATTCTTGCACCATTTTATGGACATGACATTCTTGTCAAGAATGTCTATATTACAGGAGAATCAGATGGTATTATTTTTTCGAGTGGCCGACAGGATCTTGACGGTTTTATAGTGGATAATGTAAAGATACGCTCACACTGGGATGCTTTTGTGATAGGGACTGCATCTGGTACCGTGTCAATTTATAACAGTGATTTTTCTTCTATAGCGTCTACTTCATCATCGGTGGCTGGTGGAAATGATACAATGAGGGCAGTAATAGCGTCTGCATTTTCATCTGGCACACTTTCTCTTCGACTGCACAACACAAAACTATCTGCATATGGGGGTAATTCAATCAATACTTGTATTCTACACAATACAACAGTTCCTAATTCTATAATAGAGTTCAATGATGGCATTTTGGATGGATGCACCAATACACCAACTTCAGGTGGAAATATTAGAATAAATAGTCGGACAAAGAATGGACAATTTGAATCGAGCTTTACCTCAAACAACCTTTCTGCCCCTTCGACATTTAATGTTACAAATGTTCAAGGGACAGGTGATTTTAATCAGATAAACGACCGTGCAGTTACTTTTACAGTTTTCCCGTATAAAAATGTATATGGTCAGCGATATATTGGAACAGGAATTTCAGGTAGTTTCTTTGAGAATGCCATTACCGACCAATCGTACCATTTAAATCTCTCATGGAGTTCTGTTGTTGGGGCCGACGGGTACTATGTTTCTATCGATAATGACGAATACTATAACAATTATGGATATTACATTTCTACAACCACAACCACAATATTATACGGTGTGTCTACACCTGTTGTACTGCCTGGATTTGTAAGTGATTTCCAGACATCAATTAATGGTTCAACGGTTATTTCTCCTACTGGAGACACGATAACGAGCGGATGCCCTGATTGCGTCGGACTTTCTATTAGTGGAGTAACATCACAGAGTGCAGATATATTTCAGATATCAAATAGTCTGGGAAACAGATTATTTAATGTCACAGCACTAGGCAATGTAGGCATCGGCACTACCTCTCCATATGCGAAGTTGTCGGTGGTCGGGCAGGTAGTTGCCGAGTACTTCACTTCTACCTCCACCACAGCTACTTCCACACTACCAAACCTCTTCACCACCAACGCGCGTCTCTCAGGCAATCTGTATGACGGTTCAAACAGCGCAGGTACCAACGGCATGATTTTCCAGACTACAGGATCGGGGACGCGGTGGGCGGCCACTTCTACTTTAGGACTCCTATCGTCATCTTCCATCGGCTCAGGCACCATAGGTCAGATGCCATATTATGCAGCGAACGGGACCACGCTCACTGCTACATCGACGCTGACATTTAATACAGCCGGGAATATCGTCATCGCCGGAAATGCCGGATCAGCCAACAAGACCGTAGATTTCGGAGCGAATTATAACAACCCAGCCTTTTATCTGTACAACAGTGGTGCGGCCGCAAGGTGGGGTTGGGGATTGCGCGCTGGGTCTATGCAGCTGTTTTCTGCGAGTGGAGCGGGAAACAGTTTCACCTGGAATGCTGGCGGTGAATTCCAAGCTCTTGGAGTAAGCGAGCTTATGAGGCTCAAACAAGGCACTTCGGGCGGAACACCCCGACTTGGCATTGGAGATATCGACCCTGATTTTACTCTCGAAGCTGTTGGAGATCTTGCTGTTTCGTCGACGGCTGGTGCTGAGGGTGACCGTTTAATTGTGAATTCGTCAGGCAATGTCGGCATCGGCACCACTTCACCGTCATCGAAACTCTCCATCACCCAAACTGCAAATACCAATGCAGGCGGTGTTTGGCTCGCTGCGACCGACGGAGATTATCGAGCGATGTATATGGATACGAGCGGTATACTCAATTTCAATGGGGGAGATGGAGCTACATTGAACACTGCTACTCTCAATGCCGCTGGTGCCTGGACCAACGCTTCGGATAGGGCATACAAGGAGAATATAACTGATCTCAATACCAAGTACACTCTTGAGGATATCATGAAGATAGAACCGAGATTCTATACAATGAAGGGAACAGGTAAGCCGCAGATAGGATTCATAGCCCAAGAATTGCAGCCGATCATTCCAGAAGTCGTAGAGGGTGTCGATGGTTCCATGGGTATCTCGTATGGTAATCTCGTTGCTGTGGCTTTTCAAGCAATTAAGGATTTGAATAAAAAGATAGAGGATTTGAAGGGTCTTGTTGTTGACGGTTTTACTGCGGTGGTTGGAACCTTCAAAAAGGTAAAGGTTAGTGAAGGAATCGAAATGAAGGATTCTGAAACGGGAGATATTTATTGCCTCACTATAAAGAATGGAGAAACGCATACTGAAAAAGGAGAATGCGGAAGCAGATCTGAAGGTTCAAATACTGAAAACAATGACAGTAATAGTGGCAACGAAAAGGAAGAGGTGGTTGAAGATGATCAATCCACCACAACCCCTGAAGTCATTGATGAAGAAGATGTAGCTACCACTACTCTCGAAGTTTCTGATGTCGACGATGACACAAGTACGACAACAGATGAGGTTATCGAACCTAACGATGAGGAAGAGACACCAGAGACCCCAACAGAAACTCCAGTTGAGACTCAGGAAGAATCAAGCAGTCAAGCACCTGAAGACAACATAGTAAACATCCCATCTGAAGAATCTATGGCACAGGAGCCAGTAGTAGAGCCAAATTTGACGGAATAGAAGAGCTAGATAATCAGGAGAGGAAGATTTGTAATTCGACCAGTATTCCACACTTGCTAATCGTCCAATTATTGTCTATTAATTGTCTATAGTATTCGTAAGCTCACGAAATGTTCTAGTTTGTCCACACATTTTGTCTGGTTTACCCCCCAGCATGCTAAAATTAACGCATGCACCGTATCACGCACCGACTGCGTAGAGAAGCGGCGACATTTGCCTTGTTCGTCCTGCTAGTATCAGCTGGAACAGCCATACCTTTGGCTGCCCAGGCCTTTTTCCCTAGCTTAAACATGGCATCCGCAGCGACAGGGTGGCGTAGTTTTGTCTGCGGACTACCATCATTTCTCCTCTTCAGCGTTCCTGAATACTGTGCGGATGAGGAAGAAGCGACCCCTGTAGCTCCAGTTGTTGTTGACCGTCAGGGTGACAACGTTGTCAATGCACCTGTCGCTAATACAAAAATCATACCGTCAGTTTCCACTCCTACTTCCACAGGCAAAGTCGTCTACACTCAACCACAGACAGTACGCACACCACCCGCTCTCAATCAGTCATACCCAGCATCATCTGCCGACTACCTCCTCTCCCTCATATCATCCCTCCGCTCCGAGCTCGAAGCCTTCAAGACCAAGTCATCTATACAGACTGATCGTGTATTCACCAGTATTGGCAATTCCGTAGATGACCTAGATACCTCTAGCATATCTGGTCTAGGTACTCTAGCTACTGCTTCGTCAGTCAATGACTCCAACTGGTCTGGTACAGATCTAGCAATCAGCAACGGTGGTACAGGTACATCTACTGCTCCAGCCTACGGTGAAGTCCTCCTCGGCAATGCTCTGGGAGGCTATGACCTTGTGGCTACTAGCTCGCTTGGAATCACTAGTGGCTCTGGATCTGGGACTGTCAATTCTGGAACCATCAACCAGCTCGCATACTACGCATCATCTGGCACGACTCTTTCTGGCATTTCCACATCTTCTCTTGGTCTTCTCACCACCAATGTCTCTGAAGGCTCAAACCTCTACTACACAGACGCTAGGGTAAATTCTTACCTTGCAGCTTCCACCACTCTTCCTAAGCTCTACACTGCCAATACCTTCACAGGGCTTCAAACCTTCAACAACGCCTCAACCACTCAGCTTACGGTATCGGAGGCGACATATTTCCCTGGAGGTATTTGGAACTCGAGTGGAAATGTAGGCATCGGCACTACTTCACCGTATGCCAAGCTTTCGGTTGCTGGCACCATCGTCGGACAGAATATCGTTGCAACATCTACCACCTCAGTGAACAGCTTTGCGGCTACGACTACGGCGCCATGTTTCTCTTCAGATGGAACGAATTGTATTAAGAACAAGTTAATCGGACTCTACAACACATCGAATGCAATCTACAACGCTCTAAACGGGTTGAATCTCAAAGTTGGTATAATCGGTGATTCAGTGATAGAAGGGAAGAGAACATATCTACTTTCTTTATTTCAGCAATATTATGGGCTGGCTGGACTCGGCTTTGGTGGCATAAATGCCCTTGCAGCTAACGGTACGACACAAAACGCTGGCGACTACGGATACTGGATTACCGGCGTGACCTATAGTGTTCCGACATCTGGTACAGTGACATTCAGCAACAATAGCACTGATACAATACGGGCAAATACCCTTAAGGTCTACTACATAAGCGAAAATGGCAGTGGAACATTCAAGGTTCAGGCTGACATAGATGAATCTGGTGATTTCTTCGATGTGTCTGGATCTACAACTGACACTAACAATGGCGGTACGGCGGTCGGAAGTGTATTGACTATATCGACCACGACACAGAATTATCGATTCAGGGTGGTCGGAGTTTCCGGAACTTCTAGAGTGGTAAGCGGTGCTGCATATACTGATAATGAGAGGGGATATATACTACTCGATTTCTCGAAAGGAGGCATCGACTTTGATGAAAATGATCAAACTCCACAAGCAATCATCGAGCCGTTCATTGAGGATGCTGCTCCACACCTGCTTTTTGTTGAAACCAAGGATGATGCTGACATATTCAACACATATTTTCCGAGCGTCAAGGCGAAGTTTGATGCAGGAACGACTGCAACGGATTGGTTTTTTATAGGATCGTCGCCGTATCGGAGCGATGCGAGTACAGCTGTGCAGATAACGGCGAATGCAAATATGAAGAAATACGCCAATGACAACGATCATCCGTATTTCGATTTATTTGATATATTCCCAGACGCAACAATGATGGATGCGAATGCGTATCTTGATGGTGCTGGAGTGCATTTGACTGCAAAGGGGTATGACTATGCATCGAATATAATATTTGATCAGTCGATTGGTTCGTTACAATCTAAACTGTGGAACAATTCTGGCGGAGCAACATTTCCACAATTTATACTCTCTGGCCAGTCAACACAGACATATAACCAGAAAGGCGTCATGAATCCAACTACGGATTCGACTCTTGGCAGGGCTGGATGGTTCATATACGGTCACAAAAACGCTTATAAGGAGCTTGTATTGGGAGATGTCGGTCAGACTCAGAGGTTCAGCATAGTCTCTATGCCTGGGAACGATGCGGTATATCCATACGGTATGTATTGGGGAATTGGTAGCAACGCCCGTCTCGCTATGACATCTGGAGGACGGATGAAGATTGCCGATTCCCCAACTAGCGTTGCACCACTCGCACGGCTGGAGGTTCAAGAAGCGAATGGAACATTAATTGACCTTTATGTTAACGGTATTACTGGTAAAACAGGTAATCTACAGCGTTGGGGCGTCAATGGTACCGCTCTTGCCGCTATCAGTGCCGCTGGTTATCTTGGCATCGGCACGACATCACCTGGAACACACCTGTCTCTTGGTGATACTGGAAACAATACCGTCAATATATCACCGACAGCCACCTCTACATTCGGGAGCGGAATAAATGTGCGTACAGGTTGCTTCGCTATCAATGATGTATGCATATCGGCGGGTGGAGGTTCAGGTACAGTCAATAGCGGTACCGCCGGATACCTGTCCTACTATGGTTCTACTGGCACGACGCTTTCAGAGACGACTAATCTCTTTTGGGATAATACGAATACGCGTCTCGGCATCGGAACGACAAGCGCCCTCTCCGATATCTCATTTGGCGGCAATGCTGCACGCAGTATTACGGTGGAAAGGAATACGACGACAGGTGGAAAGAATTTGACTATTCAAGCTGGTGGAGCCAAAGCGGGAAATACGAATAGCAACGGAGGAACACTCACCCTTCAGGCGGGAACATCTACAGGTAGTGGATATTCAATGATCGATTTCAAGACAATGTATCCTGGATCATCTGGGACGACAGACGGCACATTCGGTACGCGCTTAAGTATTGGCAAGTATGGAGCGGTTCAAATCGGGGGATCAGCGGCCGGTTTTGGCTTTAATGGTGAACACTATGGAGGGCTCGACATCGCATACGGCGGTGCTCCAGCGACACTGATAGTCGGTGCGGAGTCTAACCTTACCACGAGGACGAATTATACTAGCAAGGTTGGGAAAATAGCACTTGCTCCATATATGACTACTGCTAATCCGGTCGGATTGATAGGCGGTAATTCTCTCAGCTCCGCGAACAATATCATATGGGGAGGCGGAAGTTCGACTCTTCAAGCGGCGACTCAGCATGATTTCTATACCGCGACAGCGACGAACACCCCGACAGGAACATCTCGCCTAACCATCGACAGTGTGGGTAATATCGGCATCAACGATACAACCCCTCTCAATATTCTTGATATATCGTTATCATCGAGCGCCACAGCAAAGACATCCGCTTTCAGTGGCATTGCCGTGAACAACACAGCCACATCTACTTCGAATATAATAAAGTCTGGCATCAACATATCTTCTACTGGAACATGGTCTGGGGCGACCGCAAGCAACATTGGTCTCTATGTATCAGCAGTGACTGGAGGCACCAACAACTACGATGCCATATTCAACGGAGGAGGGAATGTCGGAATTGGCACTACGAGTCCATGGAGGAAACTATCGGTGACTGGCACAGCAGCATTCGACGGTCTCACTGCCGCAGGGGCATCAGGCGATGCACTTTGTCTCTCAGCAGGCAAGGAGATGGTCGTCAACACAGGCGCACAGACTTGTACTGTGTCATCGGCCAGATTCAAGAATGGTATCGGTAATCTAGATATTGGACTCGTTGAGCTTATGAAGCTCAATCCAGTTTCGTTCAAGTACAATGGAAGCGATGAGGATCGTATAGGCTTCATCGCGGAAGAAGTCGGACAGATCGATGGCCGGCTTATATTCACCGAGGAAGATGGGGAAACCCCGAGAGGTGTGCGTTATGAGGATATGGTCGCTGTCGTCGTCAGTGCAGTTAAGGAGCTCGCGTCTACGGCTCGAGAATGGGTAGTCGCGAAAATCACCGCCACACTTGCAATATTTAACCGAGTAGAGACGAAACAACTCAAGACTGACGAACTTTGTCTCGACGATGTTTGCATCACCAAGACTCAGCTTCAAGCATTGCTCAATAGCGCGGACATAAACACATCAGACGCGCAGACACCGATAGTGCTGGATGATGATTCATCGGACGACAATGCTTCTACAACCGAGTCTGTCGCGACGACAACAGAGGAAATGATTGAGGATATCGGCGGTAGCGATGATTTTAATGATAATGCCTCGACAACTGAAACTGTTATTGAGGATGAATTAGAAAATGTTGGTGATCAGTCAGGAGGTACTGTCACGGAAGGTTCGGAAAATTCTGGCACGGGGGAGACAGTAGTAGAACCAACAGAACCAGTTGAATCGTCGGAACAAGATATTCCTCCAGAAGAAGTGCAGGAAACACAAGAGGAGGTTGCTCCACAAGAAACAGAGGAAGCTTCTCCTGAAAACTAAGCTACTTTCTTTACGATCGCCTCGAATGACTTTGGATTCTCGTGAGCGAGAGTTGAAAGGATTTTTCGGTCGAGAGCGATATTTGCCTTCTTGAGAGCGCCGATGAACTTGCTGTACGAGTTCTTTTCATTGAGATTTCGGAGTGCGGCATTGATGCGGACATTCCAAAGGTTTCGGAAGTCTCCCTTCTTATCTCGTCTGTGAGCAAAAGCGTATGTTCCTGCATGAGAAATAGCTTCGTAAGCTGTTCGCTCTTTTGTGCTTCGATTAAAACGGTATCCTTTTACTTGTTTGAGGACATTTTTTCTGGTTTTCAGGGCATTTACTCCTTTCTTTACTCTTGTCATGGTGTTTTATTATGCGTTAATTAAAAATCGGCTTTTTTCCTTGGCTGTCATGTGGAAGGGCATCGAGCGCTTCTTTGCAAGCTGAGCCCGTCGGCTTTCTTTTGAATTGAAGTGGTTCTGGCCTTTTGCACGCGCAAGAATCTTGCCGTTCTTCGTCACTTTTAGTCTCTTCAAATATGATTTGTTTGTTTTCATCGGTTTATTTTTTGAAATTTTTTACTTTGCTTTTTCGATTATCGCGGACAATCCCTTAAGCCCCTTTGTTGGTGGGCTTACGACTTTGTACTCGGTCGTAATCAATTTGAAGATACGATCCATTCGTTCCTTATGGAAATTGATATCCATATATTTCGATCTTCCGACAAGATATAGATCTATCTTGACTCGATGTCCTTCTGCAAGCCATTCTGAGGCTTTTTTGGCCTTGAGCTCCAAATCATGGTCTCCGGTGCCTATTTTGACCTGAATATTCTTCAAATCTGACGTCTGAGTGCGAGATTTTGCAACCTTCTGCTTCTTCTTTTCGTCGTATTGAAATTTACCATAATCCATGATTTTTGCAATAGGAGGGACGGCATTGGGCGATATTTCGATAAGATCGAGGTTTCTAGCCTGCGCTTCCTTAAAAGCTTGAGCCAAAGGAATAACCCCAAGGTTCTGTCCATCCTCGGTAATGACGCGCAGTTCAGGCGCCTTTATGAAGTTATTGATGCGTACGCGGGAGGTGCTCAAAGTTATTATTTAGTGCTGTATTTATAGCATTATTCGCTGATTAAAGGAAGTCCCTGACGAACCTAATGAAGAACCCGGCGAATTTTTCGACCCAATAACGCCGTTTCCAGTCCTTGAAGGTCACTTCCTGCGAATTGGATATGTCTTCGATGAAATGATGGTAAACCTCTTCCGCGAACCCGCTATTGGTGCTTACCAGGTTGGCTTCAAAGTTATAGAGGAGGCTGACATTGTCGAAATTGAGGGTGCCTACAGTCGCCCAGCCGCCATCTATGACTACAGTCTTGCTGTGGAGCATTTCCTCTCTGTAAAAGTATATTTTAACTCCTGATTCTAGAAGTTTTGTGAAAAAGGTTCTGGCGCAAAGATCGACGATGGGGTGATCGGTCCATTCTGGCATGATGATTCTCACATCGATTCCTCGATGGGCAGCCAGACGCAGCGCTCGTGAAAGCTGGCGTGTCGGCACGAAGTAAGGGGTCGTTATGTAAATGTATTTTTGCGCGTGATGGATGGCATCGATGACGTGCTTATAAAGCCTTCGCCTTCGCGGCAGGGGGTTGTTCGTAATATATTTGAATTCTCGGTCGCTATGCTTTTCTTCGAGTATTTTCGGGAGCTTTTTTCCTAGAGCCCTATCCCACATTCTTTCAAATGCGTTTTGCATATCTTTCACGACAGGACCTTCGACTCTTACGACAGTATCCCGCCAGCTGATCATTTTGTCAGATACGCATATGCTGCCAGTGAATGCAATTTTTGTGTCGATGACAAGCGTTCTCCGATGGTTGCGGAAATACCACGAACGATAGTCATGAGCCTTGAAGAAGCTTGGAAAAAGCGTCTTGAAGAATATGAGCTCGATACCCTTATTTCTCAATTCTTCGGCCGTAGTCGATCCGAAGAAGCTGAAGCTTCCAGCTGCATCCCAAAGGAACCGGACCTTCACTCCTTGCTGGGCCTTGCGGGCGCAGACGTCAATGAATTTCTTGCCGATATCGTCCGTAACGAATATGAACTGCTCGAGGTCGATGCTGACAGTCGCAGACTCGCAGGCTTCGATCATCGCCGCCCAACCCTCCTCGTTCGTTGTGTACATCTTCCAATTCGTATGAGTTGTCATAAGCCTAACTAGTATATCTCAAAAAGGGTAAAATGGAAGATAAAAGGAAAGCCGCACACGATCTTGCGAAAGCGGGCGGCGATTCTGAAAACTGAAAGGGATTCAGGCAAATTCCGGAGACATGAATGTCTTGATGAAGTAAAGAATCCTGCCAGTGAAGTCCCCCACGATATTTGCCGGGACTGGCTTACATCCAAGCATTGGCGGAAATTGTTCGAAATCTCCGCCGTTAGCCAATCTGAAGCGAGGAACACCGATCTCTTTGAGCTTTTCCATAAAATGGCCAAGCTTGCTGTAGATCTGACTCTGCATGCTAGAATAATCGGCGCATTGGCATTTCAGATTGATGGGAAAGCCACCATTGAATTCCAGGGAAGCTCTCAATTCTAGACGACTGCCTGATTCGACGTACCCGAGAAAAATAATCGGTGTTTTCGTGGTGGGACGGGGATGGACCGATAAGTATGTTTGTGCCATGTAAGGGGATTTTTCGTGTTTGGTTTTCAGTTATGTTATGTACTTTCCAATGGCATCCATGCCAAGGGAGAGCGAAAGAACATGCGGCAAGGCCGCGGACTTCGACTGGAAATCTTAACCTGTTTCCTAAGCCTTGTCAAACCCATGCATAACTGCTTGGAGTCAGGGCTGACCAAGGTTATAATATCAACATGGAAAATCTTTTAGAAAACCTTATATTCGTGGTGGTAGCGATCGTCTTCGGTTTCATATTCTTCGGTCCGCACAACAATTCAAAAAAGAAGGATGATAAGAAGGGGGGAGATGATAAGAAAGGAGGAGGGGATAAAGGGAAGAAATAGGCAAAAAGAAAGACCCCTACCAGAGAAGCCGGTGAAGGTCTTTCTCTGAAGGGGTCTGTTGTGCCTTGGTCAATTCAAGCTGGCGAGCATTTTTTTGAGTGATGCCTCGACTGCGTTAGGAGCGACGACGCTTTCGCATCCGCGCTCCCACATGCAGCTTCGAGCCACATAATCGTTGCTGAATGCGAGAATCGGGCAGTTTGGATTCGAGATCCGTATTTTGCAAATGACTGCGTCGGTGCTTCCATCCGCGAGGAAGTCATCACAGACGATTAGGTCGTAGTGATTTTCCTCGACACGTTCCAATGCCGCTGCGCACGAGCTGATCTCGTCAATTTCGCTGATTTCCGCACTCAAGCAGAGCTGAGCGAGTTTGATCGAAAGGTTAATGTCTCCGACAACTAACAGTATTTTCTTCATAGGTGAGCTTTCTTGGGTTATTTTTTTGTGAAACCGCTGAGGTATATTATAGCATATAATATACCTGAATGTCAATAGTACGTAATAGTTCAATAGCTTGGAATTAACTCCATCCTTGGGTTTTTGAAGCGTCTGAAGGAATTTTAAGTATATAAAAAAGGTGCCGGACTGTTCAGCACCTCAAAGAATGGATTGGAAACACAGGGAAAGGACTATACACCTCTTCCTCGTTACCTCTTGCGAGATAACCCTAGTCGGGGGTACCAATACCCCCTCGCAGTCCTGTCGGACTGAGCATAAATGCAAGAACGATCGTATGCACATACAGTCGCATCACACCACGTCCAAGCACTCAAGCCTACCATTGTCTGCTAAGTGCAACCTGCTCCGTAGCAGAAAGCCACATTGAGGCTCTACCTCACGATTCAAACGTATACTTGGAATGAATCAGCTATGGAACCAGATCTTCTGGTGTGTTTCTAATCCACTCAAACTTTAGTGCTTTATATCCAAAAATGCAAATATAAAAGAAGAAACCCCCTAAAAGTGTTGCACAGCAACGACAGATTGAACAAACCTACGCAAAAAATCCTGAAATGTGGAGATATCAGGTAATTTATCGAACCGCTTAAAAGACTACCTTTCTCGGTTCTGGGTTTACTATGAAAGCAGTGAGAAGCTCAGAAAAGTGCTTGAAAATGCTTGATGGACAGATGGTGAAGGGGACACAAGGAAGGAATTGAATAAAAGAAAAGACCCTCACCATAAAAAGCGTGAGGGGGCTTTTCGTGTAAGGGTCGTGATTAAACCACTTCCTCGGTTTTTCGAAGGTGGGGCAAACTAACACCGTACTTTTGTTCAAAGTAGGAGAGGTCAACCTTTTCGAAACTACCAGTGAAAGGATTGAAACGCATCATATTCGAAAATGCGTTTTTGAAAAACTCAGGATCAGTTTGGTGGTGGGCAAAGCAGTGAAGGATATCTGGATCAGTGAAGATTTCTGCTGAAAGGACGAGTAGATCGACCTTGCAGATATTTGTGTCCACAACCTCTTTACTGTTTTCCTCAAATCCGAACCAACCAGTGAAGAGTGAACGGAGATTGTCCTTCAAGGCCCCGTATTGTGCTTTCCTCGAGGGTGTTAGAACATTTGAATAGAAGCCGCGGTCGAGGACTATTATGTCAACATCGCTGGGATTTTCATTTCCCTCAGCGACGGAGCCAAAGAGGATAATGTCCTGGAATTCAGGATTGAGAGCTTCGGGCTCACGGCTTTCAGCGGCCAACATGACCGATAACGTACCCATGAGGCCTTGATCGCGAATTGTGGAATGGGCGAGTCGTCTTGAGCTCGACATAAGCAACTGTGCAATTTTTGTCGCGAATGCAAGCATTTTACTGTGATTCATAATTTTCCTTTCAAAGAGTTGATAGTTGTTTTATACTGCTTAAAACCTTCAAAAATAAAGACTTTAAGCAATACAAAACAAACCATAATCTGTTAGTATCATAGCATATTTAAAGGTATATTGTCAAGTCTGTGGAGATAGTGAGCCAAACTTGGAACCAACTCCATCCTTGGGTATTCGAAGCATCTGAGGGGATTTTAGGGGTTATATAAAACAAGAAGCCCCACCAGAAGCGTGAAGCTTCTTATGGAGCTGTTAAGCAGCATACATCATTTTTGCAAAATGACCCTTGGAAAGAAAATCGTCGTGGTTAAATTGAACATCTACGAACTGACGCTCTGTACCACCTTCTGGGTGGTGATTCACCACAACTGCTGGTTGCATAGTAAGAGCCAGCGGAGTCAGTAGGTCATTGACTGCAAGTCTGGCATCGTAGACAAGCACTCTATCACCTTTATGCGGTTGATAGTCAGACTGACCCCTTGGCTTATGATAGGCCATAATGGTCAGATACTCTTCTGCTTGTGAAACAAAACTTGCGAGTTCATCGGGCTGAAGTTGAGTTATCCGATTGATACGATCAACAAACCCCGTCTCTTTAAACTGTCTTAAAAACCAACGGTAGTTTTCGACTGTGCTGAACAGTTGCGGAAACAGGCGATAAAATGTGCGTGCAATGTCACTAAACCGATTTGGTTTCAAGTTCATAATTTTTCAAAGAAGGCGTTCCACCTTCGTCCTGTGGTTAGGCAGGAATACCTCAAAAACTGCTACTTGTTAAAATAGCATACTTTTATATAAAAGTCAATAGTTGTGGAGATGGGCGGAATCGAACCGCCGTGCAGATGAAATCCCATACCGCTTCTACATCGTATAGAGAACTTTAGCGAGGTCGCCCTCTTTTAACTTACGTACTATAAAGTAAACAAAATATACGTAAGCGATTCCCAAGGATTCGGGTCATGAGCAGGGAAGCGAACATGATCCTAGCCGGAAGTTATGTCACCCAGGCACCCTGTCCGACACAAGGTGTTGAATGTCGCTTAAGCCGTAGCTGGAGCGAAAGCAAAGTCGTGTGATCCAAAATATGGAGACACAGCTGACTTTACCTTTGATAGTGCTGATGTAGCAGATATCGATGTCCGTCATTTTAAAGAGGTGACGGAGCTCTACGATGCGTGATATGAAGTACCTCAACTGTCGAGGCCTTTCATCCCCATGTTGAAGAAAAGCGGACAAAGCCCTTGCTGTCGTAGAACTTTTTCTATTTCTCACGAACTAGAAAAAGTCTCTCCGACACGGTCTTTGTCACGATTTTCTAAGTTGTCGATGATCTAACGATCTGAAAAT